>JAESFU010000025.1_pt1 | contig 560024 bp, 527 predicted proteins | sample 9269461 | NCBI WGS metagenome assembly JAESFU01 (sample SAMN14502556, study PRJNA617107) | algae metagenome | isolation source: Stenomitos rutilans HA7619-LM2 and co-occurring heterotrophs from cave walls | place: USA: Waikapalae cave, Hawaii | collected 2009-07-28 | reverse complement strand
CTGGAAGGCGGAGGCGCTGGCGACACGCTCACAGGCGGAAGCGGGAACGACGTCATTTCCGGCCTCGGCGGCAACGACATCCTCAACGGCGGCGCCGGAAACGACACCCTCACCGGTGGCCACGGCGATGATACGCTGATCGGCGGAGCCGGTGACGATGTCCTCGACGCCGGAGAGGGCGTCGACACCGCTGTCTATGCCGGCAACTATGCCGACTATGTCCTGACCCAGGGCGCGAACGGGCTGACGGTCACGGGCGCGGACGGCACCGACCTGCTCACGGGTGTCAACTATCTGCATTTCGACGACCAGACGGTCGCGGTCGTGATCCCTGGCCTCACCCTGAGCGGCGATGCCGGCGCTAACTCGCTGACCGGCGGCGAAGGCGACGATACGCTCGACGGTGGTGAGGGCGACGACATCTTGAACGGCAAGGTCGGCAACGACGTTCTGACCGGGGGGCTGGGCAACGATCATCTTGACGGCGGGGCGGGCAACGACACGCTGGCCGGCGGCGATGGCGACGACCGACTCCTGGGCGGCGGCGGCATCGACCAGCTTGACGGTGGGGCGGGCAACGACACGCTCTTGTTCGGATCGAGCACCGGCACCGCCTATGGCGGCGACGGTGACGATACGATCGCGACCAGTGGCCAGCCATCTGGCTGGGATGTCGCGATCTATGGTGGCGCTGGCAACGATACCATAGACGGCCGCTTCTTCCGCTTCGTTGATGCCGGCGATGGCGACGACAGCGTCAATATCGACAACCGGGCTGTGCTCGGGCAACCCGATCTGATCGACGGTGGCGCCGGCAGCGACACGCTGGTCCTGCTCAGTTCACTTTATGGAGGCGGCTCGGCGCTCGACGTCTCGAAGCTGGTGAACTTCGAGACCTTCGTCGTCGATCCCGGATCGATTGCCGTGACCGACGCCAATATCGGAGCGAGCGGTACACTCGCCGTCCGCATCGCATCTGCCTTCCGGACCTATGACGGCTACGCGATCGGGATCAACGGATCGGGGGTGACGGCGGGCACGCTGAACCTGGAAGGCGGAGGCGCTGGCGACACGCTCACAGGCGGAAGCGGGAACGACGTCATTTCCGGCCTCGGCGGCAACGACATCCTCAACGGCGGCGCCGGAAACGACACCCTCACCGGTGGCCACGGCGTGGATCGCTTCATCTTCGCCAACGGCGCCGGCAGCGACATGATCACCGATTTCCGGCTAGGCGAGGATCTGCTCGACTTCTCCGGGCTCAGCGCCGCGCTCGACTACGGGGCGGCGATGAATCTGGCGACGCAGGTGGGCAGCGATACGATCTTCGACTTCGGAAACGGTAATTCGCTCGTTCTTCATAACGTCGTGAAGGTCAATTTGCATATCAATGACATGCTGTTCGCTTAGTAAGCGCCCCATTCCAAACAGGTGTCGGCTTCTCACCTTTGCTTTTTCTGACGGTCGCAGATAGGCGCCAAGCTCAGCGACCAGCGGAGCTAGGTATGGAGTGCCGTCAGGTTTAACCGCTAGGAGCGTCCCAAAGCGGGCCTTCGTACCGTCGGTAAAGTGCCAGCTCCGGCCTCGGGCCAAGGGCTAGAATTAGAGTGCCGGAGACCGGACATTCTGCAAGTCAGGTAAGGGCCAAGAGCTGCCCCTAAGAGGCCTCCTGACGATCGCTCTCATCGGGGGCAACCAATTCCATGTGACTCACGCCCAACGCACGGGCGAGTTCAAATAATGTGATCACGGTCGGGTTTCGCCGCCCGCGCTCCAGATCGCTGATGTACTGCTGGCTGAACCCGGACCGCTGCTCAACCTGCTCCTGAGTGAGGCCCTTCTCACTACGAAGCCGTGCGAAATTCCTGCCAACGAGCCTGCGCATATCCATGCGCCAAGCCGTGCCAATTTACACACTTTGAGTTTATCAACTATAGTATGTCAAATGCACTGCGCGGTCCATCACTCTTCCCACACGCGTTTCCCTCACAGCTGCCAGTCTCTCCGGCACGGCGCTGTTGCTTCCGGCCCGAGCTGATGCTCAACACGTCCGCTTGAGGGCTGCTTCGTTGGCCCAGCCTAGTCGCAGTGTCGCGACAGCTGGCGGGCAATCCTGCAAATCCCCCGCAGGGCAATTATGATGCCTGATATGGTCGTCTGACCGATACGAATACTCACGCGTCGGAGCTTCCGAACGAACTTGGCGCGATCAGACTTCGCCCGCGTCAACGAATTATCGACGATTGCCTTGCAAGAGTGTCGGACCGGTAAAAGAGCTGGGGCTCGGATTTCGACACGAATGAAGACGAGTACTTCCACGACGGTCCTCTATGATCCTGAGCTTCGCAGCGTCATGGTGCGCGCGCTCTATGGCACGCCATTGGCAATCCCGATCGGGATGGCGATCGCAACGATCGTGATCGCAGCCTGCGCTGTCATTACAGGTGACGCCACTTTCGCTTTTCTCAGCGCCGTCATGGGTGGCGTCGGCGCATTCCGCTTCGGAGCGCAGGTTTTCTACAGACGCAAGCGGTTATCGGTTTCGACCGTCGTGTTCGAGCGTCTGGCATATGCCGGCGCGTGGGCGACCGCCCTCACGATGAGCTGCTTCGGCGCATACGCAGTCACAGCTCACTCCGACGACCGTATCGTGACGTTGGCAGTTGCGCAGACCATCGGCTACATCGCCGGAATTGGAGGCCGGAACAGCTCCCGCCCGTTCATCACGAATGTCCAGGTCACTTTCGCAGCGCTCCCCTTCGCCGGCGCCCTGGTGGCATCGCAGATTCCTGCGTTCGTCGTGATCGCTGGCGCGCTGCTGATGACCGTTGTGCTGACGATCTCGTCCTCGGACGTCATCCACCGCGTGTTCGTATCGAATTTCCGCACAACGCGCGATCTTCAGACCATCGCGAAGACCGACAGCATCACCTCGCTTCTCAACAGGCGCGGGTTCATCGAGGAGGTTGAAGAACGGCTTTCCTCGGGCAGGCGAACCTACCTCCTGTCCGTGGATGTCGATGACTTCAAGACGGTCAACGACACACTGGGCCACGACGTCGGCGATGCCCTGCTGTCTCTGGTCGCCGCTCGCATCTCGTCGGTTCTGGAGCCCGGCGACAAAGCCGCGCGAATCGGCGGTGACGAGTTCATGATCGTGTCCGATCGCACCGGCGACGATGTTGCCGAGCTGGCCGCGCTGGTGGTCAGCTTGTTTGCAGACCCCATAAGCGTCGGCAAAGCCACTCTCTCGGTTTCCGTCAGCATCGGCCTGACCAATGCGACTGGCGAGTCGATCGAACGTTCACTCAAGCACTGCGACCTGGCCCTCTACAAGGCGAAGGCTGACGGGAAAAACCGCTGGCTGTCCTATGTACCAGAGTTGAGCGACGCCTATGATCGTCGGATCGAGTTGGAGCAGGACCTGGCAAAGGCCATTGTCGATGGTCAATTCGAACTCCATTTTCAGCCGATCTATAGCCCGCGCGGTCGAACGATCTTGATGTGCGAGGCGTTGATGCGTTGGCGCCATCCAACGCGCGGCTCGGTCAGCCCTGCGGAATTCATTCCCCTTGCCGAGCAGAATGGACTGATCAAGAGCCTCGGTTCTTTTGCGATCGAGCAGGCGTTGACGGCTGCGATCAGCTGGCCGCAGCCGGTCGGCGTCAGCGTCAACGTGTCCGCCAAGCAGTTCCACCGGGATCATGACCTCGTCGGCGTCATTGAAGACGCGTTGCGGCGGACCGGGGTTGCGCCTCACCGGGTGACCGTCGAGGTGACTGAGACGACGCTTGCGGAGGACAAGGACTTCGTGATCGCGACGCTGCACCGGATACGCGCGCTGGGCGTGAAGGTCGCTCTGGATGATTTCGGCACGGGATATTCGTCGCTGAGCTACTTTGCCGAACTGCCGATCGACATGTTGAAGATCGACCGGGCCTTCGTCGGCAGCATCGCCACGAGTACCAAGGCACGAGCGATGATGCGAGCAATCACGGGTCTGGCAGGCGATTTGAACGTGCCGATGATCGTCGAAGGCGTTGAGACGCCGGAGCAGTTCGAAGCGGTGACTCGCTTCGCCCCCTATGGCGTTCAGGGCTTCCTGTTCGCGCGGCCAATGCCGAAGGAGGACATCGATCCGATCATCGATCGGCGCGTCGCGCTTCCCGCCATCGACCGGCCCTCCACAACCACGGCTAAAAAGGGTCGTTCCTCTGCAGCCTAAACAGGATATGTTCTGTTTCCTAGCAACGGGAGCCAGGGCGCTATGGCTGGCGTGGGCGTCAAAGACCTCCTATCCGCCGATGATATCGACGAATCGGACCTGATCGACGTCCTGAGCAAGGCTGCGGCAATCGCCGACGGAAAGCTGCCCGCACGGACAAGACCCAGGATGATCGGCCTTTTCTTCGAGCAGGAAAGCACGAGGACTAGGATAGGCTTCGACGTCGCGGCCTCCCGACTTCGCCATCATATCGTCGATATCTCGGCTTCGCCGGGCAGCCGGCTCGGCAAGGCTCAAGGCGAAGATCTGGAGGATCACATCCGGACGATCTCGGAGTATTGCGATCTCATCGTCGCCAGGACCGAGCATGTCGCGACCGTCGAAGAGATCGCGCGCCTGACGCATCTTCCTGTGGTCAATGGCGGAAACGGAATCGGAGAGCATCCGACACAGGCCCTCGTGGACCTCTTCACGATCGAGCGACGCCTCGGGGATGTCAGGGGGCTATCGGTGGCGCTGTCGTGCGATCCGACCGCCCGTCATGCCCTTTCCTTCATGAAACTGCTCGCACTGCGCCCCCCGCAGCGCTTCACCCTTTGCCTCGCACCTGAGACGAAATTATCCAACGTCGCGGCGGCCGCGATTGATGACCTGAGGCACTCCGGCACGATTATCGATAGGGTAGACAACGTAGAAGCGACACTGGATCATGATGTTCTGTCGATCCAAACTCAGAAAGCGTCCAGTATCATCAGCGGGCGTATTGGCGAGATGGATACGATTCAAAAGACTGAGGACGAGAAATTTACGTTGACGGCCGAAAAGGTACTTAGAAATCAGTCGAAGACGATGATTATGAATCCTTTGCCGCGGCATTCCGAGACCGACAAGTCATGCGACAGCCTCCCGAACGCCGCGTACTTCGAACAGGTCCGGCTCTCAATTCCGATTCGGATGGCAGTTCTCAGCCGCATGCTCTCGGGCCGGCGCTGGGCGGGGCGATCTCCCTCGCGTTTGCAGCCTGGATGGCCGGAAACGTCTTCGCCTATTTCCTCCTCGCTGTCGCGATCCGTCAACTAAAGCTCGACCTCTCGTATCCGGAAATTCTCGCCATACGCTCGGCCGGTGGGCTGGCGATCGGTCTCGTCCTGGCTTGGCGGGATCATACGTTGTTTCGCGAGGTCTGGCGCTCGCGCCTGCCTTTGCACCTCGCGCGCAGCGCTCTGCATGCTGCCGGCGCGATCGCGGTGGTTTGGAGTGTCGCCAATCTGCCGCTGGGCCTCGTGGCAAGCATCGAATTCAGTGGACCCTTGTTCGCGGCCACGATTGGCTTTTTCGTGTTCCAGCTACGACCAGCCAGATCGGCATGGATTGGGCTCAGCCTCATATTCGCCGGAGCTGCAGCTATCGTCTTTCAATATAAAGAGATCATGGGCCTTGCGATTATCATTCCGTTCGTTGGTGTTGGCCTCCTGACATCCACGAACATCATGTTAGGAACTCTCAGCCAGAGACAATCTACGCATTCGATATTGTTTCTTATGAATGTAATACAGTTGGTTATATTCTTGATATTGAGTATGCTTGGGAGCGAGATGCTCAAACTTCCATCGTCGTCGATAACCACGACGACCCTCTTTGCCCACGGAACCGCGACATTCGCGTTTGCGATCGTTTTGATGGCTATTTCCGGCTACATGACTCAGGCGTCGCTGAGCCAAGCGACGCGCCATGGTACCGCAGTTCAGGTGTCAGCGCTCGATACCTTGCGTATTCCAGCACTCGCGGTTGCCGGCGCAGTGCTCTTTGGCGAATCGCTTGAGATGGCTCTTGTTATTCCAAGTATAATTATCATGATAGGAGCAATAATAACCGCACATTCTGGCCGATTTAAGAAAATCAAAGAGTAATTTTCTCGACCACACGAAATTACATTAATACCTGACGCAACGAGGGTAGCAGGCGAGTGGCTGCCCCCTTTGGAAAGATCAGACCGCAGAGATGGACTCGTCGTCCGCTCGCTGCGCCACAGCAGCGCCTCACCCCGGCGGCGAAGTCCAGCGCGAGTGCGGAGCGGAACCGGCCGCTCACCCAGACCACGCCGATCTCGTAGAGCACGCCGCCGCGACCACTGAACTCGAAGGCGGCGAACGCACCGGCGATCGTCACCCCTGCGCCGGCGGCGACGAGCCCGCAGGCATCGGCGAGGATGTTCATCAGGTGCTCCCGCTCCGACGCAAAAAATGGCGCCTCGTTGCCGAGGCGCCATTCAGCTGGAGATCGAGAAGCTCAGAAAGACTACTCCGCCGCCTCGCGCGTCAGCACACCGGTCGCGCCCGATTCGGTGATCGCCGAGATCCGCGCGTCATCGAACTTCAGCACATCGCGCAGCACCTCGTCGGTGTGCTCGCCGAGCAGCGGCGAACGCTTGACCACTGTCGGGCTGTTGGACAGCTTGATCGGGTTGCCGACCGAGAGGTACTTGCCGCGCTTGGGATGGTCGACCTCGACCACGGTGCCCGTGTCGCGCAGCGACTTCTCCTCGGCGATCTCCTTCATCGACAGGATCGGCCCGCAGGGGATGTCGTATTCGTTGAGGAGGTCCATGGCCTCGAACTTGGTCTTGGTCATGGTCCACTGTTCGATCCGCCCGAAGATCTCGTTCAGCCGTGGCAGGCGCGCCGGCGGCTTGGCGTAGTTCGGATCGGTCTTCCAGGTCGGCTCGCCGATGACGTCGCAGATCTTCTCCCAGACCGGCGCCTGGGTGATGAAGTAGATATAGGCGTTGGGATCGGTCTCCCAGCCCTTGCACTTCAGGATGCGGCCAGGCTGGCCGCCGCCGGAATCGTTGCCGGCGCGCGGCACGGCGTCGCCGAAGGGCACGCCCTCGCCGAACTGGCTGTATTCCTTGAGCGGGCCGTGATCGAGGCGCTGCTGGTCGCGCAGCTTGACGCGGCAGAGGTTGAGCACGCCGTCCTGCATCGCGCAGTCGACCTTCTGGCCGAGACCGGAATGGGTGCGGTGATAGAGCGCGGTGACGATGCCGAGCGCGAGGTGCAGGCCGGTGCCGGAATCGCCGATCTGGGCGCCGGTGACGAGCGGCACGCCGTCCCGGAAGCCGGTGGTCGAGGCGGCGCCGCCGGCACATTGCGCGACGTTTTCGTAGACCTTGCAATCCTCATAGGGGCCTGGGCCGAAGCCCTTGACCGAGGCGACGATCAGCCGGGGATTGGTGGCGTGGATCTTTTCCCAGGTCAGACCCATGCGGTCGAGCACGCCGGGAGCGAAGTTCTCGACGAGCACGTCGCAGATCTTCACCATCTCCCACAGCACTTCCATGCCCTTGGGGTTCTTGGTGTCGAGCGTGATCGAGCGCTTATTGTGATTCAGCATCGTGAAATAGAGGCTGTCCGCATCCGGCACGTCGCAGAGCTGGCCGCGCGTGATGTCGCCGCTGCCGGGACGCTCGACCTTGATCACGTCGGCGCCGAACCAGGCGAGGAGCTGCGTGCAGGTCGGCCCCGACTGGACATGGGTGAAATCGAGAATCTTGACGCCTTCGAGCGCTTGCATGGTGTCTCCTCCCTTACTTCTTCTTGAGTGCGCTTTGCGGATTGAGGTTGCCGATGCGGCCGCTCTCGCTGCCGGCGGTCGGGTCGATCACCGCGTTGATCAGGGTCGGCTTGCCGCTGTCCATCGCCGCGTTGACGGCGCGCTTCAGCTCGTCGGGCGAGATCGCGTTGACGCCGACGCCGCCGAACGCCTCCATCATGCGGTCGTAGCGGGCATCCTTGACGAAGACGGTGGTGGCGGGATCGTCGCCGGCCGTGTTGACGTCGGTGCCGCGATAGATGCCGTTATTGTTGAAGATGACGATACAGACCGGCAGGTTGTACCGGCAGATCGTCTCGACCTCCATGCCGGAGAAGCCGAAGGCCGAGTCGCCCTCGACGGCGAGCACGGGCTTGCCGGTCTCGACCGCGGCGGCGACGGCGTAGCCCATGCCGATGCCCATCACGCCCCAGGTGCCGACATCGAGGCGCTTGCGCGGCTGGTGCATGTCGATGACGCCGCGCGCCAGATCGAGCGTGTTGGCGCCTTCATTGATCAGGATGGCGTCCGGCCGCTCCTTGATGATCGTCCGCAGCACGCCGAGCGCGCCGTGATAATCCATCGGCACATTGTTGTTCATCAGGCGTGGCGCCATCTTGGCGACGTTCTCGTCGCGCTTCTTGGCAACGGCCGAGGTCCAGTCCGCCGGCGGCGTCGGCCAGGCCCCGCCCATGCCGGCGAGCAGCGCCGAGACGCAGGAGCCGATATCGCCGACCACAGGCGCGACGATCTCGACATTGGAGTCCATCTCCTTGGGCTCGATGTCGATCTGGATGAACTTCTTCGGCTGATCGCCCCAGCTCTTGCCCTTGCCATGCGAGAGCAGCCAGTTGAGGCGGGCGCCGATCAGCATGACGACGTCGGAATCCTTCAGCACCGTCGAGCGCGCCGCGCCGGCGCATTGCGGATGCAGATCCGGCAGCAGGCCCTTGGCCATGCTCATCGGCAGGAAGGGAATGCCGCTCCTTTCGACGAACTGGCGGATTTCTTCGTCGGCCTGGGCATAGGCAGCGCCCTTGCCGAGGATGATCAGCGGCCGCTTGGCGCCCTTCAGCACGTCGAGCGCACGCTTGATCGAGTCCGGCGCCGGAAGCTGCGCCGGGGCGGCGTCGATCACCTTGACCAGCGACTTGCGGCCGTCCTCGGCGTCCATCACCTGGCCGAACAGCTTGGCCGGCAGATCGAGATAGACGCCGCCGGGCCGGCCGGAGACCGCGGCGCGGATCGCGCGCGCCAGGCCGATGCCGATGTCCTGCGCGTGCAGGACGCGGAATGCCGCCTTGCACAGCGGCTTGGCCACGGCGAGCTGGTCCATCTCTTCATAGTCGCCCTGCTGCAGGTCGACGATCTCGCGCTCCGACGAGCCCGAGATCAGGATCATCGGGAAGCAGTTGGTGGTCGCATGCGCGAGCGCGGTCAGGCCGTTGAGGAAGCCGGGAGCGGAGACGGTGAGGCAGATGCCCGGCTTCTTGGTCAGGAAGCCGGCGATCGAGGCGGCATAGCCGGCGTTCTGCTCATGGCGGAACGAGAGCACGCGGATGCCCGCCGCCTGCGCCATGCGGCCGAAATCGGTGATCGGGATGCCGGGCACGCCATAGATCGTATCCAAGCCGTTGAGCTTCAGCGCATCGATGATGAGATTGAAGCCGTCGGTCAGCTCGCGCTCTGCCTCGGGCGCGACAGAAGAAATGCTTTGTACGACTGCGGACATTCCGCTTCCTCCCTAGTCGATTGATTTTTCTTGGATATCTTGTTGTTTGTCTTGGTCCGGCTCAGTCGAGCTGGACGAACTGCTCGACATGCTGCCTCAGCTTGAGCGTGTGCTCTCGGACCAGCCGCTCGGCACGCTCGCCGTTACGCGTCTCCAGCGCCTCGATGATCTCCTTGTGATCGACGATCGAGCGGCGAGCCCGGTCCCTCTCGAAGATCGTGCGCTCGCGGATGGCGCGCACATGCGTGAACAGGCCGGTGGTGATCTCGGCGATCAGCTTGCAGCCCGACAGCGCGACGATCGCCGCGTGAAAGCGGATATTGGCGTCCGAGTACTCGCCCAAATGCTCTTCGAGATCGGCGCTGTCGAAGCTGTCGACGAGGCCGTGCAGCTTGGCGATCTCCTCGTCCGAGGCGACTTCGGTGGCGAGCCGCGCGGCCATGCTCTCCAGCGCGGCCCAGACCGTGATCATCTCGAGGATCTCGGCCTTGGTCTTGCGCACGATGAAGATGCCGCGGCGCGGCGCGATCCTGACGAGGCCTTCCTGCTCGAGCTGGGCGAGCGCCTCGCGCAGCGGCGTCCGGCTGACGCCGAACTGAAGCGAGAGCGCGCGTTCGTCGAGCCGCAGCTCGGCGCCGGAGTCGTAGATCTTCATCGCCCCGATCGCAGCCTTCAGCGCTTCATAGGTGCGGCTCTTGAGGCTCTGCACCTCCTCGATCGGCTGAATTTCAAGCTGTGCCTTGACCATTGCGAAATCGATTGTCCGTGTTGCCCCGAGCCGACCCGCCGTCGCCACGCATGCATCATGCGTTTTGTCAGCGGTGGTTTCTGGCATACCATATAATGAAAGAATTGCGCGCGCAACGGCCGAAATCCCGCAATTATTATGCTGCAACGCACCTAAAGATGGCATATTGCATGCCACGTTGTTTCATCCTAGGCTAACTCAAACAAGGCCAGTCAGCTCTGCGTTGGTCATTGCGCGGTCCCTGAACAAGGCCATTTTATGGGGACGAAGCGCTATGGATGAACTGAACGCCCTGTTCGGCGGATTCGCCGTTGCTCTCAGCGCCTACCACATCCTCTTGATGGTCATCGGCATTACGCTCGGCGTCGTCATCGGCGTTCTGCCGGGTCTTGGCGGCGCGAACGGCGTCGCCATTCTCCTGCCTCTGACCTTCACCATGCCGCCGACCTCGGCGATCATCCTGCTGACCAGCATCTACTGGGGCGCGCTGTTCGGCGGCGCCATCACCTCGATCCTCTTCAATATTCCCGGCGAGCCCTGGTCGGTGGCAACCACCTTCGACGGGCACCCGATGGCCCAGAACGGCAAGGCCGACGAGGCGCTGGTCGGCGCCTTCACGGCCTCCTTCGTCGGCGCCATCTTCGCGGTCTGCCTGATCACCTTCCTGGCGCCGGTGGTCGCCAAATTCGCCTTGAAATTCGGCCCAGCCGAGTTCTTCGCGGTGCAGTTCCTCACCTTCGCCAGCTTCATCGGCATGGGCCGGGGCTCGCCGTTCAAGACGATCGCCTCGATGTGCCTCGGCTTCGCTCTCGCCTCGGTCGGCCTGGACGGCGTCACCGGCACGCTCCGGATGACCTTCGGCCAGGACGAACTGCTCAACGGCTTCAAGTTCCTCGTCGCCGTCATCGGCCTGTTCGGCATCGGCGAAATCCTCTGCTCGATGGAAGACGGCCTGAAGTTCAACGGCGCCGCCGCCAAGCTGCGCATGGACGCGGTCATCCGTACCTGGAAGCAGTTGCCGGCGATGACCATGACCTTCCTCCGCAGCTGCATCGTCGGCTGCTGGATGGGCATCACGCCGGGCGGCGCGACACCGGCCTCCTTCATGGGCTATGGCATCGCCAAGCGCCTGTCGAAGCGCGGCGACAATTTCGGCAAGGGCGAGCTCGAGGGCGTGGTGGCGCCGGAAACCGCCGCCCATGCCGCCGGCACCGCCGCGCTACTGCCGATGCTGACGCTCGGCATCCCGGGCTCGCCGACCGCAGCGGTGCTGCTCGGCGGCCTGCTGATCTGGGGCCTGCAGCCCGGCCCGCTGCTCTTCGTCGAACAGAAGGACTTCGTCTGGGGCCTGATCGCCTCGATGTATCTCGGCAACGTCGTCGGCCTGATCATGGTGCTGACCTGCGTGCCCTTCTTCGCCGCGATCCTGCGCGTACCCTTCTCGATCATCGCGCCGGCCATCGTCTTCGTCTGCGCCATCGGTGCCTTTACCGTGAACAACGCGATGTTCGACGTCTGGATGATGCTGGTCTTCGGCGTGCTAGGCTATCTCTTCAACAAGCTGCGCTATCCGCTGCCGCCGCTCGTGCTGGCGCTGGTGCTCGGCGACCAGGCCGAGAGCTCGTTCCGCCAGGCCATGCTGGTCTCGCAGGGCAATGTCGGCGTGTTCTGGTCGAACTGGCTGTGCGGCGGGATCATGACGCTCGGCCTGATCATGGCCTTCTGGCCAGCGCTGCAGGCGCTGCGCGCCAAGTTCTCCAGCAACGACGCCGTCGCCCGCGCAGCCTGAGGCCGCGCGGGCCGGCCCCGCAAACATAGTCGCCTTCATGACTTTACCAACGCGGCAACAAAGCCGCCTCAAGGGAGGAAGCGTGATGATCCGGACGGGAGTGTCCAAGACCAGGACAATTGCGGTAGCGCTGGCGGCGAGCGCCTGCCTGACCTCGCCAGCCTGGGCGCAGCAGAAATGGGAACCGACCAAGCCCGTAACATTGGTTATCCCCGCGGGCACCGGCGGCGGCGCCGATCAGATGGCGCGCTTCATCCAGGGCGTCGTCCAGAAGCACAACCTGATGAAGCAGCCGCTGATCGTGATCAACAAGGCCGGCGGCGCCGGCGCCGAAGGCTTTCTCGAGATGAAGGCCAGCGCCAATGACCCGCACAAGATCACCATCACCCTGTCGAACCTGTTCACGACCCCGCTCGGCACCGGCTCGCCCTTCAACTGGAAGGACATGAAGCCCGTCGCAATGCTGGCGCTCGACCAGTTCGTCCTCTGGACGAACAGCGAGAAGCCCTACAAGACGACGAAAGATTACGTCGACGCGGTGAAGGCCGGCGATGATCGCTCCTTCAAGATGGGCGGTACCGGCTCGAAGCAGGAAGACCAGATCGTCACGGCCGCGATCGAGCAGCAGACCGGCGGCAAGAAGTTCACTTACGTGCCCTATGCCGGTGGCGGCCAGGTCGCGGTCCAGCTCGTCGGCAACCATGTCGACTCGACCGTGAACAACCCGATCGAGGCTGTCGGCCAATGGCGCGCCGGGCAATTGCGCCCGCTCTGCATCTTCGACGCGCAGCGCTCGACCTACACCGCCAAGGTCACCGAGAAGGAAGCCTGGAGCGACATCCCGACCTGCAAGGAATCGGGCTTGCCCGTCGAATACCAGATGCTGCGCGGCATCTTCACCACCAAGAACACCAAGCCCGAGCAGGTCGCCTTCTATGTCGACCTTCTGAACAAGGTGATGGCGACTCCGGACTGGAAGGAATTCATGGAGAAGGGTGCCTTCAACCAGACCTTCATGACCGGTCCTGAGTTCGAGAAGTGGCTGACCAGCGCCGAGACGCTGCATTCCGACCTGATGAAGAACGCCGGCTTCCTCGCGACCCAGTGAGCCCGACTGCACGGGGCGCGGCGCAAGCCGGCGCGCTCCGATCGCCCAACCATCGCGGAGCTGGCGTGCCGAGGCAGGAGCCAGCCCAGGAGCAAGACAATGAGCAGCAATGAAGAAGCCGAAGAACGCCCGCTCGTCAGCCATCGCACCCTGGACATCGCGGTCGCGATCTTCTTCCTGATCGTCACGGCGATCGTGATGACCGACAGCCTGCGCCTCGGCATCGCCTGGAAGCCGAATGAAGGGCCGCAACCCGGCCTGTTCCCGTTCTACATGGTCCTGGCGATGGGTCTCGCATCCCTCGTCAACCTGGCCCAGGCACTGCCGCATACGCCGGAGGGCGAGAAGACCGCGACCACCGTCCCTGGCATCAAACGCATGGCGGCGATCTTCGTCCCCGCCGTCGTCTTCGTGCTGGCGACGAACTATATCGGCATCTACGTCTCGGCTGCGATCTATATCGGGGCCTTCATGGTGTTCTTCGGCAAATTCCCGGTCTGGAAGGCCTCGGCCGTCTCGCTCGGCATCGCGATCATCAATTTCATGATGTTCGAGGTCTGGTTCCTGGTGCCGCTGCCGAAGGGCCCGCTGGAGGCTGCCCTCGGCTACTGATCTTTCACCCCTCCAACGCAGACGGGCCGGGCGCTGCAGCGCCCGGCCCGTTTTAGTTTGGGGGAGGACATGTTTTGGCCGACAGGCCTGCAGGTCAGCGGCAGCGGCGGGACGTGCATCGCGTGCCTACCAGGCCAATGGCGGATCCGCGCGGAGCTGCCCCACACCATGACGTCGCGCGCGACGCGCCCCGCGCCATGTTTCATTCGGCCGCGGTGGTCAGCGCTTCCTCAGTCGGGCGCGCCCTGACGGCGCAGAACTTGAACTCCGGGATCTTGCCGAACGGGTCGAGCGCCGGATTGGTCAGGAGGTTCGCGGCAGCCTCGGCATAGCAGAACGGCAGGAAGACCATGTTCTGCGGCACGTCGCGATCGGAGCGCACCTTCACCGCGACGGCGCCGCGGCGCGTCTCCAGCCTGACGAAGCCGCCGGGCGCAATGCCGAGCCGCCCGAGATCGCGCGGCGACATCAGCGCCACCGCCTCCGGCTCCAGATCGTCGAGGACGCCGGCGCGCCGCGTCATCGAGCCGGTGTGCCAATGCTCGAGCACGCGCCCGGTCGACAGCACCATCGGATACTCCTCGTCCGGCAATTCGTCCGGCGCGACGATCTTGGCCGGCACGATCTTGGCTCGCCCACTCTCGGTCGGGAAGCCGCGGGCGAAGATGATCTCGTTGCCGGGCTGGTCCGGCCCGTCGACCGGATAGGTGACGGCCCCTTCCCGCTCCAGCCGCTCCCAGGTGATGTTGCGGAAGGAGGGCATGACCAGCGCCATCTCGGCGAAGACGTCGGCCGGACCACCGTAGCGCCAATCGCAGCCCATACGCTTGGCGATCTCCTGGATGATCCACCAGTCCTGCCTGGCATCGCCCGGCGGGCGCACGACCTGGCGGGCCATCTGCACCCGCCTGTCGGTGTTGGTGAAGGTGCCGACCTTCTCGGCGAAGGCGGAGGCCGGCAGCACGACATCGGCATGGAAGGCGGTCTCGGTCAGGAACAGGTCCTGCACGACGAGATGGTCGAGCATCGCCAGCGCCCCGCGGGCGTGGTTGAGGTCGGGATCCGACATCGCCGGATTCTCGCCCTCGATATACATGCCGGTGATCTCGCCGGCATGGATCGCGTTCATGATCTCGACGACGGTGAGCCCCCGCTTCGGGTCAAGCGACTGGCCCCAGAGATCCTCGAAGATCTTGCGCACCTCGGCCTTCTCGACCGACTGATAGTCCGGATAGACCATCGGGATCAGACCGGCATCCGAGGCGCCCTGGACGTTGTTCTGGCCGCGCAACGGGTGCAGGCCGGTGCCGGGCCGGCCGACCTGGCCGGTGACCATCGCGAGCGCGATCAGGCAGCGGGAATTGTCGGTGCCGTGGATGTGCTGGCTGATACCCATGCCCCAGAAGATGATCGAGGCGCGCGAGCGGGCATAGGCGCGGGCGACCTCCCTGAGCTCCTCGGCCGGAATGCCGCAGACCGCGGCCATCTTCTCCGGCGAGAAGGCCTGGATGCTCTCCTTCAGCCGCTCATAGCCCTCCGTATAGCCGGCAATGTACTGTTCGTCGGTCAGCCCCTCGGTGATGATGGTGTGCAGCAGCGCGTTCAGCATCGCGACGTCGCTGCCCGGCTTGAAGGAAAGATGCTTCCAGGCATGGCGCGACAGCGTCTGCCGGCGCGGGTCCATGATGACGAGCTTGGCGCCCTTCTTGGCGGCGTTCTTGAGGAAGGTCGCCGCGACGGGATGGTTCACCGTCGGGTTGGCGCCGATGACGATGATCACCTCGGCATCGAGCGCGGCCGCGAACGGCGCCGTGACCGCGCCGGAATTGACGCCCTCCATCAGGGCCGCCACCGAGGAGGCGTGGCAGAGCCTGGTGCAGTGGTCGACATTGTTGGAGCCGAAGCCGGTGCGCACCAGCTTCTGGAACAGATAGGCCTCCTCGTTCGAACCCTTGGCCGAGCCGAAGCCGGCGAGCGCCTTGCGGCCCTTCCCGTCGCGGATGCGGCTCAATCCCTTCGCCGCGAGATCGAGCGCTTCCTCCCAGGACGCCTCGCGGAAATGCGTCCAGGGGTTGGCGGGATCGACCTGGTCGCGGGCATCCTTGGGCATGTTCGGCAGCCGCACCAGCGGCTTGGTCAGCCGGTGTGGGTGGTGGATGTAGTCGAAGCCGAAGCGGCCCTTGACGCAGAGCCGGTTGCGGTTGGCCGGTCCGTCGCGCCCTTCGGCATAGACGATCTCGTTGTCCTTGACGTTGTAGGTGACCTGGCAGCCGACGCCGCAATAGGGGCAGAGCGAATCGATCTTCTTGTCGGGATAGACGGTGCGGGTCTGGTTCTCGTCGAGATAGGCCGAGGGCATCAGCGCCCCGGTCGGGCAGGCCTGCACGCATTCGCCGCAGGCGACGCAGCTTGACTGGCCCATCGGGTCGTCGAAATCGAAGACGATCTTGGCCCCGGCGTTGCGATAGGCCATGCCGATCACGTCGTTGACCTGGACCTCGCGGCAGGCCCGCACGCACAGACCGCACTGGATGCAGGCGTCGAGATTGACGCTCATCGCGGTGTGGCTGACATCCGAGCTCCAGCGCAGGGCGGCAGGGAAGCGGCTCTCGGTGACGCCAGTCTTGTCGGCCCAGCTCCAGAACCTGGAGGTCGGATCATGCGAGGTCTCGCGCGCCGGCTGGTCGGCGACGAGCAGCTCCATCACCAGCTTGCGCGCCTTCTCGGCCCGCTCGGTCCCGGTATGGACCTTCATGCCGACCGTCGGCTTGCGCATGCAGGAGGCGGCGAGGACGCGCTCCCCCTCGATCTCCACCATGCAGGCGCGGCAATTGCCATCGGCCCGGTAGTCGGGCTCGGGCGAGTAGCACAGATGCGGGATGGCGGTGCCGAGCCGCTGCGCCACCTGCCAGATCGTCTCGCCATGGGCGGCTTCGACGCGCTCGCCATTGAGTTCGAAGCTGATGCCATTGGTCATTCTGCGGCATCCCTGGTCATGAATTCCTCGGGGAAGTAACGCATCACGCAGGTCAGCGGGTTCGAGGCCGCTTGGCCGAGCCCGCAGATCGAGGCGTCGCGCATCGCCTGCGACAGCTCGCCGAGCAGCTCCTGATTCCAGATCGGCCGCTGCATCAGCATCACCGCCTTCTGCGTGCCGGCGCGGCAGGGCGTGCATTGCCCGCAGCTCTCATCCTCGAAGAAGCGCATCAGGTTGAGCGCCGCGCCGCGGATGTCGTCATGGTCGGAGAGCACCACGACCGCGGCCGAGCCGATGAAACAGCCATGCTTCTCCAGCGTGCCGAAATCGAGCGGGATGTCGTCCATCCGCGCCGGCAGGATGCCGCCTGAGGCGCCGCCCGGCAGATAGGCGTGGAAGCGGTGGCCGTCCTGCATGCCGCCGCAGAACTCTTCGATCAGCTCGCGGATGGTGACGCCGGCCGGAGCGAGCTTGACGCCCGGCTCCCTGACCCGGCCCGAGACAGAATAGCTGCGCAGGCCGGTGCGGCCATTGTGGCCATGCGCGTTCCACCAGCCATTGCCCTTCTCGACGAGGTCGCGGATCCAGTAGAGCGTCTCGACATTGTTGATCAGCGTCGGCCGGCCGAAGAGCCCGACCTGGAACGGATAGGGCGGCTTGTGCCGCGGCAGGCCGCGCTTGCCTTCCAGGCTCTCGAGCAGCGAGGATTCCTCGCCGCAGATATAGGCCCCTGCCCCGCGGCGCAGATGCAGCTTCGGGCCGCCTTCCGGCAGCTTGGCGATCTCGCGCTCCAGGATCTCGCGCGCTACCGGGTATTCGTCGCGGATGTAGATATAGACCTCGTCCGCCGCGACGACATGGGCGCCGATCAGCGTGCCTTCGAGAAAGCGGTGCGGGTCGGTCTGCAAATAGAGCCGGTCCTTGAAGGTGCCGGGCTCGCCCTCGTCGCCATTGACCGCCATCAGGCGCGGCCCAGGCTCGCCGAGCACGGCGCGCCATTTGCGGCCAGTCGGGAAGCCGGCGCCCCCAAGCCCGCGCAAGCCGGAATCGTCGAGAATGGACAGGATCGAATCGACGCTGCGCTCGCCGGAGCGCAGGCTGTCGAGCAGGCCATAGCCACCGCCGGCGCGATAGGCGTCGTAGTCGACGTAATCACTCATATGCGGGTGGGTATCGCCCGTAGCGATCGCCGCCAGCACCGTCGCCTTCGTCGCGCCATGCAGGAAATTGTGACCGACCTCCACCGCAGGAGCCTGGTCGCACAGACCGACGCAGGGTGCCCGCACCACGCGCACACCCGGGCCGACCGCATCCTGCAAGGTCGCGAGCAGCTCCTCAGAGTGGAACATCGCGCAGGTGAGGCTGTCGCAGACCCGCACGGTCAGCGGCGGAATATCAGGCTCGCCCTCCTTCACGATGTCGAAATGGGCATAGAAGGTCGCGGTTTCGAAGACCTCCGCGAAGGACAGCCGCATCTCCTCGGCGAGCGCCGCCAGATGGGCGGCCGAGATCTGGTGATAGCGGTCCTGGATCAGATGGAGATGTTCGATCAGGAGGTCACGCCTGCGCGGCCGCTCGCCGAGCAGTTGCCCGATCTCCTCCAGCGCGCGCGGCTCGACCTGCCGCCCCTTTGGGGTCGACCGGGCGCGTTTCCGGCCAAGGCCCGGATGCTCGAAGGCATGGACATTGTGATTGTGCTGCCCGCTCATCGGCCGAACCATCTCCTCCCTCGCCGGAACCGAGGTCCCGCCTGCCCTGTGCCGTTGTCCCGGCACTATGGTGATAAGCAGAGGTTATCCGAAAGATTCTAAAGTGCCAACCTCTGGCATGCATAATGCCAGATGACGATAGTTGCGCGCGGTGACCTGACATTCCCCTCTTGACAGCAGCATTATTTGGCATGCCAAATGCCAATCAAGAACCACGACCGGGCAAACGCTCCGAAGTACGCGGGGCAGCCCGCCGATGGCGCAACACAATAAAATTCCATGGGAGGAAGCGCATTATGGTGACCCAGGCAGCCCTCAAGATTAAGCCGCGCGAAACAGACGTAGATCAGGCCACGGTCCGCAAGGTCCTCGACGGCGTCAAGGCCGATGGCCGCACCAGCCTGACGGCCCCTGAGGCCAAGCTGGTTTGCGACGCCTACGACATTCCGCTGCCCAAGGAGGGCCTCGCCAAATCGGCCGACGAGGCCGTCAAGCTCGCCGGCGGCATGGGCTATCCCGTCGTCATGAAGATCGTGTCCGCAGACATCCTGCACAAGACCGATGCCGGCGGCGTCATCGTCGGGGTCAAGAGCGATGCGGAAGCCCGTTCGGCCCATGACACGATCCTGGCCAATGCCAGGAAGTACAAGGCCGACGCCAAGATCGAGGGCATCCAGGTCCAGCAGATGCTGCCGACGGGTGCGACCGAGACGCTGGTCGGTGCGATCACCGACCCCTCCTTCGGCAAGCTCGTGGCCTTCGGCCTAGGCGGCGTTCTCGTCGAGGTGCTGAAGGACCTGACTTTCCGCCTCGCGCCGGTCAACGAGACGCAGGCGCTCGACATGATCGGCTCGATCAAGGCCAAGGAGATGCTCGACGGCGTGCGCGGTGGCGAAGCCGTCGACCGCGGCGCGCTTGCCTCGATCCTCGTCCAGGTCTCGGCGCTGCTCGATGACTTCCCGGAGATCGAGGAGCTCGACCTCAATCCGGTCTTTGCGACCAAGTCCGGCGCGACAGCGGTCGATGCCCGCATCGTCTGCAATTTCGAGGCGCGCAAGGAGCGCTTCCGCCCGGATCAGGACGCCATCGTCAAGGCGATGAACCGCATCTTCCACCCGAGGGCAGTCGCAGTGATCGGGGCCTCGAACGAAGCCGGCAAGATCGGCAACTCAGTGATGAAGAACCTGATCAATGGCGGCTACAAGGGCACGATCGTTCCCGTGCACCCCAAGGCCGACATGATCGAGGGCATCAAGGCCTACAAGTCGATCCTCGACTATGAAGGTCAGGTCGATGTCGCGGTCTTCGCCGTGCCGGCGCATCTCTGCGTCGCTGCGATGGAAGAGGTCGGCAGCAAGAAGGTGCCCGGCGCGGTGATGATCCCCTCGGGCTTCGCCGAGACCAACAACCAGCCGCTGCAGGACGAACTGCTCGCCGTGGCGCGCAAGCACGACGTGCGCATCATGGGGCCGAACATCTACGGCTTCTACTATACGCCCGAGAACCTCTGCGCGACCTTCTGCACGGCCTTCGACGTCAAGGGCAAGGCGGCCCTGTCCTCGCAGTCCGGCGGCGTCGGCATGTCGATCATCGGCTTCGCCCGCTCGACCAAGATGGGCGTCTCCTCGATCGTCGGCCTCGGCAACAAGTCGGACCTCGACGAGGACGACCTGCTGACCTTCTTCGAGCAGGATCCGAACACTTCGGTGATCGCGATGCACTGCGAAGACCTGAAGGACGGCCGCGCCTTCTCCGAAGTCGCCGAGCGCGTCTCGAAGAAGAAGCCGGTGATCGTGCTGAAGGCCGGCCGTACCGCCTACGGCGCCAAGGCCGCCGCGTCGCATACCGGCGCCCTTGCCGGCAACGACAAGATCTATGACGACGTCCTCAAGGCGTCCGGCGTCATCCGCGCCCCTTCGCTGCGCGGCATGCTCGAATATGCCCGCGGCGTGCAGGTCCTGCCGGCGCCCAAGGGCGAGAACGTCCTAATCATCACGGGCGCCGGCGGCTCCGGCGTGCTGCTCTCGGACGCCTGCTTCGACAACGGCCTGACGCTGATGAAGATGCCGGAGGATCTCGATGCGGCCTTCCGCAAGTTCATCCCCCCCTTCGGCGCGGCCGGCAACCCCGTCGACATCACCGGCGGCGAGCCGCCGCTGACCTACCAGAACACGGTCCGGCTCGGCCTCAATGACGAGCGCATCCACGCGCTCATTTTGGGCTACTGGCACACGATCGTGACCCCGCCGCTGGTCTTCGCCGACAAGATGATCGAGGTCGTCACCGAGGCCCGCGCCAAAGGCATCGACAAGCCGATCGTCGCCTCGCTGGTCGGCGACGTCGAGGTCGAGAAGGCCTGCGAGAAGCTCTACGACCACGGCATCGTGGCCTATCCGTACACCACGGAGACGCCGGTCGAGGTGCTCGGCGCCAAGTACAAGTGGGCGCGCGCCGCCGGCCTGGTCAAGGGCTGAGTAACGCTTCCCGGCCGGACACCGCGCCACGGCAGCAATGTAAACGCGGGAGCCCCTCCCCCTTGTGGGGAGGGGTTGGGGTGGGGGTCGAACGACCAGGCGAGCGCTCGCCAAGCGGAACCACCCCATCCCTCTTCCTTCCCCACAAGGGGGAAGAGAAGCGCTTCGTCCTGCAGCCGAAGCGATGGATGCGGCGCCAGCAATGCGGCCGCCCTGTCTAACATCCTTAGGCTTCTGTTCCGAATGGCCGGCGCCGCGGAAAGGCCCGGTCGCTCTCCCCGAACTCCGAGAGAGATCGCGATGAACATCCATGAATATCAGGCGAAGGGATTGCTCAGGGAATTCGGGGTGCCCGTCCCGGACGGGTTTCCCGTATTGACGGCAGCGGATGCCGAAGCCGCGGCGAAGCAGCTGCGCGGCCCGGTCTGGGTGGTCAAGTCGCAGATCCATGCCGGCGGCCGCGGCAAGGGCACGTTCAAGGAGCCAGAGGCCGGCGAGAAGGGCGGCGTGCGCCTGGCGAAATCGGTCGACGAGGCCAAGGCCTTCGTCCAGCAGATGCTCGGCCACACGCTGGTCACCGTCCAGACCGGCCCGGCCGGCAAGCAGGTCAACCGCCTCTATATCGAAGATGGCTCGCTGATCGACCGCGAATTCTACCTCTCCATGCTGGTCGACCGCGAGACCTCGCGGATCTCCTTCGTCGTCTCGACCGAAGGCGGCATGGATATCGAGGCCGTCGCGCACGATACGCCCGAGAAGATCAAGACCTTCTCGGTCGATCCGGCGACCGGGATCATGCCGCTGCATGGCCGCACCGTCGCCGAAGCGCTGCATCTCTCCGGCGACCTCGCCAAGCAGGCCGAGGACCTGACGGCCAAGCTCTACGCGGCCTTCATCGCCAAGGACATGGCGATGCTCGAGATCAATCCGCTGATCGTCACCAAGGACGGCAAGCTGCGCTGCCTCGACGCCAAGATCTCCTTCGACGACAACGCGCTCTACCGGCATCCCGACGTCTACAAGCTGCGCGACGAGACGGAAGAGGACGCCAAGGAGATCGAGGCCTCGAAATACGACCTCGCCTATATCGCGCTCGACGGCACGATCGGCTGCATGGTCAACGGCGCCGGCCTTGCCATGGCGACGCTCGACATCATCCAGCTCTACGGCGAAAGCCCTGCGAACTTCCTCGACGTTGGCGGCGGCGCCACCGAGGAGAAGGTGACGGCGGCGTTCAAGATCATCACGGCCGATCCCAATGTGAAGGGCATCCTGGTCAACATCTTCGGCGGCATCATGAAGTGCGACGTCATCGCCCGCGGCGTGATCGCAGCGGTGAAGACGGTCGGCCTCGAAGTCCCACTCGTCGTCCGGCTGGAAGGCACCAATGTCGAGGAGGGCAAGCAGATCATCCGCTCCTCCGGCCTCAACGTCATCCCAGCCGATGATCTCGACGATGCAGCGCAGAAGATCGTTGCGGCAGTGCGCAAGAACTAGGGAGTGGCCAGGAAGATCCTCGGCCTGGAAAGAAACAAACCAATAAGCAAGAGGGGAAACGCGTGGCCATCCTGATCGACAAGACCACCAAGGTTATCTGCCAGGGTTTCACCGGCAAGAACGGCACCTTCCATTCCGAGCAGGCGATCGCCTATGGCACGCGCATGGTCGGCGGCGTCGCTCCCGGAAAGGGCGGCCAGAGCCATCTCAATCTGCCCGTCTTCAACACCGTCGCCGAGGCCAGGGAGAAGACCGGCGCCACCGCGTCCGTCGTCTATGTCCCACCGCCGGGCGCGGCCGATGCGATCTGCGAGGCGATCGACGCCGAAGTCCCGCTGATCGTCTGCATCACCGAGGGAATCCCGGTGATGGACATGATCAAGGTGAAGCGCATGCTCAGCGGCTCGAAGTCGCGGCTGATCGGGCCGAACTGCCCGGGCATCGTCACCGCCGGCGAGTCCAAGATCGGCATCATGCCGGCCAACATCTTCAAGCGCGGTTCGGTCGGCATCGTCTCGCGCTCCGGCACGCTGACCTATGAGGCGGTGTTCCAGACCAGCTGCGAGGGCCTGGGCCAGACCACCGCCGTCGGCATCGGTGGCGACCCGGTCAAGGGCACCGAGTTCATCGACATGCTCGAACTCTTCCTGGCCGATCCCGCCACCGAGTCGATCGTGATGATCGGCGAGATCGGCGGCTCGGCCGAGGAGGATGCGGCGCAGTTCATCAAGGACGAGGCCAAGCGTGGGCGCAAGAAGCCGATGGTCGGCTTCATCGCCGGCCGCACGGCCCCTCCCGGCCGCCGCATGGGCCATGCCGGCGCGATCATCTCGGGCGGCAAGGGCGGCGCCGAGGACAAGATCGCGGCGATGGAAGCAGCCGGCATCAAGGTCTCGCCGTCGCCGGCGCGCCTCGGCAAGACGCTGATGGAGCTGCTTAACGGCGAAGCCGGCGTCCAGAAGCGCTGCGCCGAGATCGAATGGTCCTTCTGACCGCCGTTGCCTGACCTTCAACCAGATCAAGCCGGCACTTTCTCAAGCAGCCGGCGACCTGACCTCCTCGCCTGATGGCCCTGCGGCAAGCGTCGCGGGGCCGCTCTTTTGAACTGCACAACGCAGACCCGGCTCATCTCCCGCATGGACGTAGCGTCAGCTGGGCGCTATGCGCTACACGAAGCAGGAGCAGCGACCTTGAAAGCCCCCAGCGCCACGACCACGCCTGCCAGCACGACGCAGCAGCTTGCCCTCCAGCGCTTCGCGCCCGAGGAGACCTTCAAGACCAAGGTCTACGCCTCGCTGAAGCAGGCGATCATCACCATGGACATCTATGGCTCATCGGAACCGACCTGGATCGACGAGCGCCAACTCTCCGAGCAGCTCGGCGTCAGCCGCACGCCGGTGCGCGAGGCCGTCGCCATGCTCGAGCAGGAAGGGCTGGTGAAGTCTCTGCCGCGCCGCGGCATCATGGTGCTGAAGAAGACCAAGAACGAGATCGTCGAGATGATCCAGGCCTGGGCGGCGCTGGAAAGCATGGCCGCCCGCCTCCTGATCCAGCGCGCCAGCGATGCCGAGATCGGCAAGCTGCGCACGCTGTTCAAGGATTTCGACGAGGCCCACAAGCCCTCCGACCATGTCGGCGAGTACTCGTCGGCCAATCTCGTCTTCCATCAGACCCTGATCGGCCTGAGCAAATCGCAGCTGCTCGTCGAGATGACCGACAATCTGCTGCTGCATGTGCGCGGCATTCGCCAGATGACCATCGGGCGCGACGATCGCGCCAGCCGCTCGATCGTCGAGCATCTCAGGATCATCGAGGCCTTGGAGCGGCGCGACACCGCACTGGCCGAACAATTGTGCCGCGACCACACGCTCGGCCTCGCCGCCTATGTCGACGAGCACGCCGACATTTTCGACTAGGTCCCAGATGATCAGCCGGGCTGCACGAAGGCGTTCGTCAGCGTGCCGATGCCCTCGATCGCAACCTCCACCGTATTGACCGGCTCTTTCATCGTGCCGACGCCCAGCGAGGTGCCGCAGCAGATCAGGTCGCCGGGCAGCAGCGTCATGTCGTGCGAGAGCCGGCTGACCAGCTCATGCGGCTGGAAGATCATGTCCGCGATCGGATAATTCTGGCGCTCCTGGCCGTTCAGCAGCGTCCGGACGGTGAGGTCGCGCGGGTCGAGGCCGGTCGCGATCACCGGCCCGAACGGTCCGAAGCCGTCGAAGCTCTTGGCGCGCACCCATTGCGGGAAGGTTGGGTCGGCGGCGATCAGGTCCAGCGCGGTGATGTCGTTGACGCAGGTGTAGCCGAAGATGAACTCCCCGGCAGCCTGCGGGCTCACGCGGCTGCAACTGCGGCCGATGACGATGCCGAGCTCGCCTTCATAGACGACCTTGCCGGCATAGGATGGCGGGCGCATCACGGTGAAGCCCGGCGCCGCCATGCAGGACGGCGCCTTCATCAGATAGAGCGGCTCCGGCGGCACCGGCATCCCGAGCTTGCCGGCGAGCGCGTGGAAATTGTTCCAGAGCGCGATGATCTTGGAGGGCGTGCTCGGGACCAGCAGCGTGACCTCGTCGAGCGGTATCCGCTCCCCGGTCGGCCGCGCGCCGGCGAACATGTCGCCGCTGTGGATCGCGATCGCCTCCCCGATCAGCGTGCCGAAGCGCTCGCGGCCCGCATACGCAAAGCGCACCCAGCGCGCGCTGGCTTGCCTTATCTCCGGCCGAGCCGCCGGCTCGACGATCGCGTTCAGCATGGGCAAGTCCCTCCCGTCACGAAGCCGCCAATTGGCGCGGCCGCTCCTGGGCGGGTTCGGCCACCCCCTCCCCCGCGAGCGCCTCGGACGGGAAGGTCGGATAGAGGCCCTTGACGCTGGCCATCTGCTGGACGAGCCCGAGCACGGCATCGATGAAGGGCGTGCGCGTCTCGGTCAGCCGCCCCATCTCCTGGACCGCCGTGAGCAGAGCGTCGATCTCGAGCGGCCGGCCCTTGTCCAGATCCTGCAGCATCGAGGTGCGATGCGCGCCGACGCCGGCCGCGCCATTGATCCGGCGCTCGACATCGACGCGGAAATGGACGCCGAGCTTTTCGCCGATCTCCTGCGCCTCGAGCATCATGTTGCGGGCAAGCGCCCGCGTGCCGGGCTCGGTGGCGACGACGTCGAGCGTCGCATGGGTCAGCGCCGAGATCGGGTTGAAGCAGAGATTGCCCCAGAGCTTGAGCCAGATGTCGTCGCGGATATCGCTGAACAGCCTCGGCTTCATGCCGCCGGCGGCGATCGCGTCGGCGAAGCGCGTCAGCCGCCCGCTCTCCTGGCGATTGGGCTCGCCGAGGCCGAACTGGTCGCCATAGACATGCTTGATCACGCCGGGCTCGATGATCTCGGTCGCCGGATAGACCGTGCAGCCGATGACGCGCTCGGGGTCGATCGCGTTCCATTGCCGGTCGCCGGGGTCGACGCTGCGCAGGCGCAGATCGGCGTAGGCGCCGCCCAGCCCGTGGAAATACCACCACGGCACGCCGTTCTGGGCGGTGACGACGGCGGTCTCGGGCCCGAGCAGCGGCTTCAGGTCCTCCGCCGCCTCCCAGGCCTGATGCGCCTTGAGCGCGATGATCACCACGTCCTGGCGGCCGAGATCGCGCGGATCGCGGCTCGCCGGCATCTGCTCGTTGATCGTCTCATTCTTGGTGACGAGGGTCAGGCCCTTGGCTTTGATCGCCTCCAGATGGGCGCCGCGCGCCACCAGCGAGACGTCGAGCCCGCCGCGCTTGAGCATCACGCCCATATAGCCGCCGATCGCGCCGGCGCCGTAGATGCAGATCTTCATGGGCCTCCCCTTTCTTGCTCCTGGGGCGTCGCGACCTGGTGGTTCGCCATGATCTCCAGCGCCCGCACCATGGCCGAATGGTCCCAGTCCTTGCCGCCATGGGCGACGCACGCGTTGAGCAGCTCCTGGGCCGTCGCGGTATTCGGCAGCGACACGCCGAGCGAGCGAGCGCTCTGCAGGGCGAGGTTCAGATCCTTCTGGTGCAGCCCGATGCGGAAACCCGGATTGAAGCTGCGCTTGACCATGCGCTCGCCATGCACCTCCAGGATGCGCGAGGAGGCAAAGCCCCCCATCAGGGCCTGGCGCACCTTGGCGGGATCGGCCCCCGCCTTGGAGGCGAACAGCAAGGCCTCGCCGACCGCCTCGATCGTCAGCGCCACGATGATCTGGTTGGCGACCTTGGTGGTCTGGCCGTCGCCATTGCCGCCTACCAGCGTGATGTTCTTGCCCATCAGCTCGAACAGCGGCTTGACCGTGTCGAACGCCGTCTGCGGCCCGCCGACCATGATGGTGAGGCTCGCCGCCTTGGCGCCGACCTCGCCACCCGAGACCGGCGCGTCGAGATAGGACGAGCCGTTCGCCTCGATCCTCTGCGCGAACTCCTTGGTCGCCATCGGCGAGATCGAGCTCATGTCGACGACGATGCTGCCCTTGTTCAGGCCGATCGCCACGCCATTGGTACCGAACAGGACGTCCTCGACCTGCGGCGTGTCGGGCAGCATCAGGATGACGATCTCGCTCGCCGCCGCGACCGCCTTCGGCGTCGGGTGGACCGTGACCGCCTTCGCTTGCAATTCGGCATCCGGCACCTTGTGATGGCTGGAGACGTGCAGCGTATGGCCGCCCGTGATCAGGTGTTCCGCCATCGGGCGGCCCATGATGCCGAGGCCGATGAAGCCGATATTCGCCATGCTGTTCGCAGCCTCCGTTCGACCGTCTCCCGTCACGCCGCCTTCGGGTGTCCCGGCAGCCAGGTCAGGCCGTCGCGGGTGCTGCGGGCGGGCTTGTATTCGCAGCCGACCCAGCCGGCGTAGCCGATGGCGTCGAGATGCCGGTACAGGAACGGGAAGTTGATCTCGCCGGTGCCGGGCTCGTTGCGGCCGGGATTGTCGGCGATCTGGATATGGGCGATCCGGTCGAGATTGGCCTCGATCGTGCGGGCGAGATCCCCCTCCATGATCTGCATGTGATAGACGTCGTATTGCAGGAAGACATTGCTTGAATCGACGTCGTCGAGCAGGTCCAGCGCCTGCGCCGTGCTGTTCAGGAAGAAGCCGGGCATATCGCGCGTGTTGATCGGCTCGACCAGCAGCGCGATGCCTTCCTGCGACAGTTCATGGGCGGCAAAGCGCAGATTGTTGACCAGCGTCTCGTGCAGCCTGGCATGCTCGGCGCCTTGCGGTGCAATGCCGGCAAGGCAGTTGACCTGCCTGCAGCCCAGCTTGAGGGCGTAGTCGATCGCATCGAACACGCCACGTTGGAACTCGCTGATCCGGTCGGGCAGGATCGCGATGCCGCGCTCGCCTCCGGCCCAGTTTCCGGCCGGCAGATTGTGTAGCACCTGCGTCAGCTTCCAGCGTTTCAGCCGGCCCGCCAGCTCATACTTGTCGTGCTCGTAGGGGAAGAGGTACTCGACGCCGCTGAAGCCGGATTCCGCCGCCGCCTGAAAGCGCTCCAGGAAGGGCAGTTCGTTGAACAGCATCGTCAGGTTGGCGGCAAAGCGAGGCATGTGTCTTTCCCCGATGACGTAGACTGATTGGGCTTACTGGGCTGGCTGCAGCGCGGGTTCGGGCAGAGGCAGATCGAGCACCTCCTCGAACTCGACGATGTTGTCGATCTCGGTTCCCATCGCGATGTTGGTGACGCGTTCGAGGATGAACTCCATCACCACCGGAACCTGATATTCCCGAAGCCAGGCCCTGGCCTGGGCGAAGGCGGCCTTGAACTCGTTCGGGCTCTTCACCCTGATCGCCTTGCAGCCGAGCCCTTCGGCGACCGCGACATGGTCGACGCCATAGCCGTCGAGATCGGGCGAGTTGATGTTCTCGAAGGCGAGCCCGACCTGGAAATCCATGTCGAAGCCGCGCTGGGCCTGGCGGATCAGGCCGAGATAGGAGTTGTTCACGACGATGTGGATGTAGGGCAGCTTGAATTGCGCCCCGACGGCGAGCTCCTCGATCAGGAACTGGAAGTCGTAATCGCCCGAGAGCGCCACGATCTCGCGCTCCGGATCGGCCGCTCGCACGCCGAGCGCCGCCGGCAAGGTCCAGCCGAGCGGGCCGGCCTGGCCGCAATTGATCCAGTGGCGCGGGTTGTGGACGCGCAGGAACTGGGCGCCGGCGATCTGCGACAGGCCGATAGTCGAGACGTAGCAGACATCGCGTCCGAACGCCTCGTTCATCTCCTCATAGACCCGCTGCGGCTTCAGCGGGACATTATCGAAATGGCTCTTGCGCAGCATGGTCGCGCGCCGGTCGCGGCAGTCCTGCGTCCAGCCGTTCCGGTTCCTGAGCAGCCCCTTGCCTTCGCGCTCGCGCGCCACCTCCACGAAGAACTCCAGCGCCGCCTTGGCATCCGAGACGATGCCGAAATCCGGGTTGAAGACCCGGCCGATCTGGGTCGGCTCGATGTCGACATGCACGAATGTCCGGCCCTTGGTGTAGGTCTCGATCGAGCCGGTGTGGCGATTGGCCCAACGGTTCCCGATGCCCATCACGAAATCCGAGGCGAGCATCGTCGCATTGCCGTAGCGATGGCTGGTCTGCAGGCCGACCATGCCGGCCATAAGCGGGTGATCGTCCGGGATCGCGCCCCAGCCCATCAGCGTCGGCACCACGGGGACACCGGTGAGCTCGGCGAATTCGACCAGCAACTCCGAAGCATCGGCATTGATGATGCCGCCGCCGGCGACGATCAGCGGCCGCTCGGCTGCGTCCAGCATCGCCATCGCCTTCTCGATCTGGCGGCGCGAGGCGGCCGGCTTGTAGACCGGCAGCGGCTCATAGGTCTCGTCGTCGAACTCGATTTCGGCCATCTGGACGTCGACCGGCAGGTCGATCAGCACCGGGCCAGGACGCCCCGAGCGCATGATGTGGAAGGCCTGCTGGAAGACGCGCGGCACCAAAGCCGGCTCGCGCACCGTCACTGCCCATTTGGTCACCGGCTTGGCGATGGCCTCGATGTCGACGGCCTGGAAATCCTCCTTGTAGAGGCGGGCGCGCGGCGCCTGGCCGGTGATGCACAGGATCGGGATGGAATCGGCGATGGCCGAGTAGAGCCCGGTGATCATGTCGGTGCCGGCCGGGCCGGAGGTGCCGATGCAGACGCCGAGATTGCCGGCCTTGGCGCGGGTGTAACCCTCGGCCATATGAGAGGCGCCCTCGACATGGCGCGCCAGGATATGGTCGATGCTTTGCCGGCTCCTGAGCGCTGCATAGAACGGGTTGATCGCCGCGCCCGGCACACCGAAGGCCTGCGTCACGCCTTCCCGCTCCAGCACCCTGACCGCCGCCTCGACCGCCCGCATTTTCGGCATGGCCCGCTCTCCCGTGAGGAAACCGTTGATTGGCATACCAAATTCCAGACAAGCGCCTCGGTCAATTTTTTTCAGAATATTTTTTCAGTATCGAACAAAAAATATTTATCTCTCTAAAATCAGTATCTTGATATAATTTCAAGGCGACAGAATTCTGATCATGCAAAATAATTTCGCTTTGATTTGGCAGCGACGGCTGCTCGTGCTCTGCTACCATCAGGCGTCGGTCACGGAGAGAGCCATGAGTCTCAACGAGCAACGCAAGGGACGGGGACGACCACGCTCGCTGAAGCCGGCGCTCGCAGGTGGGGCGGTGCAGGCGCTCGATCGCGGGCTGGCGCTGCTCGAGATCCTCGCAGATGAGGACGGCCTGACGCTGAGCGAGCTCAGCCGGCGCTCCGGCGTCTCGGCCTCGACGGCGCACCGCATCCTGTTGACGCTGGAGAACCGCGCCTATGTCCAGCACGACATGGAGCGCGGCATCTGGCTGGTCGGCGTCGGCGCCTTCAAGACCGGCTCGGCCTTCCTGCGCAACCGCCGCGTCGCGAGCATGGGGCGCGCCACCATGCATGCGCTGATGGAGGCCAGCGGCGAGACCGTCAATCTCGGCATCGAGGACAATGGCGAGGTGGTGTTCATCTCGCAGGTCGAGAGCCACGACACGCTGCGCGCCTTCTTCCGGGCGGGCAGTCGCGGCGCGATGCATGCTTCGGGCGTCGGCAAGGCGCTGCTGGCCGAACTCCCCGAGCATCGCGTGCGCCAGATCAGTGCGCTGCGGCGCCTCGAACGTTTCACCGAGCACACGATCACCGATCTCGGCGAGCTCCTGCGCGAACTGGCACAGGGCCGCCGGAACGGCTGGGCGCTCGACGACGAGGAGCGCACCCTCGGCATGCGCTGCGTCGCCGCGCCGATCTTCAACGAGCATGCCGAGGCGATCGCGGGCGTTTCGGTATCGGGGCCGACCGTGCGTGTGACTCAGCGCAAGCTCGACGATTACGGCCCGATGGTGCGCCGCGCCGCCGACGAGATCACCCGCTCGATCGGCGGCCGTTTGCCGAAGCGGGAGTGAGGCGCTACCCACGCTCGGCGAGCGCCTGCCTGATGGTCTCGCCGACGAGATGGGCGTTTGGCGCTATCCGGACGCCGGCGGCTTCCAGCGCCCTGATCTTGCCCGCCGCATCGCCCTTGCCACGCAGGGTGAGCGCGCCGGCATGGCCCATGCGGCGCTCCAGCGGCGCCTCGCGGCCGACGATCAGCGCGACGACGGGCTTTAAGGCCGGCGTGCCGGCGAGATAGTCGGCGACCTCCTCCTCCTCCGTGCCGCCGATCTCGCCGATCAGCACCACGCCGTCGGTATCGGCATCGTCGAGCAGGAGTTCGAGGCATTCGCGCATGCCGATGCCATGAATCGGATCGCCGCCGACGCCGATCGTCGCCGATTGGCCGAGCCCGGCCGCGGTGACCTGCGCCACGACTTCGCTGGTCAACGAGGCCGAGCGCGAGATGATGCCGACGCCGCCGGGACGCTCGCTGCCGGTCGCCATCACGCCGAGCTTACCGACGCCCGGCACCAGGATGCCCTGCGAATTGGCGCCGACCAGGGTGGTGCGCCCGCCCTTCAACGCGGCGCGCACCCGCACCATGTCCAGCGTCGGCACGCGCTCGGTGACAGTGACGACCAGCGGCATCTCGGCCTCGATCGCCTCGATCATCGCGGCCGCGGCGTTGGCCGGCGGCACAAAGACGATGCTGGCATTGGCGCCGGTCTCGCGCCGCGCGTCTCCGACGCGCTCATAGATGGGCAGGTTCAGATGCGAGCGGCCGCCCTTGCCCGGCGTCACCCCGCCGACGACCTGCGTGCCATATTCCATCATCCGCGCGACATGGTAGGTGCCGGCCCAACCGGTCATGCCCTGGCAGAGAACACGGGTTTCGCGATTCAAGAAGACGGCCATGGCTCAGGCTCCCTTCTGCGCCAGCGCGACCACTTTCGTGGCCGCAGTCCACATGTCCGGGCAATCGATCACGGCGCAGCCGAAGTTCTGCAGGCGTGAGCGGCCGAAATCGGCATTGTTGCCGGCGAGACGCACGACCAACGGCAGCGAGCGGCCGGTGCGGCGCAAGGCGATGCCGAGCCCCTCGGCAATGGTGTCGCAGGCCTGCATGCCGCCGCCATGCACATTGATCAGGATGGCGCGCGTCTTCGGATTGTCGAGCAGCAGCCCGAAGCCATGGGCGATGTCGAGGCTCTTGGCCGTGGTCCTGATGTCCATAAAGTTGGCCGGCCGGCCCTTGGCGGCGACGACCATGTCGAGCGTGGCGAGGCCGAGGCCGGCGCCATTCGCCACCATGCCGATATCGCCGTCGAGCTGGACATAGTTGAGCTGATGGCGCTGGGCTTGCAATTCGGCGGCGCTGGTGTCGTCCTCGTCGCGCAGCGCCGCAAGCTCGGGATGCCGGAACAGGGCATTGTCGTCGAGCGTCATCTTGGCGTCGAGCGCCGCCAGCCTGCCATCCTCGGTGATGGCGAGCGGATTTATCTCGATCAGGCTGGCGTCGAGCTCGACGAAGGCCCGGCGCAGCCCGTCCACGAGCACGCGGCCCTGCGCGTGCAGCGCTCCTTCGAGGCCGAGTGTCGCGACGAACTCCGCCACCTCCTGCGCTCGCGGCTCACTGCCAGTGCCGAGCCTGAGCTCGCGGATGCGGACCTCACCGCGCGCCGCCTGCTCCTCGATATCGGCGCCGCCGCGCTCGCTGCCGATCAGCATCACCTCGCCCGAGGTGGAATCGACCAGCAGGGCAAGATGCAGTTCGCGCCGCACCGGCAGCGCGCGCTCGACGAGGACGCGCCTGACGATCTGGCCCGCCGGTCCCGTCTGGGCAGTGACGAGCGTCTTGCCGAACAGTTCCGCGGCCGAAGCTTGGGCGGCAGCGGGGCTTTCCGCTTGTCGAATGCCGCCAGCACGGGCTCGCCCGCCGGCATGGATCTGTGCCTTGACCACCACCGGGCCGCCGAGACGCTGCGCGATCTCGCCGGCCTCCCGCGCGGTGATCGCGACGCTGCCCTCCGGTGCGCTCAAACCGTAGCGTGCGAGCAGATGCTTCGCCTGGAATTCATGGATTCTCACGATCCCGTCCCTCCCGCGATCGCGCCGTAAGCGGCGCTGCTATTATCTGGCATACATTATGCCAGAACATTACCACGTCAACAACTGATCGTCGCGCGGCGGGCGGGCGAGCTTTCTGTGAGGCCGAATTTTCCTTGCGGCCGTCGTGCCGACGCAGGCCGCCTCTATATCGTCGCCAACTCCAAGGAGACGCAGCTCACCGCGCCCGAACCAGGCAAAATGCCGGAGCCCTCCCCTGACCGAGGTGGCTCACCTCGTGCTCAAGCGAATGCCGTTGTCGTGTGCGCAAACCGTCGTTCCTCCGTCTGTTGGAAGATGCGACGAACTAAGAAAGAGACTTCAGAGATTTGCCCCGGTCGGCCGGGTGATCATGCTTGTCACGAACCGAGCGAGGCGAGATAGCCGTCAATGCTCAAGCGCGTTCCAAACTCCCAGAGTCTTTCCAAAGCCCGGCTGAACGCCTGCCGGAAGCGCGGGTCATCTCCAAGGTCGCCATAGATATCCTGCATCGCAAGCCAGGCCTCCGGCGCGAGCCTGGCCTGCCGCGCCTGCATCGTCAGCCGCGGCCAGATCGGGTCGTTCGGCGCGATTGACTGCCCGCTCTCCGTCTCGCCGTAACAGTAGCGGCACCACAGCGCGCAGACGAGCGCGAGCCCGTCGATGGCACGCCCGGCCTTCAGCGCACCGCGGATCGTCGGCAGGATGAATTTCGGCTGGCGGTTCGAGCCGTCGAGACACAGTCGCCGGATCGTGTCGCCGATTTTCGGATTGGCGAAGCGCCGCTCGATCGTCCGCTTGTACTGGTGCAGATCGGTCTTCGGCACCGGCGGCACCATCGGGATGACCTCGGCGTCGAGCAGCGCTGACAGAAATCGCGCGATCTGCTCGTCCGCCAGCGCTTCGTGGACGTAGTGGATATCGAGCAGACCGGCCGGATAGGCGATCGCCGCATGGCCGCCGTTGAGGATACGAATCTTCATCAGCTCGAACGGCGCGACATCGCCGACGAACTGAACCCCAACCTCTTCGAGGTTCGGCCTGCCGGCGGTGAACCGGTCCTCCAACACCCATTGCCGGAAGTCCTCGCAGAAGACCGGGCGGCGATCGTCGATGCCGAACTCGGCCTGCAGACCATCGCGCTCTCGTTGCGTGGTCGCCGGTGTGATCCGATCGACCATCCCATTCGGAAAGGCGACGTTCTCCCTGATCCAGGCCGCGTCGGAGCGATCGACCAGCTCGACGAGACCTGCGACCGTTGCCTCGGCGACATGGCCGTTGCCCGGAAGGTTGTCGCAGGACATCACGGTGAAGGGCGCGATAGCGGCGGCGCGCCGCCGCAACAGTGCCGCAGCGATGAGCCCGAAGGCCGTCTTCGGGCGTTGCAGCCGATCGGTCGCGTCGGCGACGATCTCCGGGTGATCGGCTGCGAAAGCCTGGCTCGCCGGATCGACATAATAGCCGCCCTCGGTGACGGTCAGCGAGACGATGCGGGTGCGTGGATCGACGAGCTTGGCCAGAACGGTCTCGGTGTCTCCTGGCGCAACGAAATCGAGCATCGGCGCGATGATGCGCGCCTGCGAGGACGAGGCCTCCTGCGCCACGACGGTGGTGAGGAAATCCTGTGCCGCGAGATCGGCGCGCATCGCGGCGTCGCTCTCGCGCACCCCGGTGCCGATCAGCGCCCAGTCGCGATCGAGGCCGCGCTCGAAGAGCTCGTCGAGATAGACGGCCTGATGCGCCCGGTGGAAATTGCCGACGCCGATATGGACGATGCCGGGCGAGAGCTCGTCTGGCCGATAGCTTGGGACCGCAACGGGGCCGGTGATGCCGGCCAGCGTCGCACGCGAGAGCCTGACCGCCATCGGCGTCACCTGGCCCGGGCGGCGGCCAGCTGGATGACGAGATCCGGCCGGTCGCTGGTGATCTGCGACACGGGCTGGCCGAGCCAGAAGTCGATGTCGCCGATCGTGTTCGGTACCCAGACGCCGAGGCGCTCGCGCCCGACGATGCCGAGCGCCTGGTCGAGCGTGAGGCGCAGCAGCGATTGCTCGACAGCGATGATGCAACCGAGATCGACGAACCGCTTCAGCGTCCGCTCGATGCCGCCATAGGCCTCGCAGGAGCGCCGGTCGACCGAGGCGAGGCGGCGCATCTGTGGCGCCTTTGCTTTGATCTCCTCGATCACCTCCGGCACGAAGCAGGTCAGCACCACGCGCGAGGACAGCCCGCGCTCCTCGACCAGTGCGATCACCTTGTCGAGCAGGCCGGGATAGGGGCTGCCGAAGGCGTTCATCTTCATCTCGATCTCGAGCTCGATCCCGGTGGGGCCGAAGACGTCGAGCACGGCTGCCAAGGTCGGGATCGTCTCGCCGAGCGTGTCGCGCAGCTTGACCTTGCGCAGCGCCTCGCGGTCGAGCCTGTCGATCGGCCCCTTATGGTCGGTGGTGCGGTCGAGCAGCGGGTCGTGGATCACCATGATCTCGCCGTCGCTGGACAGGTGCACGTCGAGCTCGACCGCGTCGACCTTGAGCTCGCGGGTGTTCCTGAAACCGGAGAGGCTGTTCTCGGCCCAGAGGTTGCGCGCGCCGCGATGCCCGATGATCCGCATGGTTGAAATCCCGTCTTCAGAAAGGTGCGTTGGCTACTTGCCGCTCTCGACCAGCCCCTTCACGAACCAGCGCTGGAGCAGCAGGATCACGATGGTCGGCGGCAGCATGGTGAGGAAGGCTGCGTTCATCAGCACATGCCAGGTCGGCAGCGAGTCGCTCTGCGGCATCAGTTTCTTCAGCCCGATCACGGCGGTGGCCATGTCGGGATCGGTGGTGAGCAACAACGGCCAGAGATACTGGTTCCAGCCCATCAGGAAGAGGATGATCGCCAGCGCCACGATGTTGGAGCGCGACAGCGGCAGCAGGATCAGGCGGAAGAATTGCCAGGGGCTGGCGCCATCGATGCGCGCGGCCTCGCAGAGCTCGTCCGGCACGGTCAGGAAGAACTGCCGGAACAGGAAGGTCGCCGTCGCCGAGGCGATCAGTGGCAGGATCAGGCCGGAATAGGTGTTGACCAGGTTCCAGTCGAGATCGACCAGCGCCTGCCAGCTCAGCCAACCACCGAGGATGTTGAGTGGCAGCGCGACATTCGCGGCCGATTCATAGGTCGGCACGATGCGCACCTCGATCGGCAGCATCAGCGACATGAAGATCAGCCAGAATGCGGTCAGCCGGAACGGAAAGCGGAAATAGGTGACGGCGAAGGCGGCGATCAGCGAGACCGCAAGCTTGCCAAGCGTGATGCCGCAGGCGACGACGAAGGAATTGAGCAGGAGTCGCCCGAATTTCGCGCTGCTCAGCACGGTCTGCAAGTTCGCAAGGAACTCATCGCCAGGCAGCCAGGACAGCGGCACCTGCATGATCTCCTGCTGCGACTGCGAGCCGATCACGAGGACGAAGTAAATCGGCAGGCAGACGGCAGCCGCGCCGAGCACGAGAATGGCGTGGCAGATGAGATCGAGAACGGGTGTGCGCTCGTTCATGGTGCCTGGCAGCCCCTAGACGCTGTAGTTCACGCGCCGCTCGATGAAGCGGAACTGCGCGAAGGTGAGCGCGAGCGCCAGCGCCATCAGGACGACCGATTGCGCCGCCGACGAGCCGAGATCGAGCGTGACGAAGCCGTCCTGGTAGACCTTGTAGACCAGAATCGAGGTGGAGCCCGCCGGTCCGCCGCGGGTCGTGGCGTCGACGATCGCGAAAGTCTCGAACAGGCCATAGACGAAGTTGATCACCACCAGGAAGAACAGGGTCGGCGAGATCATCGGCAGGCAGATGCGCAGGAAGCGCTGGATGGGGCCGGCGCCGTCGAGATAGGCCGATTCCAGGATCGATTGCGGCACGGAGAGCAGCGCCGCGACGAGGAAGATGTAGTTGTAGCAGATGTGCTTCCACGAGGCGGCCATGACGATCAGCGCCAGCGCGTGACCGGAATTGCGGTTCGGATCCCAATCGAAGCCGAGCCCCTGCAGCATCTGCGCGACGGGGCCGACGCGGGGATTGAACAGGAAGGCCAGCATGATGCCGGCGATCGCCGGCGCGATCGCATAGGGCAGCAGCAGGATGGTGCGATAGGCGCCGCGGCCGCGCGCGATATGGTTGGTCGCGAAAGCAAGCACGAGCGCGACCGACAGGGTCAAGACGTTCTGCGCAAGCGTGAAGAGCAGCGTCACCTGCGCGGATGACCAGTAGACGCCGCTGCGGAACAGCCGCTCGAAATTCTGGAAGCCGACCCACTGCGTCGTCGCGCCGAAAGGGTCGGTGAGCTGGAAGGCCTGGAGCAGCGCCCGCACCGAGGGGATGAAGAAGAACAGCAGCAGGATGAAGAGCTGCGGCGCCAGCAGCCAGAAGGGCAGCCCCCATTCGGTGAAATGGGCGCGCTTCAGCCCGCTCTCCGTCTGCCCGCCCATCATCGGAGCGGCCGATCGCTGCCGCAGCGGCCAGCGGAGACGCCGTGCGCCTCCACCGGCCGGCAGCGCCAGGCCTTCGCTATTTCTTGCCAGCATTGAGCTGCTCGTAGCGACGCAGCGCCTCGTTGCCGCGGTTCACGGCGTCGTCGAGCGCCTGCTGCACCGGCTTGCGGCCGAGGAAGGCAGCTGAGACTTCCTCCATGATCGCGACATTGATCTGGTTGCTGTTGCCGATCCGGAAGCCAAGCGAGTTGTCGCTGGGCGTGCCGCGCATCAGTTGGACGACGGCGATCGCCCGCGTCGGGCTCTTGTCGTAATAGCCCTGCGCCTTGGCGGCCTCATAGGCAGCGACGGTCACCGGCACATAGCCCGTGACCTGGTGCCACCAGACCTGCGTGTCGGTCTGCGCCAGGAAATTGTAGAAGGCGGCGACCGCCTTGTACTTCTCCGGCGTATGGCCTTTCAGGGTCCAGAGCGCGGCCCCGCCGATGACGCTGTTCTTCGGCGTCACGCCCTGCTCATAGGGCAGCTCGGTCGCGCTCCAGTCGAACTTGGCGGCGGCGACCACGGCGGCGTGGGCGGCGGTCGAAGCGATGATGGTCGAGCACTCGCCGGAGGTGAAGAGCTGGACCGGGACGACACCCTGCCCGGCGATCTGCATCACACCCGAGCTGACCAGGCGCTTCATGCGCTCGACCTGGCCGACGAGCTTGCCCTTGTTGAAGACGAAGGAGGCGTCGAGCCCGTCCAGGCCGTTGCGCTTGGTCGCATACGGGAGGTCGTTCACCGCGCTGTAGTTCTCGAGGAAGCTCCACTCATAGTCGCCGGGCAGCACCATCGCGCATTTCGACACGCCCTTGGCCTTGATCGCATCGAGCTGCGGCTCAAGCTCCTGCCAGGTCGCGCCCGGCTTGTCGAAACCGGCGGCTTTGAAGTGGTCGCGGTTGTAGAACAGGATCGGCGTCGAGGAGTTGAACGGCATCGCCTGCAGCTTGCCGTTCATCGCGTAGTAGCTGACCACCGGCTTGATGAAGTTCGACCAGTCGATCTTGTAGCCTTGCTCGACCATCAGGTCAGCCGTGGGGACGATCGCTCCGGAATTGACCATGGTCAGGAAGGAACGCTCGTTCGACTGGACGATCTCCGGCTGGCGTTTGGCCCGGTAGGCGGCGATCGTGCCGTTCAGGACCTCGTCATAAGTGCCCTTAGCGATCGCCTTGACGACATAGTCCTTCTGCGAGTCGTTGAACTTCTTGACGATCTCGTCGACGCGCTCGCCGAGGGCGCCGCTCATCGCGTGCCAGAACTCGATCTCGGTCGCTGCCCGGGCCGTCGACAGGCCGGCCAGCAGCAGGGCGCCCGCGCCCGCCAGCACCGCATGGATAGGTCGCATGAAAACCTCCCTCGTGACATTATGCGAGCATATGCTCTTTGTTGAAGCATATGCTCGCATATCGCCTTCTTATGTCAACCGGCCATGACAAGGCGATGACGGCGCGAGCGAGCGCGCCGGCGCTATGCCGATCGGGTTGGACGGGGTGCTGCGCTCAGTCGGCCAGCAGAGCGCGCGCGGTGTCCTCGTCTGTGATCAGGCCGTTGACGATGCGCCCCGCGAGGGCGGCTCGCAGCGGCGCCACCTTTGCGGCGCCGTGAGCAATGCAGATGCGCAAGCGGTCGCTGCCCGGCTCGGGCGGCACGCTGGTGACGCGCTGGTTCAGGCCCTGCTCGAGGATCCTGCCCGCAGCGTCGAAGGCCCAGCCGGTCACTTCGCCGACAGCCCCGGCGCGAACCAGCTCGAGCAATTCGCTGCGGGTCATGAAGCCGTCGCGGTAGAGCACCGCGTCGTCGCCGATCTGGCTGATGCCCATCAACCAGATATCGGCTTCGCTGGCGATGGCGCGAATGCGCCGGACCGACTCGATCTCGATCAATTGCGCCCGTTCTTCCGCGCTCGAGACATAGAGTGGCAGCGGCATTGGGAAATGCTGGGCCTTGGTGATTTCGGCCAGCTTGACCAGCGTGTCGAACCGGCTCGCCGAACCGTCCGGTGAGATCGTGCCGACGAGCGACACCAGCCGATGCAGCGGGCATGACATCGGGGAGACGCGCTCGATGCTGGCGCGCATCGAGCGGCCGGTGCCGAGCGCCATCACCAGCGACTTGCGCGAGCGCAGCCAGCGCTCGATCAGCAGGCCGCCGAGCGAGGCGACGCCGGAGGCTGCTGTTTCGGCCGAACCGTCGGCCGGCGCGATATCGCAATGCTGCAACTCGAAGCGATCGCGCAGCCGCGCCGCAAGATCCATGCAGTCGGCGATCGGATGGTTCATCCGGAAGCTGATCAGCCCCTCGGTCCGGCAGAGCGAGACGAGGCGCTGCGCCGCCGGCCGCGAGATGTTCAGGATTTGGGCGATGTCCTCCTGGGTCCTGCCGGCGATATAATAGAGCCAGCCGGCGCGGGCTGCGTCGTCGAGGCGTGCATTATCTGCGTCGGCCATGCGGTCAATCCGCCTCCTGCATCGCCAGCTCGCGCCAGGACCCGAGCAATCGGTCCGCCCCGGCTTCCATCAGGGCGCTGCGCTGGTCGAGCACTGCGAAATGGCTACCGGCCGCGAGACCGAACGCGGTCATGCCTGCAGCCTTGGCCGCCTTCACACCGCTGACGCTGTCCTCGATGACGAGGCACCGCTCCGGCGAGGCGCCGCGCTCGGACGCTGCAAGCAGGAAGAGATCGGGGGCGGGCTTGCCTCGCTTCACGCGCGTCGTGCTGAAGATTCGTCCTTCGAACAGATCCCAGAGGCCGACCTGGCGCAGGCACAGCTCGATACGCTCTTCGTCGCTGGAGGACGCAACGCAATAATCGGCGTCGAAGGCTTCGACCGCGGCGCGCACGCCGGCAATCGGCTGCAACTCCCGCCCGAAGGCGGAGAACAGGCGGGCGCGCCAATCCCGTGTGAAGCCTTCGGGGGCTGGGCGGCCCGTCATTCGCTCATAGTCCCCGATCACCGCGCTCGCCGGCCGGCCGAGATAGCGCCGCATCACATGCGGCAGATCGTAGCCGGGATCGAGCGGCGAGAGAAGTTCGGCCAGGATCCGGCAGCTGATGGATTCGCTGTCGACGAGCACGCCGTCGCAATCGAGGATGACGAGGTCGAACTGGCGTGATCGGCGGGTCATGGAGTCAACAGAAATCGATCAGATGCTCTTATGAAGAACATCTGCTCGAACTCCTGTCAAACCCTCAACCGATCAGCGCAGTCCTCTGCTGTCGCGAGCGGCCTGCTGCCACATCAGGTAATGCCGGTCATAGGCGGACACCAGATCGGGGTCGGGATCGAAGCGCCGCGGCTCTCGTGCCGGCTTCCGGCAGATGTCCCCAATGGGTTCGCCGGTACAGGCGAGCCGCGCCAGCCGCGCTGCACCGAAGGCTGCGCCCTGGTCTCCGTCGGCGTGACGCTCGAGCGGAATAGCGAGCACATTGGCGAGGATCGACAGCCACAGATCGGACCGCGAGCCGCCGCCGATGACCAGCGCCCGCTCGATCGTCGTGCCCGCGCCTTCGAGCGCGTGCTTGCCATCGCGGAAGGCAAAGGCGACGCCCTCCAGTACGGCCCGGGTCATCGCATCCCGATCGGTCTCGTGCCCCAGGCGATTGAAGCTGCCTAACATCCGGGGATCGTTGTGAGGGGTGCGCTCGCCCGAGAGATAGGGCGTGAACAGCGCCGGCGACGGGCGCCTGGTACGATCACCGAGCCGAGCCAGCAGTGTCGCCTCGTCGCAACCGGCGATGCCCGCCCACCAGCGCAGACTGGCGGCCGCCGAGAGATGCACTGACATCTGATGCCAGCGATCCGGCACGGCATGGCAGAAGGCGTGCACAGCACTCTCGGCCCGCGGCTCGAACCTTTCCGTCGTGCGCCAGAGCACCCCGGAAGTCCCGAGCGAGAGGAAGCAATCGCCTGGCTCGATCGCGCCCAGGCCGATAGCGCCGGCGGCGTTGTCGCTCGCCCCGCCGGCAAGAAGTGGCGGCGTGTCGAAGCCGAGCTCGCGGCTGAGCTCGGCACGCATCCGTCCAGCGGGCTGCGAGCCTTCGACGAGCACCGGCATCTGGCTGCGATCAAGCCCGGTCGCCGCCAGCATCCGCTCGGACCAGTCGCGGGCGCCGACATCGAGCCAGAGCGTGCCGGATGCATCCGACATTTCCTCGATCATCTCGCCGGTCAGGACGAGTCTGAGATAGGCCTTCGGCAACAGGACCTTGTGCGTCCTCCGGAAGATCTCCGGCTCGTGATGGCGGACCCAGGCGAGCTTCGGCGCGGTGAAGCCCGGCATGGCGATGTTGCCGGTGATCGCGCGGGAAGCCGGCTCGGCCGCTTCCAGCTCGGCGCATTGCGCAGCCGCACGGCCGTCGTTCCAGAGAATGCAGGGCCGCAGCGGCTGGTCTGCGTCGTCGAGAAGGACGGCGCCGTGCATCTGCCCGGAAAAGCCGATACCGCTGCAAGCGCGAAAGGCGGGAAGGTCGGCATCGCGCAACCGCCGCACGGCCGCCAATGTCGCGCTGACCCAGTCCGCCGGGTCCTGCTCCGACCAGAGCGGCTGCGGCCTCTGCAAAGAGAGTTCAGCCGTGGCGCTGGCAAGCAGGCGCTGCCGGTCATCGACCAGGACGGCCTTGACCGAGGACGTGCCGAGATCGATGCCGATATAGCTCATGGCGGCCATCGGTGGCGCAAGGTGGCAGTCAGCGCCGGCGTGCCGCGGGGCCGCCGGGATAGATCAGGCTCTTGACCATACCCGCTTCGTTGGCGGCATGGCGGCGGAAGGCCTCCGGCCCTTCATCCAGCCCGAAACGATGGCTGACAACCGCTTCGACATCGACCTTGCCGAGCGCCACCAGCTCGATCGCGCGCGGATAGACATGACCCATGCGGCGCGAGAATTTGATCGTCAGCCCGCGCCGGCGTGCCTCTGCCGCGGGCACGACATAGCTGTCGCCATCGGGGATGCCGACTAGCACGACGCGCCCGCCGATCCGCGCGGCGCGCACGGCGTCGCGAAACCCTTCCGGCGCATTGGTCGCCTCGATCACCAGAGGCAGCCCTTCGCCATCGGTCCATTTCGCGATGTCGGCAACGCTCTCACCAGCCTTGCTGGCGCCCAGCTTCAGCGCCAGGGCTCGCCGATGCGGCTGCGGATCGCAGACCAGAATCTCGCCCACACCGACCGTCCGCAGCACCTGCAGGATCAGCAGGCCGATCGGTCCGCAGCCGAGCAGCGCGACACGCTCGAGCAGGCGTGGCTTCGCCAGATCGACGGCGTGGATGGCGACGCCGAGCGGCTCCAGCATGACCGCATCGCTAGGCGAAAACTGTTTGGGCACCGGCACGATCTGCGCGGTCGGAACCCAGATGCGCTCGGTCATCGCGCCGTCATGCGGTGGGGCTCCGATGAAGACGACATCGGGACAGAGATTGGGATGACCGGCGCGGCAATGCTCGCAAGTCCCGCAGGCCTGATTCGGGTCGACCGCGACCAGCGCACCCCGCGCCAGGCCGAGCGCGGGCAGGTCCTCGGTGAGCCAGCCGCTGAACTCGTGGCCCGGGACAAAGGGAGAGGCGATCACCGCCGAACCAATACCGCCATCCTTGTAGTAATGCAGATCGCTGCCGCAGAGCCCGACAGCAGCGACGTCGATCAGCGTCTCGCCCGGCGCTCCCTCGCGCAGATTGAAGGGCGCGACACGCGCATCGCCGGCGGCGTGCAGGAACACGGCATGGGACATCTCGGGACGGCACTCCAACTCTGCCAAGCGCTATCTTAACAAATGTATTGTCTTAGTTACATTGGTTTCGGTCAAGGCGAAAACGGTATGCGCGCAGCCCTCGGTTGTAGGGCGTGACCGGCGCGATATAACCGTCCGCAACCCGACAGAAGGACCCGCAATGCCGGAAGACGCCCAGACTCAGGTGAGAGCCGCGTGGCTGTACTATATGGAGGGGCTGACCCAGGCGGAGATCGCCGACCGGCTGAAGATGACGCGATTGCGGGTCAACCGGCTGCTGGTCGAGGCGCGCAGCAGCGGCCTCGTCAACATCACCATCAATTCGCGCCTCGAAAGCTGTGTGCGGCTGGAGCGCGCGCTGGTCGAGACCTTCGGGCTGCAGGATGCCGTGGTGGTGCCGACCCCGGACGATCCAGCACAGGTGCCGGGGCAGATCGGCCGGGCAGCCGGTGAATTCGTCTCGCGCATCATCGAAGAGCGCCAGTCCGGCGTCTTCGGCGTCGGCTGGGGCAGCACGCTGCGCGAAACGATCCGGCATATCAGGCCCGGGCAGTTCCGCGATCTCTCGGTCACCTCGATGATGGGCGGACTGACCTATGGCATCGAGCTCAACACCTTCGAGATCGCCAGCCAGTTCGCGCGGCTCTGGCAGGCGCAGTGCCATTACCTGGCGGCCCCGATCTATGCCGGCACGCCGCAATCGCGCGACACCATCCTGGCGCAGGATGTGTTCGAGGAGGCTTTCGCGCGCATCCGCGCCACCGACGTCTCGATCCTCAGCGCCGGCGACATGAGCGAGCGCTCCTTGTTGGTGCGCTATGGCCTGCCGCGCGATCTCGATATCGCCGAACTGACGGCGCAAGGCGCGGTTGGCGACCTGCTCGGCCAGTTCATCGACAAGGATGGCAAGCCGCTCGACCACCCGATCAACCGCCGCGCCATCGCGCTGCCGCTGGAGGCGTTGACGCGCATCCCGACCGCGATCCTGGCGTCTGGCGGCAGCAACAAGGCCGCGGTCATTGCCGCCGCCCTGAAGGGCAGGCTCGCCTCAGTGCTGATCACCGACGAGCAGGCCGCGGCTGCAGTGCTCGCTTTGCACTGACGGCTTCAAGCGGCGCGGATCGCGTCGAGCAGTTCCTCATGGATCAGGCCGTTGCTGACGACCTTTTCCAGGTCTTCATCGCGCGAATCCACGCCGGAAACGGTCGTGACCTTGCCACCGGCGGCACGGACCAGCGGCATCGCCGCCGCATGCGAGACGATATCGGCCTTGAGCCCGATGAAGGCATCGAGCCGGCCGGCTGCGACCAGCGACATCTCCAGTCCACCGGAGACCAGAATACGGACGCCACGGCATAGGCCAGACAGCCGGCGGATGACGGCGTTGGTCCGCTCCAGATCCTCCGGTGCGTAATGCGAGGTCAGGCAGATCGAGACGACGGCATCGGCCAGGCTCGTCGTCGCCGAGATAGCGGCCGGTCGATCGTTGACTGTCGCGATGCCGCCTTCGGCGTAGTGCGCGACGAGCCCGGCGAGCGGCGCGTGGGTCAGGCCGAGCAGCGTGCGGCCTTCCTCCTGATAGGCCATGGTGACCGAGAACCAGGGCAGACCGCTGGCATAGTTCACCGTGCCGTCGAGCGGATCGATGATCCAGCGCGGCGCCGATACCGAACCCGAAAAGCCCGCCTCCTCCGAGAGAATTGCCGCCTCGGGCGTCAGCTGGCGCAGGCCGTCGATGACCAGCCGTTCCGAAGCGAGGTCGGCTGCCGTCACCACGTCGTGGAAGTCCTTGCGGGTGACGGCAAGGTCGCCGTCCTGCATGGAGACCAGCAGCTCGGCCGCCTGCCGTGCGATCGCTGCGGACTGGTCGAGCAGAGTAAGCAGGCGCGGCTCAGGCATGGGCGACCTGCGGCTTGCCGGGATAGGCGGGGTCGAGCACGAAGGGCCGGCGCGGGCCGTAATCGCCGATCGGCTGGAGGTGGCTAACGATCCCGGTCTCCGGGCGCCAGGCGTGCACGGCGAAAGCTGGCGGCTCCATGATGAACTGGTTTTCCGTGCCGGGGCGCAAATCGAGCGCGACCTGATGCGCCGTGCCGGGCGCGACATAGCCGATCGTACCGGCGAAGCGCCGCTGGATCGGCCGGTGGTAATGGCCGCAGAGCACGCGCTCGATCTCGGGGTGGCCGGCGATCAGCCCGGCAAAGCTCTCGGAGACGCGGCAGGGGATCACGTCCATGCCGTCGACCCCGACCGCGAAGGGAGGGTGATGCATGAAGATCAGCGTCGGGCGCCCCTGTCCTTCGCGCAGGCGCTCCACCAGCCATGCCTCGCGCTCGGCACAGATTTCGCCACCATCCTCGCCGGCGATCACCGTGTCCAAGCCGATCAGCCGGACCGGAAAATCCTCGACCGTGTAGTGCAGAAAGCCAGCCTTCGGCAGATAGGCATAGTCGACGCCGAACGCTTCGGCGAAGCTCTCGCGCCGGTCGTGATTGCCGGGCAGGACATAGACCGGCATCGGCAGCCGCGACAGCGCTGCACGCACGATCGCGTATTCCTCGGCAAGACCGCAATCTGCGAGGTCGCCGGTGACCAGCACGCAGTCGGGCGCCGGATCGAGCGCCAGCACGGCATCGACGGCACTCTCGATCGCGGCATTGGTGTCGACGATGCCATAGGCCGGGCGGCCATGCGGCCTAGCGTGGAAATCACTGAGCTGGGCGATGATCATCGTGCTTCTATCCAATGGCCACAAAACGAAGAGCCGCCCGGCGCGAAAGCACCGGGCGGCGGTATCGATACGTCAGAGCGATACGCTCACTTCATCAGCGCTTCGGTCTCGGAGACCATGCGCTCGAGGCCGGCCTTGGGCTGGATCTCGCCGCGCATCACACCGGCGATGACTTCGCGCTGCTGGCGCCAAATCCGGACCGAATTGCCGCCCGGATAGCCCTGCCAGGGCGAGGCGCGGTTCACCTGGCCGTTGATGGTGCGGAAATTGGCGTTGTCCTTGTAGAACGGGCCGAGGAAGGCGTCCTCGCCGGCGCGCAGATTGGTCGGCATGTAGCCGGAGGTCTCGACGACGATCTTCTGCGCCTCGGGACCCGTCACGAACTTCACGAACTCCCAGGCCGCCTTCTGCTTGGCCGGGTCCTTGGCGGTGATGATCGCCGCATTGCCGCCGGTCGGCAGCGTGCCCTTGGCCTTATCGTCGATCGGGAAGAGCGCGGTCTTCATGGTGAAGCGCTCGCCGACGAGGTCGGTGACCTGGCGCAGGCGGGCCGGCGTGTCGAAGAAGATTCCGATCTTGCCGGCGATGAACTGCTGGCGCGACTGGTCCCAGTCGATCAGCGGCATGCCGTTCTCGGTGACGAGGCTGCGCAGCGTCTCCAAAGCCTTCAGGCCGACATCGCCGCCGAAGGCGACCTTCTTGCCGCTGGCGTCGAGCAGGGTGTGGCCGCCCTGCTGGACGATGCCACGCCAGAGCCAGTCATCCGGCCAGTCATGGATGTTGTAGGCGAGGCCGGCGACATCGGCGGTGCGGATCTTCTTGGCGAGCGCGATGGTGTCGGCCCAGTTGTCGGGCATCTTGTCGGGATCGCCGCCGGCCTTCTTCACCAGCTCGGCGTTGAAATACATCAGCGGCGTCGAGGCGTTGAAGGCGAGGCCGGCCTGCTTGCCATTGGCCTGGCCGAGCGAGAGCAGCGCATCCGAGTAGTTGGCCTTGCGCCAGGCTTCCGGCTCGGTCTTGAGCAGCTCGCCGAGGTCGACGACCTGCTTGCGCTTGTCGAGCGTCTCGACCAGCTCGGTCAGCAGATGGAAGCCGGAATAATAGACGTCCGGCAGCTGGTTGGTGACCGACGAGCGCAGCATCGCCTGATGCCCCTCGTCATAGCTCGCCGCCGGGGCCCGGAAGTTGATCTTGATGCCCGGGTTCTTCTTCATGAACTCCGCAGCGATGGGCTCGTGGAACTTGGCGAAGGCCGGGAAGGCGTAGAGCACGTCGAGCGTGACTTCCTGGGCCCGCGCCGCCGTCGTGGCGGCCAGCGCGAACGCCGCGGCGGCCAGGGTTCTGCCGAAAGCTTTCATCGGTGATCTCCTTGAGATAACTTGGGTTTTTAGGCTTAGGCGTTTGAGGCTCAGGCGTTTCTTGGGTCGGCTTATTTCACGCCGGTCATTGTGATGCCGTCGATGAATCTGCGTCTGGCGATCAGGAAGGCGAGGACGAGCGGCGCGGTCAGGATCGTCGCCGCAGCGGTCAGCGCGCCGTAGTTCGAGCCGGTCTCGGCATCGGCGAAGAACATCATCCCGAGCGGCGGCGGCGCGAGCTTGGCGTCGGAGATGACGATCAGCGGCCAGTACAGGTCGTTCCAGTGCGCCACGGTCGAGAACACCGCGAAGGCGGCGATCGCCGGCCAGGCGCTGGGGGTAACGATGCGCCAGACGATCTCGAACTCGCTCATCCCGTCGAGCCGGGCGGCGTTGATGATGTCGTCGGGGAAGCTGCGGAAGAACTGGCGGAACAGGAAGATCGCGAAGACCGAGAGGAAGAACGGCACCATCATCGAGAAATAGGTGTTGAGCAGGCCGAGCTGGGCGAGGCCGATATAGAGCGGCATCGCCGGCACCTGCACAGGAATGCACAGGCCGAGCAGCACCAGCACGAAGAGCAGGTTGCGCCCGGGGAAGTCGAGCTTCGCCAGCGCATAGGCGCAGGGGATCGCGACCAGAAGCTGCACCACGAGGATCCCGGCGCAGAGGATCACGCCGTTCAGCGCGAAACGCAGCAGCGGCGCCTTCTCCATGGCGAAGCGGTAGTTCTCGACGCCGTAGAATTGCTTCGGCCAGAGCGCGATCTCGGTGCTGAATATCTCGGCCGGCGGCTTGATCGAGGTGACCAGCATCCAGATGAAGGGCGCCAGCATGAACAGCGCCCCGGCGATCAGCACGCCATGGATCAGGACGAGCGAGGCAAAGCGCCGCGCTACCGAATGCGCGGGAGAGACCGTGGCGACGGAAGGAGCTGAAGCCGACATCAGTAGTGCACCTTCTTGTCGAGGGCGAAGGTCTGCACGGCCGAGAAGACGAGGATGAAGGCGAGGAAGATGAAGGTCAGCGCCGCGGCATAGCCGGTGTGGAAATACTGAAAGCCTTCGAGATAGATGTTGTAGAGCAGCACTTCGGTCGAGCCCACCGGGCCGCCGCGCGTCATCACCGCCACCGTGTCGAAGATCTTGAACGCAGTGATCATCGTGGTGATCACCACGAACATCGTGGTCGGCCCGAGCAGCGGCCAGGTGATGGTCAGGAACCGGTCGATCCCGCTGGAACAACCGTCGATATCGGCGGCCTCATAGAGATCGCGCGGGATCGCGGTCAGCCCGGCCAGGAACAGGATCATGTTGAAGCCGAGGATCTGCCAGATGCCGATCACGGCGAGCGTCGCCAGCGCGGTCGAAGGCTCGCTGAGGAAGGCGACGGGTGCAAAGCCGAGCCATTTCAGCAGGCCGTTGACCGGCCCCAGCGAGGGATGCAGCAGGAACTGCCAGACCGTCGCCATCGCAATCAGCGTCGAGGTCACCGGCAAGAAGTAGATGACCTCGTAGAGCGAGCGCGAGCGCGTCCGCCGATGGATCAGGATGGCGATCAGCAACGCCCCGAAGACGCCGCCGGGCACCATGATCGCGACATAGATCAGGGTGTTCAGCAGCGAGCGGCGGATGATCGGATCAGCCAGCGCCTTCTGGAAATTGGCGAGCCCGACGAAATCGAGGTCGACGCCGCCGAACTCGTAATTGGTCAGGCTGAGCACGACGAGCACGGCGAGCGGCGCCAGGATCGTCAGCAGCAGCAGGGCGAGCGCCGGCATGGCGAAACCGAGCCCGGTGACGCGCTCTATCCAAAGCCGGCGGCGCCGGCTGGAGGCAAGTTGTACGGGCATGTCGAGCGCGAGCGTCATGGCTCAGGCCCTCAGCGGCACGATGGAAGCGGTCGCGACGCCCGGCCCGCGCGACTCGATGCGCTCGCCATCGGCGGCGAAGAGATGGCAGGCGGACTCATCGAAGCCGAGCGTCACCTCGGCGGCCTCGTTGATGCCGACCGCAACCGCCGGGCTCGTTCGCATCGTCACGCCCGGCAGATCGCGGCCGGCGAGATCGAAATGCAGGATGTATTCGGAGCCGAGATTCTCCTTGCGCCGCAGCCGGGCCGAGAACCAGGCGCGACCCGCCCCAGACGGCTCGACATGGACTAGCGAGAGCGCTTCGGAGCGCACGCCGAGTGTCACCGCCTGCCCCTGGGCCTGCTGTACGCTGAGCCCCATCGGCCTGCCGAACAGTTCGAGCCGCCCGCCCGCCCCCACGTTTGCGGGCAGGAGGTTGATCGCCGGGCTGCCGATGAACTGTGCGACCTTGAGCGAGGCCGGCTTCTCATAGAGCTGGGAGGGCGTGCCGAGTTGCAGGATCGTGCCGGAATCCATCATCGCGACGCGATCCGACATCGTCATCGCCTCGACCTGGTCGTGCGTGACATAGATGAAGGTCGCTCCCAGCCGCTTGTGCAGCTCGGCCAGCTCGGTGCGCATATGGACGCGCAGCTTCGCGTCGAGATTGGAGAGCGGCTCGTCCATCAGGAAGACGTCGGGATGGCGGACCATGGCCCGCCCTAACGCGACGCGCTGGCGCTGCCCGCCCGACAATTGAGCCGGCTTGCGATCGAGCAGATGGTCGAGCTGGAGCTGCGCCGCGGCGGCCGCGACATCGGCCTCGATCCCGCGTATCACCGTGCGCCGCTGGCCCGAGAGCGCCCGCAGCAACGGCAGGCGCTGCCAGAGCTTCAGCCGCGACATGGTCAGCGGCAGCGCGATGTTCTGGCGCACGCTCATGTGCGGATAGAGCGCATAGGACTGGAACACCATCGCCACGCGCCGCTCATGCGGGCGCAGGTGATCGACCGGCTGGCCACCGATCGCGACGGCACCGCTATCCTGATGCTCCAGCCCGGCAATGATGCGGATCAGGGTCGACTTGCCGCAGCCGGAGGGGCCGACCAAGGTCAGGAACTCGCCATCGGCGATGTCGAGGTCGACGCCGCCGAGCACGCGCGTCGTGCCGAAGGACTTGGCGATGGAGGACAGGGTGACCGTTGCCACGTCGCTCGCCTTTCTGTGCGGGGGGCCGTCAGGGGCTTCTTGCGTTTGACGATAGTCGGATCGCGGCCAGCGCCGCCTTAGGCGGCGCGCGGCGGGTAGACCTCATGGATCACGTCGTCGATCCAGAGCGTCTGGAGCGTGCTGATCTCGTGGATCGCGGCGGCATAATCCCTGCCGTCGAAGTCGTAGGTCACGGCGCCCAGCGTCGTCGTGCCGGCCATGCCGGGCTGCAATTCGGGGCCGACGACGAAGCCGGAGGACGGCCCCCAGATATAGCGGGTGCCATCGACCGCGAAGTCGTGGGCGCGGTGCAGATGGCCGCTGGCGACGAAAGCGACCTCATGCTTGCGGACGAGATCGAGCAAATGAGCCCGCGGCTTCGGCGGCACGCTCCAATAGCCCTTGTCGCCCTCGTCGGGGTTTTCGATGAAGAGCGGACGATGCAGGAACCAGCCGAGGCGGCGGCCATCGGTTTCGGCGATCTGCTCTTCCAGCCAGCCGAGCTGGCGTGCCTCATCGGCCTCGTCGCTGCCGAACAACATCGAGTTGAGGCCGATCAGGCGCCAGCCCTCGACATCGTGGACCCAGAAATCCGCGCCGAGGTGCTCGCGCCAGCGTGCCAGGCGTGGCGCATCGACCGGCTGATGCGGATGATAGGCCTCGCCGACATCATGGTTGCCGGGGACGCTCAGCACCGGCACGCCGAGCTCGGTCAGAAGGCCGCTGCAATAGCCGAAATCCTCGTCGATATCGGCACCATCGACGGTGACGTCGCCGGTATGGATGACGAGGTCGGGCTTCTGCGTCGTCAGCCATGCCGTCAGCGGCTGCCAGTTGCCACCAAAATGCTGCTTGGTCGGACTGAGATGAGTGTCCGAGATTTGCACGATCCGACGCATGACCACCCTCCGAACACGCTCCCTACACCGGGGAAGCGGGCCGCCTCCGTCCATGCGGGGCAGCGGTTTTGCCATGGACCATACAAATGAATGTTTGATGACACAAATGTATTATGCGGGTGCTGCTCAATGGGAAGCACGGTGAGGTGCTCCAGCTAGAGATCGGTGCTTTGCGGCAGGATCACGAGATCACGAATGGTCACGTTACGCGGTCGGGTCAGCATGAAGTGCACGGCCTCAGCCACTTCCTCCGCCTCGATCAGGCCGCCTCGGGCGCGTTCCGCCTCGAGCTTCTCCTGCGGCCAGTCGGCGATCAGGGCCGTCACGACGGGGCCGGGCAGGATCGCTCCGACGCGCAGGCCATGCGGGATGACCTGGCGGCGCACCGTGTGGACGAAGGCCTGCACCGCATGCTTCGAGGCGGTATAGATCGGCTCCCAGACCACCGGAACGACACCGGCGACCGAGCTGGTGACGAGGATGTCCCCGGTCCTGCGCGCGATCATATGCGGCAGCACGGCGTGGATGCTGCGGAAGACGGCGTTCACGTTGAGGTTCAGCATGCGGTCCCAGGCGTCGGGGTCGCCTTCGCTGACCGGTCCGCCGACATAGGCGCCGGCATTGGCGTGGAAGATGTCGAGCGGGCCGGCCTTGTCGAGGATCTGCGGCAGCATCCCGGCGACCGAGGCCGGCTCGGTCAGGTCGATGACGAGCGGGATGGCATTGGGGCCGAGCGGCGCGCAGGCCCGATCGAGAGCCCGGCCATCGCGGTCGACGAGGACGACGCGCGCGCCGGCAGCGATCAGCCGCTTGGCGCAGGCAAGGCCGATCCCAGAGGCTGCGCCGGTGATCGCGGCGGTCTTTCCGGTGAGGTCCTGGGTCACGTCGGCGTCTCCGATACGGCTTGCATCCGGGCGGGCTGCATGAGGTCGTGCGCTTTGCGCGCGGCCGCCTGTAGTGTTTCGAAGGCGGCAAAGCGGCTTGCATGGAAGGTGGAGATCTCGCCCTCGGCCGGCGTGAAGACGGTGGCGCCGGGCGCCATCCCGGTCATGGCGTCGGCAAGGTCCGGGAAGGCGTTCGCGGCGGTCGCAGCGAGCATGGCCGAGCCGAGCAGGACTGGGTCGACCTCGTCCGGCGCCAGCAGCGGCAGGCCCGAGCAATCCGCCAGCAGTTGCCGGATCAGGGGCTGCCGTCCGGCGCCGCCGCTGAGCACGATGGCCTCGACGACTGCGCCCTGCGCGCGGCTGACCTCGATGATCTGGCGCAGGCCGTAACCGATGCCGGTGAGGCCGGCGACATAGAGGGCGACGAGGCTGTTCAGATCGCGTTCCATACCGAGCCCGGAGATGACCGCTCGCGCTTGAGGATCGGCATGGGGTGAGCGGTTGCCGAGGAAGTCGGGGACGACGATCAGCTCGCCAGCGAGACGAACCGCATCCGATGGCCCGTCGGCATGCTGCAAGGCCTGCGCGGCGAGCCAATCCGGCAGCGAGAGTCCCTCCGCTTCAGCCTGGCGCTGTGCCTCCGGCGTGGCCGGATGAAGCGCGATCAATTGCTCGATGGCGGCGCCGGCTCCTGATTGGCCGCCCTCGTTGAGCCAGAGGCCCGGAGCCATCGCGGAAAAATACGGACCCCAGACACCCGGGATGAAGATTGGTTCGCGGCTGCTCGCCATGGTGCAAGCAGACGTGCCGAAGACATACGCCATGCGGGTCAGGGCGCTGCCGTACGGCGAGCGTACGCCAACCGAGCCGACCCCTCCGGCATGCGCATCGATCAGACCTGCGGCGACCGCCGTACCGGGTTTCAAGCCCAGCTCCACGGCGGATTGTTCGGTCAGCCCGCTGCCAAGTGCAGTCCCGCCCGGCACGATCTCGGTGCCGATCCGGCCGAAGCCGTCGTCCGCCAGATCGGCCAACTCGATCCGCCGGAAATAATCGGTATCCCAACGCCCCTCATGGGCGAGATAGGTCCATTTGCAGGTCACCGTGCAGGTCGAGCGGGCCAGCGAGCCGGTAGCGCGCCAGGTCAGGAAATCCGGCAGGTCGAAGAACTGCCAGGCCGCATCATAGCTGGCTGGCAGATTCTCCCTGAGCCAGAGCAGTTTCGGCGTCTCCATCTCGGGTGAGATCGTGCCGCCGACATAGGCCAGGACGGGATGGCGCGTCGCATTGATCCGTTCGGCTTGATTGATGGCGCGGTGATCCATCCAGACGATGATGTCGCGATTGGCGTCGCCATGCGGGCCGACTGGTAACGGCGCGCCGCCCGGCCCGAGCACGACCAGCGAGCAGGTCGCGTCGAAGCCGATGCCGGCGATCGCGTCCGGCGCGAGCCCGGCATGCGCCATCGCCTCGCGCACGCTGGCGCAGACGGCATGCCAAATATCGGCGCTCGACTGCTCGGCGATATCAGGGCCGTCCCGGTAAAGCGCGATGTCGCGCTTGGCCGTCGCGACCATCCGCCCGGTTCGGTCGAAGATGCCGGCCCGGGCGCTGCCGGTGCCGACATCGATGCCGATGAAATGCGCGGCCATGTCAGGCGGCGGCACGGTTCGGCGGTCCGGCGCGGGTGCCGTCGGGGTTCCGCAGATAGACGCCGTGTTCGAGCTGCTGGCGGCGAAGCTCCTCGACGTCGATCTCGGCCGGCGGGCGATTGCCGCGCACCGAGATCTTGGCTGCACGGCCGGCTGCCTCGCCCATCGCCATGCAGGTCGCCATGACGCGGATCGCACCCATCGCCTCGTGCGTCGCCGAGATGCTGCGACCGGCGACCAGCAGATTGCCGATCTTCTGCGGCACGAGCGAGCGGTAGGGGATATCGTAGCAGTCGCCGCACCAGATCAGCGTACAGCCGTCATCGGCTGGGCGGTGGATGTCGATCGGGTAGCTCGCCACCGCGATCGCATCGTCGAAATGCGTGCAGGCGAGCACGTCCTCCTGCGTCATCACGTATTGGCCCAGGATGCGGCGCGTCTCGCGGATGCCGAGGAAGGGCGCCGTCTTGGTGAAATAGGCGTTCTCGAACCCGGGCACATAGCCGACGAGATAGGCGACGATGTCGTCGATCTGGGCGCGGCCCTCGATCTCGCCCTTGGTCAGGCTGCGGGCGTCGGTGCCATCGGTGCCCTTGACGCGGGTCATGTTGATCCAGACCTCGCCCTTCTTCAGGCCGGTGATGATGATGGTGCGCTCGTTCGGGATCTGCAGGCCGCGCTCGGCCTTGGCCTTGGCCATCAACTCGCGCATGCCGACGACGATGAACTGGTGGTTCTGGCCGAAATACTCGGCCGGGATGAAGTCGGTCAGATAAGTCCGCGCCGCCGGCGGCGCATTGGCGATCGAGAGCCGGAGCGCATCGGTATCGACGCCGGCGAGGCAGAACATCAGCGTTGGCGGCTGCATGCCGCCATCGGCATTGCCTTTCTCGGTCGGAACGCCGGCGCTATAGGCGACATCGGCGTCGCCACTGCAGTCGATCACGACCTTGGCGAGGATCGCGGTGCGGCCGCTCTTGCTTTCGGTGATGACGCCGCGGATCGTGTCGTTCTCGACCAGCGCTCCGGCGAAGAAGGTGTAGAACAGCACATCGACGCCAGCCTCGGTCAGCATTTCGAGCGCCACCGTCTTAACCGCCTCCGGCTCGACCAGGGTGATGCCCATATGCAGCGGGCAGGGCCTGTGCTCGCTCGCACCCTGGCGCTCCCGGCGCAGGCGCTCGATGAACTTCTGCGGCAGGCCGTCGATGATCTGATTGCCCTTCTGGCCGAGGAAGCCGAGCACCGGCAGGCCGATCGTCATGTTGCCACCGACGAAGCTGCGGCTCTCGATCAGTCCGACGCGCAGCCCGTCCTCGGCCGCCGCCAGCGCCGCCGTCAGGCCCGAGGGACCGCCGCCGACGACGAGCACGTCGTACTCGGCGGAGACTGGAATGGAGCGCGCCGGCTCCTCGATGAAGCGGGGCGTTGCGGTCGACATGACGAAAATCCTTTGTGGTACGATGAATCCGGTGGCGACCGCTGGGCAGTGCACCCCGCGGCCTGAGGCGCGCGATCAGGCCGGCATCATCGGCTTGACGCGTTCGATGATGGCGGAGACGGCATCCTTGACCGGCTTGCGGCCGAGCACGGCGAGCTGGCCCTCCTCGAGGAAGGTCGCCTGGGCGCGGGCAGCCTCCGGGAAGGGCGGAAAGGCGCCGCGCGCCGTGGCCAGCACCTTGGCCTCGACGGCGGCGAGCGGGTTCTTCGCCTTCAGGCCCTCATCGGCATAGGTCGAGACGCGGACTGGGCCATTGCCGTTGATCGCCATGCCCAAGGTGACGCGCTTGCTCGACACCTCCCTGATGAAGCTCCAGGCCAGTGCCTTGTCCCTGGCGTTCTTCGGGATCGCCATCGCCCAGGCCTCGACGACCGAGGCCATCGGCACCTTCCCCTTGATCGCGGCGGAGCCGGGGAACTCGACCGCCTTGATCCTGCCGGGAAACTTGCTCTGCTCGGGGTTGTTGAGCTGCGCGCCGCGGGCGAAGGGCAGCACGGTGAAGGCGGCGCGGCCCTGCTGCAGCCAGGTGACCTGATCGTCGTTCTTGGTCGTCGCATAGCTGCGCGGCAGGCTGCCGGTCTCGAACATGGCGCGCAGAGTGCTAAGCCCCTGCTCCAGCGCTTCGCGGTTCGGCACCAGCTTGAGGTCGGGGCTGATGAAGTCGCCGCCATAGGCGCGGGCGAACATCACCGGGAAGACAGCGAGGTCACTCGCCAACACCAGCCCGGTGACGGGCGTGCCGGCCTTCGAGGTGAAAGTCGTCTTCTTGGCCTGCTCGATCAGCTCTTCCAGCGTCGTCGGCGGCGCGGAGATGCCGGCCTCTTCCAGCAGCGCCTCGTTGTAGAACAGACCTTGCGTGGCATGGCGCACCGGGATGCCGATCAGCTTGCCGTCGACCGTCATGCCCTGCACCAGGCCGGCGGCGATATCGCTGAAATCCTCGATTGCATCCTTATCCTGATAGGGGCCGAGCGGCTCGAACAGCGCCGCGATCTGCGAGGTCGGCCGGTTGTCGATGAGATAGCCGACGCCGTACTCGGTCTCCTTCAGGCTGGCCTCGCGGAAGAGCCGGTCCTGCAGCGGATTGGAGTCGAAGGTGGTGAAGGCGATCTCGGCATCGTTGGTCTTGCGCCAGCCCGCCATCAGATCGCCGTCGCCGCTGCCGAGCACGGTCTGGTGGACCTTGTGGCTCAGCACGTTCAGCGTCTTGCCGGCGGCGAGCGTTGGCCGGGCAGCAAGCGTGGCGGCTGCGCCGGCAGAACCGGCGACGAAGGCGCGGCGGGTCAGCTTGGTTTCAGGCTTGTTCGACATGGCTTCCTCCCTCTTTTTGGTTGGCTACCCCTTCGCCGAACCGGCGGTGAGGCCGGCCACGAGGTAGCGGTTCATGAAGACGACGAAGAGCAGGACGGGCACGAGCTGGACCGTCGCGGCGGCGAAGAGGATCCCCCAATCGACGCCGTCGATGGAGCCGATCATTTCGGAGATCACGAGCGGCGCGGTCTTGGCCTTGGTCGCGGTGAAGATGAAGGCGAAGAGGAACTCGTTCCAGGAGAAGACGATGACGAAGACCGCGACCGCGAGCACGCCCGGCATCGCCAGCGGCGCGATGACCTTCCGCAGGATCGTCAGGCGGCTGGCGCCGTCTATCGAGGCGGCTTCGTCGAGTTCGCGCGGGATCTGGTCCATGAAGGTGCGCATCAGCACCGTGCCGAGCGAGACGAAGAAAGTCGCATAGAGCAGGATCAGGACGAGATGCGTGTCGCTGAGCCCGAGCCAGTTCACGATCGGGAAGAGCGGCAAGGTCACCACGATCGGCGGGATCAGCCTGACGATGATCAGCCCGAGCAGGCTCGCCCCGAGCCAACGCCCGGAGTTGCGTGAATAGACATAACCGGCGCAGGCGCTGGCGACGATGGCGAGCAGCGTCGCGCCGGCGGTGATCAGCAGGCTGTTGAGCAGGCCGTCGAAGAAGACGCCCCAGGAGCGCCAGAGCTCGGCGTAGTGCTTGACGGTCGGCACGAACAGCCATTTCGGTGGCACGGCGAAGATGTCCTGGCCGGGCTTCAGCGAGGACATCGCGATGAACAGGATCGGAAACAGCGACCAGAACAGGATCGCCGCGACGGCGAGCGTCTTGCCCGTCCCGATCAGGAGACGCTCAGTGCGCATGGGCCACCCCTCCGCGCCTGAGCAGCAGAACATAGGCGCCGGCGAGCAGGAGCGAGGCCAGCACCATGATCCAGGCTGTGGCGGCGGCCGGGCCGAAGGCGTTGAAGCTGAAGGCTTCCTGGTAGAGGTAGATCGCCACCACCTCGGTCGAGCGTGCCGGGCCGCCCTTGGTCAGCAGCCAGGCCTCCGAGAACAGCCGGAAGGCGAAGATGTAACGGAAGAGCAGCGCGATCAGCATCGCCGGGCCGAGCAGCGGCAGCGTCACGCGCCGGAACGCCTGCCAGCGCGTCGCGCCGTCGATCCGCGAGGCTTCGTAGAGCTCGGCGGGAATGGCGAGGCGGGCCGCATAGACGATGACGAAGGTGAAGGGCAGATGCAGCCAGATCGTCAGCAGCCCGATCAGCATCATTGCGTGCGAGGGCTCGAACGACCAGTCGAGCGTCGGCAGGCTGAATGCCTTTAAGGCCAGCGTGATCGGCCCGGCATCGGGATCGAACAGGAAACGCCACATCACCACCGCCGTGACCTCGCTGACGGCATAGGGCGCAAGCACGGCAACCAGCAGGAAGCGCCGGAACGGCAGCCCGCTCGCAAAGAGCAGGGCCATGCCGAGGCCGATGGCGAGCTCCAGATGCACGGCCACTACGACGAGGACGACGGTGTTCCAGAGTGCGCTCTGGAAGGCAGGATCGGTGAGGACGCGCCAGTAATTCTGCAGGCCGACGAAGCTCGGCGCCTGGCCGAAGCTCGACGTGTTCAGGCTCAGCCAGACGACATAGAGCGACGGCAGCACAATCACGCTCAGGATGAGCAGGTGCACCGGCGCAAGCAGCGGCAGTATCCGAGCCGTTCGTTGAAGCTGCACGTTTCCTCCATGACTTCTTCGCTCCGGGCTCTGTCGGCCCGGTAGCTCGGACGCGAGGCGTCCGCGGTCGATCTTCCTCAGTGCACCGCCTTGGGCGGGGCGGTAGCTCTTTCCGGGTTCGGATGAGGGGCCGGATCGCGGCTTTCATCGCGCTCTGCCGATGTGGCGAGATCGCGTACGGAATCGCGTGCCTGCAGGCTGGTCTGCAGCACGCAATGCGTTGGCGGCGCCCGGTCTCCAGCCATGCGGGCCCGTAGGCGGCTCCAGGCGGCGTCGGCGATCTCGGCGATCGGCTGACGGATCGCCGTGAGGCCCGTCCTGCGGGCGCTCATCCACGGGTAGTCGTCGAAGCCGACGACCGAGACGGGATCGGGGATGTTGATCCGCATCCCGGCCAGTGCCGAGAGCGTGCTCAACGTGGTCACGTTGGTGAGCGCGATGACGGCGCTCGGCTGAGGGTGCCGTTCGAGCCAGTGCAGGAAAGTCGCGGCCCCACGGTCGGCATTGGAGCCAAGCTCGATCACTGTCGGTTCGCGGTCGAGCACGCCCCTGATCAACTCGCAGGCGCCGCGGACGCGCTCGCGGATCGGCGAGATGGCGAGGCTGGAGGCTGCGATCAGGATGTCGCGGTGCCTCTTGGCGATGAGATGCCGGGCTGCGATCTCGCCGGCCTCGCGATTGTCGATGGCCACGGTATCGACGACTGAGCCTTCCGGCGACACGCGGTCGGCGAAGACGATCGGCAGCCGTCCTACCTCGCCGCGCAGCACCTCCGGCACCGCATCGGAGCAGGGTACCACGATCAGCCCCGAGGGACGCCACGCGAGCAGGGTGCGCAGCCGCGACTGCTCAAGCCCGAGATCGTCTCGAGAACTGGCGACGAGGATGTCATAGCCGTCCTTCTGCGCGAGCACCTCGAGCTGCGACACGAGCGAGGTGAAGAAGACGTCATCGAGATCGGGGACGAGGACGCCGACCACGCGAGCCTGGCCGGAACGCAATTGCGAGGCCGCCCGGTCGACCTGATAGGACAGCGCGTCGGCAGCCTGAAGCACGCGCTCGCGCAGGTCGGCATTTACCGGTTTGTTGCCGCTGAACACGTTCGAGACGGTTGCGATCGACACGCCGGCGCGGGCAGCGACATCCCGAATCGTAACGCGTCCATTGTCCATCGCGGCGCCCTGTTAAACGTTTTACAGAAAAACGTTTAACAGGCTGAAAGCGGACAGGCAAGCCGCGCTCGGCAGAAATGAGACGACATCCAAATAAACATGGAAATGGCTTACGCGCCCCGAGCTACCGCCGGCACCCGTCGCCTTGGCTTTAACCCGCCAGCGCCGCAGGCTGGTCCGCCGGCGCTCCCTGCAACCAGCCAGCGCCGCGCGCATAAAGCGCCTCGACTTCGGAGCCGGTCAGCCCCGGCATGTCCGGCTTGACCTTGTAGCCGATGCGGGTCTGCAGATAGGCAAGATGGCGATAGCCTTCTGGGAAGCGCATCAGCAGCTCGCGGTCGAGCGCGAGCGTGGCGGAAGGATCGACCGGGTCGATCCGGTCCTTCTCATAGATCGGCTGGCGCAGCACGATGCCCCAGCGCCCGTCGCGCTTCTCTAGGAAGTCGTAGAAGCGGCCGGTGCAGACGACATCGCAGACGGCGCCGTCAACCTCGGCGCGCTGGCTGATCGTCATCTTCGTCTGGGAAATCGCCCGCGCGCCTTCGACGTCAATCGCGATGCCGCCGAGGAAGTGCAGGATGCGTACGCCCCGCTCGAAGCCCTCGCGGCTGACGCGGATGAACTCGTCGCCCGTGCCCTGGAACCAGGTCGCCATCATCCGCCCCTCGGGATGCCAGACGGTCCTGAACCGCTCCCAGTCGCCGGCGTCGCGCCAGACCACCCAATTCTCAAGAAGGTCGCGGATCGCGTACCGATCAGCCTCGTCGCTCGTCGCGGTCATCTCCGTCCCTGCCGTTTGTTTATTTACAAGAACTAGTTTTGTATGGAGACCAAATGGAGTCAACGGGATCCTGGAGATGAGATCGATCTCGCTCGCGCACCTTACGGTACTCGATGCCGATCCGCTGACGCTGATCGATGCCGGCGCGTCCGGCGGCTTCGACGCGATCGGCCTGCGCATCGTGCCGCCGCTGCCCGGCGATGCGATCGTGCCCGTGGTCGGTGACATCCCATTGCAGCGCCGCATCAAGGAGCGGCTCGCTGCGACCGGCCTGCGCATTCTCGATATCGAGGCGATATGGCTGTCGCCGCAGACGCAGGTCGACGCGCTGCAGCCTGCGCTGGACGTCGGGGCGGAACTCGGGGCGCGCTACGTGCTCACCGTCGGCTTCGATGCCGAACCCGGCCGGCTGCTCGATCATTTCGGGCGCCTATGCAGACTCGCCAATGCGCGCGGGCTGCGGCCGATGCTGGAATTCATCCCCTATGCGACCGTTGCCGATCTTGATAGCGCGCATCATCTGCTGCGACAGGCCGCGCCCACGGATGCCGGTCTCCTGGTCGATGCGTTGCATCTCAGCCGCTCGGGCGGTAGCCCGGTCGACATTGCGCGCTACGACCCGGGCCTGTTCTCCTATGTCCATCTTTGCGACGCCTCGGCTGCGCCGCCTCCGGCCGCCGGGCTCCGTGCCGAAGCGCGCGGCGAGCGGCTCTATCCGGGGCTCGGCGAATTGTGGCTCGACGCATTCCTCGACGCCTTCGCGCCTGATACGCCGGTCGGTGTCGAGGCTCCGTCCGCCGCTTTCGCTGCTCTCCCGCCAGCCGAGCGTGCCCGGCACGCCGGAGAGGCCACCAGACGGCTGCTCGCACGAAGCGCGGCCGGGCGGCGCTGACCTCGCACTTCCCCACAGGCGGCGAGCTCGCTAGCTTGTTCACGGTTATGAACTGAGAGATGCGGATTGAAATCCGAAGGACTGAATGGGGAGGCACGCAGCGCGGTCAAATCGGCCGACCGCCTTCTCGACTTGTTCGAATTGCTGGCCCGTTTCAATGGCGGCCTGTCGCATATGGCGATCGCGGAGGCGCTCGGCATCCCCAAGAGCAGCCTGACGCAACTTCTCAAGACCGCGACGGGGCGCGGCTACGTCGCCTATTCGGCCGCCGGCAAGAGCTACCGTCTGGGCGAGCGCTTCACCAGTATGGCGCGCCTGACCTCGCGCCGGCGGGATCTCGTCGGCCTGGCACAGCCGGTGCTGGAGCGGATCACCGCGCGGACCGGAGAGTCCTCGGCGTTGAACATGCTCAAGGGCAGCGAGGCCGAGGTGGTCGCAACAGTCAGCTCCACGCAGCGTCTGGTCTCGCATATGCGGCTCGGCGATCTGGCGCCGCTCTATGCGACCTCCGGCGGCAAGGTCATCCTGGCCCATATGCCTGGCGAGCGACGGGACGAATACCTGGACAGCGTCAGCTTCCAGCCGATCACGGCCAACACATTGTCATCGGCAGTGGAGCTGCGCCGGCAGCTCGACAAGATCCGGCGGGAGGGCATCGCCTATTCCCTGGAGGAGTTTACTCCGGGAATCATCGGATTGGCGATGGCCGTACTGGGCGAGGACGGTGAAGCGCTCGGCTCCCTCAATGTCGCGCTTCCTGCGGTCCGCTATAACCCACGGGCCGAGGCCCTGATCACGGACGCACTCGACGAAGCCGTAGCGCAGCTCCGGCACCAGCTCGCGAGCCTATGATCCACCCGCCTCCTAGGACGACCATCTCGATGTCGCGGCAGGGGCTCCCCGAAAAAGGTCTGCGTACGCTGCTGACGAGGAATTTTCGCGGCGTCAACGAGCTGGCCTCGAAGCGCGCCGCGAAAACCCGCGACAATGATCAGCGCTACGACAAGCGCCTGCTGCAGGCCGATGAGAGCGTCGATTTCGACTTCTGTTGAGCACGACGCCCCGGTCGACGATCTTCAGGCCGCGTAGCCCTTCGGAAATGTGTCCTTTACGTCCGGCTCCGGCATCGCGCCGCCGAAGGCGGGATGCTTATGCCAGGGTGTGCCCTTCTTCTCGGTCAGATCGTTCAGGCGGTCGAGGATGACCAGGCTCTTCTCGGCAAGCCCTTTCTCCATCGCCTCATAGTCGGGGAAATGCGCGAACGCGTCCTGCCAGACCGCGCGGCCAGCAAGATAGCCCGAAGCGCCGGCCCGATAGGCGAAGTTCATCGAGCGCTCGAAATCCGCCGCCGAGGCGCCGGCGGAGAGCATGACCCAGGGCCGCGGCAGCATCTTGCCCATCCTGTCGTAGGCAGTCTGGAGCGAGGCGGCGTCCTTGCCGTCGGGATCGGGCACATTGTGCACGATGCCGGGTGGTTCGACCTTGAAGATATCGATCTTGTACTTGGGGTCGCAGAAGGGCTCGAGCGAGGCCAGCACCAGCTCCTCGCGCTTCGCCTCCACGGCCTTCGGATCTTCCCCCGGAAGCGGATAGACGAGCAGTTCGAGCAGCATCACCATGTCGTTCGCAGCGCATTCCTCACCGGCTCTCTGCACGAAAGCCTGCTGATGCGCGATGATCTCGGGATCGGCGTCGGGGCGATACCAAGCCAGCACCTTGCAGGCGTCGCCGCCGACAGCGCGCGTCTTTGCCACCGACCAGTCGGGGATCGGATGCGACTTTCGGCCCTTGCTGGTGTTCTCGGTGATCGAGTGCTCGTATGAGATGATCAGGCCGGTATCGGTCGGCAGCTCGTTGATGCAGTTGGTATAGCCGTAGAGCGGATCGATCAGGAGCGCCGAGGCCTTGGGCGAGAGGTGCTTGGTGATCAGCCGCTTGACCTCGACCACATCCTCGCGCGGCGGCTCCTTGGTCCCGCGCTTCTCTGCGATCGGCACGAAGAGCGGCGTGCGCTGGTCGATCGCGACCATCTTCCAGAATCCGTCCTTGTCCGCGAGGCGGCGCGAACGCCAGAGCTTGCCGGGTGACATCTTCATCGTTGCATCTCCTGTGAATGCGACATGAGTTGATCGACCGAGGTTCGGTCGGGCATCCCGCTCCAGCCCATCCCGTTGGCGGCCTTCATCGCGGCGGTCGCGGCGGCGAGACGAGCCGCTTCCAGCGGCGCCTTGCCCTCCGCCAAGCCGAGCGCATAGGCGCCGTGGAAGACGTCGCCGCAGCCGGTCGTGTCGCGCACCGCGACGGGAAAGGCCGGCACATGGGCGATCTCGCCATCGATCCGCCAGAAGCTGCCGGCGCTGCCGCAGGTCACCGCGACGACGCCGCCGAAACGCTCGGCCATGCATGCGAGCTGCGCCTTCGGCTCGCCATCTCCGGCAAGATCGCGCAGCCCCTCCTGCGAGAACACGATGTGGTCGGCGCGGGAGGCGAGGCGCTCCAGCATCTCGACCGAGCCGCCATCGGCGTCGAGAATGCGCGGGAGACCTCGGGCGCGCGCCCGTTCGAGCGCGACCTCAGAGGCCTCGGGCCAGCGGCTGTCCACCAGCACGACCGGGTCGTCGGCGAGCATGTCGTCCGGCAGCACCGAAGGGTCGTTCGGTAGCGTCCGATCGACCAGGATGCAGCGCTCGCCCGCGGCATCCACGATCACCATGGCCCGAGTGGTGCGTGCGTCCGGCAGCAGCGCGACAGCGGAGAGGTCGACGCCGCCTTCCTCCAGGAACGCGAGCAGGAAGCGACCCCCGCTGTCATCGCCCATTCGCCCCCACCACGACGCCCTGCCGCCGAGGCGCGCAATGGCAAGCGCCGCCGTGGCAGCCGGCCCGCCGCCGCTTTCGCGGAAGCCGCGCGCCGTGGCCTTGATGCCGTTCTTGGGCAACTGGTCGACTTCGAAGACCTGATCGAGCACGCCGTTGCCGACGCAGACGATGCGTCTCATCGCGGCCTCATGCCGGAACCAGAGCCGGCTTCAGCTTCTCGCCGCGCGAGAAGGCCTGGAACAGGTCGGACAGGCCGTCGAGATCGCAGCTGCCGTCGACGAGGCGCTCGTATTTGGCCTTGCCGGCCCGTAGCAGTTCGAGGTTCTCGGCATAGTCGCCGATCGGAAAATAGAAGGAGCGGATCAGGAAGAAGTCCTTGAGCCGGATGGTGCGGGTCTCGGTGATCGCCCAGGCGGCGCTCTCGCCGATCTGGCAGATGGCACCGTTCGAACCGACCGCTTCCAGCGCCACCTGCCGGGCGCCATCCTTGCCGGTCGCCTCGACGACGATCGGATAGCGGCCCTTCTCCGCCGCCTCCGGCGTCGTGCGGCGGGCGCCGAAGCTCTCGGCGACCTCGGCGCGGTAGTCGACCGGGTCGATCACATCGATCGGCCCATAGCCCATCAGTTCGAGCGCGATGATCGCACCGAGCCCGATCGGCCCGGCGCCGAGCACCAGCGCCCTGCCGGACGGTACCACGCGGCGCGCCATGCGGATGCCGTGGGCCGTGGTGCCGATCGTGTCGAGGAGCAGCGGGGCGAGTTTGTCGGAGATGTCGTCGGGCACGGTCAGCAGGCAACGCTCGGGCGCGGCGAGCCGTTGCGCATAGCCGCCATCGCGCTGCCAGCCGATGAGCTTGCGGGTCTCCTCGCCGCTGCACAGATGCGTATTGCCCTCTTGGCAATCCTCGCAGGTCCCGCAGAAGACCGGGATGTAGGCGACGACGCGCTCGCCATGCCGCTCATGGCCCGGCTGCTCGATCACTCCCGCGATCTCGTGGCCGGAAATGGTCGGCCAGCCGAGCTTCCAGGGCCGGAAATCGCTGCCGCAAAGCGCACAGGCGGTAACCCGCACCGTGACTTCGCCGGCAACCGGCACCGGCTCCGGGAATTCCTCGATCGTGATCCGGCCTTCGCCGTGGAACTTTGCAGCTTTCATCCCTTGACGGCTCCTGCGGCGAGGCCACCGACCAGCCGCTTCTGAATGATCATGGTCAGGACGAGAGGCGGCAGCGCGATGACCACGGCCGCTGCCATGAGAGCGCCCCAGTTGGTCACCCCCTCGCCGATGAAGTTGAAGCTCGCGACGATCGCCGTCTTGGTCTCGATGCCCGAGAGGACAAGCGCGAAGAGGAAGTAGTTCCAGGAGAACACGAAGGACAGGATGCTGGCGACGACGACCCCGCCCATGGTGACGGGCAGCACGACCATGCGCAGCACCTGATCCTGCCGGGCGCCGTCCATCTCGGCGCTTTCGACGAGCTCGCGCGGCACGCTCTCGAAATAGGGCAGCAGCACCCAGATCACGATCGGCATGGTGATGACCGCATGGGTCAGGATCATCGCGGTATAGCCGCCGACGAGGCCAACCTGCCGGAACATCAGGAGCCAGGGCAGGAGGAACAGCGTACCCGGCGCCATGCGGGCGAAGAGCGTCGCGGTCGCCGGCCATTGCCAGCGGTGCCAGGCCATGGCGAAGGCGGCGGGGATGCCGAGCGTGAGGCCGAGCAGGGTCGAGCCGGTCGCGACGATGAAGCTGTTGAGCGTGTTCTTGAGGAAGTCGTTGCGCGAGAACAGCTCGACGAAATTGTCGAGCGTCGGCGTGAAGAAGAGCTTCGGCGGGATGGCTGCGACATCGATGCTCGGCTTGAAGGCCGACAGGAAGGTCCAGGCGATCGGCACGCCGAGGATGACGAGCACGACGCCGAGCTGGATCGCATCGAACGTCTGGCGGAGCTTTGGTCTCACCATGCGACCGCCCTCCGAAGCCGGGCGAAGACGAGAACGGTGCCGAACACGATGGTGGCGAGCGTCACCATCACGGCGCTGGCATAGCCGAGCTCGAAGAACTCGAAGCCGCGCCGATAGGCCAGGATGTTGAGCGTGGTGCTCGACGTGCCGGGGCCGCCCTGGGTCGTCAGGTAGATGATGTCGAAGAAGCGCAGGATGTCGACGCTGCGCAGCACGGCTGCGGTGATCAGGGTCGGGGCGAGCAACGGCAGTGTGATGTAGCGCAGCTGCTGCCAGCTGGTCGCGCCGTCGATCTCGGCAGCGTCATAAACATCGGTGGGCAGCGCGAGATAACCGCCCATCACGATCAGGGCGACGAAAGGCGCCCACTGCCACGTGTCTAGCCCGGCCACGGTCCACATCACGGTCGCGGGATCGGACAGCCACAGGCCGGGTGGCAGGCCGAGCTTCTCCAGCAGCCAATTGGCGATGCCGAAGCTTGGATCGAGGATGACGATGGCCATCATGCCGACGACGACCGGAGGCAGCATGAAGGGCGAGATCAGGATCGGGCGCACGATGCTGCGCGCCCATTGCGAGCGTGCCAGGAGCAGCCCGAGCCAGGTGCCGAGCACGAGCTGCGCGCCGAGCGAGACGACATAGAGGAAGACCGTCAGGCGCAGCCCGTTCCAGAACTCGCCGTCCGCGAACATCTTCTGGAAGTTGGCGAGGCCGGCATATTTCGGCTCTTGGCCCAGCTGCACATCGGCGAGCGCGAGCCAGACGGCAAAGCCGAAGGGATAGACGATCATGGCGGCCGCGAAGGCGAGAGCCGGGATTGCCATCCAGCGATAGCTCCGCCTGAGATTGACAGTCGCCATGACGAGCCTCCCGTCCGCGCGGACTACTGGAGCTTCGCCAGCTCGGCGTCGGCCGCCTTGGCAGCCTCGAGCGCGGTCGCCTTGCCCTGCACGACTTCCTGCATCGCGCCGCCGATGATGTCGCGCGCCTTCGGCACGTCGTCGGTCGGGGACTGGTAGACGCCGATGCCGGTCTTGCCGAGCTCGACCAGGGCCTCCGCCCAGGCCTTGCGGATCGGCTGTTCCTTCACCCAGGCTTCGAAATCGGCTCCGCTGAACACGCTGGCGCGGGGCGGCGCGACGCCGGCCGTGACGAGCTTGGCCTGGACATCACGGCCCGTCGCCCATTGCGCGAATAGCCAGGCAGCCTGCTGTTTGCGGGAGTTGGCCGAGACGGTGATACCCCAGCCGATGGCGACCGGCTTGGAGACGCCGCTCTCCTTGCCGGGCGGCAGCACCTTGATGCCGAGATCCTCGGCCCGGCCCGGGAACTTCATGATGTTGGCGAACTCGTTGCTCGCCTCATGCGTCATCGCGGCTCTGCCCTGGCCGATGAGCTGCGTGATCTGGGTGAAGGTGTGGTTCAGCGCGCCGGGCGGCGCATAGTCGCGCATCAGGGTCGCGTACATGTCGAGACCCTTGACGGAATTCGGCTGCGACAGGCCGGGCTTGCCGTCCGGAGTCGCGAAGGAGCCGCCCGCATTGAAGATGAAGCCGGCCATTGCATAGGGGGTGATGCTGCGGATGCCGCGTCCCGTCCACGGCGTGATGCTGGCATCGCAGGCCTTGATCGCGGCGGCTGCCGGGATGATGTCCTCGAGGACTTTCGGCTCGGCGATCTTGCACTTCTCGAAGACGTCCTTGCGCCAGTAGAAGAGCGGACCTTCCTGGTTGATCGGGACGGCCACGACCTTGTCGCCGAAGGTCGAGGCAGCCCGGATCGAGGCGCCGAAATCCTCATAGTCGTAATCGGGCGCGGTCTTGGCCTTGTCCTTCATCATCGCGGCGAGATCGGCGTACCAGCCTGCCCGGTTGAAGATCGCGCCCTCGCGGCTCGTCAGCGTCATGAAGACGTCGACATCGGGCGACTTGCCCTGCATCAGCGTCGTCAGGCGCGCGCGGTACTGCTCCTCGTTGAAGATCTCGATGCGCGCGTCGATGCCGGTCTTGGCCTGGAAGTCCTTGACCATCTCGCGCATGGCCTGGGACCAGGGATGGTTGTTAAACATCAGGTTGATGGTCTGGCCGGATTGGGACTTCCAGTCGAAGCCCTGCGCCGATGCCGGTGCCGTCGTGAGAGTCGCGGCGATGAACGCGCCGCCGATGAAGCCGAGCTTCCTCATGCGTCTTCTCCCCTTCCTAGCCCCGTTTTCGAGGCGGTTGCCGATGTCGTTCCGACGCCCCCGGTCCGAGGGCGTCAGCAATCACTCATGACGCGACGTACCCCCCGTCGACCGGGATGGTGACCCCGTTGATAAGCTTGGCAGCCGGCGAGGCCAGAAACACCGCCGTGCCGGCCAGTTCCTCCGGCGCCGACCAGCGCTTCGTCGGCAAGCGCAGCATCAGCTTGGCGTTGAACTCGGGATCTTCCTGTCCAGGGCGGCTGATCTCGGTCTTGATCCAGCCTGGGGCGATGGCGTTCACCCGGATGCGATCCTCCGCATAGGCGACCGCCAGCGATTTCGTCAGGCCGACGATGCCGGTCTTCGCCGAGGCATAGGCCGGAATGTAGGGCGCCCCGAAATAGGAGAACATCGAGGCGATGTTGATGAGGCAGCCTTCGCTCGCCTTGAGATGCGGACGGAAGGCCTCGGCCAGGCGCATATTGCCGACGAGGTGAATGTCGACGATGTCGGCGAAGACCTCGGGCTTGAACTCTTCGTGCCGGATCAGGCGGCCGGCGCAATGGATCAGGACGTCCAGTCTGTCGATCGTCTTCGCCAGCGCCAGGACCGCCTCGCTGTCGCGAACATCGAGTTGATGGAAGTCGAAGCCCTCGTCCTTTGCCGGCGGCTTGACGTCCGTGAGAATGACCCTGGCGCCGCTCGCCTTGAAGGCCTGCGCGAACGCCATGCCGATCCCGCCGGTGCCGCCGCTGATCAGGACGTGCTGGCCGGTGACCGAGAAATCGGGAGCGCTCATGGCCGCTCCTCGCGCAGACTGACCGCCGCAGCGGCAGCGGCGATGTGGACGAATAGCCTCGTCATCGGCTCCTCCCTGCGGCGCCCTTGGGGAGCGCCGATGTTCGTTATTGAACTCATGAAGGCATGGTTTGTTGTTTTCCGCAAGCGTATATTCGATTTCGCGTATCGGGGCTTGCGCGACGCCTTCAGTGTCGCTGCTATGTGCTCCGCGGCTGGAGAATCGTGACGAACCATGCAGGCTGACACCCGGCACCAGCGGATCCTCGACCTCCTGATGCGACGCGGCTATGCGAGCATCGAAGAGCTCACCATCGCCTTCGGAGTGACGCCGCAGACGATCCGGCGCGATCTGCAGGAACTCGCCGAAAAGGGGCTCCTGCGTCGCCACCATGGCGGCGCGAGCGTCTCATCGAGCACCGCCAACACCGACTATGCGCGCCGGCATGTCGAGAACGCGGAGGCGAAGGCGCGCATCGCCTGGGCTGCGGCTGAGCTCGTCGCACCTGATTCCTCGCTCTTCATGACCCCGGGAACCACTATCGAGGCTGCGGCGGAAGCGATCGCGGGATCGATCGGCGGCAAGCTGCGCGTCATCACCAACAGCACTGCGGCGGCCCGTACGCTCGGCCGCAATGCCGCCATTTCGGTGCTCGTCACGGGCGGCACCTGGCTGACGAACAACGAGGCCCTGGCCGGCCCTGCGGCCGCTGATTTCGCCGACCGCTATCGTTGCGATGTGATGATGACCAGCTGCGGCGGCATCGACCCCGATGGTTGGGTGCTGGAATTTCGCGACGAGGAGGTGGTGACCGCCAAGGCGATGCTCGCCAATGCCCGCCGCCGCGTCCTTCTCGCCGATCACTCCAAATTCGCGCGCGTCGCGTCATGCAAGCTCGCTCATCTCGAAGAGATGACCACGATCGTGACGGATCGGGCGCCCAGCCAGGAGATGGTGCGGCTCATCGCGCGCGCGAAGTGCGAGCTGATCGTCGCGCGCTGACGGCCGTTGCGGAACCCACGAGCACCATGCGCTCCGCCTGCCGCGGCAGCATCGAAGGAGCCCGCCGGCACCGCTGCTCACATGGAGTGTCGAGAGCCCGGACTCGCAAAACTTCGATCAACTCTCCTGCTGCCCATCCGCCTCCCGAGCGAGGCGATTGACGTCTTCGACGATGCGCTTCGCCGGCGCCCTCGCCAGAAGCTCGTCCGAGATGATGCGAGCGCTCTTGCTCTGGAAGGCCATGTAGCCGTCGTGCCGCGGCCTCAGCATAGCGCCTTCGAGCGTCGCGCGTGTCCGGCTGAAGAAGCCGTTGGCGGACTGGTCGACGGCCACATCCAGCCAGGCGGCGCCATGGCCGGGCTGGCCCCCCGATGCGGCATAGAGCCCGCGCTGCACATCAGCAGACGTCACCCAGTAGGCGAAGCGAAGGGCCGCCTCGCATTGCTCCGATCTCGCCGAGACCGCGAGGCCGGTTCCACCGAGTACGGAGCCGAGCGGCCCGCTCGAGCCCAGACAAGGGATGTCGGCGAAGGCAAGGCGGTGGGCCCTGAAACCGGGATGGGCATAGCTGACATAGCCATAGACCAGCGGACAACAGGCGATGTCGCCACTCTCCGCCATAAGGTCGAGCGCCGCGATCGGATCGAAGGAGAAGCAGCGTTCATCGAGATGGCCGACCAATTCCGCGAGCCGCTCGATCACGATCTCACCCAGCTCATGCGGCAGGAAATCCTCGCCCTCGCCGCCGGGCTGCCAGCCGAGATTGGCGGCGAGCGTCATCACGCACATCAGCGAATGAGGCGCTCGCAGAGGCAGGACGACCTGACCGGTCCGTGCCAGGGCGATCACCTCATCCCAGCTTTCGGGCGCTTGGTGGAGCAGGTTCTGCTGCCAGGCCTGGACCTGTGTCGCCGCATCGAGCGGCAACGCCCAGAGCCGGCCGTCGAAGACATAGCTCTGATAGGACAGGCCGACGGAACTCGCGAGCATCGAACGCCGCTCTGCTGAGAAGCCAGGCTGGTCGAGCGGGTAGAGGCAGCCCTCCCGCGCGACCTGACCGGCATGCGGATGGTCGATGACGATGAGATCGTATTGGCGCGCCAGCTCCTCGACGGGAAAGGATTCGAAATCCTGCAGCGAGCGCTTTTCCCAACTGATCTCGACACCCTCGCATTCCTTGTAGAGCGCCGAGCAGGCAACGAGCGGATCGTAGCCGCGCGGGTGGTCCCAGGTCATGCCGCGCAGGCGGATGCCAGTCATCGTCGCAGGTCCTCTCTCAGGCGTTTTTGATGGCGTCGGCGAAGGCGGCGTTGAACCAGTCGGCGAGCCCCTCGGCGCTGCCTTCGCCGCGCAGGAAGGCGTTCGTCTTGAAGCCGCCTTCCTCGAAGAACGGGACATAGCCGGCAAAGCGCGGGCGCAGATAAGCCGAGCCGAGCGTCCGCAGCGTGCCGGAGAAGAAGCCGAGGCTCTGTGCATCGCAGGCCGGATCGGTCCAGGCCTGCAACATGCCGGGCTGGCCGCCATCGGCGAAGTAGTGCGACCGCTGGTAGTCCGGCGCGCAGAGGAAGAGCCCGTAGCGTACCGCCTCGGCGACATCGCGGCAGCGGCTGGTGACGCCGAAGCCGGCACCGCCGAGAAGAGTGCCCTGGCAGGCGAGAGCACCGGCCGCGACGATGTCGGTAAAGCGCAGCGGCTTTTGCGCATCCTCGCGGCAGTAATTCGTGTAGCCGAAGCTGTAGGGGATATAGGCGATATCGTCGCTCTCGGCAGCGAGGTCGAGCATCTGGATCGGGTTCATCCGAACCGAATCCGGGTGGCTCAGCGAGACCAGCGCCTTCAATCGCTCCAGCAGCGCGATGCCAAACTCCCGTTCGAGGAAGACCGGGCGCTCGGTCGTCACCGGCCGCCCCATATTGGCAGCGAGGGTCAGCACCATGCAGACTGCATCGATCGGGCAGGCGGGAACACCGACCCAGAGGCCGTGCTCGCGCAAATCGCGAGCCAGCCGCAGCAGCTGGTCGAAGGTCGCCGGCGGGTGACGCCCGGCCTTGGCCATAAGGTCCGGGCGGTAAGCTGCGACTTGCGCGGCGGCATCGACCGGCAGGCCGTAGATGCCGCCCTGCCAGTGATACGAGCGCCAGGACGGGCCGACCGCGCCGGCATCGAGCCAGGCCATCGCCTCGGCCGGGATATGCGGCGTGAGATCGACGAGCAGCTTGCGCTTGGCCGCCTGTCCGACGAAGGGGTGGTCGAAGATGATGAGGTCGAAGCGCTCGGCCAGTTCCTCCAGCGGCAATTCGCCGAAATCGCGCAGGCTGCGCGCCCGCCATGAGATTGTGACGTCGGGCCGCTCGGCCCGGTAGCGGGCAATGCTCTTCTCCAGCGGCGTACGTCCGCGCGGGTGATCCCAGGTGATGCCTTCGAGGGCGATGCTCACGCCTTGCTTCCTTCAGTCTTCTTGCGTTCCGAGCGCGCGACGAAATCGCGGATGCGCTGCATGCCATCGCCGGTGAGGAAGAGCGCGCAGACGGCGTCCCGCTCGGCATCGAGCCCGGCGCCGAGTCCGGTCTGCCAGGCGGCGAGATTGAGGCGCTTGAGATCGGCGAGCGCGCCGGCGGGATGGCGCGCCATCTGCTCGGCCAGCGCCACCGCCTCGCCAACCGGATCCTCGGCAACGCGGTTGACCACGCCCCAATTCGCCATCTCCTGCGCGCTGGCGAAACGGCCGGTCATCAGCAATTCGGCGGCGCGATTGGGGCCGAGCTTGCGGGCGAGTCGCTGGGTGCCGCCGCCGCCCGGTACGAGGCCGAGCTTGACCTCGGGCAGGCCGAGCTTTGCGTCGGGATGCGCGACGATCAGATCGGCCGACAGCGCGATCTCGAAGCCGCCGCCGAGCGCATAGCCCTCGATTGCTGCGATCACCGGCTTGGGCAGGGCTTCAAGTGCGCCATAGATGCGGCCGGCGCTTTCCTGGAAATCACGGAACGCCTCGGCCGACTGCGTGGCGTAGGCCTTGACGTCGGCCCCGGCCATGAAGTTGCCGCCGGCCCCGCACAGGACGAGGGCACGCGCGCTCTCGTCACGCGCGGTATCGGCGATCGCCGCCACAATCTCCTCGACCATGGCGCCGCTCATGGCGTTGAGTTGGTCGGGCCGCGAGAAGGTCAGCAGCGCGACCGATCCGCGCCGCTCGACCGTGATGAAGCTCGTGCTCATGCCGCAGCCACATCCGCTTTGGGGTGGACCCAGACGGCCCCGGAGGCGCGCAGCGCCGCGATGCGCTCGCTATCGAAGCCGAGCTCGGTCAGGATCTCGACCGTATGTTCACCGACCATCGGCGCGTGCCGCTCGACCTTGCCGGGCGTCTCGGACAGCGTGATCGGCACGTTGACCGTCTTCACCTCGCCGATCACCGGATGTTGGTAGGAGGTGAAGGCGTCCATGTGCTTGACCTGCGGATCGTCCGGCACCTCCTCCTGGCGCAGCACCTCGCCGCACCAGAGGTCGAAGGCCAGCAGCCGTTCCATCCAGGCCGCGGTTGTGCGCGTCTGCGTCACCTCTTCGATCGCGGCATGGGCTTCGTCGCGTCGGTCGAACAGGATCTGGGCATCGTCGAAGCGGGCGAACTCCGGCGCTTCCAGCGCCTCCATCAGCTTGGCGAAGGGATTCATCGCGATGTTGAGGAAGCCGTCCTTCGTCCGGTAGACACCGAAGGGTGCCGGCATGCCGGGATGGGCGATGCCGGAATTCGGGCGCTCGAAGACGCGGCCGGTATTGAGCGTCGTCACGAACTCCTGCGTCTGATGCGCGATCAGCGCCCGGAACAGGTCGACCTCGACCTTCTGGCCGCGGCCGGTCTTCTCGCGGTGATAGAGCGCGGCGAGGATGCCGTAGATCATGTGGTAGGAGCCAAGCTGGTCGGCGATGGCGACCCCGAGAGGCGTCGGCGAGACGCCGGCCTGGCCCGTCATCGACATGATGCCGGAGAGGCCCTGCAGGAGCAGGTCCTGGCCGGGGCGTTCGAGATAGGGTCCGCTCTCGCCATAACCGGAACCGGAGCAGTAGATCAGCCGCGGGTTGAGGCGCGACAATTCCTCATAGCCGAAGCCGAGCCGGTCGAGCACACCCGGACGGAAGTTCTGGACGAAGACATCGGCCGTGGCGGCGATGTCCTGCAGCAGCTTCTTGCCTTCCGGATTCTTCAGGTCGACCGCGAGCGAGCGCTTGTTGCGGTTCCAGGCCAGGAAGCTCGGATTCTCGAAGTCGCCGACCTTGCGGTTGAAGAAAGGAGGCAGATCCCGGTAGAGGTCGCCGCTGACCGGCCGCTCGACCTTGATCACGTCGGCGCCGAGATCGCCGAGCATCTGCGTGGCGAAGGGGCCGAACAGCAGATGGCTGAAATCCAGGACGCGCAGTCCCGAGAGCGCTCCGCTCATGCGGCTTCTCCTTCATTGTCGTTGGCCTGGCGCGGATCGCGCCAGCCGAGCGCGGCCGAGATTCCGGCTGCTGTGGCGATGGTGGCCCGCTCCGCCGCGTCGACATCGACGGAAAGACCCTTCTGGGCGAGGAACGGGATGGTGAGGGCGGCAGCGATGACGCCGCGATGGTCGAAGACCGGGCGGCTGAGGTTGGTCACGCCGGAGACCACGAGGCTCTCGCGACGCTCGCCGCCTTCGGCAAGCACCTTTTGCGCGCGCTCAGGCAGGGTTTCGGCCAGTTCCGGGAAGGAGGCGATGCTGGCATCGAGCAGCGCCTGCCGATGATGCTCGGGCTGGTAGGCGAAGAGCACCGCGCCGGAACTGGTTTCGGCCAGCGGGAACTGTGCGCCGAGGCGGACCGCGTAGTGCATCGGCCGCGGCGCATCGACCTGCGCGACGATCAGGACGCGTGCGCCGCTGAGCACCGCGAGATGGCAGGATTGTTGCGCATCGGCCGCGAGTTTCTCCATCAGCGGCAGGGCGACCGAAAGCAGCCGGTTGGTCGGCGGATTCTCGTGCGAGAGTTCGAAGAGCTTCAGCGTCAGCGCGTACTGATCGGAATCCTGGTCGCGGCGGATATAGCCGCGCGCCTCGAGGGCGAGCGCGATCCGGTAGATCTCGCCCATCGAGCGGCCGAGCGTGCCGGCGATCGTGGTCAGCGACATGCCGCTCGCCGAACTCGCCAAAAGCTCGATGATGTCGAGGCCCTTCTCCAGCGCCGGGGCGCGGTACCGGCTGGCGGCGTCGTTGTCGTCTGTCACGGTCAGGCTCCGTCTGGGCCGGGCGCTCTTGCGCCCGGCCAGTCTTCGGCTCAGCGTCCGAGCTGCTTGCGGATGTCGGCGACGAGGTTCGGCGACCAGGCCGGGAAGGCCTTCTGGATCGACTCCGCCGACTTCTCGAAGGCGGCGCGGTCCACATCGGCGACGATGGTCATGCCACGCTTCTCGAGCTCGGCGACGGCGCTGTCATAGACCTTGTTCGATTCCTCGGTCATCCAGTCGCAGGCGGCATTCGCCTCGCTTTCGAGCGTCTTCTTCTGGTCCGCATTCAGTGCATTGAAGGCGCGCAAGCTCATCACCACGACCGAGGCGTCGAGGATGTGGTTGGTCTTCATGTAGAACTTGGCCGCCTCGAAATGCTTCTGGTCGATGATCGCATTCGGCGGCGCCTCGGCCGAGTCGATCACGCCCTGCGACAGCGCGCTGTAGACCTCCGGCCAGGGCATCGGCGTCGGCTGGCCACCCATCGACTTGACCAGCTCGGTATAGATCGCGACCGGCTGGACGCGAATCTTCAGGCCGGCGGAATCGGCCGGCGTCTTCACCGCCTTGTTGCGAGTGTAGAGATCGCGCGTGCCGAAATTGAAGAAGCACAGCGGCTTGATGTTATGCTTGACCAGGTCCTTCTCCCAGCCCTTGACCATGTCGGAGTTCGCGACCTTCTTCACCTCGTCCCAGTTCTTGAACAGGAACGGGTGCACCATCACCGAATAGTTCGGCACATACTGCGCGATCGTGCCGGGACCGACTTGAGTGATGATGTTGGAGCCGAGCGTGAGCTGTTCCAGCACCGCCGAGTTCTCGCCGAGCTGCGCGCTCGGGAACAGGTCGATCTGCACCGCCCCACCGCTCGCCTTCTCCATCGCCGCCTTGAGGCGCTGGCCGCCGAGATTGACGATATGGCTCGGCGAGTTCATGTGGCCGAAGCGCAGCACCGGCGCCTTCTGCTGGGCCTGTGCGGCCGACGAGCCGGCGAGCAGCATCGCGGTCAGTGCGGCCGAGGCCGCGATCGTCTTGAACATCATGGTCTTCCTCCCGTTTTGTCGTTGTTGGCTTCCACTCAGAGATAGCCGAGCCAGGTCGCGGTTCCCGGCACGGCGGCGATCAGCGCGGCGATGGCGAGCAGCATCGCGAGCCAGGGCAGCGATTCCTTGATGAAATCCTGGAGCGGGGTGCGCGTGATCGCGCAGGTCGTGAACATGATCGTCCCGACCGGCGGCGTGATGCCGCCGAGATGGATCATGTAGACGAAGAAGATGCCGAAATGGACCGGGTCGATGTTCAGCTTGGCCGCGGCCGGCGCGAACATCGGCGCCAGGATCAGGATCAGCGCCGTGCCTTCGACGAACATGCCGGCGATCAGCAGCAGCACGGCGACGATCAGGAAGAGCGAGAGCTGGTTCGACGAGCTGTCGACCAGCATCTCCGCGACCTTCTGCGGCAATTGTTCGAAGGACAAGGTCCAGCTCAATGCCGTCGAGGCCGCCAGCACGATCATGATGACGCTGGTCGTCGAAGCCGTAGAGGCGAGCGCGTTGGCGAGGTCCTTCCAGCTGCATTCGCGATAGAGCACGCAGAAGACCAGCGAATAGACCACGGCGACGGCGCCGGCCTCAGAGGCGGTGAAGATGCCACCACGGATGCCGAGCACGATGATTACCGGCATCAGCAGCGCCGGCACCGAGCCGAGGAAGGTGCGCCACATCTGCCCGCGCGAGAGCCGCTCGCCGTCGCGGCCATAGCCGCGGCGCTTGGCCACCCAATGCGACATCGCCATCATCGCGGCCGTCATGATCAGGCCGGGCAGGATGCCGGCCATGAAGAGCTGGCCGATCGAGGTGTCTGTGACGAAGCCGTAAAGGATCAGCCCGATGCCGGGCGGGATCATCGGCGCGATCAGCGCCGAGGCCGCCGTCACCACCGAGGCATAGGCCGAGCTGTAGCCGCGCTTGACCATCTCGGGCACGAGCGTCTTGGCGTCCATGGCGGCGTCGGCATTGGCCGAGCCCATCATGCCGGCCTTCAGCGTCGACAGGACGATGTTCACCTGGGCGAGGCCGCCGATCATGTTCGCCGTCAGCGCCTGGGCGAAGTCCATCAGCCGGCGGGTGATGCCGGAGATGTTCATCAACTCGCCGGCGAGGATGAAGAGCGGGATCGCGATCAGCGGGAAGGACTGCGTGCCGACGATGACGTTCTGGATATAGGCGACCTCGAGGATGTCGGGGTCGGCCATGGTCATGGCGATGCCGGTGCCGAGCAGCACGAAGGCGATCGGCAGGCCGATGACGGTGAGCGACAGGAAGACGCCAAGGAGCGCGGTCGGGCTCATTGCGCATGCCTTCCGATCGGCCGGCCGAGCGCGCTCATCGCGAGTGCCCAGGCCTCATAGGCGGCGAAGACGGCAAAGCCGACCGGCATCGCCATGTAGACCCAGATCATCGAGATCCGCATCGAGGCGATCTCCATCCGGGTGCGCATGGCAAGATCCCAGGAGTAGCGGATCAGGAACAGCGCGATCGCGATCATCAGCAGGCGGACGAGCACAGCCAGTACCTTTGCGACTCCCTCCGGCAGCATGGCGGTGAAGAGGTCGACCGCCATGTGCGAGCCTTCATGCGCGGCCGGCGCGAGCCCGAGGAAGACGAGCCAGACGAAAAGGATCGTGGCCAGATCGAAACTGAAGATCAGCGGGGTGTTGAGCACGTAGCGGAAGATGACCGCGATCGCGACGATCGCGACGATCAGCGCCACGAGCGCGATCAGCAGCGCCCGATAGGCGGCAGCGAGGATATGCAAGGGCGCCTCCGAATGGGACGCCGTTCTGGCCGAGCGTCTCTCTCGTATATGAAATCAACTTTCATAGACGAAATCAAGGCTGGTCAGCACCGCACTTCAAAAATTCAATTGGCAGCGCAGCAGGCGCCAACCTCAGCTGCCAGGCGCGGCGACTTGTCGACGAGAGTTGGCGCCTATCAGGACGTAGGTTGATCGGGAGCCGAGGTGCTCGGCGGCACCAATGCGTTGGCGCGGCGCGGTCCAGTTCTGCAGCTCGGCTGTGAGGCAGGATATTGTGGCGATCGCCCACGACGATACTGCCCGCGAGCTGGCCTTCTCGCTGCCTACGCAGCTCTTCGCGGAACGGCGGGCCTCACCGAACTGATGGACACCACTGCACAGCTCGCCCGCACGGTCGATCGTGACGAGCGTCGCTTCAAATCCCGAGATAGGCTTCCCGGATGCGCGGATCGGCGATCAGTTCCTCGGCCGTGCCGCTGATGCTGATGCGGCCGGTCTCCATGACATAGCCGCGATCGGCAATCCTGAGAGCCGCATAGGCGTTCTGCTCGACCAGCAGCACGGTGACCCCGAGCGACTTCAGGTTCTTCACGACATCGAAGATCTGCGCCACCAGGATCGGCGCCAAACCCATGCTCGGCTCGTCGAGCAGCAGGCAGGCGGGCCGGGCCATCAGAGCGCGACCGATCGCCAGCATCTGCTGCTGGCCACCCGAGAGGCCGCCGGCCGGCAGGTTGCGCTTCTCCTTCAGGATCGGGAACATCGCGAAGGCATCCGTCATGTCGCGCTCGACGCGCTCGTCGGCGAAGAGATAGGCGCCGAGCCGCAGGTTCTCCTCGACCGTCAGATTGGTGAAGATCAGCCGACCTTCCGGCGATTGCGAGAGGCCTAAGGCCACACGGCGATGCGCCGGGATCGCCTTCAGCGCCTCACCGCGGAAGATGATCGCGCCACCGCTCGCCGGCTGGACGCCAGAGATGCAGCGCAGCAGCGTCGTCTTGCCGGCGCCGTTGGCGCCGACCACGGTGACGATCTCGCCGGAGCCGACTTCGAGATCGACGCCATGCAGGACCTCGATGCGGCCATAGCGCGAGCGCAGGCCCTCAACCGACAGCATCGCCAGCCTCCGTCGCTTGCGTGCCGAGATAGGCTTCGATCACCTTGGGATCGCGCGAGACAGCCGCCGGCGCGCCTTCCGCGATCTTCTCGCCACGATCGAGCACGACGATGTGCTTGGAGATGCGCATCACCATCTTCATGTCGTGCTCGACCAGGAGGATGGCGACGCCGGACTTGGCGACCTCGGCGATCAGATGGTCGATCTCCTCGGTCTCAACCGCGTTGCAACCGGCTGCTGGCTCATCAAGCAGGAGGATGCGCGGCTCCAGCGCCAGCGCCCGCGCGATCTCGAGGCGCTTCAGCGCGCCATAGGACAGCGAAGACGCCTCTCGTTCGGCAGCGCGCGCCAGACCGACACGCTCCAGCAATTCGGTGGCACGTGCCTTGGTGACCGCGCTGCGCCGGCGCGAGGACGGCAGGCTGAGGAGATCGCCGAGAACCGATCCGCGTTCCCTGAGATGGCAGCCGGTCATGGCGTTCTCCAGCACGCTCATGCGCTGGAAGATCTGCAGGTTCTGGAAGGTGCGCGACAGCCCGCGCTCGGCCAGCCGATTCGGCGCCATGCCGGTGACGTCCTGGCCGTCCAGCGCGATCCGGCCGCGCTGGGGCTGGTAGACGCCGGAGATCATGTTGAACAATGTGGTCTTGCCGGCGCCGTTGGGGCCGATCACCGAGACGATCTCGCCCGGCGAAACCGAAAAGCCGACATCGTTGACCGCCCGCAGGCCACCGAAATCGATGCCGAGGCCCTCGACCGAGAGGAGCGTCATCAGCCCCTCCCCTTCAGGCGGCGCATGATCGAGGGCAGCAACCCGTCGCGCATGAAGATCATTACCAGCATCATGATCAGGCCGAGGATGAGGTTCTCGTATTGCTGCAGCACGGTCAGCGCTTGCGGCAGCAAGGTCAGCGTCGCAGCGCCGAGAATGGCGCCCGGCACCGAGCCGACGCCGCCGAAGACGGTCATCGTCACCAGCTCGACCGAGTGCAGGAAGCCAGCGACATCCGGCGTGATGAAGCGGTTCATCAGCGCCAGCAGCGAGCCGGAGAGCGAGGCGTAGACGGCCGAGATCACGAAGGCCGAGAGCTTCAGCCGGGCGACGTCGACGCCGACCGTGCGGGCCGCGACCTCGGAATCATGCAGGGCACGCAGCGCCCGGCCCGAGGGGCTGTCATGCAGGTTGAGCGCGATCCAGGCGCCGGCGAGCATGGAGAGGCCGGTGGCGGCGTACCAGAACTGGGCGTTGCTCAGGCCAATGCCGATGCTGGCGAGCGCGCTGCGCAGGCCGAGCTCGGCGACCTCGCGCCCATCCGGCCCGCCGGTGATCTTCGCCTCGTTGGCGAGCACCATCGAGACCAGGATGCCGAAGCCGAGCGTGGCGACCGCCAGATAATAGCCCTTCAGCCGCAGGATCGGCCGGCCGATCAGCCAGGCGACGCCGCCCGAGAGCACCGCCCCGAGCAGCATGGCGAGCCCGGGATGCAGGCCGAGATAGCCCGGCGCCAGCGCGCAGGCATAGGCGCCGATACCGGCGAAGCCGGCATGGCCGAGGCTGATCTGGCCGGCGAAGCCGATCAGCACGACGAGGCCGGTGACGGCGAGCCCGTTGACGAAGATCAGCGCGCCGATCCGGTAGTAGAAGTTCGAGGGGAAGAAGGCTGGCGCCAGCGCGATCAGCACGGCCAGCACGATCAAAGTGAGATGCTTTTGGGACAGGCGCATCGTCATACCCGGTCCATCGCCTTGCGGCCGAACAGCCCTTGCGGCCGGGCGAACAGGATCACCAGGATCAGCACGAAGGCGACAGCGTCCTTGTAGACGGAGCTGACATAACCGGCGGTGAGGGCCTCGATCAGCCCGAGCAGCAGGCCGCCGACCAGCGCGCCGGCCGGAACGCCCATGCCGCCGAGCATGGCGGCGGCGAAGCCCTTCAGCGCCATCGCGACACCGAGATCATAGCTGGTCAGCGTGATCGGGGTGACCAGCACGCCGGCGAGCGCGCCGATCGCAGCCGAGACGGCGAAGCTCAGCGTCATCATGTGGTTGGGGTTGATGCCGACCAGGCTGGCGGCGATGCGGTTGTTGGCGGTGGCGAGCACGGCCTTGCCGGTCAGGGTGCGGGCGAAGAACAGCCACAAGGCGAGGAAGACCGCGACCGCCCCGGCGATGACCCAGAGGCCCTGCGGCAGCATGGTCGCGCCGAAGATCCTGAGCGGATCGTCGCCGGAGAGGCTCGGGAAGCGGTGGAGCTGCTTGTCGAAGACGAGCTGGGCGCTGCCGCGCAGGAAGATCGAGGCGCCGATGGTGATGATGATCAGGCTGGCGACCGGCGCGCCGCGCGCCGGCTCGATCGCCAGCTTGTTGAGGAGCACGCCGATCGTCGCGGCGGCGAGGATGGCGAGCAGCGCCGCCAGCGGCAGCGGCACGCCGGCCTGCCAGGCGAAGAAGGTGATCATGCCACCGAGCATGACGAATTCGCCCTGGGCGAAATTCACCACGTCGGAGGCGTTGTAGATCAGGGTGAAGCCGAGCGCGACGAGCGCATAGACCGCCCCGACCGTCACGCCCGACAACAGGTATTGCAGAAGTTCGGGCACTTGATGCTCCAAGCTTCCCTTCTCCCCTTGCGGGAGAAGGTGGCGCGCAGCGCCGGATGAGGGGTCGCACAGGCCTTGAAAGCTCGGGGTAATGCAGCGCCGGCCTGTGATGAGCGTCGTGCGACCCCTCACCCTAGCCCTCTCCCGCAAGGGGAGAGGGGATAGCCCGCGCCTGTCAGCGAGGTCCTCGCTTACTGCACCAGCGCCCAGTTGCCGCCCTTGATCTCGAGCATCCGGAAGGCGGAGAGGTCGAGGCCGAGATGATCACCGGCTGCCATGTTGAAGGTGCCGGTCACGCCGACGAAGCCCTTCGTGTTCTCCAGCGCATCGCGGATCGCTTTCGGATCGGCCTTGCCGGCGCGCTTGATCGCGTCGACCAACAAACGCAGGCCGTCATGCGCATAGCCGCCGAAGGTTGAGGCGGGCTGGTTGAACTTCGCCTGATAGGCACTCGTATAGGCAGAGACGACCGCCTTCTGCGGATCATTCGCCGGCAAGAGATTGGCGACGAGGACGGCAGTGCCGGGCAGGCGCACGCCTTCCGAGGCCGGGCCGGCGAGATCGATGAAGCTCTTCGAGGCGACGCCATGCGACTGGTAGAGCGGCGTCTTGATGCCGAGCTGGCCATAATTGCGGGTCACGATCGCCGGGCCCTGGCCGAAACCGGGATTGAGGATCGCCTGCACCTCGCCCTTGGAGCGGATATTGGTGAGCTGCGGGGTCATGTCGGCGTCGTTCGGGCCGTAGGTTTCCTCGGCCAGCACGGTGATGCCGAACTCGCCGATGACCTGCAGGCACTGCTTGCGCATCGAGGCGCCGAAGCCGTCCGAGCCGGAGATCAGGGCGATCTTGCTGTAGCCCTTGGCCTTCATGTCCTCGAATATCTTGCGGCAGGCCATCCGGTCGGTATGCGGGGTCTTGAAGACGAACGGCTTGACCGGGTCGATGATCTCGATCGCGCCCGCCAGCGAGATGAACGGGATCTTGGCGTTTTCAACGACCGAGATGATCGACATGGTGGTGCCGGTGGTCGAGCCGCCGACGATCGCGACGACCTCGTCGTCCTCGACCAGGCGGGTGGCGAAAGTGCGCGCCTTGTTCGGGTCCCCGCCATCGTCATAGAGGAAGAGCTTGATCTTCTGGCCGAGCACGCCGCCGGCGGCATTGATCTCGTCGACCAGCAGCTTGAGCGTCTTGGCCTCGGGATCGCCGAGCGAGGAGGCTGGTCCGGTCTCGGACACCGAGGCGCCAATCTTGATGTCGGCCAAGGCCGGGCTCGCAAGGCCGAGCGTCAGCGCCAGCGTGCCGCCGATAACTCCGAACTTCATTGTTTCCTCCACCTTCCCTGGCTTTTTGGCCGAAGCTTTTTTCCGGTCCGCCGCCGCGCGACTGAAAGTTCAGAGCGCGATCGTCGTCGTTCCCGTTGGCGTGATGCTGGACCCGCAACCGGCTGTGCCGGTCCGGGCTGCCCGCGCCGTTCTTGGATTAATAATTGACCGACCGTTCGGACTATGCAAGGAATTTTTTATAGCGGCTCAAGGTCGCAACTGAACGGGAGGGATGCGCGTGTCCGACACGGTCAAGGTGGAGCTTGCCGACGGTCTGTTGCGGCTGACGCTCAATCGCCCCGACAAGCTCAACTCCTTCAACGATGAGATGCACCTTGCGCTGCGCGCCGGATTCCAGCGTGCGCATGATGAAAGCGCGGTCCGCGCCGTCCTGCTGACGGGCGCCGGACGCGGCTTCTGCGCCGGCCAGGATCTGGGCGACCGCGACCCGCGCAAGGAGACCGCGCCGGACCTCGGCCGCACGATCGAGACCTTCTACAACCCGCTGATCCGGCAGATCCGCAGCCTCGACAAGCCGGTGATCTGCGCCGTCAATGGTGTCGCCGCCGGCGCCGGCGCCAATATCGCAATCGCCTGCGACATCGTGCTCGCGGCCCGCTCAGCGAAGTTCATCCAGGCCTTTTCCAAGATCGGCCTCGTCCCCGATTCTGGCGGCACCTGGAGCCTGGCCCAGCTGCTCGGCGAAGCCCGCGCTAAGGCGCTCGCCCTGATGGCGGAGCCTCTGACGGCCGAGACCGCTGCGTCCTGGGGCCTGATCTGGCGCGCCGTCGACGATGCAGAGCTGATGAGCGAGGCCGAGGCGCTCGGTAAAAAACTCGCCGCAGGCCCGACCTTCGGCCTCGGCCTGATCAAGCAGGCGATCCAGGCCTCGGCCGGCAACACGCTCGACCAGCAGCTCGATCTCGAGCGCGATATGCAGCGCCAAGCCGGCCGCAGCGCAGACTATGCCGAAGGGGTCCTCGCCTTCCTCGACAAGCGCCAGCCGAAGTTCAGCGGACGATGAGCCTCGACTTCTCCGATCCGGTCGCCGTCGCCCGCGCCTCGGCCGCAGCGATGTGGGAGAAGGATCTCGCCTCGCGCAGCCTCGGCATGAGCCTCGATGCGGTCGGCCCCGGCGAGGCGCGGCTGTCGATGACCGTCACGGCTGAGATGACCAATGGCCACAAGACCTGCCATGGCGGCTACATCTTCACCTTGGCGGATTCGGCCTTCGCCTTCGCCTGCAACAGCTACAACCAGAACACCGTCGCGCAGCATTGCTCGGTGACGTTCTTGAGGCCCGCGTTCGAGGGCGACCGGCTGACCGCCAGCGCCAGCGAGGTCTCGCGCATCGGCCGTGGCGGCATCTACGACATCAGGGTGACGAACCAGAACGGCGAGCACGTCGCGGAGTTCCGCGGCCACTCCCGCACCGTCAAGGGCACGCCTATACCCGCGCCGGGCTGAACGTTCCGGCCGAAACAAGACAAAGCGGAGGACACCCATGGAAGACCTTTCGCCCCGTCCGGGCGATCTCGATCCCATCGAAACGGCTTCCCGCGACGAGATTTCGGCGCTCCAGCTCAAGCGGCTGAAGACGACGCTCGACCATGCCTATCGCAACTCGCCGCATTATCACGCGCGGTTCGATGAGGCCGGCGTCCATCCGGATGACCTCCGGACGCTCTCCGACCTCGCCAAATTTCCCTTCACGGTGAAGAAGGACCTGCGCGACACCTATCCGTTCGGGATGTTCGCGGTGCCGCAGGGCAAGATCGCACGCATCCACGCCTCCTCCGGCACCACCGGCAAGCCGACCGTCGTCGGCTACACCCAGAACGACATCGAGATGTGGGCGACCTGCGTCGCCCGCTCGATCCGCGCGGCGGGCGGCCGGGCCGGCGACATCTGCCATGTCGCCTATGGCTACGGCCTGTTCACCGGCGGCCTCGGCGCCCATTACGGCGCCGAGAAGCTCGGCTGCACGGTGATCCCGATCTCCGGCGGCATGACCGAGCGCCAGGTGACGCTGATCCAGGACTTCAAGCCGCGCATCATCATGGTGACGCCGTCCTACATGCTGTCGATCCTCGACGAATTCCGCCGCCAGGGCATCGATCCGCGCAGCTCTTCGCTGGCGGTCGGCATCTTCGGCGCCGAGCCCTGGACCAATGCGATGCGCGACGAGATCCAGCAGGATTTCGACATGCACGCCGTCGACATCTACGGGCTGTCGGAGGTGATCGGCCCCGGCGTCGCCAGCGAATGCGTCGAGACCAAGGACGGGCTGCATGTCTGGGAGGACCATTTCTATCCGGAGATCATCGATCCCGAGACCGGCGAGGTGCTGCCCGACGGCGAGATGGGCGAGCTCGTCTTCACCTCGCTGACCAAGGAGGCGCTGCCGATCATCCGCTACCGCACCCGCGACCTGACGCGTCTCCTGCCCGGCACGGCGCGAGCGATGCGCCGGATCGAGAAGATCACTGGCCGCTGCGACGACATGATGATCCTGCGCGGCGTCAACATCTTCCCGACCCAGATCGAGGAGCAGCTGCTGAAATGCGGAGGATTGGCCCCGCACTTCCAGATCGAGCTCGTCCGCGCCGGCCGCATGGACGACATGGTCGTGCATGTCGAAGCCATGCCTCACGCTGCCGACGATATCGCCCGCGCCGCCTCGGCAAAGGAGCTTGCGCACCACATCAAAAGCGTGGTGGGGGTGAGCACGAAGATCCAGGTCGGCGATCCCGATTCGGTCGAGCGTTCGGCCGGGAAAGCCAGGCGCGTCGTCGACAACAGGCCGAAAGGATAACAGGCTATGGCCCGAACCAGGGCTGCGGATTTCGACGAGAAGCGGCGCAGCATCCTCGACAGCGCCGCTGCCGTCTTCGCCAAGCTCGGTATGGAGCGCGCCTCGATGGCGCAGATCGCCCAGGAGAACAATGTCTCCAAGGCGCTGCTCTACCATTACTATCCGAGCAAGGATCTGCTGATCTTCGATATCGGCCGCACCCATCTCGTCGAACTGGAGGAGGCGATCATCGAGGCCGACCGGCCCGACCTCGAGCCACGGGCGCGCCTGCGCCATCTGATCGGCGGCGTGCTGGAGAACTACCGCACCGCCTCGAATTTCCACCAGGTACTGCTCAACGGCACCGGCTCGCTCACCGAGGCCCAGCGGCTGGAGCTGCGCGAGATGGAGCGCCGCATCGTCAAGGCGTTCTCGGACGTGCTGACTGACATCAACCCGGCGCTGGCGCAGAACCGCGCCGGCGTGACGCCGGTCACCATGTCGCTCTTCGGCATCCTGAACTGGGTCTACACCTGGTTTCGGCCGAGCGGCGCGCTCAGCCGCGAAGGCTATGCCGACATGGTCACCGCGCTGTTCCTCGACGGTGCCGCCGCGATGAAATAGCGGCGGTCCGGTTGTAAAAGCCGATCAGGCCGCCTGCTTCGCGACGGGCCCCGAGACTTCGCTCAGCAGCCCTGCCACCCTCGCCTTGACCTCCGCGACTGCCGCCTCCTTCACCGGGCCGTAGCCGCGGATATCCATCGGCGCTTTGGCGAGCGCCAGCAACGAAGCGGGCGCCTGCGCCGGCAGCCGTGCCAGCATCTCGTCGATCAGCCCTTCGTACCAATCGATCAGCGCGCGCTCCATCTTGCGCTCGGCCGTGTAGCCGAAGGGATCGAAGGCGGTACCGCGCAGGCCTTTGAAGCGCGCCAGCAGGCGCAGCGGCGCCTGGATCCACTGGCCGAAGCGACGCTTCAACTGCCGCCCGCGCGCATCCTTGTCGCCGCCGAGGAAGGGCGGGGCGAAGTGATAATTGACCTTGAAGTCGCCGTCGAAATTGCGTCGGAGTTCGTCGAGGAAGCCGGTCTGCATGTGCAGCCGCGCCACCTCGTACTCGTCCTTGTAGGACATCAGCTTGAACAGCGAACGGGCGACCGCGTCGGTGAGGGCTTCGCTGCTGAATGGCTGCTCCGCCGCGCGGACCTTGTCGACGCTGGCCCGATAGCGCCGTGCCCAGGCCTCGTCCTGATAGTCGGCAAGGAAACGCTCGCGGTGGGTGATTATCTCGTCGAGACTTTCCGTCTCGACGGCGATCGGAGCCGGCGCAAAGGCTGCGGGTTCGGCCGCTGCAAGCCGCCCGGCGGCAAAGGCCTGTCGGTTGCGCTCGACCGCGACGCCGTTGAGCTCGATAGCGCGCTGCAGCGCATCGAGCCCGACCGGAACCAGCCCTTGCTGCCAGGCATGGCCGAGCATGACGATATTGGCGAAGACGGCATCACCGAACAGCTGCTCCGCCAGCGCATTGGCATCGATGGCGCGCACATTTCCGGCGCCGGTGACCTGCTCGATCTCCTTCAGCCGGCGACGGGTCGCAAGGTCGGCATCGCGGCGGCGCACGATATCGCCGGTCGGCATCTCCGCCGTGTTGACGAGGGCGCGCATGCCGGAGCGGTAGGTCGCGGAGGCCTTGGGCGAGGACGACACGACAATGTCGCAGCCAATCAGCGCATCGGCCGAGCCATTGTCGATGCGGACCTGATTGACCGCATCGGGCGCTTCCGCAAGCCGCAGGAAGGACAGCACCGGCCCGAACTTCTGGGCGAAACCGGTGAAATCGAGCACCGAGCTACCCTTGCCCTCGAGATGGGCCGCCATGGCGATCAACGCGCCGATGGTGACGACGCCGGTGCCGCCGACCCCGGTGACGAGCAGGTCATAGGGCTTGTCGAGTAACGGCAGAGCCGGCTCCGGCAGCGTCGCCGCCCGCCCGACGAAATCCTCGGCACTCGCCTGCCGCTTCCGGCGCGTCGCGCCTTCCACGGTCACGAAGCTCGGGCAGAAGCCGTCGAGGCAGGAAAAGTCCTTGTTGCAGTTGGACAGGTTGATCTGCCGCTTGCGGCCGAACGGCGTCTCCTTCGGCTCGACGCTGAGGCAGTTCGACGCCACCGAGCAATCGCCGCAGCCCTCGCAGACGAGGTCGTTGATGACGGCGAAGCGCTGCGGATCAACCATCGTGCCGCGCTTGCGCCGGCGGCGCTTCTCGGTGGCGCAGGCCTGCTCGTAGATCAGCACCGAGACACCCTTGATCTCGCGCAGTTCGCGCTGGACCGCATCGAGCTCACGGCGATGATGGATCGTGACGCCACGCGGCAGGCCGGCAGCGGTGAACTTCTCCGGCTGGTCCGAGACCAGGGCGATGCGCTCGACGCCCTCGGCCCGGACCTCCTGCGCGATCGCGTGCACGCTGATCGGCCCGTCGACCGGCTGGCCGCCGGTCATGGCGACGGCGTCGTTGAACAGGATCTTGTAGGTGATGTTGGCCTTGGCGGCGATCGCCTGGCGGATCGCCATCGAGCCGGAATGGTAATAGGTGCCCTCGCCCAGGTTCTGGAAGATGTGGCCCTTGCCGGTGAACAGGGAGGACGCCGCCCAATTGACGCCTTCGCCGCCCATCTGGATCAGCGATGTCGTCTCGCGGTCCATCCAGCTCGCCATGAAATGGCAGCCGATGCCGGCCAGCGCCTTCGAGCCTTCGGGCACCTTGGTCGACGTGTTGTGCGGGCAGCCCGAGCAGAAATAAGGCGTCCGGGTCGCGCCCGGCACCTGGATGATGCGGCCGGTCTCTGGAACAAGAGCTGCCGCGCGCTCGGCGAGGCGCAGGTCCGGGAACAGCGCATCGAGCCGCTGCGCCACGATCGGCGCCAGCAGGCGCGGCGAGAGTTCGCCGATCCATGAGATCAGGCGGTTGCCGTCCTCGTCGCGCTTGCCGACCATCGAATGCGGCTTGTGGCCGGGATAGTCGTAGAAATATTCCTTGAGCTGGCTCTCGATGATGCCGCGCTTCTCCTCGACGACGAGGATCTCCGCCTTGCCGCGCACGAATTCCAGCGCCGCGTGCCGCGCCAGCGGCCAGACCATGCCGACCTTGTAGATGTCGATGCCGTAGCTGCGGCAGGCGGCTTCGTCGAGGCCGAGCAGGCGCAGCGCCTCCATCAGATCGAGGTGCGCCTTGCCGGTGGTGACGATGCCGAAGGAAGCATCGGGGATGTCGTAGATGCGCCGGTCGATCGGGTTCGCCTCGGCGAAGGCGAAGACGGCCATCTTCTTGGCCTCCATCCGCTCCTCGATCTGGGGGCCCGGCAGGTCCGGCCAGCGATAGTGCAGCCCGGTGGCCGGCGGCGTGTAGTCGGGGTCCTTGAACAGGCGCGGCGCCGGCAATTCGACCGACTGGCCGCTCTCGACCGTTTCCGAGATCGCCTTGAAGCCGACCCACATGCCGGAATAGCGCGAGAGCGCGTAGCCATATTCACCGAAGGCAAGATATTCGCCGATCGAGGCCGGGTTCAGCGTCGGCATGAACCAGGCCATGAAGGCGACGTCCGACTGGTGCGGCATCGACGATGAGACGCAGCCGTGATCGTCGCCGGCCACCACCAGCACGCCGCCATGCGGCGAGGAGCCATAGGCGTTACCGTGCTTCAGCGCATCGCCGGCGCGGTCGACGCCGGGGCCCTTGCCGTACCAGAGCCCGAAGACGCCCTGCACCGTCCTGTCCGGATTGGTCTCGACCTGCTGCGAGCCGAGCACGGCGGTCGCAGCCAGATCCTCGTTGACGGCCGGCAGGAACTCGATCCCGTGCTGCCGCACCAGTTCCTTGGCGCGCCAGAGTTCGAGATCGACGCCGCCGAGCGGCGAACCGCGATAGCCGGAAATGAAACCGGCGGTGTCGAGGCCGGCCGCGCGATCGCGCCGGGCCTGGTCGAGCGCGATCCGCACCAGCGCCTGGGTGCCGGTCAGGAACACCCGCCCGGTGGTCGTGGTGTAGCGGTCGCCCAGCGCATAGCCGGCGAGCGGGCTGGTCGATGAGGTATCGGCCATGGCGTGGCCTCCCGAAAGATCTATTTGGGAGATTCTAAACTTGGCCGGCTGGAAAGATTTGCCTGTTTCACCGCGTCTCGTTGCCAATCAGGTTAAACTGACCGATGCTCCCACAGATTCAGGATAATCCTTTCAGGCCGAGGCGATGGAGCTCACCGAGCAGGACCGCAAGCTGATTACGCTGCTGCAGGCGGATGCACGCATCTCCAATCAGGAGCTGGCGGAGGGTGTCGGCATGTCGGCCTCGGCCTGCTGGCGGCGAGTGCGGGCGCTTGAGGAGGCCAGCGTGATTTCGAGCTATCGCGCCATCGTCGACCCGGCCAAGGCCGGGCTTGCCTTCAGCGCGATAGTACATGTCGCGCTGGTGCGCCATGAGGCGGACCATGTGAAGACGTTCATCTCACGCGTGACCGGGCGGCCCGAGGTGCTGGAATGCTTCGCGACCACCGGCGAGGCCGACTACCATCTGCACGTCGTCTGCCGAGACAAGGACGCCTACAACGACTTCCTCGAGCACTTCCTGTTCAGGCTGCCGGGCATCGCCAATGTCCGAACCAATCTCGTGCTGAGGGAGATCAAGGTGCATGGGCCGGTGCCGGTCTGACCGGCACCTTATCGCCGGCGCCGAGGCTATTGCGGCCAGCTCTTCGCCACCATGGTCAGCACGTCGTATTGCGCGACAAGCTGGGCCTCCTGATTGGTGACGGTGCAGTCCCAGCGTACCTCACCGTACTCTTCGGTCTCGCGCGGATTGATCTGCTTGCAGGTCAGCGTCACCTGCAGCGCGTCGCCGGGGTTCACCGGCGTCAGGAAGCGCAGCGCGTCGACGCCGTAATTGGCTAGCACCGGACCCGGCGCCGGATCGACGAACAGGCCCGCCGCGAACGACACGATCAGATAGCCATGCGCGACGCGACCGTCGAAGAACGGGTTCGCCTTGGCCGCTTCCTCGTCCATATGGGCGTAGAAGGTGTCGCCGGTGAAATGGGCGAAATGCTCGATATCCTCCAGCGTCACTGTGCGCGAGGCGGTGACAAGCTGGTCGCCGATCTCCAATTCGGCCAGCGACTTGCGGAAGGGGTGGATGCCATCCTGGCGCGTCTTGGCGCCCTGCATCCAGCGGCCGGTGACCTCCGATAGCAGCCAGGGCGCGCCCTGCACAGCGGTGCGCTGCATGTAGTGCTTGACCGAGCGCATGCCGCCGAGTTCCTCGCCGCCGCCGGCGCGGCCGGGCCCGCCATGGACCAGAACCGGCAAGGGCGAGCCATGGCCGGTCGAGGACTTGGCGCTGACGCGGTTGCCGAGCATGACGCGGCCATGCCAGGGCCCGAGCGCCTCGACCGCCTCGCGCGCAAAGGCGGCGTCGTTGGTGAAGACCGAGGCGACGAGGCTGCCCTTGCCGCGCCGCGCGAGCTCCGCGGCCTCGTCGGCGGTCTCATAGGGGATAATCGTGGCAACCGGGCCGAAGGCCTCGACATCGTGCACCGCCTTGGCCGCACCCGGCTTGTCGCAATAGAGCAGCACGGGGCTCAGGAAGGCGCCGGCCTCAGCATCGCCGGATGTGAGATTGGCTTGGGTTGGATTACCCGCGACGATCTCGGCATCCCCGCGCAGTTCGGCGATGCGAGCGCGGACCTCGTCGCGCTGGGCGAGGCTGGCGAGCGGGCCCATCCGGGTCGCTTCCTCGCCGGGATCGCCGAGCGCGGTCTTGGCGAGCCGCTCGCCGAGCGCCTTGATCAGCGGCTCGACCGTGGCGCGCGGCGCGATCACGCGGCGGATCGCCGTGCATTTCTGCCCGGCCTTCACCGTCATCTCGCGGGCGACCTCCTTGACGAAGAGATCGAACTCCTCGGTGCCGGCGACAGCGTCCGGCCCCAGGATCGCGGCGTTGAGCGAATCCGCCTCCATGGTGAAGCGAACGGAGTTCTCGACGATGGCCTTGTGGGTGCGGAGCTTGCGGCCGGTCGCGGCCGAGCCGGTGAAGGTCACGACGTCCTGGCAATCGACATGGTCGAGCAGATCGCCGACCGAGCCGCTGATCAGCTGCAGCGCCCCCTTGGGCAGGATGCCGGTCGCGATGATCTTCCGCACCATCGCTTCGGTCAGATAGGCTGTCTGGCTCGCCGGCTTGACGATCGCCGGCATGCCGGCGAGCAGCGTCGGCGCCAGCTTCTCCAGCATGCCCCAGCACGGGAAGTTGAAGGCGTTGATATGGATCGCGACGCCCTCAAGCGGCGTCAGGATGTGCTGGCCGGAGAATGTGTTGTCGCGCGAGAGCGCCTCGACATCGCCATCGACGAGGGTGCGCGTGTTCGGCAATTCGCGCCGGCCCTTCGAGGCGTAGGACAGCAAGGTGCCGACACCGCCCTCGATGTCGATCCAGCTGTCGGTACGCGTCGCGCCGGTGGCGGTCGAGAGGGCGTAGAACTCCTCCTTCGCCTCCATCAGCGCCTGGCCGAGGGCCTTCAGCATCAAGGCGCGCTCATGGAAGCTGAGCTTGCGCAGCGCCGGCCCGCCCTCCTCGCGGCCATGCTCCAGCGCGCGCTTCATGTCGAGCCCGCTGGCATCGATCAGCGCGACCTCCGCCCCCGTCGCCGCATCGAGCAGCGGCACCGCCTTGCCGGCGCCGCGGACCCAGTCTCCGGCGATGAAGGATTCGAGCTGGCGGACGGTCTTCACTGGCGCGTTCATCCCTGAAGTTTCCTTGTCGATCGCGATGTGCGGCTTGTCGCCGTCGTCGGATAGGTGCGGGTCAGGCCATGCCGGTCGTACGCAGGACCTCGTCGACCTGCCGCTCCCAGACGGCCGCAAGCTCGGCATTGCCGGTGTGGCGCAGGCCGAATTTCTTCTGCGTCGCGAAATGCGCCGAACTGCCGCTACCGAAGCTCGCGGCAACGCGCGGACGCCAATAGGCGAGCGCCTCGGCGACCAGCGGCCGGTTGGTGGATTCCTGCAGCAGCTTCCGCAGCCCCTCCTCGCCGAGTTCGGTATGCCGGCGCTCGCGCGGCAGGATGGCGCGGAAGATCTCAGCCAGAGGCTGGTAGGAAAGCCCGGCGAACTCCTCGATCTGGATCACCACGGCCTGGCCCATCAGCACGTTCATCACGACCGCGTCGAGCCAGCCCTGCAGCGGGTAGTGCAGCACGGCGAGCCGCATGTCGGCGCCGTGGCGGGCCGCGCCGAGATCGCTGTCGCGCGCCACGCGGTCGGCCCAGGGATGGTGGTTGGCATAGCGCGAGATGTCGGCGCCGAACTCGCCCATCACCGCGAGCACCCGCTCGGCATGGTCAAGCTTCTCCAGCACGATCCGGGAGGCGGCAATGCGCTCCTTGATGCCAGGGCCCTGGTTGATGATATCCGCGAAGCCGGCTGCTCCGGCCAGCTCGCTGTCGACGAAGGTCGCCATCAGCCTGAGCAATTCGCCGCGATAGCGCGGCGGCGCGTTCTCGGGCGTGGTCAGCTTGCCGCCCTGCGCCAGATAGTCCTCGAGCGGCATGCTGTCGGTGTCACTGGTCATAGGTCACCACCACCCGGTCCGAGAGCGGATAGCACTGGCAGCTCAGCACATAGCCCTGGCGGACCTCGTAATCCTCGAGGGCATGGTTGGTCGCCATCTCGACTTCGCCCTCGACGACCATGGCGCGGCAGGTCGAGCAGACGCCGGCCTTGCAGGCATAGGGAGCGTCGAGACTGGCGCCGAGCGCAGCCTCCAGGATGGTCTGGCCGGTCTTGGCCATCTCGATCACCCGCGTCATGCCGTCAAGCGTGATCGTCGCGGTGCAGGTCGCGGCCTTGCCGTTGTCGACAGCACTCTTGACGACATGCTTGCCGCGGCGCGGGGCCGAGGCGAACAGCTCGAACTTGATCTGGTCGTCGCGCAGGCCATGCTCGCGCAGCGCCGCCGCGATCGCCAGCATCATCGGCTCGGGCCCGCAGATGAAGGCCATGTCGATGGCGGCAATGTTGATCCAGCCCTTGAACAGCCTCGCGCATTTCTCGGCGTCGATCCGGCCGGAGAAGAGCTCGACCTCCTGTGCTTCGCTCTCCAGCACATGCACCACGTTGAAGCGGCCGAGATGGGTGTTCTTGATGTCCTCCAGCTCCTCGCGGAACATGATAGAATTGATCGAGCGGTTGCCGTAGACCAGCGTGAAGCGCGATCCCGGCTCGCGCGCCAAGGTCGTCTTGATCAACGAGAGCACCGGCGTGATGCCGCTGCCGCCGGCAAAACCGAGATAGTGCCGCTTCTCCTCCGGCTTCAGCGGTACATGGAAGGCGCCCATCGGCGGCATCGCCTCGACCATGTCGCCGGGCTTCAGCTCCTCGTTGGCCCAGGTCGAGAAGGCGCCGCCATCGACACGCTTGATACCGACCTTGAGGATGCCCTCGTCCTTGCCGGCGCAGATCGAATAGGAGCGGCGCAGCTCCTCGCCCTCGAAATTGCGGCGGAAGGTCAGGTACTGGCCTTGCGTGAAATCGAAGGCGGCACGGTCCTCGGGCCGCGGCGCGAGCGTAACGACGACCGCATCACGGGTCTCGCGGCGGATATCGGCGACCTCCAATGGAAAGAAGCGTGCCATCAGATGCTCTTGAAGTAGTCGAAGGGTTCGAGGCAGTCGGTGCAGCGGAAATGCGCCTTGCAGGGCGTCGAGCCGAACTGGCTGATGCGCTCGGTCCGCAACGAGCCGCAGCGCGGGCATGAGACTTCAAGCGGCCGCAGTGCACCGGCGCAGGCAGCTGTGCCCTCGACCGGCGGGGCGATGCCGTAGTCGCGCAGCTTTGTGCGGCCCTCGGCGCTGATCCAGGCGGTTGTCCAGGCCGGTGACAATTGCCGCTTGAGCCTGAGCTTCTCGATGCCGCGTTCACGCAGGCCGCGTTCGATCTCGAAATTGATGACGCCGGTCGCCGGGCAGCCGGAATAGGTCGGCGTCACCGTCACCTCCAGCAGGTCATCGACCCAGGCGACGTCGCGGATGATGCCGAGATCGACCAGCGAGATCACCGGAATCTCGGGATCGGGGATCTCGCCGAGCCAGGACCAGATCTCGGCGACGGCAGGGCGGGACAGGGTGACGGCGTCCATCAGCGCCTCCTCACCAGCTGGCGCCGGGATAGGCGCGCTGCAGGAACTGCATCTCGGCGAGGATGTAGCCCAGATGCTCGGAATGGACGCCGCGGCGGCCGCCCTTCTGGGCAAAGCTCTTCTCCGGCGCCTTCAGCGTCGCCTCGGCGAAGGTGCGGCTGACATGCTCCTGCCAGGCGGCTTTGAGCGAACCCGGTTCCGGTGCGAGGCCTGACGCCGCCAGCTCGTCGTCGACCGCATCGGCGAGGAACATCTCGCCGGTATAGGGCCAGAGAAAATCCACGGCCGCCTGCATGCGGTCGTGGCTCTCCTTGGTGCCGTCGCCGAGGCGGACGACCAGATCGGCGCTGCGCTCCAGATGATAGGCGACCTCCTTCGAGGCCTTCTCGGCGATCTCGGCGATGCGCCTGTCGGCCGAGCCCATAAGCGCCTTCAGCAGCGGCAGATGCCAGGCGTCGAACAGATATTGCCGCATCAGCGTCCGGCCGAAATCGCCATTGGGCTGTTCGACCAGCAGGAGATTGCGATAGCCGGAGACGTCGCGCAGGAAGGCGAGATTGTCGGGCGTGCGGCCCTTGCCCTCGGCCTCGCTGGCAAGCCCGAGCCAGAGCTGGGTCTGGCCGATCAGGTCGAGCGCGGTGTTGGCGAGCGCGATGTCCTCTTCCAGCGCCGGGGAATGGCCGCACCATTCCGAATTGCGATGGCCGAGGATCAGGCAGTTGTCGCCCATGCGCAGCGCGAACTCGGCAATAGCCGGCGAGAGGCCCACGGCGCCCATCACATGTGCCCCACTTCGTCCGGCACATCGAAGAAGGTCGGGTGCCGGTAGACCTTGGCGTTGGCCGGGTCGAACAGCGGGCCCTTGTCGGAGGGCGCGCTGGCGACGATGTCGGCCGAGCGGACCACCCAGATGCTGACGCCCTCATTGCGGCGCGTATAGACGTCGCGGGCATTGAGGATCGCCATCTCGGCATCGGGCGCGTGCAGGCTGCCGACATGGCGGTGGTTGAGGCCGTGCTGGCCGCGTATGAAGACCTCCCAGAGGGGCCATTCGCTCGACATTGCTTTGCTCCCTTCCGGCGGCGCGTTACTCGGCAGCGATCCTGGCGGCCTGGCGTCGCGCCGCCTGCTTGCTGGCATGGGCGGTGAGCCCGTCGCGGAACCAGGCGCCGTCGTTCCAGGCCTTGCGGCGCGCCTCCAGCCGCTCGCGATTGCACGGGCCTTCGCCAGCGATCACCGCAAAGAACTCGGTCCAGTCCGGCTCGCCGAAATCATGGCCGCCCTTCGCCTCGTTCCACGTCAGCGCAGGATCGGGGACGGTGAGGCCGAGATACTTCGCCTGCGGCACGGTCTGGTCGACGAACTTCTGGCGCAGCTCGTCATTGGAATCCTGCTTGATGTTCCAGGCCATCGACTGCGCCGAATGCACCGAAGCGTCATCGGAAGGGCCGAACATCATCAGCGACGGCCACCACCAGCGATCGAGCGCATCCTGCGCCATCGCCTTCTGCTCCGGCGTGCCTTTGCTGAGCACGGTCATGATGTCGAAGCCCTGGCGCTGGTGGAAGCTCTCCTCCTTGCAGATGCGCACCATGGCCCGGGCGTAAGGGCCATAGGAGCAGCGCTGCAGCGGCACCTGGTTCATGATCGCCGCGCCGTCGACCAGCCAGCCGATCGCGCCGATATCGGCCCAGCTCAGCGTCGGATAGTTGAAGATCGAAGAATACTTGGCCTTGCCGGAGTGGAGTTGCTCGTACATCTGGTCGCGGCTGATGCCGAGCGTCTCCGCCGCGCAGTAGAGGTAGAGGCCGTGGCCGGCCTCGTCCTGAACCTTGGCGAGCAGGATCGCCTTGCGCTCCAGGGTCGGCGCGCGGGTGATCCAGTTGCCCTCGGGCAATTGGCCGACGATCTCGGAATGGGCGTGCTGGCTGATCTGCCGGATCAGCGTCTTGCGGTAATCCTCCGGCATCCACTCCTTCGGCTCGATTTTCTGGCCGGCGTCGATGCGCTGCTGGAAGGCGCGCTCCTGCGGCTCCATCTCGTCGAGGCTGCGGACCCGCTTCGCCTCGGTCTTGACCATCTGGGCATACATCGGCCTGCCTCCTGTTCCGCCTCGCGCGTCAGACGCGCTCGAGGATCACTGCAATTCCCTGCCCCACCCCGACGCACATCGTGCACAGGGCGTAACGCCCGCCACTGCGCTGGAGTTGCCACATCGCCGTCGTCGCCAGCCGGGCGCCACTGGCGCCAAGCGGATGGCCGAGCGCGATCGCGCCGCCATTCGGATTCACCTGCGGGGCATCATCCGGCAGGCCGAGCTCGCGCAGCACCGCGAGCCCCTGCGCCGCGAAGGCTTCGTTCAGCTCGATCACGTCCATCTGGCCAAGTTCCAGCCCGGCGCGCTGCAGCACCTTGCGCACCGCCGGCACCGGGCCAATGCCCATGATGCGCGGCGCGACACCCGCCGCGGCCATGGCGACGACGCGAGCACGCGGGGTGAGGCCGTTCGCCTTCGCCGCCTTCTCGCTCGCCACGATCAGTGCCGCCGAGCCGTCATTGACGCCCGAAGCATTGCCGGCAGTGACGCTGAGATCGGGCCCGTTGACGCCCCTGAGCTTGGCCAATTGCTCCAGCGTCACGTCCGGGCGCGGATGCTCGTCGCGATCAACGATAACGGGATCGCCCTTCTTTTGCGGCACGGAGACCGGCGCCATCTCGTCGGCGAAGCGGCCGGCGGCCTGGGCCGCGGCCCAGCGCTGCTGGCTGCGCAGCGCGAAGGCGTCCTGATCGGCGCGCGAGATGCCGAAATCGGCGGCGACATTGTCGGCCGTCTCGGGCATGGAATCGATGCCGAACGCCTTCTTCAGCTTCGGGTTGACGAAACGCCAGCCGATGGTGGTGTCGTAGACCGCATTGGCGCGCGAGAAAGCGGCATCGGCCTTCGGCATCACGAAAGGCGCGCGCGACATGCTCTCGACGCCGCCGGCGATCATCAGGTCGCAGTCACCTGCGCGGATCGAGCGGGCGGCGAGACCGAGCGCATCGAGGCCCGAACCGCAGAGCCGGTTGACCGTGGTGCCGGGCACATCGATCGGCAGGCCGGACAGAAGCACCGCCATGCGTGCGACATTGCGATTGTCCTCGCCGGCCTGATTGGCGCAGCCGAGGATGACATCGTCGATTTGGGTCCAATCGACGGAGGAGTTGCGCTGCATCAGCGCCGCAAGGGGGATCGCCGCCAGATCATCGGCACGCACGCTGGACAGCGCCCCGCCATAACGGCCGACGGGCGTGCGAACCGCATCGCAAATGAAAGCGTCCGCCAAGGTGCCTCTCCCCGAAATCTGTCGCTTCGTTTTTATCAACCGACCGGTCGGTCATTTAATTGCACGAATTCGAGGAGAGATCAACTGTCACGACCAGGAGATCATGTGCCTTGCCGAGACGCCGCGAGCCGACCTCGTGATCATCGTCTCTCGCGGCTTATGGGCGGTGCGGGAGAGCTGGCGACCTTCCTCGCCACACCCGCCGTGTTCAACGCGATCTTTGCAGGGCCGGCGAGCGCAGCGGCAAGCTGCCGGGGAAGAAGCATCGCTTCCAGGACCGCTGAATCGCCCTTCGCCGGCGAACGCGACAGACGTTCGGCAAAACGGCCCTTCGATCGAGCGAAGGGCCGTCACATCAGGATACCATTTCTTCCCGGAGAGGTTTCTCAGCTCGTTCGCGCCGTATCGGGCGCAGGCTGCCGCAATCTGTCCGTCCATTTTGCCAGGGCGTCGAGCAGGGACCGGATAAACTCCTTGGTCTGCTCGTCTGTCAGCTTCCCCGCCTCGTCGAACTTGGTCTGAGCCGCGCCGATCATCACCTCCGGCTTGTTCAGCGGGAAGGCATTGAGGAAGATCAGCATCTGCCGGAGATGGTACTGCGCCCGCGCCGTGCCGAGGACGCCGCCGCTCGCGCCCATAATGGCGACGGGCTTGTTGTCGAAAGGCTGGCTCGGCGGGCGCGAGGCCCAGTCGATCGCGTTCTTGAGCACGCCAGGGATCGAGTAGTTGTATTCCGGTGTCACGAACAGGATCGCGTCGGCGGCCGCGAGCTGGTCGCGGAAACGCTGGACCTGAGGCGGATAGCCGGCGACGCGGACATCGTCGTTGTAGAGCGGCAAGTCGCCGATCTCGGCGGCCTCGATTGTCATCCCTTCTGGCGCCAGCGCGATCGCGGCTTTCAGCGCAGCGGTGTTGTAGGACCCGGCCCGCAGGCTGCCTGAAATCCCGACGACCCGGATCGGGCGGCTATCCTTAGTCATGTCCTGTCTCCTGAAATGCTTGGTCGATTGTCGGGCTCAGCCCTGGCGCCTGATGAAACCAGTGATCGTGATGCGGTCCCAGATGCCAGCGGCGTGGAACGGGTCGGCCTTGTTGAAACGCTCCACCGTTGCACGGTCAGCGGCCTCGATCACGAAGAGGCTGCCGATCATCGCCGTGCCGTCGTCGCCCACCAGTGGCCCCGACATCACGATCTTAACGTTCAGCGCAGAGGTGTCTGAGAGAAAGGCCTTGTGCGCGTCGTAGTTGGCGAGGCGGGCATCAAGCCCGCTCGGCCTGTCGAGGGCATGGATCACGAACAGCATGCGATGGGCTCCTGTGGCGGCCGGACGGTTCGCCGGCCGCCATGCGATGGTGAGGGTCAGTTCACTTTCTGGCCAGCGCCGCCGCCTCGCTCCAGCTCGGGCAGCTGCGCGATTCCAGCGGGCTGTCATAGGGCTGGAAGTTCGACGCGTTCACGACGGTCGGCTTCAGCACCACCTCGGTGACGATCGGCTCCTTGCGTAGGGCCCGGATCGCCACGAGCGTGCCGATGCAGCCTTGCAGGAAGCCGTTATAGTCGCCCGAGGCTAGCAGCTTGCCGGTCTTGATCGCGTCGACCGCTTCCTTGGTTCCGTTGATGCCGACCACCTTGGCCTTGCGGTTGGCGCCGTCGAGCGCCTCGATCACGCCGATCGCCATCGCGTCATTGGCGGCCAGCACGCCGTCGATCTGCGGATGCGACTGCATCAGGTTCTCCATGACCTGGAGGCCCTGCAGGCGCTGATAGTTGGCCGGCTGGCTGGCGAGCAGCTTGACGTCCTTGAACTCCTTGATCGCGTCGTTGAAGCCGCGCACCCGGTCGATATTGGTCAGCGAGCCCTTGACGCCCTCGAGGATGACGACATTGCCCTTGCCGCCGATTTCCTTCAGCAGGAAGCGCGCCGTCTCGAGGCCGAGGCTGTAGTCATCGGCCCCGACGAAGGCGAGGAACTTGCCGCCGGCACTGCGGTCGGTGACGTTGACGATCGGGATCTTGGCGTCATTGATCTGCTCGACGCCCGGCACCATCGCCTTGTAGTCGACGGGGACGAAGACGATGGCGCTCGGCTTCTTGACGATGACGTCCTCGACCTGGCTGAGCTGCTCGGGGATCGAGTCCGGTTTGGTCGGGATGTAGTGCACCGCCTTGGCGCCGAGCGATTTCGCCGCGACCTCGGCGCCGACCCGCACCGTCTGGAAATAGGGGTTGGTCTGGTTCTTGGTGAAGACCGCGATCGTCTCGCCCTGAGCGAGCGCGGCGGTGGAGATCAGCATCGCGGGCAGCGCAGCGACGAGAAGCTTTGATTTGGGCATGGGTTCCCTCCCTTTGGTTCTGCGGTTGTGTTGTTTGGATTCAGGTGCGCCGGCGGCCGACCATGTCGAACCAGACGGCGAGGATGACGATCAGGCCGGTGACCAGCGGCTGCCAATTGGCGTTGACGGCGAGCAGGTTCATGCCGTTCAGCACCAGCGTCAGGATCAACGCGCCGATGAAGGTGCCGAAGACGCTGCCGACACCGCCGAACAGCGAGGCTCCGCCGATCAGCGCCGCCGCGATCGCCGGCAGCGTCATCGCCTCGCCGATATCGCCTTCGGCCGAGTTCAGCCGGGCGAGGAAGACGATCGAGGCCACGCCCGCCATGGCGCCGGAGAAGGCGTAGACCAGGATCAGCCGGCGATCGACCGGGATGCCGGTGAGGCGGGCCGCGACCGGGTTGGCGCCGATGGCGTAGATCTGCTGCCCCCAGATCGTGCGCTGGGCGAAGATCGTGCCCGCCAGCAGAAAGGCCAGCATCAGATAGACCGGGATCGGCACGCCGAGGAAATAGCCGGAACCGATCTGGCGGAAGCCGGGCGGGAAGCCATGGATGGTTTCGCCGGCCATGTAGTAATAGGTGATGCCGTGCAGCACCCAGAGCATGCCGTAGGTGGCGATAAAGGACGGGATGCGCAGCTTGGCCACCATCAGCCCGTTGCAGATGCCGATGATGAGCCCGGTCGCGAGCCCCGTCAGCGTGCCGAGCACCGGCGAGCCGGTCGCCTTGATCACCGTCGCCGCGAAACAGGCGGAGAGGCCGATATTGGCGCCGACCGAGAGATCGAGCCCGCCGGTCAGGATCACCAGCGTCAGCCCCGAAGCGAGGAAGAAGAGCAGGCTCGCCTGCCGGAGCACGTTGAGGATGTTGTTGGCGGTGAAGAAGGCCTCGGTCGCGACGCTCAGGGCGAGGCAGAGCAGCGCCACCGCGAGCAATCGGTAGGCGAGCTGCTGCGTTTCGCGCGAGAGATGGAGGCCGACCGGCCGGGTAGCCGCGTCGCTGGCGATGCTCATGACCGTGTGCTCCGCAGGCTGTCGACGAGAAGGGCGGCGATGACGAGGGCGCCGATGCAGGCGACCTGGACCGAGGAGGGCACGGCCATCAGGTTGAGGCCGTTGCGCAGCACGCCGACGGTGAGCACGCCGAGCAGCGTGCCAAAGAGCCAGCCATTGCCCTTGTCGAAGGAGGTCCCGCCCAGTGCCACCGCGGCAATGGCGTCGAACTCCAGGCCGATCGCAGCCGTCGGATGGCCGGCATTGATGCGTGCGGTCATCAGCAGGGCGGCGACCCCGGCCATGGCACCGCCGAGCATGTAGACCGCGATGAGCAGGCGCTTCCAGGCGACGCCGGCCAGCGTCAGCGCATCGCGGTTGCCGCCGAGCGCGCAGACATAGGTGCCGAAGCGGGTGTGGTAGAGCAGGATGTGGAAGAGCGCGTAGAAGCCGGCGCCGATCAGGATCGGCGTCGGAATGCCGAAGGTCTCGCCGGAATAGACCAGCCGCACGAAGCGCGGGATGCCGACGACACTCTGGCCGTCGCTGACCACGAGCGCGAGCCCCTGCGCTGCGCCGAGCGTGCCTAGCGTCGCGACGAAGGGCGGGATCGAGAGCCCAGCGATCAGCCAGCCATTGACGAGGCCGAAGGCGAGACCGACCGCGAGCGCGCCGATCAAGCCGAGCGCCAGCGACTGCGTCGCCACCACGATCAACGCCAGTACCAGCGAGGCCAGCGTCAGTACCGCGCCCATCGAGAGGTCGAGCCCCTCGGTCATGATGATCAGCGTCATCGGCAGGGCGAGCAGCAGCAGGATGACCGACTGCACCAGCACGTTGGAAAGGTTGCCGGCGGTGAGAAAGCCGGGGCTCGCCAGCGCAAAGACCAGCGAGAGCCCGGCCAGTGCGACGGCCACGCCCGGCACGGCCGGGAGGCGTAACGAGGGAGAGGAGATCGCCTGATCAGTCATGGTGCATCCCCATTCGGACGATGTTCTCTTCGGAGAGTTCGGAGCGGGAGAGTTCGCCGACGATGCGCTTGCCGCGCATGACGTAGGCGCGGTCGCAGACATGGACGATCTCGGCCTGTTCGGAGGAAATCATCAGCACCGCGGCGCCATCGGCGACGAGTTGGTCGATCAGCGCGAAGATCTCGGATTTGGCGCCGACATCGATGCCGCGAGTCGGCTCGTCGAAGATGAACAGCCGCGTGCCGGCCGCGAGCCATTTGCCGATCACCACCTTCTGCTGATTGCCGCCGGAAAGCAGCGCGACGCTCTGGTTCGGCGAGGGCGTCGCGATCCGCAGGCGCTTGATCAGGTCCTCGGCCGAGCGCCTGGCCTGAGCCGGCGAGAACAGCTTGTTCGGAAAGAGCTTGGGTAGGCCGGCGACGGCGAGATTGTCGGCGACAGTGCGGATCAGCGCGAGGCCTTCGGTCTTGCGGCTTTCCGGGATCAGGCCGACGCCGGCCATGGTCGCGGCGTCGGGCCCGCCCCGCCTGGGCTTTCCGAAGATGCTGATCTCGCCGGCCGTGACCTCGTCGGCGCCGAAGATGGCGCGCGCGACCTCGCTCCGGCCGGAGCCGACCAGGCCGCAGAGACCGACGATCTCGCCGGCGCGCACCGTGAGGTCGATGTCGCGGATGCCGTTCTTCGACGAAAGGCCCTTGACCTCCAGCGCGATCTCGCCGGGCTTCTGCGCGAAATTGCGCGGATAGCTCATGTCGACGGTGCGGCCGACCATCATGCGCACGAGCTCGTCCGGCGTGGTCTGCCCCGGCCGTGCCCGGCCGACGAGCTTGCCGTCGCGCAGCACGGTGATGCGATCGCCGAGCGCGAACACCTCCGCCATGCGATGCGAGATGTAGACGATGGCGACGCCCTTGGCCTGGAGCTGGCGCATCACCTCGAACAGGCGCTCGGTCTCGCGGTCGGAGAGCGCGGCGGTCGGCTCGTCCATGACGAGGATGCGCGCGTTCTGCGAGAGCGCCTTGCCGATCTCGACCATCTGCTGCTGGGCGACGCCGAGCGTATGGACCTTGGTCTTCGGATCGATGTCGAGGCCGATCAGGTCGAGCACGGCCTGCGCCTCGCGGTAGAGCCGCCGGCGATCGACGATCCCCGGAATGCGCGAGCGGAACTCGCGGCCGAGGAAGATGTTCTGCGCCACGTCGAGATAGGGAACGAGCGAGAACTCCTGGAAGATCACGGCGATGCCGAGCCCGCGGGCATCGGCCGGAGTGCGGATCTCGACCGTTTCGCCCTTGTGGACATATTCGCCGGCATCGGCCTGATAGGCGCCGCACAGCACCTTCATCAGCGAGGATTTGCCGGCGCCGTTCTCGCCGAGCAGCATGTGCACCTCGCCCGGCCAGAGCGCGAAGGAGACATCGTCGAGCGCCTTCACCCCCGGAAAGGTCTTGGAGATGCCTCTGAGCTCGAACAGCGGCGTGTCTTCGGCTGCCGAGGGCAGTGGAGCAGTCATGTCGAAGTCCGGCTTGATCGCAACCACAGCGCTCATGACTCGCCTCCCCTGCGCGAAATCGAGCGGAAGATCTTGCCAGGGTTCATGATCCCCAGCGGATCGAGCGCCTGCTTCACCAGGCGCATGGCGTCGACGGTCTCGCCCAGTTCCAGTTCGAGGAAATCGACCTTGCCGAGGCCGATGCCGTGCTCGCCGGTGCAGGTGCCGTCGAGCGCGATCGCCCGCCTGACGAGGCGCTCGTTGAACTCCTTCACCCGCGCCAGTTCCTCGGCGCTATCGGGATCGTGCAGGACGAGAAGGTGAAAATTGCCGTCGCCAACATGGCCGACGACGGGAGCGATGAGCTTGCTGTCCGCGATGTCGGCGGCGGTGGCGACGAGGCATTCGGCCAGCCGCGAGATCGGTACGCAGACATCGGTGACCAGCGCCCGCGCTCCCGGTCGCAGGGCGAGCCCGGCATAGAGCGTGTTGTCGCGGGCCTGCCAGAGGCGGCTGCGTTCTTCCGGCGAGGTCGCCCAGGCGAAGCCTTGTCCGCCGAACTCTTCTGCCAGCGCCTGCGCGGTCTCCGCCTGCTCGGCGACATAGCTCTTCGAGCCGTGGAACTCGAAGAAGAGATGCGGCGCTTCTGGCAGGCCGAGCCTGGCGTGCAGGTTCATGCCGCGCATCATCACCGAGTCGAGCAATTCGATGCGCGCCACCGGAACGCCCGACTGGATCACCGCGATCGCGGTGTCGACTGCCGCCTTCAGATCGGGGAAGGCGCAGACGGCTGAGGAAATCGCCTCGGGCTGGGGATGGAGCTTCAGCGTCACCTCGGTGATGACGCCGAGCGTCCCCTCCCCGCCGACGAGCAGGCGGGTCATATCGTAGCCGGCGGCGGATTTGCGGGCGCGCCGAGCGGTGCGGATCACGCGGCCATCGGCGAGCACAGCCTCAAGCGCCAGCACATTGTCCTTCATCGTGCCGTAGCGCACGGCCATGGTGCCCGAGGCGCGCGTCGAGGCCATGCCGCCAATCGAGGCGTCGGCGCCGGGATCGATCGGGAAGAACAAGCCGGTGTCGCGCAATTGCGCGTTGAGCTGCTTGCGGGTGATACCGGGCTGGACGCGCACATCCATGTCCTCCGGGCTGGCCGCCAGCACCTTGTCCATGCGCGACATGTCGAGGCAGACGCCGCCGAGCGGGGCGGCCGCATTGCCTTCCAGCGAAGTGCCGGCGCCAAACGGAATAACCGGCAGCCGGAGGTCACGGCAGATCGCGACGATGCCACGCACTTCCTCGGTGGTTTCCGGGAACACCACGAGATCGGGCGGCGAGGCGGCATGATAGGCCTCGCTGCGGCCATGGTCGGCGAGGACACCGGCGGCGCGGCTGACGCGTGGGCCGAGCATCTGCGCGAGCCGCGTCAAAGCCGTGTCTGTGGCGGCGCCATCCGGGGATGGTCTGGTCAACATGTCTTCTCCCTCCGCGATGGGCCCGCTGGCCGGGCTCTCTCGATTGCGGTCGATGGTTGGCGCCTCAGGCAGCGCGGTGCGCAGCCTCCGAGGCCGGATTGAGCTGGAAGTCGTAGGTCAGGCGGCACCAGGGCCGGTCGAGCGCCCGGCCATCCGGCGCGGTGCCCGCCGGCTGCTCGCTGAAGTGGCTGATCAACGAATCCTTCACACCGAAGACGGCGTCGGAATCGAGGTATTGGTCGCCGGCGACGAAGACATGGGTGATGAGCTTTTCGTGGCCCGGCGCGGCGATCATGAAATGGACATGGGCCGGTCGCCAGGGATGGCGCCCCTGCGCCTCCAGCATCTTGCCGACCGGCCCGTCATGCGGGATCGGGTAGGCCGCCGGCTTGATCGACCAGAAATGGAAGCGGCCCTGCGCGTCGGTCCGGAAGCGCGCCCGGGCGACGAGGTCAGCCGCATCCTCCGAATGCTGGACGTCATAATAGCCGTCCTCGTCGGAATGCCAGACATCGACGATCGCGCCGGCGAGCGGGCTGCCATCGGCCGCGGCGACCGAACCCGAGACATACATCGGCTCGCCCGACAGATCGCCCGAGATGTCGCTGCCCAACGCCGCCTCGGGCGGGCCTTCGACATAGAACGGGCCGAGCACGGTGCTTTCGGTGACGGCGCCTTGATGGTCGTGGTTGATCGCGTCGACCAGCATGGAGACGCCGAGCGTGTCGGAGAGCAGGATGAACTCCTGCCGCGCCCCGGTGCACATGTGGCCGGTATCGGTCAGGAAGGCGATGCCCTTGGCCCATTCCTCCTGGGTCGGGCGGACCTCGCGGACGAAATCGTGGAGGTGGCGGACCAGGGCCTCGCTGATCTGCTTTGTACGCGCGTCCGGAGCGGCGGCGACGCGCTCCAGCACCGCTTCGGTGATGCTGTTCTGGTCGAAGTTCCTCATCCGAGCCTCCCTTCCTTCTTGTCGAGATCGGGCTCGCCGAGGCCGGCGAGCCATTCGGCGAGGCGCACCGTCGAGATGAAATCGGCCTCGCCCTCGCCGCGCCCGATCAGGGCGCCGTAGGTCTCGCGCGTCAGGCTCGCCAATGGCAGCGCCATCTCGGCGGCCTGACCGGCGCCGATGATCAGATCGAGATCCTTGGCCATCTGCCGGCAGGAGAAGGTCGGCGAAAAATCGCGCGTCTCCAGGCTCTTGGCCTTGTAGTGGACCATGGGCGAGCCGACCGCGCTGTTGGTCAGCACGTCCAGAATATCCTGCCAGGCGAGATTGCCCTTGCGGGCGAGCACGATGCTCTCGCCCATCATCGCCGCCGAGACCGCGATCATCAGATTGACGGCGAGCTTGGCGAAGCGCGCTTCCTCGGCCTCGCCGAGATATTTCTGGGCGCGGGTGAAGTCCTGCGCGATCGGCAGGACGGCGTCGAAGGCGGCGCGCGGCCCCGAGACGAAGCAAGTAAGGTTGCCGGTATGGGCGATGGCGGCGTTGCCGGAGACCGGCGCACGCAAATAGGCGACGCCGCGCCGCGCGGCCGCCTGCGCCACCTCGGCCGAGATGGTCGGGCTGACGGTCGAGGTCTCGACCAGGACCGCGCCCTCGCGCATCGTATCGAAAAGCCCGCCGGACAACGCGACGGCAGCGAGCACCTTGTCGTCCGGCAGCGAGGTGAAGACGATGTCGCGTCCTGCCGCCTCGGCGAGCGTGGCGGCTGGCTTCACCCCGCCGTCCACAGCCTCGGCGATGCGCTGCTGGTCGCGGTCGAAGCCGGCGACATCGTGTCCGGCCGCTGCAAGGCGGCTCGCGATGGGCAGCCCCATCTTGCCGAGGCCGATCCAGCCGATGGTTTGCCTGTGCGTCATCTCGTTGTCCTCAGGCCGCCTGCTGCCGGCGGCGGAGCTCCTCGACGATCCGCGTGCCGGAGGCCGCAAGGAGCCCGAGCTTCTCGTCGAGCCCTCCCGCCAGCAGCCTGCCATCTCGTTTCACGAAGCGGCCGGCGATCATCACTGCCTCGACGTCGCCGCGCCCGGCCTGCATGATGACCGTGGCGGCCGGATCGTGCACCGGCTGCAGATGCAGCGCGCGGGCGTCAACCAGAGTGATGTCGGCCTGCTTGCCGGGCGCGAGCGAGCCGATGCGATCGTCGAGCCCGAGCATGCGCGCACCCTCGATGGTGATCCAGGACAGCGCCTGCCGGACGGGAATCGTCGAAGTCGACGGAATCGCGCCAGTCCGTCGGCGGCTCTCGGCATTGTCGAGCGCGCGCTGCATGCCGAGCGCGATGCGCGCAACGCCCATCATGTCGCCGGCGAGCACGGATTCGAGATCGACCCCGAGCGAGGGCGCCACGCCCCGTGCCAGCAACCGGCCGGTGATCGGAAAGCCATGGCCTTGAGTCATCTCGTTCTCCGGCGTCACCGAGAAGGAGGCGCCGAGATCGACTAGTTGCCCGAACAGCTCGTCCGAGAGGTCGTTGCCATGCACGATATTGATGCCGGGCCCGACCAGCCCCTCGGTGATCAGCGTTTCCCAACCAACCGGCGTTTTCGCCGCACCACCGCCCTGATGCATCGAGGCGACGAGGCCGAATTCGCGCGCGAGGCGGAAATCGGCGCGCGCGACCTCCATCGTCGCGTAGTGCGGACCGAGGATGGCGAGGCCGAGCGTCAGCAGGCCGTCATCGCTGGCGAACCGGCCGCGCCGCAGACGCTCAACCTCGGCGCGCGGATGCGGCACTTCCGAGAAATGCGGCTCGCCGGGCTTGGGATCGGGCTTGGGCGAACCGTGGAAGAAGGCGGCGCGAATGCCGCTCTCGGCCAGCGCCTCGACGGCGGCGTCGGTATGCTCCGGTGTCGGATTGTTGTGGCACCAGTCGACCAGCGTCGTGGTGCCGGCGTCGATCTGGCCTAGCGCGCCCATCAGCGTCGCGATGCCGATGTCCTCCGGCCTGAACAGCGTCGCGAGGCCGGCATGGACCCAGCGGAAATATTCGAGCAGCGTCCAGTCGGCCGCGAGCCCGCGCAGACCCGTCTGCCAGCTGTGCATATGGGCGTTGACGAAGCCCGGCACGGCGATCCGGCCGGCCGCATCAACCTGTTCGGCATCCCCGGCCTCGATGCGCGGCGCGATCGCGACGATCTTCCCGTCAGCGACGAGAATGTCGCCGCGATTGAGGTCGCCGGTGGCGGCGTCCATCGAGAGGATGGTGGCACCCGAGATGAGGATACGGCGTGCCATGGCTCAGGCCACCTCATCTTCGGCAACGGCCGCGCGGGGCCGCTCGCCGGCATGGGCCTTGGCGATCAGGTCGCGGATACCGTCGCGCGTGACCGGGCGCGGATTCCAGTAGGGATTCTCGACGGCGATGTCCGCCGCCTTGTCGATACCGTTTTCGGGCATGCCGAGCTGGGCCAGCGAGAGCGGCACGCCGAGCGCCCGCACCAGATCGTAGAGGCCCTGCGCCGCATCGGGCGCACCGAGCGCCCGGCTGATCGCAGCCATCGCCTCCGGCGCGGCCGGCGCGTTGTAGGCGACCGCATGCGGCAGCACGACGGTGTGCGTCTCGGCATGCGGCAGGTCGAAGGAGCCACCGAGCGTGTGGCAGAGCTTGTGATGCAGCGCCATCCCGACCGCACCGAGGCAGCAGCCGCAGAGCCAGGCGCCGTAGAGCGCATTCGAGCGCGCCTCGATATTGGCCGGCTCATGGACCAGGATCGGCAGCGCCGAGGACAGGGTGCGGATGCCGTCCTCCGCCATCAGCGAGATGATCGGGTTGCGATCCCTGGCGTAGAGCGCCTCGACCGCATGGGCCATGGCGTTGACACCTGATGTCGCCGACAGCATCGGCGGCAGGCTCAGCGTCAGCTCGACATCGTAGAGCACCGTTTCGGGCAGCACGTCGAGCGAGCGGATCGTGGTTTTCCGGCCGGCTTCGGTCTGGCCGAGGATCGGCGTCATCTCCGAGCCGGCATAGGTGGTCGGGACCACGACCTGCGACACGCCGGTGCGCAGCGCCAGCGCCTTGCCGAGCCCGGTAGTGGAACCGCCGCCCAGCGCCACGACGCAGTCGGCTCCCGTCTCGCGCAGGGTTTCGAGCGCCCTCTCCGTCACCTCGACCGGCGTATGCATTGTCGCGTCGTTGAAATATCCGGCCAAGGCGGGGCCGAGCAGGGCACCGAGACGTTCACCCGCATTCGCCTGCTGCGGCGTCGTCAGCACCAGCGCCCGCTTGGCGCCGAGCCGCTCGACCTCCGCAGCAACCTCCTTGATCGTGCCGCGACCGAAGCGGACCCGCGACGGCAGGGCCTCATAGGCGAAGGTCTCGATCATCGAAGGCTCCTTTGCGGATGAGGCGTTGATCGGACGGCGCTAGCTCACTCGCCGGCCACGGCTTCCTGACGGCGGTGCAACTCGCTTTCCGCGAAGGCGGGAGCGTCGTTGTCGGCGAGATAATCGACCTGGAATCGCGCGATCCTGAGATCGGCGAGCTCCTGCCGGACCCTCAGATGCTCGGGATGGCTGCCATAGGCTTCGAGCGCTGCCCGGTCGGCGAACTCGCTGACCAGCACGACGTCGCAGGCATAGTCGACGCCGCTGATGTCGCTGCCGATCTCGATATGGGTTAGGCCGTCGATGCGGCCCCGGAGCCCCTCGAAGGCGGCCTTGACCTTGGCGCGGGCATCGGCGCGCTCCTTCGGCGTATCGCCGCGCAAGCGCCACATCACGATGTGGCGGATCGGACCGGGCATGGCGCTTCCTCGACCTTCGGCCATCTTGGGCCGTCTTTGTGAGGCGAGTTAAGACTTGCGAAAGTCGGAAATAAAGCCGAGCTTCAGGAAGTCTCTTTTACGCAAATCGGAAAAATGGACCGGTTCACGCAGATCGAGGTGTTCGTGAAGACGGCGGAGCTGCGCAGCCTGTCGCGCGCGGCGGAAGCGCTCGGCATGTCGAATGCCGCCGCCAGCCGGCATCTCGCGGCCCTGGAGGAACGCCTCGCCGCCCGGCTCATCGAGCGCAATACGCGCCGGCTCTGGCTGACCGAAGCGGGCGAGCAGTTCTACCAGCGCAGCGGGACGCTGCTGACCGAGCTCGGCGAGGCGGAGGATGCGGTCAACGCACATACGCTCGCGCCACAGGGCGTGCTGCGCGTCACGAGCTCGCTCTCCTTCGCGACGATCTATCTGGCGCCGATGCTGCCAGCCTTCCGCAAGCTCTATCCGAAGCTCAGCGTCCACATCGCCGTCGCCAATCGCTATCTCGACTTCATCGAGGCGGGCATCGACGTCGCCATCCGCACGCGGCTACACGAGCCCGATAGCCATATCGTGGTACGGCGGCTCGGGCGCATGCGCCGCGTCCTCGCCGCCTCTCCGGCCTATCTGGAGGAGCGCGGCCGACCCGCGACCCCGGCCGACCTCGCCCAGCACGACATGCTGGTCTACAACCTCGCCGCCGACCCGTTCTCGCTGCGCCTGACCAAGGGGGATACCGAGCGGATCGTGCGGATCGGCGCAGCGCTCGACTGCAATGACGGGCAGGTGATCCGCCAGGCCGCGATCGCCGGGCTCGGCATCCTCATCCAGCCGCTCTACATCGTTCAGGCCGACATCGACGCGGGCCTGTTGGTTCCGGTTCTGCTGGACTGGCAACTGCCCATGCTGACGATGAACATCGTCTACCAGAACCGTGAACGGCTGCCGGCGAAGATCCGCGTCTTCAACGATTTCCTGGTGAGCTATGTGCGCAAGGTTTCGAAGAACGAGATCTGGTCGGCCTGAGGGCAGCGGCGCACCCGGCAGTGCCACGAAGCGGCGAAAGCGCTGCCAACTCAGGGGCTCGATGCCATGCCGGGCCGCACGCGCTCCAGCTCCGCCATGGCGAGCAGGAGATGGTACAGGACCCGCACCGGGATCAGGCTCTGCGCTGGCGCTCCGGCCCGCGTCAGCTGGTTGAACCAGAGCCCTGTCCCGAGCGCGACGAAATCGCGGAACAGGGCGCCGAGATGGATGTCGAGGCGCCGGGCCGCGTCGGCGTCGCCGAGCAGTTCGATCCGGGCGAGGAACGCCTTGATCGCCTCGGTCTGCGGCCAGAGCAGCTTCGTCGCAGCGACGAGTTGTCCGCTCCGGTCGACCCCATCGAAGGCCGCAATCGGACCGGCACTGCCGTCGTCGAGACCATGCCTTATGCCAAAGCCGTAGAGCCTGTCGGCCAGGTCGCGCGCCTGCACATCCCCGGTGAGGCGCCAGTGATGCAGCAGCAGCCAGGTCCATTCGAAATGATGCCCGGGCTCACGCAAGGCACCGGCGGCGCCGAGAGCCGGCCGCCAGTCATCCGTGAAGAATTCGCCGAGCGAGCCGGTCTCTGAATCGACCATCCGCTCCCGCGCCAGCCTGACGATGCCGGAGGCGCGATCGAGCCAGCGAGGGTCGCCGGTGGCCTCGGCGAGCGCGTGGAACGCCTCGAGCAGATGCATATGCGGGTTCTGCCGCCGCGGCAGCGTCCCGAGCGTGTCCTCGGCAAAGCCGCCCTCCGGATGCGCCAGTTCGCGCTCGATGAAGCCGATGACCTCGTTCGCGATGGCGAGCGCCTCCTCGTCCTGTGTCGCACGATGGAACCAGGCCATGGCGAACAGGACGAAGGCGAGGTCGTAGAGGTCGGTGCGGTCGTCGATCGGCGCACCATCCTCGCCGACGACATGCAGGAACCGCCCCTGCTTGTCCCGGCAGGCATCGCGCAGGAAGGCGAAGCCGTGCCGCGCGACGGCAAGCGCTCCGCTGGCCGCGTCGAGCAGATGGGCGTGACTGAAGACGTAGGTCAGTCGCGCCGTCACTAGTGTCGTCCTGACCGCGCCAGCATCCTGCACCGCGGCTGCCGGATCGAGCCATTCGACGAATCCTGGACGGCCGGGCTGCACGGCGCGCTCGATCCAGCGCGGGATCAGGACCTGCCGCAGCCAGTCCCGCCCCGGCAGCTCCGTGCCGACTTCCGATGCCTCGACCTGCGTCATCAGACGACATCCTCAGCGAGGAACGCCTGGACGAAAGCGGCAAGCTGCTCGTAATCCGCCTCCTCATTGTAGGCCTGGGCCGAGAGCCGCAGCCAGAGCCCTCCGCCGATCGCGGAGACCGGCGCATCGCAGCCCCTGATCTCGAGCTGTCGCCGCGCCGCCAGGGCTCGCTCCGGGCTCGCCTGACCAGGGATCGGCAGCCGGACGAGCCGCATCGCCGCAGAGAGTGCAGAGCTGGCACCGATCTCGGTTCCCAAAGCCGAAGCGAGAATCTCGGCCCCACGTTGGGCGAGCGCATTGTTGCGGACCCGCAGGGCCGCTCCGCCGAGCCTATCATGGAAGCCCAGCGCCGCCTCGACCGCTAGGAAGGCGCTGGGATCACGTGTCCCGGTCCAGTCGAACTCCTCGATATAGCCGCGGCCGAAACCATGCGAGATCGTCAGCGGATGGATCGCGCTCTGGCGTTCGGGCCGGGTCCAGAGGAAGGCGCAGCCTTTCGGCGCCATCAGCCATTTATGGCAGTTGCCGACATACCAGTCCACATCGAGCGCATTGAGGTCGAGATCGACGAGGGCCGGCGCATGGGCGCCGTCGACCAGCACCGGCACGCCCGCCGCACGGCAGAGCGCAACCAGACGGGCGATCGGGATCACCAGCGCGCTTGCCGAGGTAACGTGGTCGAGGACGGCGATGCGCGTCCGCTCGCTCAGGCCTCCCGCAACCGCAGCGACGATCTCATCGGCGTCGGGCTGCGGAAATCGGATCTGTGCTTCAACGATCTTTAGCCCATGCCGATCGGCGAGATAGCGCACCGTGTTGCGGACCGCACCATAGGCATGGCTCAGGATGAGGATCTCGTCGCCGGGAGAAAAATCCAGCGAGCGCAGCACGGCGTTGCAGCCGCTGGTCGCATTGTCGACGAAGACGAGGTCGCGCCCATCCGCGCCGATGAAGCGGCCGAGGCTGTCGGCCGCCTCGCGCAGGGCCGGCGGCAAGGTGAGGCGCATGAACAGCGAAGGCTGCGCCTCCATGCGCCGCCGCCAATCCTCCTGCGCCGCCAGCACGAGCTTGGGCGCCGCGCCATAGGCGCCGTGATTGACGGTGAGTTTGCTCCAGTCGAGCAGCCATTCATGGCGGATGGCGGCGCCGAGCGACACGGACAATGCAGCAGGCGTCATGCGCGCTGTCACCGCTTTAACCCGGAGGCCGCAATACCCTCGATGATGTGCTTCTGGAACATCAGGAAGGCGGCGAAGACCGGGACGAGACTGAGAATCGACATCGAGAACAACGGCCCCCAGGCCGAGCGGCTGGTCGAGTCGATGAAGCCGCGCAATGCCAGCGGCACCGTATAGTTGGCGACATCGGTGAGGTAGAGCAGCGGGCCGAAGAAATCGTCCCAGGTCCAGATGAAGGAGAAGATCGCGGCTGCGGCCAGCACCGGCCGCGACAGCGGCAGCATGATGCTCCAGTAGATCCGCCAGGGCCCACAACCGTCGATCACCGCGGCTTCGTCGAGCTCGCGCGGGATGCCGCGGAAGAACTGCACCATCAGGAAAATGAAGAAGGCATCGACCGCCAGAAATTTCGGCACGACCAGCGGCCAGAAGGTGTTGAGCCAGCCCAGCTTCTGGAACAGGACATATTGGGGGATGAGGGTGACGTGATAGGGCAGCATCAGCGTGCCCAGCATCGCGGCGAACCAGAGCTTCTTCAACGGAAACTCCAGCCGGGCGAAGGCGAAGGCGGCAAGCGAGCAGGCGACGAGATTGCCGATGACGGCCAGCCCCGAGACGATCAGCGAGTTCAGGAAGAACCGGCCGAACTGGATGCCGAGGCCAAACCAGCCCTCGACATAGTTCATCAGCGTGACCGTCTGGGGCCAGAGCGAGAGGTCGCTGAAGATCTCGTCCTCGGGCTTGAACGAGCTGCTCAGCATCCACAGCAGCGGATAAAGCATCGCCAGCGACGCCAGCATCAGCGCCGCATGCTTCGGCAGCGCCCGCCAGGAGCGGTCGACCTCCTCGGCCGCAGCGGCGCCCTCAGCGCGGATCGTCTTCATAATGGACCCAATAGCGTTGCGACAGGAAAGCGAGCGCCGTGAAGGCGGCGATCGTCAGCAGCAGAATCCAGGCGAGCGCCGAGGCATAGCCCATGCGGAAATAGGCGAAGCCCTGCTGGTAGAGGTAGAGCGTGTAGAACAGCACCGAATCCACCGGACCGCCGGTGCCACCGCTGATGATGAAGGCCGGCGTGAACGCCTTGAACGCCTCGATCGTCTGCAGCACCAGGTTGAAGAAGATCACCGGAGCGAGCAGCGGCAGCGTGATCTTCGTCAGCTGCTGGCGGCGGCTCGCGCCGTCGATGCTGGCGGCCTCGTAGAGATCGCGCGGGATCTGGCGCAGGCCGGCGAGGAAGATGATCATCGGCGAGCCGAACTGCCAGACGCTCAGCAGGACGAGCGTGTATAGCGAGGTCTCGGGGTTCGAGATCCAGCTCGGGCCGTTGACACCGAAGGCGAGCCAGAGCAGCTGGTTGACCAGGCCGTCATAGCCGAAGACCTGCTTCCACAGGATCGCGACCGCGACGCTGCCGCCGAGCAGCGACGGCAGATAGAAGATCGCCCGGTAGATGCCGAGCCCGGCGATGCCGCGGTTGAGCCACATCGCGATAGCGAGGGCAAAGCCGAGCTTCAGCGGCACCGACAGCACGACATAGCTCAGGGTGACGCCGACCGAGGTCCAGAACTTCGGATCGGATGAGAAGATGCGCTCGTAATTGGCGCCGCCGACCCATTGAGGTGAACGCAGCAGGTCGAAATCGGTGAAGGAGAGATAGAGCGAGACGAGGGTCGGGCCGAGCGTCAGCAGGAAGAAGCCGGCGAGCCATGGCGTCAGGAAAAGATAGCCCGGCAGCGCCTGCCGCCAGGCCCCGGAACGTCGACGCCGGGCAGGAAGGCCCGGCGCCGCAAGCGCGATGTCGTGGGAGGCCACCATCATCAGGCCTTGGACAGGACGCGCTCGGCCTCCGAGACCAGTTGATCGGCCGCCTGCTTCGCCGTGAGCTGCTTGAAGCCGGTTTTCTCGGCCGCCTGCCGGATCAGGGCGGTGACCTCGGCGGCCCCCTTGGGCGGCGCCGGCGGCAGCGGCGCAGGGCCGCGCTTGCTCAGCGCCGAGAGATGGTCGACCTGAAGGCGTCCGGTCTCGTCGAGATCGGCCGCCAGCAGCTCGCGGACCTTGGCTGATGGCGAGACGCCGCGCTCGACGCCGAGCAGCTTGGCGCCGTCGGGCTTGAGGACCATGAAGTCAATCAGCGCAGCAGCCGCCTTGGGATCGGCTGCGGTCGCCGAGACGCACAGCATCATCGACGGCTTGAGATACTCGCCCGGCTTCTCCCCCTTGGGGTGGAAAGCCATGCCGATCTTGCTCTTGTTGGCGGCCTGATAGCCGACGATCTGGTTGCTGTTGGTGAAGGTGATCGCGGCACGGCCGGTCGTTAGCAGGTCGCTGTCAATGGTGATCTTGTCGGTGGCGGCGATGTCGGCCGGAGCGATCGCGCCCTTGGCCCGCATCTCGGCGCAGAGCGCCAGCCAGCTTTCGGCGTCGTCGCGGGTGAAGCCGAGCCGCCCCGACGCATCGTAGAGGGTGCGCCCGCGCGTCAGCACCCAGTATTCGAGCTCCGGCTCCATCACGCTCGGGTCGGCCGCGCCGAAATAGCCGCGCTTGTTGGCCTTCTTGGTGATGGTCTCGCCCAGCGTCGTGAACTCGGCCCAACTCATCTCGGGCGTCGGCGCCGGCAGGCCGAGCTTGTCCAGCATGGACTTGTCGTAGAGCAGCACGTCGCTGTTCATGCCCATCGGGATGCCGTACTGCTTGCCGTCGATCTTGCCGGCCTCGATCACCGAAGGAACGTAGTCGCTGGGATCGATCACCGACGGGATCAGGTCGTCGAGCGGCCGCAGGGCGCCGCGCCGCGCATATTCGGGCAGGTAGCGATAATCCATCTGGATGATGTCGGGCGGATTGCCGCCGGCGACCTGCGTCGCGAGCTTGGTCCAGTAGGCATCCCAGCCGACGCTCTCGGGGACGATGTCGAGGCCGGCATTGCGGCTCTTGAAGGCGTCGATGGCGGCCTGGGTCCGCCTGGCGCGATCGGCCCCGCCCCACCACGAGATCCGCAGACGGCCCGCCTGGGCGGAGGCGGGCAGCCCCGCCAGCGTCAGGATGGCCGGCGCCGCGATCACTGCCCCGAGGCGCAACGCGTCACGCCGTGATACCGTCTTTCCCATTGATGCTCTCCCTGGAAACCTTGCTTGCCATCCCTGGACCTGGGCATCTTGCTGACCGGAAAGTGCCCATCTGACGCGAGAGTTTCATAGTTTTCTCCTTAGTGCAACGATATACCTAGGGCTGACAAGGCATTTCATATGGCGACGATCCTCGATGTGGCCCGCGCTGCGGGCGTCTCGGCCTCCAGCGTCTCAAACTTCCTGAACGACCGGCTCGGCAAGATGACGCCTGCGACGCGGGAGCGGATCGAGGTGGCGATCGCGCAGCTCAACTACCGGCCGAGCCGGGTCGCGCTACAACTGAAGACCGGCAAGACGGCAACGATCGGCCTGCTCGTCCCGGCCGTGGCGAATCCGTTCTTCGGGGCGATCGCCATGGCGATCCAGCACGCCGCGCAGGCACGGGGCTATCAGGTGATCCTGTGCAACACCTTCCGCGATCCGCAGCGGGAGCGCGAGTTCGCCGCCGACCTGATGGCGCTTGGCGTGCGCGGCATCATCACCGGCTCCTCGCTACTGAACCCGGAACACCTGTCCGAGCTCGCTTCCAAGGGCCTCGCCATCGTCGCCTTCGAGGGCGACGCCGCCGCCGCGGCGCCCGGCATCCACGTCGTCTCGGTCGACAACGCCATGGTGACGACGCTCGCCGTCGATCACCTTGTCGCGCTCGGACATCGCCGTATCACCTATGTCACCGGCCCGGCCCAGACAGCCGCCCGCGTCGCCCGGCTGAAGGGCTTCCGCGCTGCCACCTTGCGGTACGGCCTCGGCGACGAGGCCTGCGTCCACGAGATCTCGCTGCCGCAGAACCAGTATGGCGACGACATGATCGCCGAGCTCGGTGTCGACGCTGCACGCGCGCTGGCAAAGACCTCGCCGCGTCCGACGGCCCTGATCGCGATGAACGACCTGCTGGCGATCGGGCTCGCCGCCGGCCTGCGCGAGCACGGCATCGCGATCCCGGACGATGTCGCCATGGTCGGGATCGACGATCTCTTCCTGGCGCGGCTGATGAACCCGCCGATGACCAGCCTCCGGCAGCCTCTCTCGGCGATGGCCGAGGCCGCGGTCGAGTGCCTGGTCGCGGATGGCAGGGAGGCCACTTCGGCGGCGAGCCTGATCTTCCCGCCGGAGCTGATCGTCAGGCAATCGACTGTTCAAGCCGCCGGCTGAACCGGCATGGTCGAGCCCATCAGGGGAGCGTCACGGGAACGTGAGAGCGGAACGGGTCACGGCGATGTTGGAAAGCTCCGGGCGGTGACTAGCTCATTCGGTGGGCGACGACACCACTCAGGAGACTGCCATGATTTCGCGCAAGATGACCGCCCTCGCCGCGGCGCTTCTGCTTTCGGGAGCGAGCTCAGTTGCCTACGCCACCGAGCTTGGTGCCGAGAGCATCGTGCATGAGCAGGCCCAGAACCAGCGAGCCCTCGCCGAGCAGGCGCAGTACCTCGCCTATCACGAGCACTTCAAGAACGTGGAGAGCCAGCCAGGTCGCGGCGCCGGCGTGTTGCCGCACCACAACTGAGCCCTCCGATAATCGTCAGGAAGGGGCCGCCTCGGCGGCCCCTTTTCGTTGGAGCCTATCGGAGTGCCCTCGAATCTGGGAGGATTATCGCAGGCCGCTCGACGGCGACGCCCGAGACGCGGCCATGATCATTCGCCAGCTCATCTATCTCGACGCGCTCGCCCGCGAGAAGCATTTCCGCAAGGCGGCCGAGGCCTGCCACGTCTCGCAGCCGACGCTCTCAGCCGCGATTGTCCAGCTCGAAGAGGAGCTCGGCGTGATGATCGTCGAGCGCGGCCGGCGTTTCCAAGGGCTGACCCGGGAAGGCGAGGTCGTGCTCGCCCATGCCAGGCGGATGCTCGCCGAGGCCGACCAGATGAAGGATGCAATCGCCGAGTTGCGGGACGGCGTCAGCGGCAAGATCAGGCTCGGTGCCGTGCCGACGGCGCTGCCGATGATCGCCCACATCACCGCGCCGTTCTCGACACGCTACCCCGGCGCCTCGCTCACCGTGCTCTCGCTGACCTCGACCGAAATCCAGGATGGAATCGACAATTTCGAGCTCGATGTCGGCCTGACCTATCTCGACAACGAGCCGCTCGAACGCGTCGTCTCCAAGCCGATCTACCAGGAAGCCTATGTGCTGCTGACGCGCGAGGACGGGCCGCTCGGCGAGCACGAGACCATCACCTGGGCGGAGGCCGCCGCGCTGAAGCTCTGCCTGCTCACTGCCGACATGCAGAACCGGCGTATCATCGACGGCATCTTCCGCTCGGTCGGCCATTCGCCGAAGCCCGCGATCGAGACCAATTCGATCTTCAATCTCTGCTCCCATGCCGGCATTCAGGGCGTCTCCAGCATCGTCTCCTCGCAATTGCTGCAGTTCTTCGGCGTGCCGCTCGGCACCAAGGCGCTTCCGCTGATCGAGCCCGATGCCAAGCGCACGATCGGGCTGATCATGGCCGACCGCCACCCCGCCGCACCGCTGGCCCGCAACCTGCTGGCGATGTCCGGCGCCATGGCGGATGCCAGCCTGCCGCGGCGCTCGATCGTCAAATAGCTCTGAGCTATCGAGGCTACTGAGGGCTACCGAGCACCGTTTCCGATAAGCGATGGTTATCGCCATTTTCAGCAGGCAAGACGCCCTGCGCATCAGATTTTGATAGGCACTAGCTATCATATAGTCGGAACAAACGATTTGAAATCATCCTAAACTTGCCCATCCTCCTATGAAACGCGCAGGCCGGGCGAACGGCCCGCATGGAGGAGGGACGATGGTCCACTACCCAGCCTGGGATCAGGATGAGGCGCGCTCGATTGTGTCGGGCCTGTCTCATCTCGAAGGGGCAACGCTACCGATCCTGCACGCGCTGCAAGAGGAGTTCGGCTATGTCGATCCGCAGGCCGTGCCGCTGATCGCCGATGCGCTCAACCTGTCGCGCGCCGATGTGCACGGCACCATCTCCTTCTATCACGACTTCCGCACCGCCCCGCCGCCGCGCCGCATCGTCAAGCTCTGCCGGGCCGAAGCCTGCCAGGCGCTGGGCTGCGACAGCGTCGTCGCCGAACTGGCGCGCGAGCACGGCATCGTCGTCGATGAGCACGGTGGGCCTGACAAGGCGATCGTCGAGACAGTCTATTGCCTGGGCAATTGCGCCCTCGGTCCCTCCGCTTTGGTCGATGGCGAACTGCTCGGCCGGGTCGATGCCGATCGCATTGCGGCACTGTGCGGAGCGCGGCAATGAGCCAAGCGATCCGCATTTTCGTTCCGATCGACGCCGCCGCCCTCTCGGTCGGCGCCGATGCGGTCGCCCAGGCCATCGCCAAGGAAGCGCAGGCGCAGGGCGTCGCAGTCGAGATCGTCCGGAACGGCTCGCGCGGCATGCTCTGGCTCGAGCCGATGGTCGAGGTCGAGACGGCCAAGGGCCGCATCGCCTATGGCCCGGTCATGCCTAAGGATGTCGCCGCGCTGTTCGAAGCCGGTTTCCAGGCTGGCGGCGCGCACAAGCTGAGGCTCGGCCCGGTCGACGAGCTCGACTGGCTGAAGCGCCAGCAGCGCCTGACCTTCGAGCGCGTCGGCGTGACCGACCCGCTCTCGCTTACCGATTACCGCACCTATGACGGGCTGAAGGGTCTGGAAAAGTCGCTCTCGCTCACCGGCGCCGAGATCGTCGAGGAAGTTCGCGAGTCCGGGCTGCGCGGGCGAGGCGGCGCCGGTTTCCCGACCGGGATCAAGTGGAAGACCGTCCACGACGCCAGCGCGACACAGAAATACATCGTCTGCAATGCCGATGAGGGCGACAGCGGCACCTTCGCTGACCGCATGCTGATGGAGGGCGATCCCTTCCTGTTGATCGAGGGCATGACGATCGCCGCGATCGCCGTCGGCGCCACCAAGGGCTACATCTATCTGCGCTCGGAATACCCGCACGCTCACAAGGCGCTGCAGCGGGCGATCCTGAAGGCGCGCAATGCCGGCCTGCTCGGCGCCTCCGTGCTCGGCTCCGGCAAGGCCTTCGAGCTCGAGGTCCGGCTCGGCGCCGGCGCCTATATCTGCGGCGAGGAGACCTCGCTGCTAGAGAGCCTGGAGGGCAAGCGCGCCATCGTCCGGGCGAAGCCGCCGATCCCGGCCCTGCAAGGCCTGTTCGGCAAGCCGACCATTGTCAACAACGTGCTCTCCTTCGCCGCGGTGCCCTGGATCCTGACCCATGGCGCCAAGGCCTATGCCGATTACGGCATGGGCCGCTCGCGCGGCACGCTGCCGGTCCAGCTCGGCGGCAACATCAAGCGCGGCGGACTGATCGAGCTCGCCTTCGGCATCTCCCTGCGCGAGATCATCGAGGACATGGGCGGCGGCACCCTGTCGGGCCGGCCGATCCGAGCGGTGCAGGTCGGCGGGCCGCTCGGCGCCTATCTCACGGCAAAGCAGCTCGATACGCCGATGGATTACGAGGCGCTCGCCGGCATCAAGGCGATGCTCGGCCATGGCGGCATCGTCGTCTTCGACGACAGCGTCGACATGGCCAGGCAGGCCCGCTTCGCCTTCGAATTCTGCGCCAAGGAGAGCTGCGGCAAGTGCACGCCCTGCCGCATCGGCGCGACGCGCGGCGCCGAGCTGGTCGACAAGATCATCGCAGGCCATGAGCGGCCGAAGAACCTCGCCGTGCTGCGCGATCTCAACAAGCTGATGACCGACGCCTCGCTCTGCGCGATGGGCGGGCTCACCCCCATGCCGGTGATGAGCGCGCTCAACCATTTCTTCGAGGATTTCGACCGTCCGCCGGCCGAGCGCCTGCCGCTGGCGGCCGAGTGAGGAGACATCGATGAGCCTGATCAAGGAAATCGATTTCGGAACGCCGATCCGGGTCGCCGAGAAGACGGTGACGCTGACCATCGACGGCGAGAGCGTCACCGTCCCCGCCGGCACCTCGGTGATGGCGGCGGCGATGAGTCTGGGCACCAAGATACCGAAGCTCTGCGCCACCGACTCGCTCGAACCCTTCGGCTCCTGCCGGCTCTGCCTCGTCGAGATCGAGGGCAGGCGCGGCACGCCCGCTTCCTGCACCACGCCGGCCGAGGAGGGCATGGTCGTGCGCACGCAGTCGGAGAACCTCGCCGGCCTGCGCAAGGGCGTGATGGAGCTCTACATCTCCGACCACCCGCTCGACTGCCTGACCTGCTCGGCCAATGGCGATTGCGAATTGCAGGACATGGCCGGCAGCGTCGGCCTGCGCGAGGTCCGCTACGGCTATGACGGCGAGAACCACGTCAAGCCGACGGCTCTCGAAGGCTACGCCAACGAGAACTGGCTGCCCAAGGACACCTCGAACCCCTATTTCACCTACGACCCCAGCAAGTGCATCGTCTGCAATCGCTGCGTGCGCGCCTGCGCCGAGGTGCAGGGCACTTTCGCGCTGACGATCACCGGCCGCGGCTTCGACTCGCGCGTCGCGGCGGGACCGACCGATTTCCTCGGCTCCGAATGCGTCTCCTGCGGCGCCTGCGTGCAGGCCTGCCCGACCGCGACGCTGATGGAGAACAAGGTGATCGAGCTCGGCCAGCCCGAGCATTCCAAGGTCACGACCTGCGCCTATTGCGGTGTCGGCTGCTCGTTCAAGGCCGAGATGCAGGGCGACCGCGTCGTGCGCATGGTGCCCTACAAGGACGGCAAGGCGAACGAAGGCCACTCCTGCGTCAAGGGCCGCTTTGCCTGGGGCTATGCGACCCATCAGGACCGCATGACCAAGCCGATGATCCGCGAGAGGATCACCGATCCCTGGCGCGAGGTCTCCTGGGACGAGGCGATCGGCTACGCCGCCAGCGAGTTCAAGCGCATCCAGGCCAAATATGGCCGGGAATCGATCGGCGCCATCACCTCCTCGCGCTGCACCAATGAGGAGGTCTACCTCGTCCAGAAGCTGGTGCGCGCCGGCTTCCGCAACAACAATGTCGACACCTGCGCCCGCGTCTGCCACTCGCCGACCGGCTATGGCCTGAAGACCACGCTCGGCACCTCGGCCGGCACGCAGGACTTCAAGTCGGTCGAGAAGGCCGATGTCATCCTGGTGATCGGCGCCAACCCGACCGACGGCCACCCGGTCTTCGCCTCCAGGATGAAGAAGCGCATCCGCCAGGGCGCCAAGGTCATCGTCGCCGACCCGCGCCGGATCGACATGGTGAAGTCGCCACACGTCAAGGCCGAGTACCATCTCCAGCTCAGGCCCGGCACCAATGTCGCGCTGATCAACGCCCTCGCGCATGTCATCGTCACCGAAGGGCTGATCGACCAGGATTACGTCCGCGAGCGCTGCGATCTCGGCGATTTCGAGATCTGGGCCCGCTTCGTCGCCGAGGAGCGCAACTCGCCGGAGGCGAGCGAGCAGTATACCGGCGTGCCGGCCGCCGATCTGCGGGCCGCGGCCCGGCTCTACGCCACCGGCGGCAATGGCGCGATCTTCTACGGCCTCGGCGTCACCGAGCACAGCCAGGGCTCGACGATGGTGATGGGCATGGCCAACATCGCCATGGCGACCGGCAATATCGGGCGCGAGGGCGTCGGCGTGAACCCGCTGCGCGGCCAGAACAATGTCCAGGGCTCCTGCGACATGGGCTCGTTCCCGCACGAGTTCACCGGCTACCGCCATGTCTCGGACGACGCCACGCGCGACATCTTCGAGAAGCTCTGGGGCGTCCAGCTCGATTCCGAGCAGGGCCTGCGCATCCCGAACATGCTCGACGATGCGGTCGGCGGCAGCTTCAAGGGCCTCTATGTCCAGGGCGAGGACATCGCCCAGTCCGATCCGAACACCCAGCACGTCACGGCCGGCCTCGCCGCGATGGAATGCGTCGTCATCCAGGACCTGTTCCTGAACGAGACGGCGAAATACGCGCATGTCTTCCTGCCCGGCTCCTCCTTCCTGGAGAAGGACGGCACCTTCACCAATGCCGAGCGCCGCATCAACCGCGTCCGCCAGGTGATGACGCCGCTCTCCGGCAAGGCCGAGTTCCAGGTCACGATCGACCTGGCGCGGGCGCTCGGGCTCGAAATGAGCTACAGCCACCCGAGCGAGATCATGGACGAGATCGCGCTGGTGACCCCGACCTTCGCCGGCGTCAGCTACGCAAAGCTTGAGGAACTCGGTTCGGTGCAGTGGCCCTGTAACGACAAGGCACCGCTCGGCACGCCGCTGATGCATGTCGATCGCTTCGTGCGCGGCAAGGGCAAGTTCATGATCACCGAATACGTGCCGACGCAGGAGCGTACCGGTCCGCGCTTCCCGCTGATCCTGACCACCGGGCGCATCCTCTCGCAATACAATGTCGGCGCGCAGACCAGGCGCACCGAGAATCAGGCCTGGCATGACGAGGACGTGCTGGAGATCCACCCCTTCGACGCCGAGAGCCGCGGCATCAAGGATGGCGATCTCGTCGCGCTCGCCAGCCGCTCCGGCGACATCTCACTGCGCGCCGAGATCTCGGAGCGGATGCAGCCGGGCGTGGTCTACACCACCTTCCACCACGCCTCGACCGGCGCCAACGTCATCACCACCGACTATTCCGACTGGGCGACGAACTGCCCGGAATACAAGGTCACGGCGGTCGAGGTCCGCAGGACCAACTATTATTCGCAGTGGCAGGAGCGCAATCGCGAGGAGGACATCTCGTTGCGCCTGATCGCGGGGCGCTTGCCCGATGCCGCGGAATAGCCCGCCCGCCCAGCCGCCGGCCAGCCATGCGGTCGCCGTTCGGACGATCAGGTTCGGCGCGACCGACCAGGCTGCGCCGGCGAGCGCCGAGGTCGCGGTCGAGGCGCCGATCAATATCGTCTACGGCAACCTGCCCTATGCGGTGATGATGGCGACGCCGTCCGATCTCGAGGACTTCGTCGCCGGCTTCAGCCTGACCGAGGGCATCGTCCAAAGCGTCGACGAGATCCGGTCGATCACGACTGCACCGCAACGGGACGGCATCGTCGTCAGCGTCGAGCTGGCGCCAGGCCGCTTCCGCGAGCATCTCGCCCGCCGCCGCAACCTCTCGGGCCGGACCTCCTGCGGGCTCTGCGGCGTCGAGGCCCTCGCCGACCTGCCGACCGCAGAGGCGCGGTCAGCTCAGGCAGCACCGGTCACGCCAGCGGCTATAGGCGCCGCACTGTCCGCGCTTGAACGCCAGCAGCCGCTGCACCGCCTGACCCGTTCGGTCCATGCCGCCGCCTGGTGCGATCGCGACGGCACGATCCTGGCGGTGCGCGAGGATGTCGGCCGCCATAACGCCCTCGACAAGCTGATCGGAGCGCGCCTGCGCGCCGGCCATGACGCCAGCGATGGCTTCGTCCTGGTCACCAGCCGCGCCTCCTTCGAGATGGTCGAGAAGGCCGCGATCTTCGGCGCCGGCACGCTGGTCACGATCTCGGCCCCGACCTCGCTGGCGATCGAGCGCGCGAACGCGCTCGGCCTGACGCTGGTCTGCATCGCGCGCGGCGATTCCGCGACGGTCTTCGCCGGGCGCCTGGCCGACACCGTGGAGAGTGTAGCGCGATGACCGAGGCCATGAACGCTGAATCCATGACCCACGACCATGCCGGCGAGCATCTCGCCAAGCTCGCCGCGATGGCCAACCAGATCGGCGACTTCTTCAAGTCCTATCCCGAGGCCGAGGCGGTCCCCGCGATCGCCGATCACATCAACCAGTTCTGGACGAAGCGCATGCGCGAGGCGTTCCGCACCGGCTTCGAACAGGATCCGTCAGCTCTGTCACCGCTCGTGCGGCAAGCGCGCGCCAAGGTCAGGCCGGGCAATTGAGGAGTTGAGCAGCCGCTCGCATGCCCTGCCATAGCGCGGTTCAGCACAGACACCCGGTGTGGCCCGATCAATCCGGCTCGACCCCGCCCGGCTGCGGCGCGAGCTGGGTACCGCCGCAGACATGAATGACATCGCCAGTGATGAAGCTCGCCCGCGGCGAGGCGAGGAAGGCGATCGCGCCGGCGACATCCTCGGGCGTACCGACCCGGCCGAGCGGCGACATCTTGCGGAAGGATGCCGCCAGCCCCGAATTCTCCTGGACGATCCTGTCGTTGAACGGCGTATTGAGAAAGCTCGGCGCGACCGCGTTGACGCGGATCTGGTCCGGGCCGAGCTGCACCGCCAGCACGCGTGTCAACCCGATCAGTCCGGTCTTGCTGGAGGTGTAGGCGACGCCGGTGCCTGACAGGTAAACCCGTGAGGCGACGTTGACGATGCTGCCGCCGCCGCTTCGCTTCATCAGGAGCTGCGTTGCCTGACAGAGCAGCATCGGCACGGTCAGGTTCAGCGCCAGCACGGTGTTCCAGACCGTGAGGTCGACCTCGCCGATCCGTGGAGCACCTGTCATCCCGGCATTGTTGACCAGGCAGTCGAGCCGGCCGAAACGTGCCTCGACCCGCGCGACCAGGCGCTGCGGCGCGCCTTCCTCCAGCAGGTCGACCGGCTCGACGACGGCCTGCACCCGATGCCCGCGCTGGATCTCGGCGCAGATCGCTTCCGTCCGCTCGGCTGCGCGGTCCACCAGCACGAGATCGAAGCCGTCGGCCGCAAGCATCTTCGCCGCCGCAGCGCCGACCGCGCCGGCAGCGCCCGTCACCAACGCGACCTTCATGGCAGTCTCCGCCTCATCGCTGCCACGGCATCAGCCGGCGCTGCAGCCATTGCAGCCCGTAGGTCAGCAGCACGCCGAGCGCCATCACCACGACGAGGCCGGCATACATCTTCTCGGGATTGAGCACCTCCCAATAGTAAAAGGTGATGTAGCCGACGCCCTGCTTGGCGCGCACGAACTCGACCGAGATGATCACGATCATCGCCGTGCCAAGCGCGATGCGCAGGCCGGCGAAGATCACCGGCATTGCGCCCGGCAGGATGACATGACGCAGCATCGACCAGCCCTTGGCGCCGTAGTTGCGACCGGCCATCAGGTAGACCTTGTCGATGCCCCTGACGCCGGCCATCGTGTTGATCGCCATCAGGATGAAGACGGCGAGCGCGACCACGACGATCTTCGGGGCCTCGCCGAACGGATCGGCGAACATCAGCATCACGATCGGGAAGATCGCGATCTTCGGCAGCACATAGATCGCCGACAGCGTGGTATCGAGCATCAGCCGCACGGTCTGGTTCATGCCCATGACGACGCCAAGCAGCACGCCCGGAACCGCACCCAGGATAAAGCCGCCGAGGACGCGCCCGATCGTCGCCAGAAGATGGCTCTCCGAGAGAAGCTTCCAGACACCGGCCATGCCGTCCGCGGCATAGACCTCTGGTATCAGCCAGGGTCGGCCGATGAGGCTGGTGCCGGAGAAGCGATCATAGCGCACCGTCAGGTCCCATAGCCCGGCGGCGATGCGCGAGGGCTGCGGGAACCAGGTAGTGTTGAGCAGGCCGTAATCGCCCGCAAGCTGCCAGGTCAGCAGCACCAGTGCCGGAAAACCGAGGGCGAGCGTGCGCTCGTAGAGGCCCCTATTCCGCACCGGCACGATCCTGCCGGCGCGCTCGCCGATCAGCACGAGCAGGATGAAGCTGAGGCCGATCGCCGGCCAGGCGACGGCACGCCAAAGGCCGAGCACGGCGAGCAGCGCATGCGCCGCCAGCCCGCCGGCGACGAGCAGGACAAGGGCGCGCCGGTCGCTGCCGGCAGCAATGCTGCGCAGCGCCGGTTCGCGGCCCTGCCCGTCTACGATCTCGTTGGCGGAGGTGATGGTCATGGCCGCGCCTCCATCGCCCGCGTCACCTCGGCGCTGAGCTGCTCCCAGATCGCGGCGCGGTACTCGGCGAAACGCGGCAGGTTCGTCGTCGCGATGCTGCGCGGGCGCGGCAGGTCGATCGTGAAGGTCGCCAGATGCCGGCCGGGCTGGGCACTCATCAGGATGACGCGGTCGCCGAGCAGCACCGCCTCGTCGAGGCTGTGGGTGATGTAGAGCACGGTCTTGCGCGTCTCCTCCCAGATCCGCAGCAATTCCTCCTGGATGACGACGCGGGTCTGGGCATCAAGCGCTCCGAGCGGCTCGTCCATCAGCAGCACCTCGGGATCGTTGGCGAGCGCCCTGACGATGCTGACGCGCTGCTTCATCCCGCCCGAGATCTGGTGCGGGTAGTAATCAGCGAACTTGGCGAGGCCGACGCGGTCGAGCCAGAAGCGGGCGGTGTCGAGCCGTTCCTTGCGCCCGATGCCGCGCATCTGCAGGCCGAAGGCGACATTGTCGGCCAGCGTCTTCCAGGGAAAGATCGCGTATTCCTGGAAGACGACGCTGTTCAGCGGCTTGGCCGCGTCCGCACCGGGCCGAATCTGGATCGCGCCCCGCGAGATCGACTCCAGCCCCGCCACCATGCGCAGGAAGGTCGACTTGCCGCAACCGGACGGGCCGACGATGCAGACGAACTCGCCGTCGCTCACGTCGAGCGAGAAATCCTCGAGCGCGACCATGACGCCATCGGCCGTAGGATAGTGCTTGCTGACATGGCGAGCGCCGATCTTAGGCGCCGCCACGGCCTGCATGGCGCTCGTCATCGCAGGGCCCTCCGGGCTCGCAGCCGCATGGTCCTCACTTGGCCGGAGCAGCTTTGCCGAGGGTCTCGATCGCCTTGCTGGCGAAGCGCTCATCGATAGCCTTGGCCATATCGAGCGGCTTTTCGTATTCGGTCCGGCCGTTCTCGCGATGCACGCGCTCGATGTCGGCGAGACCGGCGGTCGGGATCGCCATGTTCGGATCGAAGACAATGGCGCCGCCGCCCTTGATCGCCTCCGGCGTCGACGCCGTGAACTTGAGATACGCGTCCATATTGGCCTGCGCGAGGTAATCTGCGCCCTGCATCAGGCGGGCCGCCTCGGTCATCGCCAGCACGAAGCGCTCGGCCACCTCCGGCCGCTCCTTGATGAACTTGCCGGAGCCGACGAAGGCGACCGTCATCAGCCCGGGCGTGATGTCCTGCATCAGCAGCTTGCCGGTGCCAGCCTTGAGGATCTGATCGGAATAGGGCGAGGAGGTCAGCACCGCATCGACCGATTTGCCTTCCATCGCAGCCGGCATGTCGGCATTGCCGACATTGAGCAGCTGCGCGTCGCGCAAGGTGAGCTTGGCGCTCTCCAGCGCCTTGCTGACGAAGTATTCGCCGCCGCTGCCCGGCCCGCCGGCCGCAGCGATGCGCTTGCCCTTGAGATCGGCGACTGTCTTGACCGCGCCGCTGTCGATCAGATCCTTGCGGACGATCAGCTTGGTCGGCCCCTCCGTCATCGGATCGAGCGCGCCGGGCGCGATCACGCGAATATCGAGCCCGCGATTCCAGGCCGACCAGAGCGAGGCGACGATCGAGATGCCGCCGACATCGACCGAGCCCTTGTCGAGGAAGGCGATCGCCTCGGTGCCGGACTTGACGCTGTCGAGCTTGACGTCGAGCCCGTATTTCTTGAAGAGCCCGCGCGACTCCGCGACATAGGCAGTGGCGAATTTCATGATCGGCACATAGGCGACACGCACGGCCTGCGGCGGGTCGAGCGGCTTCAGAACCGGTGCCTGCGCCAGGGCGGGCGATGCCCCGGCAAGACCGAGAAGCAGAATGGCGCAAGCGCTGCGCCAGCAATCGAAACGAAACGGCATTCTTTGGTCCTCCCCTTGGGAGCGGCTTGCCGCCGCTTTCCCTGCAATGTCCGGCAAGCTTCTTCGGCCTGCTCACAAGCTCTCGTCAACCGCGCGGCGGCGCGGCCAGCGCATGTTCATCCTTCCGCCATTGCGGGAGCCTCGTTGAGATAGGCGCCCTGCACGACAAGCGCGGCGCGCAAGTCGAGGATCGGCACCTCTGACGGCGCCATCGCCCGGTCGGCGGCGATTGCGGCAGCGATGCCGGCGGCCTGGCCGGTCAGCCAGCATTGCGGAATCTCGCGCATGAAGGAATGGCTGGTGGCATCGCAGGAGAGATGGCGGCCAGGCGCCAGCAAACCGTCGACTTCACGCGGCACGATCGCGCCATAAGGCACCGAGACGTTCGGGAACTTCGGAGCGAGCGAGGGCGAGACGCCGATCTCGTCGGCCGCCACGGCGCCGTCCCAGTTCTCGCGCGTCAGCTTGCCGCGTCCGGCAAGCCGCCGGCCATGCCGCACGCCGAGCTGCGAGCCCGACAGCATGATGAAGGCGCCCGAAAATCCCGGCGCATGCGCGCGGTAGAAGGCAAGATGCTCCAGCATCAGCTGGTGGCTCCTGATCTCGACCTCGGAAAGGTCTTCGACCTTGAGCGCCGAATAGCCGGCGAGCCGCGGACCCATGAAGACGGCGATGTCGTCGCGCCATGACACAGACGGCTTGTCGAAGAAGCGCAGTTCCTCGCGGCCGCGCGCCATGAACTGCGCGAACTGTTCCGGCGTCTCAGCACGGAAGCGCAGGAAGGCCTTCATGTCGACGCCGCCGAACAGCCAGGAGGTGTTCATGCAGCCATGGATGTCACGGGCATCGACCTCGGTGTCGTAGGCCGAGCCCGCGCCTGCATAGAGATCGCCGTCACCGGTGGCATCGACCGTCACCCGGGCAAGGATGGCGCGCCGCCCCTCCTTGCTCTCGAAGGCGCAGCCGGCGACGCGCTGCCCGTCCGTGATCGGGCTCGCGCCCCAGGCGTGAAAGATCGGATGGACGCCAGCCTCCAGCACCATGGCGAGCGATTCCGCCTTGAGCCATTCCGGATCGAGCGTCGGCGCATGGGTCACCGTGCCGTTGAAGGCGGCGTTGCGCTGGCCCCAATAGGCGACGCGCTCGGGATCACGAGAGCCCCATTCCGCCGGCTCGGGGCCAGCGATCTTGTCGCGGGTCAGGCGCGAGAGCAGCTCCTCGGCGAAGCCACGGATGACGTGCCGGCCCTGCCAGTCGCTCATCCGGTCGATCCAGATCACGAGGCCGCCGGTCGAGAGCCCGCCAAGATGGTTGTAGCGCTCGAGCAGCACGACATCGGCGCCGAGCCGTGCCGCCGCGACAGCGGCCGCCGTACCGGCCGGCCCGCCGCCGACGACCAGGACGTCGCATTCGGTATGGACGGGAAGGTTGCGCGCCGGCTCGGCTACTGTCCTGCCGGACGAGCGGCGGCGGTCGAACTTCTGCGTCTCGAAGGTTTCGGAACGGAAGAACAGCCGTCCTCCCTCGCCTTCCATCGATCCCATGGTCCGTTTCCCCAGGTAGCCTCGCATCCGGGCATCGTCGCGGCTCCCGCCCGCCCGGCGGCGGCTTGATGGCGACGAGGATAGGAGTACCATATCCCTCTGTTCAAATGAATTTGAGGGCCTTATTCATGAGCTAAATTGCTCAATCGAGGATGACGCGATGGATGTCGCCGGGCTCGAAGCCTTCATCCAGATTGCCGAGTTCGGCAGCTTTCGCCGAGCCGCCGAGGCGATGCGGCTGTCGCAGACGGCCCTGAGTCACCGTATCCGCAAGCTGGAGGAGGATGTCGGCGTCACCCTGTTCCAGCGCACCACTCGCAGCCTCGCTTTGACCCGGGCCGGACAGGAGTTCTTTCCGCAGGCGCGTGATGCGCTGATGCGGCTCTCGAACCTCTACGAGGAGTTGAAGCGCGAAGGCCGCCAGGCGCAGGAGCGGGTCAGCGTCGGCTGCCTCGGCTCATTGGGCGAGCATTTCCTGCCCGAGGTGCTCAGAGAGTTCCGCCAGCGCCATCCGGCCGTCTCGGTCACGGTTTTCGACGAGCCGGCCGCGGCGCTGCGCGAGCGCGTGGCCTCGGGCGAGGCGCAGTTCGCCCTCACCATCCTCGGCGCCCAGCTCTGGACCCAGAAAGCCCGCGCCCTGTTCGAGGAGGATTTCGTTGCGGCGGTCCCGGCCGGCCACGCACTGGCGAATCGGGCAGAGCTGACCTGGGCCGATCTTGTCGGCCAGCCGCTGGCGCGCGTCGCCACCACGACGAGCCACGGCTTCATGCTGAGCGAGAGCCTCGGCACCTTCGGCGAGCGGCTCGACTGGGCCTATGAGGTCCAGCGCGTCAACATGGCCGCCTGCTTCGTCGCCAGCGGCATCGCCATCACCGTGCTGCCGCGCCTCGCCATCCCGCCGAGCACCGAGCTGCGCGTCATCCCGATCACCGCTCCGCTAATCCGCCGCACAGTCGGCATCATCGCCAGGGACGGCGTTCAGCTCCCTCGCCCAGCCCTGCAATTGCAACGCATGCTGCTGCACGCGATCGCCCGCCATCCCAAGACCGCGGCGGCGCGAGCGGCCGGGCCTCAGCCGGGCGGTTCCGACAGGGACACCACCGAACCGAGCTCGTCCCGGCCGAGCACAGAGGCGAGCTCGTAGTTGGTCCAAGGCTCGCGTCCCTGCGCCAGGCCGCGCGCCTCGAGTGCGGTGTCCAGCACGCCGGCCATCTCGGCAAGACGCTCGCCAGCGTAGCATTCGACCATCAGCGCTGCGCCGTCTGCATAGGTAGCTGCGCCATCTGATGGAACCGAGAACGGCACTGGCGCAACCGTTGGATCCTTGGCGAGGACATGGACCGCCGTCGCAGCGGTCTTCTGCAGCATGAATTCCGCCACAGCCTCCCAGTCCCCTGCGGGGGCCGCAGCATCGGCGAAGACGGTTCCCATCAGCGCGCCGCCCACGCCGCCGCCGCGGCTCAACCGGACGAGGTGGCCGACACGGAAGAAACCGCGGAAAGAGGGACGCATGCTGCTCGACCATGGCGTCGGGTTCCGCAGCAAGGTCCGGTAGGGCTCGCTGTCGAGCACCCCGGTGGTTTCAAGCTCGTAGAGCGTCAGGAACTCCGGCAGCGGTCCCTTGCCGCGATGATAGCGGCGGGCCCGCAACATGCCGGGGATGGCGAGCCGCTCCGGCACATGCTCGCGCGTATGCCAGAGATCATATTCTTCGCGCCGGGCGGGATCGACGCCGTTCCAAAGCGAAAGCAGGCCATTGCCCTTGAACATCGTTTTACGTCCTTGTCGCTCGGCCTTGCGGCAACGGCCCAAAGGTTTTGCCAAGCGAAACCGAAGATGCGGGCCGCCAGCCTTATTCACTGCCCCTGACGGCCGGCCTCAGCCGAAGAAAGGCCCGCGCCGCTGATGCGAGACCAGCGTCGGGCTCGCCCCCAGCGCCAGCGACAATTCCCGGGCGGCGCCGAGCAGAAGCGGCGCGAAGGCCAGCATCTTGTCCTCCGTCAGGCGGATATGCGGTCCGGCGATCACCAGCGCGCCGATGACGTCTCCGCGCTGGGCGCTGCGGATTGGCGCCGCTGTCGCGCTCATCCAGGGCGAGTAGGTCTGGCTCACCATGCTGAAGCCACGCTTGCGCGCCTGGCGCAGATATTTGAGCAGGGCGGCCGGCGTCTCCGGCGCCTTCGGGCCGAATTCCTCGCGCGAGCCGTAGCCCTGGCGCTCGACCAGCGCCAGCGCCTCCTCCTCCGGCAGGCAGGAGAGCCAGGCATGGCCGCTGGCCGAACAGGAGAGCCGGCCCGACTGGCCCATATCGGGATCGTAGCGCAGCCCGAAGGGCGAGCCCTGCGATTTCGCCACCCAGACCAACTCGCGCCCGTCGATCAGGGCAAGGCGCACCAGCTCCGCCGTCTCGCGTGCCAGCTGGTCGAGCACAGGCTGGGCGAGATCGGTGATGCCGCTGCCGGCGAGGAAGCTGAAGGCGAGCGAGGCGATCTTGGCCGTGAGCTGGTACAGGCCGTGATGGCGTTCTTGCCGGACATAGCCGCGCTCGACCAGGCTGGTCAGCACGCGATGCGTCGCGCTGCGCGGAATGCCGAGCCTCTCGGCGATCTCATAGAGCGGCAGCCCATGCGCATGTGCCGCCAGAAGCTCGATCACGCCCAGCGTCCGCTCGAGCAGCCCGCTCGGAGCCTGCTCGGCCTCGGTCTCTTCCATGTCAGCGACCGGCTTCTTCGCCATGCTCTATCCGAAGTTGAATTCCCGGTGTCGTCTCTGGCGCACCGCTGCATGGACGACAAGGGCAGCTCACAGCGTGCCAGCCTCCTGCAGTGCCCTCATTATCCCGCCGTAAGCACCTGGGTCAATAAGAACAGGAACCCAATTCCAATTTTAAAAATAAAACTGGAATTTTATTCCAGTCATGCTAGAGGCTCAGCGCCTGCCAATCGAAAACGTCCTGCGTCAAACCCGGGACCATCGTAAGCCTGAGGGCTGCCGCCGGAGGATATGACTCGTGAGCATGACCATCACCGGCGCGACGCGCCTCAACGTCATCGTCGGCGAGCCGATCGCGCAGGTGAAGTCGCCGGCCGGCATGACCGCCGCCTTCGCCGCGCGTGGCCATGACGGCATCGTCGCGCCAGTGCGCGTCGCGCCCGAGCATCTCGACACCTTCCTCGCCGCACTCGACCACGTGCCGAACTGCGACGGCATCATTGTCACTGTGCCCCATAAATTCGCCTGCCACCGCCATTGCGCCAGCGCCACCGAGCGGGGCGACTTCCTCGGCACCGTCAACATCATGCGCCGGCGCAAGGACGGCGCCTGGCATGGCGACATCGTCGACGGGCTTGGCTTCGTCGGCGCGGTCAAGGCCAATGGCGGCGAGCCCGCCGGCAAGCGCGCTCTGCTGGTCGGCGCGGGCGGCGCCGGCTCGGCGATCGCGCTCGCCCTCGTAGATGCCGGCGTGGGCGAGCTCGCCATCCACGACGCCGACGTCGAGCGCCGCGACCGGCTGATCGCCCGCCTCGACGGGCGCAACGGCACGAAGGTCACCGCCGGCTCGGCCGATCCCACCGGATTCGAACTTGTCGCCAATGCCTCCCCGGCCGGCATGAAGCCGGGCGACCCGCTGCCGGTCGAGGTCGACAAGCTTTCACCCGAAACCTTCGTCGGCTGCGTTATCACCGTTCCCGTGGTCTCGCCGCTGATCGAGGCCGCCCGCAAGCGCGGCTGCCAGACCTCGACCGGCAGCGACATGTACCAGGCGCTGCAGAGCGCCATGGTCGACTTCCTGCTCGCCGGCGAGCGCATCGGCTGAGGTCCACGATGTTCACAACACTGGCGGCTCTGCCGGAACAGACCTCCTATGACGTCATCGTCGCCGGCTCCGGCGCGGCCGGGCTGGCAGCGGCCGTCTTCGCCGCGATCGAGGGCCGCTCGGTGCTGGTCATCGAGCGCACCGAGCATGTCGGCGGCACCAGCGCCCTCTCCGCCGCCACGACCTGGATCCCCAATTCGCTGCATGCCGAAAAGGTCGCGACCGGCGATTCATTCGAAAAGGCTGCCCGCTTCCTCGACGGGGTCGTCGGCAACCATTCTTCGGCCCGGCTGCGCGAGGCTTTTCTGCGCGCAGGGCCACAGGCGATCGCCACGCTGGAAGAGCGCAGCGAGGTGCATTTCCGTCCCTACGCCACCCATCCCGACTATGAATCTGACGTCGAGGGCTCGACCCTGCGCGGACGCGCGCTCGAGCCCATGCACGGTAACGCCCCAGGCGCCGGCACGGGCGGCCGCTCCCTCTGCGCAAAGCCTTTCGATGGACGCAAGCTCGGCACGCGGCTGCACGATCTGCGTCCGCCACTCGAAGAGATCGCCCCCTTCGGTATGAACATCGCCTCCGGTGCCGACCTGCAGCATTTCCTGCATGCGACGCGTAAACTTCCCTCCTTCCTGCATGTGCTGCGCCGGCTGGCCCGCCACTTTATCGACCGCGCCAGCCATGGCCGCGGCCTGCATCTGGTCAACGGCAATGCCCTCGTTGCACGCCTGCTCAAATCCGCCGACGATCTCGGCATCGCCCTTCTGAAGCAGACTGCAGCGGTGGAGTTGCTACGCGACGGCGAGCGCATCGCTGGCGCCGTCGTCGAGCGCGAAGGCCAGAGCCGGACAATCCAGGCAAAGCGGGGCGTCGTGCTCGCCACCGGCGGCTTCCCGCATGATCTCGCGCGCAAGTCTGCGCTCTTCCCGCACGCACCGACCGGCCGGGAACACTGGTCGGCGGCTCCTTGCGCCAATACCGGCGACGGCCTCAGACTCGGCGAGGCCGCAGGCGGGCATGTCCGGACCGACCTGCCGCAAGCCGGCGCCTGGGCGCCGGTCTCGCTTGTGCCGAAGCCGGGTGGCGAGCCCGGACGCTTCCCGCATCTGGTCGAGCGCGCCAAGCCAGGCGCGCTGATGGTGCGCCGTGACGGAAAACGCTTCTGCAACGAGGCCGATTCCTATCACGACGTGATGCAGGCGCTCTTCGCCGCGACGCCTGTGGGCGAGCCGGCCGAGGCCTGGCTGATCTGCGATCACGCCTTCCTGCGTCGCTATGGGCTTGGCCGCGTCCGGCCCCGCCCCTTCCCGATCCGGCCCTGGTTGAACAACAGCTATCTCAGGCGCGGTGCGACGACCGCCGAGCTCGCCGCGGTCTGCGGCATCGACGCTGCCGGGCTGACCTACACTCTCGACGCCTACAACGCCTCTGCCGTCGAGGGGCGCGACCCCGAATTTGGCCGCGGCGAGACGCCCTACAACCACATCCAGGGCGCGGCCGACAATCAGCCGAACCCTTGCGTCGCGCCGCTCGGGCCGGGGCCGTTCTATGCGGTCAGGATCGTGCCCGGCAGCCTCGGCACCTTCGCCGGGCTGAAGACGGATGCGCAGGCGCGCGTGCTCGATGAGCACAATGCGCCGATTCCGGGCCTCTATGCGGTCGGCAACGACATGTCGAGCATGATGGCCGGCCGCTATCCGGCCGGCGGCATCACGCTCGGCCCGGCCATGACCTTCGGCTACGTCGCCGCTCACCATGCCGGCGGCATCCCGCTCACCAACAACCGTTCCTGATCCCGCGCCCGGAGAGCTGCCATGCGCTATGACATCGTCACCCTCACCATCCGCCTCGGCAAGGCGGGAGCAGTCGTCGCCGCGATCGACGCCGCGCTGAAAGCGCCCGAGGCGAAGGGCCGCCTGCTCGGCTGCTGGACGAGCGAGATCGGCACGCTCAACCAGGTCATCCTGCTGCGCGGCTTCACCGACGAGGCCGAGCTCCTGTCCGAGCGCCAGCGCCTGCTCGCCAGCGGCAACCCATTCGGCGCCGGCGAGGACATCGCCAAGCTGGCCTTCGACAGCTATGCGCCCTTCCCCTTCCTGCCGCCGGTCCAGCCCGGCAAGTTCGGCGCCGTCTACGAGATTCGTACCTATATGCTGAAGCATGGCGGCGTGCCGGCGACGATCGCGGCCTGGCAGGCCGCCCTGCCGGCCCGCGTCGAGCTCTCCCCGCTCGTCATCGCCATGTACGCGCTCGACGGCCCGCCGCGCTTCACCCATATCTGGCCCTTCGCCAGCCTCGACCAACGCGCTGCCGTCCGGGCCGACTCCGTCGCCAAGGGCATCTGGCCGCCCAAGGGCGGGCCGGAATGGCTGACCGGCGAGATGTCTTCGACGATCGCGCTGCCGACCGCGATCTCGCCGCTCGCCTGAAGCATGATCCGGAAAAGTGGAAACCGGTTTTCCGAAAAGATCATGCTTCACCAAAAGGATGAGAGTGTGCTGACGATTCAAAGAAGCGTCGGCGCACTCGAACAGGGACGCCGACCATGCCGGTGATGTCGCTCGCCTATCTCACCACCGTGCCGCTGAGCCCGCCCGCGGCGGTCCGGCTCGCCGCCGAGCTCGGCTATGACGCCGTCGGTCTGCGTGCGCTCCCGGCCGCGCCGGGCGGCGACACCAGCCCGTTGATCGAGGATGCCGCGCTGCTGGCCGAGACGCGGCGTGCCATCGGCGACGGCGTCCCGGTCTTCGATGTCGAGATCATCCGGCTCGGTGCCGATTTCTCCGTCGAGGCCATCAAGCCCTTCCTCGACATCTGCGGTGCGCTGCAGGCCCGCGCCGTGCTGGTCGCTGGCGATGATCCCGACGAAGCGCGCCTCACCGCCTCCTTCGCCGCCTTCTGCGCGGCGGCGGCGCCCTATGGCCTCACTGGCGATCTCGAATTCATGCCCTGGACGAAGGTTCCGGACGCCAGTACGGCGCTACGCATCGTCACCGCCGCCGATCAGCCCAATGGCCGCGTGCTGGTCGACGCGCTCCATGCCGGCCGCTCCAGCACCACGCTCGCCGACATCGCCGCGATCCCGGCAGCGCGCCTGAGCTATGCGCAGCTCTGCGACGCCCCGGCCGAAATTCCCACCACGAACGAAGGCCTGATCCACACCGCCCGGCAAGCCCGCCTGCTGCCCGGCGAAGGCGGCATCGATCTCGTCGGCATCTTCAGCCAACTACCGGCCGGGCTGCCGGTCAGCGTCGAGGTTCCGCATCTTGAACGCATGGCCGAGGTTGGCACCCGCGAATGGGCCCGCCAGGCTTTGGCTGCGGCAAGAGCGACCTTGGCGTCCCGCGATGCGGCGGTGGCCAAGGGCGCTTCGCTGCGGTCGGACTGAGCGGGCGGGCCGAACGGACAGAGCGCTAGCGCCGGCCGCCCGCCATCTCCGCCAGCGCCACCGCATCGGCGCCGGCCGGGAAATGCAGCCGGCCAGAGAGATCGTTCGCCGCCTGCCAGATGGCCTCCGCGACATCGCTCTCCTTCGTCGTCAAGGCAGGCGCAGCGAAGTCAGCGAAGATTGGCTCGGCGAAGGCGGCATAGCTCGCCGGGATCAGGTCCTCGATGCGCACCCCGGTGTTCTGGGTAAAGCGCGTGGTCGGGGCATAGCCCGGCTCGACCAGCTTGGCCCTGATGCCGAAATGGCCGAGCTCATGGGCGAGCGAGCCGGTGAAGCCCTCGATCGCCTGCTTGCTCGCGGTATAGGCCGCCGCCAGTGGCATCGACACCAGCGTGACGCTGGAGGTGACGTTGACGATCGCGCCGGAGCCCCGCGCCCGGAATTGCGGGATCACCGCTTGGCACATCGCCATCGTGCCGAAGGTGTTGGTCTCGAAGACCCTGCGGACATGCGCCGTCGGCGTCGCCTCGAAGGCGCCGACCACACCGATCCCGGCGTTGTTGACCAGCGCGTCGATCGGCCCCGCTTCCGCGACCGCCGTTGCGATGCTCCCGGCATCCGTCACGTCGAGCGGCAGAATGCGCAGCGCCGGCGAGCGCGGCAGGATGTCCTCGCGCGGCGTGCGCATGGTCGCGACGACGTTCCAGCCCTGCGCGAGGAAATAGCGGGCGGTCTCCAGGCCATAGCCTGACGAGCAACCGGTGATCAGCACCGTCTTCATAATTGGTGTCCTTGCTGGTTTCGATGCTGCCGTGATATGACCAGCGCTCAGGACGATCTACGATCAATAGTCCGTAATTAATTTGAGATAGTCCAGACGATGATCGACCCGCTTGCCGAGATCATCAGCCTGCTGCGGCCGCGGGCGGTGTTCACCAAGGGCATCAGCGGCGCCGGACGCTGGGCCGTCCGCTATACCGATTTCGGCCATCCCAGCTTCTGCGCGGTCATCGAAGGCGGCTGCCGTCTCGCCGTCGACGGGCAGGAGGTCCTGACCCTGGCGGCGGGCGATTTCGTGCTGCTGCCGACCACGCCCGGCTTCACCATGTCCGGTTTCGAGCCGGCGACGCCGATACTGATCACGCCGGAGCTCGCGCCCTCGCCGGATGGCGAGCTGCGCCATGGCGACCCGGACGGCCCGCCGAATGTGCGCCTGCTCGGCGGCTATTTCACCTTCGATATCGAGGAGGCCGGGCTGCTCGTCTCCTTGCTGCCGAAGCAGGTCCGGATCCGCGGCGTCGAGCGGCTCTCGACCCTGGTCCGGCTCCTGACCGAGGAGGCCGGCGCGCAGCGAGCCGGACGGGAGCTGGTGCTCGGCCGCCTCGTCGAGATCCTGCTCGTCGAGGCGCTCAGGCTGACGCAAGCGGCGGATGCACCGGCCGGGCTGCTGCGCGGCCTCGGCGACACCAGGCTGGCAGAGGCGATCCGGCAGATCCATGCCGACCCGGCTCACGCCTGGACAATGGCCCGGCTTGCCAGGGAGTCCGGGCTGTCGCGCTCGGCCTTTTTCGAGCGCTTCGCGCGCCATGTCGGCGTGCCGCCGATGGAATATCTGCTGGGCTGGCGGATGGCGCTGGCGAAGGACCTGCTGCGCCACCGCGATATCGACATCGCCGAAGTCGCCGAGCGGATCGGCTACGGTTCGGCGAGCACCTTCAGCACGGCCTTCAGCCGCCATGTCGGGCTGCCGCCCGGCCGTTACGCGCGCAGCCTGGCGGAGCGGATAGCGTCGACGGAGCGGCCTACTTCACCACGAAGCCGTGTGCGAACGGGTCGCGGTCATCGATGAAGATGGTGTTGTAGCCGGTCATGCGGGCCCAGCCGGCGATCGAGGGGATGATCGCATGGCGGTTCGCCACCGTCGTCGCCGCCTCGACCCGGCCCTTGAACAGCGAGCCGATGATCGATTCGTGCACGAACTCGTCGCCGACCGCGAGCTTGCCCTTGGCGGCGAGCTGCGCCATTCGCGCCGAGGTGCCGGTGCCGCAGGGCGAGCGGTCGATCGCCTTCTCGCCGTAGAACACGGCGTTGCGGGCATGGGCCAAGTCCTGCGTCGCCTTGCCGGTCCACTGGATGTGCGAGAGCCCCCGGATTTCCGGGTGTTCTGGATGGACGAACTCGTATTTGGCGTTGAGCGCCGCCCGCAGCTTCGGCGACCAGCCGATGAGCTCGCCGGCGGTATGGTCGGCCATATCCAGGAAATTCTTCTGCGGCTCGACGATCGCATAGAAATTACCGCCATAGGCGACATCGACGACGATCTCGCCGAGACCCTCGACCTCAGCCGTCAGCCCTTCGGCATAAAGGAAGCCGGGCACGTTGGTCAGCCGGACCTCCTCGACGAAACGGCCCTCCTGGCGATAGCTGATGTCGACCTTGCCGGCGGGCGCATCGATCGAGAGCTTCCCCGGCTCGCGCGGCGTGATCAGCCCGTTCTCGATGCCCATGGTGATGGTGCCGATCGTGCCGTGGCCGCACATCGGCAGGCAGCCCGAGGTCTCGATGAACAGCACGGCGACGTCGCAATCGGGCCGCGTCGGCGGATAGAGGATCGAGCCCGACATCATGTCGTGCCCGCGCGGCTCGAACATCAGCCCGGTGCGGATCCAGTCGAATTCGCGCAGGAAATGCGCCCGCTTCTCCAGCATGGTCGCGCCTTCCAGGCGCGGGCTGCCGCCCGAGACCAGCCGGACTGGATTGCCGCAGGTGTGGCCGTCGATGCAGGAGAAGGTGTGGCTGGCCATCGATCAGAACCTTCCTGAGGCGCTAAGCCCGCTTGAAGTCATGTCGTCTTTTTGAATACAGCATGTATACAGATTTGCAACGACAGAGCGAGGCAGCGCCATGAGCGAGACGACGATCCTCAGCATGGAGGCACTGACGCGCCGGATCGAGGCGGTCTTCCGCAAGGGCGGATTGTCGCCGCTTCATGCCGCGGCGCTCGCTCGCGTGATCGCAGCCGGCGAACGCGACGGCTGCAAGTCGCATGGCGTCTACCGGGTCGAAGGCTGCCTGCGCACCATCAAGGCCGGCAAGGTCTCCACCGATGCCCAACCGTTGCTGCATGACGACGGCTCAGCCGTGCTGCGCGTTGCAGCCGGTGGCGCCTACTCTTGCGCTGGCTTCGAGCTGGGCGCGCCCGCTCTCGCGGAGCGTGCCAAAAAGCTCGGCCTCGCCGCGCTGGTGATCAACGACTGCACGCATTTCTCGGCACTGTGGCCGGAGGTCGAGGCACTCGCCGGAATGGGCGTCGCCGCGCTGGCAATGTGCCCGAGCTACGCCACCGTCGCGCCCTCCGGCGGAACCAGCGCCCTGCTCGGCACCAATCCCCTCGCCTTCGGCTGGCCGCGCCAAAGCGGGCATCCTTACGTCTTCGATTTCGCTACCAGCGTCGCGGCCCGCGGCGAGATCGAATTGTACCGCCGGGCCGGCAAGCCCCTGCCCGAGGGCTGGGCGCTCGATTCCGCGGGCCAGCCCACCACCGACCCGGTGGCCGCGCTCGCCGGGGCGATGCTGCCTTTCGGCGGCCATAAGGGCTCGGCGATCTCGACCATGATCGAACTCTTGGCCGGCGTGATGATCGGCGACCTCACCAGCCGGGGCGCGCTCGATTTCCTGGGAACCACGACGCTGGCGCCGCAGCATGGCGAGCTGATCCTCGCCTTCTCGCCCGAGCGCTTTGCTGCCGGCCGTCCCGGCGACCCCTTCGCCCGCGCCGAGATCCTGTTCGAGGCGATCGCCGGACAGGGCGCGCGCCTGCCCTCGCAGCGTCGTTTCAAGGCTCGCGAGAGCTCGCTGGCCGAGGGCATCGTTCTGACCGCCGCCGAGATCGAGCAGCTCGACCGGCTGGAGGCGCTCGGCCTCGACGCGGTTGCGTGACCAACGAGAAAGCCAGAGGCTTGGCGGGACGGTCAGCTCACGACCCTTTGCGGACAAGGGCTGCGTGGGTAGGTTGGCGAAATGGCGCTTTCGCAGTTCGCGCTTGACCTGATTCCGATGTCGGCTGCTCGCGTCAGCGGCGTGGAAGCAATTCGTCTGGATGACCGGGTACGTGACATTCCATTGTTAAGCTTCTCGGATGCCCAGATCGCCGATCTGACCAGTCGCCTGTCCGCATTGTTGCCTGAGGCCCAATCTTGGAACTCCGATCTCCGCATTTGGGGAAACGAGAAATCCGATGATGTGCAGGTTTGGTTTGAAGGCCCGGCCGTCCAGTTCATTCAGTTTCGCTTAGACGTGTCTAATCTCTCGCTCTGGCTCGTGGGTGGAATTTGTGAGCTCGCACGACGATTCGGCTGCCTGCTGGCTGCGAGAGATGGAGCTATCATTCAGCCGCGCATCGAATCTGTCGTCAGAGCGGTTCTCCGATCGCCTGCCATGAAATTTATTCAGGACCCCGACGCCTATCTCGCCGAAGCCAAATTGCTCGATCCTCGATGCGACTAGTGTCAGCTCCCGACCCAGCTGGATATTCGTCACGTCGGGCAGCTTGACACTCTTGGCCTAATAGAGAGGCCCTCCCGTCGCCGGGAGGGCCTATTCCTGAGCAGCCCCTCAGGCGGCGTGCTTCAGCGCGCTTGGCTGCTTCGACCATTGCGCGTACCAGCCGTCGAATAGCTTGAGCTGCGCCTCGACATAGCCGCGCTGGCTCTCGCCGAGCACGTCGGTCGGGTTGAAGTGCAGCGTGTATTCGGCGTCGCCCTTCAGCACCATCATGTGCTTGAAGTAGAGCACGAGCTCCGGGCCCTCGTCGAAGGAGGAGAGCACGGCGAGCGCCGCCTCCAGCTCGAGCGCCAGCCGGCGTGCCTCGACATCGCCCTTCGCCGCCGCCTGGCTCAGGCTGACGAGGTGCAGCACCTCCTTGGGCAGCACGCAGCCGATGCCGGTGATCGCGCCGGTCGCGCCGCAATTGACGAAGCCGTGGAAGACGCAGGTGTCGACGCCGATCATCAGCGAGACGTCATCGTCGCGGCTGGTGATGTTTTCCGCGGCGTAGCGCATGTCGGCGGCGCCGCCGAACTCCTTGAAGCCGACCAGGTTCGGATGCTCGGCCCGCAGCGCGAAGAACAGGTCGGCGCGGGTGGCGAAACCATAATAGGGGCTGTTGTAGATCACCGCCGGCAGATCGGGTGCCGCGGCGAGGATCGCCTTGAAATGGTGGCGCTGCGCCTCGACCACCGAACCGCGCGACAGCACGCGCGGGATCACCATCAGCCCCTTGGCACCGATTGTCTGGGCATGGGCGGCATGGGCGGCGGCGGAAGCGGTGTTGACCGCGCCGGTGCCGACGATCACCGGCACCCCGGCCTTCACCAGGGCCTCGACGCCCTGCATGCGCTGCGCATCGGTCAGCAGCGGCCAATCACCCATCGAACCGCAATAGACCACGGCCGACATGCCGGCAGCGATCAACTCCTTGCCCTTGCGCACCAGCGCCTCGAAATCGGGACTGCGGTCGTCCTTGCAGGGGGTCATCAGCGCCGGCATGCAGCCGGAAAAGATCTGGGCCTTCATCACGCGCTCCTCGGGCTGGCGTTTCCACGGGCGGCCTGTCGCACCGCCTCTATCGACAGAGATAATACTCTTTGTATTTTATTTGTCGACAAGAAAGTTTGACACGCTGAAACACACCCTCCGGGCGGGACAAACGGCTCCGGAATGACGAGGCGAAGTCTGGGAAAGCGCCCTACAGCGCCAGCGTCTGACGGCGGTCGCGCGCGATCAACTGCTGGATCTGCTGGACGATCTGGTCGGCATGGGCCTTGGCCAGCCGGTCGGCGCCCTCGACGTCGCGAGCGGCAATCGCCGCGATCATCTCCTCATGCTCGGCGACATAGCGTTGCGGCAGCCGGTCCTCGAAGGAGGAGTAATAGAGCCGCAGGATGCGCCGGCCCTCGTCGAGCAGGCGGCAGAACAGCCCGGTGTAATAGGGATTGCGCCCGGCCTCGGCGATCGCGGCATGGAAATCGCGGTTGGTCGCGATCATGGCGAGCGCGTCCTGCGCCTCGACAGCCCCAGCGAAGGCGGCCTGCCGCGCGCGGATGATGTCGAGATCGGCCGGCACATGGAACTCGGCGGCCAGCCGCGTGGTGACGCGATACATCAGCGTGATCGCATCGAAGAAGGTGTGCAGGTTGAGGAAGTCGATGTTCGACACCACAGTCGAGCGGTTGGGCAGCGTCGTCACCAGCCCCTCGCTCGCCAGGCGCACCAGCGCCTCGCGGATCGGCGTGCGCGACATCGACAGCCGCTCGGCGAGCTGAATCTCGTCGATCGGGCTGCCCGGCGGCAGCACGAGGTCGATAATGTCGTCGCGCAGGATATCGTAGACGAGCTTGACGCCCTCACCCCGCTTGCGCTCGGCCGGAGCCGTGGTCCTGTCGGTCATGTCGCCATCCATTGTCGACATGACGAATACAGATTGTACCTAATGGCGCAACAGCGCCGGCTGGCTGGAGCCAGCGCTGTCAGATGGCCTCAGCCACCGATCTGCCGGATCGCGATCTTGTTGAAGCGGGGCTTGGCCTCACCCTGCTGCTCGATCGCGACCTCACCATTGCGGACCTCGAAGCGCAGCACGGTCGAGCCGGCGCCCCGCCAGTCGGCGGTCTCGCCGTCGTCCTCATAGAGCTCGCCGGAAGCGCCCTCGACCACGCCGCAGACTAGCACCTCGCGCTCGCTGCCGATGCCCTTGGCATCGCCGAGCGGGATCAGCGCGCCGGCCCGCACGAATAGCGGCAGGCGACCAAGCGGCGCCGCCACCGTCACGGTGACGCCGCCGGGATAATGCTTGCCGTCATGCCAGTCATACCAGCCGCCCTCATGCTGCGGCAGGTAGGCACTGCGCTCGCGCGCGCCTTCCTCCAGCACCGGCGCGACCAGCACGTCCGGACCGAGCATGAAGACGTCGTCGACCGCGACCGCCGTCGCATCCTGCGGGAAGTCGTAGAGCAGCGGGCGCACGGCCGGGACGCCGTCGCGGCTCGCGCGCCACATCTGGGTGTAGAGATAGGGCATCAGCCGGTAACGCAGCTGGATCGCTTCGCGCACCTGAGGAATCACCTCGGGGTGCATCCAGGGCAGGTTGACGACGCCGTCATCGTTCCAGGAGTTCATCACCATGCGCGGCCAGAGCGCGCAGAACTCGTTGAAACGGACGAAGAGCTCGGGACCCGGCGTCGGTCCGTGAAAGCCGCCGACATCATGGCCGATCGAGAACATGCCGGACAGGCTCATATTGAGCCCCTGGGTCAGGTTGTAGCGCAGTGTCTTCCAGGCGGTCTCGTTGTCGCCCGACCAGGTCTGGGCGTAGCGCGAGATGCCGGCGCAGCCGCCGCGCGTGATGGCGTACTGCCGCTTGCCGGGCTCGCGCGCGGCTTGCGCCTCATGGGAGAGCTTGGTCATCAAGAGCGGCTGCGCCGGGCGCGCCAGCGCTTGCCGGAACGGGCGCCCATCGCCGTCGCAGACCGCATCCTCGTCCCAGATCTCGTATTCGTTGTTGTCGTTCCAGACCGTAGTGAAGCCATGGTCGAGCAGCGCCGTCTCGATACCAGCGCGCCACCAGGCCCGGCCCTTCGGATTGGTGAAGTCGACATGGAAACCGAGCCCGTCCCAGAACTGCGCCACCGCCGGGTCGCCGGTCCTGGAATCCTTGACCAGGAAGCCTTGGTCGAGCGCCTCCTTGAGGCGCGGATGGTCATCGAGCAGGCAGGGCTTCAGGTTCGCGACTGTATGCATGCCGGCCTTGTTCAGCCGCTTCATCGTCGCCAGCGGCTCCGGGAACTTCTCCCGGTTCCAATGGAAGGCGTAACGGCGCTGGCCGATCTGGGTATAGCCCGAGCCGAAATGGAAGCTGTCGCAGGGGATGGCATGCTTGCGGCACTTGGCGACGAAGTCGCTGATCCTTGCATCGGCATCGGGCGCATCGGCGATCGCCATCGAGGTCACGCCGAAGCCGAAGGACCAGCGCGGCGCGAAGGCCTGCCCACCGGTCAGCCAGGAGAAGCGCTTGACCACGTCCGGGACGGTCGGACCGGCCATCACGTAATAGTCGAGATCGCCGTCGTCGCCTTTCCAGGAGCGGAACAGGCCGTGATAGTTGTCGAGCGTGCAGCCGAGATCGACGCTGCCGGTCGAGAGGTTGTCGTAGAACACGCCATGGGCGCCCGCCTTCCCGTCGACGATGAAGAAGGGCAGCATCTTGTAGAGCGGGTCGGACAATTCGGCATCGAAGCCGCAGGGATCGACCGCATCGATGGCGAAGCGCCGCCCGGTCCGGTCGAGCGGGCCGGCCTTGTCACCGAGTCCGTAATGCCGTTCCGCATAGTCGCGCGCCATGAAATGGGCGAGCGCGCCGGTGCGCGGCGAGATCAGATAGGCCTGCGTCGTGCGATCCTGCAGGAAGGGCTCGACCTCGCCCTCACGCCGCCAGGCGAGGCCGAAGGGCGCGAGCGTGACCTCGGCGGAGAGGCCGCCAGCCGACAACGTAACCTTGCCATCGCCTTCGCTGACGCTGGCCTGCGGGCAGGCGAAGCCTGAGAGATCGTCACGCGGACGCCCTTCATAGGGCGGCTCGAGCCCACCCGGCGCGATCGACCAGCCGCGATCGAGCCGGTAGCCGTCCTGCAGCTTCAGCGTCACCCGGCCGATATCGCCTTCGAGGATGCGCACGGCAATCGTCGCGCCGAGGCCGACATCGAACAAGGCGGCTTCGCCGTCGCAGCCGAGATAGCGGCCTTGCGTCAGGGCTTTCATGAACTGGTCTCCGAACGTCTCGATCTCAACCGCGCCGTCATTCTGGGGCTTCGCGCAGCGAAGAGCCCGGAACCCATGAACACGGCAGCCTTTCCCCGGAACGCGGCGCTCGCAGCGCCTTTCACCGGAAAGATCATGTTCATGGATTCCGGGCTCAGGCCTTCGGCCTGCCCCGGAAAGACGGCAAAAATCTTCAAGCCCTGACCGCTTTGCCGGTGTCGTCGAACAGGTGCAGATGCTGCTGCGGGAAGGCGAGCGCGACGCCTGAGCCGCGCTGGTGCTCGCTCTGGCCGTCGAGCCGGAGCGTGATCTGCGGCAGGCCGGGCGAGGCGCCATAGAGATAGCTCTCGCCGCCGAGGCGCTCGACCAGCTCGATCGCAAGCGGCACGCCGCCATCCTGCGTGGCGAGCGCAAGGTGCTCCGGCCGGATGCCGAGCGTGACGGGCGCGCCCGCAGCGAGGCTCCCGGTCTGGCAGGCGACCTCGTGGCCGGCTTCGCCGATCGCGACCGCGCCCGGCCGTACCACTTTGCCCGGCAGCAAGTTCATCCGCGGCGAGCCGATGAAGCCGGCGACGAAGAGATTGTCGGGCCGGTTGTACAGCTCCAGCGGCGTGCCGACCTGCTCGATCTTGCCGCCCTGCAGCACGACGATGCGATGCGCCAGCGTCATCGCCTCGACCTGGTCGTGGGTGACGTAGATCATCGTGCCGCCGATCTCGGCATGCAGCGCGGCAAGTTCCTTGCGGGTCGCGACGCGGAGTTCCGCATCGAGGTTGGAGAGCGGCTCGTCGAACAGGAAGATTTTTGGATCGCGCACGATGGCGCGGCCGATGGCGACGCGCTGGCGCTGGCCGCCGGAAAGCGCCTTGGGCTTGCGTTCGAGATAATCGGTCAGGCGCAGCATGCCGGCGGCGCGCTTCACCCTTTTGTCGATCTCGTCGCGCTTGAAGCCCATGTTTTCCAGTGCGAAGGCCATGTTCGCGTAGACGCTCATATGCGGGTAGAGCGCATAGGACTGGAACACCATGGCGAGGCCGCGCTCGGAGGCCGGCAGCCCGGTGACATCCGCGCCGTCGATCGCGATCGTGCCGCCGGTGATGCTCTCCAGCCCGGCGATCGAGCGCAGCAGCGTCGACTTTCCGCAGCCGGAAGGGCCGACGAAGACGACGAATTCGCCATCGGCGACATCGAGGTCGATGCCGTGCAACACTGTGGTCGCGCCATAGGCCTTGCGGACGCCTGATAGGCTCAGTCCCGCCATTATTTCATTCCCGTATTGGCGATGCCGGTGGTGATGAAGCGCTGCAGGAAGACGAAGACCAACGCGACCGGAAGCAGCGTCACCACCGTCATCGCGAGCAGGTAGTGCCACTGCGTCTGCAGCTCGCCCTGGAAGGCGTTGAGGCCGATCTGCAGCGTATAGGCCTCAGTCTTGGTCAGCACTGCGAGCGGCCAGAGGAACTCGTTCCAGCGCCACATGATCGAGAAGATCGCGAGCACCGCCAGCGCCGGCATGGCGAGCGGCATGACGATGCGCCAGTAGATCTGCCACTCCGAGGCCTTGTCCATGCGCGCCGCCTCGATCAGGTCGCGCGGCAGTGTCAGCATGTACTGACGCAGCAGGAAGACGCCGGTCGGCGTCGCCGCGCCCGGCAGGATCACCGCCCAGAGCGAGTTGACCAGGCCGAGCTTGGTGATGACGAGATAGACCGGCACCAGGATGATGGTGATCGGGATCATCAGCGTGCCGATCACCATCAGCATCACCGCCGTCTTGCCGCGGAACTCGTAGATCGAGAGCGCATAGGCAGCCATCGAGTTGATCACCAGCGTGATCAGCGTCGCGACCACCGTGACGAAGACCGAGTTCCAGAGGAAGCGCGTGAAGGCGAAGCGCTCCAACGGCTCTGTATAGTTCTCGGTCGCGAGCTTGAACTCGCGCACCGGCGTGCGCTTGTCGATCGGCACGCGGATGCTCTGGCCGGGATTGGCCGGGTCGACCATCTGCGCCTGGATGCCGATGCGGCGAACCTGCGCCAGCACCCGCTTCGAGCCGTCCTCCATCGTCACTTCGAACAGTGGCAGCGGCTGGGCGTGGCCCTCGACCCTGACCTCCTTCTGCGACATCGGCAGCAGCGAAGGCGGGAATTCGAGCAGGCCGGCCTGCGTCTTGAACGAGGACAGGCCGAGCCAGAGCACGGGGCCGAACATCAGGACGACGCCGAGCGCGAGATAGGCGTAAGCCGCGACGTCGGTCCAGTGCCAGCGGCCGGGATTGCGGCGGGCCACCGCCATGCGGGCGAGCCGGTTCATGCCGCCCCCTTGCGGCGGCTCGCCGCGAGTTGGAGGAGCGTCAGTGCGAACAGCACGACGCCGAGCACGACGGAGGCGGCTGCTGCCAAGCCGAAATTCTGGACCTGATTGGCGAAGGCGGTCTCATAGATGTAGTGCACCACCATCAGCGTCGCGGTGCCCGGGCCGCCGCCGGTGAGCACGAAGACCTCGTCGAAGGTCTGGACGCCTCGGATCAGCGCCAGCACGATCACGACGATCATGTTCGGCCAGAGCAATGGCAGGGTGATGCGCCAGAACACGCGCCAGCGCGGCGTCGCATCCATTTCGGCGGCTTCATAGAGATCGGCCGGGATCGCCTGCAGGCCGGCGAGCAAGATCAGCGTGTAGAAGCCCATATGGGCCCAGATCGAGACGAAGACGATCCAGAACATCGCCCAGCTCGGATCGACCAGGAACAGGATGCGCTCGCCGCCGAGCGAGGTGATCGCGGCGTTGAGCAGGCCGTCGCGCTGCAGGATCCACTTCCAGGTCAGCGCCACCACCACCGGCGAGAGCAGCACCGGAAAGAAATACACGGCGCGGAAGAAGCCGCGCGCCCGGATCTTCATGTTCAGCACCACCGCCGTCAGCAGCGAGAACAGCACCATCGCCGTGACCTGGAAGACGGTGAAGCGGGCGGTGTTGGAAACGCCGCGCCAGAAATGGTCCTCGCGGCAGGAGGAGGCGTCGAGGAAGGAGCCGCAGTCGAAGAGATAGGCGTATTGCTGCGCCCCGACATAAGGACGTTCCGAGGGGAACAGTCCCGCGCCACCCGTCACCGAGAAGATGAAATTGATGATGAGCGGCAGGAAGACGAAGAGCGAGAAGAAGACGAGATTGGGCAGAAGGAAGACATAGGCCATCCGGCGCTCGCCGATTAGCCGCTGCAGAACCTGCATCGGCCAGTCGATCAGTCGCATCAGGACCGCGAGCGGCGCAGCGAAGAGGCTCGCTGCGCCGGCGCGTTCCACTGGCGCCGCCGGGATGGGAGCGTCGGAGGCCATCCGCCTTACTTCTTGCGCTCGGCGATCTGCTGGGCGATGTCGGATTCGATCCGCTTATAGGCCTCGTCGAGGCTGCCCTCGCCCGAGATCGCCTGGCCAAGCCGGCTGATCACCGCGTTGAAGATGACGCGGTTGCTCGTATAGCCCTGCAGCTGGTAGGCGACCGGCGAAAGCTGCGCGACCTGGTCCGAGAAGACCTTGAGCGCGGCCTTGGCCGGGGCGCTGGCGCCCTGGTAGTCGAGGCCTTTGGCGGCGATGCCGAGATGGCCGGGCACGAACAGCGAGCGGGCATAGAACTCGCTCAGCACGGGCTCGCTGGCGAGGTAATCCATCACCTTGGCGACGGCTTCCGGGCTCTTGGTCGTCTTGATCGCGACGAGACCGGCGCCGCCCGGCATGCCCGAGCAATTGCCGGCGCCGCAGGGCGAGGGAACTGCGATCCAGTCGAAGGCGTCGCCGACGGTCTTGTCGAACTGGGCGATCTGCCAAGAGCCCGACTGGTACATCACGACCTGGGCATTCTTGAATTCGTCATTGGCGCCGCGATAGGCGGTGCCGGAGACCGAGCCCCAGAGCTCCTTCTTCATCACGCCGTTGTTGTGCCAGTCATAGACCAGCTTGGCGCCGCGCTTGAAGCCGTCGTCGATCACAGCCGGCTCGCCCTTGGCGTCGAACACCCTGGCGCCCTCGGAGATCGCGACCGAGAAGAAGCGGTGGCCGGAGCGATCCATCGCCAGCGGGAACGGCGCCTGCACCTTGGCGGCGACGTCCTTGACCGCCTTGCCCCAGTCCTCCCAGGTCGCCTTGGCGCCCGGCAGGGCGATGCCGGCCTGCTCGAACAACGTCTTGTTGACGAAGGGGCCGGTGACGGTGAGCTGCGTCATGAAGCCGGTGATCGCCTTGGTGTCACCTTCCGGGCGCATCCAGGGCAGGAACGGCCCGAAATTCTTTTCCCAATAGGCCGCGTCCTTGAGATGCGGCCGCAGGTCGAGCGCGTAGCGGGCGATGCCGCCGAGATCGACGACGCGGGCGATGTCCGGGCCCTGGCCGGAAGCCAGCTGGACGGGCAGGTTCTCGGTGATGGCTTTGTAGGGCACCTGGTCGAGCACGACCTTGATGTCCTTGTTCTCGGCCTCGAAGCGCTTGAGCAGGTCGGTGATGACCTCGCCCTCATTGCCGTCGGAATACCAGGCGATGCGCACTGTGGTCTGGGCCTGCGCGATCCCACCCATGACGAGGCCGGCCGTCAAGGCGAGCGCCGAAATCCAATGCTTGCTGTGCATGAGCGTTCCATCCCCGCTTGAAACGACGCCTCCGGGAGCGTCTTGACAATCATTTAGGCAAACGTTTGCCTAGCTTGTCAATCCCGAAGTGAGCCGGCATCTCTGACACACCGGTTCGCAGGGCGCAGAATCGGGGGTGGAGCGCGATGAAGACCAGAGCCGCCAAGGCACATCAGGGTTCGGTGTCGCTCACCACGGTCGCGGAGGACACCGGCGTCTCGATCTCGACCGTCTCGCGCATCGTCAACGGCGAGAGCGGGCGGGCCTCGCCCGAGACGGTGGCACGTGTCGAGGAGGCGATCGCGCGATTGGGCTATCGACCCAACCCGGTCGGCCGGGCGCTGCGCCAGCGCGCCAGCCGGGTCGTGGCGATGCTCTCGCCCAATCTCGACAACCCGGCCATGGCGGCGATCGCGGTCTCGACCGAGGCGGCGCTGCGCGCCGCCGGCTACGTCATGATCCTGTGCGACACGCATGACCGCGCCGAACTGCAGGACGACTACCTACAGGCGATGCGCGAGCAGTTCGTAGCCGGCTATGTCATGGTCAGCGCCGTGCGCAGCCGCGGGCTGGAGGAGACACTCCGGCGCGGCGATCCGATGGTCTTCGTCGCCCGCCACAACCCGCTTGGCGGCGGCGCCTATGTCGGCATCGACAACCGCGCCGCCGGCGCCGATGCCGCCGACTTCATGCTGGCGCGCGGCATCGAGCGGCCGGCCGTGCTGATGGCGGCGCAGAACATTTCGAGCACGCAGGAGCGCGCCTCGGGCTTCATCGACCGCCTCGTTGCCCGCGGCGTGCCGGAAGACGCGATCCGCCGTGCCAGCGGCCCCGGCCTGTCGCATATCGAGATCGGATATGCCGCCGCCCGCGCGCTGGTGCAGCAGGGCGGCTGGCCGGAGGGGGCGCTCTGCGTCAGCGACCTGATCGCCTATGGCGCCTACCGGCTCGCGGTCGAAAACAGCGTGCCGATCCCGCAGCGCTGCACGCTGGTCGGCGTCGACGGCAATGCCCTCAACCACTGGATCGCGCCCTGGCTGACCTCGATCCGTATCCCCTATGAGAGCTTCGGCGGTCATGTCGTCGCCCAATTGCAATCGCTCTGGAGCGGCGAGCCGACGGCGGAAGTCCGCGTCCCGCACGAGCTGCCGATGACCGGGCTCGCGCAGAAGGTGGCGGTATGAATTCGCTCGACCATGAGACCCAGCCGCTGGAGAAATGGCGCGAAGGCGTGTTGACGCGGATGCGGGTCTCGGCGCTGGTGCGCTCGGCTCAGCTCTGCATCTTCGAGCAGTTCTGCGATCCTGGCCTCGGCGCTCCGATCCACCTTCACGCCGTCGAGGAGGTGCTGGAGGTGATGGAGGGCGAAGCCGAGATCACGCTGCGCGGCGAGAGCCTGATCCTGCGCGCCAACCAGTCGGTCGTGATCCCGGCCGGCGCAAGGCACGGCTTCCGCAATATCGGCAGCGGCACCCTCAAGGTCCGCGCCACCCTCGCCGCGCCGATCTTCGAGGCGAGCTATGACGATCGCGCCGAGCAGTCGCGACGCTGGGTACCCCCACACGAATAGAGGAAGGCGACGATGCCGCTGACGATCGGGATGATCGCGCATGACCGCAAGAAGCCGGAGCTGGCGCAATGGGCAAGCGACCACGCCGAGCTGATCATGCCGCACCGGATCGTCGCGACCGCCACCACCGGCTCGGTGCTGAAGCAGTCCATGCCCGATCTTGAGATCCGGCTGGTCAAGAGCGGTCCGCTCGGCGGCGACCAACAGATCGGCGCGATGATTGCGCAGGGCGAGCTCGACGCGCTGTTCTTCTTCCCCGACCCGCTGCAAGCCCAGCCGCACGATGTCGACGTCAAGGCGCTGCTGCGGCTGGTGCTGGTCTACGACATCCCCGCCGCCTTCAGCCCGCGCACTGCGACCGCGCTGGCCCAATCGGGGCTGCTGAAGGGCTGATCCGCTCTCGCTGGCAGAACCGTGCTACACAAGGCCTGTTCTGCCGGAACGAGGGATGGCCGATGAGCGAACCACATCATGTCGTGGTGATCGGCGGCGGTTTCGCCGGGCTCGAAACGGTGCATCGGCTGGCAGGCGCGAGCGTACGCATCACCATCGTCGACCGGCGCAACCACCACCTCTTCCAGCCCTTGCTCTACCAGGTCGCCACCGCATCGCTCGCGACCTCCGAGATCGCCTGGCCGATCCGGCATCTGTTTCGGCGGCGCAGCGATGTCACCACGCTGCTGGCGGAAGTGACCAGCATCGATACGACCCGGCGCGAGGTCAGGCTGAACACCGGCGAAACCCTGCTCTATGACACGCTCGTCATCGCTGCCGGCGCGACCCATGCCTATTTCGGCCATGACGACTGGGAGCCGCATGCGCCCGGCCTGAAGACGCTGGAGGATGCGACGACGATCCGCCGCCGCATCCTCACCGCCTTCGAGCGTGCCGAAGCGGAGGCCGATCCCGAGCGCCGCGCCGCCTTGCTGACCTTCGTCGTCATCGGCGCTGGCCCGACCGGCGTCGAACTCGCCGGCACGATCGCCGAACTGGCGCACGCCACTCTGCCGAAGGAATTCCGCCGCATCGATACGCGCACGACCCGGGTCGTGCTGGTCGAAGCCGGCCCCCGCATCCTGCCGAGCTTCGACGAGGAATTGGCGGCCTACGCCCACAAGGAGTTGCAGCGGATAGGCGTCGAGATCCGCACCGGCGTGCCCGTCACCGCCTGCGACCGCGACAGCGTCATGATCGGCGAGGAGCGCCTGCCGGCAACGACGGTGATCTGGGCGGCGGGCGTGCGCGCCTCGCCGGCCGGCGCCTGGGTCGCCGCGCCGATGGATCGCGCCGGCCGCGTCGAGGTCGAGCCCGACCTCAGCGTGCCCGGCCATCCCGAGATCTTCGCGATCGGCGACACGGCGAGCGTGATGGACGAGGATGGCAGGCCGGTGCCCGGCATCGCACCCGCCGCCAAGCAACAGGGCCGCCATGTCGCCGCGACGATCCAGCGACGGCTTGCGGGAGACAAGGCGCCGCGGCCTTTCGCCTACAGCCATGCCGGCAGCCTCGCCACCATCGGCAAGCGCGTCGCCATCATCGATTTCGGCCGGGTCAAACTGAAGGGCTGGCTCGCTTGGTGGCTCTGGGGCCTGGCGCACATCTACTTCCTGATCGGCGTGCGCAACCGGCTCAGCGTCGCGCTGAGCTGGCTCTGGATCCATGCGCGCGACCAGCGCAGCTCGCGGCTGATCACCCAACGCGACGTGAAGCAGCCGGGTGGTGGCGCCTGAAGCGCGTCATGCTCGGGCTTGACCCGAGCATCTCATGCCGGAGGAGGCTCCGGTCAGTATCATCTCGTCCAGAGATTCTCGGATCTACGCTTCGCTTCGCCCGAGAATGACGGCCGTGCTCAGCGCCCGGTCAGATAGCGCGCCAGCCCAGCCGTCGAGGCGTCATGCGCCTCGGCCGGCGCCTTGCCTTCGATCACCGGCAAGAGCGCCGTCGCCAGCTCCTTGCCGAGTTCGACGCCCCATTGGTCGAAGGCGTTGATGTCGAACACCGCCGCCTCGACGAAGACGCGGTGCTCGTAGAGCGCGATCAGCCGCCCGAGCGTGAATGGATCGAGCTTGCGATAGGCGATGGTCACGCTCGGCCGGTTGCCCGGGAAAACCTTGTGCGGCGCGAGCTGCTCGATCGCCTCCGCCGACAGCCCCTGCTTTGCGAGCTGCGCCTTCGCCTCCTCGAGGGTGCGACCCTTCATCATCGCCTCGCTCTGGGCGAGGCAGTTGGCGAGTAGCAGGCGATGCTGGTGGCTCAGCTCCGGCTCGTGCCCTTCGGCCGCGACCAGGAATTCGCACGGGATGATGTCGCTGCCCTGATGCAATAGCTGGAAGAAGGCGTGCTGACCATTGGTGCCGGGCTCGCCCCAGACCAGCGGGCCGGTCGGCCGCGTCACCGCCCCGCCCGCCTTGTGCACACGCTTGCCGTTCGACTCCATGTCGAGCTGCTGCAGATAGGCCGGCAGCCGTGCAAGGCGCTGGTCGTAAGGCAGGACCGCACGGGCCGGATAGCCGCAGGTCTCGCGATGCCAGAGCCCGATCAAGCCGAACAGCACCGGCAAATTCCTGGCGAGCGGTGCGGTGCGGAAATGCTCGTCCATCGCATGCGCGCCGGCGAGGAAGGCGCGGAAGTTCTGCGGGCCGATCGCGATCATCACAGGCAGGCCGATCGCCGACCAGACCGAATAGCGCCCGCCGACCCAGTCCCAGAAGCCGAAGATTCTCTCTGGCTGGATGCCGAAAGCGCCGACTTTGTCGAGCGCGGTCGAGACCGCGGCGAAATGCCTGGCGACCGCATCTTCGCCCAGCGTACCGGCGATCCAGCGCCGCGCAGTGGCGGCATTGGTCATCGTCTCGATCGTGGTGAACGTCTTCGACGCCACGATCACCAGCGTCCGCGCCGGGTCGAGCTTCGCCAGCGTGTCGGCGATATGGGCGCCGTCGACATTGGAGACGTAATGCAAGCGCGGGCCGTCATGATAGGGCGCGAGCGCCAGCGTCGCCATCACTGGACCGAGGTCGGAGCCGCCGATGCCGATATTGACGACATCGGTGAAGCGCTCGCCATCGGCGGCCGCGATCGTGCCGCTGCGGATGCCGTCGACGAAGGCGGACATCCGCTCCAGCACCGCGTTGACCTCGGGCATGACGTCGACGCCGTCGACCTTGACCGGCCGGCCCGACTGGTTGCGCAACGCCGTATGCAGCACGGCGCGCCCTTCCGTCGTGTTGATCGGCTCGCCCGCGAACATCGCGTCGCGCTTGGCCTCGACATCGGCCGCCACGGCGAGCGCCAGCAGCAACTCGATGGTCTCAGCCGTCACCGCTGTCTTGGAATAGTCGAGCAGGAGATCGTCGAGCCGGGCGGAAAAGCTGGCAAAACGCTGCGGATCAGCGGCGAAGAGCTCGCGCAGATGCTGCGAGACGGTTCGGGTGCGATGCGCGGCAAGATCCGCCCAGGCCTTCTCAAGCACGATCATCCTCCATGGCGATTGCGATCGGCCGCCGCAGCGGCAAACCGAGGTAGCATATCGGCTGTGGCAAGGTCACGGCGGCAACGAGACAGGGGCGCCATGCAGACGGATTAGCATCGGCGCGGACGGACGAGCTTGGCGTCGACCTCTACCGCTTTCGGGATGCCAACCAGCGCCTCGCCGCAAGCGAGGATCACGAGACCGAGCTCAGGCTCCGGGAGGGATGGCGTAATGCCGTGTCGAACGGGTTGAGCATGGCGCCCAGGGTCGCGGCTTCCGCCTTGAGGATGGCGACGACACCGGGCAGGCGCTCGGGCCTCAAGCGATCCGCCAATGTGCCGACGCTGAGCGCCGCGACGGCGCGCCCCTGAGCGTCGAAGACCGGAACGCCGAGGCCCGCCATGCCCGGGATCAGCCCGGTGTTGAGATTGACCCAGCCTTGCGCGCGCGCCTTCTCCAGTTCGACGCGCAGCGCCGCCTCGTCGAGGAAGCCACGGTCGAGCAGACGCGGCACGTTGAAGCGGATCACCGCCTCGCGCTCGGCCTCCGGCAGATGAGCGAGGATGGCGAGGCTCCCCTGCCCGAGCCCGAGCGGCACCTTGCCGCCGATGTCGCCGGTGAAGGAGCGGATCGGGAAAGGCCCCTCGATTCGGTCGAGGCAGACGGCTTCATAGCCGTTGCGGACCAGCAGGAAGATCGTGTCGGTCAGCGTCGCCGAGAGGCGCAGCAGCACCGGCTTGGCGAGATCGCGCAGCCCGTCGGCATGGCCGGCGCGCGCCGCCAGCACGAAGAAGTCGAGCGCCAGCCGATAGCGCTTGCCGACCTGTTCGACGAAGCCCTCGGCGGCGAGATCCTGCAAGGCACGATGCGCCGTCGGCTGGCTGCAGCCAGCCTGCTCGGCGAGGTCCTTCAGGCGGATTCCACTGGCATCGGCCGCCCCGACAAGGCGCAGCAAGCCGAGCGCACGGCGCAGGCTGGATTGAGACTCGGCAGAATCGATCATCCGCCAACGATAATCACAGCAAAAGGGATCGGCAATAAATTTCATATAACGGAATTATAGATATTAAAATTCTCTCATGTGGAATTATTGATTGACGAAATTCCGCCTCTCCGGCTTCTAGCAAGCATGAGGGCAAAAGACCCCGATGAGCGGGCGGGGCGAGCCAAGCGGGAGAGGTCATGGGCTTCCTGACGCTGGAGAAGCTGAGCAAGGTCTATGGCGACTTTGCCGCCGCGCGCGACATCGACCTCAGCGTCGCCAAGGGCGAGTTCGTCTCGCTGCTAGGGCCATCCGGCTGCGGCAAGACCACGACACTGCAGATGATCGCCGGACTGGTCGAGCCGACCACCGGCACGATCACGCTCGATGGCCGCGACATCACCCGCGAGACACCGAACAAGCGCGGCCTCGGCATCGTCTTCCAGAGCTACGCGCTGTTCCCGCATATGACGGTGGCACAGAACGTCGCCTTCGGCCTGGAGATGCGCAAGGTCGCCAAGGCCGAGCGCGACGAGCGCGTCGCGACCATGCTCGGCCTCGTCCATCTCGGCGGCTTCGCCGAGCGCTATCCGCGCCAGCTCTCCGGTGGCCAGCGCCAGCGCGTCGCCATCGCCCGCGCCCTCGTTATTCAGCCGCCGGTGCTGCTGCTCGACGAACCCCTTTCCAATCTCGACGCGAAGCTGCGTGAGGAAATGCAGTTCGAATTGCGCCGCATCCAGCAGCGCGTCGGCACCACCACGATCATGGTGACGCATGACCAGGCCGAGGCGCTCTCGATCAGCGACCGCGTCGTGGTGATGGAGCAGGGCCGGATGACGCAGGTCGACGCGCCCTACAAGCTCTACGAGAACCCGGCGACGCCGTTCATCTCCACCTTCGTCGGCAAGATGAACCGGCTCGAAGGCGTCTGGCGCAAGGGCGCGGCCGAGATCGCCGGCATCGCCCTGCCAGCGGAGGCTGGCGGCCTCCAGGAAGGCCAGGCCGTCGCGCTCTCGGTCCGCCCGGAGAAGATCATGCTCAAACCGCCCGGACAGGGCCGGCTCGACGGCACGATCGCCAACCGCTTCTTCCTCGGCAGCGCCTGGCTGTTCACGGTCGAGACGCCGGCCGGTGCGGTCCTGGTCTCGGCGCCGAACGATGGCGACGAGCCGGCCCGCGAAGGCGCAAAGGTCGCGCTCGACTGGGCCGTGGCGAGCCAGCGCATCGAGAAGCTGGCGCACGGAGCGGCGGCATGAGCGTCGGGCGCTCCGCGGCGACACCGTTCTGGCTCGCCGGGCCGGGCGCGCTGCTCTTCATCGGGTTGATCATCCTGCCGCTCGTGCTGACGGTGATCCTCTCCTTCCACGTCTACGACCACACGACCGGCATCAAGAACGAGTTCACCCTCGCCCATTACGCCGCTGTATTCTCGGACGATTATTATCTCGGCATCTTCTGGCGCACGCTGCGGCTTGCCGCGCTGACCACGCTGATCTGCGCCGTCATCGGCGCGCCCGAGGCCTATATCCTGTCGCGGATGCGCGATCCCTGGCGCTCGGTCTTCCTCCTGGTGATCATCGGGCCGCTGCTCGTCTCGGTCGTCGTCCGCGCCTTCGGCTGGAGCATGCTGCTCGGCTCGACCGGCCTCGTAAATCAGGCCCTGCAGGGCCTCGGCTTCGATAACGTGCGCCTGCTCTACACCGAGACGGCGATCGTGATCGCGCTCGTCCACGTCATGTTGCCCTTCATGGTGATCCCGGTCTGGACGGCGCTGCAGAAGCTCGACCCGATGGTCGAGGCGGCGGCCTGGAGCCTGGGCGCCTCGCACTTCACCGCGCTGCGCCGGGTCGTGCTGCCGCAGGTCTCGCTCGGCATGCTCTCGGGCAGCCTGATCGTCTTCGGCCTGTCGGCCAGCGCCTTCGCCATCCCCGGCCTGCTCGGCGGACGTCGGCTCAAGATGGCGGCGACGCTGGTCTATGACGAATACATGCATGAGCTGAACTGGCCGCTCGGCGCGACGATCGCGATCATCGTCCTCGCCGCCAACCTCGTGATCATGCTGGCCTATAACCGCGTCATCGAGACGCGCGCCCGCAAGGCCCTGGGGTGAGCGTTATGCAGAAGAACGGCCCCGTCGCGCTTCTCTTCCATACGCTGGTCGTCAGCTTCGTGCTGGCACCCCTCGTGGTGATCTGCCTCGTCGCCTTCACCCCGGAGAACACGCTCTCGATCCCGACCACCAGCTTCTCGCTGCGCTGGTTCCGCGAAATCTTCCGCCACCCCGATTTCGTCGCCTCCTTCGTCAACAGCCTCTGGCTGGCGACGCTCGCCGCGACGCTTTCGGTCGCGATCTCGGTGCCGGCCGCCCTCGCCATCGACCGCTACGACTTCCCCGGCCGCGATGCGCTGAACGCGCTCTTCCTCTCGCCGCTGATCATCCCGCATCTAGTGCTCGGCGTCGCGTTCCTGCGGCTCTTCGCGCTGATCGGCGCGACCGGCAGCTTCGCCTGGCTCGTCGCGTGCCATGTCGTGGTGATCACACCTTATGTGCTGCGGCTGGTGATGGCCGCCTTCACCGGGCTCGACCGCTCGGCCGAGCAGGCGGCGATGACGCTGGGCGCCTCGCACTGGACGGTGTTTCGCCGCGTCACCGCGCCGATGATCCTGCCCGGCATCACCGGCGGCTGGCTGCTCGCCTTCATCAACAGCTTCGACGAACTCACCATGTCGATCTTCGTGACCTCGCCGCAGACGGTAACCTTGCCGGTGCGGATGTACATGTACGCGACCGAATCCATCGACCCGATGATGGCCGCGGTCTCGGCGCTGATGATCGCGCTCACCGCCGCCGCCATGCTGGTGCTCGACCGCGCCTTCGGCCTCGACAAGATCCTCGTTGGGCAGAAGTGACATGCCGCTCCTGCACCGCATCACCCGCACGGGCCACCCGGCCGTCCCCTTCACCCTCGACGGCGTCGCTTGCGAAGGCCGCGCCGGCGACACCGTGCTGACTGCGATCCTGACCCAGGCCGAGCGCCTGCGCCTCAGCGAGTTCTCCGCCTCGCCGCGCGCCGGCTTCTGCCAGATGGCCGCCTGCCAGGATTGCTGGGTTGTGCTCGAGAGCGGCCAGCGCCTGCGCGCCTGCTCGACCACGCTGACCGCCGGCATGCGCATCCTCACCCGACGTGCGAGGGCAGCGTGAGCGAGAGAGCGCAACCGCTGATCGTCGGTGCCGGCCCGGCCGGCATTCGCGCTGCGCAAGCGCTGGTCGCAGTGGGCTTACGTCCACTCGTCGTTGACGAGGCGCCGGCCTGCGGCGGCCAGATCTACCGCCAGCGCCTCGTCCCGGACGGGCGCTCCAGCCGCGACCTCTACGGCTCGGAAGCGCAGAAGGCCGAGGCGCTGCATCGCGACTTCGCCGCGCTCAACGGCAAGCTCGACTACTGGCCGCAGGCGCTGCTGTGGAATCTGCGCGACGGCCGCGCCGACATCATGGTCGAGGGCACCAGCCGCCAGGTCGCCTATGACGGGCTCATCCTTGCGACCGGCGCGACCGATCGCACCTTGCCGATCCCTGGCTGGACCTTGCCCGGCGTCTTCACTCTGGGCGGCGCCCAGATCGCTTTGAAGAGCCAGGGCTGCGCCATCGGCAGCAAGATCGTCTTCCTCGGCTCAGGCCCGCTGCTCTATCTCGTCGCCTGGCAGTACATGAAGGCCGGCGCCAGGGTCGCGGCCGTGCTCGACACCGCCCCCTTCGCCGCCAAGTTCAACCTGCTGCGCGGGCTACCGCTCTTCCCGAGAATCGTGCTGCGCGGCATGCGGATGACCGCCGAACTGAAGCTAGGCGGCGTCGCCCTGCATTACGGCGTCGGCGATGTTCGCATCGACGGCAAGAACACGGTCGAGGCGATCGCCTGGCGCCAGGACGGGATGGAGCACCGCCTCGCCTGCGACGGCGTCGGCTATGGCCTTGCCCTGCGCTCCGAAACCCAGCTCGCCGACCTCGCCGGCTGTCGCTTCGCCTTCAACCAGCGCGACCGCACCGCCCTGCCCGAAAGCGACGCCGCCGGCCGCACCAGTGCGCCCGGCGTCTATCTCGCCGGCGACGGCGCCGGCATCGCTGGAGCCGATGCGGCCGAACGCGCCGGCGAACGCGCCGCTCTCGCTCTGCTGCAGGATCGCGGCCTGCCGCATGACACTGCCCGCGCAACCGCGCTGGAAGCGGAGCTCGCCCGCATCGACCGCTTCCGCGAGGTGCTGGAAGCCGCCTTTCCCTTCCCGGCGCACTGGATGCGCGACATCGCCGATGCGACAACGCTCTGTCGTTGCGAAGAGGTCACCGCCGGTGAGGTCCGCGCCGCGATCAGCCGCTTCGGCGTGCACGAGCTCAACCGGCTGAAAGCGGTGAGCCGCATCGGCATGGGCCGCTGCCAGGGCCGCGTCTGCGGCGCCGCCGCGGCCGAATTGCTGGCGCATGAAACGAACCGCGGCATCGAGGCCGTCGGCCGCCTGCGCAGCCAGGCGCCGATCAAGCCGGTGCCCCTGACGCTCGCGCTCGCCGCACAGCAGGAGGCGGCGGAATGAGCGCTCGCCTCTCAGTCGACGTCGCGATCATCGGCGGCGGCCTCGTCGGTTCCTCGGCCGCGCTGGCGCTGCGCTACATGGGTTTTTCGGTCGCCTTGCTCGACAAGGGCTTTTGCGGCGCGCAGGCCTCCGGCGTGAACTATGGCGGCGTGCGCCGTCAGGGCCGGCCGGTCGAGCAATTGCCGCTGTCGCAGCGCTCGCATGCGATCTGGCCGCGGCTCAAGGCGCTGATCGGCATCGATGGCGAGTTCCTGCGCTCCGGCCATCTCAAGCTCGCCCGGAACGAGGCCGACATGGCTTCACTCGAGGCCTACGCCGAGACCGTCGCAGAACACGGGCTCGACCTCGAACTGATCGGCCATAACGGCCTGCGCGAGCGCTTCGGCTGGATCGGCGACGGCGTCGTCGGCGCCTCCTTCTGTGCCGGCGACGGCCACGCCAATCCACGCCTGGTCTCGACCGGCTTCGCCGCGGCGGCGCGCCGGGCCGGCGTCGAGGTGCTGGAGAACACCGCCGTCGAAGGCGTGACCCGCGATGGCGGGGGCTTCGCGCTGGAAGCTGCCGGCAACCGCACGCTCCGGTCCCGCCTCGTCATCAACAGCGCCGGCGCCTGGGCCGGCCCTTTCGCCGAGAGCTTCGGCGAGCCGGTGCCGCTCTCGCGCATCTACCCCTCCATGGTCGTCACCGAGCCGATGGAGCCGGTGATGACCGTCAATATCGGCATGGAGGGCGGCGGCATCTATGCCCGCCAGGTCGAGCGCGGCAATGTCGTGGTCGGCGGCGAGCGCGCTTTGCCGCTGGCCGATCCCGATTTCTCGCGGCCGCGCGGCGACGGCGCGATCGCGATCATGAACAATGCTGCCGCGCTGTTCCCCGGCCTGCGTCATGCCCAGGCGATCCGCTTCTGGAGCGGTACCGAGGGCGCCATGCCGGACAGGAATCCGGTGATCGGCCCGAGCGAAACGACGCCCGGCCTGCTCCATGCCTTCGGCTTCACCGGGGCCGGCTTCCAGATCGCGCCGGGCGTCGGCGAGGTCCTCGCCGAGCTCGTCCGCGATGGCGAGACGCAGACGCCGATCGCAGCCTTCTCGATCGGCCGTTTCAGAGAGATTTCCGCCCGCACCGACGCTGGCTCGGGTGCGGGGCAAAACCAAGAGCCGCACAACGCACGGGAGATCAGACCATGACCAGCTATCGTACTATCCTGGCCGCCGGCGTCGCCACCGTAGCGCTCGCCGCTGCGGGCAGCGCCTTCGCCCAGTCGAAGACGCTTTATGTCGGCATGAACGGCGGCAATTTCGAGAAGACCTTCACCCAGGCCGTCTTCCCGGATTTCGAGAAGGCCAACGACGTCAAGGTCGTGGTCGTGCCCGGCACCTCCTCGGACATCCTCGCCAAGGCGACCGCGGCCAAGGACAAGCCGCAGATGCATGTCATGTTCCTCGATGACGGCGTCATGGTCCGCGCCATCGGCGCCGGCCTCTGCGAGAAGACGAAGCCCGGCCCCGAGCTCGCCGATCTCGCCCCCGGCACCCGCATGAAGGACGACATGGCCGTCGGTATCGACCTCGGCATGACCGGTATCGGCTACAACAAGAAGCTGTTCGACGAGAAAGGCTGGCCGGCGCCGACCTCGTGGATGGACCTCGCCGACCCCAAATACAAGGGCAAGGTCGTGTTCCAGTCGGCTTCGGCCTCCTCCTTCGGCCTGCACGCTTTCCTGATGTTCAACCGCATCCAGGGTGGCACCGAGGCCAATGTCGAGCCCGGCTTCACCAAGTTCCGCGACACGATCGGCAAGAACGTGCTCGAATTCATTCCGAGCTCGGCCAAGATCGCCGAGATGGCGCAGACCGGCGAGGCCGCGATCTTCCCGCTGACGCCGACCGGCATTTCGACGCTGAAGGACAAGGGCATCACCGTCGAATACGCCCAGCCCAAGGAAGGCTCGGTCGTGCTGATGGTCGCCCAATGCGTCATCGCCAAGAATTCCGAGCCGGAGCTGGCGCAGAAGCTCGCCGCCTACCTGCTCTCGCCCGAGGCCCAGTCCAAGGCGCTCGCCTCCGGCAACATCGTGCCCTCGAACGTCAAGGCCAAGGCCTCGACCCCCGAGGCCGAGAAGAAGCTCGAGGCCTTCCACGCTAATATGAAGACGGCCGTCACCCTCGACTGGGACCAGATCAACGCCAAGCGGCCGGAATGGAACAGCCGCTGGAACAAGATGATCGAGCGCTGAGCGGCCCACATTTACGAACGGCCCGCCGCTGGGGAGGAGCCCTGGCGGCGGGCTTCGTCACCGCCGATATTTCGAAACTGCACGCATTCCTTGCATTTTAAGGTTTGCCGTCCATGATCATGGCGATTTCGGTGCGGCCCTGCCTGCCCTGAAGCGAAGCGACATGGTGGTGGGATGACGCAGTCGGCCGCACTGGCCTCGCCTGCTCCGGGCGGGGATGAGCATATCGAGATCGCGGCCAAGGCCGGCCTCGAAGAGCTGACGACGCGCCTCGCCCAGGCGCGCGGGGTCGAGGAGATCCTGCGGGTCGTCCGCGGCGGCGCCCGCAGACTCGTCGGCGCCGACGGCATTAGCTTCGTCCTGCGCGAAGGCGACAAGTGCTACTATGCCGACGAGGACGCGATCGGCCCGCTCTGGAAGGGTCAGCGTTTCCCGCTCGAACGCTGCATTTCCGGCTGGGCGATGCTGCATGGCGAGGCCGTTGTCATTGAGGACGTCTACGCCGACGAGCGCATTCCGCATGCTGCTTACCGGGCGACCTTCGTGCAGAGCCTCGTCATGGTGCCGGTGCACGCCGACGACCCGGTCGCCGCGATCGGTGCCTATTGGGCGCGTCCGCACAGGCCCTCCGACCAAAGCGTCGAGATGCTCAAGCGTATCGCCAACAGCGCGGCGGTGGCGATGACCAATGTCGCGCTGTTCTCATCGCTCAACGCTGCGCGCGAGGAGGCGGTGCGGGCCAAGGATGCGCTGATCCTCGCCATGGCGGCGCTCGCCGACACCCGTGACAACGAGACCGGCGACCATATCCGCCGCACCCAGCACTATGTCCGCGCCTTGGCAGAAGCGGCGCGCCGGCACGGCCTCTACCAGCCCGATCTGAACGCCGAACTTATCGAACTCATGTACAAATCGGCGCCGCTGCACGATATCGGCAAGGTCGGCATTTCCGATGCGATCCTGCGCAAGCCCGGCAAGCTCGATGCGGAGGAGTTCGCCACCATGCGCACCCATGCCAGGCTTGGGCGCGACGCCATCGCCAATGCCGAACGCTATTTCGGCGGCACGACGAGCTTCCTGACGATCGCCAAGGAGATGGCCTATTCCCATCACGAGCGCTGGGACGGGACGGGTTATCCCGAAGGCCTGAGCGGCGAGGCCATTCCGCTCTGCGGGCGAATCATGGCGATCGCCGATGTCTACGATGCCCTGGTTTCGGACCGGGTCTACAAAGCGGCGATCCCGCATGCCGAGGCGGTGACAGTGATCGCAAGCGAGCGCGGCCGCCATTTCGACCCGGCGCTGGTCGACATCTTCCTGGAGATCGCTCCGGTCTTCCAGGAGATCGGCAACCAGTTCAGCAACCCGGCGTGAACTCCCCGACTTCGCGGTGAGCCGCTACCTGGCTGAGGCCTGCGAACACGCATCGTGACCGGTCGAGATTTGACAGCCGAGGCTGTGCGGCTACAGTCCTGCAATCGATTACATCGCCGATCGGGCGGTTGATTGCGAGTTCCGGCAAGGGGCCGCGCTGTCGGGAGGGGTACGATGAAGACCATGAAGGGCCCTGGCCTTTTCCTCGCCCAGTTCGCCGGTGATGAAGCGCCGTTCAACTCGCTCGACGCGATCGGCCGCTGGGCCGCCTCGCTCGGCTACAAGGGCGTACAGATCCCGAGCTGGGACGCCCGTCTGTTCGATCTCGCCAAGGCCGCCGAGTCCAATGCCTATTGCGACGAGGTCAAGGGCACGCTCGCCCAGTACGACCTCACGATCACCGAGCTCTCGACCCATCTCCAGGGCCAGCTCGTCGCCGTTCATCCCGCCTTCGACGAAGCTTTCGACGGCTTCGCAGCGCTTGCCGTGCGCGGCAATCCGAAAGCGCGGCAGGAATGGGCTGTCGAACAGATGAAGCTTGGCGCCAAAGCCTCGCGCCGGCTCGGTCTCTCCGCCAATGTCAGCTTCACCGGCGCGCTCGCCTGGCCCTTCGTCTATCCCTGGCCGCAGCGCCCGGCGGGGCTGGTTGAGACTGCCTTCGAGGAGCTCGGCAAGCGCTGGCGCCCGATCCTCGACGCCTATGAAGAGGCCGGCGTCGACCTCTGCTACGAGATCCATCCCGGCGAGGACGTCCATGACGGGGCGACGTTCGAGCGCTTCGTCGATGCGGTCAGCGGCCATCCCCGCGCCTGCATCAACTACGACCCCAGCCATTTCCTGCTGCAGCAGCTCGATTATCTCGCCTTCATCGACCTCTATCACGAGCGCATCAAGGCCTTCCATGTGAAGGATGCCGAGTTCAATCCGAACGGGCGTGTCGGCGTCTATGGCGGCTACGAGCCTTGGGTCGACCGGGCGGGCCGCTTCCGCTCGCTCGGTGACGGCCAGGTCGATTTCGGCGGCATCTTCTCCAAGCTGGCGCAGTACGACTATGACTCCTGGGCCGTGCTCGAATGGGAATGCGCGCTGAAGCATCCCGAGGACGGCGCCCGCGAAGGTGCGGAGTTCATCGCCGCCCACATCATCCGCGTCACCGAGAAGGCCTTTGACGATTTCGCCGCCGGGGGCACCGACGAGGCCGCGAACCGGCGCATGCTCGGGCTCGGCTGAAAGGGGCATCCATGGCGATCGAAGGCACCACGGCTCCAAAGCTCAATCGCCGCTTGCGCCTCGGCATGGTCGGCGGCGGGCGCGGCGCCTTCATCGGCGCGGTGCATCGCATCGCCGCAAGGCTCGACGACCGCTGGCAACTTGTCGCCGGCGCGCTCTCCTCCGACCCTGAGCGCGGACGGCTCTCGGGCGAAGACTTGCTGCTCGATCCCGCCCGGGTCTATGCAGATGCCGCCGAGATGGCGAGGCGCGAGAAACGGCGCAAGGACGGCATCGACGCGGTCGCGATCGTCACGCCGAACCATGCCCATGCGCCGGCGGCCCGGGCCGTCCTCAAGGCCGGCATCCATGTGATCTGCGACAAGCCGCTGACGACGACCCGACGCGAAGCCGAAGCGCTCGCGAAGCTGGCGAAGGACAGCGGCCTGATCTTCGCCGTCACTCACAACTACACCGGCTATCCTTTGGTGCGACAGGCCCGCGCCATGGTCGCCGAAGGCGTGATCGGCAAGCTGCGGGTCGTCCAGGTCGAATACGCACAGGACTGGCTCGCGACAAAGCTCGAGGAGAGCGGCCAGAAGCAGGCTGCCTGGCGCACCGATCCCGCCAGATCCGGCCCGGCCGGTTCGATCGGCGATATCGGCAGCCATGCCTTCAACCTCGCCGAATTCATCGCCGGCGATGAAGTCGAAGCACTTGCCGCCGAGGCGCATGTCTTCGTCGAAGGCCGCCGGCTCGACGACAACGCCCATATGCTGCTCCGCTTCAAGGGCGGCGCGCGCGGCATGCTCTGGTGCAGCCAGGTCGCCGCCGGCCAGGAGAACGGGCTTCGCATCCGCCTCTATGGCGAGAAGGGCGGGCTCGAATGGCAGCAGGAGAACCCGAACATCCTGATCCATTCGCCACTCGGCGAGCCGCCGCGTTTGATCCGGCGCAATGGCGCCGGCGCCTACCCGGTCGCCAACGCCGCTTCGCGCGTCCCTGCCGGGCACCCGGAGGGCTATCTCGAAGGCTTCGCCCAGCTCTACGCTGATATTGCCGAGCAGATCGCTGCCCAAATCGAGGGACGCGAACCCGCTCCGTTCTCGACGCTGGTGCCAACCGTCGACGACGGCGTCCGCGGCGTCCGCTTCATCGAGGCGGCGGTGCGCTCCTCGGCCAAGGGCGCGCGCTGGCTGGAGCTTTGAGGCAGACAAAACGAAAGCGCGGCCCGAAGGCCGCGCTTGCCGGTCAAAGGCGATCTCTCGACCGCGATTCAGCTCATTCGATGATCTGGATGATCTTGCGCGTGCGCGGCTCGACCACCACGGTGCGGTCGTTGACCACGGTATAGCGATAGCCGGCCGAACCATATTCGCGCGGCACCTCGCGATAGGTCACGCCACGTTCGGGCAGGACCGTGCCGACGGCGACAGGCTCCTGATAGCTATAGGACGGCACCCGCTGCTCGACGACATACTGACGGAAGCGCGGAGTGTTGTCGCCGATGATCGCACCCGCGACTGCGCCGCCGACACCGCCGACCACCGCGCCCGCAGGGCCGCCGACAACCGCGCCGCCAACTGCGCCAGCCGCTGCACCGCCGGCAGCGCCACCTTGCGCACCTGACGGATTCTGCTGCGCCAGGGCTGCGGTCGAGAACGCGACGACTGTGGCGGCAAGGGCGAGTTTCTTGATCATCTGAGTTCTCCTTTCGCTGAAAGAACTCCCCGCCAAACCGCTCGTTTCCAGCATGGTTCCGCAGAAAATGCGCGATCACGAGGATGCCCCGGCTTCGCCGGCAAATCGCCAACGGGTTGTCTCCTTGTCGCCATGCGGCGCATAAGGGAGGCGCTATAATGGCAGGGAGAGATCATGGAATTCCGCCCCGATATCGGCCAGCTCTCGCCAACCGCGCGCGAGCATCTGGCGCCGGCCAACCTGCTGCGCGCCGGCATCAACCTCTCGAATTTCCTGCTGGTTTCGAGCCGTGGCCCGCAGGGCAAGCCGCAAGGCGTCTCGCCCGACATGGCCCGGGCGCTCGCCGACCTCCTCGGCACCGGCCTGCGCTATGTTCCTTACGAGAACCCCGGCCTGCTCGCCGATGCCGCGCCCTGCGACGAATGGGATGTCGGCCTGATCGGCGCCGAGCCGCAGCGGGCCGAGGCTATCAGCTTCACGCCTGCCTATGCCGAGATCGAGGCGACCTATCTCGTTCGCGAGGCCTCGCCGCTGCGCGAGGTCGCCGCGGTCGATGCGCAGGGCGTCCGCATCGCAGTCAGCGGCCGCGCCGCTTACGGCCTCTGGCTCGATCGCAATATCCGCAAGGCCGAACTCGTCCGCTCCGGCACGCTCGACGATTCCGCTGCCGACTTCGTTGCCAAGGAGCTCGATGCGCTGGCCGGCCTGCGGCCGCGCCTTTTGAAGGATGTCGTTGCCATTCCCGGCACGCGTATCCTCGACGGGTATTTCATGACGGTTCAGCAGGCGATCGGCGTGCCCAAGGCCAAGGCCGAGGCGGCTGACTACCTGGCGAAGTTCGTCACCGCGGCGAAGGAGTCAGGTTTCGTGGCCGCGCTGATCGCGAGGCACGGCGTGCAGGGGCTGAGCGTCGCGCGCTGACAGCAGCCGTCATTCTCGGGCGAAGCGAAGCGCAGACCCGAGAAACTCCTGACGAGAAAACACTGGTTTCTGAGATGCTCGGGTCAAGCCCGAGCATGACGGCTGGGTCACGTCCCGTCCGTCCCGGCGCCGCAGACCAGCGCGCAGACCTTGCTGCCCGGAGCCGGCACGAAACGCTTCGCCTGCAAGGCCGCGACCGCCGCGGCGCCTGAGAGATCGGCGGCGATGCCGAACTCGAACCAAAGCGACTGCGCCGCCCGCTCCATCTCGGCATCGCTGACCAGAACGATCTCGTCGACATTCCCAGCGACGGCCTCGTAGATCGCCTGGTCGGTACGGCGGCACGACATGGTCGCGACCCGCGTCTCCAGCTTATCCAGAGTGACCAGCTTGCCGGCCTCCAGGCAGGCATGCAGCGTGGGCGAGCCATAGGGCTCGATCCCGATGATCCGCGTCTGCGGCCGCAGCGCCTTCACCGCGGTGGAGAGGCCCGTGATCAGTCCGCCACCGCCGATCGCGACGAGGATGACGTCGACATCGGGGATCTCGTCGAGGATGTCGAGGCCGAGCGTGCCCTGACCGGCGACTACCACGGGATCGCTGAACGGGTGGGCATAGGTCGCGCCGGTTTCCTTAGCGTAAGCCAACGCAGCGGCATTGGCGTCATCCCAGATCGCCCCGACGATCTCGACCTCGGCGCCCCATTTCTTCAACTTGGCGACCTTGTCGGCGACGACATTGGACGGCAGGAAGATCTTGGCGCTGACGCCAAGGACATGGGCCGAGCGGGCGATGGCAAGCCCGTGATTGCCGCCGGACGCCGTGACGACGCCGCGCTTCAACTCCTCGGCCGACAGCGTCAGCAGCCGGTTCATCGCGCCCCGCGCCTTGAACGAGCCGGCCGCCTGCAGCAATTCGAGCTTCAGCGTGACCGTGCCGCCGAACTCCTCGCGCGAGCTGAGCTGGCCATAGGGCAGGATCGGCGTCTTGCGGACATGCGGCGCGATCCGCCAGCGCGCCGCGCGGATGTCGTCGAGGCCGATCACGACAGCACCCCGCGATAAGGCGCCGCCACGATCAGGCAGCAATTGCCGGGCCGGACACGGCCCGGCTGGCGCCTGCCATAGAGGATTCCGTCGGCGGCGTAGTGCAGCGTCTCCGGCGGACGCGTCGGGTCCCAGGTGCAATGGATACGGCCTGCCGGCTGGCCGGCGCTGACCGTCTCGCCATTGGCATGGAAGGGCTCGAAGACGCCGTCCGCCGTGGCGTAGACGTAAGCGGCGGTGCCCGGCAGTTCCAGCACCTGCCCGTCGCCGCGGCGTGGCTCCGGCTTGTCGTGCCTGACGATGCCGAGATGGTCGAGCACATTGGCGACGCCGCGGCGGCAGATCTTCAAGGCGTCGAGCGAGACCGTGCCGGCGCCCGCCATCTCCGTTCCGACCGTCACGAGCCCCTGTCGGCACGCAGTCGCCGTCGCGGTGCGCGGCTCGCCGAGATTGGCGATCACCACCGTCATCGGCGCGTCGAAGGCCTGCACGGCCGCGACATTGCGCTTGTGGAGCTGCGGATCATCGGTCGGCTCAACGATCGCGCTCGGGATGATGTCGAGCGAGGAGCCGCCCGAGTGCAGGTCGAGGAAGGCGTCGCCGAGCGGCAGGATATGGTCGCTGACGAAGGCCGAGATCTGCTGGGTGATGGTCCCTCGCGGATCGCCCGGGAACGTCCGGTTGAAATTGAGCCCGTCGACCGTCGATGTGCGTTGGCCGGCGATGACGGCATGGACATTGTTCGCCGGCATCAGGATGAGCCGGCCCTGCACCCGGCCGGGATCGAGATCGCGGATCAGGTCGCAGATCGTGATCGGCCCCTCATATTCGTCGCCATGGTTGCCGCCTTCGAGGATCGCGGTCGGCCCCGAACCGTTCTTGATGATCGCGACGGGAATGCGCGTCGCGCCCCAGGCGTCGTCATGCGGCGAATGCGGGATCATCAGGAAGCCAACCTGCTTGCCGTCCTTCTCCGGATCGACGGTGAGGAAAGCGGAGGACGGGCGTGGGGTCGATTTCTGGCGGGGGCTGGTCATGATGGCGCTCGATGGGACGGGTCGAGAAGGGCCGTCATGCTCGGGCTGGCCCCGAGCATCTCAGGCAGGACGAGGCTCGGGGTAGAGCCATCTGATCACGAGATTCTCGGGTCGGCGCTGGGCGCCGCCCGAGAATGACGGCAGTGGGCCGCTCACAGTGTCGGCAGCGGGTCCATCGGCATGTCCAGGTATTTCTTGTGCAGCCGGTCGAGCTCGCCGTTGATCGAGGCGTAGAAGATGAAGCTGTCGAGCCAGCGCACGAGGTTATGCTGGTCCATCTGCACGCCCATATGCGCCGGGCTGCGGCGGATGACGAATTTGCGCTCGAACTCCTTGTTCGGGTTCTGCTTGGCGAGCGCCTGGGCGACGATCGAATTGGTCGCGAGCAGGTCGGCCTGGCCGGTGATGTAGGCGGCGGCCGCGGTGGCATCGTCCTCGGTGCGCATCACATTGGCCTTCGGCGCCGATTCCGTGATGGCGAGTTCCTGCGTCGTGCCCTTGGCGGCGGCGACGCGGTTGGAGCCAAGCGTCTCCGGGCTGGTCACATTCGCCGACTTCGCACCGTAGACGGCGAGGAAGGTATTGGCATAGGGCGCTGTGAACTGGATCTGCCGGGCGCGCTCCGGCGACAAGCCCATCACCGAGATGACGATGTCGACCTTGTCGGTGAGCAGGAAGGGAATGCGGTTGGCGCCAGTGATCTGCTGCATCTCCAGCTTCACGCCTAGGCCCTTGGCGACCATCTCTGCCAACTCGATGTCGAAGCCGACGGCCTTGCGGTTGGCGTCCTGCGAGCCGAAGGGCGGCGCATCGAGCGGCACGCCGATTCGCACCACGCCCTTGGACAGGATGTCCTGGAGCTTGTCGGCCTTGGCCTCGACCGCACCGAACGCGGCGATCGCCATCGCCGCAAGCCCTGCAAACAGTTTACGCATCTCTTTCTCCCCTCGTTGACCGCTACTGGAACCGATCGTCATTGCCTCAATGCAGCACCGCGCTGAGGAAGGTGGTGAGCTCGGGCGTCTTCGGCTGGGCGAGCACCGCCGCGGCCTGGCCTTCTTCGTGGATGCGGCCCTCGTGCATGAAGACGACGCGCGAGCCGAACCTGCGGGCAAAGCCCATTTCGTGGGTGACGAGCATCATGGTCATGCCCTCCTGCGCCACGGATTCGAGCACTTTCAGCACCTCGCCGGTGAGCTCCGGATCGAGCGCCGAGGTGACCTCGTCGAACAGCATCAGCTTCGGCCGCATCGCGAGCGAGCGCGCGATCGCGACGCGCTGCTGCTGGCCGCCGGAGAGCTGCGACGGATAGGCGTCGAGCTTGTCGGCCAGTCCGACGCGGGCCAGCACCTCGCGGGCGACCTCGCGCGCCTCCTCCGGCTTCTGCTTCTTCACGACACGCGGGGCGAGCGTGATGTTGTCCGAGACCGAGAGATGCGGGAACAGGTTGAACTGCTGGAAGACGATGCCGACCTCCTGCCTGAGCTTGCGCAGGTCGGTGGCGGGATCATTGACCTTGACGCCGTCGATCCGGATCGTGCCGGCCTGGACCGGCTCCAGCCCGTTAACGCAACGCAGCAGCGTGCTCTTGCCGGAGCCCGAGCGGCCGATCACGGCGACGACCTCGCCCTTCTCGATGTCGAGCGAGACGCCTTTCAGCACCTGGTTGGCGCCATAGCTCTTGCTGACGTCATGGATTTCAACGAGCGACATCGAGCTTCCGCTCGAGCGAGCGGCTCCATTGCGTGAGAGGGAAGCACATCGCGAAATAGATGCAGGCGACAGTGATGTAGACGGCGAAGGGCTTGTAGGTGCCGGCCGCGGTGAGCTGGCCCTCGCGGGTCAATTCGACGAAGCCGATCACCGCCGCCAGCGAGGTATTCTTGATCAATTGCACGAGGAAACCGACCGTCGGCGGGATCGCGATCCGGATCGACTGCGGGATGATGACGTAGCGCAGCTGTTCGCCGAGCGAGAGACCGAGCGAGGCGCCCGCCTCCCATTGCGTTTTTGCGATCGAGACCAGCGCACCCCGCCAGATCTCGCCGAGGAAGGCCGAGCCATAGACCGAGAAGGCAACGGCTGCCGCGATCCAGGGATTGACCGAGATGCCCGCGAGCGGCAGGCCGAAGAAGATCAGGAACAGCCAGACTAGGAGCGGCGTGCCCTGGACCAGCTGGATATAGGTCGCCGAAAACCAACGCAGCGGCGCGATCGGCAGGATGCGCAGGATCGCGAGCGCAAGGCCGAGCACCGCCGAGCCGGCGAAGGCGACCGCAGTCAGCGCCAGCGTCCAGCGCGCCGCCGCGATCAGGTACATCACGTCGATGAGGCCGAATTCCCGGATCATCGCACGAACACCAGGCGGTAGATCAGGGCGAACAGGCCGCGGAAACCGATGGCGAGTGCGAGATAGAGCACGCCGATCACCGTATAGACCTCGAAATCCCTGAAGGTGCGCGACTGCACGATCGACGCCGCGTGAAACAGGTCCTGCACCGAAATCTGCGAAGCGACGCTGGTCGCCAGCATCAGCAGCACGAACTGGCTGGCGAGCGCCGGGAACATCGCCTTCAGCGCCGGGAAGACGACGATGTAGCGAAAGACCTGCAGGCCGGAGAGCCCGAGCGAATGCCCGGCCTCGATTTGCGCCTTCGGCACTGCTTCCAGGCCGGCACGGACGATCTCGGTGGTGTAGGCGCCGAGATTGATCACCAGCGCGATCATTGCGGCGGTGAGCCCGTCCAACCGGATACCGAAGCTCGGCAGCCCGAAGAAGATCAGGAAGAGCTGCACCAGGAGCGGCGTGTTGCGGATGATTTCGACATAGGCGCCGATGATGCCGCGCAGCCAGGCGGGGCCATAGGTCCGCCCGGCGGCACACAAGATGCCGATCAGGAGCCCGCCGACCATCGCAACGCCCGAAAGCAGCAGCGTGATCCAGACGCCGTCGAGAATGGACTGCCAGGCCGCAAAGACGTCGCGAAACTGCAGCCCGTACTTCATCGCCGTCAGCCCTGACGAGCCTGCGGGCCGTGGGCCCGCCGTCCGCTCAAGCTGGACGAATGTTGCGGCGATGCGCTCATGCTTCTCCCTCTTTACCCGGAGGCTAGTTTGGCTTCTTATTTGATGTCAAGCTTCATATATGAAACAGGCGCAACATGAGCGTTCTTCCCGAAGCCGACCCTGACGAGAAGGCGGCCTATGCCGCCCCGGCCCTGGAAAAGGGCCTCGATATCCTCGAACTGCTCGCCGAGATCGGCGAGCCGCTCTCGACCCGTGTCATTGCCGAGCGGCTGCAGCGCTCCAAGAGCGAGATTTTCCGGATGGTCTTCGTGCTGCAGCAGCGCGGCTATCTCGAGCGCGAGCCGGGTACCGACCGGCTCGGCCTGTCGCGCCGCCTGTTCGATCTCGGCATCAGAACGCCAGGCGGCAAGCAGCTGACCTCGGTGGTCCTACCGCTGATGGAGCGCTTCAGCGAGGAGAGCGGCCAGGCCGCCCATCTCGTCGTCCTGAGCCGCGCCCAGACCGTGGTGCTCGCCACCACCGCCGGCCATCTCGACGCCAGCGTCATCGTCCGTCCCGGCTATGGCCGCCCGGCGCTCGATGCCAATTCCGGCCTGCTGATCCTCGCCTTCCAGTCGGAGGCGCGCCGGCGCGGGCTGATGCGCGAGGCGGCGCCTGAGACCCGGCAGCGTCTTGACGAGCCGGAGACACAGGCCGCACTTGCCGAAATCCGCACGCTCGGGCACCGCATCGCGGCGAGCCGTGACATCCTCGCCGTCACCGACATCGCCTGCCCGGTGATCGGCCCGGCCGGCCATGCCGAGGCGGCGATCCTGGTGCCCTGTCTGCAGCGCCACGGCGTCGAGACCGACGAGAATGCGATCCTGCTCGCGCTCAAGGCCTGCGCCGCGGAGGCCGGCCTGCGCCTGCCCTACGGCTAGACTAACCCGAAAAACCCGAGAAACCCGCGCAATTGCCGCAGCGCCACCCAATACCGGCCATATACTCTCCAAGATTGCTCGCGAATTTGCCTCTGATCGCAGCAACCGCCACGGAGGAGGACGATATGGCCGAGACCGCGACGAGCCTTGAGACCATCGTGATGACCGATCCGGAATGGATCGCGCTGGAAAGCATCAACGAGGAAACGCGCCGCTTCATTTTCGGCGAGGCGATGCTGCGTCTGCTTCAGGGTCGCGGTCTGGCCGAGCCCGGCGAGGAGCTCTGGAAAGTCACGCCGCAGGGCCAGCAGGCGCTCGAAGCCCGCAGCCACTGAGGCTGCTGATCAGGCTTCCTCCCGAAAAAGCATTCACACCGTCATTCCGGACAAGCGGCGAAACCGTGCAGCTCCGGAATCCATCGTAGAGTGCAGTTCCCCTACGATGGATTCCGGCGCTCCGCTTCGCTACGGCCGGAATGACACCCGCTTGAATGCCGTGAGTGGTTGCAAGCACCCGCAACGCAGCCCATCTCAGCTGCACGCCAGCTCGCTCACGCATCCCGGACCTGACGCATGAAACGCCCCGTCACTATTACGATTTCGCACTCGCTCGGCCGCGAGGCGGCTCGCCAGCGGCTGCAGGGCGGAGTCGGCAAGGTCCGTGACAAGCTCGGCGGCTTCGGCATGCAGCTCGTCGAGGAAAGCTGGCAGGGCGACACTCTGCAATTCGGCGTCGCCGCGCTCGGCCAGACCGTCGCCGGCAAGATCGAGGTCGAGGACGCGCTGGTGCGTGTCGAGGTGATGCTGCCGCTGATGCTCGCCATCTTCGCCGAGAAGCTCAAGCTCGGCGTCGAGAAACAGGGCCAGATCCTGCTCGAGCACAAGCCGACCAAGGCCTGAGCTGCGCGCGCACATCGTGTCGCAGGCCCTTTGCGACTTTTGTCTGCCATCGAAGGTTGAATTCCCGCGCCGCGATCCGCAAAGTCGCAGGCGCCCCTTGTCCTGCCTGCCCACCGGAGACCCATGCATCACGGCCCATTGATTGCCATCATCGTCATGGGCCTCGGCCTCGCCTTCGTGTTCGGGGCGCTGGCACAGAAGTTCAGGATTTCCCCGCTGGTCGGCTATCTCCTCGCCGGCGTCGCGGTCGGGCCGTTCACCCCGGGCTTCGTCGCCGACCAGAACCTCGCCAACGACCTCGCCGAAATCGGCGTCATCCTGCTGATGTTCGGCGTCGGCCTGCATTTCTCGCTGAAGGACCTGCTCTCGGTCAAAGCCATCGCGGTGCCGGGCGCGCTGGTGCAGATCGCCGCGGCGACCTTGCTCGGCCTCGGGCTCGCCCTGCTGCTCGGCTGGACCGTGATCGCGGGCCTGGTCTTCGGCCTGGCACTCTCGGTCGCCAGTACAGTCGTGCTGCTGCGCGCCTTGCAGGAGCGCCGCATCGTCCAGACCGAGAAGGGCAAGATCGCCGTCGGCTGGCTGATCGTCGAGGACCTCGCCATGGTCCTGGCGCTGGTGATGATCCCCGCCGTCGCCGATGTGCTGAATGGCGGCTCCGGCGCCGCGTCCGGCGGGGGACCACTGGCGACGCGCTTCGATCTCGGCCTCTGGGGCGTGCTTGGCCTGACCCTCGCCAAGGTCGCCGCCTTCGTCGCCTTCATGCTGATCGTCGGACGGCGGCTGATCCCCTGGATCCTGCACTGGGTCGCCCATACCGGCTCGCGCGAGCTCTTCCGCCTCGCCGTGCTCGCGATCGCGCTCGGCGTCGCCTACCTCGCCGCCAGCCTGTTCGGCGTCTCCTTCGCGCTCGGCGCCTTCTTCGCCGGCATGATCCTGAGCGAATCGCCGCTCAGCCATCGCGCCGCCGAGGAATCGCTGCCGCTGCGCGACGCCTTCGCCGTGCTGTTCTTCGTCTCGGTGGGCATGCTGTTCGACCCCGGCATCGTCCTGCGCGCGCCGCTCGCGCTCATCGCCACCATCGCGATCATCCTGTTCGGCAAGTCGCTCGCCGCCTGGCTGATCGTACGCGCCTTCGGCAAGCCCGATCAGGTCGCACTGACGATCTCGGCCAGCCTGGCGCAGATCGGCGAGTTCTCGTTCATCCTCGCAGGGCTCGGCGTCTCCTTGAAGCTGCTGCCGGAGCAGGGCCGTGATCTGATCCTCGCCGGCGCGATCTTCTCGATCGTCCTCAACCCGGTGATGTTCAAGCTGGTCGACCGCATCGCCCCGCCTGACCCGGCGCCGGCCAAGCCCAAGCCGGCAGAGGCCGCGCCTGCCCCCCAGCCGGAGGCCCCGGCTGCCGTGCCGGAGCCCGAGCCGGCACCAGCGCCCGAACGCGACATCGCTCCGACCGCGCTCAACGACCACATCGTCGTCGTCGGCTATGGCCGCGTCGGCTCGCTACTCGGAGCCGGCCTTGCGGCCATGGGCGAGAAGCTGCTGGTAATCGAAGACCAGGATGATGGCGTCGCCGCCGCCCGCCGCGACGGCGCCGAGGTGCTCGTCGGCAATGCCGCCGATCCAGAGGTGCTCGCCGCCGCCGGCTTGCCGCGGGCCAAGCGCCTCTTCGTCGCGATTCCCGGCAGCTTCGAGGCTGGCCAGGTCTGCGAGCAGGCCCGCAAGCAGAATCCGGGCCTGCCGATCATCGCCCGCGCCCATTCCCTCGCCGAGGTCGAGCATCTCAAGGACTGCGGCGCCAGCCGCACCATCATGGGCGAGGCCGAGATCGCCCGCGCCATGCTGGCGCTCTGCGGCAGGAAGGGCGAGGAGCCGACCCCGAGCACACCGAACGCGGCGTGAGCTAGCTCTCGCCATCCATCAGTGGGTGCAGGTCGCGCACCATGCTCTTCAATCGCTCGTCGAGGATATGGGTGTAGATTTGCGTCGTCGCGATATCGGCATGGCCCAGCAATTCCTGCACGACGCGTAAGTCCGCGCCGTTCTGCAGGAGATGGCTGGCAAAGGCATGGCGCAGGACGTGCGGCGAAACCTTGACCGGCGACAGACCAGCCGCCGCCGCCAGCGATTTGAGATCGCGCCCGAAGGCCTGACGGGTCAGATGCCCGCTCTCGCCGTCTGAAGGAAACAGCCAGCGCCCATCCGCTGCCCCTTGTTCGCGCAGCAGAGCAAGATGCGCCGTGGCTGCGATGCGCGCCGCCTCGTTCAACGGCACCAGCCGGTCCTTGTCGCCCTTGCCGCGCACCACCAGGAAGCGCTCGCGCGTCGTCGCGGCAGAGAGCGGCAATGCGATCAGTTCGGAGACGCGCAAGCCGGTGGCGTAAAGCATCTCGATCAGGCAGCGCATCCTGACCGTACGCGCTCGCGCAGCCGGCGAGAGCCCCTCCTGCTCCGCCATCTGCTGGGCCGTGCCGATCAGCTTGTCGACCTCGGCGACGCTGAGCACCTTCGGCAGCGGTCGGCCGAGGCGCGGTCCCTCGATCGCGGCGGTCGGATCGGTGTTGGCAAGACCTTCCGTGTAGAGGAAGCGATGGAACTGCCGGACAGCGGAGAGCCGCCGCGCCGCCGACGAGGCCTTCAGCCCGCGCTCCGACAATTCGACCAGATAGCCGCGAACATCGTCGGCCGTGACCGCAGCCGGCCCGCCCTGGCTGGCGGCGAAACCGAGATAGTCATCGAGATCGCGCTCATAGGCTTCGAGCGTGTTCTTCGCCGCGCCGCGCTCGGCCGCCAGCATGTCGAGGAAGCCATTCAGCCAGGAACGCGCCTGCTTGCTCATTTTTGCAGCTTCGAGGGCGGCACGATCTCGACCATCTCGCGCGGCTCTGGCTTCACGAAGGTGACCAGCGCGAGCATGCCGCCATAGACCAGCCCGGCGATCACGGCCAGAAAAGTCAGGAACTTGAACAACGTCGGCACGGCCGGCGATTCCCCATACACCCCAACCCGTTATTTCTGATCGACCGGGCCAGATGCAAGCGAAGAACCGGCGAGTTGCGCCATCTTTAGCCCACGCAGGCTGTTGCCGACGAACCAGCTATCGGCCTGCCGGAGATCGTCGAGCCGCAGGGGCGCCTCGCGAGCAGCACCGGTTTCGATAAGTTCGCGGCGCAGCACACCCGGCAAGAGGCCATGCTCTAATGGCGGCGTCAGCAAAACGCCGTCGCACTCGATGAAAATGTTGCTGCGGCTGGTCTCGGTGACGAAGCACTGCCGGTTCAGCAGCAGCGCATCGTCGCAAGCGTCGGCCGCCGCCTCGGCGAAGGCCCGTTCATAGATCGCCCGCCGCGTCGTTTTGTGGCGCAGGAAAGGGTCGCCGGCATCGACGCGCTGGCTGGCAATGGCGATCCGGATCGCACTGCCCGACGCAGGCGGCATCGGCGCCGTGGTGATCTGCAAGCCACCATCACGCCGCAGTTCGCAGCGCACGCGGCGTTCCTCGCCAACGGGAAACGAGGCTTCGGCCTTGGCGAGCTGCGCAAGGGCGTGCTCGCGATCGAAGCGGAAGCCGAGCGCCGCAGCCGAGCCGGCCAGACGATCGAGATGCAAGGGCAAACGGACATAGCCGTTCGACCAGCGCAAAGTCTCGATCAGTCTGTACTCTTCTGCGAGATCGGTCAGCACCCGCGCCTTCAGCCGGCACTCGGCATATTCCTCCGCCGGTTTGGAATCGACGACGATGCCGCCACCGACGCCATAGACGCCCTCGCCGCTAGGCAGCAGCGTCGCGGTCCGGATCGCGACGTTGAAGCCGAGGTCGCCATTCGGCGCGATCATGCCGAGCGAGCCGGTGTAGATATCGCGTGGGGCGGTCTCGATCTCGCGGATGATCTCCATTGCCCGCAGCTTCGGTGCGCCGGTCACCGAGCCGCAAGGGAACAGCGCCTGCATCTGCTCGATCAGCGACAGGCCGGGCCGCAAGGTGCTCGTCACCGTCGAGGTCAGCGTGTGGAAGCCTGGATAGCTCTCGATGCTGAACAAAGCCGGCACCGCGACCGAGCCCTGCTCGCTGATGCGGCTGAGATCGTTGCGCAGGAGGTCGACGATCATCAGGTTCTCGGCGCGCTGCTTCGGATCGGCGCGGAGCGTCGCTTTCGCAGACTCGTCAGCCTGGGCATCCGCGCCGCGGGCCGCGGTTCCCTTCATCGGACGGGTCACGGCCTGCCCGCCGGCCGTCTCGACGAACAGCTCCGGCGAGACCGAAAGGATGCTTGCCTCTCCCATAGCGACTATGCCGCCATGAGCGACCGGCTGGCTCGCCCTGAGCGCACCATAGAGGGCGAGAGGGTTGCCGGAGTACCGGAAGCGGATCGGGAAGGTCAGGTTGACCTGATAGGCGTCCCCGGCATGGAGATAGCCGAGCACGCGCTGGACCGCCGCGGTATGGCGGGCCTCGTCCAACCCGAATGCCAGATCTTCCAGAAGCGGCGGACACCGTGCCGCAAAGCTTCGGTCGAGCGACTCGGCTGCAATGCTGCGCGGCACCTCGAACAGGCCGAACCAGAGCAGCGGCAAGGCGCGTGTGCTCGGCAGGAGCCCGGCGAGGCGCGGCTCGAAGGCATAACCGAGCTCATAGGCGAGGAAGCCGGCCGCGTGCAGGCCGCGCGTCAGCCCGGCCTCGATACGGGCGAAAGCATCGGCAATTCCAAAGGGTTCGGTCGCCTCGACGATCTCGGCAGGATCGGCGAACAGCAGCGCCTGCCCTGCCCCGCTGCGATCCTCCAGCAGCACGAAGGGCGGCTGCAGGGCGGCGATCCCGCTATCCTCTCCGGCCACCCGCATTGCCTATCCCACCAGCCTCGTCGTGGCGCTACGAGCCCCACCAAGGCGGCGCGGTCAAGCGGAAGCGCAAGGCGCATGGCGGTACCGCGATCCTCATGCTAAGGCGACCTTGAGGAAATCGTCTGATGGTCATGGCAGAGGTTATCGAACAGGTGGACCGGGAAGCCTTGCGGGCGGCGCTCGGTGGGCGCGCGGTCGTGCTGGTGGGCATGATGGGTTCGGGCAAGAGTTCTGTCGGCAAGCGGCTCGGCGCCCGGCTAGGCCTGCCTTTCGTGGATGCCGACACCGAGATCGAGACCGCCGCCGGCATGACGATTCCAGAGATCTTCGCTCAGCGCGGCGAGAGCGAGTTCCGCGACGGCGAGCGCCGCGTCATCTCTCGCATCCTGACGACGCGCGCGCCGCTCGTGCTGGCGACCGGCGGCGGCGCCTTCATGAACGCCGACACCCGCGCCCGCATCGGCGAGCTCGGCGTCTCGATCTGGCTCAAGGCCGAATTCGAGGTTCTGATGCGCCGCGTCCGCAAGCGCAGCAACCGCCCCTTGCTCCAGACGACCGATCCGGAGGCGACCATGCGCCGGATGCTGGCCGAGCGCGAACCGGTCTATGGGCTGGCCGACATCACGCTGATCTCGCGTGACGACCCGCATGAGGTCGTCGTCGAGGACGCAATGGCGGCGCTCGACCGCCGGCTGCGCCAGGAGAACACGGCATGAGCGCCTTGGCTGAGGCAGTCCCCGCAGCGGAGCGCATCGTCGTGCCGGTCGCTCTGGCGGAGCGCTCCTATGACATCATGATCGGCCGCCACCAGCTCAAGGACGCGGCGGAGGCGATCGCGCGCCTGGCGCCGGGAGCGCGCGCGGCCATCGTCACCGACGAGAATCTCGCCGCCCTGCATGCGCCGGCGCTCGAATCCTGCCTGCACCGGGCCGGCGTCACCACGACGCGCCTGACCGTACCGCCGGGCGAGGCGACCAAGTCCTATGCCCGCTTCATCGAGCTGTGCGACGGCCTGCTTGCCGCCAAGATCGAGCGGAACGACCTCGTGATCGCGCTCGGTGGCGGCGTCGTCGGTGATCTCTCGGGCTTCGCCGCCTCGGTCCTGCGCCGCGGCGTCCGGCTGGTGCAGATCCCGACCAGTCTACTCGCCCAGGTCGATTCCTCCGTCGGCGGCAAGACCGGGATCAATTCCAGCCACGGCAAGAACCTGATCGGCGCCTTCCACCAGCCGGCGCTGGTGGTCTGCGACACCGCCCTGCTCGATACGCTGAGCGAGCGCGAGTTCAAGGCCGGCTATGCCGAGGTCGTGAAATACGGGCTGATCGACGACCCCGCCTTCTTCGACTGGTGCGAGGTCAACTGGCGCCGCGTGCTAGATGGCGGTCCCGAGCGCGACCTTGCGGTCGCGACCGCCTGCCGGGCCAAGGCCGCGATCGTCGCCCGCGACGAGCGCGAGGACGGCGACCGCGCTCTGCTCAATCTCGGCCACACCTTCGCCCATGCGCTGGAGCGCCTGACCGGCTACGATTCCGCCCGGCTCGTCCATGGCGAAGCGGTCGCGATCGGGCTCTGCCTCGCCTTCCGCTTCTCGCAGCGCCTCGACCTGTGCTCCGGCCAGGATGCCGGCCGCGTCGCCGCCCATATTGCCGCCGTCGGTCTGCCGACCCGGCTGCAGGACGTGCCGGGTGGCCCTGGAACCGCCGCCGAGATCGTCGAGGCGATGAGCCAGGACAAGAAGGTCAAGCGCGGCGTGCTGACCTTCATCCTGGCGCATGGCATCGGCAAAAGCTTCATCGCGCCCGGCATCGCCGCCGAGGCGGTCTACGACTTCATCGAGAGCGAACTCGTGGAGGACTGAGCGCTTCCGCCATGGTCGCCATTCCGCACCTCGACCCCTGGCTCGCCATCGCCGTCATCGCTCTCGGCGTGTTCCTGACCGGCTTCCTCGCTGCAGCCGATGCGGCGCTCCATGCGATCTCGCGCGCCAGGCTCGTCCAGCAGGAGAAGGCCGGCAGCCGCCGCGCCGCGATCGCGCTGCGGGTGCTCGGAGATCGCGAGCGCCTGAGCGGCGTCTTCCTCCTGGCACGCACCCTGGTGAAGACCGCGACGGCGAGCTTCGCCGCCTACGCGGCGCTCGCCTCCTTCGGCGTCAGCGGCGCGGCCGGCCTTGCGATCGCGGTTGCGTTGATCGTCGTCGTGCTCGGCGAATTGGCGCCTCGCATGGCCGCCGTCGCCAATCCCGAACGGATGGCACTGAAGCTGGTGCGACCGGTGGCACGCCTGCTGGCCCTGTTCGGCCCGCCGGTCCGATTGATGCAATGGTTCGCACGGCGCGTACTCGGACTTTTCGGCTTGAGGATCGACTCGCAGCGCCCGGTGCTGGCGATCGACGAGATCCTGCGCGATCAGGTCGAGCTGATGCGCCAGGAAGGCACGGTCGCGAAGGCCGATGGCGACATGGTCAGCGGCCTGCTCGACCTGAAGCAGCTCGAGGTCGCGGATGTGATGATCCACCGCACCAAGATGCGCACGATCAATCTCGATCTCGGTCCCGAGGCGATCGTGCGCGAGGTGCTGGCATCGCCCTATACCCGCATGCCGCTCTGGCGCGACAAGCCCGAGAACATCGTCGGCGTCCTGCACGCCAAGGATCTCTTACGCGCTCTCGATGCCGCCGGCGGCGACGCCGGCAAGCTCGATGTCGCGACCATCGCGCTCGAAACCTGGTTCGTGCCGGTGAACACGCCGCTGCCCGAGCAGCTTAAGGCCTTCCTCGCGCGCAAGACGCATTTCGCCCTCGCCGTCGACGAGTATGGCGAGGTGATGGGGCTGGTGACGCTGGAGGACATCCTCGAGGAGATCGTCGGCGACATCCGCGACGAGCACGACGTCGCCGTGCCGGGCCTGCGCCAGCAGCCGGACGGCGCCGTCATCGTCGATGGCGGCGTGCCGATCCGCGACCTCAACCGGGCGATGGACTGGCAATTGCCCGATGACGAGGCGACGACCATCGCCGGCCTCGTCATCCACGAGGCCCGCGCCATCCCCGATGCCGGCCAGGCTTTCACCTTCCACGGCTTCCGCTTCGAGGTGATGCGCAAGAGCCGTAATCGGCTGACGGCGCTCAGGGTGGCACCGGCCGGCAACGGGACGTCCGCCGAGCCGGAGGCCGCCGCCGCAGTCAGGGGCTGAAGACCAGCACCAGGAAGACGAAGAACACCGAGAGATGCACCGCGCCCTCGAGCATTGTGGTGCGCGTGCCGGTGAAGGTCAGCGTCGAGAGCAGCAGCGTCATCGACAGGATGACCATATTGGTGCCGGAGAGGCCGAGCACGACCTCCTGCCCGGTGACGAGGCCGATGACCAGGACCGCCGGGACCGTGAGGCCGAGCGTCGAGGCAGCGGCGCCGAGGCACAGGTTGATCGCCCGCTGCAGCTGGTTGGCGGTGATCGCCTTGAGCGCCGCGATGCATTCGGGCGTGAACACCACCATGGCGATCAGGATGCCGCCAAGCGCCACTGGTGCGCCGAGCCGGGCGATGCCGAAATCGAGCACAACCGCGAGGCTCTTCGCCAGGATCACGATCGGCAGGATGTTGGCGAGCAGCAGGACGACATGACGCGACGTCGAGCCGCCGGCGGGCGGATGCTGCGGCTCGCCTGCGGGATCGGAAACGGACGCCAGCTCGGGATCGGGCTGGATCCTGGTCCGGACATAGGCCGCGCCATAGGGCATGTTCGATTCGCCCGCCGGCTCCTTGAAGAAGACGCTGTGCCGGCCGGTCTGCAGGACGAGGAACGCGCCGTAGAGCAGCAGCGTGAACAGCGAGAACGCGATCGACTGGAAGGTGGTCAGCGTGCCGTCCGAGGTCGAGGTGGTGAAGTTGGGCAGGACCAGCGGGATCAACGTCAGCGGGATGATCACCGCAAGATAGGCCGAGGCACCCTTGAGATTGTAGCTCTGCGAGAAATGTCGGAGGCCGCCGATCAGCAGGCCGATGCCGACGACGCCGTTAAGCACGATCATCAGCACCGCGAACATGGTGTCGCGCCCGAGTGTCGGCGCGCCCTTGGCTCCCAGCATCACCGCCGAGATCAGTGCTACCTCGATGATGACGATGGCGAGCGTCAGGATCAGCGTGCCATAGGGCTCGCCGAGCCGGTGCGCCAGTTCCTCCGCTTCGTGCACCACGCCGAAGGCCGACCAGACGATCACGCCGAGCAACCAGGCGAAGATCAGCAGCGACGGCAGCGGAGCCCCCAATTGCGCCAGCAACGTGCCGCCAAAGAACTGGAAGGCTGCAACCGAGGCCCAGGCGCAGGCGAGGCGGGCGATCATCATGTCGGGCAATGAATCCGTCGTTCGAAAATGGAGACCGGCGCGTAAACGCCTGAAATGATCTCATAACGGCAGGTTCATGACACGCGTTGTTTCCACGCATGCGGCAATCCCCCGCAATCGTGCCACAAAGCAAGCCGACAGCTGGGCGATGAGCGCCTTCAGCCTTTACCATTCCCGCCTCGCCTCTCTCATTGCAGCTGCGCTCCTTGCCGGCACGGTTGCAGCGCGCGCCCAGCCGGAGCCGACCTTCCGCGCGAGCTGCAGCGAATTGCGGATGGCGCTGAAGTCGCTGGCCGGCCGGGAGGGCGAGCTCATCACTATCCAGGTCGAGGGGCCGTTGACTATGGTCAAGACCGGCGCCGGCCTGACCTATCTCGGGCTGTGTCAGGCGCCCGACCCGCAGGTGCTCTGCGTCACCTATGACGACAATGGTCGCAAAGCCGGCGAGCGCGTCGTCGTCAGCGGCAGCTGGGAGCAGTTCGGGCCGGACCACGTCAAGCTCGACCCTTGCCTGCACCACCCGCCGGACGAGCTGGCGCCCTGATGCTCAACCCAGCTTCCCCAGGAAGTCGGTCGCCTTGTAGCCCTCCGGCACGCCGTCGAGGATGATCGCGGCGCTGCGCGAGTTGTCCGTTCTGAAGGCCAGGATCGCCTGATACCCTGGCGACGCATACCAGCCGCGAGCCGCAGCGATGTCGGGGAAAGCGATGACGACGAGGTCGCCCTCCCAGGGCCCCTCCATCACCTCCGGCGTCACGCCATGGATCAGGAAGCGGCCGCCGAAGGGTATCAGCGTCTCGTCGATGCGCTTGATGTAGTCGACGATCTCGGCGTTGAGATTGACGTCGCGCAGATGGGCGATGGCGTAGGCGGTCATGATTGCGGCTCCCGATCGAAGCGGGCCTCGACCCGCGATGGCTGGGACCTTGCAATAGAGATGGCGCCGGGTCGATTACCTCGCGGGTAAGCGGAAGGACGACGCGTTCAGCCGTCGACGATGCCTTTGCTCGCCAGCGACGACTCGGTCGCGACCGGCTTGTCCGTCACCAGGTATTGTGCCCGGGCCAGCGCGGCGAAGCGGCCGCCCTTGGCGACGAGCTCCTCGAAGGAGCCCATCTCGATCACCTTGCCCTGCTCGAACACCAGGATGCGGTCGGCATTGCGGATGGTGGCGAGGCGGTGGGCGATGACGAAGGTGGTGCGGCCCTTCATCACCTCGTCGAGCGCCTTCTGCAGCTTCACTTCGGTCGAGGCATCCAGCGCCGAGGTCGCCTCGTCGAGAATCAGGATCGGCGGGTTCTTCAGCAGCGCGCGGGCGATCGACAGGCGCTGGCGCTCGCCGCCGGAGAGGGTGCGGCCGCGCTCGCCGACGATGGTGTCGAGCCCGTCGGTCTGGCGCGCCATCACCTCGGTCGCCTGCGCCCGGTCGAGCGCCTCCATCATCTCGGCATCGGTCGCGTCCGGCTTGCCCACGGTCAGGTTTTCGCGGATCGAGCGCGCGAACAGCATCGGCTCCTGGAAGACGACGCCGATATTGCGCCGGAGCGAGAGCAGCGAGATCTCGCGGATATCTCGGCCATCGGCGAGGATGCGGCCCGATTGCGGATCGAAGGCACGATGCAGCAGGCCGAGCGTGGTCGATTTGCCCGAGCCGGTCGAGCCGACGATGGCGATGGTCTCGCCAGCCTTCACCTCGAAGGAGACGTCGGCGACGGCGGCGCGCTTGCCGTCATAGGAGAACGAGACGTCGTCGAAGGTGATCCGGCCCTCGAGCCGTCCGGCATCGGGCGAGCCTGGCAGGTCGCGCACCGCCGGCAGCGTGTCGATCACCTCGAAGAACTCGCGCATCTTCGGCGCCTGCATGAAGATGAAGTTCACGAAGGCGACGATCTGCTCGAGCCGGCCGACCAGCATGGTCGCGAAGCCCATGAAGGTGACGATCTCGCCGACCGTGGTCAGCCCCTGCATCAGCAGCCAGGTGCCGACGACGAAGATCGAGAGCACGGTCAGCGTCGCCGAGGCGCGAGTGGCGACAGTCGCCACCGCCCACCAGGTCAGCACCGGAATCTGCGCTTCGAGCAGGCTGGTGATGGTGTTGCGCAGCCCGCGCACCTCGGCCTCGATCCGGGTGAAGCTCTGGATCACCGGCACGTTGCCGAGCGCGTCGGAGGCGCGTTCGGCCAGGCTCGAATGATAGGCCTCGACATTGCTCTGCAGTTTGTCGGTCTTGCGCAGCACGAAGGCGGTGAGCGTGCCGAACAGCACGACGAGGAAGATCAGCACCAGGCCGAGCTGCCAGTTTTTCCACAGCGTGAACGGCAGCAGGATGAAGAGCGCAACGAAGCTGGCGCAATGTTCGCGGAAGAAGGAGAGCCAGAGCGCCCACATGCCGCTGGTGCCTTCCAGCATCACCTTGAGCACGCGGCCGGAATGGGTCTGCGTGTGGTAGGCGAGCGGCAGCGTCAGCGCGTGCTCGAAATAATTCGCCATCACCGCCAGCCGGCGGCGATGCGCCAGCCGGTCGGCGAAGAGCGCGACGAAGACGCCGGCGCCGATATTGAACAGGCCGAAGCCGACCCAGGCGGCGAGCAGCACGCTGATGTCGCCCCAGCCCGGGCGCGTGCCGGCGGTCTGCAGGCTGGTCAATTTGTCGATCAGCGCGCCGAACAGCATCGGCTCGGCAAAGGCCGCGCCCGCCAGCGCGACGTTGGCGAGCGCAAGAATGAGCCCGAGGCGCCGTTCCGGGCCGAGCTCGCCGAGGACGCGGGCGTAGATCGCAAGCAGAGACATTGCCAAAAGCTTTAGCCGAGGCTGCGGCGCGAGCAAGCCCTCAACCTTGACGCTTCCTTCAATCACCGCGCCTTATGGTTTCCGCGAATGCGTGAACACCCCCTATCTTGCCTTCGACCGCCGCTTCGGCTTCGGGCCGAAGGCCGATGCGTCGCCGCTGCCGGTCGGTGCCAAACTCTGAGCCGCCGTATGCCGCGCCCGGCTACCGTCAGGCAGGTGCTGACGGCCGCCTTACTCGTGCTCGCCTCACGGCCCGGCAATGCCGAGCCGCTGCCTGCAGGCTTCTTGCGCCTGCGTGAGCTCGCCCCGGCGATCGCGCAGGACATCCGTTATGCGACGCCGTTCAATTTCACCGGCGCCCCCGTGCCCGGTTATGGCCGGGGCGAATGTGTGCTGACGCGCATGGCCGCCGATGCGGTGATCCGTGTCGAGAAGCGCCTAGCCCAGCAGGGCTATGGATTGAAGCTGTTCGACTGCTATCGGCCGACCCGGGCCGTCGCAGCCTTCAACGACTGGGTAAAGCGGCCGGGCGCTCGCGATCTCGGCCAAATCTTTCACCCTGGCATCGCCAGGGGCGATCTCGTCGCCAGAGGCTTTATCGCCGGCAATTCCAGCCATTCTCGCGGCTCGACCGTCGATGTCGGCCTTGTCCGCGTTGATGAAGCGGCTTCGCCGACACCGGTAGATGCTGGCCCTTGCGACGGTCCGTTTTCAACGCGCCTGCAGGAATCCAGCCTGGATCTCGGCACAAGCTTCGACTGCTTCTCGGAGAAAAGCACGTTCGGCTATCCCGGCCTCTCGCACGAGGCCCGCCGAAACCGCGCCATCCTCGCCACCGCGATGAAAGCCGAAGGCTTCCGCGGCTACAGCAAGGAATGGTGGCACTTCACGCTCGCGAAGGAGCCGTTTCCGAAAACGTCCTTCGACTTCCCGGTCGAATGACCGCATCAGCCACGCCCTCTCAGGGCGCGACCACCAGCGCCCAATAGACCTGGTATTTCGAGCCGGCCGCATAGGCCGAGGCGATGCCCATGCGCGTCGCATTCGGCGCCTTCATCACCCGGTCATGCTGCGGCGAGTCGCGCCAGCCCGAAAAGGCCTCGGCAAGGCGGCGATAACCGGCCGAGAGATTGGCGTCCGCGCCCGGCTGTCCGGCCCGCGCCAGCTTTGCCTTCACTGCTTCGGCCTGGACCGGCTTGTCGGCGGCGGCCATGGCGGCGGCCTCCTGCTCGGCCGCTTGCATCAGCTCCGGATCGAGCTTCAGCGTTCCCAAGCCGGCATTGAGCCGATAGGCCGAGATCGTCGCACGCGCTGCCTCCGCATCGACCCTCGCCGAGGGCGAGCCGAGATCGCGATAGAACGCCGGCTGGGTTCGGACCGGCTCGGTGCAGCCGGCGAGGTTGAGCAGCGACAGCGCTGCGGCGAGCGCGGCGGGGCAGCTCATCGAGCGCAGCCGCTTTGTGGGCGCGGAGAGCGCGGGAAAAAGGCGCATCGCATCAGTCCTTGGTCTCGTCCTTGCCGCCGTTCGCGGCCGGTTCCGGTTTGGCGGGTGGCGAAGCGGGAAGCTCCTCCGCTTCCTCTTCGCTTGCGGCCGGTGGGCCCGAGCGCTTGACGCTGACGCGCCCGCTCGCCGGCTTGGCACGGCGGCCGACCTCCTTCGAGACCGCGGCGGCGATCTCGCCAAGCGAATGCTCGACGCCTTCCAGGCCCTTGACCGTGAGCTCGGCGCCCGGAGGCGGCACCTCCAGCTCGCTCAGGCGCCTGTGGATGACATAGTTGAGATCGCTGGTGACGCGCCCGACGATATCGACCTCGCCGACCACGCAGATCAGGTCGAAATCCATCGTCGCCGTGCCGAGCTTCTTGAACAGCACGTTCGGCGATGGCTTCTTCAACACGTCGCCATGCGCCTCGCCGGCGTCGAGCAGCATGGCGCGGACCTCGGTCGGGTTGAGTGTGCGCGGCACGCTGATCGAGATCAGCACCCGGCCAGTCCGGTCGGAGCGGACGCGGTTGCGCACCACGCCCGAGACCAGGTTCGAGTTCGGCACGATCACCGAGGAGCGGTCGAAGGTCTCGATCTCGGTCGAGCGCACATTGATGCGCTTGACGATGCCCTCGGCGTCGCCGACCAGCACCTGGTCGCCGACCCGGATCGGCCGCTCCCAGAGCAGGATCAGGCCGGAGACGAAATTCGACACCACCGACTGCAGGCCAAAGCCGATACCGACCGAGAGCGCCGAGGCGACGAGAGTGAGCCGCTCCATGCTGAGGCCGAGCGAGGAGAAGCCGATCGCGGCCGCGGCGGCATAACCGACATAACCGGCCGCGGTGGTGATCGAATTTCGCAGGCCGGTGTCGAGGGAGGTCGTCGGCAGGAACTTGCCTTCAAGCCATCCCTGCAGCGAGCGTGTCGCCGCCAGTCCCAGTGCGAAGAGCAGGATCGCCACGACGATCGAAGACAGCGAGACTGTGACCCCGCCGACCTGGAAGCCAAAGAAGGCTGCCCGCAGCGATGTCGTCAGATCCGTCGATTCCAGGCCCCATGGCGCAAGCGCCAGCATGACCGTGACGACGATCAGCACGATCTTAAGGGCGCCAGCGAGGACGACCGCGATCTTCTGCAGCGTCGCCGCGCGCAGGCCGATGCCCGCCCGCAAGGTCAGCGCGAACCGCCCGTCGCCGGTGAGCTGGCTGACGATGCCGAGATCGATGAGCTGCATCAGCAGCACGAAGACGGCGGCGAGAATGCCGAGCCAGATCACCTGCTCGGTCAGGAAGGTCGCCAGCACCACATAGCCGAGCAGCAGCGCCAGGATGATCGCGATGCCGACGACCCAGCCGAGAATCCGCACCGGCCCGAGGCTGGCGCCGTCGACCGGCACATAGGGGCCCAGGCACGCCTCCTGCTCGATCTCCTGGTTGTCGCGCAGGCGATAGAGCCCAGCGATCAGGATGAGCGCGAAGACGGTGGCGACGACGCCGCGCACGATGATCGACAAGGTGAGGCCGGCGGCGATCGCCTGGAGCCAGGCTTCCAGCACCTTGCCGATCGCCATGACGATGGCGAGCGAGCCGCCGAGCCGAGTCACCGTCTTCGCGGTCGATTCCATCACGCTGGCGAGGCGACGCTGCGGTTCGCCGGGCGCAAACAGCGCATCGACCAACGCCTGGACGAAGGCGAAGAGAGCGAGCCCGAAGACCGCGGCGAGGATCACCGGCTGGATTCGTGGCGGCAGCAGGCCGGCGGTGTTGAGGCCGGCATAGATCAGCCAGCTCGCCAGAGCCGGCGGCGCCGTCCGCGCGACGATGCGGATGAGCGCCCCATAGAGGATATAGCGATCGCTCGAATCGACGCTTGCCGCCAGCCTTGCGGTCAGCCGCGGCATATAGCGGGCGCGCGCGGCATAGAGCGCGATCGCGCCGAGGAACGAGAGCGCGACCAGGACGCCGCGTGGGCTGAACAGGGCCGAGGTGAAGACCGAGAGCCAGTCGCCGAAGATCAGTTGCGAGGCACGCAGGTCGGACGGGAAGGCCGTCAGCGTCGTCGACCAGACCTCGGGATTGAGGACGGACGGCCCCGCCGCGAACAGCGCCTTGGCGAAGCGGTCGCGCCTGAGATCGCTGATCGAGCTCTGCAGCTGCTCGCCTTGCAGCAGCGTCGCGCGGCCGATCTTCAGGGTCTCATCGGCCTCAGTGAAGGTCTTGGTGCGGGTCTCGCGTTCGCGTGCCACATCCGGCGTCTCGGGCGGGGCATTGGCGTCCGGCTTCGCCCCGAGCTGGTCGAGCCGCAACTTGGCCTGCTCGGTGCGTGGCGCCTGCTCGTCCGTGAGGATGCGCAGCTGGTCGAGCAAGGGCTGCAAGCGCAGCCGCTGGCGCTGCAACTCAGCATCCGAGACATTCGGATTGGCGAGCGAGCCTTCGATCTGGCTGAGCTCGCCGCGGATCGAATCGAGCCGAGCGCGAGGGCTGGTGGTATCGGCCGATTGCGCTAGCACCGTCAGCGGCAGGAGCAGCAGCGCCAAGGCGAACAGCACCGCGCCGCCAGAGCGGCGGAAGGCTCGGTCGAGGCCGGAAATCATCGACATTGCGGTCCTGCCGGGCTGATTCGCATCGTTGCGCAGCCTCGCCATTGCAGCGAGGCGAAAGCAAGCATGTCTGACGAAACGGCAGTTCGGCCCGTTTCAAGGCATTGCCGCGCTGGCGGACGATGATCGTGCAAGGGCATCACATTCCTGTGAGAGCGCGCCGGAGCCGACGCGCCTGAGGCCCCCGTGTCTGCGACAGAAAACCGGACAGCATCATGGCGGCGCCGGTAAAAGCTGCCTGAGCCGACGAGCGGGTGCCCGGAAACAGCCCAACGGGACCGTGATCGCCGGTGAGCATGCAACCTCTGGCGGCAATCGCGCTTCTGGGTTTGAATTCCTCCAAAGAACACCTCCGGCCGCTGATGGGCCGGCATGTGCATGCGGCGAGGCGCGCTGGCTCTCTCGCCAATCTTGGAATCGAAACCGGGAGGTTTGCGGTGGCTAAGCTCAGCATCAATGGCAAGACGATTGACGTTACGGTTGAGGACGACACGCCGCTGCTCTGGGTCATCCGCGAGCAGATCGGCCTGACCGGGACGAAATATGGCTGCGGCGTCGCCCAGTGCGGTGCCTGCACTGTGCATATCGACGGCGTCGCCACCCGCTCCTGCACCATGCCGGTGAGTGCTCTCACCGCCGAGCAGAAGATCGTCACCATCGAGGGCCTCTCGCCCGACGGCAATCATCCGATCCAGAAAGCCTGGATCGAGCACGACGTGCCGCAGTGCGGCTTCTGCCAGAGCGGCATGATCATGGCTGCCGCTGCCCTGCTCCAAGCCAATCCCAAGCCGAGCGATGCCGACATCGCCGCCGAGATGACCAATATCTGCCGCTGCGGCACCTATAACCGCGTCAAGGCAGCGATCAAGGACGTCGCCGCTGGCGGCCAGCTTGGCCGCGGCTGATCGCATTTTCCCTTTTCCCTGCGCACGGCTCGAGCGCGACCGCCTCGCCGCAGCGCCATCCGCAATCAGGAGGACGCCATGAGTCTAGCCTCTGTGACCGATACGAAGCTCTCCCGTCGTGGCCTGCTGAAAGGCTCGGCCGCAGCCGCCGGCGCCTTCAGCTTCGGCTTTTCCGTCCCGCTCTCCGGCGAGGCACAGGCCCAAGCCACCGTGCCGGAGGTCAATGCCTGGGTCGTGGTCCATCCCGACGACAAGGTGGTGATCCGCATCGCCCGCTCGGAAATGGGCCAGGGCACATTGACCGGTCTCGCCCAGCTCGTCGCTGAGGAACTCGATTGCGACTGGGCCAAGGTCACCACCGAATATCCGACGCCCGGCCAGAACCTCGCCCGCAACCGCGTCTGGGGCAATTTCTCGACCGGCGGCAGCCGCGGCATCCGCGAATCCCACGACTATGTCCGCAAGGGCGGCGCAGCGGCCCGGATGATGCTGGTCCAGGCCGCAGCCGATGGCTGGAAGGTGCCGGCCGCCGAATGCAGCGCCGCCAAGGGCGTGATCAGCCATAAGGGTTCCGGCCGCTCGATCCGCTATGGCGAGGTCGCCGCCGCGGCCGCCAAGCTGCAGCCTCCCGCGGCGGCGAACGTGCCGCTCAAGGACCCGAAGGACTGGACCATCGCCGGCAAGCCGCTGAAGCGACTCGACACCGCCGACAAGACCACCGGCAAGAAGGTCTACGGCATGGACTTCACCATGCCGGGGATGCTCAACGCCGCGATCAAGGATTGCCCGGTCTTCGGCGGCAAGGTGAAGAGCTTCGACGCCGCCAAGATCAAGGACATGCCGGGCGTCAAGCATGTCCTGCCGGTCAGCGACAGCGCCATCGCCGTGGTCGCCGACACCTGGTGGCGCGCCAAGACCGCGCTCGATGCGCTGCCGATCACCTGGGACGAGGGCGAGCATGCCAAGGTCTCGAGCGAGAGCATCGCCGCCTGGCTGAAGGAAGGGCTCGACGCGCCGCAGGCCGCCGTCGGCAACCAGAACGGCGACGTCAAGGGCGCCATCGCCAACGCTGCCCGCGTGATCGAGCAGGTCTATTCCTACCCGTTCCAGAACCATGCCTGCATGGAGGTGATGAACGCGACCGCGCTCTATACCCCGGAACGTTGCGAGGTCTGGACGCCCACCCAGAACGGCGAAGCTGCGCTCGCCGCCGCAGCCGAAGCCTCCGGCCTGCCGCTGGCGAAGTGCGAGGCCTACAAGATCGACCTCGGCGGCGGTTTCGGCCGGCGCGGCGCGGTGCATGACTGGGTTCGCCAGGTCGTCGCCATCGCCAAGCAGATCCCCGGCACGCCGGTCAAGCTGATCTGGTCGCGCGAGGAGGACATGCTGCATGGGCGTTTCCACCCGGTGACGCAGTGCAAGCTCACCGGCGCGCTCGACAAGGACGGCAACCTGACCGGCCTGCATATGCGGATCTCCGGCCAGTCGATCGTCGCCGGCATCTTCCCGCAGAACATCCAGAATGGCCGCGATCCGGCGGTGTTCCAGGGCCTCAATCCGCCGGGGCCGGAAGCGTCGATCGGCTACGGCGTGCCGAACCTGCTGATCGACCACGCCATGCGCAATCCGCACGTGCCGCCGGGTTTCTGGCGCGGGGTCAATCTCAACCAGAACACGATCTATCTCGAATGCTTCATGGACGAACTCGCCCATGCGGCGGGCAAGGACCCGCTCGAATTCCGCCGGGCCCTGATGAAGGATCATCCCAAGCACCTCGCCGTGCTCAATGCCGTCGCCGAGAAGGCCGGCTGGGGCACGAAGGCGCCTGATGGGGTCTATCGCGGCATCTGCCAGACCATGGGCTTCGGCTCCTATGTCGCGGCGGTCGCCGAGGTGTCGGTCGATGCCGAGGGGAAGGTCAAGATCCACAAGATCACCGCGGCGACCGACCCCGGCCATGCCGTCAACCCGGCGCAGATCGAGCGCCAGGTCGAGGGCTCCTTCGTCTACGGGCTCTCCGCCGCGCTCTTCGGCGAGTGCACGGTCAAGGACGGGCGCATGGTCGAGGAGAACTTCGACAGCTATCCGGTGGTGCGCATGGAGGACATGCCGGCGGTCGAGACGGTGATCGTGCCCTCCGGCGGCTTCTGGGGCGGCGTCGGCGAGCCGACTATCGCGGTCGCAGCGCCGGCGGTGCTGAACGCGATCTTCGCCGCCACCGGCAAGCGCGTGCGCAACCTGCCGCTGAAGAACACGGATCTGCGCAAGGCGTGAGGCTTGCCGCGATCCGGACCGCGTTGACCCTGCTGGCGCTCGCAAGCGCGCCGGCAGGGGCGCTCGAAACCTACAAGGTCGTCGGCGATGCGATCCCCGCGCCGCTCGGCGGCAAGGTCGGCGATCCCGAGCGCGGGCGGGCCCTCGTGCTCGACCGCACCCAGGGCAACTGCTTGATCTGTCACCAGGTGCCGGAGCCCAATGAGCCCTTTCAGGGCACGATCGGCCCGGACCTCGCCGGTGTCGCCACGAGGCTCGATGCCGGCCAGCTGCGCCTGCGGCTCATCGATGCCAGCCTGCTCAATCCGCAGACGGTGATGCCGCCCTATTTTCGTAACCAAGGATTGCGAGACGTTGCCCCGGCCTTTCGCGATCGGCCGGCGCTGACCGCCCAGGAGATCGAGGATGTCGTCACCTATCTCGCCAGCCTACGCGCGCCCTGAACCGGCGCTCTCGCGCCGAGAAGTCATGGCGGTCGGCGCCGCCGGCCTCGCGCTCGCCGCCCTGCCCACGGCCGCTCGCGCGGCCGCGCCGCCAGCGCTCGCCGAGCTCATCGCACGCATCACCGAGGGCGCAGTGCCCGAGCGCAGCAAGATCAGCTTCGACATTCCACAACTGGTCGAGAACGGCAATTCGGTCGATGTCGCAATCCAGGTCGAGAGCCCGATGACCGATGCCGACCATGTCCGCTGGATCCATGTCATCGCCGAGAAGAACCCGTTTCCCGACGTGGCGCGCTTCCACCTCACCCCACGCAGCGGCCGGGCCGATATCCGCGCCACCTTGCGCCTCGCGACCTCGCAGAAGGTCGCGGCGATCGCCTCTTTGAGCAATGGCGGCTACCTCATCGCCGATGCCGACATCGTGGTGACGCTGAGCGCCTGCATCGACGGAGGCTGACCCGATGGCATCGTTCAACGCCCGCATCACCATGCCGGCCGAGGCCAAGGCCGGCGAGATCGTCGAGATCCGCGTCCTCGTCCGCCATCCGATGGATCGCGGCGGCCAGGTCGATGCGGAAGGCCGCGTCGTGCCGCGCAAGATTTTGAACCGGCTGACCGTGACCTATGCCGGCGAGCCGGTCTTTCGCTACGACATGCACACCGGCGTCTCCGCCAACCCCTTCGTCAGCTTCACCACCCGCGCCGTCGAGACCGGCGACCTCACCTTCGAATGGCGCGAGGATGGTGGAGCAACCTTCACCCGCACCGCCCGTCTCGTCGTGACATGAGCGTCGCCGGCCGCGTCTTCGCGGCAATCCTGCTTGTATTGGCGGGCGCCGCTATGGCCCAGGAGATTAAGCCCGGCAGCGCCTTCCTCTCGCCGCAGATGCAGCGCCAGCAGGAGGACGAGGCCCGCAATCCCGGCTGGCTCTGGGTCGAGCAGGGCGAGGAGCTGTTCAGCCGCCGCGAAGGGGCCGCGCCGAGCTGTCTCTCCTGCCATGCCGACCCCAAGCAGAGCCTGCGTGGCTCGGCCGCACGCTACCCGCAGGTCGATGCCAACAGCGGCAAGCTGATCAATCTCGAAGGCCGCATCGAGCAATGCCGGGTCGATCGCCAGAAGCAGCCCGCCTTCGGCTATGAGAGCCAGGAGCTGCTCGGCCTCACCGCCTATGTCGCCTCGCTCTCGAAGGGTATGCCACTCTCGGTCTCAGCCGAGGGCGCGGCAAAGCCGATTTATGAAGCCGGCAAGGCCTTCTATGAGCGCCGGCAGGGCCAGCTCAATCTCGCCTGCACGCAATGCCATGACGGCCTCGTCGGCCAAAAACTGCGCGGCGACACGATCAGCTACGGCATCGGCACCGGCTATCCCGCCTACCGGCTCGAATGGAACGGGCTCGGCTCGCTGCACCGACGCTTGCGTGCCTGCTCGCTCGGCGTCCGGGCGACGCAGTTCGACTACGGCTCCGACGATTATCTCGCGCTCGAGCTCTATCTCGCCGTGCGGGCCAGGGGGCTCGCTTTGGAGGCACCGGGTCTGCGGCGATAGGCCTTGTTGGCAGTCGCGCGAACCGTCACGATCCCGGCACAGTCCTGTCGGAGAGGTCTGGGATGCTTCGCCTGCCCGCCTTCGTCGCCACGCTCCTGCTAGCAACCGCCGCCATCGCGCAGCCTGATGCCGAAACGCCGGCCTCCGCTGCCGGCGTGGCCACGCCTCCGCCCTTCGTGCTCAAGGGCACCGAGGTCCGGACGATCCGCGCCAAGGCACTGCAGCGCGATTACGAGATCTTCGTCAGCTTGCCGGAATCCTATCAGAGCCAGCCGCGGCGGCGTTTCCCGGTGCTGTTCGTCACCGATGCCGACTATGCCTTCCCGCTGGTGCGCAGCATCGCCCGGCGGGTCGGCAACCGGGCGCAGGGGCTGGAGGAGTTCATCCTAGTCGGCCTGTCCTATTCGGTCGGCGACACGCCCGAATACAGCCGCCGGCGCGACTACACGCCGACGCCGAACGGCGAAAAGACGCGCGACCCGTCCGGCAAACCTCCGGTCTTCGGTGAGGCCGAGAGCTATCGCCGCTTCCTCTCCGAGGAGCTGATGCCCTTCGTTGCCGCGACCTACCGGACCGACACGACCCGCAGCATCTATGCCGGCCACTCCTATGGCGGGCTGTTTGGCCTCCATGTCCTGTTGAGCGAGCCAAAACTGTTCTCGCACTACATCATCGGCAGCCCCTCGCTCTGGTTCGACCAGAAGGTGCTGTTCCAGCGCGAACGCGCCTACTCCGAAGCCAACAAGGAGCTGAAGGCGAACGTCCTGATGGCGATCGCCTCCTATGAGACGATCGACAAGGCCTCGGGCGATCCGCGCTACAACGGCAAGACCGACATGATCGCCGATCTCAAGGAGTTCGAGCAGGCTTTGCGCTCGCGCAACTATCCCAGCCTGAAGCTCTCCAGCGAGATCATCCCCGGCGAGGACCACCTCACCGTCTTCCCCGCGATCGTCACGCGCGGACTGCTCTGGGCGCTACCGGCAAAGCGGGACTGACGCCTCAATCCTTCTTGTCCTTGCCGTTCTTCGGCTTGTCTTTGTCCTTGTCCCGGCCCTTCGGCCTGGCGCGGTTGTGGAAGCTCGCATTGCCGAGCCCAGTGCCAATCGTGAGCACCGCCCAGTGCTCGACATCCTGCATGAACGGCAATTCGCTCAGGCCCTGGACGACGGCGTCGTTGTGCATCGTCACGACGGTGTCGTGCTCGCCGATCTCCGGCGCCATCTCGCGGATGCTCTCGACCAGGTTGAAGCGGCTGCTCGACCAGTTGCCCGGCAGGTTCTGAGCGCCGCGATCGATCGCGCCATCAGGCTCGATCAGGCCTGGGCAACCGATCCCGATGAAGGGCGCGACGCGTAGGCCCTCCCCCTCGGCGTGCTTGATCTGCTCGCGCAGCATCTTGCCTAGCCGCTTTACCGCCTCCTCGCGGCTCGGTTCCTCGTCGGCATGGCGCCAGAGCTCGGTTTCCCAGACGCGGGCCTTGCTGAGGTCGGACGCCTTGTCCTGGCGCAGTTCGACGATGCCGGCGCGGATGTTCGAGCCGCCAATGTCGACCGCGACCAGGCTGTCATAGGCCTCGAAGATCCATTTCGGCGCGAGATGGGCGCTACCGACCAGTCCGGCCTCGTCCGGATGATGGCGCACCGGCACCAGCTCGATCGTATAGCCTTCGGTCTGCAGGATGATGCCGGCCCGCGCGATCGCAAGCTCGCCGATCCGACTCTGGCGGAAACCGCCGCCGACGACAATGCGCTCGACCGGGCTCCAGGCCTTCTGGCGCAGGAATCGGCGGATGACGAAGGCGAGCGACTGGGCGAAGCGCTCGACCGCCGAGAGCACCAGCGCCGCCTCGCGCGCCTCGCCCTCGGTGAGCAGCCTGTCGAGTTCCGACTTGCTCGGCGTCTTGCCGGCTTTGGCCAGCGGGTCCTCGCCGGCCTCGGCGAGATGGCTGCGCAATTCGGCGAGATGGTCCATGAAGGCGCTGCGGCTCGCCTTGTCGCCGAGAAAGCCATCGGCATCGCGGATTTCGAGATTGTAGCTGGTGACAACGACGGAGGGCAGTTCCTGCGCCCCATGCGGTCCGTTCGCGCTCGTCTTGCTCGCCGTCGCAACTGCCATCGCTTCACCCCCGCCTTGAAAGCTCGCGGTGAGAACGAGCAAAGGCCCGTAGCGGTTCCTGCGCCGCACCGCCGCATGCCCCGTCTGCGCTGAAGGCGGGGACATTCAACCAGCCGGCGATTGACCGCCCCGCACCATTTCGCCTCCATAGCCGGCGGCGCGGTTCGCGGCCGGGGGGATGGACATGCTCGAAGTGATCGGCCGCTCGCTCGCGATCGGCATCGGTGCCACCGCTCTGCTCGATCTCTGGGCGCTTGTCCTCAATCGGGCCTTCGGCATACCGCTGGCGAACTGGGCCATGGCCGGGCGCTGGTTCGCCTATCTGCCGCGCGGCCGCTTCATGCACGATACCATCGCCGACACCCCGCCGGTCTCGAACGAGCTCGCGATCGGCTGGATCATGCACTACCTGATCGGCGCCATCTTCGCCGCGATCGTCATCATGATCTGGGGGCTGGACTGGGCCCGCAATCCGACGCTGCTGCCGGCCCTGATCGTCGGCGTCGTCACCGTCGGCTGCGGCTGGTTCATCCTGCAGCCGGGCATGGGCTTCGGCCTTGCCGCCAGCAAGCGGCCCAATGCCAACCAGGTCCGGCTGATCGGCCTGATCAACCACGTCGTCTTCGGCCTGGGTCTCTGGCTCGCCGCCCTGCTGACGCGTTGACCGCACCCACCGAGATTTCGAACGCAAGGATTGAGCTCATGGCCGCGACCCTGTTCCAGAACGCCCGCATCGTCGATGGCGCCGCGCCCGAGCGCGTCGCGCCGGTCTCCGTTCTGGTCGAGGGCGGATTGATCCGCGAGGTCGGCAAGAGCGTCCGCTCCGACAAGGCCAAGGTGGTCGATCTCAAGGGCCGCACGCTGATGCCGGGCCTGATCGACGCCCATGTCCATGTCATCGCCGGCCTCGCCGATCTCGGTCGCAATGCCGCTCTGCCGGATTCATTGGTGACGGTTCGCTCGCTGGTGATCATGCGCGAGATGCTGCTGCGCGGCTTCACCACGGTGCGCGATGTCGGCGGCGCCGATTTCGGCCTGAAGCAGGCGACCGAGGAGCACGACTATCCGACGCCGCGCCTCGTCATCTCCGGTAAGGCGCTGAGCCAGACCGGCGGCCATGCCGATTTCCGCGGCCGCTATGACGACCGGCTCGCGCCCGGCACGCGCCACCGTCTCGGCGCGCTCGGCCGCATCTGCGACGGCGAGGCCGAGGTTCGCCGCGCCGCCCGCGAGGAGCTGAAGGGTGGCGCCGATTTCATCAAGATCATGGCCAATGGCGGTTGCGCCTCGCCGACCGACCCGATCCATTTCTTCGGCTTCTCCGTCGGCGAACTCGAAGCGGTGGTCGAGGAAGCCCGCATGGCAGGCACTTACGTCTCCGCCCATGTCTACACCGACGAGGCGATCCGCCGCTGCGTCGAGGCCGGCGTTCATTCGCTGGAGCATTGCAACCTGATCAAGGCCGAGACCGCCAAGCTCGCCGCCAAGAACGGCGCCGTCGCCGTGCCGACGCTCGTGACCTATGACAAGCTCGCCAGCGAAGGCGGCAAGCTCGGCTTCCCGGCCGATTCCGTCGCCAAGGTCGAGTTCGTCCGCGCCGCCGGCATGGAGTCGCTGGCGATCATGAAGCAGGCCGGGCTCGCCATGGCCTATGGCAGCGACCTGCTCGGCGAGATGCACCGCCACCAGTCGGAAGAGTTCGTCATCCGCGGCCGGGCCCTGCCGGCGCATGAGGTGATCGGCGCCGCCACCCATGTCGCAGCCAAGCTGCTGAAGCTCGAGGGCAAGATCGGCACGATCGCGCCGGGCGCCCACGCCGACCTGATCGTCGTCGACGGCGACCCGCTGCAGGACCTCGCGCTGCTTACTCGCCAAGGCCGGCACATGCCTGTCATCATGAAGGCCGGCGCCTTCATCAAGCGCACCCGACTGGACTGAACCAGCGCTCTGATCGCTGGGTTGCTTCGGCGCAACACAACTCTAAAAAAATGTAGCACTCATTCAAACAACTCGAAGGAATGGTCCTTAAGGGTTATGACTTGAGTATTCTCCGATGCATAATTTGTGGTGGCCACTGACCTGGAACAGCTGCAGATGAATTCGCGAATGTTCTACTCGCTGCGGAATCGCTCCAAAGCCTCCGATGGCAATGAAACTACAGACAACGCTTCAATCCAGTTCCGGAATACCGCAATCGCTTTCATTTGTTGGACAATCCTGCTCGTTGCAGGTGGCGCGATCATCTTGGAGCGATACTGGATCTACCCGCTTCGCGCTCAATTGAAGGGCGTCCAGATCGCAGCTTATGGCAACGCCCAGCGCATCAATGGCTTGGAGAATCTGCAGGCCACTTCACCAATAATACTCCGAAGCGGACGTGACGCGGCCGCCCTGACCCCTGTCGAGCAATGTGTCGAGACACAGGTTGCGGCCGTGAAGGAGCGGTATGATGCAATCCGCGACGCCTATCGGGCTTGCTCGGCTCCATTGGCATCCTTCTTCGATCGCTTCCGCCTGTCGTTCTCCGAGGCCGAGAGCTTCGCCGTCTTTGTGACGCTGTTGAGTTCACGGCTTGGCAGCTATGGGCCGAGTGAAGAAACCGATCCCGCGCAGATCGCCAAGGATGATGTGCTCAACTGTACTCAGACGATGATCTTCGTCGCACGCACGATCAAACGCTACTATCCTGAAGCCAAAGTCCGTGAGATCGGAATCAGCAACCAGGCAATGGGTGAGCATGGCTTGGTTGAAATGTCGAATGGCGGTCGCGCCATGTTACTCGATGGTTTGGTCGGGCTCGTCGCGGACCTATCTTGGGACGAAGCGACCGCTGGAAAGCGCCCGCGACCATTCTTGATGCTTGAGTTCTTTCCGGAGACCAGTGCAAATCTACGGGCTCTGGCAGAAAATCTCACGCGGACTTTGCGTCTTGGCGGTTTGAGCAGGACCGATGTCAACTTCCAGCAAGAGGTCATGGAGGCCTCACTGCCAGGCTGAGGACCTTTCAACAAGCCCTCTTCGGTCGCGGCAGCGGCACATTCCATCACGCGCAATGCCCATCCCGAACGGCAATCCATGAAGCCCTGGACGCAGCTCGACGCCGCCGCGATCCCCGGCGGCGCCACGCTCAAGCTCATGCGCCGCGGCGAGGACGAGTTCTCCATCACGCTCGGCCATAACGAGCTGATGAACTCGCGCCTCAAGGGTTCGGAAGAGGCTCTGGCGACGCTCGCGATCGAGCGGATCGGCCAGCGCCCGAAGCCACGCCTGCTGATCGGCGGGCTCGGCATGGGCTTCACGCTCCGGGCCGCGCTCGCCGCGCTTCCGGCCGATGCGGAGATCGTCGTCGCCGAGCTGATCCCGGCGGTGGTCGCCTGGGCGCGCGGGCCGCTCGCCCCGATCTTCGCCGGCTGCCTTGATGATCCCCGTGTCACTGTGCGGGACGCGGACGTCGTCACCGTCATCCGCGAGGACAAGAGCCGCTATGACGCGATCCTGCTCGACGTCGACAACGGACCGGACGGGCTGATGGTAGAGGCCAATGACCGGCTCTACGACCATGCCGGCTTGTCCTACGCGAAGGCCGCTTTGCGGCAAGGCGGCGTGCTCGCGGTCTGGTCGGCCGGGCCGGACCGCAACTTCACCCAGCGCCTGCGCCAGGCCGGCTTCGCCGTCGAGGAGAAGACGGTGCGCGCCCGCGCCGGAGCCGGTGGCGCCAAGCACATGATCTGGCTGGCTGCCCCTCAGGGTAACGGGATCGCCGCGCAGCCCGCTCGCCCATCCGGGCGAAGACGGCGCTAGCGCTCGCCCAGCAGGCGGCCAAGGCCAGCCGAAAGCCCGATCGTCGGCACGGCCGCTGGCAAAGCGAGATCGCCCCGAGTCGGCTTGGGCGGTGGATTGCGGACCGCGTCGAGTACGGCAGCGAAGCCGGCGACGGTCGAGCAGATCACCGGCACGCCGACATGGGGCTGCACCCGCGCTGCGAGGCCGGCGAGCCCGGCGCCGCCTAAAATCACCGCCTGCGCCCCGTCGCGTTGGACAGTCCGCCGGCAGGCCTCGGCCAGCAAGGCGATTGAGCCGTCTGGGTCCGCTGCGATGTCGCCGCCGGTCGGCGCCACCGTCTCGATCGCAGCGAGGCGGCCGTCCAATCCGAGCGCCGCGGTGAATTCGGTAAGGATCGGCCCCCAGCGCTCGCCGCCGGTCACGATCGAGAAGCGTCCGCCCAGCGCCGCCGCCTGCAGGCAGGCCGCCTCCGCCATGCCGACCACCGGCACGCTGGCGATCTCCTTCAACGCCAACAGCCCGGGATCGCCGAAACAGGCGAGATAGACCGCATCGCAATCGCCGCCATGCTCGGCGAAGGCGTCGAGCGCGGCATGGCCGGCAATGGCGCCGGCGCTGCGGCTGGAGATGTAGCGCGCCCCGAAGCGGCCGGTCGCGGACTTCAGCGTCACATCGGCAGGCACCAGCGGTGCCAACACGCGCATGACCAGCTCGGTCATCTCGGGACTGGTGTTGGGATTGAGGACGAGGATGCGCAAGACAGTTCCGGGAGACGAGAGTTGATCGGCTTCGGGCCATTCCTTCAAGAGCCGTGCCATGAGCATTGCCGCGTCAAAGCCACCGCGACAAGGCCGGGAGCCCGCATTCCCCGCATGGTCGGCTCGCAAGGCGAGTGACCTGACAATGCCGTCACCAGGGTGATGCGGAACCAGCTCGCACCGCTCGGGTTGCACGCATGACTGCCCCAAATCGGAGGATGGACGATGCCAGCCAAATCAAAGGCACAGCAGAAGGCCGCCGGCGCCGCGCTCGCCGCCAAGCGCGGCGACATTCCCAAGAGCAAGCTCAAGGGAGCTTCGAAATCCATGGTGGAATCGATGACCGAGAAAGAGCTCGACGAAATGGCGTCGACCAAGCGCAAGGGCAAGCCGGAGCACGTCGCGAAGGATTGAGCGCCGGCACAGCCCCATGGGACCTTCGTCCGGTCAGAGCTTCCAGCGTTCGGCGACGACCCATGAAATGGCTGCCAGCAGGACCATGCCGACGGTGACTGAGAAGACCAACTGCATGCTCACCTCCCGTGTAAGCTGAGCACGTAATGAAATATGCCAGGTTGCAGTTCCCGGGCGCTTCTCGCTGAGGTTAAATGAATCCTGACGCGATCGGCGACTTATCAGATTTGGCTGTGATACGCTCGGCCGCCGAGACCGTGTTCACCAGCAGCATGGTCACCGTCATCGGGCCGACGCCCCCTGGAACGGGCGTTATGTAGGATGCTTTGGCTCTAACGGCATCGAAGTCGACGTCACCCTGCAGCTTGCCCTGCGCGCCGCGGTTGATCCCGACATCGATGACGACTGCCCCGGTGCGAACCATCTGTGCGCCGATCAGCTTGGGTACGCCGGCCGCCACGATCAGGATGTCCGCCAGGATGGTGTACTGGGCGAGATCGCGCGTCTTGGCGTGGCAGACAGAGACCGTCGCGTCGCGCGCCATCATCATCAGCGCCATCGGCTTGCCCACGATGTTGCTGGCGCCGACGATGGTGACGTTGCGCCCCTCGACTGGGATTTTCGCGTGATCGAGCATCCGCATGACGCCATAGGGCGTGCAGGGCGAGAAGATCGTTCTGCCGATCACCAGCCCCCCGACATTGTAAAGATGGAAGCCGTCCACGTCCTTCTCGGCGGAGATCGCCCGCAGTACGGCGTAGATGTCGTGATGGGCCGGCAGCGGTAGCTGGACTAGGATACCATGGACATCGGCGGCTCCGTTCAGGCGCTCGATCTCGGCGATGAGTTCCTGCGCCGAAATTCCCGAATCGAACTCGACGAGCGTCGACCGGATGCCGACCTCGGCACAGGCACGAACCTTGTTCGCCACATAGACGCGCGAGGCGGGATTGTCGCCGACGAGGATCACCACCAGATGCGGGACGATGCCGCCCTTGCTGCCGAGTTCGGCGACCCGCAGCGAGGTTTCGGTGCGAATGTCGCGCGCAATCTCGCGGCCATCGAGAATTCGGGCGCTCACATCGATCTCCTGCCATGGCTGGCGCTGTGGCGCGGCCGGCCGTGATACGCTGCCGCCGCGCGGAGGCCGCTAACGGAAAATGACCGTGCGTCGGCCGGCCAGCATCACCCGCCGCTCGACATGCAGGCGCAGAGCGCGCGCAAGGACCACGGCCTCGATATCGCGCCCGACACTGACGAGATCGTCGGGAGCGAGGGAGTGATCGGCCCGCGCGACGTCCTGGTCGATGATCGGCCCCTCGTCGAGATCGGAGGTCACGTAATGGGCGGTCGCCCCGATCAGCTTCACGCCGCGGTCGTAGGCCTGATGGTAGGGCTTGGCGCCCTTGAAGCTCGGCAGGAAGGAATGGTGGATATTGATCGCGCGCCCATCGAGCGCGCGGCACAGATCATTGGAGAGCACCTGCATATAGCGGGCGAGCACAACCAGCGACGCATCGGTCTCGCCGACGATCTCCAGGAGCCTCGCCTCCTGCTCGGCCTTGTTCGTCGCAGTGACCGGCAGATGGTGAAACGGGATGCCGTAATTCGCCGCGAGCGGCTCGAAATCGCGATGGTTCGAGACGATCGCCGGAATCGTGATGTTGAGATTGCCCGTCGCCTGGCGGAAGAGCAGATCGTTCAAGCAGTGACCGAAGCGCGAGACCATCAGGACGACGCGCTGCGGGCGCGCCGCGTCGATGGCATCCCAACTCATGCGGAAGGTGCCGGCGACACCGTCGAATTCGCGGCGGAACGCGGTATCGTCGAAGCTTTCGCCCACAGCGAAGGCAAGACGCATGAAAAAGCGTCCGTCCCGCGGGTCGCTGAACTGTGCGCTTTCCAGGATATTGCAGCCATGCCGGTACAGCACGCCGCTGACGGCATGCACGATGCCCGGCCGGTCCTCGCAGGACAAGGTGAGGACACGGCGCGGGCTCTGCGCGGCAATCCCCCGAGGAATTGCAGGCGAGAGCGGCGTGAGATCGGTCATGCCCTGTCGCCCATTGCCTGCTGCTTGCGATCGAGCGGCGCGGCGAGGCTGGCAGTCACAGGTATCGCCTTGCCCGCGAGATCGATCGTCCACTCGCGCGCGTCGAGCCAAACTTGGTCGATCGGCTCATGGCTTTCTGCCCAGCCGAGCGCGACAATGCCGCCGACGGTTGCGCCGAACGCCGCCGAGGTGATCTCGCCAACCGGCTCGCCGTCTGCCAGGATCGCCTCGCCGCCCCAGGCCATCTGGCCAGTCGGGCGAGGCCCGACGAGCGAGACCAATCTCTTCGTGCGCAGCGCAGAGCGCGCCGTCACGAGCGCATCGCGACCGATGAAGTCCCCCTTGTTCAATTTCACGGCAAAGCCGAGCCCGGCCTCGTAGGGGTTGACGTCCGGCGTCAACTCGCGCCCCCAGGCGCGGAAGCCTTTTTCGATGCGCAGCGCGTCGACCGCATAATAGCCCACATCCATGAGGCCGAGATCGGCACCGGCAGCGTGCAGGGCGTCATAGATAACGAGCGTGAATTCAGCGGGAACATAGAGCTCGAAGCCGTCTCCGAGATAGGATCGGCGGCAAGCCCAGCTCGTGGCGTAGCCGATCGTGATCTGGCGAATGGCGTTGGCCGGGAAGTCAGCGAGGTCGAAGGAGATGGGCGAGACACGGCCGAGAAGCTCCGCCACCTTTGGACCTGCCAGCGAGAGCACGGCATAGGCCGAGGTCACATCTGTCAGCGTTACACCCTCCGGGAGCTGGCGCCTGATCCAATGCGCATCGCGCGTCGCCTGCGCGGTACCGGTCAGGAGCAGGTAGGCGTCGGGCGCGATACGAGCGGCGGTGAGGTCGCTTTCGAAGGTGCCTCGCCCGTTGAGCAGGGCAGTGTAGACCGAGGTCCCAACCGGTACGGCGATGTCGTTGGCCGCAAGGCGCTGCAACGCGGCCTCGGCCTGCGGCCCCTGCAGCAGGAATTTGGCGAAGCTGCTCATGTCGACCAGTCCGGCGGCCTCGCGGCAAGCGCGGTGCTCCGCGGCGACAGTCTCGAACCAGTTCTGCGGTCCGAAGGAATAGCGGATGGTGCGCTCGTCCTCGTTGCGGGCGAAATAGTTCGCGCGCTCCCAGCCCATCTTCGAGCCGAAGACGGCGCCCTTGGCGGCGAGGCGCTCATAAAGCGGCGAGCGCCGGAAGGGCCTCGCGGTGTCGAGTTCCCGGTTCGGCCAGGGCATGGCGTAGTGAAGACCCAGTGTCTCCTTGATGCGATCCTTCAGCCAGGCCGGATTGTTGTTGAAATCCGCGAAGCGTCGGATGTCGACCGGCCAGAGATCGCTGGTCGCCTCGCCCGCGACGATCCATTCGGCGAGCGCCCGGCCGGCGCCGCCGGCCGAGGCGATCCCCATCGAGTTGAAGCCGGCGCCGACATAGACGCCTGCCATCTCCGGAGCTTCGCCGAGCAGGAAGTTGTTGTCCGGCGTGAAGCTCTCCGGGCCGTTGAGAAAGGTCTTGATCTCGGCCGTCTCCAGCGCCGGCACGCGCTGCAGCGCATTCTCCATCAGGATCGCGAACTGGTCCCAGTCGTCCGGCAGCAGCTGGAACTCGAACGGATAGGGAATTCCGTCCATGCCCCAGGGCTTGGCGTCCGGCTCGAAGCCGCCCATGACCAAGCCGCCGACCTCTTCCTTGTAGTAGGTGTAGCCATCGGGGTCGCGCATCACCGGCAGGTCCGGCGTCACACCCTCGATCTTGCCGGTGACGATGTACATGTGTTCGGCCGAATGCAGCGGCACCGAAACACCGCACATCTGCCCGACGGTGCGGGACCATTGCCCGGCGCAGATGGCAAGGACCTCGCATTCGACGCGGCCCTGGTCGGTGAGCACCGCCCTCACCCGGCCCTTGTGCGTCTCGACGCCGGTGACGCGAATACCCTCGCGCACGATCGCGCCACCATTGCGCGCGCCACGCGCCAGCGCCTGGGTGATGTCGGCGGGGTTCGCCTTGCCGTCGCCGGGCAGCCAGACGCCGCCGACGAGATCGTCGGTGCGCATCACGGGCCATTTGTCGCCGGCCTCATTCGGGCTGAGTTCCTCGATTTCGACGCCCTGCGCGCGCGCCGCCGAGATGGTGCGGCGCAATTGCGTCATGCGCTCCTGCGTACGGGCGACCGAGACCGAGCCGCAACGCTTCCAGCCGGTGGCGAGCTCGGTCTCCTTCTCCAGGGAGGCATAGAGTTCGGTCGAGTAGCGGATCAGCCGCGTCATGCTCGACTGGCTGCGCAACTGGCCGACGAGGCCGGCTGCGTGCCAGGTCGTGCCCGAGGACAGGCGCCCCTGCTCGAGCAGGAGGACATCACGCCAGCCGAGCTTGGTCAGGTGGTAAGCGACTGAACAGCCGATGATTCCGCCGCCGATGATGACGACGCGAGATTGTGTGGGAATGGACATGTGCGCCTCCGCAATGAAGGCACCTTAGTTCACAAAACCAAGATAAACAACAAAAACCACAAAATCGGTCAAATCAGCCAATGAGGAGGTGAACGCCGTTTTCAGCGAGCTTGCCAGCGATGGCTTCCGGCGGCGCTTGGTCGACCAGCAATCCGGCGCAAGTGTCGTCGCCGCTGATCCGGCTGGGCAGGACGAGCCCGAACTTGCTGCTGTCGGCCATGAGGAAGCCCTGCTCGGCGGCTTGCAGAAGCGCGCTTCGGATTGAGGCACCGGCGCGCGTGTAATCGGTGAGACGCCCTTCCGGATCGACGCCGCCGACGCTAACGAAAGACAGGTCGACCGAGAGGCGGGCGACCGCGCGCAGCGTCTCGGCACCTGACGTCGCGTCCTCGTTGCGGTCGAACTCGCCGCCGATCAGGAAGACTCGGGCGTCAGGCAGGCGGCTGATCAGGCGTGCATTTTCGAGCGATGTCGTGTGTACGACCAGCCGCTTGCGATCCGACCGCGCCAGAGCGCGCGCCACAGCTTCGGTCGTGGTGCCCGAATCCAGCAGGATCGTCATGCCGTCGCCGAGCATTGAGGCGGCCATCGCGGCAATCCGCTCCTTGCCCGCACGGTTCACGGTCTTGCGGCTGACGAAGGATGCTTCAGAGCGCTCGTTCCGAACGGCCCCGCCATGAACGACCGAGAGCAAACCGTCCGCCGATAGGAGCTTGAGGTCGCGGCGGATGGTCTCGCGCGACACATCCAGCGATTGGGCCAGCTCTTCGACGCTTATCGACTCCAGCCTGTCGAGACTCTCAAGAATTGTGCGGTGCCGTCGCGCCGCGATGTCGCGTGCCATGGAAACAGACCGAGGATCATGCCAGCAGGATGAAACTGATCTGGCTTATGTCGGTGGTCGACCCATGGCAACCGGATAGACATTCGTCGACAGCGCCATGGAGTCTGAGCATCGACGTCGGTCACACGACACGAGGTCGAACATCGTCAGCAATCAGCCCCGTGGCTTCAGCGTCAAGGGACGCATCATCGACCAGCTGATCGGCCGGTTGCGCTGCCATCGTTCTCCCTCTCCAATATGAGAACACAGGCGGATCGCCGACACAGGCGCTTCGGGCACGGGTCCCACACCTGATTTCAAAATGGGAGGCTACGTCGCAGACGCTCCGGGGTAGGGTCGCCTGAGTCTCCAGACGCAATCCTGTCCAGATCGCGCCTCCGGTCCTCGCCAGGGGCACTCTAGTTATAGCGATATGTGAGAAGTTTCAGTGGCTGGCAATGGCGTCCCGGAAGGGATTCGAACCCCTGACCTACGGTTTAGGAAACCGTTGCTCTATCCTGCTGAGCTACCGGGACGCACGTCCATGCGTTTAGCATAAAGCCGATGCGGGTGAAGCCTTCCTTTACAATGATCCCTGCGTTCCTCGCGGTCATGGCGGCAACGGCTCCCGCGACGCGAGCCGCGGATGACGCCTGCGCGACTGTCGAAGGGACCGAGCTGGTCCGCCTGGCGGGTCTCGACCGGCATGGCGATCTGCTTCTCGCCGACGGCCGGAGTGTCAGGCTAGCTGGGCTCGCGCCGCGGCAGAACGATGCCGAGCGCGAGCGCTTCGCCGCTCAGCTCGTGCGCTGGCACGGGCAGGCATTCCGATTGGCGCCGCTCGGCGCGCCCGATCGCTGGGGACGCGTCCCCGCGCGCCTGCTCGCGGCCGAAGCTGACCATGCCCTTGCCGGCCAGCCCGATTTGGCCGCCGCCCTGCTCACGGAGGGTGCGGCCCTGCGCCTGCCCGAGCCCGGCCTTGCCGCCTGCAACGAGATCTGGCGCAAGGCCGAGCCGCGGCCTGTCACGGCCAGCAGGACCGGTGTCCTTCCGGCGACAGAGGAGCGAAAACGTGACGCAGTGGCGCTCCCGGTGATTGACGGTCATGATGCTGCCGCGATGCGAGCGCAGGCGGGCCGGATCGTCGTGGTCGAGGGGCGTGTCGCTGCCGTCGGAGAGCGGGCGCAGCGAACCTATCTCAATTTCGAACGGCGGCGCGGCGCGGGTGGCAGCATCGTTCTGTCGCGCGCGCTGTGGCGTGAATTGCAGCGCGGCGGCTGGACCGCCTCCTCGCTGACGGGTAAACGCGTGCGCATACGCGGCGTGGTCGAAGGACGCGATGGCCTCCTGATCGAGGCCGAGACGCGCAGTGCACTGGAATTGATCGACTAGGGGCCGATGCGGAGAATTCAGCGACATCGTCAGCCTATCCGGGGGCGCTTCGTCGCCACGGTGCTGCCGGCCCTGTTGCTGGCGGCCTGCTTCGGCGACCAGAATTCCGTCCTCGCGCCGCTCAACCAACCCGGCGGCGAGCCGGCGCCGCGCGTCGCCAGCCTGCAGCGTGGCACCGATCGCGAGCACCAACGCCTGCTCGCGGCCTTCGGCGGCGAATATCGTGCGCCGCAGGTCAAGGCCGAGCTGGAGGCGATCATCGCCCGCCTTGCCAAGACCGGCGAAGGCCAGATCGGCAGCTATGAGGTGACGATCCTCAATTCGCCGATCGTCAACGCCTTTGCGCTGCCGACCGGGCGGCTCTACGTCACCCGCGGCCTGCTCGCCCTCGCCAACGACTCGTCCGAGATCGCCTCGGTAATGGCGCACGAGATCGCCCATGTCACCGCGAGCCACGCCGTCGAGCGCGCCGAGATGGAAGCGGAGTCCGCACTGGTCAGCAAGGTCGTGGCGCAGGTGCTGAACGACCCGACGACCGGGGCTGCGGTACAGCAGAGCTCGAAGCTCTCGCTCGCGCGCTTCTCGCGTCAGCAGGAGCTGACCGCCGACCAGATCAGCGTGCGCAACATTGCCCGCGCCGGCTACGATCCCTATGGCGCCGGCCGCTTCCTGGTTTCGCTCGGCCGCAACACCAGCTTCCGCGCCGGCGGCCAGAGCGGTGGCGACAAGAAGCTCGACATCCTCTCCAGCCATCCCTCGACACCGGAACGCGTCGCCGCCGTCACCAATGGCGCCCGCCAGATCGGCGCGCCCGGCCTCGGCGAGCGCGACGCCGCGCGCTGGCTCGGCGTCGTCGATGGCATTGCCTTCGGCGACGACCCGGCCGACGGCGTCGTGCGCGGCCGGCGCTATCTCAACAGTGCGCTGCGCATTGCGTTCACCGCACCCGACGGTTTCGAGCTCGAAGCGGCGCGCGAGATGGTCGTCGGCGTCAACAATGACGGCACGCAGGCGCTGCGCTTCGACTCGGTCGCGCTGAAGGCCGGCCAGACCCTCGAATCCTATGTCGCCTCGGGCTGGATCGATGGCGTCGCCACGGCAGAGGTCCAATCGCTGACGGTCGGCGGCCTGCCGGCGGCAGTGACCTCCGGCAAGGGCGCCGACTGGACCTTCCGCCTCGCCGCGATCCAGGCGGGGCCGCGTGTCTATCGCTTCATCCTCGCCGCCAAGGGCCAGAACGACCCCGAGCGCGCCATGCGGGCGCTGCTCGACAGCTTCCGCAATCTTAGCGCCAGCGACGCACAGTCGGTCAACCCCTTGCGGATCCGGCTGGTCACCGCCAGCGCTGGCGACACGTCAGCTGGACTCGCCGAGCGCATGGCCTCGACCGACCGGCCGCAAGAGCTGTTCCTGATCCTGAACGGGCTGGAGCGCAACGCCAGGCTGACGCCAGGTCAGCGTTACAAGATCGTGAGCGAGTAAGGCTCCACGCGCCTGCCGCTTTCCTCTTGGCCTGTGCTAGCCTCCCAGCCGTCGTCAGGACAGGGAGGCAGCCATGGCGCTCGATCGCCGCATCGTCGAACTCTACGACGAATACACCCACAAGCCGCTCGACCGGCGCAGCTTCATGAACCGGCTGATCGCCATCGCCGGCTCTGCCGCAGCTGCCGAAGCGGCGCTGGCTCTTCTGGAGCCGAACTACGCCCACGCCCAGCAGGTCCCGCCCGACGATGCGCGCATCGAGAGCAAGCGCATCGACGAGACCATCGGCGGTGTCAGGCTCAAGGGCTACCTGGTCACGCCGAAGACGCAGGCGAAGCGCGGCGGCGTCGTCGTCATCCATGAGAATCGCGGCCTGAACCCGCATATCGAGGACGTCACCCGTCGCGCCGCACTGGCCGGCTTCAGCGCCCTCGGCGTCGATTTCCTCACCCCGCTCGGCGGCACCCCGGCCGACGCCGACGCGGCCCGCGCCTTGTTCCCGCAGCTCAAGCCCGAAGATGTCGTTGCCCAGGGCCGCGCCGCCCTCGCCTTCCTGAAGGCCCGGCCGGATGCGACGGGTAAGGTCGGCGCGGTCGGCTTCTGCTGGGGCGGCGGCGCGGTCAACGACCTCGCCGTCAGCGCGCCGGAGCTCAATGCCGGCGTCGTCTTCTATGGCCGCTCGCCCGACCTTGCCAAGGTGCCGCAGACCAAGGCCCGGCTGCTGATCCAGCACGCCGCCCGCGACACCCGCCTGGTCGAGGGGCTGCCTGCCTACGAAGCGGCGCTGAAGGCGGCGGGCGTCAATTACCAGGCGATCGTCTATCCCGATGTCGACCACGCCTTCCACAACGACACCAGCGCCGAGCGCTACAACGCCGCCGCGGCCAAGCTCGCCTGGGAGCGTACGGTCGCCTTCCTCGCGGCGGAGACAGGGGCTACCTGATACGAAAAAGCCCGGCGGATCGCTCCGCCGGGCTCTTCTATTCGGTGAGGGAAAGCTGCCTCAGGCAGCCTCCTCCTGCAGATCGTCGTCGCCATCCTCGCCCTCGGCCGCCTCGGCGGCATCGGCCTTGCCGGCGCGGCGCGGCGACTTGGCGAGCTGGCCCTCGATCTTCTTCAGCGCCTCGGTCTCGGTGATCTCCTCGACCGCCGAGATCTCGCGGGTCATCCGGTCGATCGCCGCCTCATAGAGCTGGCGCTCGGAATAGGACTGCTCCGGCTGAGCCTCGGAGCGATAGAGATCGCGCACCACCTCGGCGATGGCGACGAGATCGCCCGAATTGATCTTGGCTTCGTATTCCTGGGCGCGGCGCGACCACATGGTGCGCTTGATCCGGGCGCGGCCGGTCAGGGTCGAGAGCGCCTTGCCGACAATGTCGGTGTCGGCAAGCTTGCGCAGGCCGACGCTCGCCGCCTTGGCGGTGGGCACACGCAGGGTCATCTTGTCCTTGGCGAAGCTGACGACGAACAGCTCGAGCTTGAAGCCAGCGACTTCCTGCTCCTCGATCGCCGTGATCTGACCGACGCCATGGGACGGGTAGACGACGAACTCGCCCGTCTTGAAGCCCTGGCGCACAACAGTCTTCTTCGCAGTGGACATGCCGTTTCGACTCCTGCATCTCTCCGCCGGAGCGGAGACGCGACTTTCAACCGCTGGCCGGGATGACCGGCGGCACTCTGCCTGACACGACGGGTAAGCCTTCTGGCCCTTGTCCCGCCGCAACACGCTCCCACAGCCGATTGTTTCTTGCGAACCACCAGACACGAAGACAACGACACACCGGACATTCTGACCGGCGGTGCAGTGCTGTCGTCTCAGGGGGTGCCCCGTTTGTGTGACCTCGCAGGGGCAGGCGGAACAAACTCGACTGTGGCTTGTGGATACCACAAAAATCGCGCCGAATCAAAGGTAAACGGAATGCAAACGTCGCCCGGCCGCGTTGCGGCCGGCTATGGTTAACCTCGATCGCCCCCTGACGGAGGGTAAGCTCAGTCGCCTTCGCCGGGGTTCGGCGAGAGAAGCTCGAGCTTGTTCGGCACGCCGTCGAACTCCTTGGCGTCGGCCGGCGAGTCCTTCTTCTGCGTGATGTTGGGCCAGCTCGCGGCGAACTTCGCATTCAGCTGCAGCCAGCTGTCGAGGCCGGGCTCGGTGTCGGGCTTGATCGCTTCGGCCGGGCATTCCGGCTCGCAGACGCCGCAATCGATGCATTCGTCGGGATGGATGACGAGAAAGTTCTCGCCTTCATAGAAACAGTCGACCGGACAGACTTCGACGCAGTCCATATACTTGCACTTGATGCAGTTCTCGGTGACCACATAGGTCATGGCGCTGTCCTTCCAATCGGCCGGCGCTTCTTTAGAGCCGGTCGAGAGAATGTTTCAAGGCCCTGTCACGACCGGAAACGAGATCAAACTTCCATCGAAACGAGCGTTTCGAGAAGATTTTTCGCAAGGATGCTGACGCGTCCCGCGCAGCTTCCGCGTTATCCCTTCGGCTCCTCCGGCGCAAGCGACTGATCGCCGCGTTCGCCGCCGCTCAGGACTTCGTAAAGGGTCTGCGCCTGCTCGTAAGAGCCGCGGCGCTCGGCGAAAGCCGTGACGCGGACGACCAGCGTCGCATGCGGCAGGGCCATCGTCAGCACGTCGCCGGGCTTCACGCCCAGCGCAGGATTCTCGACACGCTTGCTTGCAACCCGGACATGCCCGTCCTCCACCAGCCGCACAGCGGCGGGGCGGGTCCGCGCGAAGCGCGCGAACCAGAGCCATTTGTCGAGGCGTTGCCGATCGTCCCGCAAGCAGCCTCCGTCCCTAAATTGTCAGCCCTTGCGGCCGTCATTGCCCTCGAGCTGAGCCTTCAGGGCAAGCAGCTTGGCGAAAGGTGAATCCGGATCGGGCTGGCGCTCGGCCGGACGCGGCCGCGCCGGCTGCTGGAAGCGCTGTTCCTTGCCGCCGCGCTCGTCACGGCGCTGGCCGCCGCCGGGGCGGCCACCATCGCGCTTGAACTCGGGCCGCGGACCGCGCTCGGGACGCCCGTCGCGGCCCGGCTGGGCATTGCGACCGGAGCCTTCCTGCGCCGCCGCAGGCCTGCCGCCCTCGCCGCCAGCCGGGCGGGGGCCGTTCCAGCCACCCTCGCGCCAGCGATTGCGGTTCGGCGGACGCTGCCCGCCGGGCTTGCCTTCGCCACCCTCTGCCGCAGGGGCGGCCTCGGCAGCGCCGGCGCGACGCTCGGGCCGGCGGCCACGCTGGCCCTGCTCGGGACGGCGTCCGCCCTGATGGCGATGCGGCCGCCAGACCTCGATCAGCTCTGGCTCGGCCGGTGCAGCCGCCTCGACGGGTGCCGCAGGCTCAGCCGCCGTCGTTTCGGCCTCGGGCACAGCCTCCGTCGCCGGCTCGTCGCTCGGCAGCGCCAGCGTCGACATCGCGTCGGCAGGAACCGGCTCAACCGGGGTCGCGACTTCCTCCTCGGCCGGAGCCGCAGCGATCTCCGCATCGGTCAGGATCGGAGCATCCGGGGTCTCACCCGCTGGCGCAGCGCTGTACGCGTTTTCAGCAGCAGCCTCGACCTCACCGGAAGGCGCTACGTTCAGTGCGTCAGCCGCCTCGACGACGGAATCCGCTGGAACCGCCGGTGCCGTCGCGGCAGGCTCGGGAGCGACCGCAAGCGCAACGGTGATCGCCGGGCCCGGACGCTTTACCGAGACATAGCCGAGCGAGCGCAGGATAGAGGCAAAATCCTCGCCGGCGCAGCCGACGAGCGAGGTCATCGCGCCAGTGGCGACGAAGCCGTCCTGATCGGCGGTGCCCACTGGCGGCTGGCCGAGCGTGACGCCTGGGCGATAGGCGATCGCCGGGCGGATCAGGTCGGCAAGACGCTCCAGGATGTCGACGCGCACCGCCCGTTCGCCGCAGACGCGATAGCCGGCAGCGCGATAGAGGCCCTTCGGGACATCCTTGTTGGCCGGGAACGAGGTCCGCCCGGAGGAGGCGAGATGGGAGATGTCGTCGAGCCCGGCCGCTTCCGGATTGCCGTGCTTCAAGGCCCAGAGCTGGGCGGCGAGCGCGCGCGGCGCCGGCTTCAGCAACGCCGGAACGTAGAGGTGGAAGGCGCCGAAGCGGATGCCGAGCTGGCGCAGGCCCGCCCGTCCCTCCTGGTCGAGCGTCTTCATCTCCTCGGCGACCTTGCTGCGCTCCAGCACGCCGAGCGCCTCGGCCGCCTGATAGGCGATGCCGCGGGCGATGCCGCTGACGCTCTCGGCATTCTCCAGGATCTGGAGCGGGCCGAGCAGCTTGGTGACGTGGTGCTTCAGCCAGGCGCCGAGGCGAGTCTCGATCTGCTCGCGGGCCTGGGCCGGCAGATGATCGTCGACCATCAGGCGCAGGCGCGGCTCCAGCACCTTCTCGCCGGCGGTGAGGCGCGCCACCGGCTCGCCGATCCAGCGGATCAGCCCGTCATGCGACAGCACGAACACATCGTCCCCAGCCAGCACGACGCGCGAGGCGCGCGCTTCCAGCTCGCCGGCCAGCGCCTTCAGCGCCGCCGCGTTCAGTGCCTTCGCTTCCGGACCACCCGCCTTAGGGTCCGCCGTGAAACGGAAGCCTTGCAGCAATCCGACATGCTGACCCTCGACCAGGACATCGCCGGTCGCGGTGACTTCGGCCTCCAACATCGCATTCTCCCGCAGGCGACGCATCAACACGCTCGTGCGCCGATCGACGAAACGGCTGGCGAGCCGTTCGTGCAAAGCGTCCGACAGCCTGTCCTCTACAAGACGAGCCACCCCCTGCCAATGCTCAGGATCAGGCAACCAGTCCGGACGATTGGCGACATAGGTCCAGGTTCGCACCTGGGCGATGCGCGCAGACAGCGTATCGATCTCGCCATCGACACGGTCAAGCGCCGCCAATTGGCCGGCATACCAGTCCGGATCGAGCCGGCCATGGCGCATCAGGCGCAGATACAGCGTGGTCGCCAGTTCGGCATGCTGCATCGGCGCGATCTTGCGATAATCCGGGAGGCCACAGACTTCCCAGAGTCGCGACACCGCCGGCTTGCCCTGCGCCAATCGCGCCACGTCGTGATCGCGCGCCAGGATTTCCAGCGTGGTCATGTCCTCGGCAATCAACGCCCGCGTCAGCCCCTGTTCCTGCGGCAGGACATTGAGGCTGTCGAGCAGCCCGGGGATCGAGCGCAAATCGAGATCGGAGTTCCGCCATTGCACCTGGCGCACCGATTCGAAGCGATGATCCTCGATCGCCTCGACCAATTCCTGCTCGAAGGGCGGTGCGCGCCCGGTGGTGCCGAAGGTGCCGTCGCGCAGATGCCGCCCGGCCCGGCCGGCGATCTGGCCGAACTCGGCCGGATGCAGCTTGCGATAGTGATGACCGTCGAACTTGCTGTCGCCGGCGAAGGCGATGTGGTCGACGTCGAGATTGAGCCCCATGCCGATCGCGTCGGTGGCGACGAGATAATCGACATCGCCCGACTGGTAGATCTCGACCTGGGCATTGCGTGTGCGCGGTGAGAGCGCGCCCAGCACCACCGCCGCCCCGCCCTTCTGCCGGCGGATCAACTCGGCGATGGCGTAGACCTCCTCGGCCGAGAAGGCGACGATCGCCGAACGTCGCGGCAGCCGCGTGATCTTGCGGTCGCCGGCGAAGGAGAGGTTGGACAGGCGCGGGCGCGAGACGACGTTGACGCCGGGGATGATCTGCTCGACCAGCGGCTTCATCGTGCCGGCGCCGATCAGCATCGTCTCCTCGCGGCCGCGATGATTGAGCAGCCGGTCGGTGAAGACATGGCCGCGATCAAGATCGGCGGCGAGCTGGATCTCGTCGATGGCGACGAAATCGACGGGAAGGTCGCGCGGCATCGCCTCGACGGTGCAGACCCAGAAGCTTGGCCGTTCCGGCTTGATCTTCTCCTCGCCGGTGATAAGCGCGACCGCCTGTGGCCCGACCTTGTCGACGACACGGCTGTAGACCTCACGCGCCAGAAGGCGCAGCGGCAGGCCGATCATGCCGGTCGGGTGCGCGACCATCCGCTCGATGGCGAGATGGGTCTTGCCGGTATTGGTCGGTCCAAGCACCGCCGTGACGCCGCGAGCGCGGAGCGAAGGCGGAAGGGAACGGGGTTGGATCAAGACGCTGGAGCTTTCCTGCAGCCTGCGCGGCGAAACGCCGGGCCAGCCCTACCGGGATGAGCTGCCCGAAGGCAACCCGATCCGTGAACAGAACGAGTCCGGAACGAAGCGAGGCCGAATCGCTGACTCCCGCAGAATCAGGTTTCGTTCACGGCGAGATATCGCGGCAAGCGATTCAAAAACCACAAGATTTTGAATCGACCTCATTGTCCATCCTTCGCCGACTTGCGCGCGCGAGGGCCGCTTTCGCTCATGTAGGTCGTTTTGCCCCCAGAACGAGAGGGCCGGGCAGAATGAGTGCCCGGAACGAAGTCAACTCATGGCTTGACAATAATACGTACGTACGTATTGATATCTTCATGAGCAAACCATCCCTTCGCCCGAACCTCATCGCCGCCGGCCACGACCTGTTCTGGCAGAACGGCTACGCCGCCACCGGCGTCCGCGAAATCGTCGCGGCGGCTGGCGCCAGCCCCGGCTCCTTCACCAATCATTTTGCCTCGAAGGAGGAGTTCGCCGGCGAGGTGCTGGAGCGCTACTTCGCCTATGTCTGCGGACTGGTCGAGGAAGCGCTGGCCGATGACGGCCCGCCGCCTGCCGCCCGGCTGCGGCGCTATATCGACCTCATCACGACAAAGCTCGAAGAGGCCGACTGGGCCCGCGGCTGTATGGTCGGCAATTTCAGCCTGGAGACCGCGCCAACCAGCGAGCCGCTGCGTGAAAAACTCGCCGACATCTTCGCGCGCTGGCACCCGCCCTTCGCCGCCTGCATCGCGCAGGGGCAGGCCAGTGGCGAGATCACCAACGCCTTCAGCGCCGAGGACCTCGCCGATGTCCTGCTCGCTTCCTGGCAAGGCGCGATGCTGCGCATGAAGGTCGAGCGCGACCCCGCCCCGCTCGACCGCTTCAAGACCATCATCTTTCCCCTTCTGTTCGGAAAGGCCCAGTGATGAGCGATCATCATCAGCAGACGATCACCGTCACCCGCCGCGAAATCGCGGTGCTCGATTCGACCATGTCCTATCTCGAAGCCGGGACGCAGGGGCCGACCGTACTGCTGCTGCACGGGAACCCGACCTCCTCCTATATCTGGCGGAATATCATCCCGCGGATCGCGCCGGTCGCGCGCTGCATCGCGCCCGACCTGATCGGCTACGGCCAGTCCGGCAAACCCGACATCGCCTACCGCTTCGCCGACCAGGTCCGCCATCTCGACGCCTTCATCGCGGCGCTCGGGCTCGATCGCCTCGTCATCCTCGCGCAGGACTGGGGCACGGCACTCGCCTTCCACCACGCCTCCCGCCGGCCGCAGAGCATGCTCGGCCTCGCCTTCATGGAGTTCATCCGGCCCTTTGCCGACTGGGAGAGCTTCCATCAGCGTCCGCAGGCGCGCGAGCTGTTCAAGGCCTTCCGCACGCCCGGACAGGGCGAAAAGCTGATCCTCGACGATAACGTCTTCATCGAGCGCATTCTGCCGGGCTCGGTGCTGCGCCAGCTGGCGCCTGACGGGATGGAAGCCTATCGCCAGCCTTTCCCGACCCCGGCTTCGCGCCGGCCGATCCTGAGCCTGCCGCGCGAATTGCCGATCGCCGGCGAGCCCGCCGATGTCCACGCCGTCAGCACGGCCGACCACGCCGCGCTGCGCGCCTCGGCCTATCCGAAGCTGCTGTTCTCGGGCGATCCCGGCGCGCTGATCTCGCCGCAGCAGGCACGTGAGTTCGCTGCCGGCCTATCGAATTGCCGCCTCGTCGAGCTCGGCCCGGGCGCACACTATCTGCAGGAAGACCATCCGATCGCGATCGGCGACGCCGTCCGCAACTGGCTCATCGAAATCGGCGCCGCACAAGCGCTGGAAATCCAGGGACAGCAGGCAGCGGCCTTCTGATCACTAAGCAAAAACCTCGGCGAGGACCTGCGCCGCTTCGTCGGGCGCCTCGACATGGACGAAATGGCCGGCGTCCTCGCAGAAGGTCACTTCGACGTCGTCGAAATAGTGCGACAGGAAGGCGGACCAGTCCGACTTCAGGATCGGGTCGTGCCGGCCCCAATGCACCCGCGTGCGCTGATGGATCGGCACGGACGGCGCTGGATGACCGTCGATCGCGGCGATCCGCGCCGCATTCTGGCTGCGATACCAGTCGAATCCCCCGCGCAGATTGCCCGGCTTCATGAAGTTCTCGACCCAAAGGTCGAAGACCGGCGCGAAGGCATCCTTGCGATGGCACCAATGCGTCAGGAAATGCCCGAGATAGAGCGCGCAGGCCTCGCGACTCGATCCGATCAGCTGCTCCGCCAGCGGCAATTGCTGGAAGGACTGGTACCAGATCTCGTTGACATGGCCGTCGCGAACCCAAGCCGAGCCGACGCTCGGCGTCGGGCAGTTGAAGAACAGGAGCTTCTCGACCCGCTGCGGATGGCGCCGCGCCAGCCCCTGCGCGACATAGGCGCCGACATCGTGGCCGACGACGCCGACCGGGCCGGTGCCGAGCGCGTCCAGTAGCGCCGCGATGTCATCGGCATGGGCGTTGGCACCGACATCGCTGCGCGGCGCTGATGACTTTCCGCTGTCGCCGAAGCCGCGCAGATCGGGCGCGATCAATCGGAACTCGCCATGCAGCCGGTTCATCACCGGCAGCCAGCTCATCCAGAATTCCGGCCAGCCATGCAGCAGCAGAACCGCTGGCCCATCGCCAACCTCGGCGACATGGAGCACGGTGTCGCGCACGACGACCTGGCGATGCCTGAGGCCGTGCGGCAAGGCGAAATCGCTGGACATGACAGCTCCGCAAGCGAATCGCAGATGAGGCTAGCGCCTCGAACGAACGTTCCGCAATTCGCCGAATGGCAAAGCCTTCATGCGTTGAAAGGCGATGGCGGAGTCGAGTCATCCGCCTTCTTCACCGCTGGGAAGAGGATAGCGGCCGCCGGCTCGGTCTCGAAGCGATCTACGAACCCACGCCCTTCCCGCTCGAACTGGCGCCTGACCTCAATTCCGCGTCGCGGTCGCCGTCACGCCCGGATCGACCTTGAAGCTCGAGGCCTCGATCACCGCGGTGCCGATCATCGTCTTCACCGAGATGCGCACCGGCAACATCATGTTGGTGCCGGCGACGGGGGCTAGCCAGGTCGAGATGTCCTTGTTCTCGGCCATGAACTTGGTCGACGGCCGCAGGGAGCGGTGGCCGGCGATCGGCACATAGCGCGCCTGGCAGACCGAGACCGGGCCGCTATAGCCGTCGATCTTGATCTCGCGCGTGCCGGAATAGCTCAGCTTGATGTCGTATCGGGCCGCGCCATCGAAGATCGCCAGCGTGCGATTGCAGGCGGCCGCGCCGCCATTGCGCCCGGAGGCCTCGACCGGCATCAGGAAGGCGCTGAGCGGGTCCATGATGTTGCGCTGGTGCTCGTCCTTGAGCGGAACGCGATCGGGCTTGGCGTCGATCGGCGGCTCGATCGCCAGCGCCTGTACGGCGTTGCGGTCGAGCGCCATGCGCACGGTCCGGCTTTCGCTGGAATTGGCCGAGGACACCGCGAAAGTCGTCGGCGAGAGCCTGCTGCCGTTGAGATTGCCGGTGGCGGCGCCCGAGCCGCGCCCGCCGGTGAAGCTGCCGACGAGGCCGGTCAGTTTGGCATTGGCGTCGAGCTTGTAGCTGCCGCCGTCGATGCCGCCGGAGAGGTTCGCCTTGCCGAGCGACAGGCCGAGCAGCGAGACGTCATAGGTCGCGTCGAGCGAGGCCGCCTGCGCGGCCGGGGCGGACAGGGCGAGCGTCAGCGCCGCGATCAAGGCGCTGCTGGCGAAAGGCAGAGCGAGCTTCATCTGGAGGCTCCGGGCGCGAGCGAGATCGTCGCATGCACTGAGATTCGGTCCGAATCGTGACTGGCTTTGCGTCAGCTTGGCGGGATAATGGTTACCGAGATGTTTCCAGCCCGTTTCCACACGACCTGCCTTGACGCCCTGTCACCGGACCGTTATAGACCCGCCACTTCAATTTGACTTCCGGTGCTTGCCTGCCGGCACGTCGCGTGTCGGCAATTTGCGTTGAGTACCGGAGATTTTGGGAACAGGATCATGGCCCGCCGTTGCGAACTGACCGGGAAAGCCACCCAGACCGGCCACCTCGTCAGCCACTCGAACCGCAAGACCAAGACGGTCTTCCGGCCGAACCTGGTCAATGTCACGCTGCAGTCGGACACGCTCGGCCGTTCGGTCCGCCTGCGCGTCTCGGCGAATGCGCTTCGCACCGTCGATCACCGCGGCGGCCTCGACGCTTTCCTGGTCAAGGCTCCGGCTGGCGACCTGTCGACCGGCGCTCTGGCGCTGAAGCGCGACATCGAGAAGAAGCTCGCCGCCAACTGAGCGCGGGTTTCCTTCGGGATCGAATGAAGCGGCCGCAAGGCCGCTTTTTTTCGTTTGCGCGACCTGCCCCCTCTCCCCTTGCGGGAGAGGGCTGGGGTGAGGGGTCGCGCGCCACCGATCGCTGGCAGCGTTACATCAACTCATTGAAATAGGGCGCGCGCGACCCCTCATCCGGCCCATCGGGCCACCTTCTCCCGCAGGGGGGAGAAGGGAAGGGTCAAGCCCGAGCATGACGCGCGGCGTTACTGCGCCAACTCGAATTCCAGCAGCACAGTCCGCTGCAGGAAGGTCGAGAAATTGTCGTCCGAGATCAGGGTGATGATCGTCCGCCCGTTCTCCTGGTGGACGGCCATCCCCTCCATGTTATCGATCTCCTGGCCGAGATCGGCCTCGATCAGGATCGGCCCGTCCAGCTTCGCACCGGGGCGAATGGTAGCCCCGGCGATGCGGCGGATGCGCATGCCGACGCCGCGCAGCGGCTTGTACCAGCGTTCCAGCAGCAGCATGTCGCCGCCCGGCAGGAAGGCGAGGTCGGTGATGTCGTAACCGTCGCGGCGGATCACCTGGAGCGTGCCGGGCTGGCGCCCTCCGATGATGAAGCCGGCGGTCGGCTCGTCCTCGCGGCCTGAGCGCTCGGAGATCGCGATCAAAGCGCCGGCGAGCGCGTGCCCAGCCGGCAGCATGCCGAGCGCCTCCAGCCCGCGATTGCTTGGCAGGCGCTTCAGCGCCGGCGGTGTCGGCACGAGTTGCGCCCGCGCCTCGACACCATGGCGCGCCCAGTCGAAGCGCAGGATGTCATGGGCGCGTTCGACGCCGATGAAGGCGGTACCGCCCTGCATGGCCAGCGATTCGGTGTCGTAATAGCGCGAGCGATGCAGCGGCTTGCCGGAGGCCCCGAGAATCGGCGCGAGCTCGGCTTCCTCAAGTCCGGCGAGCTTGCCCTGATTGTTGCGCGTGAGCTTGCCCGTCAGCCAGAAGCCATTGTCGGTGATGGCGACGATCCCCGCCCCGTCGGGCGAGCGCCACAACCCCGAGAAGCCGCCGAAGCGGGGATGGCTGCCGGAGAGTTGCAGCCCGCCGCGGAAGACCAGTTGCCCGAAGCGCGTCTTCGTCGGGTTGCCCGGCGCGAAACTGGCGATCGGTCGAGCGGAGATGCTGACCGGGATGCGCCCAGGCTCCAGGCTCTGCGCCCGCGCAGGCAGGCCGAGAGCTGCCGCGCCGAGGCCGGCGAGGACGCTGCGGCGGCTTGAGCTCATTGCAGGCGGCGCGAGCCCCGCGAGCTTCCTCCGCCGGCATCTTCCTCGAACAGCTCTGCCAGCTTCTCGGTCATCACGCCGCCGAGTTCCTCGGCATCGACGATGGTGACGGCGCGCCGGTAATAGCGAGTGACGTCGTGGCCGATGCCGATCGCGATCAATTCGACCGGCGAGCGCGTCTCGATCTCGGCGATGATATGGCGCAGATGCCGTTCGAGATAGCTGCCGGCGTTGACCGAGAGGGTGGAATCGTCGACCGGCGCGCCGTCCGAGATCACCATCAGGATCTTGCGCTGCTCGGAGCGGGCAAGCAGGCGCTTATGGGCCCAGTCGAGCGCCTCGCCGTCGATGTTCTCCTTGAGCAGCCCCTCGCGCATCATCAGCCCGAGATTTTTCCGCGCCCGCCGCCATGGAGCGTCAGCAGCCTTGTAGATGATGTGCCGGAGGTCGTTGAGGCGGCCGGGATTCGCCGGCTTGCCCGATTGCAGCCAGCTCTCACGCGACAGACCGCCCTTCCAGGCACGGGTGGTGAAGCCGAGCAATTCGACCTTGACGCCGCAGCGCTCCAGCGTGCGGGCTAGGATATCCGCGCATGTCGCCGCGACCGTGATCGGCCGACCGCGCATCGAGCCGGAATTGTCGATCAGCAGCGTCACCACCGTGTCGCGGAAATTCGTGTCCGATTCCTGCCGGAAGGAGAGCGGCTGGAACGGGTCGATGATGATGCGCGGCAGGCGCGACGGGTCGAGCGCGCCTTCCTCCAGATCGAACTGCCAGGAGCGGTTCTGCTGCGCCATCAGGCGGCGCTGCAGCCGGTTTGCAAGGCGCGCCACGACGCCCTGAAGATGAGCCAATTGCTTGTCGAGATAGGCGCGCAGGCGCGTCAGCTCCTCGGCGTCGCAGAGCTCTTCGGCGGTAACGATCTCGTCGAACTTCTGGGTATAGGCCTTGTAGTCGGTCTGCGGCCGGTCATTGGCGCGGCTGTCGCGCGGACGCGGCGCCTCGCCCGCCTCCTCGGCCTCCGAATTCTCGTCTTCCTCGTCCCAGTCGCCGGCCGGCGCATCGGCCGCCTCGGAGGCGCCCTCCTGCAACTCCTCGGCGGCATCCTCGCTGGTCTCGGTCTCGGAGCGTTCGCCCTGGCTCTGCTGCTCGGCCTCGCCCTCTTCCTGCTGCTGCTCGTCGGAGGACTGGTCCTGATCGTCCTCGTCCTCCTCGGCGTCGTCGCCCTGGCTGGTCTGCTCGGCCATGTCGAGCGAGACGAGCAGGTCGCGCACGGTGCGGGCGAAGGCGCGCTGATCCTCGATCGACTTTGCCAGCCGGTCGAGATCGTCGCCCGCCTTGGCCTCGATCTGCTCGCGCCAGAGATCGACCAGCTTCGCCGCCGCCTTGGGCGGCTTCAGGCCCGTCAGGCGCTCGCGCACCATCAGGGCGAGCGCATCCTCCAGCGGCGCGTCGGCGCGATCGGTGATCTCCTCATAGCGGCCGCCGCGATGATAGCGGTCCTCCAGCATCGCCGAGATGTTGCCGGCGACGCCGCTCATCCGGCGCGAGCCGACGCATTCCACGCGCGCCTGCTCCACCGCGTCGAAGACGGCGCGGGCGGCATCGCCCTCGGGCGCGGCGCGGCGATGGATCGCATTGTCGTGGCAGGCGAGGCGCAACGCCATCGAATCGGCGTGGCCGCGCAGGATCGCGACGTCGCCCGCGGTGAGCTTGCGCGGCGGCTCCGGCAGGCGGGCACGCTCGCCAACCAGCGAAGGTTTGTCGGCGGCGAAGACGATCTCCATCTCGGGCTTACGCGCGATCGCCTTCATCGCGCCCGAGACCGCCCGCTTCAGCGGCTCGGCCGGCGCTTCCTTCGGAGTCCCGGGCTTGCGATTGGAGATGCTCATAGCGCCTTCATGAAGTGGTGGAACGTCTGCCCGGCGACCGGATAGCCTTCCATGCGGCCGCATTCGCGATAGCCCATACGTGGGTAGAAGCCCGGCGCCTGGATACTCATCGTGCCGAGATACACACCGCGCGCGCCATAATCGCGCGCTGCCTGCTCGGCCATTGCCAGCAACGCCTCGCCATGACCGGCGCCGCGATGAGCTTCGTCGATCCAGAACAGGTCGACATAGAGCCATTGCCATTTCAGCTCGCCGACCAGGCCACCCACCATGGCGCCGTTCTCGTCGCGCAGGCTGAGTGCGAGGGGCTGGGTATTGCGTGGCCCGACTTTGGCCTCGTTATGGGCGGCAAGCCCACGCAGCACGGCCTCGCGCGTCGCGGCAAAATCCGCCTCGCGCTGGATCGTGGCCTGCTTGCTGTCGGCAACGGTCGTCATCAACGCGCTCCCTCAGCGCGCCCGCCCGTCATACATCGTCGGGCTCAGCTCGGTCGGCTCGACGCCGGCAAGGCAGCGCACATTGATCGCGACCATAGGCGTGCCGTCCGGCATCGACCCACGCGCGAAGGATTCCATGCCGCAGCTCTCGCAGAACAGATGCTGGATCTTCTGCGTATTGAAGCGGTACTCGGTCAGCGCGTCCTCGCCCTTGGTCAGGGTGAAGCTGGTGGCCGGGGAGAAGGCAAGCACCGAGCCGCGGCGCTGGCAATAGGAACAGTTGCAGGTGATCGTCTGGGCGAGGTCGGCCTCGACCTCGTAGGCGACCCGACCGCAATGACAGGAACCTTCATACCGAGCCATGACCGGCCTCCTGCTGGTTGAGCCTGATCCGAGCACAGGAGTGCGACCACTCCTGCGGACGACATCTCAGCTCAGAACGACGTTGACCGCGCTCTCCGGCAGCTCCTTGCCGAAGGAGCGCTGGAAGAACTCCGCCACCAGCGTGCGCTCCATCTCGTCGCACTTGTTGAGGAAGGTGACGCGGAAGGCGAAACCGATATCGCCGCCGAAGATCGCCGCGTTCTCGGCCCAGGTGATGACCGTACGCGGGCTCATCACGGTCGAGAGGTCGCCGTTCATGAAGGCGTTGCGGGTAAGATCGGCGACGCGGACCATCTTGTTGACGATGTCCTTGCCCTCCGGCGAGGCCTGATAGTGCTTCGACTTGGCGAGCACGATCGCGACCTCGTTGTCGTGAGGCAGGTAGTTCAGCGTGGTGACGATCGACCAGCGGTCCATCTGGCCCTGATTGATCTGCTGCGTGCCGTGATAGAGGCCCGAGGTGTCGCCGAGGCCGACCGTGTTGGCGGTGGCGAACAGCCGGAAGGCGGCGTGCGGGCGGATGACGCGCTTCTGGTCGAGCAGCGTCAGCTTGCCGGACTGCTCGAGCACGCGCTGGATCACGAACATCACGTCCGGGCGGCCGGCATCGTACTCGTCGAAGACCAGCGCGATGTTGTTCTGCAGCGCCCAGGGCAGGATGCCGTCCTGGAACTCGGTGATCTGCTTGCCTTCCTTCAGCACGATCGCGTCCTTGCCGACGAGGTCGAGGCGCGAGACGTGGCTGTCGAGGTTGACGCGGACGCAGGGCCAGTTCAGCCGGGCCGCGACCTGCTCGATATGGGTCGACTTGCCGGTGCCGTGATAGCCCGAGATCATCACGCGGCGATTATGGGCGAAGCCGGCGAGGATCGCGATCGTGGTGTCGCGGTCGAAGCGATAGTCGGCATCGAAGTCGGGCACATGCGCCTCGGCCTTCGAATAGGCCGGCACCTCCATGTCGGACTCGATGCCGAAGACCTGACGCACGGACAATTTCATGTCCGGCATGCCGGGGGCGGAGGCAGTCGTCGTTGTCATCATTCTTCTCCGGGCGCAGGACAGGGGCCGGTAAGAGCCGGGTGTCCTTGTGAGCCGACCGAAAGGGAGGCGTGTAGAACCTCCTTAGATCGAAAGCTTTGGGCCGGCAATTCGCAAGAGGCATGCCGTCCCTTCGCCGGCATGCATTCACGCACGCCTCAGGCGCGGTTCGCGAGCAGCTTTGCGACGGCTGCGACGGTGCCCCCCGCCCCGTACAGATCGACCTTTGCGGCTGGCGGAACGCCCTGCGCCAATGCTGCTTCAATCGCTCCAGCCAATGCCCGCGGCCCTCCATCAAGTTTCACAACCCGCGCCAGCCCGACCCGTTCCAACGCGGCGGCGCGCAGGGCCTGCTCGGTCTCATTGCCGGCGTCGAAGGGGGCGAGCAGCGCCGGCCGCCCGGCCTGCAGCAGGTCGAGCGTGGTGTTGTAGCCGGCCTGGCTGATCGACAGCGCGCAGCCGGCGAGCAGAGCCGGGAAATCCGGCCGCGCCCGTTCGACCCCGGCATTGGTCGGAGCCGATTGTCGCAGGGCGTCGAAATCGACCTCCGCGACTCCGTGGCCGATCAGGAGATGGAAAGCGCGCTGCGGCAGCAAACGAGCCGCCGCGAGCGCAGCCTCGAACAGCGGCAAGGCCGCCGCCGAACCACCACCGGAGACGAGGATCATGCCCGTTGGGCCTGCCGCGACCTCCGACAAGGCGAGTGGCTCCGCCAAATAGCCCGTATAGACCAGTTTGCCCGCGATCTCCGCCGTCACCGGCCAGGAGGCTTCGAGCGGCAGGACGCTGCGGTCGCCATGCACGAGCACTGCATCGAACACCGCCGCGACCCGATCATGCGCTTCGGCGATCCGCTCCGGCCGCTGTGGTGCGACCAACACGTCACGAATCGAGGCCAGGACGAGCGCCCGCGGATCGGCCGCCTTCGCCGCCTCGATCAGCGCCAGGAACTCCCCTGCCAGCTGGCGTCGCCCGAACGGGAAATGCTCGGTGATCACGACATCAGGCGAAAGCTCTCGTGACAGCGCGACCAGTTGCTCGCGCCGTGCAGCAAGTCGCTCAGGCGTAGTGGGGGCACCGCCCTCGTCGAGCAGATTGCGGAAATCCGTCCCTTGCGTGCGCACCGGCGGCAATTGCACGAAGCGATAGCCTGCCGCCGCCTTGCCGTCCGGCATGCCGCCGCTGGCGAGCATGACCTCGTGCCCCGCCCCGGCCAGAGCCCGCGCCAGCTGCCGGGCCCGCACGAGATGGCCGATCCCGAGCAGATGCGTGACCGCGATCAGCATGCGCGCGCTCATGGCGCGGTGCCTCCCATGCCGGCGACCGCCGCCGCCAGCGCACGATGAATCTGCTCCAGCCCAGCCTGTGCCGAGAACTCGGCGTTGAGCCGCGCGAAGGCAGCCGCGCCCAGCTTGGCGCGCCATTGCGGATCGCGGGTAAGCCCCTCCATCGCCTTGGCCAGGGCCGAGACATCACCGGGCCGCAGCAGCAGCCCTTCGCGCCCATGCCGCACGAATTCCGGGATACCGGCGAAATCGGTCGCGACGATCGGCAGGGCCTGGCTCGCGGCCTCCATCACCACATTGGGCAGGCCGTCGCGGTCGCCGTTCTCGGCCTGCTTCGAGGGCAGCACGAAGAGATCGGCTTCGCGCAGCGCCGCGATCACCGCATCCTGCGCCTGCGCGCCGCGCCACTCGATCCGTGCCGTGAGCCCAAGCGTTTCCGCCTGCGCCTTCAGGGCCGCAAGCATCTCGCCGCCGCCGATGTGGACAAGCCGCCAGTTCAGCTCCGCCGGCAGGAGCACCAGTGCCGCGAGCAGATCGTCGAAACCCTTCTTCGCCACCGCTCGCCCGATGGTGATGAACCGCGCCGGCTCGGCCGGGTCGGAGCCGTCGCGCGCCGCGCGTGCCTCCGGAGGCGCCGGAAAGCGCGAAAGGTCGAGCCCGTGATAGAGCAGCGCGACCTTGCCGGGCCGGTCGGCGAGGCGCTCAAGTTCGGCATGGCCGTCACGGGTGCAGGTCACGCCCCAGCGTGCGTCAGTGATCTTCTCGCGCTTCTCCCAGTCCGGCGTCGTCCAGATGTCCTTGGCATGGGCCGAAAACGACCAGCTCAGCCCCCGGCTCAGCGCCGCATAGCGGATCACCGAGGCCGGCGTGTGCAGGTAGTGGACATGGAGATGACGAGTGGTCGCCGGCAGCTCATGCGCCATCACGCAGGCCTGGCCGAAGCGGCGCAGGCGATTGCGCGTGCGATCACGAACGAGGTCGCGCAGGAACACGCCGAGCAGACGCAGAATGCTCGGCCGTGTGAAAGCACTGGCGACGCCGCGCAGCACGCGCGGCCAGTCATCGTGCAGATATTCCGGCAGATAGTGCAGCGGCGTTGTGATCTCGCGATGCATCAGGTGCTTTGCGCCATCGGTGGGATGGCGCAGCGACCAGATTGCGAAGGACAGGCCGAGCCGCTGCAGGCCGAGCAGTTCCTGCGCGATGAAGGTCTCCGACAGGCGCGGATAGCCCTTCATCGCGATCGCGACGGCCGCCCCCTCGGACTCACCCGTGCTCATCTGCGGCCGATCAGCATGAAGCGGGTGTAGTTCTTGGTCGGCAGCGCGCCGGCGAACCATAAGTCCGACAGCCCGGCCTGGGCCTTGAACGCCTCGAGCGAAGGCACGCAGCTGCGATGATCCGGCTCACGGAAGTAGTCGTTCGACTGCAAGAGCAGCGGCAACCCGACGGGAAGGCTCGCGATCCAGCCCGGCACATCGTCGAGATGCTCGCAGCTGGTGTTGATCGCCAGCCCCGGCCGCCCACCTTCGACACGCTCGAAATCGAGGCTCATCATATCGGCCGTCACCGCCCGGAAGCGACCGCTCGCGACATGGCGATGGTTGAGAAGCTCGGCGATCGACGCGCAATCGGGATCGATATCGAGGCTCACCACGCGTGGAATCGCCAACCGCTCGTCAGCGAGCAGCATCGCGCCGAGCACGCCATGCCAGGCGCCGAGCACCCAGACTGGGCCCTCCGGTTTCGGCAGGACCTGCGCGAGCGTCTCGACCAGCCAGCGTTTCGAGGCGATCTGCTTGGGGTTGAAGGCGATCGAGATGTCGGCGCGTACGCCCTTGCCGACCAGTCGGGCGAGATCGGTCACGATCGCATCGCCGGTCAGCGTCGCGACGCCGCGCAGGATGTCGTGCAGCGCCTCGCGGGAAATCTCGTCGGTCATCGAAGCTCTGGCGATAGGGTTCGAAAGCGGCGGGACGATAGGCAGGCGAGGCGGGAATTGCCAGCCGGGCTCTAGCCGCGATCAGGGCCCGGATCGGCCAGGTCGGGCGTGGCGTCTTTCGCGGCGGAGACCCAGCCCCCGGTTCCGTCCTTGGCCTGCGCCGCCTGCCCGGCATCGGCTCTGGCCTCGCCGGCCGGCGTGCTGCCAAAGCCATAGACCTGCATCGGCTTATCGCGCCCCTTGACCGCGATCTTGTGCGGGACGGTATCGCGATAGCTACGGCCGGTCGCACTCACCGTCTCGGCCGAGACGACGATGTCGGACAGCAACCGGCGTGTCGCCGCTTCGAGCTGGCTCGCGATCATCACCGTCTCGCCGACCGTGATCTCGCGCCGCCCCATGCTCTCGTTCTCGACCGCGCCGACGATCGCCTGGCCGCCATGGATGCCGATGCCGATGCGCAGCGGTAATGGCAGGGCGTTGGTGTATTCGCGGTTGAGCGCCTCGACGGCCCGCACCATGTCGCCGGCGGCCGCGATCGCCGCCGCACTCGCCCGCGCCGGCGTCGTCTCCAGGCCGAACACCGCCATCAGCCCATCGCCATAGATCGCCTCGATCCGGCCGCCATGCGCCGCGATCGCCTGGGACATCTCGTCATAGAAGCGGTTGAGCAGGTTCATCAGCTCATGCGGCAACTGCCGCTCGGAGAGCGCGGTGAAGGCGCGGAGATCGGCGACCATCACCGTCAGGCCCTTCTTGCCGATCCGGTCGTCGGGATCGACGGTGCCGCTCGGGCCGGCGCCGCGCTGCTTGGCGGCGAGCAGGATCTGGACCTGGAGGTCACGCTTCGGCCTGATCTGGCAGGCGAGCCGGACATGGTCGCCGGCCGAGATCCGGCGCAGTAGCCGCGCCTCGTTCGGCCCGGGCGGCGGCAGGTCGTCGGCGCCGTCGAGCACCAGCACGCGGCAGGTGGCGCAGCGCGCACGCCCGCCGCAGAGCGCCGCATGGGGGATGCCGAAGCGGCGGAAGATCTCGAGCAAGGTCGGACCCGGAACGACGCGGCGGACGCCATGGCCGACGAAGCGCACCGCGATGGCGCCGAGCGCCCGCGCCCGAAGCTCGCGCAGCACGACAAAGCCGGCGAAGCCGCCGATCAGGCCAAAGAAGGCGCGCTTGGCCCAGGTGACGGAGCGGTTGAAGGTATCGACCTGAACCTCGGTATAGAGCTCCGGGGGCAGCGACATCATCAGCGCCTCGCGCCCTGCCACCGAGAAGCCGATGATGGCGAGCAGCGGGATCAGGATCGCAGTCAGAAGAAAGGGATCACGCCAGCGCAGATAGGTCTCGCGCGCTCGGAAGGTGAAGTGCAGGCCGATCACGCCATGCGTCCACACCAGCAGCAGCAGGAAGCTCTGTGACAGGGCGAGCCCCGGCCAGAGCCGGCGCAGCACGGCGTGATAGCTCTCGTCCTGGCCGAACAGGGAACCCTGCACCCTCGTGCCGACGATATGGTCGATGAGGAGGATCGGGATCGCGACGCCGAGAACGATCTGGATCACCTCGCGCGCCGGCATCCGGAAGGTGCGCCGCTGCGCGACGCGCAGCAAGGCGAAGACCGGATGGACGATCAGCGAGCCGTAGAGCGCGACCGTGCCGACCCAGCTGTGCCAGAACCAGTAGCGCCACTCCTGCGCCGCCTCCATCGTGGCGACGCCGAAGATGCCGAGCGCATGGTTGAGGAAATGCGTGGTCGCGAAGACCATCAGGATGCAGCCCGAGGCGAAGCGGACGTCGCGACTCCAGGATGACATCTGGTCGAAGCCGGAGCTCACAGGCCTGCCTCCAGCTGGCGTGCTCGGAACCGCTGTCATCGGCGCACCCGGCGCTTCAATGTGTCTTCTCGCCGTGCAGCACAGAGTCCGCCAGGCGATAGAGCCGCCCGGCGAGATCGCGCGACAGCGCGACCGAGAACTCCGGGATATTGTCGAGCAATTCGAAGAACAGGCTTCGCGGCAGTCGCAACGCCACCACGTCGGTCTTCGCCGTCGAGCGTGCCGCATTGGTCTGATTGCACAACAGCGGCACGTCGCCGATGATGCTGCCGGTCGCGAGGCGAAACGTCTTGCGCCTCCCGTCGGAGAAGTCGTGCGACAGCTCGACCTCGCCCTCCAGCACGCAATAGACCTCCTGGGGCTTGTCGCCCTCTTCGGTGATGACGGTGCCGGCCGGGAAATGCAGCCGCTCACCCATCAGCGCAAGCAGCTTCAACCGCGGTCCCGGCAAGCCGCGGAACAGGGGAATCGACTTCAGGCAGCCTATATCGCTCTCGAGCGTCATGTCCTCGCCTCGATCGGAACCGCGCCGCTGGGGATCGGCAACTCGTCCTGCAGCTCGTCCGTCTCGTCGACCGGTCCGCCCTTGCTGCTCACCCGGGCCACGGCTCCGTTGAATACGACTTTCTCAGGGATATCGGCAGCCAGCCCCTGGTCGGTCAAGAGCAGGAACGCCGTTCTGTCTTCGCAATACTCGCCGATTCGCCGAATCAAGCCGCCCGGATCAGCACAGGTGGTGGCAAAGGCGTCGAGATCAAGCACCAGAATGTCCGGCCGCTTGATCAGCGCCTGCGCCAGCGGCACCATCAAGCGCAACCGCAGCGGCAGATAGCGGCCGCGCAGGCCCACATCGGTGTTGAGCCCAAGCCGGTAGGCGGAGGAGTCGAGCCCGGCGCGCGACAGCGCCGCCCTCGCGATCTCCGCCACCTTGCGCGCGGCATCGGGAACACCGAAGCCGATGCGCCCGAACAGCAGATTGTCACGCACGCTCGCGCCGTGGATCACGTCGGCCGGATCGTAGAACTCGATCTCGTCGGCCTTCTCGCCGGGAAGATAGGTCTTGAAGCTGTGCCTCGCCCGCAGCACACGCCGCCGCAGGGCGATATCGAGCAGGTTCAGCCGGTGCTTGGGCTCGACATAGCCGAGCGCCAGCGCGACGAGCTCGCGCTGCACGGTCGGGTCGAGCGGGCTGCGCCGGTCATGCCGCCGCAGCGCCTCGGCGAGCTCGCCGAGCTTCTCCAGATCGACCTCGCCGCCAAAGGCATAGCGCTCGAACAGGACATGGCCCTGCGGCAGGCCTGCGAAGATCTCGACCAGCGTCGAGGCGATGCGACCGCCGATCTCGGCCAGCGGCTCGTCCAGCGCCTCAGCCTGCAGCACCGAGCGGGCGTAAGCGTCCTCGAGCAGGAAATCGGCCGGCTGGCGGCCATTGCGCATCGCACCGAAGACGAGGTTCTCTGCGATCGTTGCATTGGCGTTGTAGCGATCGAGATCGAAGGTCTCGATCAGCCCACCAAGCTTTCCCTTGGTCAGTTCGGCCGCAACCACCTGGCGCGCCTCGATGATGCGCTCGGCCGCCCCCTCCGGCAGCGGGGCGATCACCTTGGCGTCGAGGCCGAGCTCATAGACCTCGTCGGCGCAGCCGAGCGTCTCGAGGACGGCGAGCAGGCGCTGTTCGAGCCCCGCCTCGTCGTCGAGACCAACACCTTCGTAGTCGGTCCAGTCCGCCGTGAAGGGAAGCGGCGTGTTCCCTGCCCGCAACGCCTCGATGAAGCGGCGATGCTCCTCCTGGTCGACGCTGCGATCCGGCTTCACCACTGGCCGCCGGCGCTTCAACGGCAGCAGGATGTTGTCGCGCAGCGAGCCGTTGATGATCTCGATGTCCGGGCCGGCATAGCCGATGACATGGCTGGCGCGCTCGACGCTGATCGCGGACAAGGGCTCGCCATCGATCAGGACGCGGCCGCCATAGCTCATCGTCTGCCGGCCGAGGATGCGCCCAAGCGTGTCGCGCCCGCCTCCCGCCGGCCCGATCAGTGCAACCTGGCCGGGCCGCTGGAAGGTCGTGATCAGCGGGGCCAGCAGCGGCTGGCCGCGATTGTCGATCATCTCGACCTTGTCGAGCCTGATCTCGCCACGGGGCGGCAAATGCGCGATCTCGCCCTTTTCCTCCAGTGTCACCACCTCGCTCGGGCTGAACTGGGCGATCACCTGCTCGTATTTGATGGTGACGTCGTTGCGCTGCTGCTCCCAGTCGATCAGTTCCTTGATCGGCGGCGGCAGGTCGCGATAGGCCGCGATCACCGCGACAAGCTGGCCGATGTCGAGCCGGCCCTGCAGGGCGAAGAAGCCGCCGATCGCGTAGAAGAAGAACGGCGTGATCTGCGCCAGCAGGTTGTTCAGGAACTTGACGGCGAATTTGCGCTTGTAGAGCGCGTAGCGGATATCGAACAGGGTTCCCAGCCGTCCGGCGATGTCCGACTGGATATAGGAGGTTGCGCCATTGCCCTGGATGGTCGGCCCGGCATCGACGATCTCGCCGATCCTCCCGGCCAGCTGGCGCGAGGCGATCTGGCGTTCGCGGCCGAGCCTGAGCTGCTCCTTGCGCAGGATCGGGATGATCACCGCCTGGATCAGCACGATGAACAGGGCGATCGAACCGAGCCAGACGCTCTGCATCATGATGAAGACGAGAGCGGTCAGCGCCTGGCTGAGCAGGAAAGCCGGCTGGATGAAGGCGTCGCCGACAAAACCGCCGATCGGCTCGACCTCGTCCTTGATCATGCTGGCGACCTCGGCCGGCTTGACCGTGCGGATTTCCTCCGGCCGGAAGCGCATCAGCTGGCCGAACAGGTCGTAACGCATGCGTCTGAGCATGCGCTCGCCCAGCACGCCCTTCTGGACGTTGACGACGTATTTGAAGCTTCCATTGATCAGGACGAGCACAAGGAAATAGAAGCTCAGCGTCAGCAACAGACCGAGCTGATTGACCTTGAACCCTTCGAAGAGCTGAAAGCTGCCGCCGCCGAGGAATTCCGGCCAGCGCAGCGTCCAGTCGAACACCGTCGCCGCCGTCTTGCCGTCCTTGAAGGCGCCGCCCTGGATCGCGTCGTTGACGATGCGCCTGGGAACGTCGAAGGACAGCCAGTTGAACGGGATCGAGACGAGGATCACCAGCAGAACGATGATCTGCTCCCGGCGGCTCTTCTGCCAGACGTAACGGAAGAGGCTTCTCTCCAAGGGGCTGTCCCATCCCGAATCCGGCAGAGCGGACACTGCGCCGGTTCGCCCCCATATGTGGGCAGTTCACGACGACGCGCAACACGCGGCGGGACTCGACAAGTCCGGCGATTTCAAGTTCGGTCGGAACGGCCAGTGCGTCGGGAGCGCCAGCCTTGTTGCGAGATCGTCATCGGAAGGGGACAAGGACGGCGGGGCGGAAGGGCGAACACAGCCCGCAGCGGCACAAACGAAGTTTCGGCGGCAAATGGATCCGGATGGCGGCATCGCTCGTTGGTCCGGCAAGGCGAGAACCAGGGGACGACGGCAACGGCCGCAGATGAACATTCTCGAGATCAACGACCTGCGGATCGGCTTCACCATTCACGGCTTCGCTCGCGATGTCGTGAAGGGCGTCGATTTCCGGATTCCGGCCGGCAAGACGGTGGCGCTCGTCGGCGAATCCGGCTCGGGCAAATCGGTGATCTCACAGGCGATCATGGGCCTTTTGCCGCGCGCGGGCGCCGTCACCGGCGGAAGCATCCTGTTCCGCGATCCGCAGACGCCCAATATCGTCATCGACATCGCGACCTTGCCCGCCGAGGGTAAGGAAATCCGCGACCTGCGCGGTGGCCGGATCGGCATGATCTTCCAGGAGCCGATGTCCTCGCTCTCGCCGGTCCACACGATCGGCAACCAGATCGAGGAGGCGCTGCAACTGCACCGGCCGATGCCGAAGCCTAAGGCGCGCGAGCTGATCGAGGCGATGCTGAAGCGCGTCGGCTTCAAGGACCCCGCCCGCGCCTACGACTTCTACTCTTTCGAGCTCTCCGGCGGCCTGCGCCAGCGTGCGATGCTGGCCATGGCGCTGATCTGCCAGCCCGCACTGCTGATCGCCGACGAGCCGACCACGGCGCTCGACGTCACCATCCAGGCCCAGGTGCTCGACCTGATGCGCGATCTCCAGGCCGAGATGGGCATGGCGATCCTCTTGATCACCCATGATCTCGGCGTCGTCGCCAACATGGCCGACGAGGTCGTGGTGATCTACCATGGCGAGATCATGGAGAGCGGCCCGGCCGAGGACATCTTCCGCCGCCCGCAGCATCCCTATCTCAAGGCACTGCTCCAGGCCTCGCCGCATTTCGACATGCAGGAGGGTGAGCGGCTGGTCGCCCTGCGCGAGGCCCGGCCGCGTACGCCCGCTGCGCCCAAACCGGCGCCAGAGCCGGCGCCGATCCGGCACGGTGCCGGTCAGCAGGCGCCGCTGCTCTCGGTTCGGCATGTCACCAAGACCTATACGACCCATTCGAGCCGCTTCTTCGGCAAGGGCACGACCTCGAGCGTCACCGCCGTCAACGATGTCAGCTTCGACATCGAGCGCGGTGAATGTCTCGGCCTGGTCGGCGAAAGCGGCTGCGGCAAGACCACGCTCAGCAAGGTGATCATGCGGGCGGTGACGCCCGATTCCGGCGAGATCCGCTTCGACGACGGCAAGGACTGCACCGACATCCTCTCGCTGCAGGGCGAGGATCTGCGCACGTTCCGCCCGAAGCTGCAGATGATCTTCCAGGACCCGGTCTCGTCGCTGTCCCCGCGCATGACCGTGATGAACATCCTGCGCGAGCCGCTCGTCATCCACGAGCGTGGTGACGGCGCGCAGCAGAAGGCTCGCGTCAAGGCCCTGATGGACGATGTCGGGCTCGATCAGCGCTTCCTCTCGCGCTACCCGCACTCTTTCTCCGGTGGCCAGCGCCAGCGCATCGGCATCGCCCGGGCGCTCGCGCTCGATCCGGAGCTGATCATCTGCGACGAGCCGGTCTCGGCGCTCGACGTCTCCGTGCAGGCGCAGATCCTCAACCTGCTCAAGGACCTGCAGGCCGAGCGCGGCCTGACCTTCCTGTTCATCTCGCACAATCTCGCCGTGGTGAACTACATGGCCGACCGGATCGCGGTGATGGCGAACGGGCGCATCGTCGAGCTCGCGCCGCGCCACACCCTGTTCACGGCGCCGGTCCATCCCTACACCAAGGCGCTGCTGAAATCGGTGCCGTTCGCCGATCTCGACCGCAAGCTCGACTTCAAGCTGGCCGCCCCCGGCGGAGCCTCCGACACGCGTCACTGGCCGGCTGGTTTCAAGCCCGATCCCGATGGCGAGGCGCTCACCCATCTCGATCTCGGCGCCGGCCATCTCGTCCTCGCCAAGCCCGGCGCCGATGTCAGGGAGCTCGCCTGATGCCGATCGCACGCAGGAGTTTCCTCCTCGGAACGGGCGCCGCCTTGATGGCGCCGCGGCTCGCCATGGCCGGGGTCGAAGCACTCATAGACAGCCCGGCGCTGGCCGCCAAGGCCGCCGCCGGCGAACTGCCTGGTCTTGCCGAGCGCCTGCCGAAATCGCCGCGCGTGATCAATGTGGCGGCGATGGGCCGTGCGCCCGGCCGGCATGGCGGCACCATGCGCATGCTGATGGGCGACCAGCGCGACATCCGCATGATGACGATCTACGGCTACACCCGGCTCGTCGTCTATGACGAGAAGCTCGAACTGGCGCCGGACGTGCTGGAGAGTTTCGAGACCGAGCAGGGCCGCATCTTCACCTTGCGTCTGCGCGCCGGCCATCGCTGGTCGGACGGCCATCCCCTCACCGCCGAGGACTTTCGCTATTGGTGGGAGGATGTCGCCAACAACAAGCGGCTTTCGCCGGGCGGACCGCCGCAGGCGATGCTGATCTCCGGCCAGCCCTGCCGCTTCGAGGTTCTCGACGAATTCACCCTGCGCTACAGCTGGGCCGAGCCCAACCCGGTCTTCCTGCCGGCGCTGGCCGGCGCGCAGCCACTCTACATTGCCATGCCGGCGCATTATCTGAAGCAGTTCCACCAGCGCTATGCCGGCAAGGAGGAGCTGGAGCAGAAGGTCAAGACCACGCGCGTCAAGGACTGGGGCTCGCTGCATGAGCGCTTCTCGCGCCAATACCGGCCGGAGAACCCCGATCTGCCGACGCTCGACCCCTGGCGCAACACCACGGCAATTCCGGCCGAGCGGTTCACCTTCGTCCGCAACCCCTATTTTCACCGGATCGACGAGAACGGAAGGCAGCTGCCTTATGCCGACGAGGTCACGCTGACGATCGGCAGCTCTGCCCTGATCCCGGCCAAGACCGCCGCCGGCGACACCGACCTGCAGGCCCGCTATCTCCGCTTTGAGGACTATACCTTCCTCAAGAGCGCCGCGAAGCGGATGAACTTCGAGGTCCGCTTGTGGAAGCGGGCCGAGGGCGCCTCTTTCGCGCTGATGCCAAACCTGAACGCGATCGATCCGGTCTGGCGCGACCTCAACCGCGATCTGCGCTATCGCCGCGCGCTTTCGCTTGCGATCAACCGCCGCGACATCAACCGCGTCATCTTCTTCGGCCTCGCCAAGGAAAGCGGCAACACCGCCTTGCCCGAGAGCCCGCTCTACGACGAGAAGATGGCGCAGCTCTACATGACGCCGGACCTCGCCGAGGCCAACCGCCTGCTCGACGAGATCGGCCTTTCCAAGCGCGATAGCGAAGGCATCCGCCATTTCGCGGATGGACGGCGCCTCGAATTCACCGTGGAGACCGCCGGCGCCTCGACCGAGGAGACCGATATCCTCGACCTGATCAAGCAGGACTTCATCGCGATCGGCATCAAGATCCACCCGCGCTCAAGCCAGCTCGACGTCTTCCGCCGCCGCATCCTCGCCGGGCAGACGATCATGTCCGGCTGGACCGGCATGGACAATGCGCTGGTTGCCGCCGAGATGGAGCCAGACGCGCTCGCCCCGACTTCGCCGGCACAGTTCAACTGGCCGCGCTGGGGCCAGTATTTCGATAGCGGCGGTCGCGAGGGCGAAGCGCCCGACATCGCCGAGGCGAAGGAACTCGTCGAGCTCTACCGCTCTTGGCGACATTCGTCGACGCATCAGGAGCGGCGCCAGATCTGGCAGACCATGCTGAAGATCAACGCCGAGCAACTCTTCACTATCGGGGTTGTCAACGCCACCCTGCAGCCCGTCGTCGTTTCCAGCCGATTGAAGAACGTGCCGGAAAAAGGTCTTTACAGTTTCGAGCCTGGCGCATTCTTCGGCCGCTACATGCCCGACACCTTCTGGTTCGAGGGGAAGTAGCGTGCTGCTGAAGTACATCTTCAAGCGCATCCTCGTGATGATCCCGACGCTGTTCGTCACCAGCGTCCTGATCTTCACCGTGATCAACCTGCCCGAGGGCGACTATTTCGAGACGATGGTCGCCGAGATGCAGGCCCAGGGCGAGAAGGCGGACATGAGCCGCGTCGAGTTCCTGAAGAAGGAGTACGGCTTCGACAAGCCTCCGCTCGAGCGCTATTTCTGGTGGGTCACCGGCCTGCTGCGCGGTGACATGGGCTATTCCTTCGAGTACCAGCTGCCGGTGCGCGACGTCGTCGGCGACCGCCTGCTCCTGACGATGATCGTCTCGTTCTTCACGATCATTTTCACATGGATCGTCGCCTTCCCGATCGGCATCTACTCGGCGACGCACCAGTATAGCTGGGGGGATTACGGCCTCACCTTCATCGGCCTTCTCGGCCTCGCGGTGCCGCATTTCCTGCTGGCGCTGATCTTCCTCTACTTCGCCAATATCTGGTTCGGCACCTCGATCGGCGGCTTGGTCGACCCGCAATATCTCAACCAGCCGATGAGCTGGGCCAAGTTCAGATCGGTGCTGGAGCACCTCTGGATCCCCGTGATCATCATCGGCGCCGGCGGCACCGCCGGCATGATCCGCAAGCTGCGCGCCAATCTGCTCGACGAGCTGCAAAAGCAATATTACGTCACCGCCCGCGCCAAGGGCCTGCCGCCGGGCAAGGCGCTGCGCAAATATCCGTTGCGCATGGCGCTCAACTTCTTCATCTCGGACATCGGCGACATCCTGCCCTCGATCGTCTCCGGCGCCGAGATCGTCGCGATCGTGCTTTCGCTGCAGACCACCGGCCCGCTGCTGATCCGGGCCTTGCAGAGCCAGGATATGTATCTCGCCGGCTCCTTCCTGATGTTCCTCTCCTTCCTGACCGTGATCGGCGTGCTGATTTCCGACATCGCGCTCGCTCTTCTCGACCCACGTATCCGGCTGCAGGGGACGGCGACCAAGTGACGACGCCTTCCGCGCCCCCGCCATCCGAGCCACTGCCGCATCGCTGGTCGACCGCGCCGTTCGAGCCCTATGCAGTCGAGAAGATGTCGCCCGAGCAGGAGCGCGTCTATCTCGCCCCGCAGTGGAAGCTGATGTGGTGGAAGTTCCGCAAGCACAAGCTCGCGGTGATCTCCGGCGTCGTCATCCTGCTGATGTATCTGGCGGTCGCCTTCGCCGAATTCCTCGCGCCCTATCACTACACCACGCGCAACACCGACTTCATCCGCGCGCCCCGTCAGCAGGTGCACCTCTTCCATGAGGGCAGCTTCATCGGCCCCTTCGTCTACCCTTATGTCCAGCGCCTCAACATGGAGAACCTGAAGCGCGAATACGACGTCGACACCAACAAGCCCCAACGGATCCGCTTTTTCTGCCGCGGTGATGGCTACGAATTCTGGGGCCTCGTTCCCGGCAACCTCCATCTGTTCTGCCCACCCGAGGGCGGCACGCTTTATCTCCTCGGCACCGACCGGCTCGGGCGCGATATGTTCTCGCGCATCCTCTATGGCGGGCGGATCTCGCTGACCATCGGCCTGCTCGGCGTCAGCGTCTCCTTCGTGCTCGGCATCATCATCGGCGGCATCGCCGGCTACTATGGCGGCAAGGTCGATCTCATCGTCCAGCGCGTCATCGAGATCGTGCAGTCGCTGCCGCATATCCCGCTCTGGCTGGCGCTGGGGGCGATCATGCCGCCCTCCTGGAGCCCGCTGCTGGTCTATTTCGGCATCACCGTGATCCTCGGGCTGATGGACTGGACCGGGCTCGCCCGCGCCGTCCGCTCGAAGCTGCTGGCGCTGCGCGAGGAGGACTATGTCGTCGCCGCCCAGCTGATGGGTGCCAAGCCCGCTCGCATCATCGGCCTGCACCTCGTGCCCGGCTTCATGAGCCATCTCATCGCCGCCGCGACGATCACCATCCCCAAGACCATCCTGGGCGAGACCGCGCTCTCCTTCCTCGGCCTCGGCCTGCGGCCCCCGATCACCAGCTGGGGCGTGATGTTGAACGAGGCGCAGAACATCAACGTCGTCGCGCTCTATCCCTGGCTGCTCTACCCCTGCATCCCGGTGATCGTCATCATCCTCGCCTTCAACTTCCTCGGCGACGGCCTGCGCGACGCAGCCGATCCCTATCGCTGACACCTGCTCGCATCATCCAAGACCCATCGTGAAGATCGCTTTCCACACGCCGTTGAACCGCTATGGCGACGGCGCACCGTCCGGCGACCGGCTGATGGCGCGCCAGTTGGTGACGCTGATCGAGGAACTCGGCCATGCCGTCGAGATCGTGCCATCCGAGCGCAGCTTCATGCGCGAGCCCGATCCGGCCTTGCTCGCCGCTCACAAGCAGGCTGCGCAGAGTGTGATCGCGTCGCTGGCCGAACGCTGGCAGGCGCCGGAGGCACGGCCCGACCTCTTCTTCACCTATCACTGCCACTACCGGGCGCCCGACCTGATCGGCCCGGCCCTGGCCGAGCGCTTCGGCCTGCCCTACCTCCTCGCCGAGGCCAGCGATGCGCAGAAGCGCTTCGATGGCCCCTGGGCCGAGGCGGCGACGCTGGCCCGCGAGGCGATCCTGCGTGCCGATCTGCATCTGTGCATGACCGAGCGCGACCGCGAGGGCCTGGGCCGGCTCATCCCGGAGCCTGAGCGCCTGATCGACCTGCCACCCTTCCTGCTCGGGGTCGACGATATTCCGGAGCGCTCCGCCGCCGTGCGCCCAGCCGACGAGCCCGTTCGGCTGATCGCCGTCGCGATGATGCGTCAGGGCAACAAGGCCGCCTGCTACCACTTCCTCGCCCGTACGCTTGCCCGCATCAGCGACCTGTCCTGGACGCTGACCCTGATTGGCGACGGACCGGAGCGCCCCGCCATCGAGGCGGCTTTCGCCGGCTTCCCACCCGACCGGATCAGTTTCCTTGGGCGATGCGAGCGCGCCGACATCCTCAGCCAGCTCACTACGCACGATCTCTTCGTCTGGCCCGGCCTCAACGAGGCCTATGGCGTGGTCTATCTTGAAGCGCAGGCCGCGGGACTGCCGATCGCCGCGCTGGACAGCGGCGGCGTGCCGGCCGTGGTGGCGCAGGATCGCACCGCCCTGCTTGCACCTCATGGCGACGAAGTCGGCTTGGCCGGTGTGATGGCGCGCCTGATCGGCGACCCGGCATTACGTGCTCGCATGGGCGCAGCGGCGCAAGGCTTCGCGCGCAACGAACGCAACGGAGACAGCGCCCGTGCGATCCTCGCCGCGGCGCTGGGCGCCGCGATCGCCCGTCGCCGCAAGACCTCGGAAATCGTGCGATGAGCGACGAAGCCGCCTGGTCCGCCCTCCTCACCGAGCTCGATCGCTGGGCTGAAGCCGGCAAGCGGCTCGAGCTCTGGCTGCGCGACGACGACGCGACCGCGCCGAGCGACCAGCTCGACCGGCTCGCCGCTCTCGCCGAGCGCTTCGCGATCCCGGTTTTGCTGGCCTCGATCCCGATGCTGGCGCAGGAGTCACTCGCAAGGCGGCTCGAAACCGCGCCGCTCCTGCGGCCCTGTCAGCACGGCGTCTGGCATCGCAACCATGCGCCCGCCGACGAGAAGAAGAGCGAATTCGGCCTGCATCGGCCGCTGCCGGACGTTCTCGCCGAGATCGCCATGGGCCAACAGCGCCTCCGCCAACTGTTCGGCGATACCTTCCTCCCAGTCTTCGTGCCGCCCTGGAACCGCATCCATCCAGATATCGCGGCGGAGCTTCCAAGGCTGAGCTTCACCGGCCTGTCCTGCTTCCGCAATTTTGCGCTCGGCCCCGCCGACGGCCCCCGCTTGATCAACACAGATCTCGACCTGATCGACTGGCACCATGGCCGCGTCGGCAGGCAGCCCGTCGACCTTCTGGCCGAGATGGTCCGACTGCTCGCCGATCGCAGGACGAAGCCCGAGCCGAACCAGCCTTTCGGTCTGCTGCTGCACCATCACGATCATGACAGCACGGTCTGGGATTTCCTCACGATCCTGCTGACCCGGCTCGCCGGTCATGCGGCCGTCGCATTCGCCGACCCTCATACCTTGGTGTGTGATCGGGCAACCATCGTTCACCCGGCGACGGGCTTGGATTGACGCGCTGCCGGCGCTATGGTTTTCGGCAGTTTCGGGTGCGTTCTTGCGTCCCCCGGAGGCCATCTGACCTTCAAGCAGAGGACGCGACAGACGCATGGGGCTCAGTCTGATCGACGATAGCGGGGTGCGTCGTCCGCCATGCAGTCCGCATGCGCCGCGCGTCCTGATCTATAGCCACGACACCTTCGGCCTTGGCCATATCCGCCGCTGCCGCGCGATCGCAAATTCGCTTGTCGCGAGCTATCCTCATATATCAGTGATCATCGTCTCCGGCTCGTCGATGATCTCCAGCTTCCAGTTCGGCGACGGCGTCGACTATGTCCGTATTCCCGGCATCGAGAAGCAGAGCGACGGCCGCTATCTGCCTCATCATCTCAACCTCGAGCTCGCCGACACGATCCGCCTGCGCACCGACCTGATCAAGCAGACGGTGCTCTCCTTCGACCCGGACATCGTCATCGTCGACAAGGAACCGATCGGCCTGCGCGGCGAGCTGATCCCCGCGCTCGAAATCCTGCGCCGGCGCGGCGCCCGCATCGTGCTCGGTGTGCGCGACGTGCTCGACGAGCCCACCAAGCTGCATGACGAATGGCGCCAGAGCGGTGCGCTCGATGCGCTCGCCAGTATCTATGACGACATCTTCGTCTACGGGCTGGAGAGCGTCTACCGGCCGCTCGACGGTTTGCCGAACCAGCATCTGTTTGCGAACAAGATCAGCTATACCGGCTATCTCAAGCGCGCCGTGCCCTCGCCGATGCCGCCGAACCGGCATCCGCGCATCACCAAGGGCCCGTTCATCCTGGTAACGCCCGGCGGCGGCGGCGACGGCGCCGGCGTGATCGACTGGGTGATCTCGGCCTATGAGGCCGATCCGACCATCGAATTGCCCTCGCTGATCGTCTTCGGCCCGTTCATGTCGCGCGAGAGGCGCAAGGAATTCACCGATCGAATCGCCAAGCTGCCGAAGCTGGAGAGTATCGGCTTCGAGCCCCGCCTCGAACTGCTCATGAACCGCGCCCACTGCGTCGTCGCCATGGGCGGCTACAACACCTTCTGCGAGATCCTCTCCTTCGACAAACCGGCCCTGATCGTGCCGCGTGTCCGTCCGCGCCTGGAACAGGCGATCCGGGCAGAGCGCGCCGACAGCCTGCGCCTGATCGACGTGCTGCTCGATCCGACCCAGACCGGTGCGAATGCGCGCGATCCACTGCAGATGGCAAAGGCGCTGCACGCTCTGCCGAAGCGCCTGCCGCCCTCGCAAGCCTTCCTGCCGAACCTGCTCGACGGCCTCCCGGCGATCAACCGCGCCCTTGCCGACGATCTCTCACTGCCGGTTCGCGGCCGGGCCCTCGCACAGAACGCCGCCGCCGGCTGATCAAAAAAGGCGACCCCGTCGCGCCATTGCGCGCAAGGCGCGATGGACAGGGCCCGCGAAGCTCATAATATATCAGGAGCTTTGCCGGGAGACATCGCCATGACGCAGGTCCTGTTCCGCAATTTCGCGATGCTGGAGCCCGATCACGGCGAACTGCGCAAGGGCCATGAGCTGCTCGTCGAAGGCGAGCTGATCCGCGAGCTCTCTGACAAGCCGATCAAGGCCGACAAGGCTGACGTGATCGATTGCGGCGGACGCACTTTGATGCCCGGCCTGATCGACAGCCACGTTCATGTCATGCTGTCGGAAGTCTCGATTCCCCTGCTGGAAAAGGTTCCGCTGACGCTGGCCACCGCCCGCGCCGCCCGCCTGATGAAGGGCATGATCGACCGCGGTTTCACCTCGGTGCGCGACACCGGCGGCGCCGACTGGGGCATCAAGGAAGCGGTCGAGAAGGGCGACGTGCCCGGCCCGCGCCTGTTCATCGCCGGCGCTGCGATCGGCCCGACCGGCGGCCATAGCGACCCGCGACGGCGCACCGATTTCGGCTCGCGCTGCCATTGCTGCAACGCCATGGCCTATTCGATGAACATCTCCGACGGCGTCTCCTCCGTCATCAAGTCGACGCGCGAGCAGATGCGGCTGGGCGCCGACCACATCAAGATCATGATGTCGGGCGGCGTCGCCAGCCCTTACGACCCGCTCGACTCCATGCAGTTCACGGTCGAGGAGGTCACCGCCGCCGTTACCGAGGCCAAGGCCTTCGGCCGCTATGTCTGCGCCCATGCCTATACGCCAGAGGCCATAACCCGCGCCGCGCAATGCGGCGTGCGCGCCATCGAGCACGGCAATCTGATCGACGAAGCCTCGGCCAAGCTGATGGCCGAGAACAACATGTTCCTGACCGCCAACCTCGTCGCCTACTATGCGATGCGCGAGCGCGCCGCCGAGTTCGGCATGAATGCCGACATGCTGGCCAAGAACGACCTCGTCATCGACGGCGGCCTGAAGTCGCTCGAGATCTGCAAGCGCGCCGGCGTGCCGGTCGCTTATGGCTCCGACCTGCTCGGCCAGCTCCAGGTCGACCAGTCGCGCGAATTCCTGCTGCGCCGCGAGGTGCTGTCGCCGATCGAGATCATCCGCTCGGCCACCACGATCGGCGCGCAATTGCTGCGCATGGAAGGCAAGCTCGGCACGCTGCGTGCAGGGGCCTATGCGGACATCATCCTGGTCGACGGCGATCCGCTGAAGAGCCTGGAGCTGCTCCAGGATCAGGGCGCGAAGCTGCCTGTGATCATGAAGGGTGGCGCGTTCCATAAGAATACGCTCCACTGAGAGCGAGCACCGGATGATGAAGAGGGCAGCAATTTGAGCGTCGCGCGACCCAGCCTGGGACGTCTCGCGCTGAACGGCGCCGCCACGCTCACGCTCGGCTTCATTCTGATGCCGCTGTTCTTCGTCGTCTGGCTCGCCTTCTTCCGCCAGGAAATCCCCTCCTTCCCGCCGGAAGGCTACTCGCTGAAATGGTTCCAGGCGGCGGCGAACAACAAGCCCTTCGTCGACGGCTTCATCCTCAGCCTGCAGGTCGGCGTGCTCGCCACCCTAATCGGGCTCGTGCTCGGCGTGCCGGCCAGCCTTGCTTTGATGCGTCACCGCATCGCGCTCGGACCTGCGATCAACACCTTGCTGCTGCTGCCGCTGGTGATGCCCGGCATCGTGCTCGGCACCTCGCTCTACGTCTTTCAGATCGAGACCGAGATCAATACGGGCTTGCCGGTATTGGGCTCGCTCGGCGGCCTCGTCGCCGCCCATAGCCTCGTCGTCATCCCCTGGGTGGTGAAGCTCGTCACCGCCAGTCTTGCCGGCTTCGACCGCACCATCGAGGAAGCGGCGCAGAATCTCGGCGCCGGCCCCTGGACGACCTTTCGCCGCGTCACGCTGCCGAGCATCAGGCCCGGCCTCGTCGCCGGCTCGCTCTTCGGCTTCGTCACCTCCTTCGGCAATCTCGAGATGAGCCTGTTCCTGGTCGGACCGGGCCGCACGACACTGCCGATCGCGATCCTGCAATACCTCGAATGGAAGATCGACCCGACGGTGGCGGCCGCCTCGGTCATCCAGATCGCCCTGATCGGAGCGGCGATGATCGTCACCGACCGTTACGTCAAGCTGAGCCGGGTGGTCTGATGGCCAGATTGTCGATCAACCACCTGCGCAAGGTCTATGGCGAGTTCACCGCCGTCGACGATTGCAGCATCGACATCGCCGAGGGCGAGTTCCTCGTCCTGCTCGGCCCCTCCGGCTGCGGCAAGACCACGACGCTGCGCATGGTCGCCGGCTTCATCCAGCCGACTGCCGGCAAGATCACCATCGGCGAGCGCGACGTCACCAACCTGCCGCCCTGGAAGCGCAATTGCGGCTTGGTCTTCCAGTCCTACGCGCTCTTCCCACACATGACCGTCGCCGAAAACGTCGCCTTCGGCCTGGAGATGCGCAAGATCGCGCCGGCCGATCGCGCGCCGCGGGTCACCGAAGCCTTGCGGCTCGTGCGCCTGACCGGCCTCGACGAGCGCTATCCGCGCCAGCTCTCCGGCGGGCAGCAGCAGCGCGTCGCGCTCGCCCGCGCGCTCGCCATGGAGCCGGACGTCCTGCTGCTCGACGAGCCGCTCTCCAATCTCGACGCCAAGCTTCGGCAGGAAGTCCGCGTCGAGATCCGCGACCTGCAGCGCAAGCTCGGCCTGACCACCATCATGGTCACGCACGACCAGGAGGAGGCCCTGACCATGGCCGACCGGCTGGTGGTGATGGAAAAGGGCAAGGTCCGCCAGATCGGCACGCAGCGCGAGCTCTACGAGAAGCCAGCCGACCGCTTCGTCGCCGGCTTCATCGGCCGCAGTGCCTTTCTCGAAGGCGAAGCCGCAAGCGGGCGCTTCCGCAGTAAGGGGGGCCTCGACATCAATTGCAAGGCAGCCACGACCGGCCCGGCTACGCTGGCGCTCCGGCCCGAACGCCTCGCCATCGGAACGGAAGCTGCAGCCTGCGCCAACCGCTTCCCGGCCCGGGTCGAGCATGTCTCCTATCTCGGCGCGCTACTCGACATCGACGTCCGGCTTACCGAGCAGGACCGCATCCTGCTGCAGGTGCCAAACCGCCCCGGCGCGCCCGAACCGAAGCCAGGCGACATGATCACGATAGGCTGGGCCGAAGACGCCGGGCTCGTCTATCCGCGCGAGCCCTGAACCAGCTCGACAGGCGTCCAACAGGGGAACGGACATGAAAAAGATCGACAGACGCGATGTTCTGAAGGGCCTGGCCGGCGCGGCGGTCGCGATGCCTGCTCTCGGAAGCGCCGCCCAGGCGCAATCCGGCGGCAAGGTCGTGGTCGGCACCTGGGGCGGCGACTATGCCCGCCTACTGACCAAGAACATCGAGGACCCGCTGCTGAAGCCCAAGGGCCTCGAAGTGGTGCAGGACCAGGCCGGCGATGCGCCGCGCCGGGCCAAGATGGTCGCCGAGCGCCGCCTGCCGCGCGGCACCGTCGACATCCAGGGCTTCTCGGCCGCAAACATGTTCGAGATGAACGAAGCGGGTGTAACCGAGCCGCTCGACTACTCCAAGATCCCGAACGCCAAGAACCTCCTGCCGACGATGAAATACCCGTACGGCATCGGGCACATCTATTCCGGCAATGTCGTCATCTACAATCCCAAGCTGATCAGCCCGGCCCCGACCGGCTTCAAGGATTGGCTCGATCCGAAATGGGGCAACAAGATCGGCTTCATCGACATCCAGTATCAGGCGATCATGATCGCCGCCTCGATGGCCGGCACCAACGGCGCCAGCATGAACGATATCGAAAAGGCCAAGGAGGTCCTGCTCGCGGTCAAGAAGGCCGGCGCGCGCGTCTACCCGACGAACGAGGCCTTCGCCCAGGCGATGAAGAACGAAGAAGTCGGCATCAGCGCGATCTGGAAGGCGCGCGTGGTGCAATGGCAGAACGCCGGCATCCCCTGCGAGGCGGTCTCGCCGGTTGAGGGCATCCCGGCCTATGTCTCGGGCTTCGTCATCGCCAAGAACGCGCCCAACAAGGAAAATGCCTACGCCTATATGAACGCCATGCTGGCCAAGGAGCCGCAGGAGGCCTTCGCGGTCGACATGGGCTATAACGGCACGGTCTCCGGTCTCTCCGTCGCGCCCGACCTGCAGAAGCGCATCGGCTTCACCTCCGACGAGGAGAAGCGCATCAAGGATCTCGACTACGCCTTCCTCGCCAAGAACGACTCCGCCATGAAGGAATGGTGGGACAAGGTGTTCAAGGGGTGAGCATCGCCCCCGAACCCGTCGCGGGTGCCCGCACCAGCCTTGCCGGGATGCTCCTCGTCCCGGCGACGCTCTTTGTCGCGATTGGGCTCATCGGCCCGATCGCGATCCTGTTCCGATACTCGCTCAACCAGTTCATCCCCGGCCAGTTCATGGTCGACGGGCTGACGATCGAGAACTACGTCAAGTTCTTCACCGACGGCTTCTACCTCAACGTGCTCTGGCGCACGGTCCGCGTCGCCGTGGCCTGCACGGTCGCCTGCCTGATCATGGGCTTCCCGCTCGCCTATGTGCTGGCGCGCACCGAGAGCCGCTTCAAGAACCTCCTGATCATGCTGGTGGTGCTGCCGCTCTTTGTCGGCAATGCCGTGCGCGCCGCCGGCTGGATGACCGCCTTCGGCAGCAAGGGCGCGCTCAACGCCTCGCTGATGGGCTTGGGGATCATCGACCAGCCCCTCGAAATCATGTTCACCGAAACGGCCGTGATCATCGGCATCATCGCAGTCAACCTGCCCTTCATGGTGCTGACGCTGCAGAGCGTGATCGAGGGCATCAACCGCAATGTCGAGGAGGCCGCCTTCAGCCTCGGCGCTGGCCCGGCGGCGATGTTCGCGCGCGTGCTCTGGCCGCTCGCCATGCCTGGCATCCTCGCCGGCACGATTCTGACCTTCATCCTGGCGATGAACGCTTATGCCACGCCGGTCCTGCTCGGCGGCCCGAAGTTCCAGACCATGGGTCCCCTGGTCTACGGCCAGTTCGCCCAGCAGAATAACTGGCCCTTCGGCGGCGCCATCTCCTTCATCCTGATGACGGCGACGCTGTTGCTCACCATCGCCGCCAACCTGATCGTGCAGCGGCGCTATCGCTAGACCGGACCTTCTCCACGGCTGTGGCGCTTCGTCGCCGCCGCCATGCTGGTCAACCGGCGCTGCGAGGATTAAAGCACGGCGATGAACGTCTCCTCCGCCCTCGTTCCGATCGCCGTCGGCGCCGTGGCCGTCGTGCTGCTGCTCGGCCTGGTCAACATGCTGCGCGGCGGCAGCGCCAACACCTCGCAGAAGCTGATGCGGCTGCGCGTCGTGCTACAGTTCATCGCGATCCTGGTGATCCTCGGCGTGCTCTGGTGGCGCGCCGGCTGATTGTTCCGCGGTGGGCAAGGACGGCATCGTCACATTGCGGCCACCACTCTCTGCGCCTGTCTGGTCCTTAAAAGTTTCGTCGAAAGCCTGTTTCTCCGCCATGGTTCGCGTCGCGTCGCTGTTCGTTGCCCTCTCGGTCCTGTCTGCGCCCGCTATGGCGCAGAGCGACCGCGGCGGTACCCGCGCGCTCGGCTATGCACCTGCCACGGAAGCGCCCACCCCGGCCTGGGAGGCGCGCTTGGGCGTCGGCGCCGCCAATCCCGGCGGACGCGAGAGCGGCCTTCTGAACTTCGGTGGCGAGCTTCTGACGCCGCGCATCGCCACGCTGAACGACCGCTTCGCCAGCGCCTTCGTGCCGCGTTTCCATCTCGGCTCCAGCCTCAATGTCAACGGCACGCAATATGCCTATGCCGGCGCGACCTGGACCTTCGACGTCTCGCAATCGGTCTTCCTCGAGGCGAGCCTCGGCGCCGCCCTCAACAACGGCAAGACCGGCGCCGTCATCCCCGAGAACCGCCTGAATCTCGGCTGCAACACTGGCGCGCGCGGCGCCGCCGCCCTCGGCTTCCGACTCAACGACCGCTGGAGCCTGATCGCGACGCTGGAGCATTTCAGCACGACCGGCTGCTCCGACAATCCGGTCGCCAACGCCGGCAGCCCGCGCGGCCCCTCGAATTTCGGCGCCCGCCTCGGCTATACGTTCTGAACCGGCCATTCAGCGCCGGCTCACGGGAGGCGGCATCATGAAGCTGCACGGCTATTTCCGCAGTTCCGCCGCCTGGCGCGTGCGCATCGCCCTCAATCTCAAGGGCCTCGACGTCGAGCATGTCTCGCATCATCTGCGCCATGGCGGGCAGCGCGAGCCAGCCTATCTCGCCCTTAACCCGCAAGGATTGGTGCCGGCGCTGGAACTCGACGACGGCACGGTGCTAACCCAGTCGCTCGCCATCATCGAATGGCTCGACGAGACCAGCCCGGACCCGGCGCTGCTGCCGGAGACATCGTTGGAGCGCGCCAAGGTCCGCGCCTTCGCCCAGGCGATCGCCTGCGACACTCATCCGGTGCAGAATCTCAAGGTGCTGAACCGGCTGCGCGAGCTCGGCCATGACGGTGCGGCGGCGCTGGCCTGGGCCGCTGGCGTGAATGTCGACGGGTTATCAGCCTGCGAGCAGCTTGTGGCGAAGAACCCCGGTCCGTTCTGCTTCGGCATGGCGCCCAGCCTCGCCGATATCTGCCTGGTGCCGCAGCTCGGCAACGCCCGGCGCTTCAAGGTCGACGTTGCGCAGTTCCCGCGCCTGCTGCAGGCTGAGGCTGCGGCGATGGAGCTCGCCGCGTTCCGTGACGCGATACCCGATCGTCAGGCCGACGCCGAGTAGCGGCCCTCACCAGCGCCGATACGGCCACGGCCCCCAATACGGCCCATAGAAGCCGGAGGTCTCCAGCCTTGCCCGCCGCGAAGCCGAGCGGTCGAGATCGACCTCCAGCAGGCAATTGGCGAAGCCGTCCGTGCCAGCCCGGAAGCCGTAGGAGCGGCAACGCTGCTCGTCGAAGGCGCGCTGCTCGGCGGCGGTCATGCAGCCGCCGAGCGCGGCTGCCAGCCCCAATGCGATGAGCCATCTTGCACGCATCGTCAGATCCTCCAGGCCGTGCAGACATATCCAGCATCATGCCATGAAAGCAGCGTTTTGACGTCGCCTTTCGAAGCCGACTGATGAACAGCTGCCGTTCCGGAGGTTTTTTCTGCAGTTCAGAGCGAGGTCGCCAGCCGCCCAACCTCCGCCAGCACGGCCTCGCGCTCCGGGAAGGAGGCCCTCGACTCCGTATAGTAGGCGGTGACGATCAGCGGCGCCCGGCCGGGCGGCCAGATCACGCCGATATCGTTGGTCGCATTGTTGTTGCCGGTCCCGGTCTTGTCGCCGATGCGCCAGCCCTTCGGCACACCCGCCCGCAGGCGCTTGTCGCCGGTCTTGTTGGCGACGAGCCAGGCCGTCAATTGCTGGCGGGAGGCCGGCGACAGCGCCGCTCCAAGCACCGTCTGGCGCAGCACGCCGGCCATGGCGACCGGCGTGGTCGTGTCGCGTGGATCGCCTGGCTTGGCCTCATTCAGCTCCGGCTCGCGCCGGTCGAGGCGCGAAGCCTCGTCGCCGAGCGAGCGCAGATACTCCGTCAGCCCCTTCGGGCCGCCAAAGGAATCGAGCAGCAGATTACCGGCAGCGTTGTCGCTGAGCGTGACCGCCGCATCGCAGAGTTCGGCCACGGTCATGCCCTTGTCGACATGCTTCTCCGTCACCGGTGAATAGGTGATGAGATCAGCTTTGCTGTAGCTGACCCGCCGCTCGAGCTCCTCCTCGCCGCGGTCGACCCGCGCCAGTACGAACGCCGCAGCCACGAATTTGAACGTGCTGCACATGGCGAAGCGCTCCTCGCCGCGATGGGCGACGATACGGCCATTGCCGCTGTCGAGGATGGCGACGCCAAGGCGTCCGCCATGCTTGCGATCAAGCGCGAACAGTTCCTCGCGCACCTCCTCTTCTCGCCCCTGAGCGAAAGCGGCGGCGCTGCCGAGCATCGGTACTGTCATCAGGGAGCCGATCAGCAGCTCGCGGCGTCGGATCATCGGTTTTCTCCATGCGGAAGCGATCGCGCGAGCGGCATGCCGCGCAGGGTGTCGGAAACGGTTCTGGTGAAGACGTCGCAACCTGCGACGGTGCTGTTGCCGAGCCTGTCGGCGGACACCCTTCTCGCCGCCGGCTTGCCCAATCACAAACGATGATATCTCTATAGAGCCATTAGATTTCCTAAGGCTTGTCCATGCTCCGCCCGAATCTGCCCCTGAACGCGCTGCGCGCCTTCGAGGCCTCGGCCCGCCATCTCAGCTTCACCAAGGCAGCGATCGAGCTCTGCGTCACCCAGGCCGCGATCAGCCATCAGGTGAAGGGGCTGGAGGAAAGGCTCGGTGTCCAGCTCTTCCGTCGCCTCCCGCGCGGCCTTTCCTTGACGGACGAAGGCCGCAGCCTGCTGCCGACGCTGCGCGACAGCTTCGACCGCATCGCCGGGCTGCTCGACCGCTTCGAGACCGGCAGGCCGGTCGAGGTTCTGAATGTCGGCGCGGTCGGCACCTTCGCGCTGGGCTGGCTGCTGCCGCGCCTTGCCGGCTTCCGCCAGGCCCATCCGCAGATCGATCTCAGGCTCACCACCAATAACAACCGCGTCGACCTCGCGGCCGAAGGGCTCGACTATGCCCTGCGCTTCGGCGGCGGCGCCTGGCATGGTACCGCGGCGCTGCGCCTGTTCGAGGCTCCGATGACACCGGTCTGCTCACCGAGCACCGCAAGCACTCTGCAGCAGCCGGGCGATCTCTCGAATCAGACACTGGTGCGCTCCTATCGATCCGACGAATGGAAGCTATGGAGCGAAGCGGCCGGCATCGAGCCACTGCAGGCGCGGGGACCGGTCTTCGACACATCGATCGCTCTTGCTGAGGTCGCGGCCGCCGGCGAAGGCGTCGCTCTCGTGCCGGCGCTGCTGTTCTCACGCTATTTCGACGATGGCAGGCTGATCCGTCCCTTTCCGGTCGAGGTCTCGCTCGGCAGCTACTGGCTGACCTGGCTGCAATCGCGCTCGCTGACTCCGGCCATGCTGGCCTTCCGCGATTGGCTGACGGATGAAAGCCGCAAGGAGAGAGCGTCGCGCACGAGCTGAACCACCAAAGCAAAACGGCCGCCTGGTGGGGCGGCCGTCTGTCCTTGGATCCAAGGAGGAAAATGGTGGGCGCGACAGGGATCGAACCTGTGACCCCTACGATGTCAACGTAGTGCTCTCCCGCTGAGCTACGCGCCCGTTTCGCCCGAAGGCGTCCGGAACGACATCGGCCCGAGGGCGATGTCGCTGCGAGGTGGAGGGGCTATAGCGGAGGCTTGCGCGCCTTGCAAGGCGCTTCGTCGGCTTTCCGTGCAGAAGCCGACACGCCGCAGATCAGGCCGCCAGCAGCTTCTCGACCTCGTTGACCAGTTCGCGCAGATGGAACGGCTTCGACAGCACCTTGGCGTCCTTCGGCGTCTGCGAATCCGGGTTGAGCGCCACCGCCGCGAAACCGGTGATGAACATCACCTTGATGTCGGGATCGAGCTCGGTGGCGCGGCGCGCCAGCTCGATGCCGTCCATTTCGGGCATGACGATGTCGGTCAGCAGCAGCTCGAACGGCTCCTCGCGCAGCCGGTTATAGGCCGATAGCCCGTTGTCGAACGAGGCGACGTCGTAGCCTGCATTCTGCAGCGCCTTCACCAGGAAGCGGCGCATGTCGTTATCGTCTTCGGCCAGGAGAATCTTCGTCATGGCGCCTTGCTTCGTCCGTGATGTTGCGCCGAGCCCACGCCACCCTGCCCGCCTGGCCGGAAGCCGATTCGCTCGCCTCGTCGTCCCTCGTACCGGGTGGCCGTCCGTGCCATTCCGGGTGTCGCCGGTCCAGCCCGGCGTGAGGCGAACACAGCGTTCGCACACACCCGAATGGATCAGCCAGTTCTATTTGGCGACATTACGGTAAACAACCAGTGAAGCTCCGCTAGCCAAATGACGAAAGGTCAGGCCCTTCAACCGGGATCGGCTTTGTGCTTGAGTCCGGCGACATGACGCAGCCGACCGAATTCTCCTTTCCCCGCCCGGACGACGTGATCGCCGAGATCGAGCGGCCGTTCACGCTGCATCAGCCGGCGCTGCAGGTCGTGCCCGTCATCGTCGACGTGCCCCATGCCGGGCGGCGCTATCCGCGCGCCTTCGTCGAGGGCTCGCGCCTGCCGCTGCGGGCATTGCGCCGCTCGGAGGACGCCTATGTCGACCTGCTCTTTTCGCATGCGGTCGCGCTCGGCGCGCCGCTGCTCGTCGCGGAATTCCCGCGCGCCTTCCTCGACGCCAACCGTGAGCCCTACGAGCTCGATCCGCGCATGTTCGAGGGCCGCCTGCCGGGTTTCGCCAATACCCGCTCGCTGCGTGTCGCAGGCGGGCTCGGCACGATCCCGCGCATCGTTGGCGAGGCCTACGAGATCTATTCGGGGCGCATCCCGGTCGAAAGCGCGCTGAGCCGGATCGAAGAGCTCTACCGGCCCTATCATGCCGGCCTGCGCCATCTGGTGAACCGCACCCAGGCCAGCTTCGGCAGCTGCATCCTGGTCGATGCCCATTCCATGCCCTCGACCGGGCTCGACCGCGACGGCATCGCCAAGGCCGACATCATCCTCGGCGACCGTTTCGGCACCAGCGCCGCGAGCTTCGTGGTAGATGCCGCGGAAGCGGCGTTCACGCGCGCCGGGCTTACCGTGACCCGCAACCGCCCCTATGCCGGCGGCTTCATCACCGAGCATTACGGCGCGCCCGGCTCCGGCGTGCACGCGCTGCAGATCGAGGTCAGCCGCGGCCTTTACATGAACGAGGCGACGCTGGAGCCGAGCGGCGGCTTCCCGGCGCTTCAGCAGGTGATCAGCGCCGCCATGGCCGAATGCTTCGCGCGCTGGAGCGGCTGGAGCGACGACTGGCGCCAGGCGGCGGAATAGCGCCGCGTCTCCGCCAACACCCCGAAAACCAAAGAAAAAGGGCCGCGCGCTTTCGCGGCGGCCCGAAGTCTAGGGAGGAAACGCCCAAGGAGGGCAACGAAGGTTTGAGGTCATCTCCCCTTCGCAGTGCACAATAGCGCATTGCGCTGCAAAAACGCAAGTCCAAACGCAAATCTAGCCATGCGTAGTTTGCATGGCTGAGGGCGCATCTACCGCACGCCGTCCGATTTTGCAGGACTGAATGGAGCTGAACTGTCCTGGCTGATCGGTCACCATCCGGGAGCGCTTGTCTTCCCGCCCGCCGCGCAGCATGAAGGCGGCAACGGGACGAAAGCCGAAGGAAGCCTGGATGAGCGCGGTCGATTTCACGGAGTTCGTCGCCAAGTTGGCGACCCTCTCGGGCCAGGCAATCCTGCCCTTCTTCCGCGCCCGGCATACGACCGAGGACAAGTCCGCCGGCGGCGTCTTCGACCCCGTCACAGAAGGCGATCGCGCCGGCGAGGACGTGATGCGCAACCTGATCAAGCGCACATTCCCGGCCCACGGCATCCTCGGCGAGGAGTTCGGCTCCGAGAATGCCGATGCCGATTATGTCTGGGTGCTCGACCCGATCGACGGTACCCGCGCCTTCATCTCCGGCATCCCGGTCTGGGGCACGCTAATCGGCCTGACCCGCAAGGGCGTGCCGGTCTATGGCATGATGAACCAGCCCTTCACCGGCGAGCGCTATTCCGGTGACGGCCGCAAGGCGCGCTATGAAGGGCCGAACGGGCCGCGCACGCTGCATACGCGCCAGGTGACCAACCTCGCCGAGGCGACGCTGATGACCACGAGCCCGCATCTTTTCGCGGACGGTCAGAAGCAAGCCTATGGCCGCGTCGAGAGTGCCGTGCGCATGGCCCGCTATGGCTGCGATTGCTACGCCTACTGCATGCTCGCCGCAGGCCATATCGACCTCGTCATCGAGAGCGGGCTGAAGCCCTACGACATCGTCGCGCTGATCCCGATCATCGAGGGCGCCGGCGGCATCGTCACCTCATGGGACGGCGGTAGCGCCGCCCAGGGCGGCACCATCCTCGCCGCGGGCAACAAGACCCTGCACCAGGCCGCCCTCGCTCTCCTGAACGGCTGAAGCGGAGTCGCCGGCCTTTTCGTCCGCCAGTTCCTCACCGGGGATGAAGGCGTCGAACGCGGCCCAGAACTGCGCGCGGATCGCGTCGCTTTCCATCAGGATCTCATGGCGCGCCGTCGGCAGCACCAAGGCCGAGCCGGTCTTGAGTCGCGCCGCGAAACGCTCGATCGCCGGTGTCGACACGACCGGGTCCTGTCCGGCGGCGATGATCAAGGTCGGCACGCGCACCTCCAAGGGCGCGCGCGGCATGGCGAGCCTATCCATCAGCTGGAAGGCGGCATGGATCCAGCCGACGCTGGGATCGCCGATGGCAAGATCGCGCGCCGCCGCGGACAAGGCGGCATTTCGGGCATAGCGGGCGGCGTCGGAGCTCAGCCGGTTGCCCTCGAACGGCTTGGTGCCGATCGCAGTGTCGCCGCCGCCGGGCACGAAGGCCTTGCCGAAGCCGAGCCAGTACAGCACCCGCGCCAGCCAGCGCGCACCGCGCGGATTCTCGATCATGCTGATGCCGAGCATCGGCGCGATCGCGACCAGCCGCGCGACCGGGAGTGCCTCGCGCCGGGCGGCATCGAGGCAGAGCGCCGCGCCCATCGAATGCGCCAGCACGAAATAGGGCGGCGGCAAGCGCTCCTGCATTTGCGCGACGACCAGCGCAAGGTCGCGCTCATAGTGCACGAGCCGGCCGACATGCCCCTTGCGTTGCCGGCCGGTGAAGCGCTGCGAGCCACCCTGCCCGCGCCAGTCGAAAGTCAGGACATGGAAGCCGCGCCGGCGCAATTCCGCGATCGTCTCGCTGTAGCGCTCGATGAACTCCGCCCGGCCCTGCGCGAGCAGGATCGTGCCCTTCTCCCGCCTTACGCTCGGGCGCCAGCTCGCCAGGCGCAGGCGCGCGCCGTCGCTGGTCGCGGCAAACCAGACCTTGCCGTGGCCAGGCACCGGGTAATCCGGCTGTTGGAAGAATTCGGCCTCGGTCATCGGCGCTCCGGCGGACTTGACCGCCTCGTTATGCCCGTCGGGACCCGGCCTTGAAAAGCCGGAAACGCCACCCAGATCATGGTGGCGCAGGCCGTCAAGCGGCTGTGCAACCCAAACCCTGGTCCGCGCTCATGCCGAGGCGGACTGACACGAATGTCGCTTCCTCTGGAGGACAATCATGCGTTCCTACGATCTTTCCCCGCTCTATCGTTCGACCGTCGGTTTCGACCGCCTGTTCTCGCTGCTCGACCAGGCCACCAGCGTCGACAACGCGCCGAGCTATCCCCCCTACAATATCGAGCGCACCGCCGAAAACGCCTATCGCATCTCGATTGCGGTCGCCGGCTTCGGTGAGTCCGACCTCTCGATCGAGAGCAAGGAGAACGCGCTGACCGTTCGCGGCGAGAAGAAAGCCGCCGATGACGCCGAGAAGCGCGAAGTCCTGCATCAGGGCATCGCCGCCCGCGCCTTCGAGCGCCGCTTCCAGCTCGCCGATTACGTCCAGGTCACTGGCGCCAGCCTCGAGAACGGGCTGCTCCATATCGACCTCGTCCGCGAGATTCCGGAGGCCAAGAAGCCGCGCCTGATTCCGATCGGCGGCAGCGCCCCCAAGGTGATCGAGGCCCGCAAGGCTGCGTAACCGCAGGACCGAACGGCAAGAGCCTGAAACGCGAGAGCCTCCCCGGGAAACCGGGGAGGCTCTTTGCCTATGGGCTCGGTTCTACGCTCAGTTCGGCGGGTTGACCGGCGCGATCGGGGTCTCCGGCTTGGGCTGCGCCGTCTTCGTATCCTCGATCTGCACCGGTGGCAGGGTCGTATCGGGCGTTGGGATGCCGCTCGGATTCGCCCGTGCCAGTGGCGGCGTGCGATCGGGCTCGTTGGCGCCACGGACATCCTGCGGGTTGACCAGCTTCGGCTTACCTATATCGCCCGGTGCGACAGACGGCACGGCCGCGGGCTTTGCCGCCGGCGCATCGGGCGTCGGCGCCGCCGGGGATGGCGGCGCTACGGTTGCGGGCGCGCTCGCTTCGGCCGGTGGCTGGGCTGGCTTCAGCGCGGCGGGCCGCTCTGGCGGGCGCGGGGTCAGCTTCTTGGCGGCCGGACGCTCCTCCTCGCGCGGATCGAGCCTGACGGTCCGTGGCGGCGGCTGCAGCACGATCCGGTCGATCAACTCGCCGTTGAAGCGATCGATGATGAGCCGCAGGCGCGCTCCATTCGCCGCCACGCCATCGACAATGATGGCCGAACGGGTCCGCATCGTACGCTGCACCTCGCGCAGGCCGAACTCCTGCACGGCGATCCGCTCGACGGCCCGCGGCGGAATCGGAGCCGGTGGGAGTGGCGCATAGTCGTAGCGCCGGCCATAGCGGTAGCCATCGTCATAATCGTAGCCATAGCCGTAGCGGGCATAGCCGCCGCCATAGTCATCGATCTGCGCCAGAGCCGGGCTGCTCGCGCCGGCCATGACGGCCAGGATGGTGAGGCCAGCCAGACGGCGGCGCAGGGGGCGCGGCGCGGCGGCGGGCGAAACGAAGACTGCCATGGTCTGTCCTCTGTCAGACGAAACTCGCAGTCTTCAGTTCTCGGTAAGGATTGCGGCACGCTTGCGGCGTGAATCCGCTGTGAAACAGGCGCTTTTCGGCGCTCAGACGTCAGCCAGCACGGCGGCGAGCCGGTCGATTTCTTCTGTATGCGTCGCGAAGGAGCAGACGAAGCGCCCGACCACATCGCCGGTCTGCAGACGCTCCTGTTCCGGCAAGGCGTCGCCCGACCAGGCGATGTACTGCACGCCTTGCGCCGCCAGGGCAGCCTGCGCCGATGGCGGCAGCACCAGGAAGACCTCGTTCGCCTCGCAGGCCCAGGCCAGCCGCAGCTTACCAGCAGCCGCGACCGCATCGGCCAGGCGGTTGGCCATCCCATTGGCGTGGCGGGCAAGATCGAGCCAGTGACCACCGGCCAGCAGCCCCTCGAACTGCGCGCCGATCAGCCGGCCCTTGGACAAAGTGTGCCCGGCCCGCTTGCGCCGCCACGGCATCTGCCCCGCATCGGCGGGGTCGAACACGATTACGGCCTCGGCAGCGAAGGCGCCATTCTTGGTGCCACCGAAGGAGAGCACATCGACGCCCGCCTTCCAGGTGATCTCAGCCGGCGTGCAACCCAACGCCACGACCGCATTGGCGAAGCGGGCGCCGTCCATGTGCAGCTTCAGCCCGCGCGGCGCGATCGCCTGCTTCAGCGCCGCGATCTCGGCCGGCCTGTAGACCAGCCCGCACTCGGTCGCCTGGGTGATCGACAGCATCTGCGGCTGCACCTGATGCAGGGAACCGGCGCGCATGCGCGCAAGCTGCTCGGTGACGACTTCCGGCAGGAGCTTGCAGCCATCGCCCGGCAAGCCGACGATCTTGGCCCCGCCGGTGAAGAATTCGGGCGCGCCGCATTCATCGGAGGCGATATGCGCCTCGTAATGGCAGAGTACTGCCCCCCAGGGCTGGACCAGGCTCGCCAAGGCCAATGAATTCGCCGCCGTGCCGGTGGTGACGAGGAAGGCCGCGACCTCGCGCTCGAACAGCTCGCTGAACAGGGCCTCGACCCGCTTCGTCCAGGCATCATTGCCATAAGCGGCGGCAGAACCGTCATTGGCGGCCGCCATCGCCTGCATCACCGGCGCGCTCGCTCCGGCCAGATTGTCGCTGACGAAATTCATGGCAGGCTCATATCCGGCGGGCGCTAGAGGTCGCTGACGGATAAGCAGCCTCCTGCCGCAGCGCAATCGGTGGCGACGCAGAGCAGCCCCGATTCCTGCGATCGACAACTTCCGGCTTGGCTCACAGGGCCGCGCAATGCGAAAATGTCCGGACGGCTATGCAGATAGCAATAAAATGTCGCCGCAGTGCAAAATCGTCGCTTGTGCCCAGATTGGAATTCTGGCAAGGTCAAGGCAATAGGACAGCTATACTGTCCCATTTTCAGAGTGAGCCTCGCCGAGGCTCTGGCGCGAGCGGATGGAGCGGACGATGACGGGAGGTACGGCGAATAAAGCCAAAGCCAACCGTACGACGCGCGCCGCCCGCAAAACGGCGGCGTGACCAGGCGCGACAGGGCAAGATAGAGCCCGAGGCGCCTGCGGAGGACGCGGGCGCAAGAGAAGACCGGCGCAAGCAACCTTCGCAAACCGAGACTAAAGCCGGACCGGCCCGATCCTTGCTCGGCAGGGATCAAGATCGGAGCGGCGGCGGCGCTGACACGCCGTGTGGACTTTGGCTGGCTTCCAAGCAGATGCTTCGGAGCCCAAGGCGGATGGGCGGAGGTGACGATGAGCGAAGGCAGGAAGGCGAGCGCGATGGCCAACACCACTGCTAAAGCTGCCACCATGACGACGGCCGCTGTCGAGCGTTTTCCCGCGGTGCGCGACCCCGCCATGCCGGCGCGCCAGGGTCTCTACGATCCGTCCTATGAGAAGGATTCCTGCGGCGTCGGCTTCATCGCCGACATGAAGAACCGCAAGAGCCATGCGATCGTCGCGCAGGGCCTGCAGATCCTGCACAATATCGACCATCGCGGCGCTGTCGGCGCCGATCCCAAGCTCGGCGACGGCTGCGGCATCCTCACCCAGATCCCGCATCGCTTCTTCAAGGAAGAATGCGCCAGGATCGGCATCGAATTGCCAGAGCCCGGCCATTACGCCATCGGCCAGTTCTTCATGCCGCAGGAGGCCGATAACCGCGCCGTCTGCGAGGAGATCGTCGCCCAGACGGTCGAGGAGGAAGGTCTGATCTTCCTCGGCTGGCGCGACGTTCCGGTCGACAACAGCGACCTCGGCGAGGCCGTCAAGGAAACCGAGCCCTGCCATCGCCAGATCTTCGTCGGCCGCCCGGCCGAGATCACCGACGAGGACGAGTTCGAGCGGCAGGTCTACGTCCTCAGGAAGTCGGTCTCGAACAAGGTCTACAAGCGCCATGACCGGGCGACCGCGACCTATTATCCGGTCTCCTTCTCCTGCCGCACCATCGTCTACAAGGGCATGGTGCTGGTCACCCAGCTCGGCGACTACTTCAAGGACCTGACCGACGAGCGCTTCGAGAGCGCGCTCGCCCTCGTCCACCAGCGCTTCGCCACCAACACCTTCCCGTCCTGGCGCCTCGCGCACCCCTACCGGATGGTCGCCCATAACGGCGAGATCAACACGCTGCGCGGCAACGTCAACTGGATGGCGGCCCGCCAGGCCTCGGTCGATTCCGAGCTCTTCGGCGCCGACATCTCCAAGCTCTGGCCGATCTCCTATGAGGGCCAGTCCGACACGGCCTGCTTCGACAACGCCCTCGAATTCCTGGTCCAGGGCGGCTATTCGCTCGCCCACGCCATGATGATGCTGGTGCCCGAGGCCTGGGCCGGCAACCCGCTGATGGATGAGAGCCGGCGCGCCTTCTACGAATACCATGCCGCCCTGATGGAGCCGTGGGACGGCCCGGCCGCAATCGCCTTCACCGATGGCCGCCAGATCGGCGCGACGCTCGACCGCAACGGCCTGCGCCCCGCGCGCTATCTCGTCACCGATGACGGCCTCGTCGTGCTCGCCTCGGAGTTCGGCGTGTTGCCGATCCCGGAGGAGAAGATCGTCCAGAAGTGGCGGCTCCAGCCCGGCAAGATGCTGCTGATCGACCTCGAAGAGGGCCGCATCATCGGCGACGACGAGATCAAGCAGACCCTCTGCCTCGCCAACCCCTATAAGGACTGGCTGAAGCGCACCCAGATCGTGCTCGAGGAGCTGCCGCCGGTCGAGGCACGGGCATCGCGCACCGATGTCGCTTTGCTCGATCGCCAGCAGGCCTTCGGCTACACCCAGGAAGACACCAAGATCCTGATGGCGCCGATGGCGGTGACCGGCCAGGAAGCCGTCGGCTCGATGGGTACGGATACGCCGATCTCGGCGCTCTCCTCGAAGTCGAAGCTGCTCTATACCTATTTCAAGCAGAACTTCGCCCAGGTCACCAACCCGGCGATCGACCCGATCCGCGAGGAGCTCGTAATGAGCCTCCTCTCCTTCATCGGGCCGCGGCCGAACATCCTCGACCTCGAAGGCACCTCGCGCCGCAAGCGCCTGGAAGTGCGCCAGCCGATCCTGACCAATGACGATCTCGAGAAGATCCGCTGCATCGGTCACTACGAGGATCGCTTCGACACCAAGACGCTCGACATCACCTATCCGACCCGCGAGGGCGCGGCCGGCATGGAGGGCGCCATCGCCCGCCTGTGCGAGCGTGCCGAGGCGGCCGTGCATGGCGGCTACAACATCATCATCCTCTCCGACCGCCAGGTCGGGGCAGACCGCATTCCGATCCCGGCGCTGCTGGCGACGGCGGCCGTCCACCATCATTTGATCCGCAAGGGCCTGCGCACCTCGGTCGGCCTTGTGCTCGAATCGGGCGAGCCGCGCGAGATCCATCACTTCGCCTTGCTCGCCGGCTTCGGCGCCGAGGCGATCAACCCCTATCTCGCCTTCGAGACGCTGGAAGCGCTGTACGAGGCCGGCGAGTTCCCGCCGGAGGTCGACCGCTACGAGGTGGTCAAGCGCTTCATCAAGTCGGTCGGCAAGGGCCTGCTCAAGGTCATGTCCAAGATGGGCATCTCGACTTACCAGTCCTATTGCGGCGCCCAGATCTTCGATGCGGTCGGCCTGCGCAGCGACCTGATCGAGACCTATTTTACCGGCACCATTTCCTCGATCGAGGGTGTCGGCCTTGCGGAGATCGCAGAAGAAAGCGTGCGCCGCCACCGCGATGCCTTCGGCGACTCGCCGGTCTATCGCGATGCGCTCGACATCGGCGGCGAATACGCCTTCCGCCTGCGCGGCGAGGCGCATGCCTGGACGCCTGAGAACATCGCGCTGCTCCAGCACGCCGTGCGCGGCAATGCGCGCGACAAGTTCAAGGCCTATTCCGAGCTGGTCAATGACCAGAGCGAGAAGCTCTCGACCATCCGTGGCCTGTTCCACGTCAAGATGGCCGGGGAACTCGGCCGCCAGCCGATCGCGCTCGACGAGGTCGAGAGCGCGGCTTCGATCGTCAAGCGCTTCTCGACTGGCGCCATGTCGTTCGGCTCGATCAGCCACGAGGCGCATTCGACGCTGGCGCTGGCGATGAACGCGATCGGCGGCAAGTCGAACACCGGCGAGGGCGGCGAGGAGCCCGAGCGCTTCAAGCCGCTGCCGGACGGGCGCTCTATGCGCTCGGCGATCAAGCAGGTCGCTTCGGGCCGCTTCGGCGTCACCACCGAATACCTCGTCAACTCGCAGATGATGCAGATCAAGGTCTCGCAGGGCGCCAAGCCCGGCGAGGGTGGGCAATTGCCCGGCCATAAGGTCGATGCCCGCATCGCCAAGGTCCGGCACTCGACCCCGGGCGTTGGCCTGATCTCGCCGCCGCCGCATCACGACATCTATTCGATCGAGGATCTCGCCCAGCTGATCTTCGACCTGAAGAACGTCAACCCGGCCGCGGACGTCTCGGTCAAGCTCGTCTCCGAGCTCGGCGTCGGCACGGTTGCGGCGGGCGTCGCCAAGGCCCGCGCCGACCACATCACCATCGCCGGCTATGAGGGCGGAACCGGCGCCTCGCCGCTGACCTCGATCAAGCATGCCGGATCGCCCTGGGAGATCGGCCTGGCCGAGACCCACCAGATCCTGGTGATGAACAAGCTGCGCGGTCGCATCGCGCTGCAGGTCGATGGCGGCCTGCGCACGGCCCGCGACATCGTCATCGGCGCGCTGCTCGGCGCCGACGAGTTCGGCTTCGCCACTGCGCCACTGATCGCCGCCGGCTGCATCATGATGCGCAAGTGCCATCTCAACACCTGCCCGGTCGGCGTGGCCACCCAGGACCCGGTGCTGCGTAAGCGCTTCAAGGGCCAGCCCGAGCACGTCATCAACTTCTTCTTCTTCCTCGCCGAGGACGTGCGCGAGATCATGGCCGAGATGGGCGTGAAGAGCTTCGACGAGCTCGTCGGCCGCTCCGACTGGCTCGACAAGAAGGAAGCCATCGAGCACTGGAAGGCTAGGGGGCTCGACTTCGCCCGCATCTTCCACAAGCCGGAGCCGGGCGCGGGCGTCGCCATCCGCAATGTCGAACGCCAAGTCCACCCGATCGAGTCGGTGCTCGACCGTACCCTGATCGCCAAGGCCGGCGCCTCGCTCGATACGGCTGCGCCGGTGGTGATCGAGAGCACGATCCGCAATGTCGACCGCTCGACCGGCGCGATGATCTCGGGCGAGATCGCCAAGCGCCACGGCTCGATCGGCCTGCCCGAGGACACGATCACGGTGAAGCTCACCGGCACCGCCGGTCAGAGCTTCGGCGCCTGGGTCGCCGGCGGCCTGACGCTCGACCTCACCGGCCAGGCCAACGACTATGTCGGCAAGGGCCTGTCGGGCGGCAAGCTGATCATCCGCCCTGATCCGAAGTCGCGCGCGCTCGCCGAGGAGGCGATCATCGTCGGCAACACCGTGCTCTACGGCGCGATTTCCGGCGAATGCTACTTCCGCGGCGTCGCCGGCGAGCGCTTCGCCGTGCGCAATTCCGGCGCGATCGCGGTGGTCGAGGGCACCGGCGACCATGGCTGCGAATACATGACCGGCGGCGTCGTCGTCGTGCTCGGCCAGACCGGGCGCAACTTCGCGGCCGGCATGTCCGGCGGCATCGCCTATGTCCTCGACGAGGACAAGAGCTTCGCCAAGCGCTGCAACCTCTCAATGGTCGATCTCGAGCCGGTGCCGGAGGAGGAGGAGTTGACCCAGCGCCTCTACCACCATGGCGGCGATCTCGAATTCAAGGGCCGCATCGACGTCATGGCCAACATGTCCGGATACGACGCCGAGCGCCTGCACCAGCTTATCGCCAACCACCTGAAATACACCGGGTCGGCGCGGGCGCAGGCCATTCTGGAGAACTGGGCGGACTACCTGCCCAAATTCGTCAAGGTCATGCCGGTCGAGTACCGGCGCGCACTACTGGAAATCGAGCGGGCCCAGGCCGGCGTCTCGGTCGCGGCGGAGTGAGACGATGGGCAAGGTAACCGGTTTTCTCGAGATCGACCGCCGCGACCGGAAGTATCGTCCGGCCTCGGATCGCATTCGCAACTACAAGGAATTCATCATCCCGCTCGGCCCGGAAGCGACCCGGGACCAGGCGGCGCGCTGCATGAACTGCGGCATCCCGTATTGTCACAATGGCTGCCCGGTCAACAACCAGATCCCGGACTGGAACGACCTCGTCTACAACGACAAGTGGCAGGAGGCGCTCGGCAACCTGCACTCGACCAACAACTTCCCCGAGTTCACCGGCCGTGTCTGCCCCGCCCCTTGCGAGGCCTCCTGCACGCTGAACCTCGAGGACACTCCGGTCACCATCAAGTCGATCGAATGCGCGATCGTCGACAAGGGCTGGGAAGAGGGCTGGATCGTTCCCGAGCCGGCCTCCACGAAGACCGGCAAGAAGATCGCGATCATCGGCTCCGGCCCGGCCGGCCTTGCGGCCGCTCAGCAGCTCGCCCGGGTCGGCCATGAGGTCCATGTCTACGAGCGTCAGGGCCGCGCCGGCGGCTTGCTGCGCTACGGCATCCCCGACTTCAAGATGGAGAAGTCGCATGTCGATCGGCGCGTCGCCCAGATGGAGGCCGAAGGCGTCGTCTTCCACTACGGCGTCAATGTCGGCATCGACATCGAGCCGCAGGAGCTGCTGTCGCAATACGACGCGATTGGCCTGACCGGCGGCGCCGAGAAGCCGCGCGATCTGCCGATCGAGGGCCGCGACCTCGACGGCGTCCAGTTCGCCATGGACTTCCTGCCGCAGCAGAACCGCCGCAATGGCGGCGAGCCGGATACGACAGGCAACGCCCGTCCGATCCTCGCCGGCGGCAAGCATGTCGTCGTCATCGGCGGCGGCGACACCGGCTCGGACTGCATCGGCACCTCGGTGCGCCAGGGCGCGCTCTCGGTCACCCAGCTCGAGATCATGCCGCAGCCGCCGGAGAAGGAGAACAAGGCGCTGACCTGGCCGAACTGGCCGCTGAAGCTGCGGACCTCCTCCAGCCATGAGGAAGGCGCCGAGCGCGACTTCGCCGTCGGCACCGTCAAGTTCACCGGCGAGAACGGCAAGGTGAAGACGCTGCACTGCGCCAAGGTCGATGCCGCGTTCAAGCCGATCGAGGGCAGCGAGTTCCAGCTCAAGGCCGACCTCGTCCTGCTCGCCATGGGCTTCGTCTCGCCGGTGCATGACGGGCTCCTGCAGAAGCTCGGCGTCAAGATCGACGGGCGCGGCAATGTCGAGGCCAACATGCTGGCCTACAAGACCTCGGTCGAGAAGGTCTTCGCCGCCGGCGACATGCGCCGCGGCCAGTCGCTGGTGGTCTGGGCGATCCGCGAGGGCCGCCAGATGGCCCACTCGATTGACAAGCACCTGATGGGCGAGACCATCCTGCCGCGCTGAGTGGCAGGAGTTTCTGGGCTCACGAGAACCTCGACGTCATGCTCGCCCTTGTGGCGAGCATCCACGTCTTGAGCACCACGCTCGATTAGCAAAGACGTGGATGGTCGGGAAAGCCCGACCATGACGTGAATGCAGCCGCTCACGCTCCCAGCAGATCGACCAGCGGCGGGATCAGCGGCTCGTCGGCCGGTGGCATGGCGAGGTCGCGCAATTTACCGGGGCGCACCCATTTCAGGCCCTGCCCCTCGCGCGAGGTCACCGTCCCCTCCCAGCGCCGGCAGATATAGAGCGGCATCAGGAGGTGAAACTCCGGATAGGCGTAGCTGGCGAAGGTCAGCGGGGCGAGGCAAGCCTCTTTCACCTCGATGCCGAGCTCCTCGGATAGCTCGCGGATCAGCGCCGGCTCCGGCCGCTCGCCGGCTTCCAGCTTGCCGCCGGGGAATTCCCACAAGCCCGCGAGGGACTTGCCCTCGGGACGTTGGGTGACGAGCACGCGATTGTCGGAATCGACCAGCGCACAGGCGACGACGAGCAGCAGTTTCACGGGGCCAAGCATCGGATCGAGGAAAGACGCTGCGCTTTTCGGCAGAATCCGATGCCTTGTCAAAGCGCCCGCGCGTCAGCTCTTGCCGATGGCCTGACGGACGGTCGGAATCCACTTAGTGCGTTCGGCCGCATAGAAGGCATCGACCTCGGCGGGGCTCCAGGCCGGATAGAAGGTCGAGGCCAGCTCCTCCAGCTTCTTGCGCACCTCAGCCGAAGCGATCGTCGCCGAGACCTCGGCGTTGAGCCGGTCGACGATCGCCTGCGGCAGGCCGGCCGGCGCGGCGATCGAGTTCCAAGTCTGGGCCTCGAACCCGGTGAGCCCCTGCTCCGCCGCGGTCGGGATGTCCGGCGCAGCCGCGCTCCGGCTGGCCGAGGTGATGGCGAGGCCACGCACCGCGCCGGCCTTGATTTGCGGGATCGCCGTGACGGCGACGTCGAAGACATGGCCGAGACGGCCGGCGATGACATCCTTCATCGCGTCGGAACCGGCGTTGTAGGGGACATGTTCGAGCTCGACGCCCGCCGCCCGCGCCCAGAGCAGGCCGGCGACATGCGTCGTGGTTCCGAGCGGCCCCGAGCCGTACTGGATCTTCTTCGGGTTGGCCTTGAGATAGGCGACGTACTCCGCCATGGACTTGGCCGGGGCATCAGCCTTGACGCACAGGATCAGCGGCACCGCATTCATCATCGCCACGCCGCGCAGGGTCTTGTTGAGGTCGACCGGCATCGGGTCGAAGGTCGCCATGTTGAAGACGAGCTGCGAGGAGGTGCCGACGAGCAGCGAATAGCCGTCGGGCGCCGCGGTCGAAATCATCTCGGTGGCGCGCATGCCGGAATTCTGCGGCACCGCTTCGAGGATAATGCGCTGGCCGAGCCGCTTTTCGAGCTCGGCGGCGATGATCTGGGCGACGATGTAGGCGTTGCCGGAGGCCGCCGACGCCGTGACCAGCCGGATCGGCTGGTTCGGCCAAGCGCCCTGGGCACGCAGAACCGCAGGCTTGGCGATCGCCCAAGCAGCGATGGCGGAGCCGGCACTGGTCATCAAACGACGTCTGTTCATGCAAGCCTCTTGATGTCTCTACTGGAGGCGACAATAAAGTCGACAGACAAGAACACAACTCCTCATAGCGATGCCGCAGGATCAATCAGATAAGATCTATTCTAAACTGAAGCTCAACGCTTCCAGCGGCTCTCTCGTCTTGGCGAGCGGTGTCGTGGCAGCGCTCGCGATCGCGAGCAGCACCGTCACGATGGCACCACCCCTCACCGGCCGCCTGCATCCTGGCCTGGTGCCGGGCATGCTGGCGCTGACATTGCTCGTCGCTGCTTTCGTCACGGCGATCGAGCGACGGAGCCCGAGTTCGGAAACCGAACCCACGCAGCTCCGGTCAGTCATCGCGGCTGCGGCAGCCGTTATCATCCTTGCCCTCGGCGCCGGCACGCTCGGCATCTTCGTCGCCGCCTTCCTGGCCGGCACGGTCGCGGCGGCTGGCGTCAGCGGGGTCACGCTGCGTCGCGCGCTCCTGACCGGCCTCTGCCTGTCCGCGGCGATCAGCCTCGTCTTCGCGCTGGCACTGCGCCAGCCCCTGCCGATCCTGCCGCCCGTTCTGCTGCGGTGAACGAGCATGTCGTAGCCGGACTGCTGCTGGCGCTCTCCGGCGAGGCGCTGCTCTATGCCGGCCTCGGCGCATTGCTGGGCACGGCCGTCGGCGTGCTGCCGGGCATCGGGCCGGTCGCGACGATCGCGCTGCTCTTGCCCGTCAGCCTGCAGATGAGCGCCTCGGGGGCGCTGATCATGCTTGCCGGCGTCTATTACGGCGCCCAGTACGGCTCCTCGACGACCGCGATCCTGATCAATGTGCCCGGCGAGGCGTCAGGCACGGTGACCGCTATCGAAGGCCACCGACTGGCACGCTCCGGCAAGGCCAGCGAAGCGCTCGCGGTCGCCGCCCTCTCCTCGCTGCTCGCCGGCCTGATCGCGGCGCTGATCCTCGCTGTCGCCACACCGCAACTGGCCGCCTTCGCCCTCGCCATCGGCCCGGCTGAGACGGCGGCGCTGATGCTCGGCGGAGCGGGACTGGCGGTGGTCATCGCCGACGGCAGCCTGGCCCGCGCGATCTTCATGCTCGCTCTGGGCGGGCTGGTCGGCCTGATCGGCACTGCCGGCGGCGACGGCCAGCCGCGCTTCTCCTTCGGCCTGAAGGAGCTCAGGGACGGCATCGAGTTCACGCCTCTGGTGGTCGGCCTGTTCGGCTTCTCCGAGGTGATCGCCCTGATGGCGCGCGGCACCGAGCCCCCGCCCTCGCCGCCGCGGCGCTGGTGGCCGGGCTATCGCGCCATTCGCGGCTGGGAAGGGCCTGCCCTGCGCGGCTCCCTGGTCGGCTCGCTGGTCGGTCTTATGCCCGGCGCCAACACGCTGCTCGCCTCCTTCCTCGCCTATACCCTCGAGCGCCGGCTGAAGCGGGGCGGCGACTATGCCGGCGTCGCCGCGCCGGAGGCCGCCAACAATGCGGCAGCGCAGACGAGCTTCGTCATGCTGTTCGGCCTCGGCTTGCCTGCCAATGCCGCAACCGCCGTGCTGGTCGGGGCGATGATGCTGAATGGGCTGCCGCCCGGGCCCGCCCTTTTCAGCCACAGCCCGCAGCTGTTCTGGACCTTCATCGGCAGCCTCGTCGTCGCCAATCTGATGCTGGTCGTCCTCAACCTGCCGCTCGTCGGGCTCTGGGCCAGGCTGATCCTCATCCCGCCTTCGGTGCTGGCGCCGGCCATCATCCTGGCTGCAGCCCTCGGCATCCTCGCCTCCGGCGGCACGCCGTTCGACGTCGTCGCGCTCATGATCTTCGGGGTGTTCGGCCATGCCTGCCGCCGGAGCGGCTTCCCGCTGATGCCGATGCTGATGGGCTATGTGCTCGCTGCCCCGTTCGAGGACCACCTCCGGCGCGCCTTGGCGCATGCCCGCGGCGACTGGGGCGAAATCGCTGGCAATCCGGCAGTGCTGACCGTGGTCGCGCTCGTAACGCTCGCCACCATTCTTCGGCTCAATGGCCGGAGAGGATGACCTCGACCGGTTCGGTTTCCTTGCCGGTCAGCGTGACCTCGTCATAGACCGTCCCGCCTTCGCGGAAAATCGCATCCTCCTCGCCCCAGATTACCTGGGTCGCGACGAAATAGGTGCCGGGCGCGACCTTGTCGAAGCTGAAGCGCCCCCGCGCCGTCGTCTTGGTCGTGCGGGTGAACTCGGCATAGACCGGGTCGATCTGGCCGTTCGGATAGCGCCAGTGCGGCAGGAACTTGGTCTTGTCGAAGATGCCCTTGAAGCGCTCGCGGGCATAGGCCGTCGCCGGGATCAGCCTGACGACCTCGCCGGCGGCATTGACGACCTGGCCCTTAGCGCGTGTCCGGAAGGCATGGCCGACGATGACGCCGGTTCCGGTCTTTCGGATGAACGCCGCTTCCTCGGCCGAGAACGACGCCGTCGTCACCGGCTGCTGCACACAGGCACCCAGCAGGGCCGCGAGGCCCAGCACGCATGCGATCTTGGTCATCTGGCTCTTCCCCCCGCCGGCGCCGTCGATACCAGAAAGACGCCTGCGAGGATGATGCAACCTCCGATAATCTGCCGCAACTCCAGCGTTTCGCCGAGCACCAATACACCCATGCCGGCAGCGACCGCCGGGACGAGATAGCCGGTCATCGCCGCGCGCGTCGGCCCGGCGGCGCGGATCAGCCGCATGAAGAACGTCACGGGCAGCGCCGTCGCGAACACACCGAGCGCCAGCACCGCCTGCCAGTGCGGCGCGAGTGCGGCAAGCGCCGCCCCGCCGGAGAAGACCAGCGTCAGCAGCAGCGCCCCCGAGCCCGAGACCATCTGCTGACCGAGCGCGAGCCGGATCGGATCGCCCGCCCTGGGCGGCACCGCGCGCGTATAGAGATTGGCGCAGGCATAGGATAGCGTTGCGCCGACCATGGCGAAGATGCTGAGCGCCGAGCCGCCGCCCTCGACCAGCCGCGGCCCGATCAGGATGGCAACGCCTGCCATGCCGACGAGGATACCGGTGAGACGGCGCCGGATCAGGCGTTCTTCGGAGAACAGAAAATGCGCGAACAGCGCCGTGACCAGCGGCCCCGCCGCCTGGATCATCGCCGCCGGGCCGCTGGCGAGCTGGATCAGCGCATAGGCGACGAGCACGTTCGGCAGCCAGCCATTGCAGGTGCCGAGCACCAGCCAGTGGCGAAGCTCATGGCGGCGCGGCAGCGGACTTTGTCCGCGCGCCGCCACGAAGAGCGCGAGCGTCACCGCGCCGAGCAGGCCGCGGCCGGCGGCGATCGCCCAGGGAGTGACCTCGCCGGCCATCAGCTTGATGAACAGGTAGCTGCTCCCCCAAAGGAAGGAGCAGGCGGCGAGGTTGCCGACGATGAAGGCCTTGCTGGGGCCTACCGGGCCGACAGGCTCAGGAGCGATAGTCGCCGTTGATCTCGACATAGGCCTTGGTCAGGTCGCAGGTCCAGACGGTGGCCTTGCCGCGGCCGAGGCCAAGATCGGCGGTGACGACGATGTGCTCGCCCTTCATGTAGTCGGAGACGGCCTGCTCGTCATAGGACGCGGCGCGTGCGCCGGCCTCCGCGACCTTGATCGCGCCGAAGGAGATGTCGAGCCTGTCGCGATCAGCCGGCTCGCCGGCCTTGCCGACCGCCATGACGATGCGACCCCAATTAGCGTCCTCACCGGCGACCGCGGTCTTGACCAGCGGCGAATTGGCGATCGAGAGCGCGACCTTCTTGGCCGAGCGCGCCGACTGCGCCCCGACGACGCGGACCTCGACGAATTTGCGAGCGCCCTCGCCGTCCTTGCAGACCAGATGCGACAGTTCGAGCAGCAGTGCGTTGAGCGCCCGCTTGAAGCCGGAGAGCCGGGCATCCGCCGGGTCGGTGATCTCCGGCACGCCGCGCGCCTTCGCCTTGCCGGTCGAGAACAGCATCAGCGTGTCGGAGGTCGAGGTATCGCTATCGACCGTGATAGCGTTGAACGAGCCCTTGACGCCCTTCGACAGCAGGGCCTGCAACACCGGCGCCGCGATCGGCGCATCGGTGAAGACGAAGGAGAGCATCGTCGCCATATCCGGAGCGATCATGCCGGCACCTTTGGCGATGCCGGCGATGACCACTTCGTGCCCGTCGATCTTGGCCTTGCGCGAGACTGCCTTGGGGAAGGTGTCGGTGGTCATGATCGCCTTGGCGGCGTCCGACCAGGGGCCATCGGCGGCGCGCTTGGCGCAATCGGCCAGCACGCCCTCGAACTTGGTCGCATCGAGCGGCTCGCCGATCACGCCGGTCGAGGCGATGAAGACCTCCTGCGCCTTGCAGCCCGCCGCCTTGGCCGCGATCTTCGCGGTCAGCGCCACCGAGTCGCGGCCTTTCAGGCCGGTGAAGGCATTGGCATTGCCGGAATTGACGACGATGGCGCGCGCCTTGCCCTGCGCCAGATTCTCACGGCACCAGTCGACCGGTGCCGACGGACATTTCGAGCGGGTGAAGACGCCGGCGGCCTGCGAGCCCTCATCGAGCAGGACGAGCACCACATCGGTGCGGCCCTTGTAGCGGATGCCGGCCTCGGCGGTGGCGAAGCGCACACCCGGCACGGCCGGGACCTTCGGCTGGCGCTTCGGCGCGAGCGGAGAAACGGGAACATCCTTGCCGGCCATCATGCGTCTCCTCGTAACGTTGGCCCGATGTGCCGCAGCGGCGGGGCGAAGACAAGGGTCCGAGCCCCTCCAAAAGCAAACGCCCGGGCATAGCCCGGGCGCATCACGACGATACGATGAAGGATGAGGCCCGATCAGGGCTTCTTCGGCTCGGCCGGAGCCGGGGTCGCAGGCGCAGCCGGCTTGTCGAGGCGCTCGACCTTGGCCTTGTCGCGCAGCGCCACGATGATGTCCTGCTGCGCCTTGCGCACCAGATACTGGTCGATCTGCGGCTTGACCTCATCGAAGCTCGGCAGCGGCTTGCTGCGCTTGTCCTCGACCTTGATGACGTGCCAGCCGAACTGGCTCTTCACCGGCTCGGAGAGCTGGCCCTTCTCGAGCTTGAAGGCGGCCTCGGCGAATTCCGGCACCATCCGGTCCTTGGCGAACCAGCCGAGATCGCCGCCCTCCTTGCCCGAACCCGGATCCTTGGAGAGCTCGGCCGCGACCTTGGCGAAGTCCTCGCCCTTCTTCACCCGCTCCAGCGCTGCCTTGGCCTGCGCCTCCTCGGGTACGAGGATGTGGCGGGCGTGGACCTCTTCCTCCGGCTTCATCGCCTTGACGGTGTCCTCGAACAGCTTCTTGGCCGCCTCAGGGGTCGCCGCCTTCTTGGCCTCGCTCGTGAGGTATTCGTCGAGCAGCAGCTTGTCGCGGTTATAGGCGAGGCGCTTGGCAAACTCCGGGCCGTCGCCGATCTTGGCGGCCGCAGCGGTCTTGGCGCCGAGCTTGAGGTCGACCAGATAGTTGATCAGCTCCTCGCGCTTGCGCTCCTCCGGCATCTGCGCGGTGCGCTCACCGAGATCCTCTTCGGCCAGCTTGAGGTCACCCTCGGTGATGGTGATGCCGTCGACCTTGGCGACGGGCTTGTCCTGCTGCGCGAGGGCCGGCACGGCGGCGAGCGCGAAGCCAAGCGACAGCATGGCGAGACGGGAGGACAACATCGGTGCGGCCTTTCAACTGGACGGCGCGGAAATCGATCTCGCCGGCTGAGTGCCAGCAGAACGCGGCCTTGGCAAGGCGTGGCTACGCACATCAACGCGAGCCGGCATGCCTGGTTCAATCCGCCCCGGCGCGCGTCACCGCGGCCACGGCCTCTTGGAACCGGCCCGGCCGTACCCTACATGCGCGCGGACAAGCGCGTGCTGGACCACGCGCCCGCGCACGTCTAAACACGCGCGTGAAATTCTAGAGACGACCGCTTTCGGCCGCGCGGTCTGCGCCGGCTGGATTCGCCATTGAAAGGCCAGACATGCTTGGCGCGCTTGCAAAGAAACTCTTCGGCTCGTCGAACGACCGGCGGGTGAAGGGCTACCAACCCCGCGTCGCCGCGATCAACGCGCTCGAAACCGAGGTCGCCCAGCTCTCCGACGAGGCCCTGAAAGCGCGAACCGAAACCTTCAGGAAGCAGATCGCCGATGGCGCCAAGCTCGACGACCTGCTCGTGCCGGCCTTCGCCACGGTGCGCGAGGCCGCCAAGCGCGTGCTCGGCCAGCGCCATTTCGACGTCCAGCTGATCGGCGGCATGGTGCTGCACGAGGGCTCGATCGCCGAGATGAAGACCGGCGAGGGCAAGACGCTGGTCGCGACCCTGCCGGTCTACCTCAACGCGCTCGCCGGCAAGGGCGTCCACGTCGTCACGGTCAACGACTACCTCGCCCGCCGCGACGCCGAGTGGATGGGCAAGATCTACAATTTCCTCGGACTTACCTACGGCATCATCGTGCACGGCCTCGACGACGAGGAGCGCCAGCGCGCCTATGCCAGCGACATCACCTACGGCACCAACAACGAGTTCGGCTTCGACTACCTGCGCGACAACATGAAGTACGAGGTCGCGCAGATGAGCCAGCGCGGCCACCATTTCGCGATCGTCGACGAAGTCGACTCGATCCTAATCGACGAAGCCCGCACGCCGCTGATCATCTCCGGCCCGCTCGACGACAAGTCCGATCTCTACGTCGCGATCGACAAGGTCCTGCCCAAGCTGGTCAAGGGCGATTACGAGGTCGACGAGAAGCAGCGCACGGCCGCGCTGACCGAGGCCGGCAACGAGCATATCGAGCAATTGCTGCGCGAGGCCGACCTCCTCAAGGAGGGCGATCTCTACGACTCCGCCAACGTCACCCTCGTCCACCACGTCAACCAGGCGCTGCGTGCACATACGCTGTTCACGCGCGACAAGGACTACATCGTCCGCAACGACGAGGTGGTCATCATCGACGAGTTCACCGGCCGCATGATGCCGGGCCGGCGCTATTCGGAAGGACTGCACCAGGCGCTCGAGGCCAAGGAGCACGTCACCGTCCAGCCCGAGAACGCGACGCTCGCTTCCATCACCTTCCAGAACTATTTCCGCCTCTACAAGAAGCTCGCCGGCATGACCGGCACCGCCGGCACCGAGGCCGACGAGTTCGAGCAGATCTACAAGCTCGAAGTGGTCGAGATTCCGACCAACGTCCCGGTCGCCCGTATCGACGACGACGACGAGGTCTATCGCAGCTTCCCCGAGAAGGTGAAGTCGATCATCAAGGAGCTGGAGCGCGCCAGCGAGCGCCTGCAGCCGGTGCTGGTCGGCACCGCCTCGATCGAGAAGTCGGAGCAGATCGCCGAGATGCTGGTCGCCGCCGGCTTCAAGCAGATCGACTTCAGCCAGCCGAACGCGCTCGATAGCCTCTACGCCGCCGCTCGGACCGGCAAGAGCACCAAGCAGTTCGCCGTGCTGAACGCCCGCTTCCACGAGCAGGAAGCCTTCATCGTGGCCGAGGCCGGCGTGCCCGGCGCGATCACCATCGCCACCAACATGGCCGGCCGCGGCACTGACATCAAACTCGGCGGCAATGTCGAGATGCGCGTCTCGATCGAGACTGCCGGCATGGAAGACGGGCCGGAGAAAGAGGCCAGGATCAAGGAGATCGAGGCCGAGGTCGCCCGCTTCAAGGAGATCGTCCTCAACGCTTCCGAGACGATCGAGCTCGAGCCGGCGAAGGGCTCGCGCCCGGCCAAGACCATGACCCGCCCCGGCGGCCTCTACATCATCGGCACCGAGCGCCACGAAAGCCGGCGCATCGATAACCAGCTGCGCGGCCGCGGCGGCCGTCAGGGCGATCCGGGCCGCTCCAAGTTCTTCCTGTCGCTGCAGGACGATCTGATGCGCATCTTCGGCTCCGACCGGATGGACGGCATGCTGCAGAAGCTCGGCCTGCAGGAGGACGAGGCTATCGTCCATCCCTGGATCAACAAGGCGGTCGAGAAGGCGCAGGGCAAGGTCGAGGCGCGCAACTTCGACATCCGCAAGAATATCCTGAAATACGACGACGTCATGAACGACCAGCGCAAGGTCGTGTTCGAGCAGCGCCGCGATTTCATGCGCGAGGCCAGCGTGCGCGAGACCATCGACGACATGCGCCACGGCGTCGTCGAGGACACCGTCTCGCGCCGCATCCCCGAGGATGCCTATCCCGAGCAGTGGGACGCCGCTGGCCTGAAGCAGGATGTCGTGACCTATCTCAACCTCGAACTGCCGATCGAGGACTGGGCCAAGGAAGAAGGCATCGCCGACGCGGAACTGCGCGAGCGCATCCGCAAGATCGCCGACGAGGACTATGCGGCTCGCATCGAGCGCAACACCGAAGAGGTGATGACCTATATCGAGAAGCAGGTGCTGCTGCAGACGCTCGACCATCTCTGGCGCGAGCATCTTGTCACCCTCGACCATCTGCGCCAGGTCATCGGCTGGCGCGGCTATGCCCAGCGCGACCCGCTGAACGAGTACAAGCAGGAGGCCTTCGAGCTGTTCGACGGGTTGATCGGCCGCCTGCGCGAGCAGGTCACCGGCAATCTGATGCGCGTCGAGGTCCGCTTCGAGGCTCCGCCGGAAGGCGGCGAGACCCTCGACCAGGGCGGCGGCGACAACCTGCCGCCTCCGCCGGCCGGCTTCTTCGCCAATCAGCCGCAATTCGCCGCGACCGATGGCGATCTTGCGCTAGCCGAACGGAACCCGACCGATCCCGCGAGCTGGGGCAAGGTCGGCCGCAACGAGCTCTGCCCCTGCGGCTCCGGCAAGAAGTTCAAGCACTGCCACGGCCAGTTCGTCTGACCGCGGCGCCGGAGCCACCCTCCGGCGCCCGCCTCAGGCGAAATTGGCTTCCACCGCTCCAAGCGCGTCGATCTCGATCCGGACGCTCGCACCGGGGCTGAGCCATTGCGTCCGGACGAGACTGCCGAGCAGGACGGTCTCGCCGGCGCGCAGCGGCATCCCGCGCTCCAAGGCATGCTCCGCCAGCCAGGCCAGCGCAGCATAGGGATGGCCGAGCACATCCGCGCCGATGCCGGCTCCGGCTTCGACCCCATCGATCAGGATCCGGCCGTGCAGCGTCGCGAGATCCGGCAGCGCCGCCGGATCGTGCTCGCGGCCAAGGACAGCCCCGGAGGCGAAGAAGTCGTCGGCGACCAGCATCGGCGTGCCCGTGTTCTGCCAATCGACATAGCGGTCGTCGACGATCTCGATCGCCGCCATCACCGCTCCGACCGCAGCTCTCACGCCTGCCGGAGTGAACGGCCCCTCCGGCAGGTCGCTCGCCAATCGCACCGCGATCTCGCACTCGACGCCGACCCTGACGAAATCACCATGGCGGAGGCTCGCAGCGCCACGATGCGTCGTGCCGACAAAAAGCCCGGCGGCGCAGGGGTGAGGGATACCGAGATAGGCCTGCATCACCGGCGTGGTACAGCCGATCTTCCAGCCGATGCGCGCGCCGAAGCGGCTCGCCTCCAGTCGCGCATGGACGGCGTCGCGTACCGCATAGGCCTCCGCGAAGTCGCGCGGCACGGCCCCTGCGGACGACGCCGCCAAGGGGGTCAGGCTCAGCCGTGCAGCGCTGACCTGATCAGCCGCTGCGGCGATGGCGGTTTCGGGCAAGGCGAGGCTCCGCATGTTGGACACGGCAGCCTGCCATGCCGGGACACGCCCTGGCCAGCATAAGCGGGCCGATGCCAGCAAGACATCGTCTCGCTATAGCAAGGAGGCGTGAGCTCTCGATCACGAGGATATCCGGCTATGCCGACCGCAGGCGAAACCGCCCTACACGCTCGCATCGAGCTCACGCTCGACTACACCGACGACGAGCTCGCCCGCTTCGACGCGCTGCTGGCGCAGCAGAACCTTGCCGAGAACAAGCCGACCATCTGGGAAGGCTGGCCCGCCTTCATCGGGCTGGGCTTCATCGTGGCGATCGGCGCGACCCTGCTCGCCATCGCCGCCGGGATCGTGACCGCCCGCTCCGGCGCGGGCATCGCCACGCTCTGCTTCGGGGCTTACTGGCTAGGCATCACCGCGCCGGGCCTGGCGGCAGGCATCGCCGACAGGAGGCGTCGCAAGGCCGCCTTCAACGCCTTCCGAACGGAGTGGAACGGCACATGCCTGCTGGCCACCCAGCGCGGCATCTGGCTCCGGCGCGAAGGCCTGCGCGGCTTCATCGGGCGCAGCGCGATCGACAAGGCCAGTAGCGCCGACGGCCTCCTGCTGCTGCATCTACGCGCCGGTCCGCCGATCATGCTCCCGCAGCGGCTGCTGACGGCGGAGCAGCAGGAGTTCCTTGCCGCTCTCGCGTCATAGGGGTCAGCCCCGCGCCCGCTGCGGCAGCCTGGGCAGCAGGATCGTCAATAGCCCGAGCAGCGGCAGGTAGGAACAGACCTTGTAGACGAAGGTGATGCCATAGGCGTCGGCGAAGCCGCCGAGGAAGGCGGCTCCGAGCCCGCCGGCCCCGAAGGCGAAGCCGAAGAACATGCCGGCGATCAGGCCGACGCGGCCCGGCACCAGCTCCTGCGCAAATACCACGATCGCCGAAAAGGCCGAGGCGAAGATCAGCCCGATCATGACGCTGAGCACACCCGTCCAGAACAGGTTGGCATAGGGCAGCAGCAGCGCGAACGGGATCACGCCGAGGATCGAGAACCAGATCACGAAGCGCGCGCCGAAACGGTCGCCGATCGGCCCGCCGGCAAAGGTGCCGACCGCGGCCGCGCCAAGGAACAGGAACAGCATCAGCTGCGCGTCACGGAAGCCGAGATGGAACTGCTCGATGACGTAGAAGGTGAAGTAGCTGGAAATGCTCGCCATGTAGACGTTCTTGGTCGCGGTCAGCAGCACCAGGACGAACAGGGCGAAGGCGACACGCCGCCCGGGCAGCGGCAAGGCGCGGCTGGCAGGTGGGCGGCCGGCCTGAGCAAGGCGATGGGCCGAATACCAGTAGCCGACGCGGCTGAGCACGATGACGCCGGCCATGGCGATGAGCGACAGCCATGCGACGCTGCCCTGGCCGAAGGGCAGGACGACGAAGGCTGCCAGCAAGGGCCCCAGTGCCGAGCCGAAATTGCCGCCGACCTGGAAGAGCGATTGCGCCAGCCCGTGCCGCCCGCCTGACGCGAGCCGCGCGATCCGCGACGCCTCCGGATGGAAGATCGCCGAGCCCAGCCCGATCAGGCAGGCCGCCACGATCAGCACCGCGAAGTTATGGGCATTGCCGAGCAGGATCAGGCCGCCGAAGGTCGAGGCCATCCCGGCCGGAGCCGAATAGGGCATCGGCCAGCGGTCGGTTATCATCCCGACGACCGGCTGCAGCAGCGAGGCCGTGACCTGGAACGCCATGGTCAAAAGGCCGATCTGGACAAAGTCCAGGGCGTAGTTCGCCTTGAACAGCGGATAGAGCGAGGCCAGCAGCGACTGCATGACGTCGTTCAACAAGTGGCAGAAGCTCACCGCCAGCAGGACGGAAATCGTCGTCTTCTCGAAGCGGGGGCGGCTCCCCTCCATCGTCGCAACCATCGCGGTACCCTTGAGCACAAACCTTGACCGGCGCTCCTTCTACCGCGCTTGCCCATGACCTACTTTCGTGTTCCGGTCTAATTCTTTCGCGTTTGGGCCATTCGATGAGAAAGCTGCCGCAGCAACAGGTCGATACGCTCCATGCCGATCATCGCAAGGTTCACGGCTCGGTTGCCGACGCGGACGGCGATGTCCTGATCCGCATCTCCGACAATCCAGCCGGCTATACGATACCCCTGCATAGCCATCGCCAGATCCAGCTGCTCTGCGCCTTCTCCGGCGTGGTCCAAATCAACACCGAGCGCGGCAGCTGGATGATCCCGCCCGGCCATGCCCTGCTCATTCCAGCAGCGCTGCAGCACGCGGTCGAGACGCTGAGCGATGTCAGCATCAAGTCGGTCTATCTCCTCACCGGCCATGACGACCTCACGCAGCGCATGCTGCAGGTGCTCGGCGTCACCGATCTCGCGCATGCGCTGATCGTCGAGGCGATGCGCCTGCACGACGCCCCGCCGGGCACCCGCAAGCTCGCGCTCGTGCTGGAGTTGCTGACGGCGGAAATTGCCGCCCTGCCGGTTCGGCCGCTAGGACTGCCCATTCCCGCCGACAGACGCCTCGCTGCCCTCTGCCGCGCCTATATGGCCGCGCCATCGGTCGATCAGCGTCTCGACGACTGGGCGGCGAAGCTGGCGATGAGCCGGCGGACCTTCACCAGGCTTTTCCAGCGCGAGACCGGCCTCAGCTTCGTCGCCTGGCGCCAGCAGGCCAGCCTGTTCGCCTGTCTTCCCCGGCTGGCCGAAGGCGTATCTGTCACGGAAGTCGCCATGCTGGCGGGCTATGACAATGTCGCGGCGTTCACGACCATGTTCAGGCGCAGGCTCGGCACCACGCCGCGCAGCTACATGAAGGCCTCGCGGGCGCCGTAGCCTGCGATGCTCGCAACAACGGAAAAGGGCCGCTCTCGCGAGCGGCCCTGGTCGAAACAGTCTGTGCGATCGGGCCGTTACTTCGGCGCGAAGATGCCGACGCTGCTGGCGGTGATGTCGAAGGAGAGCGTCGCCACCACGGTCGGGTTGCACCACTTGGAGCGACCCGAACCCGAAGTGATGCCGCGCGGATCGGCGGTCAGCGCGAAGCACTCGGTCTTCGACAGGTTGGTGTCGTGGTAGCGCACATCCGCCGTCAGGTTCTTCCAGGTGTAGGAGATGCCGGCGTTCCAGTAGGCATAGTCGGGCAGGTCGGTCGGCGGCACCGTCGACCAGATCGCGAGATTGGTCGTGCCGAGCCAGTAATGACCGAGTTCGCCCGAGATCGACAGGCCTTCGAGGAAGGGCAGGTTGTACTTCGCGGTCACCGAGGCATAGGTGCCGCTGGCGCCCGTGCCGAGCCAGTCCCAGGCGTAGAAGACGTTGGCGCCGAGGATCAGCTTGTCCTCGAAATTATAGCTGACCTTGCCGTAGACCTCGGTGTAGTCGGTGTTTTTCGGGGTCCAGAACACTCCGGCCGTGTCGATATAGGCCTTCTCGCCCGGATAGTAGTACTGCCAGACGCCGACATCGACGGTGACCGGGCCAAACTTCGGCCGGATACCGGCGTAGAAGTCGACTTCGGCCGGCGGGCTGGTCGCCAGGTCGACATTCGAGGCGTAGACGCCGACATAGAACAAGTTGTCGTAGATCTGCAGCTCGGCACCGCCCTGGATCGCCGGCTTGCGGTCGGTCTGCGAGATGCCGCGGAAATTATAGTCCGTCATGCCCTTCACGCTGACGGCGATGTCGAACCAGGTGATGCTCGGCGCCACCGGCACCGGCGGCGCACCCTTGCGGCTCGGCAGGTCGGCGGCGAGCGTCGCGCCCGAAACCGTCAGCGCCATCGAAAGCGCAAAGCCCGTCAGCAAGCCGGAAGTTTTGAAGGCAGCCATCGCGAACTCCATCGAGGTCCCTGCACGATTCTCGTCATGCATTCGCCATGATTAAGCCTGCGAGGCTGCAAAATCGGCAAGGCGAGGTTTTTTGCAACCTGCTCACGCAATGAGCAATTCAGTCGATTTTCGCTGTTTAGACGCTTACAAAAGCGCCCGCGGCCATTGCTGGCCGCGGGCGTGACTTTTTTACATCAGACGATTGCTGCCCGTTCAGCGCGCCGTGGGCTGGCTCGCATAGGCCGCGTCGGGCTGCTGCAGCTGCGAGGTCCGCAGGGTCGTGGCGCGGCGCGGCGGCAGCGGCGCTCTCACAGTCTGCGGCGTCTCCGGCACGGTCGAAACAACCGGCGCCTGCTCCTTGGGCTCGGGGGACGAGCCACCGAGCAGCGGCACGAAGCTCAGCGCCCGCTGGTAGAAGGACGGCTGCGCCGGCTCGGCCGAGGCCGTCTGGATCGGCTCCGGCGTCGCGGCTCCGGCCGTTGCCTTGGCGACCTGCGTCGCCGCATCAGCAGCCGGCTTGGCGGCAGGCTGGGCAGCTGCCGCAGGCTTGACCGGCGCGGCGGCGACCGTGGGCTTGGCCTCCTCGGTCTGCGCGCTGCTGACCGCGGCGAGAACGGCGTCGTTCTCGGCCGATTCGGCCCGGACAGTAGCCTTGGTGCGGCCCTTGTCGTCGAGCACGACGACGCGCGGGCCGATCAGCGAATCAACGCGGCTGATGCCGACATCGCGCGAACCCCAGGCGACCGACCGATTCATCGAATCGGCGCCGGACTGGGCCAGTTGGCGCTTGAACGAGGAATGCTGGTCGCCATCGTCATAGATCAGCTTGACCGCGGGCGTGCCCTTCGAGACCAGCGCAGCGACCTGGATCTCGTCCTGCTGGCGCTTCTGGGCGATGGCCTGCGTGATCGACGAATCAACCTGACCGCTGTCGCGGTTGAAGGCATAGCGCCCGCTGGCGACCGAGACCGAAGGCTCGTCCTTGGCCACCTCGAAGAAGTCCGAGCCTTCCTTCAGGTTCTTCCAGAACGCGATGTTCGGATCGAGCCGGTGCTTGGCGAGGTTCTCCGGCGTCATCCGGAAGGGGAAGGCCTGCATCTGCACGGCCCTCTGCCCGCCATTATGGGCCTCGCGGACCAGCGCATAGAGCTCGCCGATCTGGTCGTCGGTCATCGAGTAGCAGCCGGCCGAGGAGCAGGCGCCATGCACCATCAGATGCGCGCCAGTGCGGCCATGCGAACGGTCATAGGCATTGGGATAGCCCATGTTGAACGAGACGTAGAAGGACGAGTTCGGGTTCATCTGCGCCGGGGTGATGGCGTAGAACCCTTCTGGCGCCATGCGGTCGCCTTCGCGCACCTTCGGGCCGAGCTGGCCGGACCAGCGGCACATCGGATAGGTCTTCAGCAGCGCATACTTGCCGTCGGCGCGCTTCTTCCAGACCTCGAGCTCCGACTCCTTCTTGTAGGAGCGAATCACGATCGGCTGGCTCTTGCTCATGCCCTTCTCGGACATCAGCGTGTAGGTCGCCGACGGAATCGGAATGTTGTGGCGCGCGGAGCCGCGATAGCGCTCTTCTTCGCAAGCTGCCAAAGTGAGGCCGAGGAGCGCCGCCAGCGCGAAATGTCTCACAGCCACGTCGTCAATCCCATCTCGCGCGGACGCGTCAAGCCGACAATTCACCACGCAACAAGGCCAAATTATGCCCGTTGCCCGGTTGTAGGACCGTTAGCCTTGACCGTTCCTTACCACAGGGGCCTTGCAGATGGCCATATGGTGAAGCCACCGTAAAGCCTCCTGCCGGACAGCACCGGCAGTGCCGCAAGGTCAACTTACGCTTACAGCGCCCGCCCGATCGCCAGATATTTCTCCGCCCGGCGGTCGACGATCTCGTCGGCGCCGAGGCCGGCGAACTCGGACAGCGCCGTCTCGATCGCCGTGCCCGCCCGCTCGATCGCGGCCTGGGGGTCGCGATGGGCGCCACCGGTCGGCTCGGCGACGATCTTGTCGATCACGCCGAAGCGCAGCAGGTCCTGGGCGGTGATCTTCATGCCGGTTGCGGCATCCTGGGCGCGCGCCGTGTCGCGCCAGAGGATCGAGGCCGCGCCTTCCGGCGAGATCACCGAATAGATCGCGTGCTCCAGCATCAGCACCCGGCTGGCGGCAGCGATGGCGATGGCGCCGCCCGAGCCGCCCTCGCCGATCACCAGCGCGACGCTCGGCGTGCGCAGGGCAAGGCAGGCCTCGGTCGAGCGCGCGATCGCCTCGGCCTGGCCGCGCTCCTCGGCCTCGATGCCGGGATAGGCGCCGGCGGTGTCGATGAAGCTCAGCACCGGCAGGCTGAACCGGTCGGCCAGCTCCATCAGGCGCATCGCCTTGCGGTAGCCTTCCGGCTTCGGCATGCCGAAATTGTGCCGGATGCGGGTCTCGGTCGAGTTGCCCTTCTCCTGGCCGATGACGCAGACCGGCTCGCCGCGGAAACGGCCGAAGCCGCCGACGATCGCCTCGTCCTCGCCGAAGGCGCGGTCACCGGCGAGCGGAGTGAACTCGTCGATCAGCGCCGAGCAGTAGTCGAGGAAATGCGGGCGCTGCGGATGGCGCGCCACCAGCGTCTTCTGCCAGGGGGTGAGAGCGCCATAGAGGTCCTTCAGCGCCTGCGAGGCCTTAGCTTCGAGCTTGCCGATCTCCTCGGCGAGCGAATAGCCGTCGCCCTTGCCGTCGAGCGCGCGCAGTTCATCCGCCTTCGCCTCCAATTCGGCAACCGGCTTTTCAAAATCGAGATAGCTTCGCATCGACATCCAGATCAGGTCCCGCTTCCCGGGGGAAAAACACGCCGGCCCGAGGCCGCGGTGACGGAACGGTCAAAAAAGGCGGCGGACCTTGGCCGCGCCCCGGCGAAATTGTCAACCCGCTGTACCGTCATCCCTCATCCTGCCGCGGCAGGCGGCTCGAAGGGTGGGGCTGCGGCAGCAGCACCGGCCGGAAGGCGAAGCTGCGCCGCGTCGCGCGCAGGGGCGCACGCCGGTAGAACTGCTTGGTCGCGTCGATGACGTAGACGCCGGCAAAGGGCAACGACAAGCCGGCGCCGACCTTCTCCCAGGCCATGGCCGAGCGCATGAACAGGCGCCGGCGCAGCGGTGGCACATAGAGCGCCTCGGCCCAGTGCTCGGGCGAGAACATGGCGCGGCGCATCAGTGCCTCGATCTGCGAGCGGCTGAAGGGCCGGCCATGGCCGAAGGGCGTCGTATCCATTCGCGCCCACAAGCCGCGCCGGTTCGGCACGACCACGATCAGGCGCCCGCCCGGACTCAGCACCCGCGAGATCTCCTCGAGCAGGTCCTCCGGGCTCTCGGTCTCCTCGAGCGCATGCACCATCAGCACGCGGTCGATCGAGGCTGTCGGCAATGGCAGCAAGGTCGGCTCGACCAGGGCGGAGGCCGAGAGACCCGGCGAGGGCCAGTTCACCACGCCCTGCGCCGCCGGCATGAAGGCGATGGCGCGCTCCGCCTCGACGCCGAGCAGCGGCAGATAGGGTGTCGCGAAGCCGAGGCCCAGCAGGCGCTGGCGCCGGCAATCCGGCCAGAGCTTCAGCATCACCTTGCCGACGACCCGGCGCGCCACATGCCCGAGCGGGCTGGCATAGAAGGTACGCAGGTCGACGACGTCCAAGGCCATGCCGACGGAAATGGCGCGGCGGCGGCGGGAGCGCAAGGGTGGCGGCCCAAGGACGGCCACGGCAGGAGCAGATTGTCTTGCTCCCGACGCCAGCTTGCGCCAAGCAGTCACCTCGACCGCCGATTGCCGGAGCTTCCCATGCCGCTCGACATCCATGTCTTCCGCACGCTCAGCGACAATGCCGGCGCGCTGCTGCGCGATCCCGGCACCGGGGCCTGCGCCACCGTCGACGTTCCCGATGCCGATGAGGTGCTCGCCGCCGCCAAGGCCAAGGGCTGGACGATCAGCCAGGTCTTGGTGACGCATGAGCATGCCGACCATGTTCAGGGGATCGCCGCGCTGAAGCAGGCGACCGGCGCCAAGGTGTTCGCGCCGGAAGCCGCCCGCGCCGGCGCCCCGGTCGACGTCGTCCTGAGCGAAGGCGATCGCGCCTTGGTCGGCGGCTACGAATTCGAGGCCTGGGCGACGCCCGGCCATGCCGAGGGCCATATCAGCCTCGTCAGCCGGAAGGCGAAACTCGCGCTCGTCGGCGACGTCGTCTTCGTCATGGGCTGCGGCCGCGTCATGCCAGGCCGGATGGAGGCGATGTGGACGTCGCTGTCGCGGGTCATGGCGCTGCCGGATGCGACCACCCTGATCACCGGCCATGACTACACGCTCTCGAATGCCCGCTTCGCCGCGGCGATGGACCCGAGCAATGCCGCCGTCGCCGCCCGCCTCGCCGAGGCCGAGGCGGCGAAGGCAGAAGGACGTTTCTGGGCGGTGACCACGGTCGGCGAGGAGAAGGCGACCAACCCCTTCTTCCGCGCCGAGGAACCGGCGCTGGCGGCGACGCTCGGCATCGTCGGCAAGCCTGCCGGCGAGGTCTTCGCCGCGCTGCGCGAGGCCAAGAACAGATTTTGAGAACAGGTTCTGAAGTCAGATGAACACGCTGAGCGGCCTCAGCGCCGCCGAGGTCATCCGCCTGCTCGAACTGAAGCCCCATCCCGAGGGCGGGCATTATCGCGAAACCTTCCGCGATCCCGCCGGGCCGGAGGGGCGCGGCTTCTCGACCGCGATCTATTATCTGCTCGATGTCGGCGAGACCTCGGAATGGCACCGCGTCGACGCCGCCGAGATCTGGCACCATTATGCCGGCGCGCCATTGGTGATCACGCTCTCGCCGAACGGCCATGACGCCTCGGCCCACCATCTCGGCAAGGACCTTTCCGCCGGCCAGCGCCCGCAGATCGTCGTGCCGGCCGGACACTGGCAGAGCGCGACCTCGCTCGGCGCCTGGACCCTGGTCGGCTGCACGGTCGCTCCGGGCTTTGCCTTCTCCGGCTTCGAGATGGCTCCGCCGAACTGGCGGCCGACACCGCGGCCCGCCGGAAGCTGAGCATGGACAAGCCCGTTACCGATATGGCGCTTGTCGCAGCCTGCGAGACCCGCATCGTCAACGCCTGGCCGGCACCGACCACGCTCGTTGTCGACCAATGGGTGGTCCGCTTCGCCAATGGCTATTCCGGCCGCGCCAACTCGGCCTCCTCGCTGCGCGAGGGCGGCGACATGGACGAGGCGACGCTGGCTTTCGTCGAGGGCCTCTATCGCCAGGCCGGCCTGCCGCCACGTATTCGCTTCACCCCGCTGGTCTCCGACGATGCTCGCCGCCGCTTCGCCGAGCGCGGCTACCGGATCGAGACTGCCTCTTTCGGCATGATCGCCGATCTCGATCCGAGCCTGCACTTGCCCGTCGCCGGCATGGTCACGACTGCGCAGGCCGATGACGCCTGGATCGACGGCGTCTGCAGCCACCAGACCGGCAACAAGCGAAACCGAGACCATCTCGCCGCCATCGTCTCCGGCGTGCGCGTCCCGGCTGCCTTCGCGACCTTGATGCATGAGGGCCGCCCCGCCGCCTATGCAATGAGTGTCGCCGAGCGCGGCATGGCCGAGATCGGCGCGGTGATCGTCGACGAAGCCCTGCGCGGCAAGGGCCTCGGCAAGCAGCTGATGCTCGGGTTGATGGGCTGGGCCGCAGCGCAGGGGTGCACGCAGGCTTATCTCCAGGTCGACCAGAGCAACGGCCTCGCCTTCGAGATGTACAAGCGGCTCGGATTCCGGTCGGTCTACGCCTATGAGACGCGGATCCTCGACATCTGAGTTCTAGCCGCCGGCCGCCTTCGGCGCAGTGCCCCGCCCCGCCGGACCAAAGCTCGCCACCAGCGCCCCGACGACGATCAGGACGCAGGAAATCGCGAGGAGCCAGCTCGCCGCCGCATAGCCGGCGATGACCAGGATCACCGTCGAAAGCACCGGCGCGGTATAGGAGGCGACGCCGAGGAAGGCGACATCGCCCTGCTTCATGCCGATGTCCCAGCAGATGAAGGCGAGCCCGATCGAGCCGAGGCCAAGGCCTAGCACGCCGCCCCATTCGACCGCGCTCGGCGCCCACAGGGTTGTCTCGAAGGCGAGATGGCAGGCGAAGGCAGGAATGGCGCAGCCCAGCATGGTGATGGCGAGGCTCTCGGATGGCACTCCCGCAAAACGCCTAGATAGCACCGAATAGCTCGCCCAGACGAAGGCGCCGAGCGCCGCCAGGACATGGCCGAGCTGGATGCCGGCGCCGGAGCCGAGGCTGCCGGAGATCAGCAGCGCCGTCGCGACAAGGCCGATCAACGCCCCGGCCAGATGACGCGCCTTGAGCCCGCCGCCCGGCAGCAGCGCCGCAAACAGCACGATCAGCAGCGGCCAGAGATAATGGATCAGGTTGGCCTCGGCCGCCGGCGCCGTCTTCACCGCGGCATAGTAGAGGGCGGTGTCGCCGAACGGTCCGTAGAGCCCGAGCAGAAAGGAAGCCGGCGTCGGCCGCGCCAGATGCAGGCGCCCGCGCGCCGCTGCCATCGCCAGAACGAAGACGCCGCCGATGACGAAGGTCATGCCGACGAGCTGGAAGGGCGGCACCCGCCCGGACATGGCGGTGAAGAGCGCCAAGGTCGACCAGAGCAGGATGGCGACGAAGCCGGTCGTGGTGGCGGTACGGGAGGTCATGGGAACGAGCTTCGGAATTGCGATGGAAGACCCGTTAAGCGCTGCTGTACGCTATCGCCAGCCCATTGGCTGCTGGCAGCTCGCATCACGCAAAAAATTGCCGGCAGGCCGCGAAGGCTCTGCCGGCAATCTCATCGAGTGCGCGGGGGCCGAGAACTCGGCCCCCGACGCATTGCCTCACCCCTTGATGAAGGCGAGCAGGTCGGCGTTGATCACGTCCGGGTGGGTGGTGCACATGCCGTGCGGCAGGCCGGCATAGGTCTTCAGCGTGCCGTTCTTCAGCAGCTTGACCGAGAGCGGGGCGGAGTCGGCATAGGGGACGATCTGGTCGTCATCGCCATGCATCACCAGCACTGGCACCTCGATCGCCTTGAGGTCCTCGGTGAAGTCAGTCTCCGAGAAGGCCTTGATGCAGTCGTAGTGGGCCTTGGCGCCGCCCATCATGCCCTGCCGCCACCAATTGTCGATGATGCCCTGCGAGACCTTCGCGCCCTCGCGGTTGAAACCGTAGAACGGGCCGGCGGGGACATCGACATAGAACTGGGCGCGGTTGGCGACCAGTGCGGCGCGGAAGCCGTCGAAGACCTCGATCGGCAGGCCGCCGGGATTCTTGTCGGACTTGACCATGATCGGCGGCACCGCGCCGATCAGCACTGCTTTGGCGACGCGGCCGGGCTCGGCCCGAGCGACGTAATGGGCCACCTCGCCGCCACCGGTGGAATGACCGATATGGATGGCGTTCCGGAGGTTCAGATGGGCGGCGAGTTCGGCGACGTCGGCAGCGTAGGTGTCCATCTCGTTGCCGGTCGCGGTCTGGCTCGAGCGACCATGGCCGCGGCGGTCATGCGCGATCACCCGGAAGCCCTGATGCAGGAAGAACAGCATCTGGTTGTCCCAATCGTCGGCACTGAGCGGCCAGCCATGGTGGAAGACGACCGGCTGCGCGTCCTTCGAGCCCCAGTCCTTGTAGAAGATTTCAGTGCCGTCCTTGGTGGTGATCGTGCTCATCTGCCCTCTCCTTCGACTTGCTGGGCGGCGGGTCGCCGCCCTTCGATGTGGACGGTTATAGGCGGGGCGTTGCATGCTGCCGCTTGGCGGAACCGACAATCAGCGGGGCAAAACTGACAGCATGACGACAGACAAGCAGATTGTCGCGGAGATCGGGCTCCTGCTCTATCCGGATGTACAGCTCGCGGCCGTCTACGGCCTGACCGACCTGTTCCGGATCGCCGGCGAATTGAGCCGGGACCGCGGCGGCCCGAACGCTCCGGTGATCCGCGTCAGCCATTGGCGCCAGGAAGCGGACAGCGCCGGCGTGGAGTGCGTCTTCGACAGCCATCCCGGTCCCGCGCACGATCCGAGCCATCTCATCGCGCCGCCGAGCCTGATCATGCCGGCGAAGATGCAATCGATGCGCGGCTTCGCGACCTGGCTGGCCGAGCGCCATGGCCAGGGCACGACGTTGTGCTCAGTTTGCGCCGGCGCCTTCCTGCTCGGTGAAGCCGGGCTGCTGGAAGGCCGCGAGGCGACGACGCACTGGGCTTTCGCCGGGGAATTGGCCGCGCGCTTCCCCGCCGCGAAGGTCGATACCGACCGCATGGTGATCGACGATGGCGACATCATCACCGCGGGCGGCATCCTGGCCTGGACCGATCTCGGCCTGACATTGGTCGAGCGCCTGCTCGGACCCAGCGTGATGCTGGAGACCGCCCGTTTCCTGCTCATCGACCCGCCCGGACGCAGCCAGCAGCCCTATGGCCATTTCGTGCCGCGGCTCGACCATGGCGACGCGGCGGTCCTCAAAGTGCAGCATTGGCTACAGGCGAGCGGAGCGAAGGACCATGACGTGCCGGCGCTGGCGAAGCGGGCCGGGCTGGAGGAGCGCACCTTCCTGCGCCGCTTCCGCAAGGCGACCGGCCTGCGCCCAACCGAATATGCCCAGCAGATCCGCATCGCCAAGGCGCGCGAGGCGCTGGAGCTGAGCCGCCGCCCGGTCGCACAGATCGCCTGGGATGTCGGCTACGAGGACGCCTCGGCCTTCCGCAAGCTGTTCCAGCGCGTCACCGGGCTCGGCCCGGCCGATTATCGCCGCCGCTTCGGGGTTGCTCTCGCCTGAAGACGGCTTCTGCGGGATGGCCGCCATGCAATCTGCGCGGCGTGCGGCGATTGACCGCGCCCGCGCGCAGGCGCATGCGTGCGCCATGACCACGCTCCCCCTGCCGACCGCCGCTCGTCCGCTGATGCCGGTCCTCGCGGCGCTCAGCGTCGCCCATCTGCTCAACGACCTGATCCAGTCGATGATCCCGGCGGTCTACCCGCTGATCAAGGAAACCTATCAGCTCGATTTCGTGCAGATCGGCCTGATCACGCTGGCCTTCCAGGTGACGTCCTCGCTGCTGCAGCCGATCCTCGGCTATGTCACCGACAAGAAGCCCTGGCCCTATGCGATGGTCGCCGGCATGGGCGCGACGCTGGCCGGCCTGCTCTCGCTCGCCTTCGCTCATAGCTATCCGATGGTGCTGGTCGCGGCGGCGCTGGTCGGCACCGGCTCGGCCGTCTTCCACCCCGAGGCGACCCGCATGGCCCGCCACGCCGCCGCAGGGCGCCAGGGCCTGGCGCAGGGCGTCTTCCAGGTCGGCGGCCATGCCGGCTATGCGATCGGCCCGCTGCTCGCCGCCGCGGTCGTCGTGCCCAACGGCCAGCAGAGCCTGTCCTGGTTTTCCGGCATCGTCCTCGTCGCCATGCTGCTGATGGGCTGGATCGGCTCGCGTTATTCCGCCTTCCGCCGCGAGCAGATCGCCACCAAAGCCCATGCCGACGACGTCGCCTCGCATGGCATGCCGCGCAGCCGTGTGCTGCTCGCCATGGCGGTGCTGATCGTCATCCTGTTCTCGAAGAACGCCTATACGGCCTCCTTCACCTCCTACTACACCTTCTACCTGATCGAGCGTTTCCAGGTTTCGCTGCAGCTCTCGCAGATCCTGCTCTTCCTCTATCTCGTCGTCGGCGCGGTCGGCGTGATCATCGGCGGCATGATCGGCGACCGCATCGGCCGCCACCGCGTGATCTGGCTCTCGATCCTCGGCTGCCTGCCCTTCGCGCTCGCCTTGCCCTATGCCGACCTGCTCTGGACCGCGATCCTCAGCGTGATCATCAGCTTCATCATGGCGAGCGCCTTCTCGGCGATCCTGATCTACGCGATCGACCTGGTGCCGCACCGCGTCGGGCTGGTCGGCGGGCTGTTCTACGGCCTCGCCTTCGGTCTTGGCGGCATCGCGGCGGCCGCGCTCGGCGCGCTCGCCGACAAGATCGGTATCGTCCAGGTCTTCGCCCTCTGCGCCTGGCTGCCGGCCTTCGGCCTGCTGACCTTCCTGCTGCCGAAGGAAGCGCGCAGCTGAATGATGCGGGCATGATCGTAACAGAAAAGGGCGGAGCCAACCGGCTCCGCCCTTCTTGTATCAGCCGATGACCAGCCTCACGCCATATACTGACCGCCATTGGCGGAGAGCGTCGAGCCGGTGATGAAGCCGGCCTCGTCGCTGGCCAGGAACACCACCGCCCGCGCGATCTCCTCGGGCTCGCCGAGGCGCCCGACCGGGATATGCGGCAGGATCGACTTCTCGATCACCGCCGGGTCGATCGCCTTGACCATCTCGGTCGCGATATAGCCGGGGCAGATCGCGTTCACCGTGATGCCGGCCCGCGCCCCTTCCTGCGCTAGCGCCTTGACGAAGCCGATATCGCCGGCCTTGGCGGCGGAATAGTTGACCTGCCCCATCTGGCCCTTCTGGCCGTTGATCGACGAGATGCAGATGACGCGGCCGAACTTGCGCGAGCGCATGCCCTCCCAGACCGGCCGGGTCATGTTAAAGAGCGAGTTGAGGTTGGTGTTGATGACCGCGTCCCACTGCTCCTTGGTCATCTTGTGGAACATGCCGTCGCGGGTGATGCCGGCATTGTTGACGAGCACGTCGACCGGCCCGAGCTCCGCCTCGACCTTGGCGATGCCGGCGACGCAGGCATCATAATTCGAGACGTCCCATTTATAGGTCTTGATGCCGGTCTCGGCGGTGAACTTGGCCGCAGCCTCGTCATTGCCGGCATAGCTCGCGGCTACGGTGTAGCCGGCCGCCTTCAGGCCTTTCGAGATCGCCTCCCCAATGCCGCGGGAACCACCCGTCACCAATGCAACCTTGGCCATCGTCGTCTTCTCCCTCTTAGACGCGGCTATGAAGGCCGCGTTATTCTTTGCTGAGATCGAGACCGGGCTCGTAAGCCCGGTCGATATCCTTGATGATCGCCTGCCCGCAGATCACGCGGCCCGCCTTCTCGTCATAGGTCAGCGTCGGGTGGCCGTAGAGCACCCAGCCCCGGCTCAAGGCCTCCGAGACCCGATGACAGAACGAAGCGTCATCGGGGCCGGTGAGATAGCGGTAGAGCGTGGTCTGCTTGGGCATGGCGGAGAGCTGCTCAGCGCTCCACCGCCAAAGCGATGCCCATGCCGCCGCCGATGCACAGCGTGGCGAGCCCCTTCTTGGCGTCGCGCTTGGCCATTTCGTGCAGCAGCGTCACCAGCACGCGCGCCCCGGAGGCGCCGATCGGGTGGCCGATCGCGATCGCGCCGCCATTGACGTTGACGATCGCGGGGTCCCAGCCGAGATCCTTGTTCACCGCCAGCGCCTGCGCCGCGAAGGCTTCGTTGGCCTCGACCAGATCGAGATCGCCGACCTTCCAGCCGGCCTTTTCCAGCGCCTTGCGGGTCGCCGGGATCGGGCCTGAGCCCATGATCGCCGGGTCGACGCCGGCCGTCGCCCAGGAAGCGATGCGGGCGAGCGGGGTGAGGCCGCGCTTGCTGGCTTCCTTCGCCGTCATCAGCACAAGCGCGGCGGCGCCGTCATTGATGCCCGAGGCATTGCCGGCGGTGACCGTGCCGTCCTTCGAGAAGGCGGGCCTGAGCTTGGCCATCGCGTCCAGCGTCGCGCCGTCGCGGATATATTCGTCGGTGTCGACGACGATGTCGCCCTTGCGGGTCGAGATCGTGATCGGCGCGATCTCGTCCTTGAAGCGGCCGGCCTTCCTTGCCGCCTCGGCCTTGTTCTGCGAGCCGACGGCAAAAGCGTCCTGTTCCTCGCGGCTGATCTGCCATTTGGTCGCGACGTTCTCGGCCGTGGTGCCCATGTGATAGCCGTGGAAGATGTCCCACAGCCCGTCCTTGATCATGGTGTCGATGAACTTGACGTCGCCCATCTTGGTGCCGGCGCGCATATGCGCGGCATGGGCCGAGAGCGACATCGATTCCTGGCCGCCGGCGACGATAATGTTGGCGTCGCCATTGGCGATCTGCTGCATGCCGAGCGCCACCGCGCGCAGGCCCGAGCCGCAAACCTGATTGAGGCCCCAGGCGGTCGCGCCCTGCGGCACGCCGGCATCGACCGCCGCCTTGCGGGCCGGGTTCTGGCCCTGCGCCGCGGTCAGCACCTGGCCGAGGATGACCTCATCGACTTCGCCGGCGTCGACCTTGGCGCGCTTCAGCACGTCCTTGATCACCGCCGAGCCGAGATCGTGAGCCGGCGTGTTGGCGAAGGCCCCGTTGAAGGCGCCGACCGCCGTGCGGGCTGCGCCGACGATCACGATGTCATTCTCAGCCATGGGGCTCTTCCTCCGGTTCTTTCCGCCGGCCACACGGCTGGCTTGTCTCGCCCACCTTCGAAGCGTGAAACGACGCCGTCAAGACGGCTAAGCGGCCAAGCCCATCTTCGAGGCAAACTCGGCAGGCTCGCGCTTCACGCTCAAAAAACTTGCAGCACGCGGCCGAAGAGTTATCGTTCCTCCTGGGACCGTTCTCCGGCCTTGCCCGAACCCTCGGGCATGGCCGCAACAAGCCGTGTGGGTGTCGATGGCCAGCGACAAAGAACCGACTGTCATCAAGAAATACGCCAATCGCCGGCTATACCACACAGGTACGAGCTCCTACGTCACGCTGGAGGATCTGGCCGGCCTGGTGCGCAAGGGCGAGGATTTCGTCGTCTACGACGCCAAGAGCGGCGAGGACATCACGCGCTCGGTGCTCGCCCAGATCATCTTCGAGGAAGAGAGCAAGGACGGGCAGAACCTCTTGCCGATCGCCTTCCTGCGCCAGCTGATCCGCTTCTACGGCGACAGCATGCAGGCGCTGGTGCCGCGCTATCTCGAATTCTCGATGGAGAATCTGACGCAGGACCAGAACAAAATCCGCGAGCAGATGAGCAAGGCCTTCGGCACCGGCGCGATCGATGCGCTCCAGGCCCAGACCCGCGCCAATATGGCGATGTTCACCGAGGCCTTCCGCCTGTTCAACCCCTTCGCGGCGGCGGCCGCCGCGAAGGGCAAGGGCGAAGCTCCGGCCCAGGGCGAAACCGGCGAGCTCGGCGACCTCAAGCGCGAACTGAACGAGATGCGCGAGCGGCTCGACAAGCTCGCCAAGGACAAGTGAGGCGATTCAGCCCCTTGCAGGGTTGAGCACGACGATCTCTCAGCCCGTCGCGCGCAACGGCGGGTTCTCCTGTGCGTCGTCCGGCGGGATCAGCTCGGCCTTGCCGACCAGATGTCCCTGCAGATAGGTCACGCCCCAGTCGCAAAGCATCGAGGCCTGCAGCTCGTCGTCGACCCATTCGGCGACCGTCTCGACGCCGAGATGATGCGCCAGTTCGAGCAAGGTGCGCACGAAGAAGCGGTCATCTGTCGAGCGCCGCAGGTTCTGCGTGAAGGCGCCGTCGAGCTTGAGGATGTCGATCGGGAAGGCGCGCAGGTGCCGGAGCGAGGTATGCCCCGCTCCGAAATCGTCGATCGCGACCCGGGCGCCGCGCTGCTTGATGCGGGTCAGCAACGCGGCCATCCGGGCGGGGTCCTCGATCGTCGCCGTCTCGGTGACCTCGACGATCAGGCGCTTCGCCGCAACCGGGTTTGCACGGGCGCTTGCATCGAAGCCGTCGATCCAATCCGCTTGCGCCAGCGTGCGCGGCGAGACGTTGATGGACAGCACGGCTTCGGGTCGTTCCGCCAGATGTGCCATGGCGAGTTCGAGCACGCGGTGGTCGAACAGGCTCACCAGGCCCCGCCTTTCGAGCAGGGGCACCAGCTCCGCCGCGGCGAGGAAGCCGCCCGACGGGCGTTCGACCCGCAGGAGCGCCTCGTTGAAGGCGAAGGCGCGGCCTTTCGCAGTCACCACCGGCTGGAAAGCCAGCCGCACCTTGCGCTCGTTCAGCGCGGCGACCGCTTCGAGATCGAGCCGCGGCGCGGCGCCGCCGGCTTCGGTCGCAGCGGCCCGGCGCGCAATCACGACGCTGTCGCTCCCGGCCGCCTCGGCGCCGGCAAGCGCGTTCTCGGCTGCCTTGACCAGCACCGAGCCGTGACGAGACAGCTCCGGAGCCATGGCGGCGCCGACGCGCAGCCGGGCGAGCGCGATCCCGCGCGAGGTCTCGACCGCCGAGCGAGCCACCGCCTTGATAAAGCGTTGCGCCGCCGCCTCGATCTGGTTCGCCGGGCAGCCGCTGAGCAGGATGGCGAAGCGGTTGCCGGAATAATGCATCAGCTGGTCGCGCCGCCGCATCACCGAATGCAGGCGCTGGCGGACCTCCTCGATGATCTCTTCGGTGCCCTCATGGCCGAAATCGCTGTTGAGGCGAGAGAGCTCGCCGATCGCCGCGATCAGCACGACCACGGAACGTTCCGCCGGCAGATGCTCGGCCAGGGCCTCGTCGACGCGCTCGACCAGCACGTTGCGGTCGCAGAGATCGGTATCGGTCGACGTCAGCTCCTCCGGCCGGACCGCGCGCTCCAGCCTGAGCACGCCGCGAGCCCGCGCCGGCCGGCCGTCGATGCCGGCGAACCAGCGCCCAGCATCCTCGATCCACATCTTGCGGCCAGCGAGATCGGCAGCGTAGCGCGTGCGGTAGACCGCGCCGTCGCCGAAATCATGCCCGCCCGAGGAGAAGATCGCGTCATAGCGGCTGCGGCCGCTGCCGGGCTCGACCAGTCCGGCGAAGGCAAGGCCGCGCTCCAGCACAGCCGCCGGTACCGCCCCCAGCACCTCGGCCACGTTCGGCCCCCAGCTCAGCGTGTCGTTGCCGATATCCCAGCTATAGGCGACTTCACCGATCGAGGAGAGCAGGCTGCGCGGCTCGACGATCCTCTCGTCGCGGGAACCGAACAGGGAAGGCGCAGACATGGTGCGGCTGCCTCGGACGACGGAGTGGGGAACCGTCCCATTCTGGAGACGGCGGCAAGAATCTGTCCCGAAACGATGCGTATTCTTGCGTGAATGAACGGTTAAGATCGGCACGCTGATTGCTGCGATTCGCTCTCGAAACCCCGTGTTTTTCGGAGCGGCACGATGACTGGGACGGAAAAGCCCTCTGCGACGGCCTCGGCGGAACAGGACGAGCGCACCGCACGCGTCCCTGCAGCCTTCCTCGTCCAGCTCGCCGCCAGCCAGGCCGGGATCGGCCCGTTCGCTGGCCGCGACCGCGAGACGCCCTTCATCGGCGCCCGCCGCTACTATGAGGGAATGGCGCGCCGCCGCCCGCCTCTGAAGCTTCTGCGCTCGGCCTGAAGCACAAACGAAAAAGGCCGGCCTTGCGGCCGGCGCTCTTCGGTCTTGAAGACAAGGGCCCTCACGGGCCCCGCCATATCAGGCCTCGGTCTTGGCCTTCAGCACCTGACGGCCGCGATACATGCCGGACTTCAGGTCGATATGGTGCGGACGGCGCAGCTCGCCCGAGTTCTTGTCTTCGATATAGGTCGGCTGCTTCAGCGCGTCGGCCGAGCGGCGCATGCCGCGCTTCGACGGCGAAGTCTTTCTCTTCGGAACGGCCATCGGTACTCTCCATCATGCCTTCGCGCGAGGCGGGGCATTTCACCCGCACCACTGTCGCGACGACGTCACATTCGTGATGAGGGCTGGCCTTTACACGCTCGCGCGGGCTCTGGCTAGTGCGCCGGGCAGAAAAAGTGGCCTACGCTCCGGGCAACGCACAATCCCCCAATGGCCCGAGCTGGCTCATCCGTCGCTGCACCCGCCCTGCCGCCGACTGCAGGCCCCGGCTTGGCCGCGAGGGGTTGCGCAGGATGGGATTCGGCAGGGCCCCGGCGAGCCTGGCAGCTTCCGCCGGCGTCAGGCGCGAGGCCGGCTTGCCGAAATGATGCTGGGCGGCGGCTTCCGCCCCGAAGATGCCCTCGCCCCATTCGGCGATGTTGAGATAGACCTCGATCACCCGCCGCTTCGGCCAGGCGAAGTCGATCGCCAGCGCCATCGGCAGTTCCAGCCCCTTGCGCACATAGGAGCGGCTCGGCCAGAGGAAGAGGTTCTTGGCCGTCTGCATGGTCAGCGTCGAGGCGCCGCGGCTCGGCCCATCCTCGTCCTGCAGCACGGCGTTGAGCTCGCCCCAATCGACGCCCCTGTGCGAGCAGAAGCGCTGGTCCTCGGAGGCGATCACAGCGCGGATCAGGTGGGGTGAGATCTGAGCGAGCGGCACCCAGTCGCGCTCCACCGTACGGAAGGTCAGCCAGCGGCCAAGCATCAAAGTCGAAGGCGCCGGCACGAAGCGGTAGAGCAAAAGCAGGGCGACGAAGACGATCGCCAGCGCCACCAGCAGCCGGAACAGCCCGCGGACGATCCGTCCCGCGAGGCTCCCGCGTCGCCGTGGAGCCGGATTGTCAGCCATCTGCGTCATCCCCCCACGCTTGACGATTACGGCCGCCTCCGGCAAGCCCGCGCGCCAAACCCGGCCAGCCAACGCGAGAGACGATGATGAGTTCCGTCGAACGGACCGCCCCCGCCGCGGCTTTGGCCAGCGCCCTCTCGGACACGGCAGCGGCGATCGAGGCGTTGCTCGAAGTACTGCTTCAGGACAAGTCCGAGGCCGGTGAGATCCATCGCCCCGCCCGATTGCTCGCCGCGATGCGCCATGGCGCCCTCGCCGGCGGCAAGCGCCTGCGCCCCTTCCTCGTCGTCGAGACGGCGAGGCTCTTCGGCGTGCCGGTTGAACAGGCTCTGCGCGTCGGAGCGGCCGTCGAGCTCGCCCATTGCTATTCGCTGGTCCATGACGACCTGCCGGCCATGGACGACGACGACACCCGCCGCGGCCGCCCGACAGTCCACAAGGCCTATGACGAGGCGACCGCGATCCTGGCCGGGGACGGCCTGCTGACCCTCGCCTTCGACGTGATCGCCGATCCAAGGACGCATCCGGACGGGCAGACCCGCGCCGCGGTCATCCTGCTCTTCGCCCGCGCGCTCGGCCCCGGCGGCATGGTCGGCGGCCAGATGCTCGACCTTGCCGCCGAAGGCCGCTTTGCTGCGGACGGAGCCCCGAGCAAGCTCGGCGAAGCCGAGATCCGCCGGATGCAGGCGATGAAGACCGGCGCGCTGCTTGCCGGCAGCGTCCTGATCGGCGCCCGCCTCGGCCAAGCCGACGTGACCCAGACGGCCGCGCTGGAGCGCTATGGCAAGGCGCTCGGCGCTGCCTTCCAGGTTGCCGACGACATCCTCGATATCGAGGCGAGCCCCGAGCAGATGGGCAAGGCGACCGCCAAGGATGACGCCAAGGGCAAGGCGACGCTGGTCACGGCGTTCGGCCTCGAACCCGCCAGGCGCGAGCGCGACCGGCTGAGCCATGAGGCGATCGCAGCGCTCGCCGGCTTCGGGCCAGAGGCGGCGATGCTGCGCGCAGCCGCGCAGTTCACCGCGCAGCGCAAGAGCTGATGCAGCTTAGACCGTTACCTGCGTGCCGACCTCGACGACGCGGCCGGTCGGGATCTGGAAGAAGTTGGTGGCGTCGGTCGCGCTCTTGGTCAGGCCGATATAGAGATTGTCCTGCCAGACCGGCATGCCCGATTGCGGCGAGGCCTTGATCGAGCGGCGCGACAGGAAGAACGAGGTCGACATGATGTCGAACTTGAAGCCCTGCTTGCGCAGGATCGCGAGGCCCTTCGGCACGTTCGGGCTTTCCATGTAGCCGTAGACCATCTCGACGCGCCAGAAATCGTCGGTGATGCGCGAGAGCCTGACGCGCTCGCTCTCGGCGACGCGCGGCGTATCGGCCGAGCGCACGGTCAGGATCACATTGCGTTCGTGCAGCACCTTGTTGTGCTTGAGGTTGTGCAGCAGCGAAGCCGGCGCCGTCTCCGGGTCGCTGGTCAGGAACACAGCCATGCCCTTGACCCGGTAGGGCGGGCTCTTGGTCAGCATCCCGACCAGCTCGAGCAGCGGCACGTCGGTCTTGCGGGTCTTGTCGAACAGGATCTTGGTGCCGCGCACCCAGGTCCACATCAGGAGCACGAGCGCCATCGCGAACAGCACCGGCACATAGCCGCCGCTGAGCAGCTTCAAGAGGTTTGCCGAGAAGAAGGCGACGTCGATGATCAGGAAGGGCAGGATCACGGCCGCCGCGGCCGCAGCCCCCCAGCGCCAGCCCTTCCAGATCACGATGAAGGCGAGCAGCGAATCGACCAGCATCGCCCCGAACACCGAGATGCCGTAGGCGTGCGACAGGTTGGACGAGGTCTTGAAGGTCCAGACCAGCAGCAGCACTGTGAACAGCAGCAGGATGTTGATGCGCGGGATATAGATCTGCCCGGAGGTGTGCTCCGAGGTGTGACGGATCTCAAGGCGCGGCAGCAGGCCGAGTTGGATCGCCTGGCGGGTCAGCGAATAAGCGCCGGTGATCACCGCTTGGCTGGCGATGATCGTCGCAAGCGTCGCCATGATCACCAGCGGCAGGATCAGCGCCGGCGGGGCGAGCTTGTAGAACGGATTGTCGATCGCGGTCGGGTCGGACAGGATCAGCGCGCCCTGGCCGAGATAGTTGAGCCAGAGCGCGGGGAAGACCAGGAAGATCCAGGCGCTGCGGATCGGCCCGCGGCCGAAATGGCCCATATCGGCATAGAGCGCCTCGGCGCCGGTCACGGCGAGGCAGACGCTGCCGAGCACCGCGAGCGACAGGCCCGGATGGTCGAAGAAGAAGCGCACGCCGTAATAGGGATTGATCGAGGCGAAGACGCCGAGATCGTCGGCGATATGGTAGATGCCGAGGCCCGCCAGGGTCAGGAACCACAGCGTCATGATCGGGCCGAAGAAATTGGCGACCTTGCCCGTGCCACGGCTCTGGACCAGGAACAGCGCGATTAGGATCACCGAAGCGATCGTGATGACGTAGTCGTTCAGGACCGGCGTCACCAGCTTCAGACCCTCGACCGCCGAGAGCACCGAGATCGCCGGCGTGATCACCGCATCGCCATAGAACAGCGCCGCCCCGGCCATGCCGAGGAAGAGCACGATGCCGCCGCGGGTGCGGCCGAGGGCGCGCTGGGCCAGCGCGACCAGGGTCAGCGTGCCGCCCTCGCCGTTGTTGTCGGCACGCAGCAGCAGCACGACGTATTTCAGCGTCACCACGAAGACGAGCGACCACAGGATCAGCGAGAGCACGCCGATCACCGCCGCGCGCGGCAAGGGGCCGGTCAGGACGACTTCAGCGCCGCCGCCATGCCCGCCCGAGGCTGCGCCGGTCGCGGCCAGGATGGTCTCGCGCAGCGCGTAGAGCGGGCTGGTGCCGATATCGCCGTAAACGACGCCGAGTGCGCCCAAGGCGAGCGCGGCATAGCTCTGCGTGGAATGGCCGTTGCCGGCCGGCTCTTCGAGCCCGAAGCGATCCCCATCCGGCTTGGCGGCCGATGGGTGCTGCTGGTCATGACCCATCCGGGCGCTCCGCGGGTGCTGCAATGCAGCGAAAGGCCGGGGCCTCTAGCACGGCATGTCTTTCTGGCAAAGACGCTAGAGCATGTTCCGCCAGGGCGGGAGCCACTTTCGTCGGGCTCGCGCCGGAAATCGCTTCAAACGATTGAATAATCGCCTGCGCCTATTCGGCGGCAGCGGCGCGGGCGCCATAGCGCCGCTCGACGTAAGTTTCGACCATCGTCTTGAACTCGGCCGCGATCGAAGGCCCGCGCAAGGTCGCGACCTTCTTGCCGTCGACGAAGACCGGCGCGGTCGGCGCCTCGCCCGTGCCGGGCAGCGAAATGCCGATATCGGCGTGCTTGGATTCGCCCGGGCCGTTGACGATGCAGCCCATCACCGCAACGTTCAGGGCTTCGATGCCGGGATAGCGCGTCTTCCATTCCGGCATGGAGGTCGAAATCCAGCTCTGGATGTCCATCGCCAGTTCCTGGAACACCGTCGAGGTCGTCCGTCCGCAGCCCGGGCAGGCCGCGACCAGCGGCACGAAGGCGCGAAACCCCATCGTCTGCAGCAATTCCTGCGAGGCCTTGACCTCGAGCGTGCGGTCGCCGCCCGGCTCCGGCGTCAACGAGAAGCGGATGGTGTCGCCGATCCCGTCCTGCAGCAGCACGCCGAGCGCCGCCGAGGAGGCGACGAGGCCCTTCGAGCCCATGCCGGCCTCGGTCAGGCCGAGATGGATGGCGTAGTCGCCGCGCTCCGCTAGCATGCGATAGACCGCGATCAGGTCCTGCACGCCCGAGACCTTGGCCGAGAGGATGATCTTGTCCTTGCCGAGGCCGATCTCCTCGGCGCGCTCAGCTGAGAGCAGGGCCGACTGCACCATCGCCTCGCGCATCACCGCGCGCGCATCGAGCGGCTTTGGCGCGGCGGCGTTGATATCCATCAGCGAGGTCAGCAATTCCTGGTCGAGCGAGCCCCAGTTGGCGCCGATCCGCACGCTCTTGCCGTGCCTGATCGCAAGCTCGACGATCTGGCTGAACTGCTTGTCCTTCTTGTCCTTGAAGCCGACATTGCCGGGATTGATCCGGTACTTCGCCAGTGCCTGCGCGCAGGCCGGATGGTCGGTCAGCAGCTTGTGGCCGATATAGTGGAAATCGCCGACCAGCGGCACGTCGATGCCGAGAATGTCGAGCCGCTCGCGGATATGCGGCACGGCGGCGGCAGCCTCGTCGCGATCGACCGTGATGCGAACCAGCTCCGAGCCGGCACGCGCCAGCGCCGCGACCTGGCCAACCGTCGCCGGAATGTCGGCGGTGTCGGTATTGGTCATCGACTGCACCACGATCGGCGCGCCGCCACCGACCTGCACATGGCCGACCATCACCGACACGGTGCGCTTGCGCGGCGCCGGTGCGGCGTCAGGCCCTTCAGGCAGGCAGGTCAGCGGCTGATCGCTCATGGAATGGTCCGGATCCTTCGCCGGCAGCGGCTCGTTGCGGCTGCACTGCGCCGTTGCAGGATAATCGTCAAGCGGCGGCAGCGTCGCGGCAATGCTCGCAGCGCCCAACGATCTCGACGACCTGATAGGAGGTCTGGAAGCGCCGGCCCTCGGCCATGCCCCTGATCGCCTGGCGCATTGCCGGCGAGGCGTCCTCGTCGACGCCGCCGCAGATCTCGCAGATCAGGAAGGCGACCGCCTCGTTGGCGCCATGGCCGTGCGGACAGGCGATGAAGGCGTTGCGCGAGCTCAGGCGATGCACGAAGCCCTGCTCGACCAGGAAATCGAGCGCCCGGTAGATCGAGATCGGCGCGAGGCGCCGCCCGCCCGGCGGCGAGATCCGGTCGGCGAGGTCATAGGCGCCGACCGGCTTGTGATCGGCATAGAGCGCCTCCAATGCCTTGCGCCGGATCGGCGTCAGGCGCAGGCCGCGCTCGCGGCAGACCTTCTCGGCCCGTGCCAACCCAGCGGCGGCATGGCGGGAATGGTCGTGCGCATGCTGGCAGAGACCATGCTCGTGATCGTGATGGTGAGCGTCGCTTGCAGGCTGCATTTTCGTCATGTTGCGTTGCAATAGCACATCGGGCACCGTCCTGGTGACCGACGCTCCCTCGCTGGCGCAATGCCAGCCTCCGCCGGTAAGTTAAGCGTTCTCAGGCCAAATGTCAGGAGCCGCCCCATGTTCCTCAAAGATCGCACCGCCCTCGTCACCGGCTCCACCTCCGGCATCGGCCTCGCCTACGCCCGTGCGCTCGCCGCCGAGGGCGCCAATGTCGTGATCAACGGCTTCGGCGAGGCTGACGCGATCGAGAAGGAGCGCGCCGGCATCGAAAAGGACTTCAAGGTCAAGGCGCGCTACTCGGCCGCCAACATGATGAAGCCGGACGAGATCGCGGCCATGATCGCCGAGGCCGAGAAGGAGTTCGGCGCGATCGACATCCTCGTCAACAATGCCGGCATCCAGCATGTCGCCCCGGTCGACGAGTTCCCGATCGAGAAATGGGACCAGATCATCGCGATCAACCTGACCTCGGCCTTCCACACCACCCGCGCCGCCCTGCCGAAGATGAAGGCGAAGGGCTGGGGCCGGATCATCAACACCGCCTCCGCCCACGCTTTCGTTGCCTCGCCGTTCAAGTCGGCCTATGTCTCGGCCAAGCACGGCATCGCCGGCTTCACCAAGACGGTGGCCTTGGAGGTCGCGACCCATGGCATCACCGTCAACGCGATCGCCCCCGGCTATGTCTGGACGCCACTCGTCGAGAAGCAGATCCCCGACACGATGAAGGCCCGCGGCCTGACCAAGGAGCAGGTCATCAACGACGTGCTGCTGCTGGCCCAGCCTACCAAGGAATTCGTCACCGTCGAGCAGGTCGCAGCGCTCGCCGTCTTCCTCTGCACCGATGCGGCCAAGTCGATCACCGGCACCACCTTGCCGATGGATGGTGGCTGGACCGCCGCGTGACCGGTCGCAAGCAGCGCAAGGTCCCGCAGGTCAAGGGCCTGGCGGGACCGAAGGCCGAGAAATCGGTCAATCTCGCGCTCCAGGGCGGGGGCGCGCATGGCGCCTTCAGCTGGGGCGTGCTCGACGCCATCCTCGCCGATGGCCGCATCGCCATCGAGGCGATCACCGGCGCCAGCGCCGGCGCGATGAACGCAGTCGTGCTGACCGAGGGCTGGCTCGACGGCGGCATCGACGGCGCGCGTACGGCGCTGGAGAATTTCTGGCGCCGGATCAGCGTCGATGGGAAGTATGGCGGCTCGGAGCGCTCGCTGCTCGACACCATGCTCGGCGCCTGGACGGATGGGCGCCCGCCGGGGCTGATCTGGTTCGAGCTGCTCTCGAAGGTGGCGAGCCCCTATGACGTCAACCCGCTCAACATCAACCCGCTGCGCGGGGTGATCTCGGACCTGATCGATTTTGGCAAGGTCCAGGGCTGCGCCGACGTCAACCTGTTCATCTCGGCGACCAATGTCCGCACCGGCAAGATCAAGATCTTCACGCGCCGGGAACTGACCCCCGATCATCTGATGGCCTCCGCCTGCCTGCCGATGCTGTTCCATGCGGTCGAGATCGACGGCGAGCCCTATTGGGACGGCGGCTATATGGGCAATCCGCCGCTCTTCCCGCTGTTCTACGAGGCGGCCGGCGACGACATCCTCCTGGTCCAGATCAATCCGCTCGAACGCCGGGAATTGCCGACCAATGCCCGCGCCATCCAGGATCGGCTCAACGAGATCACCTTCAACGCCTCGCTCTTACGCGAACTGCGCGCCATCGACTTCGTCAACCGCCTGGTCGACGACGGCAAGCTCTCGACCGGCGACTACAAGCGCGTGCTGATGCACCGGATCGATGGCGGCCTGCCGCTGGCGCAGCTGACCTCCTCCTCGCGCCTCAACTCCGAATGGAACTTCCTGCTCAGCCTGCGCGACCTCGGCCGCACCGCCGCCAAGCGCTGGCTGAAGCGGAATTACGAAGCGATCGGCGTGCAGGGGACCTTGGATTTGAAGGAAGCGATTTCGTAGGGGGCGTAAAGATGGGCCGCTTTCGACCCATAGCTGACTCGAAAAGGTCAGGACGACTTCAAGGCCGCCCGCTCAACGGCGATATCTAGCGTGGTGAAGTTGCCAATCTCGACATCGTCGGCATTGTAGATCAAGTATCCGGAGACAGAGCCTTCAGGCACGTCAATTGCGGTAACAAGCCTCCCTTCGATTTCTTTCGAAACGGCGTTGAGGTCCCCCAGGCTGGATAGTTCATGCTCCATGATCGATAGTAGTGCCCGTCGCCCAGCCACCGTTGCCTCCTCAATTGTCATGAACGACCCGATGACCTCCGAGGGAATTGGTGCCTTCCAAGCCGGGAAGATCGCCAATCTGACCGTGTAATTCATTTGCCGCCCTCGGTTTGCTTGAGGCTCGCTGACCTGCCCGGTCTCAGGCCACTCGTCGATCCCGGCAATTACTATGTCCACCGCATCGAGGGCGACGGTATCGCGACCCGCTACGGTGCCTACGCCCTCTATACGATCTATGCCTCGCTCGACGCGAAACCAATCGGAAACGGCATCACCAGCAGCCGCATCGCCCTGCTCACGGAGGCCATGAGCCACCTGTATAACCAGCCACTGGTCAAGATGAAGGTGGTAGTGCTGCCGGCCTGAGACGGCGGCGGGCCTGAGGCGGAATAGGCGCCGCCGATACGGGCAGCGCACCTCCGCTGCGCCTCAACTTCGTGCGGATTTTCCCACGAGGTCTGAGGCGCACCGCTCGCCATCGCAGCGGCAGCGCTACGGCGGGCCTTTCCGCTGTTCCACGTCTGCAGCGACAGCGCCTGCCCGGGCCCTCCAATCTTTTAGATAAAGAAAGAGGTTTACGATCTGGGAGGCGATCAGGACCACGAACAAACTCAACCAAAATTCACCAGCCAAGTAGCGCGCGACATAGTAGCCCGCAACGAGCAGGAATACCTGCACGCACAGATAGACAAGTGGCGAATTTCGGAACATTCCCGCTCCGCAATTAGCTGACAGACGCCGTACGCCCAGGATATCACAGGTCCGATGTCAACACGCGGCCCGTTGTAGCCGCTCTCGCCAGCAAGCTCGAACAAAGAGCCTCCGCAATCTACCGCGCCTCGCCCACAAGCACCCACACCGAACTCTTCTTGATCTCAGCATCTTCCGGTGCCCGCGCCATCGGCCCCGATAGACCGAATAGTCACGCCTGCCGCCATCGTCGGGCCGCATATCGCTTTGGCGGCGATCGCGCCTGGGCGTATTGTAAGCTAGACAGCCCTTCGTTGAGGGCACCTGATCTTCCAATCAGGGAGGACGCCATGGGACGCAAATTCATCGACTGCCGCGAATTCCCGAGCGAGATGAACTGCTCGATCGCGATCGGCGCCGATAGCGAGGGCGAATTGCTGGAAGCGGCCGTCCAGCATGCCGTTAAGGTTCACGGGCATCAGGATACGCTCGAATTGCGGGACATGCTCAGGAGCGTCATCAAGGACGGCATGCCCCCGGAGAAGGCGCCGAGCCGGGCCGCCTGAGCGAGAGCTTCCGCCGCCTATCGCCCCTCGCCCGCCAGCCGCCAGACCGAGCTCTTCTTGATCTCGGCATCCTCCAGTGCCCGCGTCACCGGCACTTGATAGGTCACGACCTCGAAGAGCCTGTCCTTGGGCAGGTAGCTGCGGCCGGGATCGCCGATCAGCACGGTCGCGCCGCGCTGCGACAGGCCGGAGAGCCAGTCGATCACCTGCGCCGCCAATTCGCGCTCATAGCAGATGTCGCCGGCGAGGATGACCTGCCAGCCCTGGTCGAGGCCGAGGAGATCGTCGAGCCGGGCCTCGATCGACACACCGTTCGCCTCGGCGTTGAGCCCGATCGCGGCGGCGGCGAAGGCGTCGATATCGGCCGCGATCACCTCTGCTGCGCCCGCCTTAGCCGCCGCGATGGCGACGAGGCCGGAGCCGCTGGCGAAATCGAGCACGCGCCGCCCGCGCACCACCTCGGGATGGTCGAGGATGTAGCGCGCCAGCGCCTGCCCTCCGGCCCAGGCGAAGGCCCAGAAGGGCGGCGGCAGGCCGATCGTCGCCAGTTCATCCTCGGTCTTCTGCCAGAGCTCGGTTGCCTCCTCGGCGACATGGAGCGAGATCTCCGGCGCATGCGGCACCGGCAGCAGCCGCGTATGGGCGCGGATGAAGGCCAGCCGGTCCAGCGTCGCGCTGACCTCGCTCACGCGACCAGATCCGCCTGCCGCTGGCCGAGCAGATTGCGATAGAGCGCCTTGACCCCGTCCATGACGTTGCGCTCGGTATAGCCGGCGAGCAGGCGCTCGCGTGCGCTCACCCCCATGCGCTCGACCTGGCCGGGCGAGGCCGCGAGCGTCACCAGTGCCTGCGCCAGCGCGGCGATGTCGTTGGCCGGCACGACGAAGCCATCCTGGCCGGTGCGAACGAAGGAGCGGCAGCCCGGCACATCGGTGGTCAGCAAGGCTCGCCCGCAGGCGGCGCCTTCCAGCAAGGTGCGCGGCAGTCCCTCGCCACCGCGCGAGGGCAGGCAGCAGACATGGTGCTGGCGCCAGACGCCCTCGATGTCGCGCGTCGGCCCGGCCCAGGTGATGCCCGGCCGCGCCGACCATTCGCGCAAGGTCGCCTCGGGCACCGCCTTCGGGTTGGAGGGGTCGGGCGCGCCATGCAGGGTCAATTCGACGCGTGCGCCCTGCTTGCGCGCCAAAGTCACCGCCTCGACGGCGAGATCGACGCCCTTCGACCAGAGCATGCGGGCGACGAGCGCGACCTTGAGCGGCGGCTGCGGCGGCATCGGCTCCGGCATCAGGATCAGCGGATCGACTCCGGCGCCGCCGACGATCACGACCTTGCCGGCATCGGCCGGATCGAGCCCGAGTGTCAGCGGGTCGTCGGGATTCTCGAACAGGAAGCGCACCTGCGGCCCGTCGACCGCCTCGCGCAGCCAGAGCTTCGTCGCCAGCCGCGCCGCGTCGGCAACTGCGCCTTCGCGTGCGCCGAGGAAACCGAGCCCGGTCAGCGCATAGACCCGGCGCTCGACCCCCGCGAGCCGCCCGGCGAGGCCGGCGAGCCCGATCGGCTTCAGTGCGATGCAGTGCAGGATATCGGGCTTCTCGCGCTCGATCAGGCGCTTCAGCGCCATGACCTGCTTGACCAGCGCCACCGGCGAGAGCGAGCGCCGCTCCGCCTCCAGCGCGATCAGGCGTGCGCCGGTCGCCTCGATCGCCTTGCGGTGATTGCGTTCCCTGGCGATCACGGCGACGTCGAGCCCCATCTCCGCCGCGGCGCGGGCCATCGGCAGGAAATGCGAGGCGAAGAACCAGTCCTCGGTGACGACGAACAACAGCTTCTGGCGGGCCATGGCGCGCATCAGGCCGATGCCGCGCCGAAAAGCAAGCTCATAAGAGGGCCGGGAGGCAGGGCCGCCATGCCCTGCGGTTGCTGGACGCAGGCTCCTCCGCTTGCGACAAGGGCCGCGAGAGGTTCCCTCCAGCGAGAAGAAACATGGACAATCGCAACGACCTCTGGCGTCACGTCGACGCCAGCAAAGAGCGCTTCATCGAACTCAGCGACCGGGTCTGGGCCATTCCCGAGGTCTGCTACACCGAGAAGCGCTCGGTCGCCGAGCATGTCGCCGAGCTCCAGCACCAGGGCTTCCGGATCACTCAGAATGTCGCCGATATCCCGACCGCGGTGATCGGCGAGGCTGGCGAAGGCGGCCCGGTCATCGCCTTCCTCGGCGAGTATGACGCGTTGCCCGGCCTCAGCCAGGAGGCCGGCGTCGCCGAGCATCGCGAGATCGAGACCGGCGGCCACGGCCATGGCTGCGGCCACAATCTGCTCGGCTCGGCCGCGCTGCTCGCCGCGACGGCGATGAAGAACTGGCTTGCCGAGAACAAGCTGCCCGGCCGCGTCCGCTATTATGGCTGCCCGGCCGAGGAAGGCGGCGCCGCCAAGGCCTTCATGGTCCGCGCCGGCGCCTTCAAGGATGCCGACATCGCCATCTCCTGGCACCCGAACAGCTTCTGGGAGGTGACGCCGCCGCTCTCGCTCGCCAACACCCGCGCCGATTTCATCTTCACCGGCCGCGCCTCGCATGCCGCCGCTTCGCCGGAACTCGGCCGCAGCGCCCTCGACGCCGTCGAGCTGATGAGCGTCGGCGTCAACTATATGCGCGAGCACATGCCGAGCGATGCGCGCGTCCACTATGCTCTGCTCGACACCGGCGGCATCGCCCCGAACGTCGTCCAGGCCCATGCGCGCGTGCGCTATTCGATCCGCGCCCGCGATCTGCCGGGGATGCTTGAGCTGGTCGGCCGCGTCAAGAAGATCGCCGAGGGCGCCGCGCTGATGACCGAGACCAAGGTCGAGGTGAAGATCGTCAGCGCCGTCTCCAACGTCGTCGGCAACGGCCCGCTGGAGCAGGCACTGCAGGGCATCATGGAAGACCTCGGCCCGCCGCATTTCGACGAGGCCGACCAGGAGTTCGCGCGCAAGATCCGCGAGACGCTGACCCAGAAGGACATCGATGCGCTCTGGCGCTCGATCGGCATGCCCAAGACCGATGCCGCCCTCGCCGACTTCACCGTGCCGCTCGACGCGCCGCGCAACCCGGCGATCGGCTCGACCGATGTCGGTGATGTCAGCTGGGTCGTCCCGACCGTGCAGGCGCATGCCCCGACCGTCGCGATCGGCACGCCCTTCCATACCTGGCAGGTGGTGGCGCAGGGCAAGACGCCGGCGGCGCACAAGGCGATGATCCAGGTCGCCAAGGCGATGGCAGCGACCGGCGCCGCTGTCCTGACCGATCCCGCCCTGATGGCGGCGGCCAAGGCCGACTTCCAGAAGCGCGTCGCCGCCGATGGCGGCTATGTCTCGCCGATCCCGGCCGAAGTGAAGCCGCCGCTGACCATGTCGACCGGCGGCTGATCTACATTTCCAGATGAAGCAGCGCCCGCCGGGCTAACCGGCGGGCGTTCACGTCAGCGCTGCCATGCACGCCAGATGTGCAGGTGCAGCGCGATGAAGAGCGGCACGCCGAACAAGGGTAGCAATGGAAATTGCGGCATGGCCGGGTTTGCCGTCAGCCAGGGCACGAGCACGGTGACCGCAAGCCGCATGACATTGAGCAGGTCGAGCAGGCCCGCGAGATTCCACAGCCACAAGTGAAGCTTCGACGGCTTCTCGCCGCTGTGCATGCGCCATAGCAGAAGCGCGGCCCACAAACCGACTGCGATGTCGCCGATCGCCGCCGGCAGCGCGAAAGCGGTGGGCAAGCCGCCGGAGAGCCACAACATCGCCAGCAGGAGACCGAAAACAGCGCGCCAGAGGAAGAGCGCCAGCAGCGGAGCCAGGCTCGCGTCCCTGAAGAGCACTCGCACCGCCGGCACCGCGTGCAATGCGACGGCGATAGCGACCATCGACAGGATGATGGTGGGCTGCACCGCGGGACTGTCTCGCCGCCACGCCACCAGGCCGGGCACGAAAGCGAAGGCCGCGGCGATCGCGAACCCGGCTGCAAGCAGGACAGCGATCGCAACTCTGTGCTGGCCGTTCGCCCGCCTCAGCGTGAGCCATGTGCTGATCCCGAAAACCGGGATCAGGTACTGAATCGTCGCGGCAACGAGCTGGGGCGTCATCGTCACGGCTCTCGATACGTCTGCTTGCGCAGCATCGAGACGATATCGACGAGCAAGAAGCTGTCAGGAGATTGGCGCGCTCAGGATGCCGATCTGGTGCGCCCATACGGAACACCGAACAAAAAAGCCCGCCGGGCGAACCGGCGGGCGAGTCTGTCGGGCCCGGGAGGAGGCCCTTTGGGGAACTGGAAACTCAGTAATAGGTGCGGCAGACGCGGCGGGTGCCGACGTATTCGCCGTAATAGTTGACGTTGTCGACGAGGTGGCAGCGGCGAACCGGGCCAGGGCCGTAGGCATAGGCCGGGGCGTAGCCACCATCATAGTAGCCATAGGCCGGGCCGCTGGCCGCGCCGGCAGCGAGAGCGCCGAGGGCGAGCGCACCGACAATGCCGGCACCGATCGCAGCGCCGCGATAGCGCGGGCGGGCCTCGGCATCAGAGGTAGCGAAAACGGAAGCGCCGATCGCGAGGGCGGCAAGGGCGGCGGCGAAGCTCTTCTTGGTACGGGTCATGTTCGTTCTCCGATCTGGTAGCCGGGTGGCGAACTGTTCGCCATGCCCCAGGCTTGTCGGTCGCAGGACCGGAATCGCGCGGGTCGCATAAAAAATTCCCGAAACGCCCTCAGGTTCCGATTCACGCCCGCTCGCGGCCGCTTGCCGAGGGACACCGGATGTCGTCGGATCGTTCGTCCTTCGTACGGAGATTCACGCCATGACGCTCGCCCGGCTCGCCCTCGCCATCGGCTTTTCAACCATGCTGACTATGCCGCTCCGGGCCGAGCAATGGGTCAGCAGCTACACGACCCACGACTACGCGAAATGCCGCAAGGACAAGGGCAATGGCGATCCGGTCGCGGTGCACCGCTGCCCGGGCAAGGCCGGCATCAGCGTGATCTGGACCGCCGGCGATGATTCATCGGCGGTCGAGTTCGGCGCCAAGACTGTGCAGGAGACGATCTCCGACAAGGCCGCCTTCTTCGAGGCGGGCCGGACGATCGAATGGCGTGGGCCGAAGGGCGGGAAGCCGGAGGCGGCGATCCTGCGCTATGCCACCGGCCAGAATGTCGGCAAGCTCGACGGCAGCCGGCTCGTCGTCTACCGGCTTGCGCCAGACGGCCCGTCCTGCGTCATCGGCAGCGTCGACGCCCGCAAGCCGGGCGCCAATGCCGCGGCCCGCCGCCTTGTTGATGAAAAGGCGGCGGGCTTCCGCTGCGGTCAGGACGCCCGCTCAGAAGACTGAGGCTCAAGCCTCAGCCGTAGAGGTATTTCGGCAGCCAGAGCGCGATGCCGGGGAAGATGTAGACCACCACCATCGCCACCAGCACGATCCAGAGGAAGGGCAGCACACCGGAGAAGATCTGGTTGATGGTGACGTGCGGCGGCGCGATGCCCTTCAGGTAGAACGGCGCCATCGCCACCGGCGGCGACAGGAACGAGGTCTGGATGTTCAAGGCGATCAGGATGCCGAAGAACAGCGGGTCGATCTTGAAGAACTCCAGCAGCGGCAGGAAGATCGGCACGAAGATCACGATGATCTCGGTCCATTCCAGCGGCCAGCCGAGCACGAAGATGATCAGCTGCGCCACGATCAGGAACATGGTCGGCGACAGGTTGAGCGCCGTGACCAGGTTCTTGATCGGCTCATGGCCGCCGAGGATGGCGAAGATCGACGAGAAGATGAAGGACCCGACGAAGAGCCAGCAGACCATGGCCGAGGTCCGCGCCGTCAGGATCACCGATTCCTTGACCTTTCCGAAGGAGAGCGAGCGATAGGCGGCCGCAAGGATCAGGCTCCCGAGCGAGCCGACCGCGGCGGCCTCGGTCGGCGTCGCCAGGCCGAAGAAGATGCAGCCCAGCACCGACATGATCAGGATGGTGAGCGGGAAGAAGCTGGTGACGAGCGCCCAGAGCACGCTCGTCCACGGCACATCGGTCTGCTCCCTCGGCAGCTTCGGCGCCAAGGCCGGGTTGAGCCAGCAGCGGATCAGCACATAGAGCATGTAGAGGGTGGCTAGCAGCAGGCCCGGGAAAAGCGCCCCGGCATAGAGCTTCGGCACCGAGACGCCTGCGGTCGCTCCGTACAGGATCAGCATCACCGAGGGTGGAATCAGGATCCCGAGGCAGCCGCCGGCGCAGACCACGCCGGCCGAGAGCTTGACGTCATAGCCGGCGCGCAGCATCGCCGGGAAGGCGAGCAGCCCCATCAGCGTCACCACCGCGCCGACGATGCCGGTCGCGGTCGCGAAGATCGCGCAGGTCGCCAATGTCGCAATGGCGAGCGAGCCCGGGACATTTCCGAGCGCGAGCTGGATCGAGTGGAACAGCCGGTCGAGGATGTTCGCCCGCTCGATGATGTAGCCCATGAAGATGAAGAGCGGGATCGAGACCAGGACGTCGTTGGCCATCACCGAATAGGTGCGCTGGACCACAAGGTTGAACACCGTGTCGCCCATCGCCCAGTAGCCGAAGCCGACACCGAGCGCCATCAGGGTGAAGGCGATCGGGAAGCCGAGCATGATGAAGACGATGAACAGGACGAGCATCACCACGCCCAGTTCCGGATTGGAAAGACCGAACAGCATCAGACCGTCTTTCCTGCATTCGGCCCGCCTTGTGCGGCCTGTTCGAGAATGATCTTCTCGGTTTCCTCGACATCGTGCAGCCGCGGCGGCCACTCGCCGGTGCGCAGGCAGATGATGCAGCGCCCGACCTCGGCCAGCCCCTGCAAGGTCATCAGCGCGCCTGCGATCGGGATCAGCGACTTGAAATGGTAGAGCGGCGGCCCGTTCGGCGAGTTCGAGGAGTGCTCCTTGATCATCCAGGAGAAGGCCGCGAACTTGTAGCCGGCCCAGGCCAGCGCAATGATGCCGGGAAAGAAGAAGAGGATGTAGAGCGCGAGATCGAGCCTGGCCTGCGTGCGCGGGCTCCAGGAGCGATAGAGGAAATCGCCGCGCACATGCGCATTGCGGGCGAGCGCATAAGGCCCGGCCAGCATGAACAGCGTGCCGTAGAGGATATAGCTGACGTCGAAGGCCCATTCGGTCGGCGCCCGCAGCGCATAGCGCGAGAAGACCTCGTAGCTGATCGCCAGCGTCAGGATCAGGATGCTCCAGCCGGCGATCTTGCCGATGGCGGTGTTGAACTTGTCGATCGCGAGGATCAGTTTCATCCGCGTCCGTCGCCTACTGCTCGGATTGGCAAAGAACGCCCGCCATCAGGGTGATGGCGGGCGCGGCTGTCGTCGAGGCGGGGATCTTCAGGTCTTGAAGAAGTGGTTGAAGGCAAGGTCGCGCGACGGTTCGTTGACGCGCTGATAGGACACGGTGCGCTTGACCCAGTCCTTCTGGCTGTCGACCACCTTCTTGAAGAAGGCATTCTCGGCGCCGAGCTTTTCCAGCACCTTGTCCCAGGCGGCGAGCTGCGCCTTCAGGATCGCTTCTGGAGTCGCGACGACGTTGACGCCCTTGCCGCGCAGCATGTCGAGATCCTTCGAGTAGCGGTCGAGCGCCTTCCAGATCATGTCGGAGGAGGCAGACTCCGCCGCATATTTCACGATCGCCTTCTGCTCCGGCGAGAGCGTGTCGAACTTGGACTTGTTGAACAGCAGTTCGAAGCTCTCGGCCGCCTGGTGATAGCTCTGCAGCATGTAGACCTTGGCGACGTCCTGGAAGCCGAGGATCGAATCCGAGGACGGGTTGTTGAACTCGGCGCCGTCAATGACGCCGCGCTCCAGCGCCGGCACGATCTCGCCACCGGCCAGGATCGTCACCGCCGCGCCCATCTCGCGCATCAGGTCGGCGGCGAGGCCGACGGTGCGGTATTTCAGGCCCTTGAAGTCGTCGGCCGTCTTCAACTCCTTCTTGAACCAGCCGAGCGGCTGGCACGGCATCGGCCCGGAGAAGAAGCCGACGAGATTGAGCTTGAGCTGGTTCTGGACGAGGTCGTTGTAGAGGTCATAGCCCCCGCCATGGTTCATCCAGCCGAGGAAGTTGGTGGCGTCCCAACCCAGCGCCGGCGGCGTGCCGAACAGTGAGAACGCCTTGTTCTTGCCGTACCAGTAGGCGGAGACGCCATGGCCGCCATCGAGGATGCCGGCCGCGACCGCATCCTGCATCTGGAAGGCCGGCACGACGGCGCCGGCGGCGAGCACGTCGATCTTCAGGCGGCCGCCGGACATGTCGTTGATGCGCTTGGCGAAATCGCCGGCGAATTCGTGGAAGATGTCCTTGGTCGGCCAGGTCGACTGGAATTTCCAGGTCACGGTCTGCGCCCGGCTGACCTGTGGCATGGCGATCGCGCCGGCGCCGGCGAGGCCGGCTACTTTGAGAAAATTACGTCGATTGGCACGCGTCTTCGTCGCTTCGGACGTCATGGTTCCCTCCCCAGAGAAATGGCGCCGTTAAAGCCGGCGTGCATTGTTTGCGGCTCTGCTGGCCGTCGCAACGCAGAGTTTCGGCAGCGCGGGGAGATGGCAAGCCGGAAGAACTATAACTTTAGTTGTAAATGAAACGAGTACTGTTCCGTGCTGGAACGAGTGCTGTTCCAGCACGGAAAGAAACGGGCGGCGAAGCCTTTGCGCCAAACAAAACGGCGCCGCACGAAGTGCGGCGCCGCCAGCGATCGAACGGTATCGATCGAGAATTCGTGTTCAGCGGCGCTTACCGGCGACCCGCATCTCCATGTACTGGACCGCTTCGAGCAGGACGCGGCGCGGGCGCTCGGCATCGCGCTTGGCCTGCTCGGCCTTGCGCAGCACCTCGCGCTCGGCCTCGGCCTGGCGCTCGGCCTCCTCGCGCGCGGCGCGCTCGATGGCGGCGATGCGCTCGAGCTCCAGCCGCTCCGCTTCCTTCTTGGCTTCGCGCTCGGCGCGTGCCGCAGCGATGGCCTCACGCTCGGCCCGCCGCTGCATCATCACTGGATCGTCCGGCCCGGGGCGCTTCTTGAAGCGCTCGAGCAGGGCCTTCTTCGCATTCGCGGAATTGGCCTGGCGATCAGTGAAATGGCGGTCGTTCGGGTTCTTCAAGGTGGGCCTTCTCGGGGTTTACATGGGCGAGGATGCCGCCCGCGCGCAGCGCTTACGGCAACTCACGGAGTTTTTGTACTGAACTCAGCGCGGGGCGGCTGCGCTGGCAGCGCGGGGCTTCAGCACTTTCGGCTTCGGCGCGGCGATGAGGCCTTCGCGCTGAGCCTGCTTGCGGGCGAGCTTGCGGGCGCGGCGCACGGCCTCGGCCTTCTCGCGAGCCTTCTGCTCAGACGGCTTCTCGTAAGCGGCGCGACGCTTCATCTCGCGGAACACGCCTTCGCGCTGCAATTTCTTCTTCAGAACGCGAATGGCCTGATCGACATTATTGTCGCGTACGAGAACCTGCATCCGTTGCTCCAGATCGAATCGTAAGGAAGGAAAAAGGGCCAGGCTGAGCCCGACCCTTCGTGAATTTCGCGCTCCCGGTAACAGAAAACTCCGGCCAGCGCCACCCCTTATCGCATCCCGCCGCGCGCATGGCGAACTCGCGTCATCGGCCGCCTCTTGGCACGGGGCTGGACGCCATGCACCTTTCAGCCATCGCCAACCGCACCGAACGCCATGGATTCGCTCGCCGTCAACGAGATATTCCCGCATATCCGCATCGTCATCGGCATGGTGATCGGCCTCGCCATCACCCGATTGCTCACCGGCATAGCCCGATTGATCCAGCACCCCAAGCGCTACCGCATCTCGGCGATCCATCTGCTCTGGGTGTTCTCGCTGCTGGTCGAGCTGGCTCTGTTCTGGTGGTGGGAGTTCGCGCTATCCCGGCTGCCGAGCCTCAACTTCGCGACCTTCAGCTTCCTGATCAGCTACGCGCTGACGCTCTTCCTGCTCTGCACGCTGCTCTTTCCCGACGATCTCGACGAATATGCCGATTACGAGGACTATTTCCTCGATCGCCGACGCTGGTTCTTCGGGCTTTTTGCCCTGACTTTCGTGCTCGACCTCGTCGACACCGCCCTCAAGGGCCCGGCGCGTTGGAGCCATTACAGCGCCGACTATCTCATCCAGGTGCCGCTCGGCCTCTGCCTCTGCCTCGTCGCCTCGCTCTGGGCCAACAAGCGCCTGCAGCTCGCAATGGCGCTGCTCCACATCGCCTATCAGGCCTATTGGATGGCCCGGGTGCTCAGCGCGCCGGCCTGACGGAACCCGGATTTATGTCGCTCCAGGCGCAGCTGAATTGCGCCGGCGCTGCTTTACAACGCCCGCGATTTGGCCAAGGAACGGCGGCGGGCGTCATCCTGCCCGCCAAAAGCTCGGTCGCGCCCGTGAATTTGCCTGCCCTCGACCAGTTCCGCCGCATCGTCGTGAAGGTCGGCTCGTCCCTGCTCGTCGACCGGACGCAGGGGCGCCTGCGCCATGCCTGGCTCGCTGCGCTCGCCGAGGATCTCGCTGAACTGCATGGCCGCGGCGCCGATGTGCTCGTCGTCTCCTCAGGCGCGATCGCGCTCGGCCGCACCGTCTTGAAGCTGCCGGCAGGTCCGCTCCGGCTCGAGGAAAGCCAGGCTTCTGCCGCAGTCGGCCAGATCGCGCTTGCCCGCAACTGGGCCGAAGCGCTCGGCCATCACGGGCTCAACGCCGGCCAGATCCTGCTCACCCTCGCCGACACCGAGGAGCGCCGGCGCTATCTCAACGCCCGCGCGACGCTTGGCCGGCTGCTCGATCTGCGCGCCGTCCCCGTCATCAACGAGAACGACACGGTCGCGACCTCCGAAATCCGCTATGGCGACAATGACCGGCTCGCCGCCCGCGTCGCCACCATGGCCGGTGCCGACCTTTTAGTGCTGTTCTCCGACATTGACGGCCTCTACACCGCCCCGCCTTTGTCGAGCCCGGACGCAAAGCACATCCCGGTCATCCCGGCGATCTCGCCAGCGATCGAGGCAATGGCCGGCGGCGCCGCTTCCGAACTCTCGCGCGGCGGCATGCGCACCAAGATCGAGGCCGGCAAGATCGCGACCGCCGGCGGCGCCCATATGCTGATCGCCGACGGACGGGCCAAGAACCCGCTGCGCGCCGTCGTGCAGGGTGCACGTTGCTCCTGGTTCCTCAGCGCCTCGACGCCGGCGACTGCGCGCAAGACCTGGATTGCCGGCTCGCTCGAGCCGCGCGGCACGCTGCATGTCGACGACGGCGCCGTGCGCGCCTTGCGCGGCGGTGCGAGCCTGCTGCCGGTCGGCGTCACCCGGATCGAGGGCGCCTTCAGCCGTGGCGACGCCGTGATGATCCGCGCCGGCGACGGTAGCGAGCTCGGCCGCGGCCTCGTCGCCTATGATGCGGACGAGGCGGTGCGTGTCCTCGGCAAGGCTTCGCGCGAGATCGAGGCGGTGCTCGGCTATCCCGGCCGCGCCGAGATGATTCACCGGGACGACATGGCGCTGCGCCTCGGCTACGATCCGAGCGTGTGAGGAAACTTCAGGCCCGCAATGACCAGCGAAAGCGCCAGGCGCGTCCCCGCGCCCGACAATGAGAATGGCGACATCGCCGCGCTGATGCGCGGGCTCGGCCAAGCCGCTCGCGCTGCGGCGCGCCGGGTCGGCACTGCCTCGGCGGAGCAGCGCAACCGCGCGCTCACCGCAATAGCTGTCGCCCTGCGCGAGCGCGCTCCGGCGATCCTCGCCGCCAACCGGCTGGACCTCGCCGACGCCCGTTCTTCCGGCCTGATCGCCTCCTTCATCGACCGTCTCACTCTCGACGAGGCCCGCCTCGAAGCGATCGCGCAGGCCGTCGCCGATATCGCCGCCTTGCCCGATCCGGTCGGCCGGGTGCTGGCGAGCTGGACTCAAGCCAACGGCCTCGTCTTCGAGCGCGTCGCCACCCCGCTCGGCGTCGTCGCGGTGATTTTCGAGAGCCGCCCCAACGTCACCGCCGATGCCGGAGCGCTCTGCCTGAAAAGTGGCAATGTCGCGATCCTGCGCGCCGGCTCCGACAGTTTCCGCAGTTCCAGCGAGATCGCCGCCGCCATGCAGGACGGGCTTAGCTCGGCCGGCCTGCCGCGCGAGGCGATCCAGCTGGTGCCGAGCCGCGACCGCGCCGCCGTCGGCGAAATCCTCAAAGGCCTCGACGGCAATGTCGACGTCGTCGTGCCGCGCGGCGGCAAGAGCCTGGTGGCGCGGGTGCAGCAAGAGGCGCGCGTGCCGGTCTTCGCCCATCTCGACGGCAACAACCATGTCTATGTCCATGGGCAGGCCGATCTCGCCATGGCCCGCACGATCCTGCTCAACGCAAAATTGCGCCGCGTCGGCGTCTGCGGCGCCGCCGAGACGCTGCTGGTCGACGAGGCCTGCGCCGGAACGCATCTCAAGCCGCTGGTCGCCGCCCTGCTCGACGAAGGCTGCGCCGTACGCGGCGACAATGCGACGCTGGCGATCGACTCGCGCGTCACGCCGGCAAACGAGGACGACTGGCGCACCGAATATCTCGACCGCATCATCGCGGTGAAGACCGTGCCAGGTCTCGACGCCGCGATCGGCCATATCGAGACCTATGGCTCGCACCACACCGACGCGATCGTGACGGCGGACGAAGAAGCGGCAACCCGTTTCCTCGCCGAGGTCGATTCGGCGATCGTCCTGCACAATGCCTCGACCCAGTTCGCCGATGGCGGCGAGTTCGGCTTCGGCGCCGAGATCGGCATCGCCACAGGCCGCATGCATGCGCGCGGTCCGGTCGGCGTCGAGCAGCTCTGCTCCTTCAAATACCGCGTCCATGGTCAGGGGCAGGTTCGCCCGTGAGCGCCGAAGAGCTGCGCCTGCCCCCGCACGCCCCCGGTCTGCGCATCGGGCTGTTCGGCGGCACCTTCAACCCGGCCCATGACGGCCATCGCATGGCGAGCCTGACGGCGTTGCGCCGGCTCCAGCTCGACCGCGTCTGGTGGCTCGTGACGCCTGGCAACCCGCTGAAGGACAATCACGCCCTGCCGCCGCTGGCGCAGCGCATCGCCCAGGCCCGCGCGCTTGCCGACCACGGCCACATCAACGTCACCGGCATCGAGGCGACGCTGCGCACCCGCTACACCGCCGACACGCTGCGCCAGCTGAAGCGCCGTTGTCCGGGCGTGCGCTTCGTCTGGATCATGGGCTCGGACAATCTGGCGAATTTCCACCGCTGGAACGAATGGCGCGCCATCGCCCGGATGATGCCGATCGCGGTGATCGACCGGCCCGGCTCGACCCATCGCTCGATCGCCTCGCCCGCCGCGAACTGGATGGCGCGCTGGCGCTTGTCGGAGAATCAGGGCGCGGCTTTGCCGGTACGGACCCCTCCGGCCTGGATCTTCCTGCACGGGCGCCGCTCCGACCTGTCCTCGACCTATCTGCGCGAGCTCGCCGAAACCAATTGAATTCGACCCCTCTGGCGCTTAAATTGGGGGTGTCGCGCCCTGAGCGCGTCGTCACGCGAGGATACGACTCTGGACCGTCAATCGATCGGCGAAGCCGGCACCGCGCCGCTTCCCCCGGCTGCCATGACCGAGAACCCCGCCGCGAGCAGCATCGCGCTCGCCTTGCAGGTCCTGGACGACATGAAGGCTGAGGACGCCACCGTGATCGATCTGGTCGGCAAGACCTCGCTGGCCGATGCCATGATCATTGCTTCCGGCCGGGTCAACCGCCACGTCGCTTCGATCGCCGAGAGCCTCGTGGAAGCCTTCAAGAAGGCCGGCCACGAGACGCCGAAGGTCGAGGGCTTCCCCGCCTGCGACTGGGTGCTGATCGACACGGGCGACCTGATCATCCACATCTTCAGGCCGGAAGTGCGCCAGTTCTACAATCTTGAGAAGATGTGGGGCGCCGACCGGCCGCGCGAGCGCCTCGTCGGCTAAGACCGGTCTCCAATGCGCCTGTCAGTGATCGCGGTCGGCCGCCTCAAGGACGGGCCGGAGCGTGACCTGTGCGCCCGCTATCAGGAACGCGCGCAAGGCCTTGCGCGCGGACTGGGCCTGAGCGGCCCCGAGATCGTCGAGCTCTCTGAGGGTCGCGGCCGCCGCACCGAGGAGCGCCGCCGCGAGGAAGCCAGGCTGATCGGCGAGCGCCTGCCGCCATCAGGCCTCGTCATCGCCCTGGACGAGCGCGGCAAGAGTCTCGACAGCGATGCCTTCGCCAATCGCCTCGCTACGGCGCGCGATGCCGGAACGCCTGCAGCGGCCTTGCTGATCGGCGGCGCCGACGGACTCGACGCCGAACTGCGCGAGCGAGCGGCGCTCGTGCTGTCCTTCGGGGCCTTGACCATTCCGCACCAGATCGTCCGGGCGCTCGTGCTCGAACAGCTCTATCGGGCGATGACGATCATGGCCGGACACCCCTATCATCGCGCATGACCCGCCGCTTCCGGCTGATTCGACTATCTCGCGCGCTCCGGCCTTGGCCGGTGCTTCTTTGCGCCTGCCTGTCAGCCGCCACTGCCGCGGCCCAGACGCCTCCCGCTCCCGAATCGGAGCAGGCCGCCCGCGAGACCGAGCAGAAGCGTGAGGAAAAGCGCGCCCGCGAGGCCGAGCTCAAGGCGATCGAAGAGCGGCTCGCCGGCAATGCCGATGCCCGCGTGAAGCTTGAAGCCGAGATCGCCGGCATCCGCGCCGACCGGACCAAGCTCAATCAGGCCCTGCTCGAAACGACCGCGCGCACTCAGGCCGCCGAAGGCCGCATCGCCGGGCTCGAACAACGCCTCTCACTGCTGCAGACCAGCGAGACCGCGATCCGGCGCTCGCTGGAGAGCCGGCGCGGGCTGATCGGCGAGGTGCTGGCCGCGCTCCAGCGCATCGGCCGCCGGCCGCCGCCGGCGGTGCTGGTCCGGCCGGAGGACATCCTGGAGGCGGTACGCGCCTCGATGCTGCTCGGCGCCGTCGTGCCCGATCTGCGCCAGGAGATCACCATCCTCGGCACCGATCTCGCCGAGCTGGTGCGCCTGCGCGGACGAATCGCAGACGAGCGCAAGGCCATCGCCGGCGAGATGGAAGGGCTGGCGGGCGAGCGCCAGCGCCTGGCTTCGCTGATCGAGGCGCGGCGTGCTCGCGAGACCAGCGCCGTCCAGGACATCGAGGCGCAGCGCGCCGCCGGCGGCGAGCTCGCGGCGCAGGCCAAGACCCTGCGCGATCTGGTCGAGCGCATCGAGAAGGACATCTCCGTCGCCACCCGCGCCGCCGAGGCTGCCCGCCGTGCGCTCGAAGCCGAGACTCAGGAGCAGCGCCAGCGCATGGCCCAGCTCGCCTTCCGCGATCCGGCCCGGCTCGCGCCCAAGGCGGCCTTCCAGGAATTGCGCGGCATGCTGCCTTTGCCGGTCGCCGGTTCACAATTGCGTGGATTTGGCGCAACCGACGAAGTTGGGGCTGCAACCCGCGGAATTTCGCTTTCTACCCGCCCCGGCGCCGTGGTTTCGTCACCTTCGGATGGCTGGGTGGTCTATGCGGGGCCGTTCCGCTCGTTCGGCCAACTCTTGATCCTCAATGCCGGCAATGGTTACTATATTCTCCTGGCTGGCATGCAGCGCATCGATGTGTCGTTGAACCAATTTGTGCTGGCCGGCGAGCCGATTGCGGTGATGGGCGAGACCGCGGCAGCGGCCGCGACGAATGTGGGAGCGGGGGCCGGCGAGCCGGTCCTCTATGTCGAGTTCAGGAAGGACGGCGTCTCGATCGATCCGACGCCGTGGTGGACGAAATCGCAAGGCGAAAAGGTTCGCGGATGATGCGCAAGGTTTCTCTCGTTCTGGTCGGCGCCATCGCCGGCGCCGGTCTCACCGGCGTCGTGACGCAGACGCATCTATTCTCCTCGACCAGCGCCGTCGCGGCCTCGGCCGAGGTCTATCGCAGCCTCAATCTCTTCGGCGACATCTTCGAGAAGATCCGCACCGACTATGTCGAGAAGCCGGATGAGCAGAAGCTGATCGAGGCCGCCATCAACGGCATGGTCTCGTCGCTCGATCCGCACTCGGCCTATCTCGATGCCAAGAGCTTCCGCGACATGGACATCGACATGCGCGGCCAGTTCGGCGGCCTCGGCATCGAGGTGACGATGGAGAACGAGGTTCTCAAGGTCGCCAAGCCGATCCGCGACACGCCCGCTTCCAAGGCCGGCATCCTGGCCGGCGACATCATCCGCAAGATCGACAATGACGAGGTCAAGGGCCTCAGCCTGAATCAGGCCGTCGAGAAGATGCGCGGCATCATCAACACGCAGGTCAAGCTGACGATCGAGCGGACCGGCAAGAGCGAGCCGCTGGAGTTCACCCTGACCCGCTCGAATATCGTCGTTCCGGCGGTCGAGGAGCGCGTCGAAGGCGATGTCGGCTATATCCGCATCGGCACCTTCAGCGAGCAGACCTATGAGGGTCTGCGCAAGGCTCTCGACAAGGTCAACGCCGATATCGGCTTCGACAAGGTCAAGGGCTATGTCATTGACCTGCGCAACAATCGGGGCGGGCGCCTCGACCAGTCCGTGCTGGTCTCTGATGCCTTCCTCGAGCGCGGCAAGATCGTCTCGACCCGCGGCCGCAATGCCGAGGAGACCCAGGTCTTCAACGCCAAGTCGGGCGATCTGACCAAGGGCAAGCCGGTCGTCGTGCTGATCAACGGCTCGTCCGCTTCGGCCGCCGAGATCGTCGCCGGCGCCCTGCAGGACCACAAGCGCGCCACCGTGATGGGCTCGCGCTCCTTCGGCAAGGGCTCGGTGCAGACCGTGATCCGCCTCGGCGACAATGGTGGCCTCAGGCTGACCACGGCGCGCTACTACACCCCGTCCGGCAACTCGATCCAGGCCAAGGGCATCACGCCCGACATCGAGATCATCCAGGACGTGCCGGCGGAGCTGAAGGAGAAGGTCGAGAACAAGGGCGAAGCCTCGCTCAAGGGCCATCTGCGCAATGGCGACGGCAAGGAAGAGCAGGCCGGCTCGCCGTCCTACGTTCCCGCCGACCCGACCAAGGACACTCAGCTCGCCGCGGCGCTCAACCTGCTGCGCGGCAAGAAGGACGTGGCATTGCCCGCCAATCCGGCGCCGGCCACGCCTGCCCCAGCCCCGGAGGCCGGCAAGTCCAACTGAGCCGTCGCCGGCCCACCGACTCATTGACACTTGTGCAACGGCCGCAGGGGATTGTTTTCCCTGCGGCCGATTGCCGATTGATTCCGACCCGAATCATCCGACTCTAGCGTTGCGAACTGATTCGCACTTGCTTTGACGTCGGAGAGGACGGCGCCTCTTGGCCGGATTGCCGCTCAGCGAACTCGACCAGCCGCTCGGGCAGGCGAAGCGCGCGCGCGCATCGAAGCCCTATGGGCGCTGGCTCTGGCGCGGCCTCACCGGTGGGCTGGCAGCACTTTTCGTCGGGCTCATCCTCTACGCCGCCCTCAAGCGTGACCCCACTGGCGGTGAGCCGATCGCCACGGCGATGATCCGTGAGCGTCCCGCCGCTCCCGACATCGCCAAGGCGATGCCCCAGCCCACCACGCCCGAGGAGCGAAGGGGCCCGGCCAGCGCCAGCCAGCTCGAAAGCGATTCCGGCGTCACCGTCGTCCGGCCGGGTTCCGACGCCCCCGGCGCGATCGTCATCACCGTGCCCGACGATGGCACGGTCAAGCTTGCACCGGCGCCCGACAAGCGCCTCGTCGAGCGCACCCGGCACGGGTTCCTGCCGAAGATCGGCCCGGATGGCGCGACGCCGGCACAGGTCTATGCCCGTCCGCTTGGCCCCGCTCCGAGTTTCAAGCCGGCCGGCCGGATCGCCATTCTCGTTGGCGGACTCGGCATCAGCCAGAGCTCGACCAGCGAGGCGATCACGCGCCTGCCCGGGCCCATCTCGCTCGCCTTCGCCCCCTATGGCGCCGAGCTGGAGAAGACGGTGCAGCGCGCCCGCAGCGAAGGCCACGAGGTCTTCCTGCAGGTTCCGATGGAGCCCTTCGACTATCCCGATAATGACCCCGGCCCGCACACCTTGCTCACCGGACCGAAGGGCAGCGACAACCTCGATCGCCTGCAATGGGTGCTCGGCCGCTTCTCCGGCTATGTCGGCATCGTCAACTTCCTCGGCGGCCGCCTCACCGCCGACGACATGGCCTTGACGCCGCTGCTGCGCGAGCTCGCCGGGCGCGGGCTGATGGTCGTCGACGACGGCTCCTCGCCGCGCAGCCTGCTCGCCTCGGCCGCGAGCAAGGCCCAGATTCCGGCGCTCAAGGCCGATCTTGCACTCGACACCGTCCCGCGCCCCGAGGCGATCGACCGGGAGCTCGCGCGCCTCGAGACCCTTGCCCGCGACCAGGGCGCCGCCGTCGCCACCGCCAGCGCCCTGCCGGTCACCGTCGAGCGCATTACCCGCTGGGCCCGCACGCTCGAGGGCAAGAACCTGGTCATCGTCCCGGTCAGCGCCGCCCGCGGCTTCCGCAACCCCTCGACCACCGGTTCGCTGCGATGACGCAACCTCCCCCCGGCTATCGTCCCTGCGTCGGCCTTGCCCTGTTCAACCCGGCCGGCCTCGTCTTCATCGGCCGCCGGGCCAATCGCAGCCAGCGCGAGCATGTCGCGCCCGGCCATGAATGGCAGATGCCACAGGGCGGCATCGATGCCGGGGAGCAGCCGATCGCGGCCGCCTATCGCGAATTGCGCGAGGAGACCAATGTCTCGTCGGTCTCGCTGCTCGCCGAGGCCCCGGACTGGCTCAGCTACGACCTGCCGCGCGAGATCGGCAAGGAAGCCTGGCGCGGCAAGTACCGCGGCCAGTCGCAGAAATGGTTCGCCTTCCGTTTCGAGGGCGACGAGAGCGAGATCGATATCCAGAACCCCGGCGGCGGCCACAAGCCCGAATTCGATGCCTGGCGCTGGGTCTCGCTGGCGGAAACGCCGGCGCTGATCATTCCGTTCAAGCGCGACGTCTATCGCGAGGTCGCGCGACTGTTCGCGGGAGTAGCACAATGAGCACGCGGCGCCGGCGGCGAGACCGTCACGAAACCCTTACATGGCGCCCCGATTCTGCTCCGATGAGCGATTCGGTGCAGAGACTCTACGCAGCCGTTCTGTCGGCCCGCACCCGCGATCCGGCCAAGTCGCGAACCGCCAAGCTGATCCGCGAAGGCGTACCGAAAATGGCCAAGAAGCTCGGCGAGGAAGCGGTCGAGGTCGGCATCGAGGCGGTGCAGAACAATCGCCCGGCCGTGGTCCGGGAAAGCGCCGATCTTCTCTACAATCTCGTCGTGCTGTGGAGTGAGCTCGGCATCACGCCCGGCGAGATCTGGCGCGAGATGGACCGGCGCGAAGAGCTCTACGGCATCGCCGAAAAGCTGCCGAAATCCAGGAGCAGCGGCCGGCGCTTGCCAGCTGGGGACAGCGGCCTAGCTGACGATGCCGCGCGGCAGGATGCCCTGCAGCCGCTCCTGCTGCACGGCAAGCACGGCTGACATTCGCGACGCGATCGCTCATTCGCCTCTGACAAGAAAGCGAAGGAAGTCGGCAAATCGGGGCTTGCCAAGCGCGGCCCGAGCCGGTAAGTCCGCATCCGTCAGCCGCTGGCGGCCTTCTAAGCCGCTTTCGCTGCATGCGCCCGTAGCTCAGCTGGATAGAGCATCAGACTACGAATCTGAGGGTCAGAGGTTCGAATCCTTTCGGGCGCGCCATTTTTCAGCTCCTTATGAGGAGCGCAGCTCACGGCCTGCATCAGGGCTGCCTACAGCTTCTCATTCATGCTTGGTACTCGGTTTGCCGCTTGGCGTGCAGGCCGATGACGCTGTCGATCTCGGCCTGCCCATTGTCGGCGAGGCTGCGGCGGATGCACAACGCGGCAAGGTGGCATCCGACACCCCCGAGAAAAACTGAGAGTGTCCGGAAGACGGGCCAGCTCCGCTCTAGCACGAACTGACCAGCGAGCCGAGAATCAGAATCGCGATCGGGGAGATGACCACGCCGACGATGACGGCGATGAAGACCGCTCCGGCGTTCCTCCGCCGACGACATGCCCGGCGACCGAGCTGATCGGTTAGGCGATCATGTTGCTGGCCCCGGAGCAGGTGCTCCAGGGCCGGATGCCGCCGCGCCAGTCGCCTCTCCCTCAGAACAGGAAGTAGCGCTGCGCCATCGGCAGCGAACTTGCGGGCTCGCAGGTGATCAGTTCGCCATCGACGCGGACCTGGTAGTTCTGCGGGTCGACCTCGATCTTCGGCGTCAGCGCATTGTGGATCATGTCCTTCTTGCAGATGCCGCGGGTGCCCTTCACCGCCACCAGCTGCTTCTGCAGGCCGAGCTTGTCGCCGATCTTGTCATCGAACGCCGCCTGCGACACGAAGGTCACGCCGGTCTTGCCGCGCGCCCGGCCGAGCAACCCATACATCGGCCGGTAGTGGACCGGCTGCGGCGTCGAGATCGAGGCGTTCGGGTCGCCCATCGGTGCGGTCGCGATCATGCCCCCGAGCAGCACCAGCGACGGCTTGACGCCGAAGAAGGCCGGCTTCCAGAGCACGAGATCGGCGCGCTTGCCGACCTCGATCGAGCCGATCTCATGGGCGAAGCCATGGGTGATGGCGGGATTGATCGTATATTTGGCGATGTAGCGCTTGCAGCGGAAATTATCGTTGCGCTCATTGTCCTCGGGCAGCGGACCGCGCTGGACCTTCATCTTGTGCGCGGTCTGCCAGCAGCGCAGCGTCGTCTCGCCGATGCGGCCCATCGCCTGCGAATCCGACGACATCATCGAGAAGGCGCCGAGATCGTGCAGGATGTCCTCGGCCGCGATCGTCTCCTTGCGGATGCGGGATTCGGCGAAGGCGACATCCTCGGGAATCTGCGGGCTGAGATGGTGGCAGACCATCAGCATGTCGAGGTGTTCGTCGATCGTGTTGATCGTGTAGGGCCGGGTCGGATTGGTCGAGGAGGGCAGGATGTTCTCCTGGCCTGCCGCCGTGATGATGTCCGGCGCATGGCCGCCACCGGCTCCTTCCGTATGGAAGGAATGGATGGCGCGGCCCTTCATCGCCGCGAAGGTGTCGGCGACGAAGCCGCTCTCGTTCAGCGTGTCCGAATGCAGCGCGACCTGGACGTCCATCTCGTCGGCGACGGAAAGACAGTTGTCGATCGCCGCCGGAGTCGTGCCCCAGTCCTCGTGCAGCTTGAGGCCGATGACGCCGGCCCGGACCTGCTCCCGCAGCGGCTCGGGCAGGCTGGCATTGCCCTTGCCGAGCAGGCCGACATTGACCGGCAGATCCTCGATCGCTTCGAGCATGCGGTGGATGTACCAGGGCCCGGGCGTCACGGTGGTGGCGAGCGTGCCGACCGAGGGGCCGGTGCCGCCGCCGACCAGCGTCGTGGTGCCGCTGGCGAGCGCCTCATCGGCCTGCTGCGGACAGATGAAATGGATATGGCTGTCGATGCCGCCGGCGGTCAGGATCTTGCCCTCGCCGGCGATCACGTCGGTGCCCGGGCCGATGACGATGTCGACGCCCGGCTGGATATCGGGGTTGCCGGCCTTGCCGATCGCAGCGATTCGTCCGTCCTTGACGCCGACATCGGCTTTCACGATGCCCCAATGGTCGAGGATCACCACATTGGTGAAGACGAGGTCCACGACTTCGGCGGCGTTGCGCTGGCCCTGGCCCATGCCGTCGCGGATGACCTTGCCGCCACCGAAGCTGACCTCCTCGCCATAGATGGTGTGGTCCTCCTCGATCTCGATCACGAGCTCGGTGTCGGCGAGGCGGATGCGGTCGCCCTTGGTGGGGCCGTAGAGGGACGCATAGTTCTCGCGGGTGATGCGTGCCATCTCAAGCCTCCAGCTTTCCCATGACCTTGGCATTGAAGCCGTAGACCACTCGGTCGCCCGCGAGCGCGACGAGCCGGACGGTCCGCGACTGGCCGGGCTCGAAGCGCACCGCCGTGCCCGCGGGAATGTCGAGACGGAAGCCCTTGGCTTTTTCGCGGTCGAAATGCAGCGCCGTGTTGGTTTCGTAGAAATGATAGTGCGAGCCGACCTGGATCGGCCGATCGCCGGAATTGGCCACCTCGATCGACAGCGTCTCGCGACCGGCGTTGAGCTCGATCTCGCCGTCCTCGATCAGGAATTCACCCGGTGTCATGGCGCAGCCTCACGGAATCGGGTTGTGGACGGTGACGAGCTTGGTCCCATCAGGGAAGGTGGCTTCGACCTGCACGTCGTGGATCATCTCCGGGACGCCTTCCATGACGTCGTCGCGCGTCAGCAGCGTAGCGCCGTAGGACATCAGGTCCGCGACGGTACGGCCGTCTCGCGCACCTTCCAGGATCGCCGCCGAGAGATAGGCGACGGTCTCGGGATAGTTCAGCTTGACCCCTCGCGCCTTACGCCGTTCCGCAAGCAGCGCTGCGGTAAAGAGCAGAAGCTTGTCTTTCTCACGCGGAAGCAGCTCCATCGCCTTCCCCTCCTTCGCAGTTTGTCTTGTCAGGTCGCCCAGATGCGTGGCGCATCGGCGGCCTTGCCCTGGCCCAGCGTCCGAAGCACGTTCCATGCCCGCACGAACAGCGCCTTGCCGTCCGCAACTCGCGGCCCGAGATAGCGGCAGACCACGACGTCTTCGAGCTGGCTGACCGAGAAGACGCTGCTCTCGCCGATCTCCGCCCGCACTTGCTCGGCCGCCTCCTCGGCGATGGCGCCGGCATAGATCATCGTTCCCCAGGTCGGCTGGCCGGCCAGCGAGTAGGCGGCCGCCATCAGGGGAGAGTTGCCGTGCAGCTCGAGGCGCTCGAACCAGATCGGCTTGCCGTTCCGCCTGATCTCGACGCGCTGGCTCAGCCGGCCGGTTTCGAAACGCTCTCCCGCCGCCGGGCGCCCGAGACACAGAAAATCCCAGCCGACATAGGTCGCGTCGGGCGCGAGCGACACGCGGGTTTCCATCCGAGCATCGCCGCCGTCGAAGACGATGGTTTCCTGCGGCAGGTGTTCGCAGACGGCCCCCGCCCCGACATCGACCTGCGTGGATTGCGCGCCGGTACCGTGCTCGCTGCGATAGAACTTGGTCGCACCGGGCGTCGTCAGCAGCGCGCGGGCGCCGGCATCGAGATGGAAGCGCAGATCGAGGCGGTCGCCACCCGCGACGCCGCCCGGCGGATGCAGCAGGTAGACATGGCAGGTCCCGTCCTTCTCCGGATGGAACGGACGCTGGACGACGAGCGGGCCGAGATGACGGCGGCGGACGAGCCGGGTCTTGCCGGCGCTGAGCGCGAACCACAGCTCCAGCTCGGCCAGCCAGAAGCTTGGCTGCGCCCCATAGTGGGCCCTTGTCAGTGATGGCGAGTGGGCGGCCTCGGAAGGCGGAATGGGCCCGATCGCGTTTATAACCCGCTCGTCAGTCAAGCCGCTACAAATCCACGCCAATCCAGCCCAGAATGAGGGAAAATCCCTAGCACGCACCCGAGACAGCAGCAAACAGAAAGCCCTAAGGAGCAAGCGCAATAACCACGCCTGCGCTTCATGTCCCAGGCACTATACGATTTATCTCAGGTCAAAACACAGGCATGTCGTTCAGCCTCGAAACAATGAGAGAATAGATATTGGAATAACGATGTTAATTGCATCAACCTTCGAATCCATTTCATTGTGAGAGCTTGACACGGCACACCCGCCGGGCTCACCGCAAGATGGGCTAACCGGACTTGTCGGAAACGGAGTGCATCATGTTGAAAGCGATAGCCGTCAGGCGGGCAGCGGATGCCTCCTCATCCTCCGAATCGGTGCTCGGCCGCGCCGTCCTCCAGCATGATGAGCGTCATCTGCGCCGGCGCATGATCGATACCGCGGATGGCGGCAAGGTTCTGATCGATCTGCCCGAAACCGTGGTGCTGTCCGCCGGCGACGCGCTCTCCATCGAGGGCGGCGGCGTGGTCGAGATCGCCGCCGCCGACGAGCCGCTCTACGCGATCCGGGCCAGGGATTCGCTTCATCTCGCCGAGCTCGCCTGGCATATCGGCAACCGCCATCTCGCCGCCGCCATCGCGGCGGACCGCATCCTGATCCTGCGCGACCATGTCATCAAGGCGATGCTCGAAGGGCTCGGCGCCGAGGTCGAGGACATCGTCGCGGCCTTCGACCCGGTGCGCGGCGCTTATTCCGGCCACGGCCACAGTCACGCGCATGACCATGGCCACAGTCATAGCCATGCCCACGCTCATTCGCATGATCACGGGCACCACCATCACGATCACGGGCACTCCCATGATCACGGGCATTCCCATGGCGATGGGAAACATGATCACCATCACCGCTGAAATCGGCAAAGGAAGCCTGTAGGCTATCCGCCAAGTCCATCGTTCGAGGCTCTGCGCTCATGATCTCCAAGAACGGCCCCCTCCGCGTCGGCATCGGCGGCCCCGTCGGCTCGGGTAAGACAATGCTTGCGGAGAAATTGTGCAAGGCGTTGCGGGACGACTACTCGATCGCCGTCATCACCAACGACATCTACACCAAGGAAGACGCGATGGTTTTGGTGCGCCGGCAGGCGCTGCCGGAGGACCGCATCGTCGGCGTCGAGACCGGTGGCTGCCCGCATACCGCGATCCGCGAAGACGCCTCGATCAATCTGCAGGCCATCGCCGAGATCAACCGGCGGATTCCGGACCTCGACATCGTCTTCATCGAATCCGGCGGCGACAACCTGGCGGCGACCTTCTCGCCCGACCTCGCCGACCTCACGCTCTACGTCATCTCCGTATGCCAGGGCGAGGAAATCCCGCGCAAGGGCGGGCCGGGCATCACCCGCTCCGACTTCCTCGTCATCAACAAGAGCGACCTCGCCCCTTACGTGAACGCCGATCTCGACGTGATGCGCACCGATGCGGCGCGGATGCGCGGAAGCCGCCCCTTCGGCTTCACCGACCTCTCGCGCGGCAAGGGCCTCGACACCATCGTCGAGTTCATCGTCGCGCATGGCGGATTGCGGGCCGGACACAGGAGCGAGGCCAGCCCGGCCGAGGCCTGAGAGATGGACGACGCCCCAGCCTCCAGCGGGCTGCCGCTGCATCTGCTGCGCTTGGTCAGCCAGGGCTTGCCGATCGGCGGCTTTTCCTATTCGCGCGGGCTCGAGGCGGCCGTCCATGCCGGCTGGGTCGCCAATGAGGCGGCGGCGCGCGACTGGATCCTCGGTACGCTCCGCGCCAATGTCGCGCAGCTCGACGGCGCCCTGTTCTGGCGCATGGCGACCGCGCTTGAGGCCGGCGACAAGGAGCGTTTCCGCGCCGCGAATGCCTGGCTCGCCGCCGGGCGCGAAAGCCGCGAATTCCAGCGCGAGGACAGGCGGCAAGGCGAGGCGCTGCTGCGGCTGCTCGCCGATCTCGACGTGCCCGCCGCCCGGGGGGAGCAGGGGGAGGCCCTGACCTATGCCGCGGCCTTCGCGGTTGCCGGCCATCACTGGCGCATCGCTCCAGAAGCAGCCCTGAAGGGCCTCCTGTGGGTCTATGTCGAGGGGCAAGTAACGGCCGCGATCAAGCTGGTCCCGCTGGGACATACCGCAGGCCAGCGCCTGCTGATCGAGGCTGCGCCGGCGATCGAGGAGGCAGCCACCCGCGCCCGCTCACTTCCCGACGACGAGGTCGGCAATCTCGCCCCCGCTTTGGCGATGGCGAGCGCCTGGCACGAAACGCAGTACAGTCGCCTGTTCCAGTCGTGAACAGCCCTAGAGCAGCCCCAACTCTCGCAATTCCCGACAGGCCGACCTATCCTACGAACGGGAGTCGCCGGGAGCAGGGATCAGGGTGGAACGGGTCACGATCACCATCGATGCCGAGCTTCTGGCATTCGTCGATGCGCTGAGCACGGCGAAAGGCTATGGCAGCCGCTCTGAAGCGATCCGGGACATCCTGCGCAAGGCGGCTGAGAGTGAGAGGCAGTCCGACCCCGCCGCTCCCTGCTTCGCGACGCTGGCCTATGTCTACGACCATGAGACGCGCGACCTCGCCCGGCGTCTGACCAACCAGCAGCACGATCACCACGATCTCTCGATCGCGACGCTGCACGTCCATCTCGACCGGCACGAATGCCTGGAGGTCGCGGTGCTGCGCGGCGCGAGCGGGGATGTGCGCAGCTTCGCGGACGGGGTGATCAGCCAGCGCGGCGTCCGCCACGGACAGCTTCATCTTCTGCCCGATGCACCCGGTCACGCACATGGACATCATCACGCACCGGGCCGCGGACATTTGCACAACCACGACGACTGAATTGCACATTAATTGTGCTTTTCCAGGGGGAGCTGCCCTTGGCCACCCTGCACGTAAGCCCGTATGATGTTTTTCTCAAAACATCATACGGCGAGCATCTATGGCACGGGTCCTATTCGCTTCGCTCGCACTCGCCCTCTGCCTGGCTGCTCCGGGCCAAGCCAGCGACCGGCAGTCCGCTCTGCGCGTCGCCGAGATCTGGGAGATCGCTACGCTCGATCCGACCCAAGACGGCACGCTGATGAAGGAAAAGGCCATGGTCACCGAAACGCTGGTGACCGGCAGGCCCGATTTTACCTTGGCGCCGGGCCTCGCCACCTCCTGGCGCCGCGACAGCGACACGCTCTGGACCTTCACCTTGCGCCCCGGCGTGCTGTTCCATGACGGCTCGCCGCTGACCGCGAGCGCGGCGGCCACGAGCCTGACTGCTGCGCTCCAGCGCAGCGGCGCCGTCAGGAGCTACACCAAGATCACCGCGCTTACCGCGCGCGACCATCAGACGCTGGAGATCACCACCTCCGAGCCCTTTCCCGCTTTGCCCGCCGCGCTGGTCTATGCCAGCGCCGCGATCGTCGCCCCGGCCTCACCCCGGGCGCCCGACGGCATGATCGAGCGGCCGATCGGGACCGGGCCGTTCAAGGTCACCGCCTGGCAGCTGGCGGCGCAGAGCTTCACGGTCGAGCGCTTCGACGGCTATTGGGGCGTAAAGCCGTCGATCCCCGCCATCACCTTCCGCGGCATCCCGGACCCGACGACGCGCTCGCTCGAACTGCAGAAGGGCAGCGTCGATTTCACCGCCGACGTGCCCTATGGCGATCTCGACACGCTCGCCGGCAAGGGCTTCACCGTCTCGCGCAACGTCACTGCCCGCAACTATGTGCTGAGCTTCGGCAGCCTGAAGAACACGCCCTTCGCCGACATCCGCGTCCGCAAGGCCCTGTCGCTCGCCATCGACCGGGAGGAGATCGCCCAATACGTCCTGTTCGGCATGGGCAGGCCCGGCATTGCGCCTTTCCCCGACAGCATGGACTTCGGCGACAAGTCGATCGCCGCGCCGAAGGCCGACCTCGCTGTCGCTCGCAAGCTGCTGGTCGAAGCCGGCTACGCACCCGGCTCAGGCGGCATCATGGCAAAGGAGGGCAAGCCGCTCGGCTTCACCCTCTACACCTATGCGCAGCGGCCCGGTCTCATGCCGATCGCCGGGGCACTGCAGAGCCAGCTCCGCAAGCTCGGCGTGCCCGTCGAGATCAAGGTCACGACCTTCGCCGCGATCGAGAAGGAGATGAAGCCAGGCGATGCCAGGCTCGCCGCCCTGGCCTCGGCGATTTATCCGCATCCCGATTTCTATTTGCGCCAAGTCTATCACTCGAAGGGCGCCATCAACGCCTGGGGCTACGCGAACCCGCAGATCGACGACGCCCTTGCGGTGGCGATCACCACAAGGAATGAGGCCGAGCGCAGGGCGGCCTATGACCTGGTCCAGCGCATCGCCGCGGATGAGGAGCCCTGCCTGACCATCGCCCATTACGGGGTCAATGTCGTGATGCGGCCGGGGATCACCGATTACGCCTTCAACCCGATCGCGCATGACTACATGCTCGACCCGAAGATGACGCTCACCCGTTAGCCGGCCGCGCGATGGCCGGCTATGTCGCGCAAAGGCTCGCCCTCGCCATCGCGACGGTGCTTGCCGCGACCTTTCTGACCTATGTGCTCCTGCGCCTCGTCCCCGGCGAGCCCGCGCAGGTGATCCTGACCCGCGTCTTCCTGCAGGACCAGGCCGCCGCCGTCTCGCAGCAGGATGTCGCCGCCATCGCCGGCCGCTTCGGGCTCGACGCGCCGCTGATCGTGCAATATGGCCGCTGGCTCGCCGGCGCTCTAACAGGGAACCTCGGCACCTCGATCCGAACCGGACGCCCGGTCACGCTCGAACTGGGTTGGCGCCTGTCCGCGACGGGGCTGATCGCGCTGCTGGCGACGCTGCTCTCCCTGATACTGACCTTCGCCGCGGTCGCCCTGAAGCGCTCCTTTCCGTCGCGCGCCGCCGCCCGCGGCTTCGAGCTGCTCGCCGTCGGCTCGATCGCGCTGCCCTCCTTCTTTCTCGGCGTCGTCCTGATCATCCTGTTCGCGCTTAGGCTCGACTGGCTGCCGGTCAGCGGCTTCGAGAGCTGGGCGCATGTCGTGCTGCCGGTCGCGGTGCTGGCGCTGGGCCAGTTCGGCTTCAACGCCATCCTGCTCGACGACGCCATGACTGAAGCCCTCGCTGCCCCGCATATCGCCACGGCGCGCGCCAAGGGGTTGGACGAGCGGGCGATCCTCTTTCGCCATGCGCTGCCCAACGCCATCCTCCCGCTGATCCCGTATCTCGCCTTGCAGTTCGCCTTCCTGATCGGCGGGGTCGTCATCGTCGAGCGGCTGTTCGCCATCCCCGGGCTTGGCGCCTATCTCACCGACGCCCTCGACAGCCATGACGGCCCGGCCTTCCTTGGCGCCATCGCCGTCGTCGCCCTGGCTGTGGCGCTGGCGAACCTGGTGGCCGACCTCGCCATCACCCGCCTCGACCCGCGCATCCGGCTGAAGCGAGGCGCAGCATGAGCGCGCTGCGCCGGAGCGTTTGGCTCCTCCTTGCGATCGCGGCACTGTTCGCCCTCACGATCGCATATGGGCTGACGCTGGATCCGATCGACGCCTCGCTGCGCAACAGCCTGCGCGCGCCTGGGCCGGACTTCCCGTTCGGCACCGATCATCTCGGCCGCGACGTGCTGGCCCGGGTCGCGCATGGCTTCCTGCGCGATGTCGGCCTGTCCCTGACGATCATCGCTTTGTCCTTCGCCATCGGCATTGCCGTCGGCATGCTCGCAGCGGAGCTCGCAGGCGCCGTCGACCGGGCCCTGACCTTCGTCATGGACCTCCTGACCTCCCTGCCCCAGATCGTCATCGCCCTGATCCTCGCGGCCCATCTCGGCGGCGGCGAACTCGCGCTGATCCTCGCCTTGTCGCTGACCGGCTGGGTCAAATATGCGCGCATCTCCCGCGCCACGGTGTTCTCGCTGCGGGAGCGCGAATTCGTGACGGCCGCCCGGCTGGCCGGAGGCAGCCGCTTCTACCTCATGTGGCGACATGCCCTGCCGCATCTGCTGCCGGTGCTCTCCGGGCTGGTCGCGCTGCAGTTCGGGCACAATATCCTGAATATCGCCGCGCTCGGCTTCCTCGGTATCGGCGTCCAGCCGCCCGCTCCCGAATGGGGCGCCATGATTGCAGAAGCACGGCCCTATTTCTCGCGGGCGCCATGGCTCGCCATCGTGCCCGGCATCTATCTGTTCGCCATGACGATGCTCGCACTGATGCTGACGCGCCGCAGCAGCTTCCGGCAGAAGCTGGCCGCCGCCGATCCGCAACCTGGCCCGGCGACACGCTGATCTGCGCCCGGAATTGTGAGGAGACAAATTGGTCGGCGTGCGAGCGATTCCAGTCTCGTCGTCGCTTTTGAGGAGCGCCGACGAGACAGAAGTCCGCGGCCGGCAAGGCGCCGGCAAAACCGACATTCAAGAACACGCGCAAGACGCTGCGCAGTGCCTCAAGCTTTCACGAAAGCCAGCAGGTCCGCGTTGAGGACGTCGGCATTGACGGTGAGCATGCCGTGGCCGAAGCCCGGATAGGTCTTGAGCGTGCCGTTTCGCAGGTGCTTGATCGATTCGCGGGCGGCGGCGCCGATCGGCACGATCTGGTCGTCCTCGCCATGCAGCACCAGCGTCGGCACCGTGATCGCCTTCAGATCCTCGGTCTGGTCGGTTTCGGAGAAGGCCTTGATGCCGTCGTAGTGGGCTTTCGCGCCGCCCATCATGCCCTGGCGCCACCAGTTCCAGATCACGCCTTGATCGATCTTCGCGCCTGGTCGGTTGAAGCCGTAGAACGGCCCGGTCGGAACATCGAGGAAGAACTGGGCGCGGTTCGCCGCGAGCGCGGTACGGAAGCCATCGAAAACTTCGATCGACAGGCCGCCGGGATTGCCGGCGGTCTTGACCATCAGCGGCGGCACGGCGCTGACAAGCACCGCCTTGGCGACGCGCCCCTGCGGCTGCCCGAACTTGGCGACATAGCGCGCGACCTCGCCGCCGCCGGTCGAGTGGCCGATATGAATGGAGTTCCGGAGATCGAGATGCTCGGCGACGGCCGAGGCGTCGGCGGCGTAATGATCCATGTCGTTGCCGGTATCGACCTGGCTCGAACGGCCATGGCCACGCCGGTCATGGGCGACGACGCGATAGCCATTGGCGACAAAGAACAGCATCTGCGTGTCCCAGTCGTCGGAGGAGAGCGGCCAGCCATGGTGGAACATGATCGGCTGGGCGTCCTTGGGACCCCAGTCCTTGTAGAAGATCTCGACCCCATCCTTGGTCTTCACGAAACCGCTGCTCATTTGCGTTCTTCCTTGCGTGGGAGGTGCAGGTGACGATTGCCCGAAGGCGGCGAAGTTCAGGAAAGCTGCGCCCGCCGCACCGGCCATTGCGGCCACGGCGTCTCGCCGCGACCAGTGCGAAGCCACCGCGAAGACCGTAGCGGTCATGAGCGCCTCTCGCATGTCGCAGCGTAGCGGATCATCGCCGTTTCCTTCAGCGGTTTCGTAGGGCGCCTTTAGCTAGGCAGACTGGGAGCGGGCGGGAATCCTCCATGCGGATCGTCCACCCATACGGTGGTGTTAGCCGCGCCCGTCAGCGAGTAGGCCGGGCGACGGCGCAACAAGCTAGGTCAATGCCGGGACGGTAGATTGCAGATTGACGTCGCGTTTTGTCTGGGATCGCGATCCCCCGCGCGATGGTGTCGAGATCATCGCACCCTCCACCTCGCCTTTCTCGCGTCATGCCGGCATCGGCCGAAGCGCTGGCCGCCTCAAGGATCGGCGCCCGGGTCGAGCGGCGGCAAGATCCGCAGCAATTCCTCCTGCCGGTCCTGCAGGCTCGGCGGGAAGATCAGCCGGGTCCCCAACTCCTCGCGGTTCTCGTCGATGAAGAGCCCAGGGCCATCCGTCGACACCTCGATCAGGATGCCATCCGGCCCGCGAAAATAGATCGAGCGGAAATAGTAGCGGTCCTTGACCGGGCTCGCTGCGATCCCGAAGCGCTCCTGCAGTTGGGCCGCAATAGCCGCGAGATCGGCTTCGTCCCTGGCCCGGAATGCGACGTGATGGATCACGCCGGCGCCGAGCCTGGGTCGCGAGCAGCGGTGCAGGGCGAGCCGCCCGCCCGGCCCCCCATGAGCGTGAAACCGAAGCCCGTCGCCCGCCCCTGCAATCTCGGCAAAGCCGAGGACTTCCGTGAGAATCCGAGCCATCAATTCAATGCCGCGCACGCTCAAGCTCACGCCGAGGAGCCCGCGGATGGCAACCGCCGGGGGAATGTCCGCTGGCGACCTGATCGTCGCGGGCGTCAACTCGGAGCCGATCAGGGCGAGCGGCGTCCCGTCGGGATCTTCGAGCATCAGCTTGGCGCAGTCCTCCGGCTCGTTCCCGCGCCGGCAGGACACCTTGCAGGCGGCAAGCCGCGCCTCCCACCAATCGATCGCCTCGGGCGCGATCGCGAAGGAGACGTGTTCGAAATGGTCCGGACGCGCGCCCGCGACCGCGCTCGCCCAGGAGAAGAATGAGAGCCGGCTGCCGGGCGAGCCCTCATCGTCGCCATAGATCAGGTGATAGGCGCCGGGGTCCTCATGGGTCACGGTCCGCTTCACCAGCCGCAACCCCAGCACGCGTGTATAGAAATCGAGATTGCGCGACGCGTTGGTGGCGATTGCGGTCACATGGTGCAACCCGCGCCCGGTCATCGCTGCGATCCTCCGCCTCGACGGTATCGCTCATCGCAGGCGCGGGCACGGAGGCTGTCTGATGTGCCCGGCGCGCAGAACGCAATTCCAGGGCATCGTCTGGCGGACGTCTTGGACAATGGCACGATCGTTTGGACGGGAGCGTGAATGCGCCCCACTCGTGCCCGCACTCTAACCGCAAAGGCGAGAGACACTCAATTGGATGTGAGCGCGACCGAGCCCGTTCCGGGCATCTGGCGCGCAATTCAGGGCCAGGACAACGATTGCCTCTCGGTCATCTCGTCGCCGGACCAGCTGCGGCGCCAGGCCCCCGGACTCGTGCCCGTAAGCTGCCGGAACACGCGGGTGAAATGGCTCTGGTCGCCGAAACCGCACATCAGGGCGATGTCGGACAAAGGCAAATGCTGCTGCGACAGGTGTTTCTTCGCTTCCGATACACGCAGCTGCATCAGATAGCGTTGCGGCGCGACTCCGGTGCTGTGGCGGAAGGCCCGGGCGAAGTGGCTCGGCGTTAGCCGGCACTCGCTCGCGACCTGCGCGATCGTCAGATTGGAGGCCATGCGCGCCGTCATGATCTCCCTGGCCCGGCGGAGTTGCCAAGCGGCGAGCCGCCCGAATCTTGCAGGCGGGTCGGTTTCAAGCCCGCCATAGGCCTGGGCGAAATGGGTCAGTAGGCTGATCGCCAGCTGATCGATCAGCAACTGGTTGGCGCCGGCAAAGGCCGAGGCGTGAAGCAGTGCCTGCGAGAGCCCCCACAGGATCTCGTCGCGCGCCCCTCCCTCCCAGCGCAGGCTCGAAGCGACATTGCCACCATGCTGCGCGGCGATCGCCGCCATGGCGTTCAACGGGACATAAAATTGCAGCGCGTCGAACCGGCCCTTGAACTGCCATTGCGGGTCCTCGCGCAGGTCGACGACGTTCACCGATTTGGCGAGGAACTCGCCCGAGCGCTGCTGATGGCCACCCCGCCAGCAGGCATGGTCTTCGAGATCGTCGATCTGGTAGAGGATCGAGAAGGCGCCCTCGCCGGCCGTCCGGCTGGTGCGTTCCCTGAAGCGGCGCCCGCAGGAGAGCCGGGTCGCGGCCAGCCCGATCTGCCCGTCGAAGCTGAACTCGCTGACGATCCGCCCCTGCATGCCGAAATGATCGGCAATGCGCCGGCCGTAGAATCCGCTTGAATCGCGCGCCGTCGGCAACTCCATAGCGCCCTCCCCGCCGCCGCTGCGCCCACCTGGTCAGGGCGAGCGTCGCAGCAGCTGGTCTCGAACCTCAATCCGCCTCGGCGCGACTGCACAATGGCCGCGCCCAGGCCGTCGGCACATGAAGATCATGCACGACCGACGATAGGTAGGCGACCATCGCCGCGCCCGCCAGTTCGAGAGAGGGGCGCGGCTACGATGGCCGCGCAGCGCTTGGGCAATCTGACGCGGCTCAGCCGGCCACCTTGGCGGCGTTCGGGCCGATGGTCTCGCCGTGAGTGACGCGCTCGGGCGCGTCGTGAACCATGGTGTAGGCGTAGTCGACGCCCATGCCATAGGCGCCGGAATGCTCCTTCACGATCGCCATCACGGCGTCATAGGTATCGCGACGGGCCCAGTCGCGCTGCCATTCGAGCAGGACCTGCTGCCAGGTCACCGGCACGCAGCCCGCCTGCACCATGCGGTCCATGGCGTATTTATGCGCGTCGCTGGAGGTACCGCCCGAGGCGTCCGCCACCATGTAGATCTCGTAGCCGCCCTCCAGCATGGCGCAGAGCGCGAAGGTGGTATTGCAGACCTCGGTCCAGAGCCCGGAGACCACGACCTTCTTGCGGTTGTTGGCGGCGAGCGCATCGCGGACGTTCTGGTCGTCCCAGGAGTTCATCGAGCTGCGCTCGAGGATCCTGTTCTCAGGGAACACCGCCAGCAGCTCCGGATAGGTATGGCCGGAGAAGCTGGTGGTCTCGACCGTGGTGATCGTGGTCGGGATGTTGAAGGCCTTCGCCGCCTTTGCGAGGCCGACGACATTGTTCTTCAGCACCTGGCGATCGATCGACTGCACGCCGAACGCCATCTGCGGCTGCTGGTCGATGAAGATCATCTGGCAGTTCTTGGGCGTCAGGACTTCCTGGTACTTCGACATGATGGTCTCCGGATGGATCTTCCGCTGGTCAACGGCGCCGGGCCGGCGCCAAGCATCGAGCCGCATTATCGCCGGCTGGATATCTTTGTGATTGTCGTTCCGCTGCGCAGGTTTGCGTTTATCGCGATCATTCCGCCTCCCTCAGAACGAGACGCTCGCCCAGCCGGCGGCGAAGGAGCCCGAGACTCCGCCGGCCCGCCGGATGCGCTCGCCCGGCTCATAGGCGACATAGGTGCCGCCGAGCGTCAGATGCTCGTTCGGACTCCATTCCAGCGTGGTCGAGACCTGGTGGCCGAGATAGCGCCCGGCGCCGCCCGCGGTGCGTGCCACTGGCGTGATCGTCGGGCCGTGGAACGCGTCGGCCTTGGCCTGTTTCCAGAGCGGGTTCCAGCCGACGGTCAGCTTGAGCGTCGGCAGCAGCGTCAGGGTGAGGTTCGGCTGGATGTCGATCAGGTTGGCCGGGCCGACGAGATTGGCCTCGGAGAAATAGGGCAGCCGCGGATAGAGCGGGTTGAAGGTGCCGAGCCTGCCGTCGCGCAGATTGCCGTCGCCGCTGATCGCATCGGCGTTGAGGCCGATGCGCGGCGAAAACGGCAGGTCCACGAAGCTGTAGCCGACCACGGCCGAGACCATCCAGGCCTGGATGTCGGCGCGCCCGAACCGGCCGAACTGGTAGGCGCCCTCGACATTCCAGTCGAAGGCGCCGGCCTTGCCGAACAGCCGGGCTCCGACGGTGTGGCGATGCTCGTCGGCCGTGCCCTGGGCGAAGCGCGCGCTCTGGCGGTTCAGGCCGAGATAATAGAGGTCGGCCTTGAGGCCGGTGATGCCGGGAACCGGGCTCGTGCCATAGACACCCCAGAAGACCTGAGCAGGGTCGGATCTGTCGTCGAACAGCCCAGCTTGTGGCGCGACCGGCCGGACCAGGAAGGCGTCGATGCGGGTATCCGGCGAGGCGATCCAGGCGGCGCGGACGCCGTCGAAGGCGCGCCTGATGTTCGGGCTGTCGCGCACGCCGACCAGTCGGGAGGAGCCGTAGCTCATCTCCTGGCGCCCGCCACGGATCATCAGGCTGCCGGCGGAGATCGGCAGGTTCAATTCGCCGTATCCCTGGCGCAGATCGAGCCGGTCGAGCTGCGTACCCGGCGGCGTGCCGGCCCAGATCGGGGCCTGGCCGCTGACGATCTCGACGAAGGCGCGCAGATAGGGGCCGAGCCGCAGATCTGCCGACAGGAAGGAGCGGATCAGCAGGCCGTTGTTATGATCGGGCACCGCCAGGCCGAAGACGGGATGGCGCGAGAATTCAGGGCGGATGCGGAGTTGCCCGCCGAGGCTGAGCGTGACCGCGCCATCCGTGGTCAGCGGGATATTCTTGAAGCGGTCGAACAGATCCTTGTCGCCGGCATCGTCGGCCTGCGCCATGGCAACACCTGCAAGCCCCAGCGAGCACGCCCCGGCCCACGCGATGGCGCGCAGCCGCCTCATGATGTCGCCCCGGTCCCAGGCGCGGCTGGCGCATGTGGCGGCTCGACATGGAGGAAGTGGCGCACCACCGGCCCTTGCTCCCCGACATGGAAGCGCCTGACCTCGCTCTGCAGATCGGCATCCGCCTTCGAGACGCGGCGATGCTGGCGCAAATGCTCGGCCCAGGACGAGACCATGAACCACTCGACCAGCTTGTCCGGATCGGCGGTGTCCTCGGTGATACCCCAGCCATAGGCGCCGTCGCGGCGCCGCTCGACCGAGAGCACGTTTATCGCACGCAGGAAGGCCTCGCGATCGGCGGGCGGCACCCGATATTCGATCAGGATCAGCACCGGTCCGCGGTCGTTCTCGATGGCGGCGGCCGTGAGCGGCTCCGGCCAGTGGTTGGACGGCGCGAGGTCCGCCTCCCCCGCCGGCAGCTTGATCCGGTGCATGATGAGCCCCGCGACCAGCAGCGCGCCCGCACCGATCAGCAGCGTCCCGCTGATGCCGGCCGCTTCCGCCACCGCGCCCCAGCCGAGGCTGCCGGCGGTCATCGCGCCGTTGAACACGGTGAGGTAGACCGCGAGCGCCCGGCCACGCACCCAGTTCGGCAGGATCGCCTGGGCGACGCCGTTCAGCGTCGTCAGCGCCACGATCCAGGCCGCGCCGAGCAGCAGCAGGATGACGAGCGCGAGCCATTGCGGCGGGCCCAGCGTCAGCGCCGCCATAACCGCGGCGGTTACCACCGCCGAGAGCAGCAGCAACCCATCGGCATCGAGATGAGCGCGCAGGCGTGGCAGCAGCACGGCGCCGCCGATCGCGCCGGCACCGACCGCGCCAAGCAGGATGCCGTAGAAGCCGGCGCCGCCGCCGAGCAGATTGCGCGCGACCAGCGGCAGCAGCGCCCAGACGGCGCTGGCGCAGGCGAAGAAGATCGCCGCCCGCAGCAGCACGACATGCAGCTCGCGGCTGGCCCTGGCGTAGCGCAAACCGGCGCGGAAGGCGCCGGCAAAGCGTTCGCTCAGCGCATCGTCCGCGCCCTGCGGGCGTCGCCACCAGAGCAGCGCGCCGATGACGATGACATAGCTCAAGACGTCGGCGCCATAGGTGAACCCGGCTCCGAAGGCGGCGAGGATCAGCCCACCCAGCGCCGGGCCGATGGCGCGCGAGATGTTGATGCCGAGCGAGTTGAGGGCAACGGCGCTCTTGAGCTCCGCCTTGCCGACCAGCTCGGGCACGATCGCCTGCCAGGTCGGCGCCATCAGCGCCGCGCCGACGCCGCCGAGGAAGGTCAGGCCGACCAGCGCCGGCACGCTGAGCTGGCCGAGGCTCGCCAGCGCCATCAGGCAGAGGCTGACGCAGCCAAGCAGGATCTGGATGGCGATCAGGAACTTGCGGCGGTCGAGGATGTCAGAGAGCACGCCGGCGGGGATCGCCAGCAGGAAGATCGGCAGCGTCGCCGCCGCCTGGACCAGCGCCACCGCGGCGGGCGCACCGGACAGGTCGGTCACCAGCCAGGCGCTGGCAACGTCGCGCATGAACGAGCCGATATTGCCGATGATCGTCGCCGCCCAGAGCACGGCGAAGACGGTCTGGCGCAGCGGCGCGAAGCTCGAACCGGAGGGTTGCGCCGGCACGCCGCTCATCGTCGCGCCTCCCTGTCCTGGGCGAGGTCGTCGAGCGCGACCAGGATAAAGCCACCGATCAAGCCGAGATGTTCGAAGAAGCTGTTCGTCGCCATCATCCGCCCCTGACCGGCCGGCAGCTCCCAGAAGCGGATGGCGATGAGGGTCGCAACCAAAGTGAAGCCGGCGAGTGCGAGCGCGGCAAGCCAGCGCCAACGCCCCGCCAGGATCATCGCGGTCGCCACGAGCTCGAAGACGATCACGCCGACCGCGAAGAGCGGCGCCGGCGTCAGGCCGAAATGCGTCATCTCGGCGAGCGCGCCGGGAAAATCGAGGATCTTGGTGATCGACCCCTGGATATAGGCGGCGCAGAGCAGAAGCAGCGCAAACCAGCGCACGGCACCGGCGATCGGCCCGGATGAACTGGCCCCGGCCATGTCAGACCGCCCAGCAGGCGCAGCCGAGCGCCCCCCAGAAGCTCCTGAGGTCGGCGACCGGCAGCTTGCTCGACCAGGCGCCGGCATGGTCGTGGCCATGGACGCCGCAGGAACTGGCGCAGCCGCAGTTGTTCAAGGCCGCCCGGCGCAGCGAGTTCTTGCCGGCCCCGTCCGGCTCGCCCCAGGCGCCGTAGCCCTTGAAGGTCCTGACCGGCGACCAGTCCGGCATGGCCGGTGGCGGCGCGCTCTGGTCGAGGCTGGCGAAGTCTCTGGTACCATAGACGATCTTGCCGCCGACGACGGTGAGGTCGGCGCTGATGAACGAGATCTCGTCCTCGGGGCAGGCGAAAAAGTCGCGATCGGGCACGATCAGGTCGGCGAACTGGCCGACCGCGATCTGGCCCTTCTTGCCTTCCTCATTGGAGAACCAGGTGACCTTCTCGGTCAGCATCCGCAGCGCGGTCTCGCGGTCGAGGCAATTGCGCTGCGGCGTAATCCTGAGACCGCCGACGGTCTTGCCGGTGACCATCCAGGCGAGCGAGACCCAGGGGTTGTAGGAGGCGACGCGGGTGGCGTCGGTGCCGGCCGAGGTCCGGACGCCCTTTTCCAGCAGGCGCGCCACTGGCGGGGTCGCCTCGGCGGCAGCGGCGCCATAGCGCTCGACGAAATACTCGCCCTGATAGGCCATGCGGTGCTGCACGGCGACGCCGCCGCCGAGCGCTGCGATCCGGTCGATCGAGCGCTCAGAGATCGTCTCGGCATGGTCGAAGAACCAGTTCAGCCCCTTCAGCGGCACGTCCTTGTCGACCTTCTCGAAGACGTCGAGCGCCCGCGAGATCGTCTCGTCATAGGTCGCATGCAGCCGCCAGGGCCAGCGGTTCTCGGCGAGGACGCGCACGACGCCTTCGAGATCGCCCTCCATCTCGGGTGGCATGTCGGGGCGTGGCTCGCGGAAATCCTCGAAATCGGCGGCCGAGAAGACCAGCATCTCGCCGGCGCCGTTATGGCGGAAATAGTCGGTGCCCTGCTTGTACTTCGAGGTCTTCGTCCAGTTGAGGAAGTCCTCCTTCTCCTGCTTCGGCTTCTGCGTGAACAGGTTGTAGGCGAGGCGAATGGTCATGTGCCCTTCATCGGCGAGCTTCTGGATGACGGCGTAATCATCGGGATAGTTCTGGTAGCCGCCGCCGGCATCGATTGCGCCGGTGACGCCGAGCCGGTTGAGCTCGCGCATGAAATGCCGGGTCGAGTTGATCTGGTAGTCGAGGGGGAGCTTGGGGCCCTTGGCCAGGGTCGCGTAGAGGATATTGGCGTTGGGCTTGGCGAGCAGCAGCCCGGTCGGATTGCCGTTGGCGTCGCGGGTGATCTCGCCGCCCGGCGGCTGCGGCGTATCCCTGCCATAGCCGACAGCGCGTAGCGCGGCCGCGTTGAGCAAAGCGCGGTCGTAGAGATGCAGGATGAAGACCGGCGTGTCGGGCGCGACCGCGTTGAGCTCCTCGATCGTCGGCAGGCGCTTCTCGGCAAACTGGTGCTCGGTGAAGCCGCCGACGACGCGCACCCATTGCGGCGGCGGCGTCACCGCGACCTGGCGCTTGAGCATGTTCATCGCATCGGCCAGCGAGCGCACACCGTCCCAGCGCAGCTCCATGTTGAAGTTGAGGCCGCCACGGATGATGTGCAGGTGGTTGTCGATCAGGCCGGGCAGCGCGGAGCGGCCCTTGAGGTCGATCACCCTGGTGTTCGGCCCGGCATGGGCCATGACCTCGGCCTCAGTGCCGACGGCGATGAAGCTGCCATCTTTGACCGCGACCGCGCTTGCGGTCGGCTTGCTGCGGTCGAGCGTGGTGAACCGGCCATTGCTGAGGATGAGATCGGCGATCATCGGCTGGGTTCCGGATGGCTGGGGCTGGCCTTGGGCCAGGGCTGAGGAAGCGAGGCCGGGCAAGGCCAGGCCGCCGAGGATGGTACGCCGCGTCGGCATCAGCTGCGCTCCCTTTGCGTATCGGTGACCGCTCCAGCTGAGGGTTTACCGCCGCGAGGCAGGTGACCGAAGACATGTGGCTTGACCTGATGATGCCAGGACAGCGCCCCCGACTCCTTCGCCCAGACGGCGCGCAGGAGCGGCGGCAACTGCTCGCCGACCAGGATGCCGAGCAACCCGACGAGCGCCACGATCGGCGGCGCCGGCGAGCGCACATTGATCAGGCTGTAGATCACCCCGACCAAAAGGCCGGCGCCGAGCGACAGGAGGTAAAGCTTCATTGTCGACCTTTCCGCCCGAGTCAGAGCCATCGTCCGCAAAGGCTGGCCGCCGGGCCGAGCGATGTCTTGTCCGTTTTAACGATCCCTTGCCGGAAATCGCGGGCGCGGGTTCGCCGGTCAGCCCAGGCCGGCATGGGCGAAGGCGGCGGCACCGAACTCCATTGCCATCGCCGGCACGCAGGAATGGTCCGCCAGAGGCAGCTCGATCGAGAAGGTGGAGCCCTCGTTCTCGGCGGTACGAACCGCGATCGGCAACCCGAGAAGCTCGGCAGTCTGGCGAACGATCAATAGGCCCAGACCGAGGCCTTCGATCCGCTGTGCCTGCGCGCCGCGCCGGAAGGCGTCGAACAGGGTCGATAGCTGGTCGGCCGGAATGCCCTCGCCGGTATCGTGCACATCGATCGTGACCCGATCGCCACTGAGGCGCGCGGCGATGCAGACCCGCCCGCCCGGCCCGCTGAACTTGATCGCATTGCCGACGAGGTTGCGCAGGATCGTGCCCAGCATTTCCGGATCGGTCTCGACCACCGCGCTCGGCACCAGGATCTGCAGTTGGACATTGCAGAGATCGGCATAGGCACGCCAATCCTGCTCGACGCGCGCCACGACCTCGGCGAGCTCGACCGGGCGACGCTGCGCCACCAGCGCCCCGCCGCGCTGGGACAGGCGGGCGATGTCGTCGAGTTCGCGGTTCAGGCGCCGGAGCGAATCGAGCGCGACTCCGAGCCTGCTCGCCACGGGGAAGGCGACGCCCTGACCGGCGGCCCTGTCGATCGACAACATGGCGAGCTGGAGCGGCTGCTTCAGATCATGCCCGGCCACGGCCAGCAGACGGGCCATCTCGTGGCGGGACGCTTCGGCGAAGGCCAGGGCTTCGTCGTCGCCCTGTCGCGAGATCTCGATCTTCATGTCCGCGGTCCGATCCGACTGGAGAGCCTCGGCCACAGATAACCGCCGATTCCGCGGCGGGCGGAATCATACAGGGGTTTAGGTGGGCTGAACCAAACACCTAGTCGACGCGGCCCCGCGCACAGCATCGACGCAGCTTCTGCAGAACGGCGAAACCGCCATCCTCACCGCGGTTTCCGCGTCGACCCCCTGACGACCAGCTCGGCCGGCATCAGCGTCACCGAGGCCTCGGCATCCGAATCGGCAAGGCGCTCCAACAGCCGCCGCGCCGCCGCCTGCCCCATCTCGGCATGGGCGATCCGCACCGTCGTCAGCGGCGGATCGACCATGTCGATCAACGGCATGTCGTTGTGGCCGACGATCGAGATGTCCCCCGGGCAGGACAGCCCGCGCCGCTTCAGTTCCAGATAGGCGCCGAGCGCGAGCAGGTCGTTGCTGGCCGCGATCGCGGTCAGGCCGGGCGAGGCGTCGAGCAATGCGGCCGTCGCGGCTTGGCCCTCCTGGCGGCTATAGGCTCCGGCGACGGTGATCGCGGACGAATCGAGCCCGGCCGCGCGCATCGCCTGCTCGAAGCCCTCACGGCGCAGGATACCGGTCGAGAGCCCTTCGGGGCCGGCCAGGTGTCCGATCCGGCGATGGCCGAGACCGGCGAGGTGCTCGACCGCAACCCGCATGCCACAGATATCGTCGGAGACGACGGTCGCAGCCCGGGGATGGTCCTCGGCACGGTTGACCAGCACGGTCGGCACGCACGCCTCGAGGCAAACGGTCAGGACCGGATCACTGCGCCGGGCGGTGGCGAGCACCAGCCCGTCGACGCGGCGCGCGATCAACTCCTCGACGATGGCGATCTCGCGTGCCTCGTCGGCGCCCCCCTCGGCCACCAGCATCGAATAGCCCTCGCGCGCCAGCGCCGCGCCGACGCCGTCGAGGATCGGCGCGAAGACCGGATTGGCGAGATCGGGCAGGACGACGCCGACCAGGCGCGAGCGCCCGGTGCGCAGGGAGGCGGCGATCGCATCGCGGCGATAGCCCTGCCGCAACGCCTCCGCCCGCACCTTCTCGACGACCTCCGGCGAAATCCGGTGTGCCTGCGCCGGGTCCAGGGCGCGCGCTGCCGTCGAACGATGTACGCCCGCCGCCTCGGCGATCGACTGCAGGGTCGCGCTGCGTGCAGCGACTGATGCTGCTGATTTCATTGAGATTCCAAGTTCCGAACCACGAGCCGCACCAAACCATGATTCAGCTCGCTTGACAACGTGCAATCGATCGCATACCTCTTCGTGCAATCGATCGCACAACCATAGCGACGGAGGAAACGCCCATGGCAGCACAGGCAGCAGCCCTGGGAGCTGAGCCGAAGCTCCGCTCCCACATCATCGAGGATCAGAGCGCCGTCACGCCGGTCGTGCTCGAGGCCATGTCGCGGGCGCCGAATGCGCGTCTCCAGGAGGTGATGACCTCCTTCGTCCGGCATATGCATGCCTTCGCTCGGGATATTCGGCTGACCGAGGAGGAGTTCGAACTCGGCCTCGAACTGCTCAATCGCATCGGCCAGGCGACCAATGACAGTCACAACGAAGCCGTGCTGTTCTCCGACGTGATCGGCTTCTCGACGCTGGTCTGCCTGTTGAACAACGGCCAGAACGGCGCGACCGAGACCGCCGCGGCCCTGCTCGGCCCGTTCTGGCGGATGCATTCGCCGGCGACCGCCAATGGCGGCTCGATCATCCGTTCGCAGACGCCCGGCCCCGCCCTCTTCGCCAATTGCCGGTTCACCGATCCTGAAGGGCGCCCGCTCGCCGGCGTCGAGGTCGATATCTGGCATGCTTCGCCCGTCGGGCTCTACGAGAACCAGGATCCGGGCCAGGCGGAGATGAACCTGCGCGGCAAGTTCACCACCGACGCCACCGGCTGCATCGCCTTCCGCTCGGTGAAGCCGGCTGGCTATCCCGTGCCAACCGACGGACCCGCAGGCGAATTGCTGCGGGCCCAGCAGCGCCACCCCTACCGCCCGGCCCACCTGCACTTCCTCGGCTACAAGCCAGGCTACAAGACGCTGATCACCCAGGTCTTCGTCGATGACGACCAGCACCTGGAGAGCGATGTCGTCTTCGGCGTGACCCGCCACCTCATCGGCGATTTCAGGCTGGGCGAAGGCCCCGCGCCCGAGCCCGATGTCGAGGGTCCCTGGTACCTCTTCGACTATGTCTTCGTGATGGAGCCCGGCGAAGCCAAGCTGCCGGTGCCCCCGATCCGCTGACCCCTCCCGATCCGTTGCCCGATTCGCCCCTCGCATAGACAGGGACCGCCATGTCGCATCTCGCCCAGCCGGAAGTCGCCATCGCCGCCCCACCCCGGACCCGCTACCCGCGTTCTCTTCACGGCAAGGTCGCCCTCGTCATCGGCGGCGCCGGCGCGATCGGCGCTGCCACCAGCCGCATGCTCGCCGCCGCCGGCGCGACCATCGCCGTCACCCATCTCGACAGCGAGCGCGACACGCAAGCAGCCAAGGCGCTGATCGCCGAACTGGGTGATGGTCACAGCGCCCATATCGCTGATGTCGCCGACACCCCCTCGCTGATCGCCCTGCGCGAGGCCGTCCAGGCCCGCTATGGCCGGCTCGACATCCTGATCAACGCCGCCGGCTACACCAAGCCGGTGCCGCATGCCGATCTCGATGCGCTCACCGACGAGCTGATCGACCGGATGCTGCAGGTCAACTGGCGCGGCCAGTTCGCGACCATCCGCACCTTCGCTCCGATGCTGAAGGCCTCGGGCGACGGGCTCGTGGTCTCGATCTCCTCGATCGCCGCCTTCACCGCGGTCGGCTCCTCGATCGCCTATTGCGCCGCCAAGGCCGGCATCGACGTGATGACCAAGGCCCTGGCGCGGGTCTTGGCGCCGGAGGTGCGGGTCCTCGCCGTCTCCCCGGGTGTGGTCGACACCGAATTCGTCCCCGGCCGCGGCGCCGACTTCAACGACAAGGTCAGCGCCTCGACGCCTTTGAAGCGCATCGGGCAGGCAGAGGACATCGCCGCCGCCATCACCGCCTGCGCCACCATGCTCGGCTTCTCGACCGGACATATCGTCCAGGTCGATGGCGGCCGCGCGCTCTGACGGAGACAAGCATCATGCGCGCGCCCCTGCCCAAGGTCTTCATCACCTGCGCTATCACCGGCAACCTGACCAAGCCGGAGCAGAGCCCGCATCTGCCGATCACGCCGCAGCAGATCGCCGAATCCGCGCTCGAGGCGGCCGAAGCCGGCGCGGCGATCGCCCATATCCATGTCCGCGATCCCGCGACCGGCCGTCCCTCCATGGAGCTCTCGCTGTATGAGGAGGTGGTGGAGCGCATCCGCGCCGGCAATCCCGAGTTGATCATCAACCTGACCACCGGTCCGGGCGGACGCTTCGTCCCCTCGGAGCAGGACCCGAAGCTCGCCGGCCCCGGCACGACGCTGATGGTCCCGGAAGAGCGCGTCGCCCATGTCGCGGCGCTCAGGCCCGATATCTGCACGCTCGACCTCAACACCATGAATTCCGGCGGCGAGGTCGTGATCAACACGCCCGCCAATGTCCGCCGCATGGCCAGGGTCATCGCGGAAGCCGGCGTGCGCCCCGAGATTGAACTGTTCGACTCCGGCGACATCGCCTTGCTGAACGATCTGATCAAGGACGGCACGTTGCAACCGAAGCCGCTCACCTCCTTCGTGATGGGCGTGCGCTACGGCTTCCAGCCTTCACCCGAGACGGTGCTCTATGCCCGGGGCCTCCTGCCGGAGGGCGCGCTGTTCACCGCGATCGGCATCGGCCGCTCGGCCTTCCAGAGCGTCGCGCTGTCCTATCTCGCCGGCGGCCATGTCCGCGTCGGGCTGGAGGACGGCGTCTACATCGATCACGGCGTGCTCGCCCCCTCCAATGCGGCGCTGGTCGAGAAGGCCCGCCGCATCGTCGAGGACTTCGGCGGCGCGATCGCGACCCCGCAGGAAGCTCGCGCCCTCATCGACCTGCCTGCCTGCGCCCCAGCCGCAAAACACGTCGCGTGACCCCAATCAGGATCGAACCGCCATGTCCCTCGCTCCCGACACCGTCAGCCGTGAAGCCGACGCCCCGCTCGACCAGCCGCTGACCATCCGTGGCCTGCGGCTCCACGCCAAGGCCGCGAGCTACGAAGAGATCGCGCTGCCGATCGAGGAAAGGCCGCTGCGTCCGCTCGCCGCTGGTGAAGTACTGGTCGAGATCCAGGCCGCGGCGGTCAATCCGTCCGACGCCAAGGCCGCGACCGGGCTGATGCCCTATGCCGTCTTCCCCCGCACGCCGGGCCGCGATTTTGCCGGCACGGTCGTGGCCGGCCCCGAGGCGCTGGTCGGCAAGCAGGTCTTCGGTTCCTCCGGCGATCTCGGCATCCGCCAGGACGGCGCCCAGGCGAGCCATCTGATCGTCGAGGCGCAGGCCGTCGTCGAGATACCCGCCGGTGTCAGCGTCGAGGAGGCCGCCGGGATCGGCGTGCCCTTCGTTACCGCCTGGGAGGGCCTGCGCCGTGCCGGTCTGCCCAAGGCAGGCGAGACCATGCTGATCCTCGGCCTCAACGGCAAGGTCGGGCAGGCAGCCGCGCAGATCGCGAGCTGGCGCGGCGCCAAAGTCATCGGCATCGTGCGCCGCGAAGAGCCCTATGTCGGCCATGCCAGCGCGCCGGTCGAGGTCGTCTCAGCAGCGGACACCGACGCCCCGGCAAGGGTGCACGAGCTGACCGGCGGCAAGGGCGCCGACATCGTCTTCAACACGGTCGGCGATCCCTTCTATGAGATCGGCCAGAAATCGATGGCCGTCGCCGGCCGGGCGATCTTCATCGCCGTGATCGACCGCTTCGTCACCTTGGACATCCTGGCCTTCTACAAGGGCCGCCACACCTATGTCGGCATCGACACGATCGCGCTGGGCTCGATCGAGACAGGTGCGATCCTGCGCGATCTCGCCCCGGGGTTCGCCGGTGGCTTCCTCAAGCCCTTCCCGATCAAGCCGAGCGCGATCTACCCGCTCGCGGACGCTCATGCCGCCTATCAGGCCGTGATGGGTTCCTCGCGCGACCGCGTCGTCCTCGTGCCGGGAGCCTGACCCCATGCACATCGTCCGCTTCGACGAGGCGCCGTCCTACGACGCTCCCGGTCATGCGCTGATGCAGATGGTACGGCTGCAGGGCCGCGAGGCAGGCCCGACCGACACGGTCTGGCTCGGCGTCTCCACCATCGCGCCCGGCGGCGGCACCACGCTCGACGCCTCCGGCGTCGAGAAGCTCTACGTCGTCCTCGACGGCACGGTCACCGTGTCGAACGGGCAGGACAAGGTCAGCCTCCATCGCTGGGATTCCTGCCGGATCGCCCCCGGCGAAGGACGCCAGCTCCGCAACGACACCGACAAGGAGGCGTCGATCCTGCTCGTCATGCCGCTCCCGCCGGCATCGGCGTGAACCCCTCATAAACACCAAGGGAGGCATCCATGAACCGTCGTCGATTTCTGACTGCTGCTCTTCTTGCCACGGCTGCGGCGGCCACGCCGATCTCCGCCCTGGCGCAATCGTCCGACCCTGCATCGTCCTATCCGAACCAGCTGGTCCGCATTGTGGTGCCGTTCTCCGCCGGCAGCATGACCGACATCCTGGCGCGCGCCCTCGCCGAGAAGCTCACCGCGAAATGGAAGCAGCAGGTGATCGTCGAGAACAGGTCCGGCATTGCGGGAACGGCGAACGTCGCAAAGGGGCCGGCCGACGGCCACACGATCATGCTGACCTCGAACGGGCACGCCGTCATCAGCGCCATGAACCGGAACCTGAATTTCGATCCATTGAACGATTTCGTCGGCGTGACGCAGGTCGCGACGATGCCGTCGATCCTGGTCGTCCCGCCCGACGCGCCGACACGAACGCTGAAGGATCTGATCGAGGCGGCGAAGGCAAAGCCCGGCGCGCTCAACTACAGCTCCGCCGGCCTCGGCAGCGCGACCAACATCGCAGCCGAGCTCCTGCGACAGACGGCGCGGTTCGAGATCGTGCATGTCCCCTATAAGGGCATGCCCGACGCCCAGACCGCCATCATGCGCAGCGATGCGGCGATGGGCTTCACCTTCTTCAATGTCGGCGGCGACCTGATCCAGGCCGGCAAGATGCGCGCCGTGGCGGTTACCGGCACCCAGCGCATGCCACAGCTTCCCGATGTTCCGACATTCGCCGAAGCCGGCCTGCCGGACTACGTCTACGATGCCTGGTTCGGTATCCTGATGCCGGCGGCGACACCGAAGACGATCGTCGCAAAGATTGCGCAGGATGTCGCCGAAGCTGTGGGTTTGCCCGGCATGAAGGAGCGCTTCGCAGCGCAGGGAGTCGAACTTCTGTCCTCCTCGCCGGCAACCTTCGACAGCGTCGTCCGCAGCGATGCCGAGCGCTACGCCAAGCTGTACCCGAAGAGCCAGGGCAATTGAGCGAGCGCATTGCGCCGGCACCCGAGCCTGCCCGGCAGCGGCTCTGATCAGAACGGGACTTACAGGCGTCGCCAGGAATTTGGGGCCGTCGTCCCTGCGATGACTGCACGGCGCCGGCCCGGGGCGTCAACGAGCAGGCCCAGCGTTTGAATGCGACCGTGCGGAGTCAATGCAATCCGCCGTGAGCACAATCGGCGGTGGCGAGAAGCGCGCGGAAAGCCTGCGCAGCCCGTCCGACATAGCGTTCTTTATGTCGCAGCATGAAGAAGCGACGGGACGGGATCTCCGCCACGACTTCGACGAGTGCGCCCGATTGCAAGGCGCTGGCGACCACGAGCCTCGACATCAGGCCGGCGGCGGAACCCGCTTCCACGGCGGCGCGCACCGCCTCGTTGGCAGGCAGTTCCAGCGCAACATTGAGATCGGCCACCGAATACCCTGCGCCGGCGAGGACGGTTTCCAGGGCTTGCCGGGTGCCCGAGCCTGGCTCGCGCAGGACCCAGGAACTTTCGACGAAGGCCGACGCATCGACGCGGCCCCTCCCCGCCCAGGGATGCTCGGGCGCAACGACGATGGCCATCTCGTCGACCGCGACGACTTCCTGCGCCAGAAGCGGATCGTCGACCTCTCCCTCGACAAAGCCGATATCGGCGAGCCCGTCATGGATGGAGGCTGCGACCGTCTCGGTATTGCCGATCGCGAGCGGCGTCTCGATCCCCGGATGCCGGGCGCGAAATAAAGCGAGCTTCCGCGGCAGCCAGTAATTGCCGGCCGTCTGGCTCGCGGCCAGGGACAGCCGCCCGCGCCTCAGTCCGGCAAGATCCGACAGGACCTGTTCGCCCGCAGCAGCGCGGGCGAGGATCGCGCGCGCCTCGTTCAGGAACAGGCGCCCCGTATCGGTCAGTACGATCCGGCGTCCGACGCGGTCGAACAGCTTGACGGCATGACGATGTTCGAGCGCTGCGATCGCGGCGCTCGCCGCCGACTGCGTGAGATTCAATTCTGCAGCCGCGCGCGTGACGTGCTCGCGCTCGGCGACCGCGACGAAGATGCGAAGCTGTTCCAATGTCATGAGCGTCGATGAGTCCTCGGGCAGGCGCCCGGATTCTGCGTGCCTTCGCCGGGATCGCTCCCGGACGAGCGTCATCGAGAATGATCGAATTTCTCGATCGAAACAAGAAAAACAACACGTTGGATTACTTAAAGAAAATGACTCAGAACCCGTGCATCGCATTGCCGGGTACTGTGATGACGCTTCAAAGCCCAGATCGGACAAGTTTGGCTGACCGAGCAGCTTCTAGCTCGAGGCGTATCGGTCCGGGCCTGCTGCTGTGCCTGGCCGTCTCGGTTGCCGCGCTCGCCGCCGAACATCTCGAGGCCCTGCTCTTTTGGCGGGCCTGGCTCGAAGCGCTTGTCCTGGCGATCCTGATCGGAACCGCGGTCAGAACGCTCTGGAAGCCCGATAGCCGCTGGCGTCCGGGCATCGCGTTCTCGGCCAAGACTTTGCTTGAGGTCGCCGTCGTGCTGCTCGGCGCATCCTTGAGCGCCGCCACTGTCGCCGCCATCGGCGCCCCGCTTCTTCTCGGCATCGCCGCCGTGGTCTTCGTTGCAATCGGCCTGAGCTACGGCATCGGGCGCCTGCTCGGACTGTCAAAGCGCATGGCGATCCTGGTCGCCTGCGGCAATTCCATCTGCGGAAACTCGGCTATCGCCGCCACGGCGCCGGTCATCGGCGCCGATGGCGACGACGTTGCCGCCTCGATCGCCTTCACCGCGGTGCTCGGCGTCGTCGTCGTGCTCGGCCTGCCGCTGCTGGTCCCGGCGCTGGGCCTCAGCGTCCACCAGTTCGGCATCCTGTCGGGCCTGACGGTCTATGCCGTTCCCCAGGTCCTCGCCGCCACGGCGCCGGCGGGCGCCGCCGCGATCCAGATCGGAACCCTGGTCAAGCTTGTGCGCGTGCTGATGCTCGGGCCCGTCATCCTCGTGCTGTCGCTGCTGTCGAGCCGGCTGCGCGAGGAGACCGACGGGCCAGCCACGCAGGTCGCGGCAGAGCGTACCGCGCCGCGTCCAGTCGGGCTGCATCGCCTCGTGCCCTGGTTCATCGTCGGCTTCGTGGTGATGGCGGCATTCCGCTCGGCCGGGCTCATTCCGGCGGTCCTGCTGCCGCCGCTCGCCACCGTCGCGAACGTGCTGACGATCGTCTCGATGGCGGCGCTCGGGCTCAGCGTCGACATCCGCTCCGTCGCCCAGGCCGGCCCGCGCGTCACCGCCACCGTCGTCCTCTCGCTGCTCGCGCTCGGGGCGATCTCGCTCGGCCTGATCCGCCTGCTCGGGGTAGCCTGAGGCTAGCCCAAGGCAAAGAGCGCGCTGTCGCCGAGGCCCTCGCGCAGCCGTGCAAGCAGGTCCCCGTCACGCAGGATCGCAGCGACGCGGTCGGCATCCGGCCCGTTCTCGCGATCGTCCTGGAGCATCGGGATGTCCTTGCGGATCGCCTCGTAGAGTGCACCGGTCGCCGCGGCGAGCCGTGGCCTGCCGCGCATGTCGACCGCCTGCGCCGCGACCAGCGCCTCGATCGCGAAGATCAGCCGCAGCGGCAGGATCTGCTCCTCGAGCTTGCGGATCGTCAGCAGCGTCTGCGGTGCGTGGTCCTCTACGGTCTCGGATACGGGGATCGAATCCGTGCTCGCCGGGGTGGCCTTGAGCCGCACCTCGCCTTGCAGCGCCGACACCGTCTTCTGCATCGAGTTGTAGCCGTTCGAAGCCCCGCCCAGCGGCGAGAGATATTTCGGCAAGCCGGAGAGCTGGGCATTCATCAACTTGATCGTGCGATAGGCCGAGGCCGTCGCCAGCTGGACGTTGACGATCGCCAGCGTGTCGAAGGCGAGCGCGATATCGGGCGTGTGGAAATTGGCGGTCGACAGGATGAGATCATCCTCGGCCATGACCAGCGGATTGTCGGCGGCGGAGTTGACCTCCGTCACGACGCTGGCGACGGCGGTCTCGAAGCTGGCGAGCGCCGGCCCGTAGATCTGCGAGAGCACGCGGAAGCACAGCGCGTCCTGGATCGAGCGGGCGGCGCCGGGGTCATGCAGATAGCTGCCGCCCAGCGCCGCACGGAAGGCCGCGGCCGCCTGGACCTGCCCGCGCGCTGGCCGCGCAGCGGCGAGACGCGCATCGAAAATGCGCGGATTGGCGGCATAGCCCTCGCCCGCCAGCGCCGCGACGATCATCGAGGCCGACAGCAGGTCGGAAAGCTCCGCCAGGACGAGCGCTCCATAGCCGCAGCTGACAGCGCTCGCATTCAGAATCGCGAGGCCGTCCTTGGGTCCGAGCCGGGCCGGCGCGAGCCCGGCGGCGCGCAGCGCCTCGGCCGCCGGCATCCGGCGCCCGTTCTGATAGGCCTCGCCAAGCCCGATCAGGGCCGCGCCGAGATGTGCGCACAGGCCAAGATCGCCAGCGCCGATCGAGCCGCGACCGGGGACGACCGGCGTGATGCCGGCATTGAACATGGCGACAGCGAGGTCGAGCACCGCCGGCGAGACGCCCGATCCGCCCTGCGCCATGCCGACGATGCGGCTGAGCAGCATGGCGCGGCCGGCCCGTTCCGGAAACGGCTCGCCCACGCCGATGCAGCGGCCGCGCACCATTTTGACCTGGAAGGCCTCGATCTCTTCGGGCGGGATCCGGTAGCCCACATTGCCGCCGAGTCCGGTATTGAGTCCGTAGATCGGCTCGTCGCGGTGCATGTAGCGCTCGACGACGGTCCGCGCCGCACCGACCCGCGCGACCGCCGCGGGATCGAGCGCGATCTTGTCCCCCTGATCGACGGTGGAGAGGATGGTGCCAAGGCCGACGCTCGTCGCGCCCAATTGCATGACGCTCATGCGGGTTTCCTTTTCGATCGTCGGACAGGAAGATGGCGCGGGCCGGCTTACTCGGCTGCCGCGGGGTGAGAGATGGCACCGGCAAAACCCTGCATCGTCCGGGCATACCACTCGACGAAGGTCCAGACGCCATGCTCCGAGGCTTCGGCATAGGGGCCGGGACGATAGCCGACGGAGCGGACGCCGCGCTGGTTGCGCTCTACGAGCTGGCGATCCTGGTCATTGGTCGCGCGCCAGACCTCGACGAGCCGCTCGAGATCATAGTCCCTGCCTTCGACCGCTTCCGCATGCACCACCCATTTGCAGGTGACGATGGTTTCGCCTGCCGATTTCGGCAGCATCTGCACGACGATGGCGTAGTCGGCATGGATATGGCCGAACATGCTGGGGTAATGGGTGAAACGCAGCGACCCAATGTCCTGCTCCGGCCAGTCGCCGAGGCGGCGGGACACAGCCGGTTTGCCGTCCATGGTGATCGAGAGATTGCCGGCCTTGAACGGCATGCGCCCGACGCGGAAATCGGCGCCGTCCCTGGTGACGCTGGGCAGGCCGGTCGCCTCGCAGCGCTGCCAGAACTCGGCGATATAGGGGTCGCTCCACGGATCGGCGAAGTCGAAGATCAGCAGCGTGTTCATCAGCTCGGGATGCCCGGCCTGGCAATGGTCGCATTCGCGGGCATTCTCCATCACGAGCTTCCAGTTGCCCTGCTCGTGCAGCGTGATCGTGTGGACGACCTTGGCCTCGGCGAGGCGGTGCGGCGCGGCCGCAGGCCCGAGCGCTGCGGCGAAAGGCGCGATGTCCGGAGCGTCTTCGGCGAGGCAGACATAGATCAGCCCGGCGATCTCGCGGACATGGACCGGCCGCAGGCCGAGCTGCGCCTTATCCGCAGCCGGATCGAGGTTCGGAGCACGCAGGAGCCGGCCGGTCGGATCGTAGCTCCAGTGATGATACGGGCAGACGAAGCTGGTCCTGCGGCCGCATGCCTGATCCAGCACGAGCGAGCCGCGATGCCGGCAACTGTTGAAGAAAGCCCGGATCGTCATCTCCCGGTCACGGCAGACGATGACCGAGGTCTCGCCGATCTCGAAGGTGAAGAACGCGCCTGGCTTGCCGATCTCGCAGGCGAGGCCGGCGAAGATCCAGCGGCTTTCGAAGATCGCCTGCATGTCCAGGCGGAAGAAGTCGGGATCACTGTAGAACGGGTGCGGCAGCGAGGTGTGCGGCACGCGCTCGGCGAGAAGGCCCGCCATGCGCTCCCGGCTCGCCCGGTCTTGCACTCTTTCGCCAGCCTTCCAGCGGTCCATCGCCTGCAGTCCTCGGTTCGCCAGCGAGTTAAAATCGCTGGCGTGAACGGGCCAAGGCGCGTCATGTGATGTTTGTTGACAAACCTAGCATTCGAACCTTGTCTGCGCCTTTGAGAAATAATTGTAGACGAAACGGAACGATCGGATGGTCTCATGAACGCCGACGATGCCGCCGCCGGCTTTCGCCATCGCCTGCAGTCATTGATCGACGGGTCGGGCCTGAACCAGGCGGCTTTCGCACGCATGGCCGAGATCGACCGCTCCACGTTGTCGCAGCTGCTTTCGGCCGATGGCCCGCGCATGCCGCGGGCGGATACGCTGATCGCGCTGGCGAAGGCCTGTCAGGTCTCGGTCGACTGGCTGCTCGGGCTGACACCGCGCAAGGAGGTCGGGACGCAGATCATCGACTCAATCATGCAGATCCAGACCCATACCCGCTCGCCCATCGACGATCATTTCCTCGGCTGGCTGCGCGAGGTCGAGGGCTACCGCGTCCGGACGGTGCCCGACAGCCTTCCGGACTTTCTGAAGACCGAAGAGGTGCTGCGGTTCGAGTATCAGGGCGCGTCGCTCAACAACGTCGCCAGTTCGTTCGGGGCGCGCCTCGCACTGATGCGCCGCCCGGAAAGCGAATTGGAGGTCTGCACCTCCATCCAGGCCTTGACGACGATGGCCAAGGGCGAAGGCAAGTGGGAGGGCCTCAACTTGGCCGCGCGCCGCCGCCAGCTCGAGCATTTCGGCGAGCTCTATGCCGAGCTCTACCCCAGCCTGCGCATCTATTTCTACACGCTGACGGAAACCTACTCGAACCCCTTCACCGTCTTCGGCCCGAAGCGCGTGACGCTCTTTCTCGGGACGAGCTATCTGGTGCTGAACGGCATCGACTATGTCCGGCTGTTCAGCAAGCGCTTCGACGAACTGATCAGGCTTGCCGTCGTCCAGCCCCACCAGATCGCGGAGACGCTCGACGACATCTTGAGCGAGCTCGGTTGAAGCGGCGCCGACAGGTCGCGGCGCGACTCGACGAGCGGCGGCGGGCTGTCCCGCCGGCTATACCGCCTCTCTCCGGTCGCCCGGCGAGACCTCCGACGGCGCACCGATCGCCGCCAGGGGATGGGCGACAGCGTCGTGCTCGCGCAGCAGGAAGCGGCGCGCGACGTCGAGATAGCCGTCATAGACCATGCCGCCGTTTTCGCGGACCAGCCGGTCGCGATTGGCGCGGTACCAGCGTGGAATCTCGTACCAGGGCATGACCGGGCGCTCATGATGCACGGCGTGCAGGTTGTTGTAGAGGTAGAGCAGCCCGAGGACCGGCGCATTCTCGACGATGGCGGTGCGCTCCAGCACGCCCTCGGCCGCCTTGTGCTCGGCGAAAGAGCGCAGCAGCATCAGGGCGGTCGCCGGGTAGACGATGGCCAGCAGGTAGAATGGCAGGCTCATCTGGCAGACGAGGACGAGCCAGGCGAGCACCAGCAGGAGCATGGGTACATGCTCGGCCCAGGCACGTCGTGACAGCTTGTCACCGCGCCTCAGGGCCTGGAATTCGTCGGCGAGGAAGCCCCCCACGGCCCAGAGCGGCCCGATCACGAGGCGCCCGAGCAGCGTCTTCTGTGCCCGCAGCAGGGTACGGCCCAAGAGGCTGAGACCGCCCCAGTCATGCGTGGTGAGGTAGCGCGATTCCGGGTCGTCCAGCGGGTCGGTCAGCCGCTCGTCGTGGTGATGGCGCAGATGGGACACCCGGTAGCTCTCATAAGGCAGCCAGATCGACAGAGGCACTGACGCCAGGCCGCGGTTGAAGCGGCGCGACCGCGTCGGGTGACCGTGCAGGATCTCGTGCTGCAGCGAGCTGTGCCACGCGACGAGCCAGGCCCCGGCAGCGACGACCAGCCAGGCGGGCAGGCTGGCGTGGAAATAGGTCACGGCGAGCCACCCGCCATAGATCACCACTGCGAGCAGGATCGTCGGCCATTCGACCCTGCGGCGGCGAGACAGGAATCGCGAGGCGGCGGGCGAGGCGTCGAGGCTCATGGCAGTCTCCGGCGAAGGCACGTCGCCGTAAATGCCCGCTATCGTTGTGTTGCGCTACGCTACCGTTGCGGCGAATCGTCACCAACAGCTTCACAAGAGCGATTTCTGATTACGAATGTAACTACCGTCTATTTTGCGGACGATTCGGCGAAGGAAAGTTCGCGTTTCATCGATCTGCCAGATGGATTTTCTTTTGCATATGCAAATCGTACTGCGCGACTTTACGGCCTTTCCAATTTGGGAAAGGATCGCTTCGACGGATCGGGCAACGACCCGCATCTCAACGCAAAAATGAGGGGATCACCATGGCTCGTTCCTTGTCTCGTCGTGCGTTCGTCGGCGCTTCCGCGGCGGCGCTTTCTCTTGCATCGGGCGCACGCTCTCCGGCATTCGCCCAACAGAAGACCAGCATTTCCGTCCGTATCGAGCGCGACATCACCGCGCTCGACCCGGCCTTCCGCGGTGGCCCGCACGACGCCAACGTCATCCGCTGCGTCTTCCAGAGGCTGGCCGCCCTGAAGCTGGACGGCTCCGGTCTCGAGCTCGACGCCGCCTCCGAGCTGAAGCAGGTCAGCCCGACTTTGATCGAGTTCACGCTCAAGCCGGGGCAGATGTTCACCGACGGCTTCGGCGAACTGACCGCCGAAGACGTGAAGTTCTCCTATGAGCGCTTCGCGGTCGCACCCGTCGACGGCAAGGTGTCGCCCTACAAGGCCGACTGGTCGGGGCTGGCCGAGGTCGAGGTCACCGGTACCTATACCGGCCGCATCAAGCTCAGCGAGCCGAATGCCGGCCTGATGACCATCGCCATCGGCGACTGCTCGGGCTGCATCGTCTCGAAGAAGGCGCTCACAGCGCGCGGCGCGGAGCACAACACCAAGCCGGTCGGCTCGGGCGCTTATCAGGTCGTTTCGGTCGAGAAGCAGCGCGGGGCCGTGCTCCGGCGCAATCCCGACTACAAGGGGCCTCAGCCGGCCTTCGACGAGATCAAGGTCAACTTCATCCAGGATCCCAAGACCGCGGAGCTGGCCCTGCGCTCCGGCGAGCTCGACTTCGCCGTGCTGCCGCCGGCCATCGCCGAGCCGATGCGCGGCGCCTCCGGGCTCAGCGTCGAGAATCAGCCGGGCCTCGCCTTCATCTGGCTCGGCATCAACATGCAGAAGGCGCCGTTCACGGATGTTCGCGTGCGGCAGGCCGTGCGGCTCGCGCTCGATGTCGACCAGATGCTGCTGGCCGGCTTCAACGGCAAGGCCCCGCGCCTCAATACGCTGATCATGGCGCCGATCCTGGGCCAGTGGAAGGATGCGCCGGTCTATAAGCGCAATGTCGCCGAGGCGAAGCGGTTGCTGGCCGAAGCCGGGCAGACCGCGATCAAGACCCGCATCACCGTCCTGAATCAGCCGGCCTTCCAGACCATGGCCCTGGTCGCACAGGCCCTGCTCCGCGAGGTCGGCATCACCGCCGATGTCGATATCCGCGAGGGCGGAACCTATTGGGATGCCGGCAAGGGCGATGCGGGCAAGAACCTCGACATGTTCATGCTGCGCTTCAACGGCAAGCTCGACCCGAGCTTCCTGATGCAATGGTTCACTGCGAGCCAGATCGGCATCTGGAACTGGCAGCGCTTCGACAGCCCCGAATACGACAAGCTCGCACAGGCCGCGATCACCGAGGCCGACCCGGCCAAGCGCGCCGAGATCGTCGTCAAGGCCCAGCAGGAGATGGACAAGTCCGCCGCCTTCGTCTGGCTGACGAACGATCTCGCCTATGTCGTGCGGCGCAGCACGGTCAAGCCGGCCTACCTGCCCGGCGCCATCGATTGGCAGCTCGATCAGTTCGCCCGCGCCTGAGCGGCAGCGCCGAACGGGAGTTGCCCCGGATGAGTGAAACGGCTCACTACGTCGCCAGCAGGCTGGCGACCACGGCCCTGATCGTGCTCGGAGCGATGCTCCTGCTCTTTGCGCTGTCCGCGCTCGTCCCGGGAGATCCCGCAACAGCCTTGCTGGGGCCTTCCGCGACGCCGGAATATGCGAAGCGCTTCATCATGGAGATGGGGTTGGACCAGCCCTGGTACCGGCGCCTCTTCACCTTCCTCGGCAACGTCCTCCTCGGCAACCTCGGAACCGACGTCCTGTCGGGGCGGCCCGTCACGCAAGTCGTCGCCGACGTGCTGCCCTATACCTTCATCCTCACCTTCACGGCGATCAGTCTCGCCGTCGTCATCGGCGTGCCGCTCGGCTGCTATGCGGCGACGCATCGGGGTTCGGTGCTGGATCACGTCTTCGCCTTCGTCAGCGTCGCCTTCATCGCGATCCCAGCCTTCGTGATCGCGATCTTCCTTTTGCTGATCTTCGCGATCTGGCTGAACTGGCTGCCCGTGCTCGGCGCCGGCGAGGCGAGCAGCTGGCTCGACCAGGCCAAGCGCCTGATCCTGCCGACGATCGCGCTCAGCGTCGGCTGGATCGGCTTCATCGCCCGGCTCGTACGCAGCTCCATGCTGGAGACCATGGGCGAGAACTTCATCCGGCTCTCGCGCGCCTATGGCCTGCCGAGCCGGCTCGTCACCTACAAATACGCGCTGAAGAACGCCTGCATCCCGACGCTGGCCGTACTCGGCATGGGCGTCGGGCGGCTGCTCGGCGGCGCGGTCCTCATCGAGATCGTCTTTGCCCGCCCTGGCCTCGGCCGGCTGATGTTCGACGCGATCTCGACCCGCAATTTCCCCGTGCTCCAGGGGGCGGTGCTCGTCGTTGTGCTGATCTTCGTGCTGACCAACCTGCTCGTCGACATCAGCTATGCGGCGATCGATCCGCGCATCCGGCGGCAGGGCTCCCGATGACGAGTCTCATCGCCATCAGGCGGACCTTCGGCCGCATCGTCTCGACGCTGGGCGGCGCAGTCGGCACCGTCATCATCGTCATGGTCGTCGGCGCCGCCATCCTCGCGCCGCTGATCGTGACGCATGATCCCGACGCGCTCGACATCCTCAACCGCTTCTCCGGCCCCTCGGCCGCCCATTGGCTCGGCACCGACCATCTCGGACGCGACCTCTACAGCCGCCTCGTCTTCGGCGCGCAGGTGGCGATGCTGGTCGCCCTGATCGCAATCACCTCCGCCCTGGTACTGGGGACGCTGCTCGGCATCCTGGCGGCGACGCTCAGCACGCGCTGGGAGCGTGTCGTCCTGATCGTCTTCGACATCATCTCCTCCTTCCCGAGCCTCGTCCTGGCGCTGGCGGTGGTCGCAGTGTTCGGGCCGTCGACGGCGTTGGTGACGGCGATCGTCACGGTGACTTTGGTGCCGCATTTCGGCCGCGTCGCCCGTGCCCAGATGCTGACCCTGCGCAATGCGCCCTTCATGGAGGCCGAGCGCCTGCTCGGCATCTCCGCGACACGCATCGTGCTGTCGCATGTGCTGCCCAACATCGCCGGCCCGCTCGTCGTGCTGGCCAGCATCGACATCCCGGTGGTCATCACCATCGAGGCCGGCCTGTCCTTCATCGGCCTCGGCGTACGCCCGCCGCTCGCGAGCTGGGGCACGCTGATCTATGACGGCTACGCCTATCTCTCGGACTCGAAAATCCCGGTGATCGTCGCCAGCGCGGCGCTCGCCGTCGCGACGCTCGGCTTCACCCTGTTCGGGGAAGCCCTGCGCGACGCCGTCGACCCCCGTCTCGACCGCGGAGGACATTGAGATGGCCGATGCCTCGAACACAATGGTCGCGATCCGCAACCTCAAGCTCGACGCCAGGACAGATCAGGGCCCAGCCCATATCCTGCGCGGCATCGACCTGGATTTCGCGCGCGGGCGCATCATCGGCGTCGTCGGCGAATCCGGTTCCGGCAAGTCGACGCTGGTGTCCTGCCTGCTGCGGCTCCTGCCCAACAACCTCGACAGGATCGAGGGCGAGATTCTGTTCGAAGGCACCGACCTGCTCAAGCTGCCGCCGGCGCAGATGAACGACTGGCGCGGCCGGAAGATCGCGATGATCTTCCAGGACCCGATGACGGCGCTGAACCCGCTCTTCACCGTCGGCACCCATCTGCGCGACATCCTGCGGCGGCGCTTCCCGCAGCTGTCGCGGCAGGAGATTCGCGAGCGCAGCCTCGCCATGCTGACCAAGGTCGGCATTTCCGACGCGCCGGCGCGGCTCGATGCCTATCCGCACCAGCTCTCGGGCGGCATGCGCCAGCGCATCGTCATCGCCATGGCGCTGCTGGTCGAACCCGACCTGCTGCTGGCGGACGAGCCGACCACGGCGCTCGACGCCACAGTCGAGGCGCAGATCGTCGAGCTGTTTGACCGGCTCCGGCAGGATTTCTCCGGCTCGATCGTCTTCATCTCGCATCATCTCGGCCTGGTGGCCGAACTCTGCGACGATCTCTGCGTGCTGTATGGCGGCGCGATCGTCGAGACCGGCCCGGTCGCCGAGGTGCTGGCCCGGCCGCGCCATCCCTATACGCGCGCGCTCCTCGATTGCGAGATCGAGGACGGCCATGAAGGCCGCCTGGCCACCATCCCGGGCGAGGTCCCGAGCGCGACCTGGACGATGGATGCCTGCATCTTCGCCAGCCGCTGCGCCCATGCGGCCGAGATCTGCCGGCAGGGTCCGCCGGCGCTGCTACCGGTCGGCGAAGGCCGCAAGGCCGCCTGCAAACGCTCGCTCGAGGTGCTGCCATGACCGCGGGCAACTCCGCCATCCCGCCCGTAATCGCGCTGGAGGATGTCAGCGTCGTCTTCGGCGGCAAGGTACGTGCCCTCGACGGCGTCTCCCTGCACCTGCACCGTGGCGAGATCGTCGGGCTGGTCGGCGAATCCGGCTCCGGCAAGAGCACGCTCTGCCGCACGCTGATGGGCCTGGGGGAGCCAACCTCCGGAAACGTTCTGATTGACGGCGAACCGCTCGGCGCCCGTCTCGCCCGCGACAGGCTCGGCTTCCGGCGCGAGGTCCAGATGCTGCTGCAGGATGCGGTGGCCTCGCTCTCGCCGCGCATGCGGGTTCGTAAGCTGGTCGAGGAACCGCTCCATGTGCACAGTCTCCCGCTGGAGGACGGTCGCGCGCGCATCGAGGTGCTGCTGAAGCGGCTCGGCCTGCCGGCCAACGCCATGGAGAAGTTCCCGCATCAGCTCTCCGGCGGGCAGGCGCGCCGCGTCGCTATCCTGCGCGCGCTGGTGCTGCGGTCGCAGATCATCGTCGCCGACGAGCCGACCGCCGGCCTCGACGTCTCCGTGCAGGGCGAATTGCTCAACCTGATGCTCGACCTGCACGAGGAGTTCACGCTGACCTATCTGATCGTCAGCCATAATCTCAACGTGATTCGCCGGATCACCACCCGCAGCGTCGTGATGTATCTCGGCCAGGTGGTCGAGGAAGCCTCGACGGCCGCCCTGTTCCGCAGGCCCGCCCACCCCTATACGGCGGCGCTCCTCTCGACCAATCCCGCGGTCGACCCGGCCAAGCGCCGGGAGCGCATCGTGCTGCGCGGCGAGATCCCGAGCCCGATCAACCTGCCGAGCGGCTGCCGCTTCCACACGCGCTGCCCACGTGCTGCGGCGCGCTGCTCGCAGGAGGCGCCACAGCTGCGCGTGATCGGCGAGGGGCAGAGCGTACGCTGCCATTTCCCGCTGACCGACGACATGGTGGCCGCCTGATGCCGATCCTGTCCCTCGACGAGATCGAAGCCCTGGCGCGGCGGGCACTTGTGTCCTGCGGCGCCAGTGAGATTGCCGCCGCTTCGGTGGCGCGCTCGGTGCGCCGCGCCGAGGCGGACGGCCTCGGCAGCGTCGGCCTCGGCTATCTCGGCACCTATCTGGCGCATCTCAGAAGCGGCAAGGTCGACGGCCGGGCCGAGCCCAGCGTCGAACGCCCGCGCGCCGGCACGGTCCTGGCCGATGCCGGCAATGGCTTCGCCCACCCGGCTTTCGACCGCGCGAGGCCCATCCTCGTCGCAGCCGCCCGCGAGGCGGGCACGGCGACCCTGGCGATCCGCCGCTCCTATTCCATCGGTGTCGTCGGCCACCCCGTCGAGGATATCGCCGCAGAGGGGCTGATCACCCTCGCCTTCACCAACTCACCGGCGAACATGGCGCCCTGGGGCGGGCGCAAGCCGCTCTTCGGCACGAATCCGCTGGCCTTCGCCGCGCCCCGCGCCGGCAAGCCCCCGCTGGTCATCGATCTCGCCACGACCCAGGTCGCCAAGGTCACGCTCACCGCCGCCGCCAAAAGGGGCGGGCCCCTGCCGGAAGGCTGGGCCTTCGACGCGGAAGGCCGCCCAACCACCGACCCCGCGGCGGCGCTCGCCGGCTCGATGGCTCCCTTCGGCGGCGCCAAGGGCGCCATGCTCGCGCTCATCGTCGAGATCCTCGCTGCCGGCCTCGCCGGGGCGAATTTCTCGAAGGACGCCTCGCCCTATGCCCGCGCCGACGGCCCGCCACCCGGCGTCGGCCAATGCATCGTCGCCTTCGACCCGTCGGCCTTCTCGTCCGATTTCCCCGAGCGGATCGAAGGCTTTTTCGCCGCGATCGCGGCGCAGGACGGCGCCCGCCTTCCCGGGGACCGTCGGCTCTCGGCCCGCATGACCGCGCGCGCCCAGGGCGTCGATGTCGATCCCGACCTGCTCGCTCGGATCGAGGAGGTCAGCGCCGCATGAAGATCGCCGCCATCCGCGCAACCCCGGTGAACATCCCGCTGGAAGCGCCCTATCTCTGGTCGTACGGTTCGCTCGCGGGCTTCTCCAAGACCATCGTCGAGGTCGAGACCTCGGACGGTCTCGTCGGCCTCGGCGAAGGCCCTTCCCCCGCCAATGCCGCCACCATCCTCAATGGCTTCGCGCCGCGCCTGATCGGACAGGACGCCTTCGACATTGCGGCCTGCGAGCGGCTCTGCCTGCCGTCCTGGCGCGGCGTCTACACCGATGTCGACTTCGCCGGCATCCGGGCGTTCGGCGCGGTCGAGATGGCGCTGTGGGACCTGCGCGGCAAAGCCGCCGGCCGCCCGCTCCACGATCTCTTCGGTGGGCGCGTGCGCGATGCCGTGACCTTCACCGACTATTTCTCCTTCCGCGAGGAGAAGGACGGGATCGGCGGCGAGAACGAGCCGCAGGCCGTGCTCGACTACTGCCTGCGCCAGAAGGAGCGCTTCGGCACGACGATGTTCGAGGGCAAGCTCTCGACCGCGGACCCCACGCCCTCGATCCGCACGCTGGAGCTCCTGCGCGACAGGCTCGGCGACGACGCCGTCCTGCGCATCGATTCCAACAAGGCCTATTCGCTGGCGGCGGCGACGCGCATCGCCCGAGCGATCGAGCCGCTCGGCATCCGCGCCTGGGAAGATCCGGTCGCGACCTTCGAGGACATGGCCAAGCTGCGCCGCCACACCGCGATTCCATTCTCGGTGCACACGCCGGACCTGCGCCGGGCCGTCGCGCTCGGCGTGCCCGACGCCTTCTGCACCGACGTCAACGTCCATGGCGGCATCGGCCGCGCGCTGAAATTCATCGCTGCCTGCGAGCAGATGGGCCTGGATTTCTGGTGCTATTCCGGGGATTCCGGCATTGCGAGCTCGGTCTACCTGCATCTGGCAGCCGCGCACGACCATATCCGCGAGCCCTCGCAGTCGTTGTTCCACATGCAGCCCTTCGACGTCATCGAGGAAGGCCCGTTGCGCCCGCAGGGTAACCTCGTGCCGGTGCCGACCGGCCCCGGCATCGGCGTGACGCTGTCCAAGGACAAGCTCGCCTTCTGTCACCGCCATTTCGTCGAGCATGGCCCGTTCGACAAATTCCACGACCCGGACCGGCCGGGCGTGTTCAGGAGACTGCCGCTGTCGTGACGATCTGACGAGCAGGCGGAAGCCGGGGATCACGGGAGCGCCGACAGCCGCTCCTCCCCGGCCGCACCGCAGGATGACGAGCCCAATCGGCGCAGGACGCCGCGCCCTTGCGCGGCGAAGCCTGACTTGCGCCCTGAAAACCAGACCCGGAGGGAATGATGAAGGCGATCTATATGGACTATCTCAACCGCCTCGACGTCGAGGAGCTCGCCATGACCGATGCCGAGATCCTGGAGGCGATCGAGACCAGCCTGGCGACCCAGGGGCGCGGCGAGAGCGTGATCGAGCCGCGCGTCCATCTCGAGCCTGGCGTCGCCAACGGGCATTTCAACGTGCTGCGCGGCGCGCTGAAGGAGCCGATCGACTCCGCCGGCGTGAAGGTGGTCGGCGACTTCGTCGATAACTACAAGCTGGGCCTGCCCTCGGAACTGGCGAGCCTCCTGCTGTTCGATCCGCGCACCGGCGTGCCCAAGGCCTTCCTCGATGCCAGTGCCATCACCGACATGCGCACCGGGGCGGTCACCGCGATCGGCGCGAAATATCTCGCGCGCAAGGGCTCGAAGATCCTCGGCCATGTCGGCGCGCGCGGCACCGCCTACTGGAACGTCCGGCTGCTGAACCATCTCTTCGATTTCGACGAGATCCGCGTCCATTCGCGTCGGCCCGAGAGTCGCAACGGCTTCGCCGAGCGACTTAGCCGCGACCTCGGCAAGCCGGTCGTGGCGACGGAAGACTGGCAGTCCTGCGTCGAAGGCGCCGACATCGTCGTGGAGGCGTCGCGCCTCGACGCGCCGACCCCGATGCTGAAGACGGGCTGGATCAAGAAGGGTGCTTTCGTCGTCCCCTATGGCACGATGAGCGCGATCGAGCTCTCGCTGACCGACATCATGGACAAGCTCGTCGTCGACGACTGGGGCCAGTGCAAGGGCGGCAAGTTCGGCAGCCTGCGTGCCCATGTCGAAGCCGGCAAGCTCTCGGCGGAAACCCTCCATGCCGAGCTCGGCCAGATCGTCGCCGGCTTGAAGCCCGGCCGGCAGAGCGACGACGAGACCAACCTGTTCTGGCACCGTGGCCTGTCGCTCTCCGACATCGCGCTCGGCCATGCGATGCTGACCAAGGCGCGCCGGCTCGGCATCGGCCAGCGCCTGCGTTACGCCTGAAAAGGACGTTCCGATGCGCCTCGTCGCCAATGCCCGCATGTATGCCGCCACGGCCGAGGCGGCGGCAGCCTGGAAAGCCTTCTTCGGCTGGCTGTCGCAGGCGAGCGGTGTCGATCTGGAGATCATCGACCATGGCTTCCCCAAGCCGATGGCGGAGCTCTGGCGGCGAAGCGATCTCGGCTGCGTTTTCATGTGCGGCAGGCCCTGGCGGCGCGCGGATCCGAGGCCGGTTCCGCTCGCCGCACCAGTGCCGGCCGCTTCCGGCTATGGCGGCCAGCCACGATACTGGAGCAATCTCGTCGTCCGTGCCGATGGGCCGATCCGGAGCCTGGAGGACAGCTTTGGCGGCCGGCTCGGCTACACGATCGAGGAGAGTCAGTCCGGCTTCAACGCCTTGCGCCACCACCTGCTGAACTGGCGCACGCCGGAGCAATCACGGCTCTATCGCGAGAGTATCGGCCCGCTCCACACGCCGCGCGGCGTGGTCAAGGCGCTGCTTGCTGGCGAGATCGATATCGGCCCGCTCGATTCCTATGCCTTCGACCTGATGCTGCAGGACGCGAACGATCCGGCGCATGGCCTTCGCAGCGTCGCCAGCACCGCGCCGGCGCCCATTCCGATCCTGGTCGCTTCGCCCCAGCTCGATCCAGGCTCGGTAGAGCGCTTGCGGACCACGCTGATCGCGAGTGCGGATGAGCCGGCGATTCGCCCGATCCTCGACAGGCTCCTGCTCGACCGGTTCGTGCCCGTCGACGCGGCGCGCTACGACATCCTCGACCGCTGGGAAGAGCAGGCGATCGCTTCCGGGTATCCGGAACCGATTTGATCCGCCTGTCGCGCCGGGCAGCTTGGCGATGCACCGTGAGCACGCCCGCCCTCAACGCTCCCTGAAGGCCTTGGCGATCTGCTCCTGGAGCGGCTTGACGATGTATTCGAGCGGGGTGCGGTCCTCGGTCCTGACAAACACCTCCGCCTGCATGCCAGCCGTGATGCGATTGGTGCCGAGGCGGGCGAACTCTGCGGCGGGCACCGTGACACGGATGGTGTAGAAGGTCGTGCCGGTCTGCTGGTCGCGGCTGGTGTCGGCCGAGATGCGCGAAACCTTGCCGGCGAGCTCCGGCGTGGTGCGCTGGTTGAAGGCGTGGACCTTGACCCGCGCCTCCTGGCCGAGCGCGATCTGGTCGATATCGGGCGGGTTGATCCGCGCCTCGACCTGCAGGCTGTCCTCCGCTGGCACGATCAGCATGGCAGGCTCGGCCGGCGAGATCACGCCGCCGACCGTGTGCACCGAAAGCTGGTGCACGAAGCCGGCGCTCGGGCTGCGGATCTCGATCCGCTTCATCTGGTCCTGCGCAGCGATACGGCGCTCGACCAGCTCGGCGCTCTTTCCTTGAATCTCGCGCAGCTCCTTCATCGCCTCCTCGCGCAAGCTGGCGTCGATCTGGATGATCTGCAGCTTGGTCTCGGCGATCTTGCCCTCGGCCTGCGCCAGCGCGGCGATGAGCTGGCCCCGCTGGCCTTCGAGATTGGCGGCTTCGCGTTCGAGCTGGGTCTTGCGGCTGAGGGAGACGAGGTTCTTGGCGTAGAGCCCCCTGACGCCGCCGAGCTCCTCCTCGATCAGCACGGCCTGGCTATCGCGGCCGGACTGCTGGGCCTTGAGGCCGGCGATCTCGTCGTGAAGCTGGCCGATGCGCTGGCTGAGCTGCGCCTTCTGGCCGTCGCGCGCCGCGCGCCTGGCATCGAACAGGCTCTCCTCTGCACCGATCAGCTCGGCGATCTCCGGCTCGTGCCGGCGGGCGGCGAGCTCAGGGGCGATGGCGATCGCATCCTTGCCCGAGCGCTCGGCCTCGACCCGGCCGCGCCGCGCTGCGAGCTCGTCGAGCTGCTTGCTCACCACCTGGAGATTGGCGCGGGTCAGCGTGTCGTCGAGCCGGATGACGACCTGATCCTGCTCGACCCGCTCGCCCTCGCGGACCCTGAGCTCGCCGACGATGCCGCCGGTCGCGTGCTGGACCTTCTTGACGTTACCGTCGACCACGAACTGCCCGCTGGCGACCACCGCGCCGGACAAGGTCGCCGCCACCGCCCAGACCCCGACGGTGCCGGCGAACAGGGCGATGCCGACACAACCGGCGAGCGCGAGGCCGCGCAGCGAACGGCCGAAGCCCTGCGGCTCCGATGGCGTGGGGCTCTCGCTCATGACGCCACCGCCGGCTGGCGCTGGCTGTTGTGCATGGCCTGCGGCAGGCCGCCCTGCTTCAGCACCTTCTGCAGGATCTCCTCCTTCGGACCGATCGCCTGGATCCGGCCTTCCGTCATGATCGCGACATGGTCGACGCCGGCGATGGCGGTCTGGCGATGGGTGACGACGATGACGATGCCGCCGCGCTCGCGGACCGAGCGGATCGCCTGGGTCAGCGCTTCGTCGCCGTCATGGTCGAGATTGGAGTTGGGCTCGTCGAGCACGACCAGGAACGGCTTGCCATAGAGCGCCCGCGCCAGGCCGATGCGCTGGCGCTGGCCACCCGAGAGGCTCGAGCCCGCCTCGCCGATGCGGGTGTCGTAGCCCTGTTCGAGCCGCAGGATCAGCTCATGCGCCCCGGCGGCTTGAGCAGCGGCAACGATCGCCTCGTCCTTCGCATCCGGGTCAAAACGGGCGATGTTCTGAGCGACCGTGCCCTCGAACAGCTCGATATCCTGCGGCAGATAGCCGACATGACGGCCAAGATCGCTCGGCTCCCATTGGCCGAGCGCCGCCCCGTCCACTCGGACCTCGCCCTTGAGAGGGCGCCAGACCCCGACCAGCGCCCGAACCAGCGTCGACTTGCCCGAGGCGCTCGGTCCGATGATGCCGAGGCCCTGGCCGGCCTTCAGCGCAAGCGAGGCGCCTTGCAGGATCGGCGCCTGCTTGCCCGGCGCCGCCACGATCAATCCGTCGGCGATCAGCTCGCGGCACGGCGCCGGCAGGCTGGTACGCTCGGCCTCCACGAAGGCCGGCGAATCGAGCACCTGCCGCAGGCGCTTCAGGCCCTGGCGGGCCGCGACGAAGCCCTTCCAATGGGCGACCGCGATCTCGATCGGCGCCAGCGCCCGTGAGGTCATGATCGAGGCAGCGATCATCGCTCCGCCCGAGATCTCGTTGTGCATGGCGAGATAGGCGCCCAGGCCCAGCACCGCCGATTGCAGCACCAGGCGGAAGACCTTGGCGAAGGAACCGATCCCGCTGGCCGCGTCCGAGCCGGCGAGCCAGTCACGAACATGGCGCAGGTTGAGCTCGGCCCATTTGCGCTGGAAGCTGGCGCCCATCCCCATCGCGGTCAGCGCCTCGGCATTGCGCCGGCTCGCCTCGACGATCGCCTGCCGGGCGGCGCCGCTCATCAGTTGGGCCTGGGCCGCCTTGCGGCTCTTCAGCTCCGTCACATAGGTCAGGAGCACGATGACGAGGCCGCCGGCAACGACGAGCCAGCCGAGCCAGGGATGCAGGAAGAACGTGCCGACCAGAAAGAGCGGCAGCCACGGCATGTCGAGCAGCGCGGTCGGCCCGAGCGAGGACAGGAAACCGCGGACCTGGTCGAGATCACGGATCGGTTGGACTGCCTGCTCCGGCTTGAAGCCGAGCAGCGGCAGCTTCTGGGCAGCGGCGAAGGCGGCCGGCGAGACTTGTTCGTCGAAACGCGCCCCGATCCGGGCGAGCAGCCTGACGCGGATACCGTCGAGGAAGCCCTGCAGCGCATAGGCCGCGAGCAGCAGCAGCGACAGGCCAATCAGCGTCTGGACGCTGCGCGAGCTCAGCACCCGGTCATAGACCTGGAGCATGTAGAGCGAGCCCGACAGCATCAGCAGGTTGATGATGCCGGAGAAGACGCCGATGACCACGAAGGAGCCACGGCACGAGGCCAGCGCCGACGATACGATCGAACCTTGAGCGGAAGACGAAGCCAGGCGGCTCAACGCAGAAACTCGCACATCAGGAGAGACGGGATGCCGAGCACGGCTGACCGCGTCCGAGCCGGGGTCGTTCGGAAACTGCGGAAACCGTCATGGCCGGGGCGCGCCCGGATCGCCGGATGTCGGCGCCCTGCCTTCCCCAACGCCCTTGTCGTGCCCTGGCAGCAATTCGGCGCAGGGTTGGCCGCGATCGCACTGTTTCCCAGGACCCGCGGGGCCGCAGGCCGGGTTGTCATCGTCCAAAGCACGCAGCTCTCTGCCTGCATACTTCTGCATGGTGCCCACTCAGCTCTCACACGCCAGCTCAAGCCAACCGAAGATCGTCGGCAGGCAGATTAGTCTTGCCGATGTTCTTTAGCATGATTGTGCGGTCTACGTCATGGGTGATGAGCACGCCTGCCCACACCTGCATTGCCCCCCTCCGCCTTCGCGAAAACAGGATGCTGAGCCGGGCTCAGCCGTGCCCGGCCCTTTTCCCGATCCCGTAGTCGGCGAGCAGGACCGGCTCGCTGCTGCGCCCGGCCTGGTCGATCGCCAGGCAAAGAGCGACCGCGTTGCGCGCCTCAGTGAGGCTCAGCGTCTCCGGGGCGCCGGCAAAGGAGGCGAGCGCCTGCGCGAGGTTCTGTTCGAGCTCGAACAGCTCCCCCGAGAAGGCGATGGCACGCTCGCTGGCATCGCTCGCGCCGGCCGCCTGGACCCAGAGCGAGAAGCTCGGATGCTCGGCGCGGTCGAAGGCGCCGCTCCAGCTGGTGCGGATCGCGCCCGCGCTGCCGGCGATCTCGAGCAGGGAATGGTGCTGGAATCCAGCCAGGCACTGCGTCACCAGCGCCGTCGAACCGTCCGGCCAATCGAGCAGAGCCGAGAGCGTCTGCGCCATCGCCGAGCCGCCGCTGGCGCGCGCGGTGACCCGGTCGGGCAGGCCGTTCTCCCGCGCATACCACATGACGAGATCGACGAAGTGGACCAGCTCTTCCAGGCTATAGGAGCCGACACGGGCCAGGTCCTGACGCCAGCCGCCCGAACCCGGCCGGAACGGCCGGCGAAAGAGCGAGAGATGCTGATGGGTCACTCGCCCGATCTCGCCTCCGGCGATGATCTCGCGGACCTGCCGCCATTGCTGGGACACCCGCAACTCGTGATTGACCGCGACCTTGCGCCCGCTCTCCTGCGCTGCGGCGAGCACGGCGTCGCATTCGGTCAGCGTGGTGCCGAGCGGCTTCTCGACGATGACGTGCTTGTCCGCTTTCAGGGCCTCGATCGCGTAGCGGGCATGCAGATGGTTCGGCGCTGTGATCGCGACGACGTCGAGCGGCAGGGCGATCAGGTCCTTAAAGCTGCGGACCAGCACAGCTTCGGGATGGGCGGAGGCGGCAGCTTCGGCGCTCGCATCGCCATGGCAGAAAATCGCCCCGAGCTCCGCGCCTGGCAGCCTCTCATAGACCTGCGCATGCAGGCGCCCCCAGGCACCGAAACCGGCGAGTCCGATCCGCATGACGGTCAGGCCTTCCTGGTCACGATGCCGGCGGCGACGCCATGGAAGCGCGAAGCGGCCGCGTCGGCATTGCGCAGCAGCAGCGAGAAGTCGTTGGCGACCGAGACGAAGTCGAAACCAGAGCGGATATGGCGCTCGGAGATCTCGTCATTGGGAGCGAGAGCGCCGACCGCCTTGCCGGAGGGCCGGCAGCGCCTGAGTCCGTCCTCGATCGCCGCCGTGACATCGGGATGGGCGGCCTGCCCGGGCAGGCCCATGCTGGCGGCAAGGTCGCCCGGCCCGAAGAAGACGGCGTCGACCCCGTCCACGGCCGCGATCTCCTCGCAGCGGTCGAGCGCCTCCTTGGTCTCGATCTGGACGATCAGGAAGAGCGACTGGCTCGCCTGCGCCGCATAATCCTTGAAGCGGGTATAGCGGCTGGCCCGGTGCATCGCGGCAATGCCGCGGATGCCGTTCGGCGGATAGCGCAGCGACTGGACGGCGCGGGCGGCCTCCTCCGGCGTCTGCACGAAAGGCAGCATCAGTGAGGCGATGCCGGCGTCGAGATGCTGCTTGATCAGCAGCGGGTCGTTCCAGAGCAGCCGCACGATCGGGATGGTCGGCGTCGCGGCGATGGCGCGGCAATGCGCCATCGCATCGTGCAGCGAGACCGGCGCATGCTCGCCATCGACCAGCAGCCAGTCATAGCCCGACCAGCCGAGCGCCTCCGTTGCATCGACGCTGTTCAGCATCGACCAGATGCCGATGAGCGGACGGCCCTGACGCATCGCCTCGCGGAACGGATTGGGCCGGGTGGCGTGGATGTCGCTGGCGGTCATGGGCGTCTCTCCCGGAGCTGACTGATCGGTGTGCGTGAAAAAGCTGGCGCACGGCGTCCGGCGCGGTCTAAGCCGGCATGAGGACGAGCCGGAGTGCGCAGGACATGGCCTACCCGTCGGATGAGGTCGTCATCACCGCTGTCAGGGCGGTCGCGGTGCGCGCGCCGATCGAGACGCATGTGCGGACCTCCTTCGGCATCATGCGCGACCGGCCAGCCGTCTTCGTCGAGGTCGAGGATGACAGCGGCCATCGCGGCCTCGGCGAGATCTGGTGCAATTTCCCCTCGGTCGGGGCGGAGCACAGGGCGCGCCTGGTGCTGGAGACGGCCGGGCCTTTGCTGCAGCAGCTCTCGCCGCTGCCGGTCGGCGAGGTCTTCGCGCGGCTGATGGACAGGCTGCATGTCCTCGCCATCCAGTCCGGCGAATGGGGGCCGCTGCGCCAGGTCTGCGCCGGGCTCGACATCGCCTGCCATGATCTGGCGGCCCGGCGCGCGGGGCTGCCGCTCTATGCCTATCTCGACGGGCAGGCCTCGGCCTCGATCGCTGCCTATACCAGCGGCATCGGCCCGGAGGTGCCGGCCGAGGTCGCTGCCCGCGAGCTGGCGCGCGGGCATGAAAGCTTCAAGCTCAAGGTCGGCTTCGGCACGGAGACCGATATCCGCTCGCTCGACGCAATCCGCGGCGCGATCGGTGAACGCCGCCTGATGATCGACGCCAATCAGGGCTGGAGCCTCGACCAGGCGATCGTGAACGGCAGGAATTTTGCCGGCTACAAAATTGACTGGCTGGAGGAGCCCTTGCGGGCTGATCGCCCGCTCGATGAATGGCTCGCTCTGCACGAGGCGATGCCGATCGCGATCGCAGCCGGCGAGAACATGAACGCGGTCGCGGAATTCGAGGCGGCTATTACCTCGGGGCTCTTCCGCTTCCTGCAACCGGACGCGGCAAAATGGGGTGGCCTCAGCGGCTGCCTGCGAGTGGCTCGTGCTGCGCGGGCGGCCGGCCTCGTCTATTGCCCGCATTATCTCGGCGGCGGCATCGGCCTGCTCGCCTCGGCGCATCTGCTGGCGGCTGCGGGCGGCGAGGGCCTGCTGGAGATCGACAGCAATCCGAACCCGTGGCGCGACAAGCTCATCGCCGGGCTGATGCCGCTTTCCGGCGGCCGGGTGACGTTGAGCGAGCGGCCCGGCATCGGCCTCGCGGACGACCTGGAAGGCATCGTCGCGCGCGCGGCGTAGGGCAGGGCTCACGTGCTGCCCCGCCTCACCAGCTCGAAGCCGAGATCATGGACGCCGCCGGTCGGCAGGCGGCCGGCGATGCGCTCGCGCAGCAGCTCTGCGATCTTGAGGCCGATCGCCCGCCGCGGCAGGCTGACCGTGCTGAGGCCGGGCTCGCAGGCAGCGGCGAAGTCGACATCGCCGACGCCGCAGATCTTCAGCCGGTCCGGCACCGACCAGCCCAGGCGCCGGGCCTCGAACAGGGCGCCGAGCGCCACGACATCGTTGGTGCACAGCACGGCGTCGACATCGGGATGCGCGGCAACCAGCTCGGCGAAAGCCTTGGCGCCTCTGACCGAGGTCGGCAGGCCGGGGAGCTGAACCTCCGCCGGGGCCTCGTAGCCGATGCTCTGCGCCGTCTCGAAGAAGCCGGCACGCCTCGCATCGGCCCGGTAATCGCGCTGGTGCATGGCACCGACGAAGCCGAGCCGCCTGGCGCCGCGTTCCTTGAAATGCCGGGCGACCGCGACGCCGATATCGCGCTGGGAGAAGCCGACGGCCGTGTCGATCGGATTGTCGGTCAGCTCCCACATCTCGACGATCGGCACGTCGGTATCGAGCAGAGCCCGCATCGCGCCGCGGCTATGCCGGCAGCCGGTGATGACCAAAGCGGCCGGCGACCAGGCCAGCATCGAGGCGATCAGCCGCTCCTCGCTCTCCAGCTCGTAATGGCTGTTGCCGATCAGGAGCTGGTAGCCCGCGCCGGCCAAGCCTTCCTCGATCGCCTCGAGCGTCACCGAGAAGAAGGCGTTGATCATCGACGGGATGATCACGCCGATCGTCTTGCTGCGGGCGCTGGCGAGCGCGCCGGCCATCAGGTTCGGCCGGTAGGAGAGATGGTCGACCGCGGCCTCGATCTTGCCGCGAACCTGAGGCGAGACCAGCTCGGGCTGCCGCAAGGCCCGCGAGACGGTCGCGGTCGAGACCCCGGCGATGCGGGCGACGTCGGTCATGCGCGGGCGCGCCGTGCCTGATCGCTCGCGCAAGGCGGGCGCGGGCTTGGCCCCGTCGACTCCCTTCCCCGCTTTCATCAGAATATCCCCGGCTCGGCCGTCGGCGGGCCATGTTCGAGGAAGTCGAAATCGCAGCCCTTGTCGGCCTGCGTTACCGTGCGCTGGAAAAGCATGCCGTAGCCGCGGCCGTAGTGAGGCGGCGGCGGCGTCCAAGCCGCCTTGCGCCGGGCGAGTTCGGCCTCGTCGACCAGCATGTCGAGGCGCCGGTTCGGCACGTCGAGCACGATCTCGTCGCCGGTCTGGACCAGCGCGAGCGGTCCGCCGACATGCGATTCCGGCGCGACATGCAGGACGCAGGTGCCGTAATGGGTGCCGCTCATGCGTGCGTCGGAGATGCGGACCATGTCGCGCACCCCCTTGGCGAGCAGCTTCTTCGGCAAAGCGAGCGCGCCCCATTCCGGCATGCCGGGCGCTCCGACCGGGCCGGCGCCGCGCAGGATGAGCACGCTGTTCTCGTCGACATCGAGATCCGGGTCCTCGACGCCCTTGGCGAGAGCGGCCGGACCGTCAAAGACCACCGCACGCCCGCGATGGACGAGGAGCTCAGGCGTCGCGGCCGACGGCTTGATCACGGCGCCGTCGGGCGCAAGATTGCCGCGCAACACGGCGATGGCGCGCATCTCGCTGACCGGATTGGAGAGCGGCCGGATGATGTCCTCATCGACGATCCGCGCCCGCTCCAGCGCCTCGCCCAGCGTCTGGCCGAGGACATTGCGGGCGCTCAGGTCGAGTCGGTCCGTCAGCCGCGACATCAGCCCGCCGAGGCCACCGGCGAAGTAGAAATCCTCCATCAGGAAATTCCCGGCCGGGAAGATATTGGCGAGGATCGGCGTCTGCCGGGCGATCGCGTCGAAGTCGTCGAGCGAGATCGACAGACCCGCGCGCCGCGCCATGGCGATGAGGTGGATCGCCGCATTGGTCGAGCCCGACAGGGCGACATCGACATGCAGCGCGTTGCGCACCGAACCCTGCGTCAGGAGCTGCGAGGGCTTGAGGTCCTCCCAGACCATCTCGACGATCCGCTCGCCGCAGGCCGAGGCCATGCGGGTATGGGCGGAATCCATGGCGGGGATGCTGGAGGCAAAGGGCAGCGTCAGCCCGAGTGCATCGGCGATAGCGGTCATCGTCGAGGCCGTGCCCATGGTGTTGCAGGTGCCGGGCGAACGCGTCGAGATGCCCTCGATCTCGACCAGTTCGGTCTCGTCGAGCTTCCCGGCCCGGTACTCGTTCCAGTATTTCATCGTGTGCGTGCCGGCGCCGACCCGCGTGCCGCGCCAGCTGCTGTTGAGCATCGGCCCGGCCGGGCAGAAGATCGCCGGCAGGTCCATGCTGAGCGCGCCCATCAGCAGACCGGGCGTGGTCTTGTCGCAGCCGCCGAGCAGCACGGCGCCGTCGATCGGGTGCTGGCGCAGCAGTTCCTCCGCCTCCATGGCGAGGAAGTTGCGATAGAGCATGGTGGTCGGCTTCACCATGACCTCGCCGAGCGACAAGGCCGGCAATTCGACCGGGTGGCCGCCGGCGCGGATGACGCCGCGCTTCACCGCCTCGGCCCGCTCGCGCAGATGCGCATGGCAAGGCGAGAGATCGCTCCAGGTGTTGAGGATCGCGATCACCGGCCGGCCCATGAACTCCTCGCGGCGCAGGCCCATCTGCTGCATGCGCTGACGATGGGCGAAGGCGCGCATGCCTTGCGCCGAATACCAGCGCGCACTGCGCAATTCTTCAGGGCGGCGAGACGGCAACGGCACGGACTCCACGGCGGGGCGGGAAATTAAATGACATCGCTTTCATGAACCTGTCAATCGAACGGAACGCACTAGAAGTTCCACACAGACAGCAGATTACTGCAGTCTCAAAGCCGCCTTGACCGACTGAATGTAACCGCTATCATCACTGCCGAAGCTCGCCCGGAGAGGCGAGGTGCCATTCATCTCAGGGAGGGCGGCATGGACCGCAGAACACTCATCAAGAGCGGCCTGGCTGCGGCGGGAACGGTCGCGATGCCGGCCTACCTGCGGGCGCAATCGAACCGCAAGCTCAGCATCCTGACCTGGAACATCGCCGACCAGGAGGCGCTGTTCAAAGAGGAGTTCGCCGACTTCAAGGCGCAGAATCCGGGCGTCGAGATCGAGTGGCTCGACAAGAAGGGGCCGGAGCTGCCGGCCTTTTACCAGACGCAGCTCGTCGCCGGCACCGCGCCGGATATCGTCGATCTGCAGGGGGCGATCTGGGTGGAATGGGCCGCGAACGGCGCCCTGCTCGACCTGACGCCCTATATGCAGAAGGAGCCGGATGTCGCCAAGCTCTACAACCAGGATTACCTGTCGAGCTTCGTCTACGACAAGAAGAACTACGTCGTTCCCTTCTACATCGCCAAGACGCTGCTGTTCTACAACAAGACGATGTTCAAGGAGGCAGGCCTGGCCGATGCGCCCAAGACGTTCGACGAGATCGTCAATTTCAGCCAGGCGATGGCCAAGGGTGAGAAGACCGGTTTCCTGACGTTGAATTTCGACTGGCTCTACTGGCCGCTGATGCAGATGAACGGCGTCGAGCTGCTGAAGCCGGACATGAAGACGCCGGCCTTCAATACGCCCAAGACGATCGAGGTTCTGGAGAAGCTGGCCAAGGCGACGGCGTCCGGCGGCATCAACAAGATCGCCTGGACCGGGCGCTGGGTCGAACCCAACGGCGCCTTCGCCTCCGGCAATGTCGGCATGCTGCAGGCCCATTCGGCCTCGTATTTCTTCGTCAAGGGCCAGGCGCCCTGGGTCAATCCCGATACGCTCGGCGCCGCCCAGAATCCCGGCAACTGGTCGACGCCGACCAATCACGGCTTCGCCATCTCGAAATCGTCGAAGAACCCGGATCTCGCCTGGGCTCTGGTCAAGCACATGACCGGCAACAAATGGGCGACCGAGTTCTCGGTGCGCCGCCGCATCCTCACCGGCAACCTCGCCGCCGACAAGGTCGGGCTGGAGAAGGTCAAGGCAGAGGACCCGCTGGCCCATGCCGTGCTGCTGACGCAGCTCGAGCACACCGACAAGATGTGCGGAAACTGGCCCCTGCCGAACGATGCGCAGGTCAAGGACGCCTTCTGGGCCGAGATCCAGAACGCCGTGCTCGGCCGCAAGGACGCCAAGACAGCGCTGGCCGACGCCGAACGCGCCGTGACGCGCGTCATGCGCCGGTCCTGACGGGGGAGCAGCGCCGGTTATGGCAATGGCTATGTCCGCCGCGCCCGAACGGCGGCGTACCTCCTTCCTGCGGAAGGCGACGACGCGCCAGGCCATCCTGGTCTGGTGCTTCCTCTTGCCGTCGCTGCTGATCTTCCTGCTCTACCGCATCCTGCCGCTGGCCTGGAATATCATCCTGTCATTCCAGGCCTGGTCGCCGCTGAAGCCGGCGGTCTTCATCGGCCTCGAGAACTATGAGGAGATGCTGACCGACGAGGTGTTCTGGCAATCGCTCTGGAACACGGTCTTCATCATCCTGTCGGCACCTGTCGGGATCGCGATGGCGCTCGGCTTGGCGCTGCTGGTCAATTCAAACATCAGCGGCCGCAACATCTATCGTACGCTGATCTTCCTCTCCTATCCGCTGATGACGGTCGCGGTCGCGATCATCTGGCGCTGGATGTATGACGAGCGCGTCGGCCTCCTGAACTATGTCGCAAGGCTGCTGCATCTCACCGACACGCCGATCCCGTTCCTGAACTCGTTCTTCTGGGCGCTGCCCTCGGTCGTCGTCGCCAATATCTGGCAGATGCTCGGCTTCTACATGATCATCCTGTTGACCGGGCTGCAGAACATCCCGAGCTCGCTGTTCGAGGCCGCCGAGATCGACGGCGCCACCGCCGGCGACCGCTTCTGGCGCATCACGCTGCCGCTGCTGCGCCCCTCGATCTTCCTGTGCTTCGTCATCGGCATGCTGAACTCGGTGACCAGCTTCGACCTGGTCTATGTCATGACCGGCGGTGGTCCCGGCCGCGCCACCGAGATCCTCGTCACCTACATCTACAAGCTCGGCTTCGTGCAGACGCGCTTCGACTATGCGGCTGCGGTGACGGTCGTGTTCTTCGTCTTCCTGATCACGGTCGCCTGGGCCGCGAACCGGCTCTCCGGTGGCAATGCCGGCGCGAGGGACATGGAATGATGCGCCGCTCCCCGACCTGGCCGATCCATCTTGCCCTGATGGCGGTGTGCTTCGTGATGCTCGTGCCCTTCTATTGGGTGCTGAAGACATCTGTCTCGGGCGAGAACATCTTTTCTTATCCGCCCAATATCGTCCCGCAGAACCCGAACATCTTCTATTATGTCGATGTCTGGTACGCGATCCCGTTCGCGCGCTACTTCCTGAACAGCGTCATCGTCTCGGTCATCACCATCGCCGCCAACGTCGTCTTCAACGCGATGGCGGGTTATGCGCTGACCCGCGAATTCCGGGGCAAGGGCTTCATCCTGATCCTGTTCCTGTCCTGCATGATGGTGCCGTTCCAGGCGACGATCATCCCGGCCTATCTGATCACCGGCCAGCTCGGCTTGCTGAATTCCTATGTCGGCCTCGCTCTGCCGCAGTTCTCGACGATCATCTGCATCTTCGTGTTCAAGGCGAGCTTCGATGCGATCCCGGGCTCTTTGATCGATGCGGCCAAGGTCGATGGGCTGCCGGAATGGCGCATCGTCTGGACGATCATGCTGCCGCTGGCCAAATCCGCCATGGCGACCAACGTGATCCTCTCCTTCATCTGGTCCTGGAACAATTTCCTCTGGCCGCTGATCATGACGCGGACGCCGGAGATGCAGACGCTGCCGCTCGGGCTCGCGCGTTTCCTGTCCTATCAGGAGGACACGACCGGGGCGCTCTACGCCTTCTGCATCATGGTGCTCGCGCCCGGCATCCTGCTGTTCCTGCTGGCACAGAAGGAGTTCATCCAGGGACTCACCTCCGGCGCGACGAAGGGTTAGGTGATGGAGGCTTATTCCGGCAGTCGGCCAACTGGCTGGAGGAAGTGGCTGCTCAACCGCTTCGTCCTGGTTCCGGCCGCCATCCTCGCCGTCGCCGGCGCCTGGGACCTCTACGCCTCGACGCATGATGACGGCTTCGTCGTTGGGCAGGTGCTGGACGCGCAGGGCAAGCCGGTCGAAGGCGCCGACGTTACCCTCTGGGTCTTCAGCTTCACCACCTTCGCCGAGAACCGCAGCGTCAAGACGGGCGCAGACGGCAGTTTCCGCATCACCGGCAATCCCTCGCACCATATCCAGCTCAGCGCAGTGAAGCCGGGCGTCGGCTCCTCCCAGCGCATCCCGATCCGGCTCTATTTCCGCTCGCAGAACACCAAGCTCGCGGCTCCGCTCGTCCTTTCCGGCAAGGCCTGAGAATGGCGCGACCAGTCGTCCTGCTCGATCCTCATCCGCGCCGCGCGAGCTCGATCTTCGATCCCGGGCAGATGCGCCGGCTGCACGCGCTGGCGGAGGTGGTGACGGAGGACGTCGACGGGCGACTGCCGGCGGCGCTGGTCGAGGCTGCCTTGCCGCGGATCAGCGCCGTCCTCGGTCAGACCGACCTGCCGGCCGAGCGGATCGCGCGGGCGCCGCATTTGCGGGCGGTGATCAATGTCGAGGGCAATTTCCTGCCCAATGTCGATGCCGCCGCCTGCGCCGCGCGCGGCATCGAGGTCCTCTCGGTCGCGCCGGTCTTCGCGGTGCCGGTAGCGGAGATGGCGCTCGGCCTCGCGCTCGACCTGGCGCGCGGCATCACCACCAGCGACCGTGCCATGCGCGAGGGCAATGAGGCCTATGGCCGCTTCGGCTGCGCCGGTTCGGTCCTCCTGTCGCGGGCGCGGATCGGGCTGGTCGGCTTCGGCAATCTCGGCCGGGCGCTACGCCGGCTGCTCGAAGGCTTCCGCCCGGAGATCCTGGTCCATGATCCTTGGCTTCCGGCCTCGGCGATCGCCGACGAGGGCTGCCGAGCCTGTGAATTGGACGAGCTAATCAGCGTTTGCGACGTCGTCTTCCTGCTCGCGGGCGCGACCAGAGACAATCCTGGCTTCATCGACGCGAAGGCACTGGCGCGGATGCGCGACGGCGCCATCCTGGTGCTGGCAAGCCGCGCCGCCATCGTCGATTTTCCGGCCTTGCTCGCCGAGGCCGGGCGGCTGCGGATCGCGACCGATGTCTTCCCGCAGGAGCCGGTAGCGGCCGACGATCCGGTCCGGCGCTCGCAGATGCTGCTGTCCTCGCATCGTGCCGGCGGCATTCCCGCCGCCTTCCACGATATGGGCGAGCGCGTGCTCGACGATCTCGGTTTGATCCTGCGCGGCCTGCCACCGGTGCGGCTGCAGCGCGCCAATCTGCAAACGATGGCGCTGATGCGCAGCACGCCCGGGCGCGAAGGCGCGACGCCGAAACCGGCCGGCTCGGCTTAGGCTGTCAACCGGCGAACATCGGTTCCGGCAGGCCCTTCACCCCGAGGCCATGGATGGCGAAGAGGTGCCCGGCTTGCGGCGTGCGCGCCCGCTCCTCCTCGCTCAGCATTGAGGCTGCGCTGGTAACATAGAGCACGTCGAGCTGATCGCCGCCGAAGGTGCACATGGTCGGATGCTTGACCGGCATGTCGATCAGCCGGTCGAAACGCCCCTTCGGATCGACCCGGGCGATCTTGCCGCCATGGACCAGCGCGCACCAGTAGAAGCCCTCGGCATCGACGGTCGCGCCGTCGCAGCGCCCTTCGATCTCGCGGGTCGAGAAGAAGACGCGGCGGTTGGAGATCGCGCCGCTGTCGATATCGAAATCATAGGCGAAAACGGTCTCGCCCCGCGAATCCGCGAAGTACATGGTGCGGTCGTCCGGCGAGAAGGCGATGCCGTTGGAGACGATGAAGCCCTGATCCATGCGGCGGGCGCTGAGGTCGGGATCGAGCCGATAGAGCGCGCCGTTGGGATCCTTCAACGCGCCGTCGCGCGAGCCGCACCAGAACCGGCCGCGCCTGTCGCATTTGCCGTCATTGAGGACGTTGGCCGGCTTCTCGGGTTCTGGATCGACCAGCGGCGTTACCGCGCCGCTTGCGAGATCGACGGCGGCGAAGCCGGTCTGGAGCGAGGCGATCAGCCCCCCGCCTTGCCGGATCGCGAAGGAACCGACGATCGTCGGCATCGGCCAAGTGGTAAACTCCTCTGCCGGATGCCAGCGATGTATCGCCGGCCTCAGCGCATCGACGAAATAGAGCGCGCCTTCGCCGCCATGCCAGCATGGGCCTTCGCCGAGGGCGAAGGGGCCGGGCAGGACGGTTTCGATCTCGGGCTGCATCGGCGTCACCAGGGCAAGGGCTGGTCGTGGTAGGTCTGGAAGATGCCGGTGTGGTGCCGCCCGGCGCGATGGATCACGCCGCGCATGCCGGCGACGCTCTCTTCGACCGGCACGCGCCCGCCCGGCTCGGTCGCGGCCCAGCCCGGATGCAGCGCGATGACGCTGATATGGCGCGGCGCGAGGTCGATCGCGAGGCCTTTGACCACCATGTTCAGCCCCGCCTTGCTGGAGCGGTAGGCGTAGGAGCCGCCGCTCTGGTTCAGCGCGATCGAGCCCATGCGGCTGGAGACGAAGGCCATGATCTTCAGTTCGCTTGCGGCGACGTTCTCGACCAGCGTCTCGGCGAGCTTCATCGGGCCGATCAGGTTGGTTTCGAGGATGCGCCGCCAGTTGCCGTAATCGGTCTCGCCGAAGGGCGGATGCGGCCGGCCGATGCCGGCATTGTTGAGCAGGATGTCGACCGGGCGCCCGCCGAGCGAGGCGGCGAAGGCTGCGATGCCGGCATGGTCGGTCATGTCGAGTTTCTGGACCTCGACATCCCCGGCGATCGCGCGGGTCTCGTGCGCGGCCTCGGGAGCGAGGCAGGTCGCGTAGACCTTGTGACCCTCGGCCGCATATTGCCTGGCGAACTCGACGCCGAGGCCGGTGTCGCAGCCGGTGATGACGATCGTTGCCATGCCGATATCCGCTAGAGGCTGGAAGCGAGAGGCGTCGAGGCGCCGCCTGCGGCCGAGCTTTCGAGACAGGCCATGACGAAGGCAAGCCCGGCGACGCCATCCTCGATCGAAGGCGTCAGCTTCGCCATATCCGTGATGGGCCTGAGGCCGCGCCGCGCCAGGATGAGGTCGGCGAAGCCGGAATAGAGATTGGCGATCGCCTCGATCAAGCCTTCGGGATGGCCGGGACGCAGCAGCCTGGTCGCATCACGCGCCGCCGCCGAAAGGTCCGGCCGGCCGGCGCCGGTCACGACGATGTCGCCGTTGAGTCGGCCGAGCAGCAGTTCGTTGGGCGCGCCATGGCTCCAGGCGAGATAGCCGGTCTTTCCGAAAATCCGAACGGTGAAGAGATTCGATGCGCCGGCCGCGGCATTGCTGAGTTCGATCCGGCCGCGGGCGCCGCCCGCCAGCCGGAAGCGGATCTGCGCGACGTCGTGGACCTTGCGGCCGGGCACCAGCGTGCCGACCTCGGCCGAGACCGATGCCATCGGCTCGCCCGTGACGAAGCCGACGAGATGATGCGCATGGGTGCCGATATCGCCGAGGATGAGCGAGGGGCCGCTGACATCGGGATTGAGCCGCCAGCGCGCCGCACCCTCGGGCGTCGCTTCGACCAGCGTCGCATTGCCGCCGGCGAGATAGTCGGCCTGGACGAGGCGCACTGCGCCGATCTCGCCGGCCAGGATGCGCGCGCGCATTTCGCGCAGCATCGGATAGCCGGAATAGGTGTGGGTCAGCGCGACTGCGATGCCGCTCTCGCGTGCCAGTGCTGCGAGTTCGCGCGCTTCGCCGAGATCGTTGCACAGCGGCTTCTCGACCATGACGTCGAGCCCGTCCGCGAAGGCCGCCTTGCAATAGGCGGTGTGGCTGTCGTTCGGGGTGATGATGGCGAGAGCCTCGACGCCATCAGGCCGCGCCTTCTCCTGTGCCAACATTTCGTCGAGCGAACCGTAGCAGCGCTCTTCGGAAAGGCCGATGGCGACCCCTTCGCGGCGCGAGCGCTCCGGCTTCGACGACATCATGCCGGCGACAAGGCTGAAGCGGCCATCGAGCGCGGCGGCCATGCGATGGGCCGGGCCGATCATCGACGGCGGGGCGCCGCCGAGAATGCCCAGGCGGATCGGTCGCCCGAGGGCGGCGAGGACGGGATTGGCTTCGCTCATGGTTTCAGCCCCAGAATGTGGTCGAGTTCATCCGATGGTGCCGACCGGCGCATGCCGCTGTCAAAGCAGCGATCGGTCACGCGAATGATGTGGTCGGCGATGAAGCGCGCGCCTTCGCGCGCGCCGTCGAAGGCGTTCTTCAGGCAGCATTCCCATTCGAGCACGGCCCAGCCGTCATAGCCGTAACGGGTGAGGCTGCTGAAGATGCCGGAAAAATCGATGTCGCCGTCACCCGGGCTGCGGAACCGCCCCGGCCGGTCGATCCAGGCGCCATAGCCACCGTAGACGCCGCGATCCGGGCTCGGGCGGAACTCAGCGTCCTTGACGTGGAAGGCTGCGATCCGCTCGTGCCAGCGATCGATGAAACCGAGATAGTCGAGATGCTGCAGCCTGAGATGGCTGGGATCGTAGAGCAGCCTGGCGCGGGGATGGTGGTCGACGCGGTCGAGGAAGGCGGCGAAGGTTGCGCCGTCATGCAGGTCCTGGCCCGGATGCAGTTCGAAGCAGATATCAATGCCGAGGCTGTCGGCGAAGTCGAGCAGCGGGCGCCAGCGCGTCGCGAGCGCTGAAAATCCACGCTCGATCAGGCCGGGGGGGGCCGGCGGGTAGGGATAGAAGAACGGCCAGAGCAGGCTCCCCGAGAAGGTCGCGAGCTTGCCGGTGCCGATGCGGGCCGTGAGCGTGATCGCTCGCCGCAATTCCTGTTCGGCCCATTGCTGGCGCGCTGCAGGGTTGCCATGCAGCTGAGCAGGCGCGAATGCATCCATGACCTGGTCATAGGCGGGATGGACCGCCAACAACTGGCCGGCGCGATGCGCCGCGATCTCGCTCACCATGAGACCGTGGCGCTCGATGGCCGCATGCCAATCGTCGATGTAATCGCTCTCTTCGAGACGTCCGGTGTCGAGGATCGCCTTGTCGTGAACCGGCACCTGCAGGGCTTTGAAGCCGTTCTGGGCTGCGAAGCGGGAAACGCCGTCGAGATCGGAGAAGAAAGGGTCTGGGCCGAGATACTGAGCTATGAACAGGCCCGGGCCGTGGATGGTTTTCAACGGCGTCACGCCATGATGCCTCGTGGAGATCACGTTGATGATAGCGGTTACATGTTCAGAGGCAACAGCGTTCGTCGATCCGAAGCGCGAAGACCGCGCTCCGGGCTTAGCGCGTCAACTCTGAGCGGGCTGCTTGTCGCCCTTGCCGCCTTTCAACGAGGCGAGGATCGTCCAGCCGATGATCCCGATGGTGATCGCGGCGAGGACGGCGGCGATCGGCCGGTCGACCAAACCGATCAGCCGGCCGTCGGACTTGATCATCGAGTTGATGAAATACTCCTCCAGTAGCGGCCCGAGCACGACGCCGAGGATCACCGGCGCGACCGGAAAATCGTTCTCCTCGAGCACGAAGGCCAGCACGCCGAAGGCGAGCATGACGCCGACATCGAACAGCGAGTTGTTGATCGCGTAGGAGCCGACGATGGCGAAGAGCAGGATGATCGGCATCAGGATCTTGCGCGGCACGGTCAGCACGCGCGTCGCGACCTTGATGATCGCCCAGCCGAGCGGCAGCATCATCAGGTTGGCGATGACGAAGACCAGGAAGAGCGCGTAGACGTTCTCGGGATTGTTGACGAAGATCGTCGGCCCCGGCGCCATGTTCTTCATCATCAGCACGCCAATAGCGATCGCGGTGATCGAGTCGCCGGGAATGCCGAAGACCAGGGCCGGAATCCAGGCGCCGGCGAGCGAGGAGTTGTTGGAGGCGCCGGCCTCGATCAGCCCTTCCGGGTGGCCGGTGCCGAACTTCTCCGGCTCCTTCGAGAAGCGCTTGCTCATCGCATAGGACATCCAGGCTGCCATGTCGGCGCCGCTGCCCGGCTGGATGCCGATGACCGTGCCGAGCGCGCTGCCGCGGATCAGCTGCCAGGGATACTGCTTGGTCAGCCGCCACATATTGGCGAAGATCGGACCGATCTTCTGGATCACCACCGGCGGGGCGCCGCCGCCGGAGACCATGTGGCGCATCACCTCCGAGCAGGCGAACATGCCGACCATCATCGGGATCAGAGAGACGCCGCCGAGCATTTCGGTCGACTCGAAGGTGAAGCGCGGCTGGCCGGCCGGGTTGTTCATGCCGATCATCGCGATCAGCAGGCCGATCAGCAGCGAGATGCAGGCCTTCAGCGGTGTCGAGGAGCCGATGAAGACGGCTCCGCCAAGGCCGAGCATGACGATCCAGAAGAACTCGACCGAGCCGAAGCCCAGCGCGAAATCGGCGATGGCCGGCGAGGCCACCATCATCACTGCCGTGCCGAACAGGCCGCCGAGCACCGAGAACCACAAGCCGATGCCGAGGGCGAGCTCGGGCTTGCCCTTCAGCGTCATCTGGTAGGAATCGTCGACATAGGCCGCCGAGGCCGGCGTCCCGGGGATGCGCAGCAGGCAGCCCGGAATATCGCCGGAGAAGATCGCCATGGTCGACGTCGTCACGATGGCGGCGATGGCCGGCACCGGCGGCATGAAGAAGGTCAGCGGCACCAGCAGCGCCGTCGCCATGGTCGCCGAGAGGCCGGGGATGCAGCCGACGACGAGGCCGTAGATCGCCGAGAGAGTGATGACGAAGAGCACATAGGGATCGAGCACCATCCCGAGCGCGGTGACATAGGCGTCGAGCATGATGGCTTACCAGCGGAATGGTTCGAGCGGGCCCCAGGGCAGTTGCACGCCGAGGGCCAGATAGAAGATCGAGTGAATGACGAGCGCTGCCGCGAGCGAGAGCGCGATCGCCAGCAGCGGCCTGGTGCCGCCCGCGAGGAAGAGGACGACGAGGATCGCCGTCGCGCAGATCAGGAAGCCGAGCGTTTCGGCGAAGAGCATGTAGAAGATCACCGCGGCGGGCACGAGCAGCAGGCGCGGTAGTGCGCCGCCGCTGCGGGCCCAGTCGGCGAGGCCGATCAATGGGCCGGCTTGCGTGGCACGGGTACCGTTGACGGCAAGGAGTGCAGCGCAGAGCGCCAGTAGGCCGGACAGGATCAGCGGGAAGGCCGAGGGGCCGAGCGGCTGCTGTGACGGGTTCGGCAGGTTCCAGGAGGCGAATGCAACCAGGCCCGCGAGGGCGAGGAAGACGAGGCCTCCGAAGAGATCGTTGAACTTCATGACTGGGACCGTTGATCTTGCTGGGGACCACGCCGTCTTTCCGGGGCGCTGCGCAGCGGCAAGCCCGGAACCCAGAACCGATGCCGTCTCCAAGAAAGTGGTTCCTGCGCCCTTGCTATGACGCACACCGGTTCTGGATTTCCGGGCTCAGGCCTGCGGCCTGCCCCGGAATGACGGGATGGCTCAATGCAAATCGACATTCCTACTGGCGCAGGCGCAGGCCGAGCGCGCCCATGATCTCGCCGTTGTTCTTGTGCTGGGTGGCGAGGAAAGAGCCGAAGGCAGGGCCCTTGGCAAAGGCGTAGCCGAAGCCGCGCTCGGCAAGGAAGGACTTGTAGGCCTCGGAACTGGCGACCTTTTCCGTCGCCTCGACGAGGCGGGCGGTGACATCCGCCGGCAGGCCGGCGGGGGCGGCGAGGCTGCGCCAGGTGCCGCCCTCATACTCCTTGCCGATCGCATCCTTGACCGTCGGCACGCTCGGGAAGGCACCGATCTTCTCCTTCGACATCACCGCCAGCGACTTGACGCGGCCGGCGTCGAACATCGGCTTGCCCTCGGGCAGGGAGGATGGGACGATCTGCACGCCGCCCGAAGCCAGCTCCTGGAAGCCGGGAGCCGCGCCCTGGCTCGGCACCACCACGACCGCCTTGGGATCGATGCCTTCGAGCTGCATCAGGCCGGCGAAGGCGAGGTGATAGGCGGCGCCCGCCGCCATGCCCGAAAGCTTGTACTTGCCGGAAGGCTGCTTCTTGATGTCGTCGAGCGCGGCGCGCAGATCGGCCCAGGGGCTGTTAGAAGCAACGTTGAAGGCGGCGGAATCGAAGTTCACCAGCGCGATCGGGGTAAGCTTCTCATAGGTGAAGGGCGCGGTGTTCGACCAGTAGAAGGTCGTAACCTCCGCAGTCGCAAGGCCGATCGTGTAGCCGTCCGGCTTGGCGTTGACGATTTCGGTATGGCCGACCACACCGCCGCCGCCGGTGCGATTGACGACGTTGACCGGCTTGCCGAGCTCCTTCTCCAGACCGGCCGCAAGGATGCGGGCGACCGCGTCGGTGCCGCCGCCGGCGGCCCAGGGCACGACCAGGGTGATCGGCCGCTCGGGCCAGGCGGCAAAGGCGGGGACGGACACTGCCGCGACGGCGGCGGCGAGCAGAAGCTTTGCGAATTTCATGGCGTTTCTCCCAGTGCGGTTTTGTTTTGGAGGCCGGCTCCGCCCGCCAGAGCGGTATTTGAAAGCATGTGACCGCGCGTATAGCCGAGCACCTGCCGCATCGCCCGGCGCGCCTGCTCAGGCTCGCCGGAGGCGATCGCGTCAACGACCGCGGCATGGTTGGCGAGATTCCCGGCGAAGACGTCGACGGTGAAGTCGAACATCGCGCTCAGGATCGTGTCGATCGCGCCGCGAAAGCTGCGCAGGATCGGGTTGTTGGTGGCGTCGAGGATGGCGAGATGGAAGCGCTTGTCGGCCGCGATGGCGGCCTGCGGATCGTCCTGCTCGGCTTCCATGGCCGCCAGAGCTTCGCGGATGCGGGCGAGGTCCTCCGGCGTTGCGCGGATCGCAGCCAGCGCGGCTGCCTCCGGCTCGATGATCTCGCGCGTCTCTTCGAGGGCGAGCAGCAGGTTGCGGTCGAGCCCGTCCTCACTGCGCATCCAGCCGAGCACCTCGCGATCGAGCAGCGTCCAGTCGTGCTGCGGACGAACCTGCGTGCCATGGCGCGGCCGCACGGTGAGCAAGCCCTTGGCGACGAGGATCTTCACAGCCTCGCGCACGACGCTGCGGCCGGCGCCGTAGCGCTCGGCCAGTTCAGGCTCGGGCGGCAGGACCGTGCCCGAGGCGATCTCGCCACGCACGATCGCAGCGCCGAGCGCCGCGACCATCGTGCCGATCTTTCCTGGCTTGCTGCCTCGCGCCATGACCCGTTTTCTCTCCCGCGGCGGGAAACTGTCACGATCAGGGCTTGCATGCAAGCATTCATCTGATGTTTAACATCTGATCATTGAAGCGAGGTGCGATCATGACCAGTCAGGCCGCGTTCACCGGCATCCATGCGATACTCTATGCGCTGTTCGATGGGCAGGAACGGCTCGACCGGGAGGCGATGCGGCGGCAGGTCGAGATCTGCATTCAGCATGGCGCCCACGGCATCGCCGCGCTCGGCCTCGCCACGGAGGTTTCCAAGCTGACGGTGCCCGAGCGGCGCACGGTAATGGAATGGACCTCGGAGGATGTCGGCGGACGCAAGCCCATCGGCTTCACCATCTACGGCACCTCGGTCGCCGAGCAGGTCGAACTGGTCAAAGCGGCGGAGGCGGCGAAGGCCGACTGGGTAATCCTGCAGCCGCCCATGGTCGGCAGCTTCGCGGCGAGCGAATATATCCGCTTCTTCGGCCGCGTCGCGGATGCGACGAACCTGCCGGTCGCGATCCAGAATGCGCCGGCCTATATGGGCCGCGGTCTCTCGGCCGAGGACATCCGCAGCCTCGTCGCGCAGCATCCGAACATCCAGCTGGTGAAGGGCGAGGGACCGGCGACCGAGATCCGGCAACTGATCGAGACGACTGAAGGCCGGCTGCCGGTGATGAACGGCCGCGGCGGGCTCGAACTGATCGAGAACCTGCGCGCCGGCTGCGTCGGCATGATCCTGGCGCCCGAGCTGATCGACCTCACCGTGAAGGTCTATGAAAGCTTCATCTCCGGTGACGAGACCGAGGCGGAGCGCATTTATCGCGACGTGCTGCCGGTGATCGTCTTCATCATGCAGTCGCTGGAGAGCCTGATCTGTTATGGCAAGCGCATCTACGGTGCGCGCGCCGGCGTCACTATCCACGATCGCGCCCCGGCCATGCGACCAACCGCGTTCGGCGAGACACTGGTTGCCGACCACGCCGCCACGCTGGGCCGTTTTTGCGGAGCCAGAGGTTAGGTCAAGGCCTGGTTCGACGGTGACGCCGCCGCGATCCGCAGCCATTCGACGCAACCGAGCAAGGCGACGCGATCGTCGAGGAGAAGATGCGCCTCGAACTCCGCCATGAACGGCATCATCCTGCCCTTGGCGCGGAAGGCGTTACGGAACGTATCGGTGCCGACGACCAGGGGAGCCAGGGCCCGGCAAACGCCGCCATAGAGATAGATGCCGCCATGCGGCAGGAATGTGAGAGCAAGGTCGCCGACGACGCGCCCGAGCAGGCGCAGGAAGAGATGGGCGGCCGCGACCGCCTGGTCGTCGGTGCCTGCCACCGCGGCCTTGCTGATCTCGGCGCTCGTCCTGACCCGACACGGCCGGCCGTCGCGGTTGCAGACCCAGGCATAGATTTCGCGCAATCCGTTGCCGGAAAGGGCTCGTTCGACCGAGGCGCGGCCGCGGCCCGCCGCCAGCGCGGTCTGGAGTTCGCATTCCTCCTCGCCCTCGATCGCCAGGGTCGTATGGCCGCATTCGGCAGCCGCGACATGGGGCGCGACGCCGAAGGCCGGCCAATAGCAGGCGGCGGCATTGAAGCCGGTGCCCGCCCCCAGAACCATCCGGGTAGCCTTTGGTGGCGCCGGCCTGGCCGACGCGAACACCGTCTGCGTCTGCAGCCGTTCGGGCGCGGTCAGGGCATATCCCAAAGCCTCGAAATCGTTCAGGAAACCGATGAAGGGCGCGCCGGTCAGCGTCTGCAGCCCGGTCCGGGCGATGGTCCAGTCGCGGTTCGTCAACTGGGCGCCGTCCGCTGTCGGAACCGCCGCGAGCGCGATGCAGCAGGCATCGAGGCGCCGCTGCCCGAGCCGAGCCAGATAGGTCTCGACGACGGCGTCGTAGCTGTCGAAATCATCATTGGCGAAGCTGTCCAGGCTCGATGAGACGAGCTGGCCGTCTTCGACCAGGCCCAGACGTGTATTCGTCCCGCCGATATCGGAAACCAGCGCGGTCATCGGATCGCGCTCATTGCCTCGCCGAACGCGTCGAGCATCTGGCTCGCCATGACGTCGCTCGCTTCTTTCTGCTCAGGAGCTGATCGGCTCGGCCCGGCCGGAACGCACCGACCGATAGGCCGCGTCGATCATCGCGAAGGCCTGGCGGCCGTCATCGAGCGTGACCGGCATGGCCCCGCCCTCCTTGAGGGCTTTGACGAAGGCCCAGGCGACATGCTCGTGGAAGACGCCGGTCTTGAAATGCGGCATCGTCGGCGAGGAGGCCCAGCTTCCGCCACCCGCCTCGCGGCGGAAAACCCTGAGGAATTCGCTCTCGCGCGTCGGGCGCGAGGCGATGTCGACGCCGCCGAGCAGGATGGTGCCTTCCGTGCCGTAGATCTCGATCGAGGTGTCTGCCGCGGCGAAAGCCCAGCTCGTCGTGACCTCGGCGATCATCCCATTCTCGTAACGGAAGATCGCCGCGGCGGTGTCCTCCACCGGTAAGCCGAAAGTGTCGGAGGAGGTCGTCGCAAAAGCGCTCTCCGGCATCCCGAACAGCCAGTGCAGGAAATCGGCGGCGTGCACGCCTTCGTCGAGCAAGGTGCCGCCGCCCGACTGCGCGGGATCGACGAACCAGCCCTTGCGGAAACTCGGATCGAAGCCGTGGCTGTGCCCATGCCGGATGCGCACCAGCGTGACGCGCCCGACGACACCCTCGCGCAGCAGGTCGGCGATCTCGTGGTTCACCGGGTCGAAGCGCTTCGGAAAGCTCTGCATGAAGCGGATGCCGGTCTCCGCGACGACGGCGGCGATGGCATCGCACTGCTCCATCGTGGCGCCGAGCGGCTTCTCGCACAGGACAGGCAACCCCTTCTCCGCAGCGGCGCGGACAAGCTCGGGGTGATTCACCGTCTCCGAACAGATCGCGACCGCATCGCTGCCGGAGAGCAGCGTGGCGAGATCGACGACCGCCGCAATGCCGTGCTGCCTGGCGAAGGCCTCCAGGCGCGCAGGGTCGGCGTCGAAGGCGCCCGCGATCGCGACGCCCTCGCTCGCCTGGAAGGCCTTCGTCCAGAAATTGGCGTGGTAGTGAGCGACCCCGAGGATCGCGATCCGCAGGCTCATCTCGGCTCCGTTGGTGCTGTGGGCGCTGCTGGCACGCGCTGCCCGGTTTGCGCCGCCCGATAGATCGCCTCGGCAACCTCGACCGAGCGCAGGCCCGCTTCGGCGGTGCCGTCTGCCGACACGAGGCCGCGGACGACGTCGAGCCAGTGGCGGTGATGGGCTTGCCCGAGCGGCGCATCCGCAAGCGGCGGGGAGACCCAGGCCTTCTCGCCGGTCAGATCGGGCGAGAAGATCGCGGCCGGGCCCCGCTCGGTGCGCAAGAAGACCGTGCCGGCGTCGCTGTAGAGTTCGAGCCGGAAACGGTCGCAGCCGGCGCGTTCGGTATAGCTCATCTCGTGGCTGGCGATCGCGCCATCCGCCAGGCCATAGGTCGCGGCGACGGTGTCCTCCAGCTCGGTGCGGACAATGCGGCCATCGGCCAGTCGCCGTTCCGGTCGCGCGGTCCGTGCGCGTGCCTCGACATCGCCGATCTCGCCGAACAAATGGCGGCAGAGGTCGATCCCGTGCACGCCGAGCTGCATCACGACCCCGCCCGAGACCTCGCCCGGCCGGAAGAACCAGTCGGCCCAGTCGGCGCCGGGCGTGGCGTTACGCAGCCGCAGCGAATGAACCGTGCCGAGCTTGCCACTCGCCAGCAATTCCCGCAGCCAGAGCACCTCCGGAAAGTAGCGGTGCATGAAGCTGACGCTCGGTGGCGCCGCAGACTGTGCCGCGGCCGCGAGGATCGTGCGGCATTGCGTGCTGTCGAGCGCCATCGGCTTTTGCAGCAGCACGGCCTTGCCGGCGGCGAGCGCATCGATGGCGATACGCTCATGGGTGTTGTCGGGCGAGGCGATGATGACGGCATCGATCGCGGGATCGTCGAGCACCGCCCGGTAATCAGTCTCGACGCGGGCGATGCCGAGTGCGGCGGCGCGCGCCTCGGTGGTTTCCCGTCGCCGCCCCACCAGAGCAGCGATCTCGGCCCCGCCCGCGGCCCGAAGGCCGCCGACATGGTAGTCGGCGATGAAGCCGGCGCCGATCAGCGCCACGGCGACCTTGTCCGACGGGGAGCGGCTCATGATGCCTCGCGCGAAGACGTCGGTTCAGGAGAGGTGAGTGGGACGGCCTCTCGATGAAGGCCGTCCCATCGGGAGATCAGGGCTTCCATCGGCCTTCGATCGCGACCAGAGCTGGATCCACTGCCTTCAGCGGGGCGGTGTAGGTGTAGTTCAGCACGTCGATGGGCTGGCCTGGGATGCGGTTGGTCGCCTTCAGGAAGCCGACGATCGCAGCCATGTCGTCGACATAGGCCTGATCCACCTTCGAGCCGAAGTTATAGTCGGCGAGCAGCGCCTCGTTCATCTCGACCGGCTGCTTCTGGGCGTCGGAGAAGATCTTGATCACCTCGGCCTTGTTGGCGGGATCGGCGACATAGGCCTGGGCCTTGAGCAGCACCTTGACCAGGGCGTTCGCCGCATTCGGGTTCTTGCGGACCCAGTCCTGCGAGGCGACCCAGATCGTGCGGTTGTTCGAAACCGCAGCGGCCTCGCCCTTGTTCTTGGCGAAATAGCTGGTCGTGCCGCTATGGACGACTCTAGCGCCCTGCTCCTTGACGGCGCGGTATGGGAAGGGCTCCCAGAACACCATGCCCTGGATCTCGTTGCTCGCCATTGCCGCCATCGCTTCCGGCGGGCCGAGATTGACGGTCTTGATCTTGCTTGCATCGAGGCCGTAGCGCTTTGCGACATTGTCGAGCAGTGCGCCGGAGGTCGAGCTGACCAGGAGGCCGAGCTTGACCTTGTAGAGGTCCTCCGGGTTCTCGACGCCGGCATCCTTGCGGACGACGATCTTCTCCAGCCCGTGGCTGACGGCGTTGGTGCCGAGGACGACCACCGGCACGCCGTTATGCGCCATCGAGACCGGCGGCAGGTTGCCCGGCGTCCAGAGCTGGATCTGGTCGGCGAGCAGCGCTTCGCCGGCAAGATTGCCCGAGGCGAAGGTCTTGAACTCGACGGTCTTGAAGCCGGCCTCGCTGAACCAGCCCTTCTCCTTCGCGACGATGTGGACGAGGAAGGGCAGGTCCGGCCCGATGCTGATCGAGAGCTTGTCGGTCTCGAGCTTCTGCGCCGCCGCCGGCAACAGGCCGGCCAAAGTCAGCAGCCCGGCGAACGTCGCGGTCCGCAAATACCTAGGAATTGCCGTCATTCGAACCTCCCCTTTTTTGGTGTTGGATAGTCGCCTCTAGCTGCCATGCCAGCGGCCGACCCAATGCCGGATCGCCACGCCGATGGCCGCGTCGGTCAGAAGATTGAGGGCGCCGATCAGCAGGATGCCGACGATGATCACGCCGACCGAGCCACCGGCATTGCGCTCGGCGATGATCATGTAGCCGAGCCCCCTGTCGGCCGCGATCAGCTCGGCGGCGACGAGCACGCCGAAGCTCAAGCCCCAGCCGATGCGCAGTCCCGTCGCCAGATCGGGCGCCGCCGCGGGAATCGCGACGCGAAGCAGCAGCGGCACGCCCGAAAGGCCCATGGTCTGGCCGGCGCGCAGCAGCATCGGGTCGACGCTGCGCATGCCCTGATAGGCGGCGGTGACGACCGGGAAGAAGGCGCCGAGGAAGATGATGAAGAACTTCGAGGGCTCGCCGAGACCAAACCAGATGATAGCGAGCGGAATCCAGGCGAGCGGTGGGATCGGCCGCAAGAGCTCAACCAGCGGGCTCACCACCAGACCGAAGCTTCGATACCAGCCGGCCAGTACCCCGACCACGACGCCGGCGAGCGCCCCGAGCGCAAAGCCGGAGAAGACCCGGGCCAGACTCCAGGACAGGTTCTCGCCAAGCTGCCGGGCGGTCAGGCGCTCGGTAGCGGCGGCGATGGCGAGCGACGGGCTCGGGAACACCGTGGGATCGATCAGGCCGGTACGTACTGCAGTTTCCCAGAACAGGATCACCGCCAACGTGCCGATGACGCCGAGCGCGAGATCGTTGCTGCGAAGGGCGTTCCCACTCATCGCCGCACCTGATCGAGATTGCCAGCCCAGGGCATCAGCAACCGCTCGAGCCCCGCGAGCCCGCTGGAGATCAGGAAGCCGAGCAGGCCGATCACCAGCATGCCGACAATGGTGATCTCGCTGCGATAGAAGGTGCGGGCTTCCATGATCAGGGCGCCCAGCCCCTGGATCGTTCCGATCATCTCGGCGCCGACGATGACCATGAAGCCGACGCCGAGCGCCATGCGGGCGCCGGCGAAGATGCGCGGCAGCGCCGCTGGCAGCACGACCTCGCGATAGAGTTCCGGGCCCTGCATCCCGAAGGAGCGCGCCGCCCGCACCAGCACGGGATCGACATAGCGGACGCCGGCGATGACGTTGGACAGCATGGTCCAGAAGCAGCCATAGCCGATCAGCACGACCTTGGTTAGCTCGCCCGCCCCGAACCAGACGATGACGAGTGGCAGCAGGCTCAGCGTCGCGACCGAGCGGCAGAACACGATCAGCGGCGCGCTCAGCTTGTCGAGCACCGGCAGGGCGCCGATCAGCAAGCCGAGCGGCACGGCGAGCAGGATGGCCGCAACATAGCCTTGCAGCACACGCCAGATCGTCACGCCCGTATGGGTCCAGAGCGAGACGCCGGTCGGAAAGCCGGTCAGCGACAATTCGACGAAGCCGCGGGCGATCTTGCTGGGTGGCGGGAACTGATAGGCCTTGAGCAGTCCATAGCCGACGGCGAACTCCCAAGCCGCGAGCAGCACGACGATGACCGCGAGCGAACTGGCGGCGCGGGCGAGCCGGGCGTTCATGACGACAGCTCGCTCCAGATCTCGTCGTAGAGCGCGTTGAAGGCCGGCTCGGTGCGCGAACGCGGGCGCGGCATCGGCACCTCGAAGATCCGCTGGATCCGCCCGGGATTGGGGGCGAGCAGCACGATGCGGTCCGAGAGCATCAGCGCTTCATCGATCGAATGGGTGACGAAGACCACGGTCTTGCGGCGCGCCTGCCAGATGCGCAGCAGCTCCTGCTGCAATTCGATGCGGGTCAATTCGTCGAGGGCGCCGAAGGGCTCGTCCATCAGCAGGATCTGCGGATCGAGCGCCAGTGCCCGGGCGATCGAGACGCGCTGCTGCATGCCGCCCGACATCTCGCGCGGATATTTGTTCGCCGCCGCCTCCAGCCCGACGAGGCGCAGCAATTCCAGGCTTCGCTCGCGGCGCTCCTCGCGCGGCAGGCCGGCCTTGCGGAAACCGAAGGAGACATTGCCGAGAGCGGTGAGCCAGGGAAACAGCGCATGCTGCTGGAAGACGACGCCCTGCCCCTGGCCGGGGCCGGTCACCGGCCGCTCGCCGATCGCGATCCGGCCGGAGGTCGCGGCGTCGAGGCCGGCGATGATGTTGAGGAGCGTGGTCTTGCCGCAGCCGCTGCGGCCGATCAGCGAGATGAACTCGTTCTCGGCGATGTCGAGGTCGATGCTGTCGAGGACCGTGAGCTCGCCGCCCTGGCGCGCCGCGAAGGCCTTGTGCACCGCCTCGATCCGGATGAACGGCGGCCGGGCCGACCGGCCCTGCTGCGGCGTCGCGTCCGGCTCGCGCATCGAGACATTGCCGGCACAGCTCATCGGCACTCCTCCCCCGGCCTTTAAGCCGGCCTTGAGGTCAGGCTAATGCAAGAGCACAAATTGTAAAGTGCAATTTGTATTTCAGTGCATATAATGCCGGCCACCGAGTCGGACCCGGTATCTGCGGTTGCAGCACGCTGGTGCCGATTGTATGCGGCCAAGGCACGTCGCCGGCGCCGCATCGGGAGGCTGTCGAGAGGGACCCATGCGCAACGGCTCGGCGAATATCGTCCTGAGGACGCTCCACGAGATGATCGAGCGGCTCGATGACGGAGCCCGCCTGCCCACCGTGCGGGACCTGATGAAGAAGCATCAGGTCAGCCAGGCGACGGTCCAGGAAGCGCTTGATCATCTGAAGAGCGAAGGCCTGCTGGTGTCGCAGGTTGGGCGCGGCACTTATGTGACCCGTGGAGGCCCGGCCCGAGCCGGCGAGAGCGATCACGGGAGCGGGCTCGACAGCCTTCTCATCCTGTCGAACGCCAGCATGAACGAGCGCTGCGCCCTCGTGCAGAACTATATCGTCGAGGAGATGTCGCGGCAGGATGCCAAGGTGGTGCAGATCTCCTACCACCACACCGAGCACCTGCTCGAAATCCTCAACTCGATCCCGAATTTCGACGCGGTCGTTTTGCAATCGCACTATGAAAGCATCCCGATCCGTCTGCTCCATTTGCTGCAGCAGAAGGCGAAGGCATTGGTCGTCGACGGTCACACAGTCTCCGGCGTCGACATCGACCGCATCGGCACCGACTGGGAGGACGCGCTCGAAATGGCGCTGCGCCAGCTCGTCGACCTCGGCCACCATTCCTTCGGTCTCATCTCGATCAACACCATGGCCCAGCCGATCCTGGCGGCGCGCCGCGCCTTCGGCCGCCATGCCGCGATCGAGCGGGGCCGTTTCAGCTTCCATCCGCCGATCGTGCTGGAACGGGTCCAGCATCCCAGCCACAGCGTGCTCGATGCCGTCGCCGAAACGCTGGCACCACTCCGGTCCGGCGATGGCCGGCTGCCGTTCACGGCGCTGCTGACGCTCGGCATCTCCGATACGCTGGGCGTCACCCAGGGCCTGCAGCGGCTCGGCATCGACTGGCCGAACGATCTGAGCGTGGTCGTGCTCGGCCATCGCGACGTGCCGAGCGAACATCTCGGCGTCATGACCATCGCGGGCAGCTCGCAGCGCAAGGCGGCCGAGAAACTGGTCGAGACGATCCGCCGCCGGATCGAGCAGCCGACGCTCTCGCCGCAGATCGTCTACCTGCATTGCGACCAGGTCGCGCGGGGCAGCACGGCCAGACCGAAGCACCCCTGACCTCCCTGCGAGAGGTACATTGCAATATATATTGAGCCGCGCTAGCGTGAACCCTCGATAAGAAAAAACCGCGGGTGGGAACGGCATGCTTGGCGAGCGCCTTCCGGAGAGACTGTCACCACTGGCTTCGCAGGCCGGGGTCAGGCCGTATTACGGCGACCTGCACAATCACTGCGGCATTTCGTACGGGCATGGTAGCCTCGAACAGGCGCTGAAGCGGGCGCGCCGGCAGCTCGATTTCGTCTCGGTTACCGGCCATGCCTATTGGCCCGACATGCCGGTCGACGACCCCAGCGTCGCCCATATCGTCGATTTCCACGTCAAGGGCTTCGCGCGGCTGGACAGGCTCTGGCCGGGTCACTTCGCCACGCTCGCAGCCGCCGACGAGCCCGGCCGCTTCACGGTCTTCCCCGGCTACGAGATCCATTCCTTCGCCCATGGCGACTACACGATCGTCTACCGCGACCTGACGCCGCGCCCGATCCTCAAGGCCGACACCCCGGCGGAGCTGAAGCCGATGCTGCAGGCCGAGGCCGGCGCGGGCGCCTTCGCCTTTCCGCATCATATCGGCTACCGGCTCGGCGCGCGCGGCATCAACTGGGCCTCGCTCGATCCAGAGCTGTCGCCGGTGCTGGAGATCGTCTCCATGCATGGCTGCTCCGAAACCTCGCTGATGGACCGGCCCTTCCTGCATTCGATGGGCCCGAGCGACGGCCACTCGACCGTGCGGCATGGCCTCAATCTCGGCCACCGCTTCGGCTTCTTGGGGAATACCGACCATCATAGCGGCTATCCCGGCTCCTACGGCCATGGCCGCTCTGTGGTCTATGCCGGCAGCAATGATCGCGGCACGCTCTGGGACGCGATCATGCAGCGGCGCACCGGCGCGCTGACCGGCGACAACGCCCATCTGTTCTTCGCGCTCGGCGGAGCGATGCCCGGCAGCGAGGTCGAAGCCGGCGCGGACCCTCTTCTCCACCTCGAAGCCGTCGCGCCGGGGCATATCGACTATATCGACGTCATCAGGAACGGCGCGCTGGTGCGGCGCGTCGTGCCGGAGCTGGAAGCGTCCCCGATCGGCGCCGACAGCGCGGAGCTCGAAACGATCCTCGTCCTGGAGCTTGGCTGGGGTTCGCGCGGCAAGCAGCACCGCTGGACCGGTTCGCTGCGGGTGGAAGGCGGCAAAATCCTCTCGGTCGAACCGCGCCTGCGCGGCAACGAAGTCGTCTCGCCGCTCGAAGGCGATGCCGATGGGCAGGACGAAGACGAGATCAAGCTCGACGGCAACCGGATCGGCTTCTCGATCACCGCATCGTCGAACCCGAACAACATGACGCCGGCCATGCAGGCGATCGCGGCGCGCGTGCGGCTGGGCAGCGATGCCCGTCTCGTGTTCGACGCCAACGGCCAGCGTTTCGAGGTGACCACGGCACGGCTGATGGATGGGGCGCTGGCGGGCAATCTCGGCCCGATCGACAGCCCGGCCTTCAGGCTCTTCCCGCTGCCCCGTCCGCATCAATGGCAATGGCAGGGCAGGATCGCGCTCGAACCGCTGCGCTCGGGAGACTGGGTCTATGCGCGCATGCGCCAGGCCAACGGGCAATGGGCCTGGGCCAGCCCGGTGTTCTGCCGGTGAAGGCGCGGACATAATGGAAGACCGTTAAGCTGACGGCAGACTGGCGTGAAACGGTTTCGCAGGGAGGATGACATGAGCTTCGACTTTCGCATGCCGCGACGCAATCTCCTGAAGGGGATGGGGGCCGCAGGACTCGGCGCCGCCTTGGGCACCGGAGGCATCCGGCCGCTCTACGCCAAGGGCGCCGCACCGATCACCATCGTGGTGAACCAGTCGCCCTGGTTCGCCAGCTTCCGCCGCACGGTCGAGGCCTATGAGGCGGCGACCGGCAACAAGGTCGAGCTCGACGTCAATCCCTTCGCCGGTTCGCTTGAGAAGCAGCGCAATTCGGTCCGCGCCCAGCGCGGGCAGTACGACATCCTGATCATGAACTCGGGCTGGTTCACCGAGATGTATGCCGGCGGCTTCCTCGATGCGATCACCGACATCGACCCCGGCTTCAAGCTTGATCCCGAGATCTACACGCTCGGCGACACCATCTATTACAACGCCCAGAAGAAGACGGTGACGGCCGACGGCAAGCTGATGTCGCTGCCGGTCTCGCCGCTGATCCCGTTGCTCTACTACCGCGGCGACCTCTACAAGCAGGCCGGGCTGTCGGCGCCCAAGACTTTCGCAGAACTCGAGGCGAATTCGGCCAAGTTCCACAAGCCGCCCGGCATGTACGGCATCGTCCAGCGCGGCGCGCGCGGGCCCCATACCGTCGCCTACGACTTCTACCCCTACCTCTACGGTTTCGGCGGCGGCATCTTCAAGGACCAGTCGGCCGGCGACTATTCGGTGACGCTGAATTCGCCCGAAGGGCGCGCAGCGCTCGACTATTATATCCGGATGGCGCGCACGGTCGGCCACCCCAAGACCGCGGCCTCCGACCAGGCCGAGGTGATCCAGGCGATGGTCACCGGCCATGCCGCGCATATCATGATGGTGATCGCCGCCTGGTCGCAGATGGACGATCCCAACAAGTCGGCCGTCGTCGACAAGATCGAGTTCGCGCCGCCGCCGTCGCAGCCGGGATTGCCGACCGCTCCGGGCCTCGGACATTGGCTCGCCGGCATCTCCCGCAATGTCCCGGATGACCGCAAGCGCGCGGCGGTCGAGTTCCTGCGCTGGTTCCAGACCAAGGACGCCCAGATGGAGACGGCGAAGGCCGGCGGCATCCCGGTCCATGCCGCCGTCTACAAGGATCCGATCGCCCAGGAGCGCAAATACCGCTGGATGAAGCCCCTGGCCGAGGCGCTGCCGCACGCGGTCAACATCTACCAGTTCCCCGAGGCCAACGACGTCATCGCCGTGCTCGAGATCGGGCTCAACCGGGCCGTGGCCGGCGAGATCACCAGCGTCGATGCCCTCAACGGCATGTCCGCCGAGATCCACAAGATCATGGAGAAGTATTCCTACAAGACCGGCGGGCTCCAGCCGCTCAAGTGACATCCGGGCGGCGAGGGGAACGAGGCATGGCGGGAGCTGTGGCAAAGGCCGGTGCGCAAGTCATCGACCGGCAGGTGGAGAATGCCGACCAGCGCCTCTGGCGCTGGCTGACGCTTGCGCCTGCTCTGGTGATGCTGCTGGCGCTCAGCATCATCCCGCTCGTCGGGCTGGTGGTCACCAGCTTCCAGAACATCGCCTGGGCCGAAGGCCGGGCAGTGCGTAGCTGGGCCGGGCTCGATCACTACCGGGCCCTGTTCAGCGACGCCCTGTTCGGCGCCGGCCTCTGGAACACCGGCCTGTTCGCGCTCGGGGCGGTGACCGGCCAGATGCTGCTCGGCTTCGCGCTCGCGCTCCTGGTCAGCAAGGTCAGCCGCGCCCGCGTCCTCTACCGGACCATTTTCATCCTGCCGATCCTGATCCCCGGCATCGTCATCGGCGCCATCTGGAAGCTGATGCTCAACTATGATTTCGGGCTGGCCAACCAGATCCTCGGCCTCGTCGGATTGGGACCAGTCGACTGGCTCGGCAATGGCCAGATCGCGCTGCTCTCGGTGATCATGGTCGACATCTGGCACTGGACGCCGTTCTGCTTCCTGCTCTTCCTGGCCGGGCTCGAATCCCTGCCGCAGGACGTCTACGAGGCCACCAAGATCGACGGCGCCAGCGCCTGGCAGGAATTGCTCTACGTCACCCTGCCATTGATGGTGCCGACCATCGTCGTCACCTTCGCCTTCCGCCTCGTCCTCGCCTTCAAGGTCTTCGACGAGGTCTATCTCCTGACCAAGGGCGGTCCCGGCACGGCGACGGAGGTCATCAGCTTCACGCTCTACCAGCGCTTCTTCACCGAGGATAAGGCGGGCTACGGCTCGGCGATGTCGGTCACGGTGATCTTCCTGGTCTGCCTGCTTTTGGTGGTGGCGCTGTCGGCGCGACGCCGCTCGGAGAGCCGGGCATGAGCGGCGGGTCACGCGCGTCCTCGGGCTGGCCGATCCACGCCGCCCTCCTCGTGAGTGCGGCAATCGTGCTGGTCCCGGTGATCTGGACGGTCGCCGCCGGATTCCGCACCCAGATCTCGCTGCTGATGGGCCAGGTGACCTTCTCGCCGGTGCTCTTCAACTTCGACGAGGTGCTGTTCTCCAAGACCTCGGAATTCCTGGTCAATTATCGCAACTCGATCATCGTCGGCGTCGCCAGCACCCTGCTCTGCGTCGCCGCCGCGACGCTGGCCACCTTCTCGCTCAACCGCACGCGCTGGCGCCGCTGGGTCGTGCAGGTCTTCCTCGCCTGGACACTGATCTTCCACATGATCCCGCCGGTCGCGCTCGCCAGCGCCTGGTTCACCATGCTGCGCAGCGTCGGACTGGAGAACAGCTTCACCGGTCTGATCCTGGCGCATGCGACCCTCAATCTGCCGATGGCGATCTGGCTGATGAGCGTCTTCGTGCGCGAGGTGCCGAAGGAACTCGAAGAGGCCGCTTTGATGGACGGCGCGACCACGCCGGTCCTGCTCTGGAACGTCGTGCTGCCGGTGATCGCGCCCGGGCTCGCGGCAACGTCCGTCCTGACCTTCGTCTTCTCCTGGAACGAGTTCGCGGTCTCGCTGGCGCTGAGCATGAAGCAGACCGCGACCGTCCCCGTCGCGATCGCCAAGTTCGCCCAGGAATTCGAGATTCAGTACACGCAGATGGCGGCCAGCGCCGGCCTTGCCATGCTGCCTGCCCTGATCGTGATGCTCTTCGCCCAACGCTACATCGTCAAGGGCCTCACCCAAGGCGCCGTGAAATAGCGCCCTGAGCAAAGCTGAGCCGGGAGAACACTGTGAAGGCCGTATTCGTCCTCTTCGATTCGCTGAACCGCCACATGCTCGGCTGCTATGGCGGCAAGCGTGTACCGACGCCGAATTTTGACCGGCTGGCGCGCCGCTCGGTGACCTTCGACCAGCATTATGTCGGCAGCCTGCCCTGCATGCCGGCGCGGCGCGACATGCTGACCGGACGACTGACCTTCCTTCACCGCAGCTGGGGCCCGCTCGAACCCTTCGACAACGCCTTCCCGGAGATCCTACACAAGGAGACGGGGACCTATAGCCACCTCGTCACCGACCATTTCCACTATTGGGAAGACGGCGGGGCCACCTATCATAACCGCTACGATTCCTACGAGTTCGTGCGCGGCCAGGAGGGCGATCGCTGGAAGGCGATGGTGCAGCCGCATTGGGAACGGTTGCGCGAGAAGTACCATGCGCGTCAGTTCAGCGACGCCCGCCGCAGCTATTTCGGCCAGAACATCATCAATCGCGAGTTCATCAAGGCGGAGGAGGACTTTCCTTCGGTGCGCTGCTTCGCCGAGGGCTTCGACTTCCTCGAGCGCAACAAGGACGCCGACAACTGGCTGCTGCAGATCGAGACCTTCGATCCGCACGAGCCTTTCACCGCCCCGGCCCGCTTCAAGGAGGCCTTCGACACCGGCTGGAACGGCCCGATCCGCGACTGGCCGCGCTATGGCCGGGTCGATGAATTGTCGGCGGAATGCGAGGAGCTGCGCGCCAACTACTACGCCGTCGTGGCGATGTGCGACGACCTGCTCGGCCAGCTGCTCGACTGGTTCGACGCGAACGACATGTGGAAGGACACCGCGCTCGTCGTCACCACCGACCATGGCTTCCTGCTCGGCGAGCACGATTTCTGGGCCAAGAACCGGATGAACCTCTATGAGGAGGTCGCCCATATCCCGCTCTTCCTGCACGATCCCCGCCACCCGGAGCGCGCCGGCACGCGCTCGCAGGCGCTGACCCAGTCGATCGACCTCGCGCCGACCTTCCTCGATTTGTTCGGCGCCACGCCCCCGGCCGAGAACGAGGGCATCTCGCTCTGCCGGATGGCCGATGGCACCGCGCTGCGCGACGGCCTGCTGTTCGGCTATTTTGGCGGCGCGGTGAACGTCGCCGACGGGCGCTACACCTATCACCGCTTCCCGGAGGACCTGTCGAAGCAGGAACTCTACCAGTACACGTTGATGCCGACGCACATCTTCTCGCCATTCTCCACGGAGGAGTTGGCGGGGACGACGATCTCGCCGCCGCTCGGCTTCACCAAGGGCGCGAACCTGCTGAAGGTGCCGGTGATCGAACGCTCGCCGATGTACAACAACTACGGCCCGGGCGGGCTGCTGGAATCCGAGACGCGCCTCTACGACCTCCAGGGCGACCCCGGTCAGGAAGCGCCCCTCAGCGATGCGGCCACCGAGTCGCGGCTCACGGCGCTGATGCGACGCCTGATGAAGGCCAATGGCGCGCCGCCGGAGGCTTTCACCCGCATCGACATTGATCCGGGCGCGGCCGATTGACGATGCGCAAGCCGGCGACCTTCCCGCGCCATCTCGCTGCCGATCCCCGGCAGTTCGCCAGCGTGCGCCGCATCGTCCTCGCCGAGGGACCTGAGGCCGGCATCGAGACGCTGGCCTTCTCGACCGGGGGCGGGCTCGATTTCTGGGTCACCGCCGGGCGGCTGATGGATATTGGGACCCTGTCCTGGCGCGGCATCCAGCTTGGCTGGCAGAGTCCGGCAGGCCTGCGCCGCCCCGACACCGGTCCGGCCGACCGGGAACGCCGCTTCAGCACGGCCTTCGGCGGCTTCCTCAACACCTGCGGCTTCGACCATGTCCGCCAGCCCGCCGATGGGCGCCCTCTGCACGGCTCCGCCCCGTTCACACCGGCGCGCCTCACCGCCTATGGCGAGGATTGGGACGCGGCTGTGCCAGTGCTGTTCTGCGAGGGCGAGGCGCTGTGCTGGGCCCATGGCGGCTTCGGCTATCGCTTGCGGCGGCGGATCGAGGCACCGATCGGCGGCAGCTCGCTCAGCCTGCGAGACCAGGTGACGGTGATCGGCGCCGAGCCCGCCCCGATCATGGCGCTGTACCATTTCAACCTCGGCTATCCGATGATCGAGGGCAGCATGATCGAGCTCGATGGCGAATGCCTGGCGGGCCCGCTCAACATCCCCGAAGACGCGATGGTACGAGCCTCATTGCATCCCGCAACGAGTGCGCAGGCGAGCTGCAGTGTGCGCGGCGAGGCTGCGACCATCGCCTTTCACTGGAACACGGTCGAACTGCCCTGGCTGCAGCTCTGGCGCGATTTGCGGCCGGGCGCCGGCGTGATGTCGATCGAGCCCTGCTCGATCGGGCGCCTTGACGACGGGCGCAACGCCCCCTCGCCTCTGCTCAAGCCGGGCAGCAGCCGCGTCTTCGCCATTGACATCGGCGTAGCCGACCCCGGCGGGGCGTGAAGCCCCCCTCAATCGCGCGCGTGGATGCTCTTCCAGATCGACAATGGCGTCGCCGGCATGTCGAGATGGCGCACGCCATGCGGCGCGAGCGCATCGACCACCGCGTTCATCACCGAGGGCAGCGATCCCGCGCAGCCGGCCTCGCCGCAGCCCTTGGCGCCGACCCGATTGGTGGCTGTCGGCACGCCCCGGCTGATGAAGGAGAAGAACGGCACGTCCGCGGCACGCGGCAGCGCATAGTCCATGAAGGAGCCGGTCATCAGCTGGCCGGCCTCGTCATAGGCCGTCATCTCGTAGAGCGCCTGGCCGATGCCTTGGACGACGCCGCCATGCAATTGCCCCTCGACGATCATCGGGTTCACCACGATGCCGAAGTCGTTGACCATGACATAGCTCGCGATCAGGGCCTGCCCGGTCTCAGGGTCGATCTCGACCTCGGCGATATGACAGCCATTCGGATAGGCTGACGGCGCCGCCTTGAAGACGTGGTCGACATCAAGCGTCTTGGGCAAGTCGGCAGGAAGGGATGCTGCCGTCCGCAGCCGCTCGGCGAGTTCCATGATGCCGATGGTGCGGTCGGTTCCTGCGATCCTGAAACGCCCACCCGCGAACTCGATATCGACCGCGGCCGCTTCCAGAAAATGGGCGGCGAGCAGCTTGCCCTTCTCGACGACGAGTTCGCTCGCCTCGATGATCGCCGACCCGCTCGCCATCACCGATTTGGATCCGCCAGTGCCGCCACCGGCGATCAGGCGGTCGCTGTCGCCCTGGACCAGGCGAATCTTCTCGAACGGTACGCCAAGCTGGCTCGACAGGATTTGGGCGAAGGGCGTCCAGTGTCCCTGGCCGTAGTCGAGCGTCCCGGTGACGATGGTGACACTGCCATCGGCCTCGAAATGCAGGCCGCCCATCTCGTTGGTCGGCGGCGCGGTGACCTCGAGATAGCAGCCGATGCCGCGGCCGCGCAGCTTGCCCGCCTTGCGACTCCGGCGCAGGCGTGCCGGATAGCCCTTCCAGTCGGCGGCTTCGAGAGCCTGTGCGAACAGGGTCGGGAAATCGCCGCTGTCATAGACCGTCCCGATCGGCGTCGCCCAGGGTAATTGTGCCGGCTTGATCAGGTTGCGCCGCCTGAGTTCGGCGCTGTCGATCCCCATCTCCCGGGCGGCAGTGTCGATCAGCCGCTCCATGAAATAATTGCCCTCGGGCCGTCCGGCGCCGCGATAGGCGCCGATCGGCGGGGTGTTGGTGACGGCGCATTTCGCCTGCACCTCGACCAGCGGCGTGCGGTACATGCCGACGCTGTTCTTGCCGATATTCAAGGTCGCCATCATCGGCCCGACCGGCGAGAGATAGCCGCCCATATTGCCGATGCCGGTGAAGCGCGTGGCCAGGAAGCGGCCGCGCGCATCGAGCGCGAGTTCGGCTTCAAAGACCATGTCGCGGCCGTGATGGTCGGAGACGAAGCTCTCCGAGCGCTGGTCGGTCCATTTCACCGGCTTCTTCAGCAGGCGGGCCGCATGCAGCAGCGCGACGTGCTCGGGGAAGACCGAACCCTTCATGCCGAAGGAGCCGCCGACATGGCCGGTCACCAGCCGCATCTTCGCGGCCGGAACACCCATCGCCGCGGCGAGATTGTTGCGCAGACCGAAGACGCCCTGGCTCGGGGCATGCAGCGTATAGCGGCCGGCCTTGCGGTCGTAGCTGGCGATGGCCGAGCGCGGCTCGATCGGGTTCACCACGACGCGGTTGTTGACGATCCGGAGCTTCGTGACATGAGCCGCCGCGGCGAAGGCGGCGGCGACCTTTGCGGCATCGCCGGACTGGTAGTCGAGGACGAGGTTGCCCGGCACCTCGTCATAGAGAAGCGGCGCGTCCGGAGCGAGCGCCTCTTCGCCCGAGATGACGGCGGGCAGGACGTCGATGTCGAGCCCGACCGCCTCGGCGGCATCGCGGGCCTGGACTGCCGTGCGGGCGACGACCACCGCCACGGGATCGCCGACGAAGCGGACCTTGTCGGTCGCCAGCGCCATGCGCAGCGGCTTGCGGATCGGCGTTCCGTCGCGATTGGGCAGGTCGATCTGGCAGCGCAGCGGGCCATAGCCCTGCCCGTCGAGATCGGCGCCCGTATAGATTGCCACCACGCCCTTCATCGCCTGCGCGGCGGAGAGATCGATGCCATTGAGCACGCCATGCGCATGCGGGCTGCGGACGAAAGCGGCGTAGAGCTGCCCCTCCAGCGCCAGATCGTCGGTATAGCGCCCCTCGCCGCGCAGCAGGATCGGGTCTTCCTTGCGTGGAACCGGCTGGCCGATTCCGAACGACGCCGAGGAAAGCTCGGCGGGAGCTGTGCGCATGTTCATGGCGGGGCACCATGGTGGAGGATTGGCCGGACCGGCCAGCAATCCTGCTTCGGAGAGCAGGACGATTACCTGCTTGATGTCACATGGAAGGCGTCGTGGTTGTCAAATGCGCTCGCGTCGGGGCCGACCCGCGTCGAGCGGTCAGTAATGGAAGGTCCAGAGCAGGCTTTCGCTCAGGCCCTTCAGCGCCTCGACCGCATCCGGACGTTCGCGCGCCAGCGTGGTGATCAGCGCGTCGGCCACTGCGAAGGCGGCTGCCGGCGAATTCGGCAGGAAGCTGTTGCGGGCAGGGGCGAAGAAGGTCATGTCGGCCAGCGGCACCAAGGGCGAAGACGGCCCGTCGGTCAGGGCGATCAGGACAGCGCCACGCTTCTTGGCGAATTTGGCGAGTTCCAGCGTCGCGCGCGAATAGCGCGGCAGCGAGATCGCGATCACGACATCCTCCGGCCCGGCCGAGAGCATGTGGCGGACGGCACGCTCCGGCCCGCCGCGCGACGAGGCGAAGACGACGTCGGCGTCGAGGTAGAGCGCGAGCCCGTCCTCCAGGAAGGCGCCCACATAATGGCTGGCGCCGGAGCCGACGATGAAGATCCGGCGTGCCTTCAACATCAGGGCGATGGCGCGGTTGACCGTCCGCTCCTCCAGTGTCGCGATCGCCTCGTCAAGATTGGCGGCCTCGCCCTTCAGCGTCGCCGCCATGGTGGCGAAGACCGAGCCGGCCGCTGCGCGCGCATCGGCGAGACCTTCGACCGGTGCGAGCGCGACCTTCAACGCCGTCGACAAGGCGGCGCGGAAGTCGCCATAATTGCGGTAGCCCAACGCCCGGACGAAGCGGGTCACGGTCGCGGTCGAGGTGCCGCTTTTCTCGGCCAGGCCCTCGATCGTCACCGTCGCGGAATCGAGCGGGCTCTGCAGGACGAAATCAGCCGCCTTGCGGTGGCCATCGCTCAGCGAGGGGTAGACCTGGGCGATCCGGTTGGCGAGATCCGTCGTCGGCTTCAGGGCGCGTGACATGGCTCTTCCGGTGATTGACGTCGGATCATTTTCATGTTTGCTACCGCGTGAAAATAAAGCTGTCAAAACCATCAGCTACGGGAACGGAGACCGACCGATGCGTCAGCGCGCATTTATCACCCTTCTACTCAGCGCCAGTGTGCTCAGTGCTCCTGCCATGGCGCAGACCCTGCGCATCGCGCTCGCCTCCGAGCCGACCGCGGTCGATCCGCATTATCATGACCTCACGCCCAACAATGCGCTCGCCCAGCACATCTTCGACAGCCTCGTGCTGCAGGACGAGAAGCAGGCGTTGCAGCCCGGTCTCGCCACCTCCTGGGAGAATGACGGCAAGAACCGCTGGACCTTCAAGCTGCGCCAGGGCGTCAAGTTCAGCAATGGCGAGCCCTTCGGCTCGCAGGACGTCGTCTTCACCTTCTGCCGCACGCTGAAGAACGAGACCAAGGTCTCCGGCTCCTTCGCCGACATCACCGGCAACTTCGCCAAGGTCGAGACGCCGGATGCCGGCACCCTCGTGATCGAGACCAAGGAGCCGGAGCCGCTGCTGCCGACCCTGCTTTCTGGTCTGCCGATCCTGTCCGCCTCGATCGTCCAGCACGGCGCTATCAGCTACGACATCGAGAAGAGCTGTGGCGTGACCGGCGCCTGGCCGGCCGTCAACAACTTCAATGACGGCTCGATGGCGATCGGCACCGGCCCGTACAAGTTGAAATCCTATGTCCGCGGCTCGGCGATCGAGCTCGAGCGCAACCCGACCTATTGGGGCCAGGCCGAGCCTTGGACGAACGTTCGCTTCGTGCCGGTGACCAATGCCGGCCCGCGCCTCGCCGGCCTGCTCGCCGGCGACTACGACGTGATCGAGAACCCCGCCGCGCGCGACCTCGGCCGGATCAAGAGCGACAAGCGCTTCGGCTCGGTCATCACGCCCTCGACACGGGTGATCTATTTCCAGCTCGACGTCGGTCGCGACCAGAGCCCCTTCGTCAAGGCACCCGACGGCAAGAACCCGCTGAAGGATGCGCGTGTCCGCAAGGCGATGTCGCTCGCCATCGACCGCGAGGCCATCGTCAAGCGCATCATGGACGGCGCTGCCGAGCCGGCCTACCAGTATCTGCCGACCGGCATGTTCGGCACGCTGGCGAACCCGCCTAAACTCGCCTACGACCCGGCTGCCGCCAAGAAGCTGCTTGCCGAGGCCGGTTATCCCAACGGCTTCCAGCTGACGCTGTCAGCGACGAACGACCGTTACATCAATGACAGCCAGATCACCCAGGCCGTCGCGCAGTACCTGACCCAGATCGGCATCAAGACCGAAGTCGATGCGATGACGCGCGCGATCTATTTCCCGCGCCGCGCCAAGAAGGAATTCAGCGTCGCGCTCGGCGGCTGGGGCTCCGCCACCGGCGAGGCCGCGTCTTTCCTGCGCCAGTGGCCGCCGACCCCGAACGAAACCAAGACGCTCGGCGGCTCGAACTATGGCGACTACAAGAACGACGAATTCGACAAGGTGATCCGCGCCGCGGTCACGACTCTCGACGACAAGAAGCGCGCCGAACTGCTGCAGCAGGGGATGACGCTGGTCCTCAATGACGGAGCCTTCATCCCGCTTCATTTCGAAAGCGGCATCTGGGCCTTCAAGTCAGAGCTCCAGGTCGCTGGCCGTGCTGACCAGTTCATGCTCGCCATGTCGGTGAAGCCGGCGAAGTAACGCCGGCCGTAACCCCACCGAGGTTCGGCGCATGACCGCCTTCGTCCTGCAGCGGCTGATCCAGAGCGTGCTCGTGCTGCTCGCGGTCTCGGTCGTGGTCTTCCTTGCCGTCTATGGCATCGGAGACCCGATCGAACTCCTGGTCTCGCCTTCGGCCAGTGCGGCCGAGCGCGAGGCGCTGATCCGCCGCCTCGGGCTCGATCTACCGGTCTGGCAGCAATACCTGACCTTCATGGCCAATGCGCTGAAGGGCGATCTCGGCCGCTCCTTCGTGCATGGCGTCCCCGCGCTGCAATTGATCCTGCAACGTTTGCCGGCGACCTTCGAACTGGTGCTGCTGGCGATGACCCTGGCGCTCGTCGCCGGCATCCCGCTCGGGCTGATGGCGGGCCTCAATCCCGACAGCCGGAGCGCCCGCATCGTCATGGCCAGCACCGTGCTCGGCTTCTCGTTGCCGAGCTTCTGGAAGGGCATGATGCTGATCCTGCTCTTCGCGGTCTGGCTCGGCTGGCTGCCGACCGCCGGACGCGGCGAGACGGTCTCGTTCCTCGGCATCCAGACCAGCCTTTTGACCTTGGATGGGTTGCAGCACATCGCCTTGCCCGCGCTCAACCTGGCGATCCCGAACCTTGCTCTGATCATCCGGCTCGTCGCGGCCGGCACCACCGAGACGATGACGCTGGACTATGTGAAATACGCGCGCGCCAAGGGCGTCCGGCCCAGGCGCATCGTCAACCGGCACATCCTGCGCAACATCCTGATCCCGGTCGTCACCGTGGTCGGCGTCGAGTTCGGCAGCCTTGTCGCCTTCTCGACCATCACCGAGACGGTCTTCGCCTGGCCGGGCATGGGCAAGCTGCTGATCGACTCGGTCTATCAGCTCGACCGGCCGGTCGTCGTCGCCTATGTGCTCTTGGCGACGCTGCTCTTCGTCACCGTCAACTTCCTGGTCGACGTGCTCTATGCCGCGCTCGACCCGCGGGTGAAGTTGGCCGGAGAGCAGGCATGAGCCTCGACGCCCCCCGCCTCGCCGGCCCGATCCAGGCCGACACGCCCCTGCGCGAAAAGGTGCTGCGCCATCTGCGCAACCGCCCGACCACGCGCGGGGCGGCGATCCTGCTCGGGATCATGGTGCTGCTGGCTCTGCTCGCCCCGGTGATCGCGCCGCAGAACCCGCATGACCTCGCCTCGCTCAGCGTGATGGACAACCGGCTGGCCCCGGGCGAGCAGGGCATGAGCGGCTTCACCTTCTGGCTCGGCAGCGACGCACAGGGCCGCGACATGCTGAGCGCCATCCTCTACGGCCTGCGCACCAGCCTGCTCGTCGGTCTCGCCTCGACGATCGGCGCGCTCTCGATCGGCATCCTCGCCGGGCTCGCCGCAGCGCAGTTCGGCGGCGTGGTCGACGCGATCATCATGCGCATCGTCGACTTCATGCTCGGCTTCCCCTCGATCCTGGTCGCGCTGGTGCTGCTCGCCTCGATCGGGCGCGGCGTCGACAAGGTCATCCTCGCCATCGTGCTGGTGCAATGGGCGCAATATGCCCGCCTGATGCGGGCGGCGGCGCTGGTCGAGCGACGCAAGGAATATATCGAGGCCGCCGTGAATTTCGGCCTGCCGACCCGTCACATCATGCTGGCGCATCTCTTGCCGAACTCGGTCGGTGCCGTGCTCGTCGTCGCCTCAATCAGCATCGCCTCGGCGATCACGCTGGAAGCGACGCTATCCTTCCTCGGCGTCGGCGTGCCGGTGACGCAGCCCTCGCTCGGCCTGCTGATCGCCAACGGCTTCGAATTCCTGCTCTCCGGCGAATACTGGATCGCCGTCTTCCCCGGCATCGCGCTCGTGCTCCTGATCATGTCGCTCAATCTCGTCGGCGATCGCCTGCGCCGCAGCTTCAACGTGCGCGCATGAGCGAGGCCCCTCTCCTTTCCGTGCGCGGCCTCAAGACCGTGTTCCATGCCCAGGACGGCGCCTGGCCGGCGGTCGACGGCGTCGACTTCAGCGTCGCCAAGGGCGAGGTGCTCGGCCTCGTCGGCGAATCCGGCTCGGGCAAGTCGGTGACCGGCTTCTCGCTGGTGCAATTGATCGACCCGCCGGGCGAGGTTGTCGCCGGCGAGGTGCTATTCAACGGCGACGACCTGCGCGCGGCATCGCAGGAGCGCCTGCGCCAACTGCGCGGCGACCGGATCGCGATGATCTTCCAGGACCCGCTGATGACGCTGAACCCGGTGCTCAGCATCGGCGAGCAGATGAGCGAGGCGATTCTCGAACATCGCAACTGTAGCCGGCAGGAGGCGCTCGCCAAGGCCGCCAAGGCGCTGGCGCGGGTCGGCATCTCCTCGCCGGAAGCCCGCCTGAAGCAGTACCCGCACGAATTCTCCGGCGGCATGCGCCAGCGCGTCGCGATCGCGACCGCGCTGCTCAACGATCCCGACCTGATCATCGCCGACGAGCCGACCACGGCGCTCGACGTCACTATCCAGGCGCAAATCCTCTATGAGGTCCAGAAACTCTCGCGCGAGAGCGGCGCCGCGGTGATCTGGATCACCCATGACCTCGCCGTCGTCGCCGAGCTCGCCGACCGGGTGGCGGTGATGTATGCCGGCCGCATCGTCGAGATCGGCGAGGTCGAGACCGTGCTCGACCGGCCGCGTCATCCCTATACGCTCGGCCTCCTCAGCTCTTCCGCGACCATGGTCGAGCCCGGCGAGCGCCTGCACCAGATCGACGGCATGGCGCCGCGTATCGACTCGCGCCCTTCCGGCTGCCCGTTCCGGCCACGCTGCGAGCGGGCCTTGCCGGTCTGCGCCGACGCCGATCCGCAACCGCAGGCCCATGACGGCCGCACCTTGCGTTGCCACAACCCCGTGCCGGATCAGGTGGCGGCATGAGCAAGACCCTGTTCGAGCTGCGCGGCGTCCGCAAATATTTCCGCGGCAAGGCCAATATGGCCGAGCGCATCCTGACCGCGATCGGCCGGCATGCACCGCCCTCGACGCTGAAGGCGGTCGACGGCGTCGATCTCAGCGTCCGCAAGGGCGAGGTGCTCGGCCTCGTCGGCGAATCCGGCTGCGGCAAGTCGACTTTGGCGCGCATCGCCACCGGCATCCTGCCGCCGACTGAAGGCGAGGTCTTCTACAAAGGCCGCTCGGCCGCAGCGCTGAAGGGCAAGGACCGGCTCGATTATCTGCTGAAGGTGCAGATGATCTTCCAGGACCCTTACGCGTCGCTCGATCCGCGCATGCGGGTGAGCCGCATCGTCGGCGAGGCGCTTTCGGTCCACAAGCTGGTGCCGAAGGCGGAAATCGACGGCGCGGTCGACCGGGCGCTCAGCGAGGTCGGGCTCGATCTCGCCTATCGCGAGCGCTACCCGCACCAGTTCTCCGGCGGCCAGCGCCAGCGCATCGGCATCGCCCGGGCGCTGGCGGTGAAGCCCGATTTCCTGGTCTGCGACGAGCCGGTCTCGGCCCTCGACGTCTCGATCCAGGCGCAGGTGATCAACCTGTTCATGGATGTGCGCGAGCGGCACGGGCTGACCTACCTCTTCGTCAGCCATGACCTCGGCCTCGTCCGCCATATCAGCGACCGCGTCGCGATCATGTATCTCGGCCGCATCGTCGAGATCGGCAGCGCGACCGCGATCTTCGCCGAGCCGGCGCACCCCTATAGCGCAGCCCTGATCAAGGCGATCCCCTCGGCGGCGCGGCGCAAGAGCAGCTTCCAGCCGCTCAAGGGCGAGCTGCCCTCGCCACTGGCGCCGCCCCCCGGCTGCCCGTTCCACCCGCGCTGCGAGCACGCCATGGCGATCTGCCGCGAGGTCCGTCCGGACCTCACGGAGATCGCGCCCGGCCGCAGCGCCGCCTGCCACCTGCACACGACAGCGAAAGCCGCATGAGCACGACGCTTACTCTCGATCCGCCGCAGGGCCGCAGCACCCTGCCCTTCATCGACGCCCACCATCCGCAGCGCCCGCTGGAGGTGAATGTCTACAGACCGGCCTCGCACGGCCCGCAGGATGAGGTCGTCTTTGTCCAGCATGGCATGCTGCGTAATGGCGATGACTACCGCGACTTCTGGATCGAGGCCGCCGAGAAGCACAACCTGCTGATCGTCGCCCCGACCTTCGGTAATGAACATTTCCCCAAGGCCGAGGGCTACAATAACGGCCTGATCGTCGGCGAGGACGGCGCCATCGCCGCGTCCGAAGACTGGTTGTATTCCGTCCCCGCTCGCGTATTGGCGGCTTTGCGCACGGCCGGTGTCACCCGGCGCGACAAGGTCAAGCTGTTCGGCCATTCCGCCGGCGGCCAGTTCGTTCACCGGCTGCTGGCAACGCAGGCCGAGACGCCCTTCGAGACCGCCTTCGCCGCTAATTCCGGCTGGTACACGCTGCCGACACTGGAGCGGTGCTTTCCGGAAGGACTCGGCGGGCTCGGCCTCGGCGAGGCAGAACTGGCGCGCTGGCTGGCCTGGCCGATGGTGATCTTCGCCGGCGACCAGGACATCGTCACCAGCGATCCCAACCTGCCGGCGCAAGCAGAGGCACTGGCGCAGGGGCCGATGCGCTATGCCCGCGCCCATTTCATGCTCGACTTCGCCAAGGCGGAAGCGGCCAGGCGCGGCCTGCCCTGCAACTGGACGCTGCTCACCGTGCCCGGCATCGGCCATGACGGGGCGGCGATGTCGCGCGCCGCCGCAGCCTGGTGGTACGAGGGCCGGATCCCGTCGGTGGAAGAGCTGAAGCCGGAGGTGACAGCCGTCGCCTGAGGCTCGACCGGCCAGGTCCGATCTGCGACATCTCCCTTGAGAGCATGGCGGGAGGCCGTTCGCGATGAAGCTGTTGCTTGCGGGTGCGACCGGTCTGGTCGGCGGCCATGTGCTGGCGCAGGCGCTCGCCGATCCGCGCATCGATGCGGTGGTCGCGCCCGTGCGCCGCGCCCTGCCGCCTCATCCGAAGCTGCTCGCGCCGACCATCGACTTCGAGGCACTGCCCGAGGACGCGCCGTGGTGGGCGGCCGATGCGGCGATCTCAGCGCTCGGCACGACCATCGGCAAGGCCGGCTCGCAGGAGGCTTTCCGGCGGGTCGATCACACCTACCAGCTCGCCGTCGCCCGGCTCGCCAGCCGGCACGGTACCCCGAGCTTCGTCCTGAACTCGGCGCTCGGCGCCGATCCGGCCTCGCGCTTCTTCTATAACCGGGTGAAGGGTGAGCTGGAGCGCGATCTCGCCGGGCTCGACTTCACTTCGCTCACCTTTGTCAGGCCGGGCCTGATCGGCGGCGAGCGCAGCGAGAGCCGCCCGGCCGAACGGGCCGCACTCGTCCTGCTCGGCGTCCTCGGCCCGGTGCTGCCGCGCGCCTGGCGCATCAATCCGGCTGCGCGCATCGCCGCTGCCATGATCGAGGCCGCCATCGCCGGCAGGCCGGGGACGCATGTCGTCACCTCGGCAGAACTCGTCTGAACGAAACCGGGCGATGACGACTACGGAACGACAGGTCGATGTGATCGTGCTCGGGGCCGGCATCGTCGGCGTCAGCACGGCTCTCCATCTGCAGGAGCGCGGCCGTAATGTGCTGCTGGTCGACCGCGGCGAGCCCGGGGCCGAGACCAGCCATGGCAATGCCGGGCTGATCGAGCGCGCCTCGGTCATTCCCTATGCCTTCCCGCGCAGCCTTGCGACGCTTCTCAGCTTCGCCTCGAACCGCTCGATCGCGATGCGCTATCGGCCCGCGACCCTGCTGCGGATGGCGCCCTGGCTGGCGCGCTATTGGTGGAACTCGGCGCCCGACCGGCTCGACCGCCTGGGGCGCGCCATCCTGCCGCTGATCGAGCGCTGCATCGACGAGCACCGGCACTGGACCGAAGCAGCCGGGACCGAGGCGCTGATGCGTGGCGAAGGCTGGATCGAGCTCTATCGCACACGCTGCGGCTTCCAGGATGCCGCGAATGCCGCGAGAGAGCTGGCTTCCTACAATCTCGCCCACGATCTGCTCGACGAAGCCGCATTGCGGGCGCGCGAGCCTGGATTGCTGTCGGGCATCATCGCCGGGGCCGTGCATTGGCGCGATCCGGTGACCGTGAGCGATCCGGGAGCGGTGACCCGCGCCTATGCCGCCCTTTTCAGCGTGCGCGGTGGCCAGTTTCTCCATACCGACGCCAGCGCTCTTCATCATGACGGTTCCGGCTGGCGCCTGCCGGTCGGCTCCGAGACTTGGCGAGCCACCGAAGCCGTCATTGCACTGGGCCCGTGGTCGAACGATCTCTGCGCACGGCTCGGCTATCGCTTTCCGCTCGGCTTCAAGCGCGGCTACCACATGCATTACGCAACCGCGGATGGCGCCATTCCACAGCACCCGCTCTGCGACGTTCAGGCCGGCTTCGTGCTGACCCCGATGGCGCGCGGCATCCGCCTGACCACCGGCATAGAGCTTGCCGCGCGCGACGCTCCGTCCGATTCCTGGCAGCTCGACCAGGCCGAACGCGTCGCCCGCCGGATCATGCCGCTGGGCGAGCGCCTCGACGCCGAACCCTGGCGCGGCGCTCGGCCCTGCCTGCCCGACATGCTGCCGATCATCGGCCCGGCGCCTCGGCATCGCGGCCTCTGGCTCGCCTTCGGCCATGCCCATCACGGCTTCACGCTCGGCCCCGCGACCGGGCGGTTGCTGGCGGAGATGATGTCGGGGCAGGTGCCATTCTGCGATCCCACGCCGTTCGCGGCCATGCGCTTCGGGTCCTGAGGCGGCCGTCTTGCCCGGAACGGAACATGTCTCGGCCGCCGGGGACGGGTGCTGCAGGCAGTGGCATCAGGATTGATCTTCATCCCTTGAGATGGTTAGGTCGGCTCATGCGATTTCGGTCCGCCATCCGGGGCCTGACCCTTCGACTTAGCCGCCCGGCGCTGTGAGCGCCGGGTTTTGAAGGCCTGTCTCTATCGCATGACGGCGCAGCAGAGCCCTGAGCAGGCCTGACGCCGCATCCTTCGCAAGGGTTTGCCCATGACCACGATGCCGATTTCCAAGTACCGCGCCTATGCGCCGGTCAACCTGCCCGATCGCAAATGGCCGTCGCAGGTGCTGACCAAGGCGCCGATCTGGTGCTCCGTCGATCTGCGCGACGGCAACCAGGCGCTGATCGAGCCGATGGGCGTCGATCGCAAGGAGCGCATGTTCAACCTGCTGGTGAAGCTGGGGTTCAAGGAGATCGAGGTCGCCTTTCCCGCCGCATCCCAAACCGATTTCGACTTCGTCCGCTCGATCATCGAGAGCGGTGCCATCCCTGACGACGTCGCGATCCAGGTGCTGACCCAGTGCCGCTCCGAATTGATCGAGCGCACCTTCGAGGCCGTGAGGGGTGCGAAGAACGTCATCCTGCACTTCTATAACTCGACCTCGACCCTGCAGCGCGACGTGGTCTTCCGCTCCGACAGGGCCGGAATTATCAAGATCGCAACCGATGCAGCCGCCCAGATCAAGGCCCTGGCCGCGCAGGCACCGGAGACGAATTTCACCTTCGAATACTCGCCGGAGAGCTTCACCGGCACCGAGCTCGACTACGCTCTGGAGATCTGCGAGGCGGTCAAGGCGGTGATCAAGCCGACGCCGCAGAAGAAGCTGATCCTCAACCTACCGGCGACCGTCGAGATGGCGACGCCCAATGTCCATGCCGACCAGTTCGAATGGTTCGGCCGTAACATCTCCGACCGCGACAGCGTGCTGCTCTCGATCCATCCGCATAATGACCGCGGCACGGCGGTGGCGGCTGCCGAGCTCGCTTTGATGGCCGGCGCCGACCGCGTCGAGGGCACGCTGTTCGGCAATGGCGAGCGCACCGGCAATGTCGACATCGTCACCATGGCGCTGAACCTGTTCACGCAAGGGGTCGACCCCGAGCTCGACCTGCGCGATGTCAACGAGATCCGCAGCATCGCCGAATACTGCACCCAGCTGCCGGTGCATGAGCGCCACCCTTATGTCGGCGAGCTCGTCTACACCGCCTTCTCCGGCTCGCATCAGGACGCGATCAAGAAGGGCTTCGACGCGCAGGAGAAGCGCAACGACCCGCTCTTCCAGGTGCCCTATCTGCCGATCGACCCCAAGGATGTCGGGCGCGACTACGAGGCGGTGATCCGGATCAACTCGCAATCCGGCAAGGGCGGCATCGCCTATATCCTGCAGGCTGATCACGGTCTCGATCTGCCGCGCCCGCTGCAGATCGCGTTCTCCAAGATCGCCCAGGAGCAGATGGACGAGGAAGGCAAGGAGCTGACCAGCGCCGCGCTCTGGTCGCTGTTCAGCAAGACCTATCTCCTCGCCGATGCGCCGCTGGAACTGATCACGCACAAGACCTTCCCGGCGGCGCAGGGCTCTCGAACGCTGACGGCGGAGCTGAAGCAGGACGGCGCGATCCGGACGATCGAGGGCGTTGGCAACGGGCCGATCGACGCCTTCGTCGACGCACTGAAGACGACCTATGGCGTCGAATTCTCCTTCCTCGACTATCACGAGCACGCAGTCGGGCGCGGCGCCAACGCGACCGCCGCCTGCTATGTGAAGCTTGAGGATGGCAGCGGCCGGGTCGTGCATGGCGTCGGCATCGATCCGAACATCGTGATGGCTTCGCTCAAGGCGGTGCTCAGCGGCATGCAGCGAGTGATGGCCCGCCAGCAGGGCTGACATCTGCCACCTCGAAAGCCGTCCGCTTCGGTTGGTCGGCGGCGCTGGAGGTGCAGGGAACTCTCTCCCGTTGGGCAAGGCGATCGCATTTGGATTTTGAGCCCTCCTCCTGAGGAATGATCCGGGGGGTCGGGTCTCCGGTTGCTGGCTGGGGCGGCCTATGCGATCGCCCTGCCTGGCAGGATAGGAATCCCGCGCCGGCATCTCTGCGGTTGCCGATGACCGCAACGCAGCCCCACCACGCCGCGCAAGACCCTTGCCGAAGCCGCCATGCTCCCGCATGAACGCTCCCGGATTTCTCGAACGGGGCGTGCCCATGTCCAGCTATGTGATCGATCAGCCGAAGGTTGCCGCCCTCCCGGTGGCCGGCGGTGGGCTCTTCCCGGTGCGCCGCATCTTCTGCGTCGGTCGCAACTACGCCGAGCACACCCGCGAGATGGGCGGCGACCCCGATCGCGAGGAGCCGTTCTTCTTCACCAAGCCGTCCGATGCCGTGCTGACCGGCGGCGCCGACATGCCTTATCCGCCGAAGACCGCCGACCTGCATCACGAGATGGAACTCGTCGTCGCAATCGGGACCGGCGGCAAGGACATCGCCGAGACCGATGCGCTCTCTCATGTCTTCGGCTACGCCGCCGGCTTCGACATGACACGCCGCGATCTGCAGGGCGCCGCCAAGAAGGCCGGCAAGCCCTGGGACATGGGCAAGGGCTTCGACTCCTCCGCGCCGATCGGCGAGATCGTGCCGGCCGCAAAGGCCGGCCATCCCGACAAGGGATTGATCGAGCTCAAGGTCAACGGCGCCGTCCGCCAGAGCTCCGATCTCGCCAAGATGATCTGGAACGTGCCGGAGACGATCGCCTATCTCTCAAACTTCGTCACGCTGGCGCCCGGCGACCTGATCATGACCGGCACGCCCGAAGGCGTCGCCGCCGTGGTGAAGGGTGACGTGCTCGAAGGCATGATAGCCGGCGTCGGCACCGTTCACACCAAGATCGTCTGAGCGGCCGGCTCAAGGAGAACCACGATGCGTCTGACCCCCGAAGCCTCCGGCGTGTTCCCGATCGCGCCGACCCCGTTCAACCCCGACGGCAGCGTCGACTGGACTTCTGCCGACCGGCTGTTCGAGTTCTATCACGGCATCGGCTCTGACGGCGTCACGGTGCTCGGCATCATGGGCGAGGCGCCCAAGCTCGAGCCGGAGGAATCGATCGGCCTGGTCAAGCGCGCCGTCGCCAAGATGGGCGGCAAGCCGATCATCGTCGGCGTCTCCGCCCCGGGCTTTGCCGCGATGCGCTCGCTGGCGCGGCAGGTGATGGATCTGGGCGCCGGCGGCGTGATGATCGCTCCGCCGACCAATCTGCGCACCGATGACCAGATCACCGGCTATTACGCCCAGGCGGTCGAGACGATCGGCAGCGACATCCCCTTCGTCATCCAGGACTATCCGCTGACGCTCTCGGTGGTGATGACGCCGGCGGTGATCCGCAAGATCATCCAGGACAACCCGTCCTGCGTGATGCTGAAGCACGAGGACTGGCCGGGCCTGGAGAAGATCTCGACGCTGCGCAAGTTCGAGGCGGAAGGGACACTGCGCCGCGTCGCGATCCTGACCGGCAATGGCGGGCTCTTCCTCGATTTCGAGATGGAGCGCGGCGCCGACGGTGCCAACACCGGCTACGCCTTCCCGGAGCTGCTGATCGACGTGGTCAAGGCCAGCAAGGCCGGCCGCCGCGACGACGCCCACGACATCTTCGACGCGCATCTGCCGCTGCTGCGCTATGAGCAGCAGCAGGGCGTCGGCCTCGCCGTGCGCAAATATGTGATGATGAAGCGCGGCATCCTCGCGAGCGACGCGCAGCGCAAGCCCGGCCCCGGGCTGACCGCAGCGGCCAAGGCCGAGGTGGACTATCTGCTCGGCCGCCTCGCCAAGCATGATCCGCGCGCGAAGCTCTAAGCGCTTGGAATAGGTGACAGCGGCGCCCGGACTGCCGTCCGAGCGCCGCCGGACGCAGCGAAGCCACTGCCAATTCGCCAGGCGATGCTCTATCGTCACCCGGTTATTACCGGGAGGCGTGCGATGGCCTATGCCAAGATTCCGCTGAGCTGGGAACAGTTGAGAGCCGGCTACAAAACGTATAACGCCGAGGATTTCCCGCTCGAAATCAAGAACCAGCTGAAAACCTGGAACGATCAGGTCGAGAAAGACAACGACGAGATCAAAAAGAACAATGAGCTGATCGAGCAGCAGAACCGAGCGGCCGGCATCGACCCCGACAAGGGCAAGAAACCGCTCAAAGGCAAGAATACCTCCTGCGTGATGCAGCTCAGCCTGGGGCTGAACAACACCGCCGACACCGTCCCCCAAAACGGCGCCAAGCTGCGCCAGAACACCTATCTGATGGGCCAGTACATGATCCTGTCGGTCGACGAGCTGCATGACTGGCTCGACTGGCAGTATGGCCGGACCGATGCGGTTCCCAAGGGCGATCTGTCGTCGATCAAGGGCAAGCGCGGCATCCTGGTGATGGGCAGCGCCCATGTCGAACTCTGGGACGGCGACAAATGGCTGCAAGCCATGGATTCACGCTTCACCAGTGGTGCCAGCGCTTTTCCCTACTGGTTCTGGGAGGTCAATGACGGCACCGCTACGGGCGGGAGTGTGCTGCCCGCCTGGCTGCTTGGCTGGTGGGAGGTCTATGACGGCAATTACTATTACTACCATTTCGCCGGGTCGGGCCGCGTCACCTACATCAAGAGCAAGGTCGCCTCGCGCGGCGCCCCGGCGCCCAAGACGCCGGCCAATGTCGGCAAGGCGGTGATGGACGACACGGTGCACGGACCGATCGTCACCTGGGCCAAGATCGGCAAGACGCCGGCGACGGTCGAGAAGTTCACCCGCCTCAACTGGACAAGCGAGACCGACATGAACGGGCGCTCGAACAACTATGGCGAGCTCTATGCCCGCCGCCGGCCGGAGTGAGCGCTGACCGGGACGGCTGAGCGATCGGGGGGATCGCAAGGCCACGCTTTCGAAACGTGCCTCCTGAAAGCCATGGACGCGTGTGCAAAAGCCATGCAACCCTGAGCCGCGGCTTGGGGATCTGATGTGCGTCTTGCTCTTCTGCTCGGCGGTGCCGTGCTGATTGCTCTTGGTTGGTCCGGGCCTGCATCCGCGCAAGGCGGCGGCATCCATCCGGAATGTCGCGGCATGCGGGACTAGCGTTCCTGCACCTGCGCGCTGAACAATGGCGGGCGGGTCATCGATGATCCGGCTCGACCCGGCCGCAGGGCCTGGCGCTCGGCCAGGACGGGCACGGCCGCGCACATGGCGTTCATGAATTGCAGCAACGGCTCGGGGCGGTAGCGGTCCAGCGTTTGAGAAGCCGTCGCGGCGCAAGGCGCCGTGACGGCTCGCCGCGTCAGTTCGCCAGTTGCGCCAGCCGGTCGAGCGCCGGGCCGAAGCCGTTCAACGCGATATTGAACGAGACGATGTCATTGTTCGACAGGTTGAGCGCAGCCGCGGTCAGCGTCTTGCCGCTCTTCATCGCGGTGGTCGCGACTGTCGGGAACGAGACCGGCAGCAGGCAGCCCGAGGGCACACAGGTCGAAAAGCGCAGGCCCTGGCCGAGGTCCTTATCGTCGAGCTTGAGTACGGCGCCGTTCTCGAGCTTGAGCCCGAACGGCATCAGGATCGTGCCCTCGGCGCGGCCATCCTTCGGCGCCCGCAACTCGATGGCGAAAACGCGCTGGTTGGTGCGGCTGTCGCCTTGCGACTGGCTCAGCACGCAGAGCTTCTGGCCATCGGTGATGCGGCAGTCGACCATCCAGTCGCCATAGACCTCGTTGACCGCCGAAGCGCCGTTCGGGAGCTGCGCGGCCCCGCTGGCGGGCTGGCTCACGCTCGGCGCTGCGGCCGGTGCCTGCGCCGTGGCGGGGCGCGCCGGGGGGTTGGCCGGGCGGGCCGGCGGATTTGCCGCCGCCGGACGCGCGACAGGGGCAGGACGGGCCGCAGGAGCAGGACGGGCAGCAGGGGCGCGCGGAGCCGGTTCCGCATCCTCGGCCTGCTCGGTGGCGGGCGCGTCGGCCTGGGCGAAGGCGGAGGCGGCCGGCAGGCTGATCCAGCCGGCGAGCAGGGCGGCTCCGAGAAGAAGATTTGCTTTGGTCACGTCAGAAACTCTTGCTGCAGCGATCGATCGGCGCGGATGCGATGCGGTTAGGGCATTCGTGCGACGCAGGCAAGTTGTCGTGACAGAAGATCAGCCTCGATGCTGCGTGTAACAGCTCTCGTTATTCTTTTGATTTGTTACAATCAAAGTCTTAGCCTGCTTGTTCGGCCGCTATAGCAGCGGCCGAACTTGTTTTGAATGAACGAATGCCGCTCGCCCGTGCCCGGTCGGCGCACGGGTTGGTCGGTTCAGGCCTTCTTCTCTTCGGCGAGCTTGGCGACGCGGCGCAGCGAGAGCAGATAGCCCTGCGTGCCGAAGCCAGCGATGACGCCGTCGGCGCGCAGCGACATGTAGGAATGGTGCCGGAAGCTCTCGCGCTTGTGCACGTTCGAGATGTGGCACTCGATCACCGTGCCGTCGAAGGCATTGAGCGCATCGAGGATCGCGACCGAGGTGTGGGTGAAGGCGCCGGGATTGATGACGATGCCGACCGCCTGCTCGCGCGCCTCATGGATCCAGTCGATGATCTCGTATTCGCGGTTCGACTGGTGGAAGCGGATCTCGAGGTCGAGCTCCTTGCCCAGCGCCCGGCAGGCATACTCGACATCGGCCAAGGTCTCCGAGCCGTAAATGTGCGGCTGGCGCTTGCCGAGCAGGTTCAGGTTCGGGCCGTTGAGGACGTAGACGAGACGGGACATGGCAGCTCCTTGGAACGGGCAATTGCGGCGTCGTTCCGGCCGTAGCGCAGCAGAGCGCCGGAATCCATCGCCGGGCTTCGGTGCCCGGCGATAGTTGAACCGTCAGGCGTTGCCCAAGCGCCCGCTGGCGATGCCGAAATGGCAGATCGCTTCGCCGAGCTTGGGCGCGGTGTTCGGGAAGATGATGTAGCCGTCGCGCGGTGCCGTCACCTTCGTGCCGTCGGTGCGGTGGGCGAGCGTGGCGCCGGCCTTGACCGCATCGCCGGTGCGCCAGCCGGTCTCGGCGCGGTCGCCATCGGTCTCGCAGAGCAGGACGTCGACCATCTCGATCACGTCGCGCAGCGCCGGCTTCGGCAGGGGCGCATCGACCAGCTGCAATTGCGCCAGCGTGTTGCGGATTGCGGCATAGCCAATATCGGCTGCCTTCGGGTCATCATGCGTGCCGCATTCCAGCGTCACCGCATAGCCGCCGCTGAAGCGCATGAACTCGGTGGTGCCGTAGCCCTCGGTGACATTGAGCTTCGGCACCGGCAGGCGGGCGCGGATGTCGAGCAGCCTGGCATAGTTGTCGAGCCAGCCATGGATTGCCGTGGAGACGCCGAGGCAGGAGGCGAGCGCCAGCTCCTCCTCCGCTCGCGCGAAAGGCTCGAGCTCGCCGCGGTTGTTCGAGGGGCCGAAGAAGACGAAGGGCTCGCCCTCCTGCCGGAAGGAGTGGATGTCGAGCAGCGCGTCGTGCCGGCGCAGCAGGGCGCAGACCGGATTGCCGATCCGGTCCTCGTAATCGCCGGCCAGCGGCCGCTCGCGCAGGTCGCGGTTGAAGTTGCGGTCGCCCTCGCGGGTCTTCAGGCGGAAAGCCTTGGGATTGGTGACGGGCAGGAAGGTGACCTCGCCGCGCAGGATCTTGATCTTGCCGGTGCGGCACTCCTCGATGACACGGCGGATCGCGGTCGGCCCGCAGGGCTCGTTGCCGTGGACGGCACCCGTCACGATCAGCTTCGGGCCGGGCTTCAGGCCGATGAAGCTGACGGTTTCGAGCGGGCCGTCGTCGAGGTCGGTCGCAGTCACGGGCATAGGTCTCTCGTCGGAAGGAAGGCTCAGGCCTTGCGGGTCTGCGAGTGCGGGTCGAGGATGTCGCGCAGGCCATCGCCGAGCAAATTGAGGCCGAGCACGGTCAGGAAGATGGCGAGGCCCGGGAAGATCGAGATCCAGGGTGCGGTCGAGATCTGGTCGCGCGCGTCGGAGAGCATCGAGCCCCAGCTCGGGAAGGGCGGGCGGATGCCGAGCCCGAGGAAGGAGAGCGAGGCTTCGGCCAGCACGGCGCCGCCCATGCCGAGCGTGCCGATCACGATGATCGGGCCGGCGATGTTCGGCAGGATCTGGGTGAACATGATCCGGAAGGTGCCGTATCCCAGCGATCTGGCCGCCTCGACATAGCCGAGCTGCTTGACCGAAAGCGTCGCCGCCCGCGTCAGCCGGCAGGTGAAGGACCAGTTGGTCAGGCCGAGCGCGATCAGCAGGCTGGTGAGGCCCGGCTGCAGGATGGCCATGATCGCCAGCGCGAAGATCAGCGAGGGGATGGCGAGCATCATATTCGTCAGGCCGTTGACGAAATCGTCCCACCAGCCGCCCCAATAGGCGGCGGAGAGGCCGAGCGCGACGCCGATGCAGGTGTTGATCAATTGCGAGACGATGCCGACCGTCAGCGAGATGCGGGCGCCATGCAGCACGCGGCTGTAGATGTCGCGGCCCTGCGCGTCGGTGCCGAACCAGAATTCGGAGCCGGGCGGGACTTCCGCGTTCATCAGATTGGCGTCCATCACCGGGTCGGTATGGGCGAGCCAGGGGGCGAAGACGCCGCCTGCGACGACGAGCGCAAAGCAGGTGGCGCCGATCCAGAGGTTGGCACGGAACTTCATGGGGCGGCCTAGCTGTATTTGATGCGCGGATCGACGACGGCGCAGAGCACATCGACGGCGATGTTCACGACGAGGAAGAAGAGCACGATCGTCAGGATGCAGCCCTGCACCGCCGGGATGTCACGCCAGGTGACGCTGTCGACCAGGAGCGAGCCGAGCCCCGGCCAGGCGAAGAGCTTCTCGACCACGACAGCCTGACCGAGCACCGAGCCGAATTGCAGGCCAAGCGTGGTCAGGACGATGACGAGTGCATTGCGGGCGACGTGCCAGCGCATGACCCGATAGGAACTCGCGCCTTTCGCCCGGGCGGTGCGGACGAAATCAGCGTGCAGGATTTCGAGCACGGCGGCGCGAGAAGTGCGGGCCAGCAGCGCCAAAGGCGAGACGCCGAGCGCGATCGCCGGCAACACGATGTAGCGCGGATCACCGTTGCCATAGCCGAAGCTCGGGAACCAGTTCAGCGTCAGCGCGAAGGCGTACATCAGGAGCAGGCCGAGCCAGAACATCGGCAGCGATAGCCCCGAGACGGCGAAGACCATCGAGAGCATATCGACCCAGCTCCCCGGTTTCAGGGCTGCGAAGAAGCCGAGCGGCACGCCGATGACGATGGCGAAGGCCATGGCGGCGAGCGCGAGCTGCAGGCTCGGCCAGAGCCGCTCGCCGATCAGGGTGGTGACGGGCTGGCGGGTCCGGAAGGAATCGCCGAGGTCGAAGGTCGCGAGGCCGCCGACATATTTGGCAAAGCGTAATGGCAGTGGATCATTGAGGCCGAACTGCTCGTTCATCCGCGCGATCGTCGCAGCGTCGATATTGCTGCGCCCGTCAGCCATCTGGCTGGTGGCGAAATTGCCGGGGATGACGCTGAACATCACGAAGATCAGCGCCGCGACGGCAAGCAGGATCGGGATCGCCTGCAGGAGGCGACGAGTGACGTAGGGCAACATGATGATGGGCTCCTGAGCGCCGGGTTGTGACCGGCGGGCGGAGGCGGACAAGCCCCCGCCGCCATGCGATGGCGGGGGCTCGGGATGGGATTACTTCGCGGCCGGCGAGGTGGTGTCGACCCAGAGCTCCTCATAGCGCTGCAGCGCGAGCTCGGTCGAGTTCGGCTGGAGGCCGTGCAGCCAGGGCTGATAGGCCAGCACCGCCTTGTTGTAGTTGAAGAACCAGACCGGGGCCTCTTCCTGTAGCAAGGCGTTGGCCTTCTTCAGGAGGTCGAGCTGCTTGGCCGGATCGGCCTCGGCCGAAGCGTCGTCGATCAGCTTGTCGTAACCTGCGTTCTTGAAGGTGGTGTAGTTGCAGGACGAGCGCGGCGTCGAGGAGTGGAAGCACTTCAGCGCCGTCAGCGTGTCCGGGCCCGAGGTGTTCGACCAGATATAGGCCTGGAAGTCACCGCCCACGACGACGCCGCCGAGCGCCGAGGTCTCGACCGGCTTGACCTTCACCTTGATACCGACCTTGGCGAGCATCGGGATCGTCGCCTCGACGATCGGCACGCCCCAGCTCTCGTTCGGCGTTGCGGTCCATTCGAACTCGAAGCCATCGGGATAGCCGGCCTCGACCAGGAGCTTCTTGGCCTTCTCAGGGTCGAAGGCGTAGGGCTTGGCGTCCTTGTCGAAGGCCGGCGAGGACAACGGCAGCCAGCTCGATGCGCGATAGGCCTTGTCGCGGACCAGGCGCTTGATGATCAGCTCGCTGTCGATGGCGTGGTTGATCGCCTGGCGCACGCGCTTGTCGGAGAAGGGCTTGAAGGTCGGGTTCATGCCCATATTGCGGGTGAAGACCTCGGCGACCTCGAGGATGCCCTTCGACAGGTTGGCGTCGGCCTTGTAGGCGACATACTGGGTCGAGCCCAGGATCGAGACGTCGACCTCCTTGTTGCGGAAGGCGACGTCGCGCGCCGCCGCCTCGCCCATCGGCGAGATCACGAGCTTGTCGGCGTAGGGCTTGCCGGCCAGGTAGTACTTGTCCCAGCGCTCGAAGGCCATGCGCGAGCCCGGCACGTGCTCGACGAACTTGAACGGGCCGAGACCGATCGGCTTGTCGAAGAAGCCGGCGGCTTGCGCCTCCTTGGCCGGCAGGATCGCGGTCTGCGCCTGGAACAGGAAGTAGCCGGGATCGGCCTTGTCGGTCAGCGTCATCGAGAAGCTGGAGTCGTCGATCTTCTTCAGACCGGAGATTTCCTTGGCCTGGCCCTTCTGGACGTCCGTCGCGCCGGCGATGCGGGCGACATAGCGTGCGCCCGGATAGTTCTTCGACCCGTCCATGATGCGGGTATAGGACCAGATGACGTCGTCGGAGGTCAGCTTGCGGCCATTATGGAAGAGCGCATTGTCACGCAGCTTGTAGGTGTAGGTCTTGCCGTCGGCCGAGACCTGGACGCTCTCGGCGATGTCGAGCACCGGCTTGCCGTTCTTGGCATCCCATTTGTAGAGCATGCCATGCAGCGCATAGCCGTAGATCTCGTCCTGGATCTGATTCGAGACATGGCTGTCATTGCTGACGAAGGACGCGCCGTAGGGCGCAGTGAAGCGGATCGTGCCGCCGCGGCGCGGCTCCTGGGCCTGCGCCTGCAGGGTGAAGGCCGCGAATGTCAGCGCGGTCGTGAAGGCAAGCTTTTTCAACACGTCGAAACCTCCCAATATGTTGGTGAACTCTTCTGAGGTCGGCGCCGTTGGCCGGCGCCGATATTTGTTCCATCTGAGACCTTAGCGGGGTTTTCCGCCCTGTCTTCTTGTTTCCATTGTGCAGCGCGTTCAGGCGATCCCTGAACGCTCGTAGACGACCTTGCCGCCGCGAATGGTCAGGTCGCAGCGCGTATCCTTCAGAATATCCCCTGGCGAAGCCGAGAGCAGATCGCGCGAGAAGACGGCGACATCCGCAAGGAAGCCGGGCTTGAGCTTGCCCTTCACCGCTTCCTGCTTCTGCGAGAAGGCGCCGTATTCGGTATAGGCCTGCAGCGCTTCCTCGATCGAGACGCGCTGGGCCTCGTCCATCACCGTGCCGCGCCAGGTCTGGCGCGTCAGCATGGTGTGGAAGTTCGGGAACGGGTCGGGATCGCAGACCGGCGCGTCGCTGCCGGTCGCCGGCTTCAATCCAAGATCGAACCAGGTCCTGAACGGGTAGCTCGGCAGCGCCCGCTCCTCGCCGAGCACCTTGACGTAGGCGTCGCCGAAATCATGGATGAAGACCTGTTGCGGGCAGGGATAGATCCCGGCCTTGACCATTCGCTCATGCTGCTGGGGCGTCGAGAAGCCGCAATGCTCGATGCGGTGGCGCCGGTCGGGATCGGGATAAGCCGCAAGCGCCTTCTCATAAGCGGTGATCAATTGCTCGATCGCCGCATCGCCAATGGCGTGGCAGGCGAGCTGGTACCCCTTGGCATGGGCGTCGAGCACCTGCCGCTCCAGATCCTCGTCCGAGAGCATCTGCACGCCGGTGGTCTTGTCCTCGCCGAGATAAGGCTCGCTCATCCAGGCGGTGCGCCCGCCGGCCGAGCCGTCGAGGAAGATCTTGACCGCGCCGATCATCAGCATCTCGTCGCCGGTGCCGGAGATCAGCCCTGCGTCATGGCATTGCGGCACGATCGAGCGGCCCTCGTCGCCGAGCAGAGCGAGCCAGGTTCGCACCGGCAGGCGGCCGTCGCGCTTGGCCTTGTGATAGGCCGCGATTTCGTTGAAGCCGGTGACCATGCCGACCGCCGCGTCCATGCAGCTGGTGATGCCGAGCGAGAGCAGATAGTTGCCGCCGCGCTCGATCGCGGCCAGGAGCTGCTCCTCGTTCGGCGCCGGAATCGCGGCCTTGACCGGGGCGCGGGCGTTCTCCGCCAGCAGGCCGGTGAGCCTGCCGTTCTGCTGCTCGATCAGCCCGCCCGGAGGGGTCGGCGAGGCCTCGTCGATGCCGCCGAGCTTGAGTGCCAGCGAATTGCAGATCGAGATGTGGCCACAGGTCCGCACCAGCATGACAGGATTGTTCGGCGAGGCGCGGTCGAGTTCCTCGCGGAACGGGTGGCGGCCGGTATCGAGCTTGGTCTGGTCGTAGCCGCGCGCCAGCACCCATTCGCCGGGCTTCGACTTGGCGGCGCGGGCAGCGATCACGCCGAGCAGCGCATCCAGCGTCGGCGCCGCGGCGGGGCGCGCATCGACCCAGTCCATGGTCAGGCCGACCGAGATCAGGTGCAGGTGGGAATCGTTCAGCCCCGGCGTCGCCAGCCGGCCGGCGAGATCGATGACGCGGGTCGATGGCCCGACCAGATCGGCGATCTCGGCCTCCTTGCCGGCGGCGAGCACCTTATCGCCCCAGAGCGCCAGCGCTTCGACCACGCCCTCCTCGCGCCCGCACCAGATCGGCCCGCCGCGCAGCACGATATCGGCCTGAACCACCATGGTCTTCTCCTGCCTAGAATGTCTTCGCCGGCACCTTGCGGCCGGGCCTCAGATGAGATCGGTGGCCCGGCCAAAAAAGCCGACGCAGCACGCTGTTCTTGTCCCGTCCGCCCGGGCCCCACCCGCAATGTTCACCGCCAAAGACGATATGTCGCGATCTGGTATCGGGCGCGACCAAGCGGGCCATATCCTTTCGCAGATTGGGCCAATTTTCGTCGCGCGAGGACGGTGCGAGGCGGGGTTATCGGTCTGCACCTCGCCTCTCAGATGTCGTCGAGCGGGAAGATCGGGCGCCGCACCTTCTGGTACGGCCGCTCCTTGAAGTTCTTGGTCGAGAGCGCGCCGGTGTCGACCTCGATCACCTCGCGGGCGATCGGCTCAAAGGCGGCACGAAAATGCTGCATCGACTTGACGATCAAGGTCGATTTCCGCGTGGGGTCGACGCCGAGCGAGGTGAACTGGGCAAGATCGGTCGCCTGGCCGTTATGGGTGATGACGATGATCTCGACATCGTCGACCCGCAGCAGGGCCGAGAGCCCGTAATTGCGCCAGACGCCGCCGGCCATCGGCCCGTAGCAGATGAAGTGCCCATCAGTCAGCGCCACGACATGGGCATCGAGCTCGAGCGGGCCGCCGCCCGTGTTGGGATCGACCTTGCCGCCGAGCTTGAGCTTGACGCGGTTGCCGACGCCGGCCGCCTGCGCTGCGAGCGCAGCCTCGGGGTCACGGATAGCGTGGAAGCCGACATTCTCCAGGCCGGCATCGAGCACGGCGCGCAGCAGGTTGGTCGCGTCGCCATAGGCGCCGGAGCCCGGATTGTCGGAATAGTCGGAGATCACCACCGGCTTGCCGCCGGCCTCGGGCCCGAGCGTGCCTTCGCCCGCCTTGGCCCTGGCCATTGCTTCCTTCAGCGGGGTGAAGTGGATCGAGGAGAAATGCCGCTGCTCCCAGGCATAGTCCATCAGCTCCTCGGCGATGGCTTGCGCCTTGCCGCGATCGTCATGGGTGACGGCGATGGAAGGGCCGATGTCGTGGACGTCGGCCGAGGAAAAGCCAGCCTGGACGCTGACCACGAGCGCATCGTCGGCCGCTTCCAGCATGTCGCCGCGGCGCAGCAGCTCCATGAAAGGCGGCGAGGTCGTGCGCCCGCCATCGAGCGCGTAGAGGATCGGTCGGCGCGCCACGGCAACGCGCGGCCTGATCTCGCCCCTCATCGCCCGCTCAAGCAGTTCGGCGCCCTGCCAGGTCCGCTCATACTGGTCGATATGCGGATAGGTCCGATAGGAGATCAGCGCATTGGCGTTGTCGGCCATCAGCTGCGTCAGCGTCGCGTGCAGGTCGAGGATCGCGACGACCGGCACATCAGGTCCGACCTTGGCGCGGATGCGCTGGAGCAACTCGCCCTCGCCGTCGTCCGAGCTTTCCGTCGCCATCGCGCCGTGCAGGTGCAGCAGCACGCCGTCGAGCCGCTCGCAGGCGGCAAGGATCATCCCGGCGAAGACGTCAAAGGCCGCGTCGGTGACGCGGCCCGAGGGATTGGCTCCGGTGACCAGCGGATGGACGAGGCTCCAGCCGAACTTCTCGGCGGCCTCGAAGGCGGCGCCCATCGAGGTTCGCGTGCCCTGGAAGGCAGCCGGAACCCCATTGTCGCGGAAGACGCCGTGATGACGGAACACCGCCTCATCGGTGAGCTGAACACTGAAGGTGTTCGTCTCGTGCATGAATTCCGCGATCAGGACGCGTTTGGCCATCGTTCGACCGTTCCCCCGCAAACGTTCCCTATGGAACCATTTTTTGTCTTGTAGCTCGGCTTTGGGCCGTTGCCAGCCCAAAGCCGTTCATGCACCCCCTGACATCGGCCCGCTTGCGAGCCGCAGGCGAATGTGCTTGGCGCGAAGTCAGGCGGCGCGGGCCGCGTGGCTCTCACCGGGGGCGTGGCCGAGATCCTCGGGGCGGGCATAGGCGCGACCGAAGCGGTTGGCGAGGAAGGCGTCGAAGCCGATATCCTCCTGCTTGACAAAGCCCTTCTGCGGCAGCTTGCCCTGCGCCAGCAGGTCGAGCACCGCGCAGATGCCCGAGGCCGTGGTGATCTGGATGGCGCTGCGCATCACGCCGCCGACCACGGCGCTGTAGACCTTGTTGGCATAGGTCTGCTGAGTCAGCCGGCCATTCATCCGGCCGCTGGCGGTGACGAAGATCACGACCACATCCTGCAGTGTGCTCGGCAGGGCGTTCTCGAAGATGTCCTTCAGCACGTCGCGCCGCTCGCCGAGGCGCAGATCCTGCAGCAGCGCCTTCATGATCGCGCAATGGCCGGGATAGCGGATGGTGCGGTAGTTCAGCGTGCGCACCTTGCCGGCGAGCGTGTCGCAGAGCGTGCCGAGCCCACCCGAGGTGTTGAAGGCCTCGTAGGTGACGCCGTCGAGCGAGAACTCCTCGCGCTCCTCCATCGCCGGCACCAGCACGCGCTCGCCGTTGACGACGGCTTCGCAGGGCTCGCAATACTCGTTGATGACCCCGTCCGTGCTCCAGGTCAGGTTGTAGTTCAGCGCATTGGACGGATATTGCGGCAGCGCGCCGACGCGGAGCTTCAGGCTATCCAGCTGGTCGAAGTCGCGGGCGAGATCGGCGGCGACGATTGAGATGAAGCCCGGCGCCAGCCCGCATTGCGGGATCAGCGCCGCCTTGGCGGTCAGCGCCAGCTCCTTGACGCGGCGCGTCGAGGCGACGTCCTCGGTCAAATCGAGATAGTGCACGCCCTGCGCAGCGGCGGCCTCGGCGATGCGCGTCGTCAGATCGTAAGGGGCGGCCGAGAGCACGGCGAAGGCGCCGTTCAGCACCTCTGCGAGCTCGGCGGCATCGGTGATGTCGACCCGGCGGGTCGTGATCGTCGGGCTGGTCCTGATCGCGGCGAGCTGTTCGTTGGAGCGGTCGGCGATCACCACGCGGTAATCCCCGGTGGCGCCGAGCAGGTCGGCGATGGTTGCGCCGATCTTGCCGGCGCCGATGACGACGACGTTTTTCATGGTTCCCCCGATGAATCTGTTTCTAAAGATAGATTCGCTCGGGGCTTCGTCGGATATAAGCCGACGACACGACGATTCATATGGGTTTTTTCAGCGAACCGCCGTAAGCTTTCGGCGCTATGCCGTTAGACCCGACAGATCGCCTGCTACTCACCCTGCTCACCGAGAACGCCCGCGCGCCCGTGGCGGAGCTCGGCCGCAAGCTCGGCTTGTCGCGCACGACGGTGCAAAGCCGGATCGAGAGATTGGAGCGCCGCGGCGTCATCGCCGGCTACACGGCGCGGCTCTCGGAGGACTACGAGAAGGGCCAGGTCAAGGCGCATGTGCTGATCACGGCCCTGCCCAAGCTCGCAGGCCGGGTCGAGGCTGAGCTGCGCCGCATCCCCGAGATCAGGACGCTGCATTCGGTCAGCGGCCAGTTCGACATGATCGCGGTCGTGGTGGCGCCCTCCATCGGCGAGCTCGACGGGTTGATCGACCGGATCGGTGCGCTCGAAGGCGTCGAGCGCACCATGTCGTCGATCATCCTGTCGACCCGGATCGAGCGGTAGCTCAGCCTGGCAGCACTCGCGCGCCGATGCGCGCGGCGGCGTCGAGCAGCGCATCGAGATGCACAGGGTGCCCCTCCGGCGCGACGATCGAGGTCAGCGAGGAGATGCTGAGCGCCCCGGCGAGCGCGCCCGAGCGGTCAAAGATCGGCACGCCGACACCGGTCAGGCCGATGAAGAAGTCGTCGGCGGCAAGCTCCCAGCCCTGCGTCCGGATGCGGTCGGCCTCACGCCAGAGCAGCGCCGGATCGGTCTGGCTCGCCGGCGCGCGCTTGGGCAGCTCGATCGCCAGCGCCTGCCGGCGCCGCTCGTCGTCGAGATAGGCCAGCAGCACCCGCGGGCCGCCGCCGCAGTTGAGCGGCGCCTGCGCGCCGACCGCGAACCAGGTCGCGTCGACATGCGGCAGCGAGGCACGCACGCGATCGACACAAAGCCCGCGCCCGGCGATGTGGACCCAGAGGAAGGCGGTGGCGCCGGTCTTCTCGGCGATGGCGGTGAGATAGGGGCCGGCAATGTCGCGCAATTCGCGGCCGGTCGTCACGGCGCTGCCGAGCTCGATCAGGCCGACGGCGAGCGCATAGCTTTGCGAATGCTCGTCATATTCGACGAGCTCGTTGAGCTGCAGCGTCAGCAGGAGGCGCCGGGTCGTGCCCTTGTCGAGCCCGACCTGCCGAGCGAGCTCACTCAGACCGAGCCGCGGCTGTTCCGGGCGGAAGGCCCTCAGCAAGGCGATGGCGCGGTCGACCGCCCGGACGATCGGCACGCCCGGCGGCAGTTGCGCGGCCCTGTCCAAGTCTTTCTGGTTCATCGCAAATGAAAGTGCGCCATGGTCGTTTGCTGAGCGTGTCGCCTAATAACACGCCATGTCAAGCATTGACACGGATTTTGTCTCTCGCTTTCATGGCCGCCGAGCTTGCCAACGGGCGCCCGATCGGCTGCGATCCGCCTGGACTGGCCGCGAATGAAAAACGGGGGAGAACGACGATGACCGGATTGAGATTTGGCCTGGCGCTCGCCGCCTCCGTCCTGGCGCTCGGCCTGGCGCAGGCGCAGGAACCGAAGAAGGGCGGCACGGTCCACGTCGTCGTCCAGCCCGAGCCGCCGATGCTGATGCAGGGGCTCAACCAGAACGGCCCGACCAACATGGTCGCCGGCAACATCTACGAGTCGCTGCTGCGCTATAACGAGAAGCTCGAGCCGCAGCCGTCTCTGGCCAAGAGCTGGGAGATCTCGCCGGACGCCAAGGTCTACACCTTCAAGCTGCAGGAGGGCGTGACCTGGCATGACGGCAAGCCGTTCACCGCCGACGACGTCGTCTTCACCCTCGACAAGTTCCTGCGCGAGGTCCATCCGCGCTGGCGCCCGATCGTCAACGCCCAGGTCGAGACGATCGAGAAGGTCGACGACCTCACCGTGAAGATCACGCTGAAGCAGCCCTTCGGCCCGATGATCATGACGCAGGAGGTCGCCTCCGCGCCGATGATCCCCAAGCACATCTATGACGGCACAGATTACCGCGCCAACCCGGCCAACAACACGCCGATCGGCACCGGTCCGTTCAAGCTGAAGGAGTGGAAGAAGGGCTCCTATATCCACCTGGTCAAGAACGAGAACTACTGGCTGAAGGGCAAGCCGAACCTCGACGAGATCTACTGGCAGATTATCCCCGACGCGGCGGCACGCGCCGTCGCCTATGAGACCGGCAAGGTCGACGTGCTGACCGGCGGCTCGGTCGACGTCTACGACGTCGCCCGCCTGTCCAAGCTGCCGAACACCTGTATGACCACCAAGGGCTGGGAGATGTTCGCCCCCCATGCCTGGCTCACCCCGAACGTCCGCAACGGCATCCTCGGCAATAAGCAGTTCCGCCAGGGGCTGATGTACGCGATCGACCGCGAATTCGGCCGCGAGGTGGTCTGGGGCGGCCTCGGCAAGCTGCCGACCGGCCCGATCTCGTCGAAGACCAAGTTCTATTCGGGCGACGTGCCGAAATACGCCTTCGATCCGGCCAAGGCGAAGGAGCTGATCAAGGCTTCCGGCTACAAGGGCGAGACGATCCGCCTGCTCAACCTGCCCTATGGCGAGACCTGGACGCGCTGGACCGAGGCGATCAAGCAGAACCTGGAGGATGTCGGCGTCAAGGTGCAGGTCGAGAACACCGACGTGCCCGGCTGGACCCAGAAGGCCAGCAACTGGGACTTCGACCTCAACTTCAACTTCCTCTACCAGCTCGGCGACCCCGCCATGGGCGTGGCGCGCAGCTACATCACCAGCAACATCGCCAAGGGCAATCCCTTCGCCAATGTCGGCGGCTACTCCAATCCCGAGGTCGACAAGCTTTTCGCCGAGGCGGCGATCGCGCCGACGGACAGCGCGCGACAGGAGCTTTACACGAAAGTCCAGAAGGTCCTGGCCGACGAACTGCCGGTGCTCTGGCTGCTCGAGATGGACTTCCCGACGATCTATCGCTGCAACGTCAAGAACCTCGTCACCACCGGCGTCGGCGTCAATGACGGCTTCCGGGATGCCTGGAAGGAGTGACGTGATCCGACAGGACCACGTCATGCTCGGGCTCGACCCGAGCATCTCCTGCGAGAGATTCTCGGGTCTGCGCTTCGCTCCGCCCGAGAATGACGCCAGCGGAGCCTGAATGAACCTCGCGCAATTCCTCGCCGGCCGGCTCGCGAAGGGGATCGTCGTCCTCTTCGCCATCGCGGTGCTGAACTTCTTCCTGATCCGGGCCGCGCCGGGCGATCCGGCGCAGGTGCTGGCCGGCGAGGCCGGCGCCGCCGACGAGCAATTGCTGATCCAGCTGCGCGAGCGCTTCGGCCTCGACCAGCCGCTGCTGACCCAGCTCTGGGTCTATCTCAAGGGCTATCTGACCTTCGATCTCGGCTTCAGCTACCGCCAGCAGCAGAGCGTGCTGAGCCTGATCCTCGACCGCCTGCCGGCGACGCTGCTGCTGACCGGCGCCGCCTTCATCGTCTCGCTCGGCTTGGGCTCGCTGATGGGCGCGCTCGCCGCCCGCCGCGCCGGCCGCTGGCAGGACAGCGTCATCACCACGCTGGCGCTGGTGTTCTACGCGACGCCACTGTTCTGGGTAGCGCTGATGAGCCAGATCGTCTTCTCGCTGAAGCTCGGCCTCGTGCCCAATGTCGGCTACGAGACCATCGGTGCGAACTATACCGGGCTTGCCCGCGCGCTCGATATCGCGAGCCATCTCGTCCTGCCGGCGCTGACGCTCGGCCTGTTCTTCACTGCGCTCTATGCGCGGATGATGCGGGCCTCGATGCTCGAGGTCGCCGGCGCCGATTTCGTCAAGACCGCCCGCGCCAAGGGCCTCGCCCCTGGCCTCGTCTCGCGCCGCCATGTCGCGCGCAACGCCATCCTGCCGGTGGTGACATTGGCGGGCCTGCAGGCCGGCCAGCTCGTCGGCGGGGCGGTCTTGACCGAGACCGTCTTCGCCTGGCCCGGCATCGGCCGCCTGATGTTCGATGCCCTGGTGCAGCGCGACTATTCGGTGCTGCTCGGCGTCTTCTTCATGTCCTCAGCCATGGTCGTCGGCTTCAACATCCTGACCGATCTCGTCTACCGGCTGGCCGATCCGCGCATCGAGGCGGTGTCATGAGCTTCCTTGAGCGCTTTTCCCGCAATCGCGGCGCCCTGATCGGCCTCGCTATCCTGATCGTGGTGATCCTGTTCGCGATCATCGCGCCGCAGCTCTATCCGCAATCGCCCTGGCGGACGGTGGCGCGGCCCTTCCTCGCCCCCTTCGTGATGGACCGTTTCCCGCTCGGCACCGACACGCTCGGGCGCGACATCGCCTCGGGCCTGGCGCATGGCGCCCGCGTCTCGCTGACGATCGGGCTGGTCTCGACGCTGGTCGCGCTGCTGATCGGCGTGCCGCTCGGCGCCATCGCCGGCTATGCCGGCGGCATCGTCGATGATGCGCTGATGCGCTTCACCGAGTTCTTCCAGACCATCCCCTCCTTCGCGCTCGCCATCGTCCTGGTCGCGATCCTCCAGCCCAAGCTCGGCTCGATCGTGCTCGCGATCGGGTTGGTCAGCTGGCCGCCGGTGGCGCGGCTGGTGCGCGGCGAGGTGCTCTCGCTGAAGACGCGCGAATATGTCCAGGCCGCGATCACCATCGGCCAGCCTACTTCACGGATCATCTGGAGCCAGGTCCTGCCCAATACGATCGCGCCGATCATCGTCATGGGCTCGCTGATGATCGGCTCGGCGATCCTGCTGGAATCCTCGCTCTCCTTCCTCGGCCTCGGCGATCCCAACCTGATGAGCTGGGGCTACATGGTCGGCGCCGGGCGCACGCGCCTGCTCGACGCCTGGTGGATCAGCTTCTTCCCGGGCGTCGCGATCTTCCTGACGGTGCTGGCGCTCAATCTCGCCGGCGAGGGACTGAACGACGCGATGAACCCGCGCCTCGCCCGGGGGAGGGAATGATGGCCGCTGCCGTCCTCTCGATAGAAGGCCTGAAGCTCGCTCTGCCTGCGATGGCCGACCGGCCCTATGCGGTCGAGGACGCGACGCTGCGCATCGCAGCGGGCGAGACGCTCTGCGTCGTCGGTGAATCCGGCTCCGGCAAGTCCATGATCGCCCATGCGGTGATGGGCCTCTTGCCCAAGGCGGTGAAGCCGGTCGCCGGCGCCATTAAGCTCGCTGGTCGCGACCTGCTGGCGCTCTCGGAAGACGCGATGCAGGACGTGCGCGGCCGCGAGGTCGGCATGATCTTCCAGGAGCCGATGACATCGCTCAACCCGGTCATGCGGGTGGCCGACCAGATCGTCGAGACCTTCGAGGCGCATAAGCTGCTGAGCAAGCCGGAGCGCTATGCCCGTGCCGTCGCGCTACTGACCGAGGTCGGCCTGCCTGAGCCGGAGCGGTTGGCGCGTGCCTATCCTCACGAGCTCTCCGGCGGGCAGCGCCAGCGCGTGATGATCGCGATGGCGCTGGCGCTCGAGCCAAAGCTGCTGATTGCCGACGAGCCGACCACCGCGCTCGACGTCACCACGCAGGCACAGATCCTCAAGCTGATCGACAACCTCCGCCACAAGCACGGCACGGCGGTCCTGTTCATCACCCATGACATGGGCGTCGTCGCCGAGATCGCCGACCGCATCGCCGTGCTGGAGAAGGGCGTGCTGGTCGAGGAGGGCACGGTCGGTCAGGTGCTGGGCTCGCCGCGCCACCCCTATACCCAGAAGCTGCTCGCCGCCGTGCCCTCGCTGACCCCGCCAGAGCGGCCGGCGCTGCCGGATACAAAGCCGGTGCTCACCGTCGAGAAGCTCGGCAAGGTCTATCGCAAGCGCGCCTTCTTCCGCCCCGGCCGCGAGGTCAGGGCGGCCGACGATGTCAGCTTCACGCTGGCGCGCGGCGAGACGCTCGGGCTCGTCGGCGAGTCCGGTTCGGGCAAGTCGACGGTCGGGCGCTGCTGCCTGCGCCTGATCGAGCCGGATTCAGGGCGCATCACCCTCGGCGACCTCGCCATCACCGATCTCTCAGTCGCGGCGCTGCGCCCGCATCGCAAGCGCATCCAGATGGTCTTCCAGGACCCGTTCGCCTCGCTCAACCCGCGCCAGACCGTCGGGCGGATCATCTCGGATGGGCCGGTCGCACATGGGGTCTCGCGCAAGGACGCGCTGGCGCGGGCGAAGCAATTGCTCGAACTGGTCGGCCTCTCCGCCAATGCGATCGACCGCTATCCGCACGAATTCTCCGGCGGCCAGCGCCAGCGCATCGGCATCGCCCGCGCGCTCGCCCTCGAACCCGACGTGCTCGTCGCGGACGAGGCCGTCTCGGCGCTCGACGTGTCCGTGCAGGCGCAGATCCTCAAGCTGATCAAGGACATCCAGCAGCGGCTCGGCCTCGCCATCCTGTTCGTCACCCACGATCTGCGCGTCGCCGCCCAGATCTGCGACAAGATCGCAGTGATGCAGCGCGGCCGGATCGTCGAGGCCGGCCCGACCGCCGCGCTCTTCGCCGCCCCCCAACACGACTACACCCGCCAATTGCTCGCCGCCGTCCCGGGCGGAGAGCGGTTCGGGCGGTGACCACACTCGTCATTCTCGGGCGCAGCGCAGCGGAGACCCGAGAATCTCATGACCAGATAGCTGGTTTCCAAGATGGTCGGGTCAAGCCCGACCATGACGAGCCAGCCGAATGCCTAAACCTTCGGAGACTCCCATGCCGCTCGATCCTGCCTTGCGCGACCGCATCCTCGCCTCTGTCGAAGCGGGCTTTGCCGAGCAGATCGCCTTCACTCAGGAGATGATCCGCTTTCCTTCGACGCGCGGCGACGAGCACACCGTCCAGGACTTCATCTTTCGAGCGCTAAAGCAGCGCGGCTTCACCATGGATCGCTTCCCGATGGACCGCGAGGCGATCGGGCGCCATCCTGGCGGCGCGCCGTTCTCGGACACGCATTCGGACGCGCCGATCGTCGTCGGCATCCATCATCCGCGCGAGGAGAAGGGCCGCTCGCTGATCCTGCAATCGCATGTCGACGTGGTGCCGACCGGCCCGGCCGAGCTCTGGACGCATCCGCCTTTCGATCCCGTCATCGAGGGCGATTGGCTCTATGGCCGCGGCGGCGCCGACATGAAGGCCGGTGGCGCCGCCAATCTCTATTGCCTCGACGCGCTCCGACGCATCGGCCTGCAGCCGGCGGGAGCCGTCTATGTCCAGTCTGTGGTCGAGGAGGAATCGACCGGCAACGGCGCGCTGATGACGCATTTGCGCGGCTACGAGGCCGATGCGGTGCTGATCCCCGAGCCGGAGGAGGAGATGCTGGTGCGCGCCAATACCGGCGTGCTCTGGTTCCAGTTCGAGGTCCGCGGCGTGCCGATGCATGTGCGCGAGATGGCCGCCGGGGCGAATGCGATCGACGCCGCCTATCGCGTCATCGGCGCGCTGCGCGAGCTCGAAGCTGCGCTCAATCGCGAGAAGCACGGTCGCAAGCATTTCGAGGACATCGCCCACCCGATCAACCTCAACATCGGCAAGATCGAGGGCGGCGACTGGGCCTCCTCGGTGCCGTGCTGGTGCAGGGTCGATTGCCGCATCGGGCTTTATCCCGGCATGTCGGCCGAGGAGCTCGGCAAGCGCATCGAGGCCAAGGTGCTTGCCTTCGCGCGCTCCGACACCTTCCTCTCCAACAACCCGCCCAAGGTCGTGTTCAACGGCTTCTGGTCGGAGGGCTATGTGCTGGAGCCCGGCAGCGAGGCCGAGGCCGTGCTCGGCAACGCCCACAAGGCTTCGACCGGCAAGGCGCTGAAGAGCTTCATGACCCCCGGCTATCTCGATACCCGCGTCTATGCGCTCTACGACAAGGTGCCGGCGCTCTGCTACGGGCCGATCTCGCAGAACATCCACGCCTTCGACGAGCGCGTCAGCCTGGCCTCGCTGAAGCGCGTCACCGGCACGATGGCGCTCTTCGTCGCTGAATGGTGCGGGGTGGAGGCGGTCGAAGGGTGAGGCGGAAGAGGCACGCGCTATCCCCTCTCCCCTTGCGGGAGAGGGCTAGGGTGAGGGGTCTCACAACACTGATCGCGGTCAGGCGCCGGTATTTCCCGAAACCTTCAAGACCTGCGCGACCCCTCATCCGGCCCTTCGGGCCACCTTCTCCCGCAAGGGGAGAAGGAAAGAGCGGCAGCCCGCCCGGCGTGCATCGAGCCTTCGTCGAAATGGCATGACGGCGAAGGCTCGTCCTCACGCATAGTCACGGCATGTCGCAAGCCTCCGCCCGCTCGCTCCTGCTCGTCCCACTGCTGGGGCTGCTCTGGGGTTTCAACTGGCCGGCGGTCCGGATTTCGCTGACCGAGATCGCGCCCTGGACCTTGCGGGCCGGCGGCATGACCTTCGCCGGCCTTGCTCTGGTCGCGGTTGCGCTGGCGCGCGGCGTCAGCCTCAAGGTGCCGCAAGAGCACTGGCCGAGGCTGAGCGTCGCCGGCATTCTCTCGATCGCCGCCTTCAACATCCTGCTCGCCTTCGCCCAGTTGATGGCGCCGACCTCGCGTGCCGCGATCCTGACCTTCACCATGCCGGTCTGGGCGACGCTGATGGCCTGGCCGGTGCTGGGCGAGCGCTTCGACCGTCCCAGGCTGATCGGCCTAGGGCTCGGCATCGCCGGGTTGCTCTGCCTCGGCCTGCCGCTGATCCGGGCCGGACAGCTCTCGTCGGGGCTCGCCCTTGCCTTGCTCGCCAGCCTGAGCTGGGCGCTCGGTACCATCGTCACCAAGCGCTGGCCTGTCGCGGCGCCGACGCTGACCATCGCTGCCTGGCAATTGCTGATCGGTGGCGTGGCGGCCGGCATCGGCATGCTGATCTTCGAAGGCGTGCCGGTTCCGAAAGCGCTCTCGCCCCCGGTCGCGACGGCACTCGCGTTCCATATCCTCGGCGCGCAGGCGCTCGCCTATTTCCTCTGGTTCACCGTGATCGCCCGGCTCCCGGCCGGCATTGCCAGCCTCGGTACACTGATGGTCCCGGCGGTCGGAGCGATGGGTTCCGTGCTGCTGCTTGGAGAGCGTCCAGCGGCGAGCGACTGGCTCGGGCTGGTGCTGGTCGTCGCGGCTGCCAGCGCAATCCTGGTGTCGCCGAAACCGACGCGCTGACGCCAGGTCAAATTTTTCTTCGTCCCATTGGGAACTTTTCCTGCTTCGCCGCGTTCAGCGCGTTCGACATGTCAGACATCAAGGTCGCAAACGTGCTTCAGACGACGGAAGGTCCGGTGACCGCCGAGCGCTATCGCTTGCTGGTGGAGTCCGTCACGGACTACGCCATCTACATGCTCGATCCGCAGGGCACGGTGATCAGCTGGAATCCGGGCGCGCGCCGCTTCAAGGGCTATGAGGACCACGAGATCATCGGCCAGCCCTTCTCGCGCTTCTACACCGAGGAGGATCGCGCAGCCGGCCTGCCGGAGCGTGCGTTGAACCAAGCCGCCGAAAACGGGCGCTTCGAAAGCGAGGGCTGGCGTGTTCGCAAGGACGGCACCCGCTTCTGGGCCAACGCCGTCATCGACCCGATCCTCAACCCGGCGACCGGCCGGGTGCTCGGCTATGCCAAGGTCACCCGCGACCTGACCGAGCGCCGCGAGGCCGAGCAGGCGCTGCGGCGCTCGGAGGAGAAGTTCCGCGTCCTGGTCCAGGGCGTCACCGATTACGCCATCTACATGCTCGATGCAGACGGCATCGTCACCAACTGGAACGTCGGCGCGCAGCGCATCAAGGGCTATGCGCCTGACGAAATCATCGGCCAGCACTTCTCGCTGTTCTATACGCCGGAGGATCGCGAGCGCGGCGAGCCGCAGAAGGCTCTGCAGGCGGCGATCGACAAGGGCAGCCTGGAGAAGGAGGGCTGGCGCGTCCGCAAGAATGGCGAGATCTTCTGGGCCAGCATCGTCATCGACCCGATCCGCGACGAGAGTGGCAAGGTCATCGGCTTCGCCAAGGTCACGCGCGACCTGACCGAGCGTCGCAAAGTCCAGGCCGAGCTTGATGTGGCCCGCGAGGCGCTCTTCCAGGCGCAGAAGATCGAGGCGCTCGGCCAGCTCACCGGCGGCGTCGCGCATGACTTCAACAATCTCCTCACGGCTGTGCTCGGCAGCCTCGAACTCGTCCGCCGCCAGATCACAGACGAGCGTCAGCTTGGCCTGATCGACAATGCGATCAAGGGCGCCAGCCGGGGTATCTCGTTGACGCAGCGCATGCTCTCCTTTGCCCGCAAGCAGGAGCTCGAATTGCAGCCGGTGGCGGTCGACGTGCTCGTCGCCGAGATGGGCGACCTGCTGCAGCGCTCGCTCGGGCCGCTGATCCGGATCGAGACGGACTTTCCGGCCGATCTCGTCATGGCCGCAGCCGATCCCAACCAGCTCGAAACCGCTGTGCTCAATCTCGCCGTCAATGCGCGCGACGCCATGCCGGAAGGCGGCACGCTGCGCATTCAAGCCGAGAACGAAAAGATCGGCCGCAGTCATCGCAGCGGTTTGCCGGAGGGCGACTATGTCCGCCTCTCGGTAGCCGATACCGGTGGCGGCATGGATGGCAAGACGCTCGCCCAGGCGACCGAACCCTTCTTCACCACCAAGGGCGTGGGCAAGGGCACGGGCCTTGGTTTGTCGATGGTGCACGGCATGGCGGAGCAGCTCGGTGGCAGGCTCGCGCTCGACAGCCGCCTCGGCAAAGGAACCACCGTGGAAATCTGGTTGCCTGCGGCAGGCTCCGCCGCCGAGACCAAGCCGGCGATGCTGCCGGTGGAGCCGAAGGCGGAAGTGGAATTGACCGCCCGTCCGCTCACCGTGCTCGCGGTCGACGACGATGCGCTCGTCTTGATGAACACCACCGCGTTGCTGGAGGACCTCGGCCACAAGGTCATCGAGGCGAGTTCGGCCCGGGAAGCGTTGGCGATCCTGGAAGGCGATGACGCGGTCGATCTCCTGATCACCGACCACGCCATGCCGCAGATGACCGGCGCGCAACTGATCGCGGAGGTCGGGCAGCGCTGGCCGAACCTGCCGCTGATCCTCGCGACCGGCTATGCCGATCTGCCGGCAGGGGCCGGAGCGGGCGTGCTGCGATTGAACAAGCCGTTCTGGCAAGCCGATCTGGAAAAGGCGGTCTGCGCAGCCATGGCGCGGCGGGCGACGGCTGCTGCTGCCTGAGCCGGCCTATCCGGTCTGATCTCGCTTGGGTGGCGCGGCCGCCGAGGCGCGCTCGACCAGCCGCGTCGGCAGCACGAGGTCGCGCTGGCCGCTGCGCTCCGACAGCTGTTCGATCAGCAGCGCCATCGCCGCCTGGCCGATCTCGCGACGCGGCTGATGTACTGTGGTGAGCTGCGGCTCGACCGCCTCCGCCAGCACGATATCGTCGAAGCCGACGACCGAGACGTCGTCGGGGACATTGCGGCCGCGTGCGCGCAATTCGCCCATGGCGCCGACCGCCATCTGGTCGCTGGCGGCGAAGACAGCGGTGTAGCCGGCGCCTCTCGTATCCAGCGTGCGGATCGCGGCGCGGCCGGCGGCGAGGCCGAAATCGCCTTCGACGATAAGGCTGGGGTTGGCCGGAATGCCGGCATCGGCGAGGCCGGCGAGATAGCCGTCGCGGCGGTCGAGGCTCATCGGGTCCGGCATCGGCCCGGCGATATGGGCGATGCGGCGATGGCCGAGCCGGGCCAGATGCGCGACGGCAGCGCGCGCCGCAGCGTGGTTGTCGACCTTGACCGTCGGCAGGTTGAGCCCCGCCAGCATCTCCAGCGCGACCACGATCGGCGGCAGCCGGCCGCGCGCGGCGAGTGCCTCAGGGAAGCGGCCGACCATCAGGATCAGCCCGTCGGCATGGCGCTCCCTGACCATGTCGACATAGCGCAGGATGCGCTCGTCATCGTCGCGGGCATCGCCCATCAGCACCTTGTAGCCGGCATCGATCGCCGCCTCTTCGACGCCCTTGTAAATCTCAAGATAGAACGGGTTGCTGATGTCGCGCACCAGCAGGATCACGGTGCGGGTCGCCTGCAGGCGCAGATTGCGGGCCTGGGCGTTGGGGATGAAACCTGTCGCCTTGACCGCGTCGAGCACGCGCTCGCGGGTGCGGGCCTTGACCTTCTCCGGCTGGGCTAGCGCGCGCGACACCGTCGCGGTCGAGACGCCGGCGAGGCGGGCGACTTCGGCGATGGTCGGAGCGGCTGGGGTTGCGTCTTGCAAGGTAGGTGATCTGGAAAGCGGCAGCGAATCGGCAAGAGGAGGCAGGATATCCATCATGCCGCAATCGCTGCCGTTGGGGCAAAGGCGGGCGCCTGCCGCATGCAGGCGCCCCGATTCGTTGTTACTTGCCGCCCCAGCGGGCCGGGTAGTTCGCCATCTGCTCGCAGCCGCAGAGCGCGTAGTGCAGCGGCGGCATCTTGTCGTTGACGAACTTGTCGAGATTGTCCGCCGTGATCGCCGGCTGCGGCAGCTTCCAGGTCGGGCCCACCACCGGCTCGCCTTTGAGGATGCGGATCGCCGCGATCACCGGGGTGCGCCACTGATAGGTCGGATAGGTCGGCGCGATCGCGGTGAGCTTGTTCTTCTTCCACTTCTGCAGGAAGTCCTGCTGGTCCTCGCCATTGATCACCGGATAGGGCTTACCAGCATCCTCGAAGGCCTCGAGCGCCGCGACCGCGGTCGCGCCGGCATCCATCCAGACGCCGTCGATCTTGCCGAAGCGGTTGATGTAGTCCTCGACGATCGCCTTGGTCTTGGCGTTGTCGCCATTGGTGAACTCGGCGCCGACGACCTTGATGCCCTTCTCCTTGAAGATGCGCTCGGCCGCGGCCCAGCGGTTCTCCAGCACGTCAACACCCGGCAGGATGCGCAGCGCCAGCACCGAGCCACCGGCCGGGATCTTCTCGGCGATGAAACTCGCGCCCTGGATGCCAAAGCCGTAGCCACCAATCGGATTGATGAAGGTCACTGGCGCCTTGCTGTCGACGCCGCGGTCGAAGACCACGACGGGCAGCTTCTTGGCGGCGGCCTCGACCGCCGGCGTCAGCGCCGCGGTGGTGTTGGGCGAGACGATCAGCGCGTCGCACTGGCCGCTGTTGACGAAGGCGTTGATGTCCGAGATCTGCTTGTCGTCCTTGCCCTCGGCATCGGCGTGGGTGAACGAGGCGATGTCGGCCTTGTTGGCGTCGACCTCGGCCTGCATGTTGGTGAAGCCGACGACGCGCCAGGGATTGTTCACGCCGGCGTTCGAGAAGCAGAGCTTGTAGGGGCCGGGCTTCTTGTACTTGGCGGTGTCGACCTTCTCGCCGCCGAGATTCTGCTCCCAGGGCTTGCCGTCCGGCCCCTGCGCGGCGACCGTCAGCAGTGCCTTCTGGCGCTCGAACTCGGCCGGGTCGTTGAAGTTCTGCGCGATGGCGGCGCTCGACAGGCCCGCTAGCAGCGCCACCAAACCAATCTGCGTCTTCATGTCCACCTCCCTCTGTCGCGCCGCCTTGCCGGCAGCCTCTGGCGGAGCGCGTGGGATCACGCGCCTCCGAAAGCTCGTTACGCCCGCCGCATGCGCCAGGCGCTCGACGCCACCGCGGCGATCAGGATCAGGCCCTGCACGGTCTCGCGCAGTGGCTGCGGCAGGCCCATCAGGTTGAGCAAAGTGAACAGGGCGAACAGGCTGAGCGCGCCAGCGACGGCACCGGTCACGCTGGCGCGTCCGCCGAGCAATTGTGCCCCGCCGATGACGCAGGCGGCGATGGCTTGCAGCTCCAGCCCCTGCCCCACTGCGGTCGAGACACCCGCGAAGCCACCGAGCAGGATGCCCGCGGTGACCGCCGACAGTGCCGAAATGACGAAGACCAGCACCCGTGTCGCCCCGACCGGCACGCCGGAGAGCTCGGCCGCGCGCGGATTGTCGCCGACCGCCAGCACCTGCCGGCCGAAGACGGTGGCGTGCAGCAGCCAGGCGGCGATCCCGACGAAACCGATCAGGATGAGCACCGAGAGCGGCATGATCCCGGTCAGCGGCACGTCGCGGTAGACTAGGCGGCCGAGCGCACGGAAATTCTCGGGCAGATAGCCGCGTGGCGCCCCGCCCGACCACATCAGCGCGGCGCCGTTGAGCGAGAGCAGCATGCCGAGCGTCGCGATGATCGAGGGCACCTTGAGCAAGGTGACGACCAGCCCGTTCACCAGCCCGACGCCGAGCCCGATCAGATAGAGCACGCCGATCGTCCACCAGGTGTTGTCGGGATTGCCACCGGCCAGCATCGAGCCGCCGAGCACGGTCAGCGTCACCAGCGAGCCCATCGAGAGATCAAAGCCACCACCGGCGATGACGAAGAGCTGGCCGCAGGCGAGGATGATCAATGGCGCGGCACGGCGCAGGAAGTTGAGGAAGCCCTCGACTTCGAAATAGCCCGGCTGCAGCACGGCGATCGTGCCGTAGAGCACGAGGAAGACGGCGAGGCCGACATTGACGCCGCGGGCGAAGCGCAGCGCCGCCGAGGGGGCGGTATGGCTGGCCACGGCGCTCATGCGACATGCCCTTTGCTGCGCACCGCATAGACGGCGACGGCGAGGATGACGATGGCGCCGCGCAGCACCTGCTTCGGGAAAGCGTCGATGCCGGTCATGTTGAAGACGGCGTCGAGCGTGGCGAACAGGAAAACGCCGGCGAGAGTGCCCCAGACGCCGCCGCGCCCGCCGGCGAGCAAGGTCCCGCCGATCACTACGACGGCGATCGATTCAAGGTCGTAGACGCCGTCGCGGCCGACCCAGGGCGCGCCGGCGCGCAGGCGGCTGGCGAGGTAGAGCCCGGTCAGGCCGGCCATCAGCGAGCACAGCACATGCGCGCCGATCATCACGCGTTCGGTGCGGATGCCGGCGAGGCGAGCGCCGTCGCGGTTGCCGCCGGTGGCGTAGAGATGCGCGCCGAAGCGCGTGCGCGTCAGCAGCAGCCAGATCGCGAAGGCGAGCACGAACAATAGCAAGACCGACCAGGGCAGCGGGCCGATCCGGCCGTAGGCGAAGGCTTGGAAGGCTGCCGGAACCGAGCCGGCGAAGTTGCTGAAGCTCGCCGAGAGCAGGCCTTGCAGGATCAGCCCGACGCCGAGCGTCGCGATCAGCGGATTGACGTCGAGCCGGGCGATGATCAGCCCGTTGACGAGGCCGACCGCTGCCGAGAGCGCCAGCACCGCGAGCACGGCCGGGGCGATCATCGCCGGCTCGCCCTTCATGATGAAGGAAGCCAGTACGGCCGAGACGCTGATCAGATTGGCGACCGAGAGATCGATCGAGCCGACCAGAATCGCCAGCGTCTGCCCGAGCGCGACGATGCCGAGCGCGACCATGCGCTGGGTCAGCCCGACGAAGCCCTCGCCGGTGAGATAGGCGTGCTGGCCGGTCGCCAGCGCGGTCGCGACGTAGAGCGCCAGTGAGCCGGCGAAGAGCAGCGGCGCCACCGGCAGGTCGCGCGCCGGGCGGGCGGTGGCGATATCGGCGCTGGCACTCATGCCGCGGCCTCCGTCGCCCCTGTGCCGAGAGCGAGGTGCATCACGTCTTCTTCGCTGGCACCGCGCCTCAGCTCGCCGGCGATGCGGCCTTCGTGCATGACGAGGATGCGGTCGCTGACCCCGATGACCTCGGGCAGATCGGAGGAGATCATCAGGATGGCGCGGCCGCGATCAGCGAGGCTGCGCATCAGCTGGTAGATCGCCGCCTTGGCGGCGACGTCGATGCCGCGGGTCGGTTCGAGGAAGATCAGAACCTTGGGATCGCGCGCCAGCCAACGGCCGATCACGACCTTCTGCTGGTTGCCGCCGGAGAGTTCGCGAATCTCCTGCGCGAAACCGGCGGCGCGGACATCGACCTCGGTGAGTTGCCGGTCGGCCGCGGCGCGCGCCATCTCGCCGGAGCCTGGCGGCAGCAGGCGACGCGCGAAGGCGCGCAGCGTCATCAGCACATTGTCGCGGAGCGATTGCTGCGGAGCGATGCCCTCCTTCTTGCGGTCGTCGGAAAGGAAGCCGATCCCGGCGGCGATCGCGGCGCGCGGCGAAGCGATCAGCCCGCCCTGGCCATCGACAACCATCCGGCCATGTTTGAAGGGCTCGTCGCCGAAGAGGGCCCGTCCGAGCGCGCCCTTGCCCGAGCCTTCGAGGCCGGCGACGCCGACGATCTCGCCGGCCCGCAGGTCGAGCGCAATCTCGGAGAGGATGGCGTTGCCGGCGCCCTGTATCGACAGGACGACCGGGCCGAGCCTGGCGAGATCGCCTGGAGGCGGGAAGAAATCGGCGAGGTCGCGTCCGACCATCAGCCGGACGATCATCGCCGGGGTCAGCGCCGCGGCCGGGTGCGTCGCGACGAGCTTGCCGTCCTTCAGCACGGTGATGCGGTCGGCGATCGCCTTCAACTCGGCCATGCGATGGGAGATGTAGAGGATCGCGGCGCCCTCGTGCCTGAGCGTCCCGACCAGTTCGAGCAACCGGCCGGCATCACGCTCGTCGAGCGCGGCCGTCGGCTCGTCCATGACGATGATGCGGGCATCGAGCGCCAGCGCCTTGGCGATCTCGACCAACTGCTGCTCGGCGATCGACAGCGATTTCACCAACGCATCGGGCTGGACCCTAGCGCCGACACGCCCCAGCAGCCTGCGCGCGCCCTCCTGCATCGCGGCACGGTCGAGCAGGCCCCCGCGGGTCGGCTCCAGGCCGAGGAAGATATTGTCGGCGACGCTGCGCTCGGGCAGCAGGCTGAGCTCCTGGTGGATGATGCTGATCCCGGCCCGGCGTGCCTCGACCGGATGGCGGAAGGCGATCGGCTGGCCGCCGAGCAGAATCTCGCCCTCATCGGGGCGGTAGACGCCGCCGAGCACCTTCATCAGCGTCGACTTGCCGGCGCCATTCTCGCCGCAGATGGCGTGGACCTCGCCGGAATGGCAATCGAGGCTGACATCATCGAGCGCCCGCACGCCGGTGAAGCTCTTGCCGATGCCACGCATCGAAAGGACCGGCGTGCCCGTGCTCATGCCGCACCCGTCTTGGTGGACTCAGCTGCCTTGGCCCAACCGCGGCGGATGAAATCGTGGCTCTCGGTGAGGAGCGTGTCGAGATCGGGGAAGAGGTCGCGCCAGACCCGCGTTGCCGCCGCCAGCGAGGGCAGCGCCCGGCCGAAAGCCTCGACCGTCAGCCAGCCGTCATAGCCGGTGGCGTGGATGGCGCGGAACGTTTCGGACCACGGCACATGGCCGCGCCCGACGATGCCACGATCGTTCTCAGAGAGATGGATGTGGTTAATCTCGGACGCGTAGCGACCGTAGGCGCCGACGGGGTCGCGCTCCTCGATATTGGCGTGGAAGGTGTCGTACATATAGCCGAAATTCGGATGCGCGACGCGCGCATGCAGCGCGCTCGCCGCCTCCATCGTGGTCAGCGCGTAGCATTCGAAGCGGTTGATCGCCTCGAGCGAGAGCGCGATCCCGGCCTTGCCGGCATCCTCCGCCATGACGTGGAGGGCTTCGGCGAGATGAGCGATCTCATCCTCGCGCGGGCCTTCGCCGGTGAAGACGCCCACCGGCGAATGATAGGGGCCGGCGATGACGCTGGCGCCGAGCGCCGCGGCGCAGTCGACGGCCCAGCGATGGCGCTCGCGCGCCTTCTGGCGGATGGCCGGATCGGGCGAAAGCGGGTTGCTGTCTTCGGCGACGATGGTGACGATGGTGCGCTTCAGGCCGATGTCGTCGAGCCGGTGGCCGAGCCGCTCGTAATGGCCGACGTCGCCCTCGAAGACCGGGATCTCGACCCCGTCATACCCGATCTCGCGGATGCGCTCGCACAGCGGCAAATGCGCCTCGTCGATGAAGCCGCCGACCGTCAGCAGGTTGAAGCCGATCTGGACCATGGCCGGGTCTTCGCGCCGCGGTCAGCGCAGCCGCAACGCGGCTGCGTTGTCGGAAAATACCGGTGAATCGACGATGCTGACACGCATGATCGGCACTCCTCCCAAGGGCGGCCCATTCTGCGGAGCCGCTTCGAAAGTGATTATGTAATCGATTGCAGAACTGTCAACTGGCGAGTTTTGAAGCGTAGCGACTGGCTGCCCTGCTGCTCTCCTGGGGGCCGTTCGGCTTGCGATGGGGAGGCAAGCTGCACTAAATCCGCGGCCATCGGTTCGCCGCGCTCGCGTGGAAGGCCGGTGGTTTGGCGTTCACGGCAACAGGATAACCTTCATGCGCGTCGCGATCATCGGCTCGGGCGGGATCGGGCGCGGCTATGGCGCCTATCTGGCGTCGACCGGCCATCAGCCAGTGCTGTGGTCACCCAGCGGTGCGGCGCTCGCCGATTTCGCCGGCGGAGCCGAGCTCACTGTCACCGGCAAGCTCGAAGGAACGTTCCCGCTCGCGGTGGCCCGGGACTGCGCCGAAGCTGTAGAGAGGGCCGAGGCCGTCATCGTCGCCGTGCAAGCCAATGGTTTTCGCGCCGTGTTCGAGGCGCTGGCGCCGCATCTGCGTGCCGGGCAGGCGGTGATCGTCAGCGCACACTGCTCCTTCGCCGCGCTTTATCTGCACCGGCTGCTGGCGGCGCGTGGGCTCGATCTGCCGATCTCCGCCTGGGCGACGACGGCGCTGACCGCGCGCAAGAGCGGGCCGCGCAGCGTCCACATCTCTGGCATCCGCGCCCGGCTCGACGTCGCGACGCTACCGTTACGTCATGCCAAGACCGGACTTTCGCTATGCCGCGCCCTGTTCGGCGATTGCTTCGAGCCGCGCCCGGACCTGCTCGCGATCATGCTGAGCAATCTCAACCCGCCGGCGCATATGGCGAGCATGCTCGGCAACCTGACACGGGCCGAGAAGGGCGAGGACTGGCCGAACTACGGCTCGATCACGCAGGGGGTCGGCCGGATCATCGACGCGATGGATGTCGAGCGCTTGACGCTGGCGCGCAGCTTCGGGCTCGAGGTTCGCAGCGTGCAGGACCACTACCGGCTCTCTTTCGGGGTCGAGCCGGCCCCTGTCGGCGAGATGGCGGCGGAAATCTATCGGAAGCGGCCGGAGTTGCTCGGGCCGAAATCCCTCGACACCCGCTTCATCACCGAGGACGTGCCCTTCGGCCTCGTGCCGCTGGAGCTGCTCGGGGCAGTCGCCGGCATGGATATGCCGCTGCACAAGGCCGGAATCGCCCTGTTCGATGCGATCTGCGCGCGGAATTTTCGCGCCGAGAACGACCTCTTGCCGACACTGGGTCTGGCCGGGCTTTCGCCTGCGGAATTGCACCGTCAGCTACGTGAGGGCTGAGATAGCTCTTGTGCCCGTCAGCCCAGCCGGATTCCAGCTGGGATGGCGAAGAGGCAATCGCCATCAGACGCCAGGCTTGGCCTCCGGTTGCGTGAGAAGCAGTCACAGCGCCAGCTGCCAGCATCGAGCATGGCGCACCGAGCGCCTTCGCAGCGGCCTTGCGAAACCAACAGGCACAAGTCTTGGGATCCCTGAACGGGCGCGCCTTGGAGCAGACGAACCGGATCACCCGATCGCATCGCTCGGGCGCCCTCAATTCGTCTATTTCCGCTAAGCTCTTGAAGTTGGTAGCCTTCAAGAAATATTGGTGCCCAGGAGAGGATTGCGCTTTTACGAACCAACCTCGTTGAAACTAAATGGAAATTCGGCGCGGTCAAGTGAGTTTGTTACACGGTTGGGGCTCACGGTTGGATACCGGCTCTGGGATCGAAGCACTTCCTATACAAACCCCGTCAGAATGGAATTTCGTCAACTTCAAGAGACACCGAGAATTTAAAGCGGTGATCCCCTCTAGCGGTTAAGAAACGAAGCAAAACGACTCCCTTTAGTGGGTATTTATCTTCAAGCTTCTCCCCCGATAATGCCCAAGCCAAAGTCTTCTCCCCGTTCATCGTTAGGCGAGCCCAGCCGCCTTTTTGAATCCTGACAGCGGGACTGGTCACTTGGTGACGGAGGTCAAATCCCTCAATGTCAGATTTTGTCGATGGGCAAGGCCTTCCATCCTGAGATATATACCAGTTTTTTCCTGTATAAAAGTAGACATGATCAATATCGGGTGAAACTTGATGAGATGGATTTGTTATATCGTATGAAAATGTGACATTGGCGTCGGCGCTGTATTTTGACTTCACGAGGAGGCCGGTAATCGAATTTTCATTTGCCTCTATCGGAGATCCTATTTCCGTTTCAATTGATCCAATATCTCGCTTTAAGGCGATTTGCAGTTCACTGATATTTTTGTATACAATGTGTCGGTGATGCTTTAGATCAAACGGTATATCCGTCGCATCATTTGTTAGAAGAATGCATCGTTTGCCCTTAGCATGCGCATAGCCGACCTCGTAAAACACATTTGGATTCTTCCCACTCATATCTGCAATTACAAAATCGCATGCGTCAATCTGATTGTAGATTCGCTCCAGCATACGCTCATTATGGAATATTTGTTCGTCAACCCGCTCAGCCAGCATGCCGGCATCCTCAACGGCACGCTTAATACCCAATTTGTAGACATCGTTGAACTGGGGGTCGAACGGCATCAAGACGAATGCAAAAAGTTTGCGTGTCATCGGCAGCGGTTCTCAATAACAAATGGGAGCAACGTTATGGGCACAATCCAGAAAGCGCTAGCGGTGATGACACTACTAGCCCTGTCGCACCATGGGGACTGTCGGGTCAGTGATTGGTGAGGTCGTGAGGGAGTCGCGCCGGGCTCCTGACCCTTGCCCCTGCGTGGGGGGAGCGCCTGCATCGACTCGCGTGGCGGGCTCCAAGCATGTCTTCGAGCGGCAAACGAACGGTACTGGCGATAAAGGTATCAGGCTTCTGTGCGGAGGAGATTGATGACGCTATTTGAAATGCTTGTGGAAGCTCTGAGCGAACTGCCCCAACCGGCGCACATCAGCGACATCAGGAAACGCGCTCAGCAAATCGCTGGTTCTCAAGGCATTCAGCGCAAGACATTTTCGGTTCGAACTGTTCTCAGTCAGAACAAAGACGTCTTCAAGAATGTGGAGCCTGGCAGCGGTCAATGGAGGCTAGCGGTCCAACAGGCGTTGCCAGACGTTTGGGATGCCGGTCTGGATGACTTAGGCGAGCCAGAGGGCAGACGCCTTCTCGTCGTTCACCTACGCGCAGAACGATCCCGCAAGCTGGTAGCGGCATTCAAGGCCCGCTTACTGAACTTTAACTGCGCGGCCTGTGATTTCGACTTTGAGGAGGCGTATGGGGACCTTGGAGCCGGCTTCATTGAGGCCCATCACATTGAGCCCGTGTCTAAGCTAAGCGGCAATCGGGTGCCTAAGCTCGATCAACTTGTTGGCCTTTGCTCGAACTGCCATCGCATGATCCATAGGTCCGGCCTGATTAGCGTGGAGGAACTTCGGGAGCGAATACAAGCGGGGCGGTAGCGTCACGCTGGCCTCAGGCTCGCCACCCTGCGCCCCCTCCTACTTGCGCACCGTACTCTTAGCCCCGCCTCCGCGATTAAGAGCGCAAGTTCCGCCGGAAGCTCGCAAATTCTCCCGAGGCAATGGTTCCCGGATGGTGCAGCGCTGGGCAGCAACTCGGTCTCGGAACCTGCCAAGCGTTGAGCGTCTCCATGCCCTCATTGGGGCAGAGGCGCCCGTCCTCGGACGATGGAAGGCCACATGGCAGGTGGAGGCCATGCGGGTCCGGGGCTCCCTTAATGTGACGGACCGCAGAGGGAGCAACGGGTGCAGCATCGCGTGAAGTTCGCAGCTAGCCAGACCATCCCCCATCGCGGATGTGCTCAGCTTCCCGATACAGGGCGGTCGGGGGTGGGGCTGGGTCGTACTCATGCACGAAACTCCCCCCGCCGGAAGAAGCCCAGGTTCTGAGGACGCGGAGCGCCCAATCGCCGCCGCTCGCGGTAATACTAATGGGTTCATGCTGAACGATCCACCGTGCCGCCGCATGCGGGGACGGAAAGCGACCGAGGAGCTTGCTGTTTAAATGAAGTGTGACATTTCCCATCCGGCTACCTCCTTGGACGGCTCCAAGGTGGCGGACGGCGAACGTCCAGGATAATGCTCGGCGTCAGCCAAAATGCGAAACCGCACCTTGGAACCGGGCATTTACCCACGTGAGACCTACATCGAGCAGTATGGGGCTCGGTCTCAACGTATAAGTAACAAGTCGATTGCGGCGAAATTGCGCGCTAGCTTAGACCAATCATGGAGACTCAGGTGCCGGTCAGCACAGTGCATATAGTCGAAGCACTTTCTCAGCTTGGTGGCGAGGCCCACCTTGATGCAATCGTGGCGAGAGTCAGAGAGATTGCTCCAAAGCCCTTACCGCAAAGCGTCCGCCCCATTATCCGCGCTAGAATTCAAGAGCGATGCAAGGAGGCCGAAAGCTATCGGCCCGGATACCCGGTTCTCTTTGACAGCGTCTACGGCGTCGCTAAACGACGCGGGGTTTGGCGCCTGAAGCATGATGCCCTTGGCTCTGCCAATCCGGACCTGCTTCTCGACCCGGCAGAGGATGAAGACGGTCAAGTGGAGGGCCGAGCAGTCCTAAGGATCCACCTGCGACGCGAGCGGTCCAAAAAGCTCGTCGCCGACTTTAAGGCGAACCTATCGTCCTTCGAATGCCGTGCATGCGGCTTTGACTTCGAGCGTGCCTATGGCGCGATGGGAGCTCAGTTTATCGAGGCACATCATATCGTGCCGGTTGCTTCGCTTGAGGAAGGCGCCAGAACCCGGATTGCCGATCTTGTGCCGCTCTGTGCGAACTGCCATCGAATGACCCATCGCGCAGGGCTCATTTCGCTGGTGGAGTTGAAAGGAGCACTTCGCTTGGCCAAGCAGCGCAGCGCCGCCGACTAGGGGTAATCACGCGAGAGAGAAGTCGGCCCACTGTTGGCGCTACGGCGGTTCGCCGATCAACGTCGACCTCCACCCTTGAAGCCGGCTTGTTGCCGAGCCGAGTTACTCAAGAACAGTGTCGGCCGCGCTGATGCGGGAGCCTACGCCAACTTCTAGCTCACGACTTTTCATAGAAACGATCCGGCTCACAGGCACTAGCAAAGCGCTGGTAGATGCTCCCCAAGGCATTGGAGATGCGAGAAGCTTATTAGCTATTCGGCCATTCAGCGTTCGTGCTCCGACAGCCTCGGCCTCTGTGGTAAATACGAGCATGAATAATTCACCTCCCCCTAAATGGTATGCCTCAAACGCCAAGCTTCGATAACTTTCCTTGAAAATTTTAGCCCGCTCCAAATTCCGAAGCGCTTGGGGGCCCTGAGCCGTATCGAGCCATATGGTTGGTATGTAGAACCACGTCCCCTTCGGCGCCTCCCCGAGAGTGCCGCCCGTCTCCATAGGCGACAACTCACGTACGGCTAGCCGATTCCGCGTTGAGGTCAGAAACTTTTCCGCTGCGTCGGGGCCGATGCCGTGAAAAACTTCGATTGTTCGAGTGGGCTTGGACTCAGAGGGAGAGCCCTTGTCGCCCGAAGTAGGGGCAGATGCGGTCAGGCGAGCGAGCCCGAGTGCAGCCTTTACCTCATCCGCCGCAACTGGATTGGGGCGGGGCGCGCTTTTCGTATATTCCGTGAGGCCAAAGAGAACCTTTACCGGCGTTCCAGGCTCGGCCGCCCAATGTGTGAGGCCCCACATCGTTCCGCTCAACGTTGCCATGGCGGCCAAGAATAGCATCACTGCGCCTAAGCTTAGACGCTCAAAGATGCCTGAGAAAATGCTGCCCATTCGCCCCGCCACTTTTTGCCGCCACTATACTACACCAACAAGCAACGCTTTGAACGGCCTCCCTCGCTGCAAAATGCGTTGTGCTCAAAAATGCCCATCGCTGACGGACTGGGGAAGGCGGTGAGTGTCTTGATGTCGAGCCCCGACTGCGCCAAGGGGGGCGCCCATTTGAGAGGTGCCGTCTTCACGCGGCTACGTCACACTTCCCCCCGTACGCCCCTCGGGATTGGCAAAAGGAAACTGCTAGTCCTACAGCCTGCGAAGCTGCCTCCCGGTGCCGCAATCTGCAACCTTCCTGGCTTATTGACCGTCAAGCCGTTGGAATTTACATCTGTGCCAACGACCGTAGACTGAGATGTAAAGGACTTGACGATGGCCGAAGGGGATTTCGTGGCCTACTACCGCGTCTCGACCGCGCGGCAGGGAGCGTCCGGTCTCGGGCTTGAGGCGCAACGATCGTCGGTCGAAGCCTACCTCAATGGCGGAGCTTGGCGCATCCTCGCAGAGTTCACGGAGGTGGAGAGCGCCCGCAAGTCAGACCGTCCCGAGCTGCACAAGGCTCTGCACAAGGCCCGCCTTCACCGCATCCCGCTCATCGTCGCGAAGGTGGATCGGCTCGCGCGGTCCAAGGGCTTTCTGGAGCGCGTCCTGGAGAGCGGCGTGGATGTGCGCTTCTGCGACCTCCCCAGGATCGAAGGGGCAACCGGCCGCTTCATCCTCCAGCAGATGGCGGCAGTGGCGGAGCTGGAAGCTGGCCTCATCTCGACGCGCACGAAGGCCGCTCTGGAGGTCGCCAAGCAGCGCGGCAGGAAGCTCGGGGGCAACCGGGGCGTCAAGCTCACAACGGCCGCACAGGAGGCCGGGAGAGCCGCACAGACGGATCGCGCTGCGTCCCGTAGCCGAGACCTCGCGCCTGTTATCGAGGAGCTGCGCAAGGCCGGCACTACGTCACTTGGGGGGCTTGCCGACGCGCTGACCGCTCGGGGCATTCCGACCTCTCGCGGCGGATCGCGGTGGGCTCCGGTGCAGGTCGCGCGGGTCATAAGGAAGATCGCTGCCGGATAGCATAGGAGTGCGGCACTCAGCTCCGCAGTGAGACCCCTCTCTTGCTCCCATCCCCATCGCCGGCTGATCCTCGACGCAGACTTGGAGGCTGGCACCGGGTTTGCCATCGAGTATCCGCTCATCGTGGAAGGCGCTGCGAGGGCTTTGTGTAGGACCTTTGGCCGGGAAATTTAATTCCCTTTACCTATGAGAGAGAGCCCCCGGTGTATACTCTATGCCTTGCTGCATAGGGACTGTGCGCGAAGTGTGGGGACTGATGACGAGGTCTAATTCCCTTCCTTAGTGAGAGAAGAGCCCCAGCGTATACCTTCAGCCCCCCAGCGAGTGGGGGCATCTATGCAGGACCTTCGGCCGGGAAATTTAATTGTCTTATACTATGAGAAGAGACCCCCGGTGCACAAAGGTAACTCCCGGTAAGTGGGGTGGCTTAGGCCGGGAAATCTAATTGTTCTTACCTATGAGAGAGAGCCTCCGGTAGGTCAAGGGCAGTAGCCTAGGTGGGCAGGGGAGATGTAGGGCGAGAAAATTAATTCCCCTACACTATGAGAGAGCCCCCCTGTAGTTCACCTATAGTAGCCTCGGTGGGCAGGGGGATGTGGGCCGGGAAATCCAATTCCCTTCTCCTAAGAGAGACCCCCCTCATCCTCCGGGCAATACCCTCACCTAAAGATGCCGCCCCCAGCCACCGCGCCGTAGGGGGAGCGCGCACCAGTCAGGCACCATCAGTAGCCTGCAAGTCGATCACTTCGATCACCAATACCTGCCCGCCAAGCGCCTGTAGTCCCAGCCGGCAGACCCCTTCACGGTTCCGTCCTTCAGCATCCCACCTTTGAGCCAGCCTCGAAGCAGCCCCTCAGCGCAAAGCCGAGGGAGGGCGGAGCCATGACGCCACCGGGAGCGCCTCCCGAAAACTCCAAGCCCATCAAAGGACCATCCCATGTCACATCCCAAGTATCTCAGCCCGAGCGGCTACGAAGCCGTGGCGACCTATGTCAGGCAGGCAGCCAATCCCCAGTTTCACCCCGAGCCTGACCCCGAGCTGCTTCTCATTGAGCCTACTCACGGGCCGATCACCCATGTCGAGCTGGCGACGGTGAACGGAGAGCTACAGGTGGCCGTCTCCATGCACGGCCGGAACCTTCGCTACTTCGACCCCCTAGACTTCTGCGCCATCACACTCGGCACGGCGCTGGGAATAGGCTTCAACCTCAACGATACGGGGAAAGGCTTGGCGTACCCCAAGTTCCGAGTGACTGAACCCAAAGGCCGAGCGATCCTCCTGCTCCGGGTCCTAACGGACGCCCAGCCTTGGGAGATCGCCAAGCAGCACCCTGCCGAGGGACCACGCCCCGACTATCATCACTTGGCCCGCAAAGGCCTGTCGAAGCAATCCGTTCAAAGGGGCCGGGATGAGGGCAAGCCGTGCCGCGTGCCTTGGTTCGGTCGCAACGAGTTCTATGCGGCTGTCGAATGGTACTGGCGACGCTACCACCTCAAGGCCGGCATCCCCGCGTCTCTCGCCGACCACCTGAGCCTAATCAGAACGGCGCTGGAGATCGGAGACCAAAGGCTCGCCAGCTACTAGTTCCCTAGCGAGGGGACGGGCCGGGGGAGGAGACGTTTTGTGGGATGGCCGATCTTCCCCCGGTTCCCCTGTCAGTCGCGCGGCTATCTCGGGGTCTTCGCTCCGCGCAATCTCAACGGCCAGCACGAAGCGCCGGGGCCGCTAGTTGCCGCCATCGGAGAGGACGGCACCGAGTTCTGGCAAGCGAAACAGCGCTAGGCCGACCGCAAGAAACCAGAGATAGGTCTGCCATTTCGGCGTGGTGGAAGCCGTCACGGTCTGCCAAAGGGCGCTGGCCAAGCCGAGGGCGGTTCCGCCTAGCACCGGGAGAAAGAGTAAGGTCGCTGCGAGGGCGAGAGCGTCATTGAGCATGTCGCTTACTCCCCCTGCTCGGCTTTGAGATCGACGCGAGGAAACTTGGTCATGGCCAGCGCCATCGCCGCGACCGTTACATCCCCGTAGTCGTCTCCCGCCGTTCTCGGAGCATGACCCTGGATGGCGTCCACGATGCGGCTGTCTATCCCGACTGACCGCGCGACCGTCTTGAAGCGGTGCCTCCAGCCGTGATTGGGCATGACGAGAGGGTCCCTGACGGTTTCCCGAGCGGCTGCCGCAAGGCGGTTTTTGAGACCCCGGAGTGGCCCGCGAACGTCGCCCTCTTTGCCGATGCGCAGAAAGAGGTGACCGAGTGCCGCGCCTTGCACGAACTTGACGAAGCCTTCCTCCACAAGATGCGGATGGAGCACAACGTCTCGGGCTTCGTCGGTCTTCACCGTGCCGGCCTCGGGGGTGATATGGATGACCCAGCGCCCGGCCTCTTCGCGGAGGTCCTGCTTTCGGAGCTGCGCCAGTTCGCCGACGCGGGCCCCTGTGTAGGCGCAGAGCCACGGAACCCAGCGTTTGGCCGCTGCCGTTTTCGGGGTCTCGTCGCGATTCCCGTAAGCGCGAGCTACACGGAGAAGGGCGCTGGCTTCGTCATCTGTGAAGCCTTTGGAGCGGAGCTTTTTGGGCTTTCCGAGCTTGATGGTGATGCCGACTGCCGGGTTGTTTGCGATCTTCCGATTCGCGGCAGCCCACCCCAGAACCGTCTTGAGGCCCGCGAGGTCGCTATCCTTCACCGTCTTTGCGGAGATCGGTTTGCCGGTCTTCGGATTGAGGGTGGCGAGGCGGTGATCCTTAAACCCGATGATCTGCTCCGGCGTCAGCTTGCTAGCATCGTCATGGCCCAGGAACGCAACGAGTGACGCCACAGTGTTGCGGTAGCTCTCGTAGGTGCTCGGCTTGCGCCCGGTCGCCCGCGCCTCCTTCCACCAGTCCTCAACTAGGCCCTTCAGGGCGACCTTGGCGGTCGGCAGTGTGTCGCGCTTCGACTGGTCCGGGGGCCAATCCGGGAAGCGCTGGGCTTTGGGGTCGGGCGAATAGTCGCCGGCCGCATTGCGCGCTCGGTTGCTGAAGGCGTCCCGCAATGCCAGCGCGAAGGCCTCCAGAATCATAATGCGCGACGGCGGGTCTACCGCTGCGATGCCACGCGCCAGCAGCAGACGATCCACGATGGGGCCTACCAGTGCCTCCAGCTCGGCAGGATCGGCGTTGACATCGAGCCGGGCCACGGCCGCGCGAAAGCCTGCCTCCTCTTCCGCCGGCGTAGCATCGTCCCGCACCCAGCCGGACGGCGTATGGATCATCGCGATGGTCCGCTCTTGCGGCCGCTCGGAGGCCCATGCCCGGTAGAGTTCGCCGGCTAGCGCGGTCGCCTGCCGATGGGTGAGGATGAGCGGCTTTGTCGCGCGGAGACCCTGCCAGACCTCCTCAAGGAACGCTGCCGCCAGCCCCTGCCGGACCTTGGCTTCGCCAGGGTCGCGGGTCCGCAGAGAGAACCGGACGGCGTTTGCCTTGGCTGAAATTGTGGTGTGGTGGAACTCGCCACCGCCCAACGGAATCGATAGCTTCAGGCCAACCGCGAGGGGCCGCACATCGGCGGGAATCCGCTGCGCAAATTGGAGCTGAGAGGAGTCTCGGCGCTTCACCGAACGGACCAGCCTGTAGAGCATTGTTGCACACCGTTGTAACACGGTCGCCCAAGCGCAACACTCTGATCTGGCTTAAGTTCTTGAGGTTGGTAGTCCTCAAGAAAAAATGGTGCCCAGGAGAGGACTCGAACCTCCACGCCCTTGCGAGCGCCAGCACCTGAAGCTGGTGCGTCTACCAATTCCGCCACCTGGGCAACGGCGGTTCGTTTACGGGGGCCGAACCCGGCTGTCAACGGGCGAAGCCGGCTTTTTGACAAGGACATGTCGGACCAGTCGGCGGCGGCGCCGCGCCGCCTTCACAGCCGCGATCCGATGAACTAGGACAGGCACGACAGTTTCAGTTTTCAGCGCTTCCAAACGGAGCTTCGCGTCATCATGACGGTCCTGCCTCCCGCTTCGCAACTCGTCACGGTCTTCGGCGGCTCCGGCTTCCTCGGGCGGCATGTCGTGCGGGCGCTGGCGCGGCGCGGCTACCGTGTGCGCGCCGCCGTGCGCCGCCCCGACCTCACCGGCTTCCTGCAGCCGCTCGGCATCGTCGGCCAGGTCACTGCGGTGCAAGCCAATCTGCGCTATCCCGATTCGGTCGCAGCCGCCGTCAAGGGCGCCGATGCGGTGATCAACCTCGTTGGCATCCTGCAGGAGAAGGGCCGGCAGAATTTCTCCTCGGTGCAGGCGCAGGGCGCGCGCTCCGTCGCGCAGGCCTGTGCACAGTTCGGCGTCGACCGGCTGATTCAGGTCTCCGCGCTTGGCGCCGATGCCGAATCGAAATCGGCTTATGCCCGCTCGAAGGCGGAAGGCGAGGCGGCCGCCCATGGTCTGGTGAAGCAGGCGATCGTGCTGCGCCCCTCGGTGATGTTCGGGCCGGAGGACACCTTCTTCAACCGCTTCGCCTCGCTGGTGCGGATGCTGCCGGTGCTGCCGCTCGCCGGTGCCGAGACCAGGTTCCAGCCGGTCTTCGTCGGCGACGTCGCCGAGGCGATCGCGCGCGCCGTCGACGGCAAGGTCGAAAGCGGCAAGGTCTATGAGCTCGGCGGGCCGCAGGTGAAGACGCTGCGCGAGCTGGTCGACTATGTCTGCGAGGTCACCGGCCGCAAGCGCCTGATCGCGCCGATGCCGTTCGGCCTCGCCCGCCTGCAGGGCCAGGTCCTGGAGATCGCGGACATGCTGACGCTCGGCCTGATGCCGAACGAACTCGTCCTGACGCGCGACCAGGTCAGCCTGCTCGAGAGCGACAATGTCGTCTCCGCGACGGCCGAAAAGGAGAGCCGGACCCTGCACGGGCTCGGGATCGCCCCCGTCTCGTACGAAGCCGAGGTGCCCGGCTATCTCTGGCGCTTCCGCAAGGCCGGCCAGTTCGCCACCGCCCGCGCCAGCTGAGCCGCGTCAGGGCACAAGCACGAGCTTGCCGGCCGTGCGCCGGCTCTGCAGCGCGGCATGGGCGGCGCTAGCCTGCGCCAGCGGGAAGCTGGCGCCCGGCAGCAGCCTGAGGTCGCCGGAGAGCGCGAGCGCGAACAAGTCGCCGAGTTCGGCGGCGAGGCGCTCGGGCGCCAGATGCGGCAGCAGCGCGAAACCGGCGATGCTGCGGTTGCCGAAGATCAGGGTCTTCAGCGCCTCGGCATCCGGCCGGAAATCGGCGAGCGAGAGCGGGCCGTAGAGCACGAGGCGGCCGAAGGGCGCCAAAAGCGCCAGGCATTGCGCCGGGATCTCGCCGCCGGAGGCATCGAAGATCAGATCGGGACCGGCGCCATCAGTGGCGGCGCGGACCTGTTCGGGCCAGCCGGGCCGGGTGTAGTCGACGCCGATGTCAGCACCCAACTCTTTCGCCAGAGCCAGCTTTTCGGCTGAGCTCGCCATGGCGATGACTCGTTTCGCGCCACTACGCTTCGCCAGCTGGACCAGCAGGCTGCCGACGCCGCCCGCCGCGGCGCTGATCAGCACGGTGCGACCGGCGGCCGGATGGCTGCGCAGCAGGTGCAGCGCGGTCAGGCCCTGGACCTGCAGCGCCGTAGCGGTCGCAAAGGAGATCTCGTCCGGCAGGCGCACGACGACATCGGCCCTGACCGCGACGTATTCGGCATAGCCGCCGCTTTGAACGCCGGCGACAAAAAGCCCGGCGGCGACGCGATCGCCAGCCGAGAGGTTCGTGACGCCTTTGCCGAGTGCCGCGATAGTGCCGGCGATCTCGACGCCGGGGATGAAGGGCAAAGGCGGCGTCACCGCATAGCGATCCTGCCGCATCAGCACCTCGAAGAAATTGACGCCGACGGCGCCGACCTTGATCAGCACCTCGCCGGGGCCGGGCGAGGGCGTCTCGATCTCGACGATTCCAAGTACGTCGGGGCCGCCGAAGCGGCTGTACTGGATGGCTTTCATGGCAGGCCTCACGCGAAGGGGATGAGCGTGGGCGGCGTTCTCGGCTAGGATGCCGGGCGGTGGCTACACACCGATTTGTTTGCAGCAGACCAAGAGGTGAGCATGGCCGATCCGATGAAGCGCCTACCGATGCTGCCGGTCGAGCGAGCGCTCAAGGTTATTTCCGGCCGCTGGAAGGCCGTGATCCTCTATCAGCTCTTCGACGGTCCGAAGCGCCTGTCGGAGCTGCAGAGGCGCGTTCCCGCCATCACCCAGAAGGTGCTGATCCAGCAATTGCGCGAGATGGAGGAGCACGGGCTCGTCAGCCGCGAGATTCTCGCGCAGGTGCCGGCGCGCGTCGACTATGCGGCGACGCCGCTCGGCCAGAGCCTTGCCCCGGTGATCGCGACGCTGTGCGACTGGGGCCGCCGCCATGCCGCCGATCTCGGCGAGCTCGATACGCTGTCGGAATGCCGCTACCGCCCCGGAGCACAATCCGAGGCGGCCTGAACGAGGATTTGATCGAGAGCCAGGCGTCGCGTCAGGCGGCCGCCCTGATTGACGTCTCAGAGCATGCTGGGCAGGACGCGGTCCGGCGGCTTATGCCCGTCCATGAAGGTCTTGATGTTGACGATGACCTTCTCGCCCATGTCGGCGCGGCCCTCATGCGTGGCCGAGCCCATATGCGGCAGCACGACGACGCGGTGCTGGCGGGCGAGCTTGAGCAGGCGCGGATTGACCGCGGGCTCATGCTCGAACACGTCGAGGCCAGCGCCGGCGAGCTCGCCGGCCTCCAGCATGCGCGACAGGGCGGATTCATCGACGATCTCGCCGCGCGCCGTGTTCACCAGGATGGCGTCCGGCTTCATCAGCTTGAGGCGTCGGGCCGAGAGCAGGTGGTAGGTCGCCGGCGTGTGCGGACAGTTGACCGAGACGACGTCCATCCGCGCCAGCATCTGGTCGAGCGAATCCCAGTAGGTTGCATCGAGCGCTTCCTCGATGCGCGAATCGAGCCGGCGGCGGTTGTGGTAGTGGATCGACAGGCCGAAGGCGGCGGCGCGCTTCGCCAGCGCCTGGCCGATCCGGCCCATGCCGACGATGCCGAGGCGCTTGCCGGTGATGCGGCGGCCGAGCATCCAATTCGGCGACCAGCCGGCCCATTCGTCGTCGGTGATGATGCGGGCGCCCTCGGCGATGCGCCGGGCGACGGCGAGGATCAGCGCCATTGTCATGTCGGCGGTGTCGTCGGTCAGCACGCCCGGCGTATTGGTCACGGTGATGCCGCGCTGCACGGCGCTGGCGACGTCGATATTGTCGACGCCATTGCCGAAATTGGCGATCAGGCGGAGCTGCTCGCCGGCCTGGGCGATCAAGCCGGCATCGATCTTGTCGGTCACGGTCGGAACCAGCACGTCGGCGGTCTTCATCGCCTCGACCAAAGCAGCCTGGCTCATCGGGGTGTCGTCGAGATTGAGCCTGGCGTCGAAGAGCTCGCGCATGCGCGTCTCGACCACAGCGGGCAGCTTGCGCGTGACCACGACCAAGGGCTTCTTCTTCGACATGGGCGGCTCCTTGAAGGCCCCTCAGGCTCCGACATTTCCGGTACCGCGCCCTATGAGGCGCGACCAGTGGCCGCAATGTCGCCTTTCCGCCTCAACCCCCCATTAACCGAGGCGCATCAGGAATTGAGTCGGACAGTTTCGACGATAGGCGGCCGTCTCGTTGTCTAGCAGCGTTGCGGCGGAACACAACCTGACCCTTTGGGGCGCAGCGCGCCACCGAATAGGCAGGGCGAGGAGTGGGTTGGATGACAGGTAAAGGAATGCGGGGCCGGCTCGGCCTTCTGCTCGCGGCGGCGGGTTTTGCCCTGCTGGCGACGCCGGGCACGGCGCAGGAGGTCGCGAACGGCCCGGTCTCCGGCCTGCCGCTGCCGCGCTATGTCAGCCTGAAGTCGGACCGGGTCAATCTGCGCGAAGGCCCTTCCAAGGAGCACCGCACCAGCTGGGTGTTCCAGCGCGCCGGACTGCCGGTCGAGATCACCGCCGAGTTCGAGACCTGGCGGCGCGTGCGCGACGCCGACGGGACCGAAGGCTGGGTGCTGCACAGCCTGCTCTCGGGGCGTCGTACCGTGCTGGTCTCGCCCTGGTCGAAGAACAAGAGCGAGACCTTCTCGCTGCGCGAGACGACCAGCGAAAGCGCGCCTGTGGTCGCGACGCTGGAGCCCGGCGTCATCGCCAATGTGCAGTCCTGCCAGAACGCCTGGTGCCGCGTCACGGTCAGCAAGATCGCCGGCTATATCAAGCAGGATCGGCTCTGGGGCGTCTATCCCAACGAGAGCCTGCAGTAGCGCAGCGATCCGGCAAAAGCGAGAAGGACGAAGTTTGCGCTTCGGCGGCGTTCAGGCGCCGATCTTGCGCAGCCTGACGACGACATCGACCCGGCTGATCTCGTAGCCTTCGGGCGCGGGAGGCAGTGCGGCGACGTCGACCGCCGCGGCCGGGATGTCGATGACCTTGTCCTCGCCATCGACCACGAAATGGTGATGGTCGCTGTTGTCGGTATCGAAGAAGGTCTTGGCCCCGTCGATGGCGAGCTCGCGCAGCAGACCTGCCTGCGTGAACTGGTGCAAGGTGTTGTAGACAGTGGCGAGCGAGACCGGCACGCGCGCCTTCATAGCCTCTTCATAGAGCATCTCGGCGCTGATGTGCCGGTCGCCCTTGGCGAAGAGCAGCCAGCCGAGCGAGACGCGCTGACGCGTCGGCCGCAAGCCCACCCGGCGCAGCTTCTGGCGCACATCGTGGAAGGGGCAGCCCTGCCGTGCGTCCGATCCGTAGCCCTGGTCCTGCGTCTGGCCGTCCATGCCGCGCGTCGACTCCATGAAACCGTCCCATGATCGGGATGTCATCGTTTAGATTCGATGTAAGGCCTTGGCTACCTAGCCGCAAGCATAGCGGCGCTGCTGACAGGCTCGGGCACGGCATATTGGCAGGAAGGGCGTCGTTCCGGAGCACGCCCATGCCCGATGCCGGCCTTCTCTGGCTGTTCTTTTCGCTCGTCTTCGGCATCATCATCGTGCCGGGCATGGACATGACCTTCGTGCTCGCCAATGCGCTGGCCGGCGGGCGCCGGCTCGGACTTTATGCCACGGCGGGCGTCGTAGCCGGTGGCGTTGCGCATGTCGTGGTCGGCGCTCTCGGCGTCGGTGCGCTGCTGAAGCTCGTTCCGGCCCTGTTCAACGTCCTCCTGCTCGCAGGGGCTGCCTATATCGCCTGGATCGGGCTCGCTCTGCTGCGCAGCGGCGCGTCGCTGGGTGCGATCCAGGCGGCACGGAGCCGCGACGCGGCCGCGGCCTTCAGGCAGGGCATGCTGACCTGTCTGCTCAATCCGAAGGCCTATCTCTTCATGTTCGCGGTGTTCCCGCAGTTCCTGCGGCCGGAGTCGGGCGGAATCTGGCTGCAGGCAGCGGTCCTCGGGGCGATCATCGCGGTGACACAGTTCGGCGTCTATGGTGGGCTGGCTATCGCTGCAGGCGGCGGCCGGCGCGCGCTCGCCGGGCATCCCCGGACCGAGGCTGCTCTCGGCCGTGGTGTGGGCGCGCTGCTGATCGTCGTCGCCGCGATCACGCTGGCCGAGGGCTGGCGCAGCCTCGCCGGCTGATCATCCACGATCCAGCCTGGCCTGCGCCCTTTCGTTCCGCCGCGACACCGTGTTAGGCACGTTGCATCGGGAGTTGGCTGCCGGATCATGGCGGCCGAAAGGGAGTGAAGTCGGATATGGAGCGGCAATCGTCATTCAGCTACGAGGAGATCCTCGCTTGCGGGCGCGGTGAACTCTTCGGGCCGGGCAATGCGCAGCTGCCGCTGCCGCCGATGCTGATGTTCGACCGCATCGCCGAGATCAGCGAGACCGGCGGCGAGCATGGCAAGGGCATGGTGCGCGCCGAACTCGATGTGCGCCCCGACCTCTGGTTCTTCGATTGCCATTTCAAGGGCGATCCGGTGATGCCCGGCTGCCTTGGCCTCGATGCGCTCTGGCAGCTCACCGGTTTCTTCCTCGGCTGGCTCGGCCTGCCCGGCCGCGGCCGGGCGCTCGGCGTCGGCGAGGTCAAGTTCGCCGACCAGGTGCTGCCTTCGGTCAAGCACGTCGTCTACGGCGTCGATTTCAAGCGCGTCTTCAAGTCGAAGCTCGTCCTCGGCATCGCCGATGGCTGGCTCGAGGCCGACGGCAAGCGTATCTATACGACGACCGATATGCGCGTCGGCCTGTTCAAGCCCGAAGTGGCCTGAGCAAAATCGTCCCGACGCCTTGCCTTCGCTCTCCGCGCGGTCCATTTGCGCGGGTAGCGATCTATCATAGGTCCGGGGTTGGCCTCCCGGCCCGTCACCAAAGAGCCGGAGAAGCAGCATGAGACGCGTTGTGGTCACCGGGATGGGCATCGTCTCATCCATCGGCAACAATACGCAGGAAGTGCTGGCCTCGCTGCGCGAGGCCAAGTCCGGCATCTCCTACGCGGCTGACTTCGCCGAGCACGGCTTCCGCAGCCGCGTTGCCGGCGTGCCCACGCTCGATCCTGCGACCGTGCTCGACCGCCGCGCCATGCGCTTTCATGGCGGCGGCTCGGCCTGGAACCAGGTCGCGATGGAGCAGGCGATCCGCGACGCCGGGCTCGAAGACAAAGAGATCAGCCATGAGCGCACCGGCATCATCATGGGCTCGGGCGGTCCCTCGACTCGTGCCCTGATCGATGCCTACGACAAGGCGCGCGAAAGCGGCTCGTCCAAGAAGGTCGGCCCCTTCGCGGTGCCCAAGGGCATGTCCTCGACCGCTTCGGCGACGCTGGCGACCTGGTTCAAGATCAAGGGCGTCAACTATTCGATCTCGTCGGCCTGCGCGACCTCGAACCATTGCATCGGCAACGCCTATGAGCTGATCCAGTGGGGCAAGCAGGACGTGATCTTCGCCGGCGGCTGCGAGGAGCTCGACTGGACTCTCTCGGTGCTGTTCGACGGCATGGGCGCGATGTCCTCAGACTTCAACGAGACCCCCGCGGTCGCCTCGCGCGCTTATGACGCGAAGCGCGACGGCTTCGTCATCGCCGGCGGCGCCGGCGTCGTCGTGCTGGAGGAGCTCGAGCACGCCAAGGCGCGCGGCGCCCGCATCTATGGCGAGGTCGTCGGCTATGGCGCGACCTCGGACGGCTACGACATGGTCGCGCCCTCCGGCGAGGGCGCCGAGCGCTGCATGCGCATGGCGCTTGATGGCGTGAAGGCCAAGATCGACTACATCAACCCGCACGGCACCTCCACCCCGGTCGGCGACGCCAAGGAGATCGAGGCCATCCGCACCGTCTTCGGCGCCGGCGAGAAGAGCCCGCCGATCTCAGCGACCAAGTCGCTGACCGGCCACTCGCTGGGAGCCACCGGCGTGCAGGAGGCGATCTACTCGCTGCTGATGCTCAACAACGACTTCATCTGCGAGAGTGCCCATATCGAGGAGCTCGACCCGGCCTTCGCCGACATGCCGATCGTGCGCAAGCGCATCGACAATGCCGGCCTCGGCTGCGTGCTCTCCAACTCCTTCGGCTTCGGCGGCACCAACGCCACCATCGTAATGAAGCGGCTGGAGGCCTGAGGGGGGCCGGCGATGCTGTTCATGGTGATCGAGCATTTCGACCAGGCGCGGGTGAAGGAGATCTACACCCGCTTCCATAAGCATGGCCGGATGATGCCCGAGGGCCTGACCTATATCGACAGCTGGATTTCGGCTGATTTCGCCCGCTGCTTCCAAGTGATGCAGTGCGACGACGTCACCAAGCTGCAGGAATGGGTGCTGGCCTGGGGCGACCTCGCCCGCTTCGAGATCGTGCCGCTTGCGAGCTCGAAAGACACGGCCGAGGCTGTCAGGAAGCATCTGACGTGACAGCTGTCGTCTAGACGACTATATGCCTCGTCTAGACGGAGCATCAGATGGCGTTCCATATTCGCGACCCTGAAACCGACCGCATCGTGCGTGCGCTGGCGGCGAAGATCGGCGCGACGCTGACTGACACTGTCCGTAAGGCCGCGGAGGAAAAGCTGGCGCGCGTCGAGCAGGTCGAGGCGCAGGCCGATCAGCGGCCGTTCCGCGAACGCATCCGCGATATCCAGGAGCGTGTCGCAGCTCATGGCAAGACCGGATTGAAAGCCGACAAGGCGTTCTTCGACTGGCTGTCGGGCGACGAATGATCTTCGTCGATGCTTCCGCCCTGACTGCTGTGATGGCTGGCGAGCCCGCTGCTGACCGCGTGCTCGACTGCCTCGAAAGCGACGCGACCTTCTTCACCTCGCCTATCGCCATCTACGAAACGGCGCTCGCGATCGCCCGGCTCGCCAATTACACCGTGGCCGAAGCCTTGGGCGAGGTCCGCGAGCTCGTCGGGCACGCACGGATCGCCATCGAGGATATCGGCGATGCTCATGCCGAGGCGGCGTTGGCGGCTTTCGCTCGCTTCGGCAAGGGCCGGCATCCCGCGGCATTGAACATGGGCGACTGCTTCGCTTATGCCTCCACCACGCTGCGCAATGCAGCCATCTTGTTCGTCGGCCAAGATTTCGGTCGAACCGATCTCCGAGCGGCCCTTGCCGAATGATGAGTTGAAAGACCAGCAATGCTCCCCCTGATGCACAACAAGCGCGGCCTCGTCATGGGCGTCGCCAACCAGAACTCGATCGCCTGGGGCATTGCCCGGACCCTGCATGCGCATGGCGCCGAGATGGCCTTCACCTATCAGGGCGAGGCGCTGGGCAAGCGCGTCAAGCCGCTGGCCGAGAGCATCGGCTCGAAGCTGGTCATCCCCTGCGATGTCGAGGATGTCGGAACCGTCGATGCCGCCTTCGCCGCGATCGACGAGGCCTGGGGCGGCGATCCCGAACGCAACACGCTCGATTTCCTTATCCACGCCATCGGCTTCTCCGACAAGAACGAGCTCAAGGGGCTCTACGCCGACACCAGCCGCGAGAATTTCTCGCGGACGATGGTGATCTCCTGCTTCTCGTTCACGGAAGCTGCGAAGCGCGCCGCCGCGCGCATGCCCAATGGCGGCAGCATGATCACGCTGACCTATAGCGGCTCGAACCGCGTCATGCCGAACTACAATGTCATGGGCGTCGCCAAGGCGGCGCTGGAGGCGAGCATGCGCTATCTCGCCGCCGATTACGGCCCGAAAGGCATCCGCGTGAACGCGCTCTCGCCCGGGCCGGTGCGCACCCTCGCCGGCGCCGGCATCTCGGATGCGCGCGCCATGTATTCCTGGCAGCGCGCCAACTCGCCGTTGCGCAAATCGGTGACGCTGGAGGAAATCGGCGGCTCGGCGCTCTACTATCTCTCCGACCTGTCGGGCGGGGTGACCGGCGAGGTCCACCATATCGACGCCGGCTACCACATCACCTCGATGCCGGTGCTGGAAGGCCTGCGTGCGGCCGATACCGGCAACGGCGACTAAGTCGATCGAGCCCTTCCGCCGCTCGCGTGGCAGGGCTATCCTCCTCTCCGGTGGAACCTCGGGCGTGTGCCATTGGTTCGGTCAGTGAGCCATGGAGGACGCTCATGGTCACGGTGAAATACGAGATCGTCCAGCACGATGGCGGCTGGGCCTACAAGGTCGGCGATGCTCTTTCGGAGACCTTCCGCTCGCATGATGCGGCGCTGAAGGCGGCCAACAAGGCGGCAGCCCGCCAGAAGCGGCCGGGCGTCACCGATGGCATCGTCTATCAGGACGCCAAGGGCGAATGGCACGAAGAGCTGGCCGATGGCCGCGACCGACCGAATACACGGATCATCGACGGCGGCTGAGGCCGGACCTCACCGCTGCGTGAAGAAGGTCAGCAGCACCTTGCCCTTCTCGCCGATGAGGCAGAGGAAGCGGCGCGGCTTGTCCGATTTGTCGGTCTTCAGATAGGCCTCGCCCATGATGATGCGCGTCACCGGGGTGTCTTCGACCTTGCTCTCCGCCACCGCGATCGTCAGCCCGTCCTCGTCGATATAGATGTCCTTGATCTCGGGCTCTCGCGCCGTCAGCGCCGCCATTGCTGTTGCCTTGCAGGCGGATAGTTCAGGCGAGGACGGCTTTTCCGGCGTAGCGGGTGAGGCCGGCGAGGCTGTCTGGGCCAAGGCCGGTGCGGCGAGAGAAGCGAGCAGCGCGATCGCGCAGACGGTCTTGCGGAGCATGTTGAACCTCGGGTTGTTGCCGAGGTTCAAACGCACCGTCGCCAATCTGGTTCGGATCAGCCGTCCAACGCCTGCTTCAGGTCGGCAATCAGGTCGTCGGGATGCTCCAGCCCGATCGAGAGGCGGATCAGCCCGTCGCCGACGCCCATGCTGGCGCGCACCTCGGGTGTGAAGCGCTGATGCGTCGTCGTCGCCGGATGCACGATCAGGCTCTTGGCGTCGCCAAGATTATTGGAGATGCGGATCAGCCTGAGCTTGTTGAGGACGCGGAAGACGCCCTCCTTGCCACCTGCAACCTCGAAGGCGATCAGCGTCGAGGGGCCGCTCATCTGCCTGGCGATGATCTCAGCCTGCGGGTGCTCGGGATCGCCGAGGAAGGCGACATGCGGCAGGTCCTTGCGGCCCTTGAGCCAGGCGGCGACGGCGGTCGTGCTCTCGGCCTGACGACGGATGCGCAGGGGCAGCGTCTCCAGCGCCTTCAGCATCACCCAGGCGTTGAAGGGCGACATGGCCGGCCCGGTCTGGCGCAGGAAGGTCTGGATCTCGCCCTCGATCAGTTCCTTCGAGCCGAGCACGAGGCCGCCGAGGCAGCGCCCCTGGCCGTCGATATGCTTGGTGGCGGAATAGGCAACGAGGTCAGCGCCGAGTTCGAGCGGGCGCTGGAACAGCGGCGTCGCGAACACATTGTCGACGATCAGCTTGGCGCCGACCTCCTTGGCGATCGCAGCGACGGCGGCGATGTCGATCACCTCCAGCGTCGGGTTGGCCGGACTCTCCAGGAAGAACACTTTTGTGTTCGGCCTGATCGCGGCCCGCCATGCGGCAAGATCGGTGCCGTCGACCAGCGTCGAGGCGACGCCATAGCGCGGCAGGTGGTCCTCGACGATGTAGCGACAGGAGCCGAACAGCGCACGGGCCGCGACGACATGGTCGCCGGCCCGGACCAGGCTCGACAGCGCCGCGGTGACAGCGGCCATGCCGGTCGCGGTGGCACGGCAGGCCTCGGCGCCCTCGAAGGCAGCCATGCGCTGCTCGAGCATGGTGACGCTGGGATTGGAGAAGCGCGCGTATTGAAAGCCCGGATCCTTGTTGAGGAAGCGCGCTTCGCATTGCTCGGCGCTGTCATAGACATGGCCCTGCGTCAGGAACAGCGCTTCCGAAGTCTCGCCGAACTGCGAACGCAGCGTGCCGGCATGAACCAGGCGGGTCTCGGGATGGAGCGCTGCTGTGTCTGCCGCTTCGATTGCCATGATAGGTCGCCCAGGTCGTTCGATATAACGGACAAGGGGAATATCACTGTCGATTGCGTTCGTAAAGGCGAACGAATTCTCCTCTTTGGCGGAAGGGTCGCGAGGCGTTCTTCCGCGATGAGCCCTGGGCGTTCTGCACGAAAGGCGGGCACTCTGGCAGAAACTCAACCGTTCACCCTCCTCGGCGAATGGACTAGGCTCGAGCGAACCCGTCGTCGATGAGGGGCGCAGCATGCATGACCCGGTAGCCGGCCGCCTGGCGTATATGCGCAGCAAAATTCAGGAAGGGGTTCAGCGCACTGAGTTCATGTGGGCAGCCGACAGCCTGCGCTCCGCGCTCGCCACCTCGACGAAGCCCTTCTTCCACGACGGCGAGAAAACCGGCCTGCACTGGGCTCGCATAACAAAGGGAACGGTCCAGCGAGACGACGATGGCGGCCTGTCATGCAAGGGCCTCGCCTTTGTCGGCTGCGATTTTTCGGGCTGCATCCTCAACAGCGTCAGCTTTACGAATTGCTCTTTTGATTGGTGCCGCTTCGACGAAGTCTCTTTGGGCGGGCAATCGCGGTTTGAGCTGACCAAGTTCAAGCGCTGTAGCTTCGACGATGCCGTGGCCCCAGCAAAATTCGATCGTTGCACTTTCGAGCTGTGCCCGATGGGCAAGACCGATTTCAGCTATGCAACCTTGAAAGACGTCGGCCTTAAAGTCGTCGATCTTTCGACTGCGACATTCGCCGGGGCTACCTTCGCTGGCGTCAATTTCAAATACTCGGCAGGCCTTGTTCGCTTGAACGGCAGCAATATACCCGCCTGTCCTCGCCCTCAGGATGACGCGATCGAGGAGCCGGAGGTCCCGGCGATCGACGAAAGGCTCGCCTGGGACCGGCTCCGGGCAGTGGGACGCTTGCCGGTCTTCTCGGTATCCTCGGCGGCCCTGGTGCTGTCCTCGATCCATCTCTACGGCATCGCGACCTGGAACGACATGGCGGCGCGGGCCGACCAGCGACTGGCCGCCGCCGGAGAGAAGGCAGAAGCCCTGTTTCGTGGCCTCAGGAGCGGCCTGCCACCGGACGTACCCTGGCGCGATTCCATTATCGCCGCGAGCGTCGAAGCGTCCGCGTTCGTCCAGCAATTCTCCGCGGCCTTGCCCAGGTTGCCATTGCCCAGCCACGCCTTCTGGCTGTTCGTCGGCACCGTCCTGCTCGCGCTGGGCTCCGGCCTCTACCTGTTGCGGTGCCCGCCGCGGATCCATCGCTATTCGGATGTCGAATGGCGGGACGAGATCCGCGGCTCGCCGTTCCACTATCTGCCGCTTGCCTATTCGCGCCGGTGGAGCCGTGTCTGCGTTGCGTTCGCCCTGGCGCTCGGTGGCGCGCTCACCGCCTCGGTGGCCGTGTCGAAGCTGTTTACAACAGGCTTGTTCATACTCGATCAAGGCGGTGTGCCGTGGCCATTCCGGTGAAACCACCGTTATCGAGCAGGACTGTCAGATCGCGGCGCCGTCGCTGACGATGTCGGCGCCGAGATCGACGCGCACCGCCCGAACGATCTCGGCTTCCGCTTCTGCGCCGCGCCGGCGCGGATGAGGCGCCGTGATCTTGTGCTCGGCGATGATCTGGCCGGGCGCGCCGGAGAGCACCACGACCCGGTCGGCGAGATAGGCGGCCTCGTCGATATCGTGGGTGACGAACAGCACGGTCTTGCCGGTGCGGCGGCGGACCTCGATCAATTCGTCCTGCAAGGTCTCGCGCGTCAGCGCGTCGAGCGCCGAGAAGGGCTCGTCCATCAGCAGGATCTCGGGCTCGACCGCGAGCGCGCGGGCCAGCGAGACGCGTTGACGCTGACCGCCGGACAGTTGGTGCGGCCAGCGCTGGGCAAGCTGCCCGAGGCCGACGAGGTCGAGCATCTGCTGCGCCTTGGCAAGGCGTTCCGCCCGCGGCTTCTGGCCTTCGAGGCCGAAGCCGACATTGGCGATCACGCTGCGCCAGGGCAGCAGCCGCGAATCCTGGAAGACCAGCGCGACCGAGCGCCTCGTGCTGTCCTTCGCATTGATCACGACCTCGCCGCCGCTCGGCCGGGCAAGGCCGGCGATGACGCGCAGCAGGGTCGACTTGCCGACGCCGGAGGGGCCGACGATGGCGAGGAATTCGCCGCGGGCAACAGAGAGGTTGAGCTTGCGCAGGACCTCGGTCGCTTCACCGTCGCGGGTGAAGGTGAGCGACAGCTCCTTGATGTCGATCACGCTTTCCAACGCAGCACCCATCCCTGGAAGGCGACGAACAGCGTGTCGAGCAGGCCGTAGAGCGCCGCCATGGTCAGCATGTAGATGACGACGAGGTCGGTCGCGAGCAGGCTGGAGGCCTGCATCATGCGCTGTCCGACGCCGGCGACGCCGAAGATTTCGGCCGCGACCACCGCCATCCAGGCCTGGCCGAGCGCCGTGCGCACGCCGATCAAGATGCCGGGAAGCGCCGCCGGCAGCAGGATCTTGGTCAGGCGCTGCAGCGGCGAGCGGAAGCCGAAGGCGTCGGCGACCTCGATCAGGTCGCGATCAACGCTGCGGATCGCCCCCTGCGCCGCGAAGAAGACGATCCAGAACACGCCGATCGCGATGATGAACACCGCCGCCTGCGGGTTGACGCCGAACCAGATGATCGCGAAGGGCACCCAGGCGAGGCCAGGGATCGGCCGCAGCAGGCGAACGACCCAGGCCGTCGTTTCCTCGGCGATCTTCGACATGCCGGTGAAGACGCCGAGCGCGATGCCGAGGCCGGCGCCGGTAAACAGGCCGATGAAGTAGTGGCCGAGCGAGCCCATGATCGCCGAGAGCCAGGCGCCGGACTTCACTTCCCGCAGAAAAGCAGCCGGCAACACGCTCGGCCCCGGCAGGAAGGCCGGGTTGACCAGACCGAAATAGGGAATCGCCTCCCAGACCAGCAGGAAGGCGACGAGGCCCGTCAGGGCAAGGGCTGGAGCCCGCAGTGAACGCAAGTCTTTAGTCCCGTCAGCCCTTGATGGCGCGCTCGTAATACTGCGTCTCGAACAGGCCGTCGAACGGAAGTTCCTTTTCGAGCGAGCCGAGCTTGACCTGATAGGCCTGCATGGCACGGGCCGGCTCGATGATCTTGCGCGGGTCTATCTCGAACCGGGTTGCCGGCGAGGTCAGCGCCTTCTCGATCAAAGCGGGGTCGACGATGCCCTTGCCGAGCGCGGCGCCGACATGGGGCGCCGCCTTGGCCGGCGTTTTGATCAGGACATCGGCCGCCTTGACCAGGCTGGAGACAAGCTTCTGCACCGCGTCGGGGTTCTTGGTGACGAAGGCGCCGGAGACGGCGACGACCGTGCCGGGCTGGCCGGGGAAGACGTCCTCGCCGCCGGCGATCAGCTTGATGCCGGGGTTGCGGGTCTGAATGATTGTGAGCGCCGGCTCGCGCACGATCGCGCCTTCGACCGCACCGGCGAGCACGGCCTGCTGCGTCGCGTCGATGCCCATCGGCACGATCTCGACATCGGCCTTGTCGGCCTTGGCGACCTCCCAGAGCCAGTATTGCAGCACGGTGTTCGGCACCGAGCCGGCCGGCTGGGTGGCGAGGCGGGCCGGCTTGCCGGTCGCGGCCTTGTGCGCCTTGAAGGCAGCGGCTGGGGTCGTGCCCGTGGTGAAGAACTTGGCCAAGGCGGGAGCGGCGACGAAGACGTTCTCGCCGGTCGCGGTCGAGGCGACGACGCGGATGTCGACGCCGCGCGAGCGAGCGACGGCGAGCGGCGCGACGCCGGCGACATAGAGGTCGATCGTGCCGGAGGCGAGCGCCTGGATCATGTTCGGGCCGGATTCGAACACGGTGAAGGCAGGCGCGAGGCCCGCCTGCTTCAGCCAGCCCTCGCCATTGGCAACGAAGATCGGGGCGGTGCCGATGATCGGGATATATCCGATACGGGCGGGGACAGTCTCCTGGGCACGGGCTGCGCCGAAAGGCAGCGCCGCGGCGAGCGACGAGCCGGCGAGCAGGAACTGGCGGCGGTCCATGATCGTAATTCCCCAAACGGTGCGTGTTTTCAGTCCTATTGACGTCTGATAAAAGGATTTTCTATCTAAAGACAAGCATTGCCCTTCAAAAAGAAGAAAATTCTCCATTGCTGCAGTTTGGCAAAGGGTTTTTTCTCCATCGCCATGGATCGAGAGATGGACGCCATCGACCGCAAGATTCTGACCGTGCTGCAGGCCGACGCCAATATCTCGATCGCGGAGCTAGCCGATCGGGTGGGGCTGTCGCAGACCCCGTGCTGGAAGCGTATCCAGCGCCTGGAACAGACCGGGGTGATCATCAAGCGCGTCGCGCTGGTCGCGCCGGAAAAGATCGGGCTCGGCCTCACCGTCTTCGTCCAGATCGAGACGGCCGACCATTCCGGCCCCTGGCTGGAGAAGTTCGCCCAGAGCGTCGCGGCAATGCCGGAGGTGATCGAGTTCTACCGGATGGCCGGCGACGTCGACTACATGCTGCGTGTGGTCGTCGCCGACATGGCAGCCTACGACACCTTCTACAAGAAGCTGATCGAGACGATCCCGCTCAAGAACGTCACCTCGCGCTTCGCCATGGAGCGGATCAAGGCGACGACCGCCTACAAGGTGCCGGATCTGCCGAAGGCGTCGTGACCGTGCAGGGGGCTCTAGTGCTGCAGGAGCACGCCGCCGGAGCCGATACGGATGCGGGCGATCAGATGCCCGACCAGGATCTCCGGCGCCGAGCGAGGCCGGGCAACCTCGCTGCTCGGCGAGTCAGAAGCGGCGGTAGCCCAGCCGCTCGGCGGCATGCGCCAATGCGATCGTGCGCTGCAACGGATCGACCGCGCTCTCGCCGTCGAGGATCGGCCTCTTGTCGAGCAGGCTGAGGGAATAGGCCATGGACTGTCTCGCGAAGGTCAGATGCCGCACAGGCCGAGCGCCGTGCGCGCCTCCTCGGCCATCCAGCCGAGGCGCTCATAGTCGCCGCGCCAATAGAGCAGCGCCGCATCCTCGCCGCCGAGCCTGACCTCGCACACCCGGCCGATGACGATGGCGTGCGAATGCCGCTCGATCAGCTCCTCGACCTCGCAGTCGAGCGCGGCCAGCGCGCCTTCCAGCAGCGGTGCGCCGGTGACGCCTTCGCTCCAGTTCGCCCCGGCATAGCGCGCCTCGCCTTTCTCGCGAGCACGGCCAGCAAAGCGATCGGCGATCTGCTTTTGCGTTGCGTTGAGGAAATTGACGCCGAAGCTGCGATGCCGGGCGAGCACCGGAAAGCTCGATGAACTCAGGTTGAGCCCGAACATCACCGACGGCGGCTCGGCCGAAAGCGAGGCCAGCGAGGTCACGGTCAGGCCGGTGCGGTCCACGCCCTGCCCGGTCGTGATCACGCTGACGCCGCCGGCGAGATGGCGCAGCGCCGCCCGAAAGCTCGGGGTTTCGGCTGGCGCAGCTGCTGCTTGGCCGAACGGACGCGATGCCGCGGATACTGGGGTGACGAGCGAGACGACGGTCATGCAGGCCTCGGCTGGGCGAGAGGACGCAGCAAGGCGCGCATCGTCGCAGGACGGCGCCTCGGCCGGACGAGTCGGCACGCGGTTGCTGCTAGGGAACGATAAGTCCTGCGGTCAGGCCGCGGGACAAAAGGATCAGGAGCGTCGCGACAGAGTGCCGGATCGCTCGGAATCAAAAATATTTTCCTGTTCCATCGACGTGTCTCCGCGATCGGAGCCCACGATTTCATCGTGGTGCTTTTAGCTTTGTTGACGCGGCGCAAGCTGCTCTAGCAAATCCCGGGACCGGGCGCGGTCGTCAGCGCTCGATACTGACATTCTTCCGGTGGAAACCAGCGGCGTCAATGAAATGTCTTTTCAAAGATGCGGCCGGCTGGAGGCGGAAGCGCCCGGCTCCAGCCTCCGGCGCGGCAGGTTTCTGCTCTGCCGCGCAAGGCGGATCGTTCAGGCCGCGGCGACCCGGCGCTGGCGGAACAGGCGCCAGGCCGGCGTCAGCAGGATGGCGGCGCTGAGCACAGCCAGGATGATCGCGATCGGGGTCGCGACCAGTGCCGATGCGTTGCCGCCGGAGATGGTCAGCGCCAGCCTGAGCTGACTCTCGATCATCGGGCCGAGGAGCAGGCCGAGCACGATCGGTGCGCTCGGATAGTCGAGCCGCTCCAGCACATAGCCGATCAGGCCGACGCCGAGCAGCACCCAGAGGTCGAACAGCGAATTGTTGACCGAATAGACGCCGATGGTGACGAAGAGCAGGATCACCGGGGCGAGCACGATGCGCGGCAGGCGCAGCACCTGGCCGAAGATGCGCGTCGCCGCCAGGCCGCCGACGAGGGCGAGCAGGACGGACGTCACCAGGAACTGCAGCATGAAGCCGTAGACGATGTCCGGATGCTCGCGGAAGAGCTGCGGCCCGGGCCTGAGGCCATGCACGAGCAGGCCGCCGAGGATGACGGCGGCAACGCCCGAGCCGGGAATGCCGAGCGCCAGCGCCGGGATCAGCGAGGCCGCATTGTCGGCGCCATTGCCGCATTCGGAGGCCGCGACCCCCTCGGGATTGCCATGACCGAAGGTCTCGGGATTGCGGGCGACGCGCTTGGCCTCGTTATAGGCGAGGAAGGACGACATGCTGCCGCCGGCGCCCGGCAGGATGCCGATGATGATGCCGATGATCGACGAGCGGATCCAGACCGGCGTGAAGAAGCGCCACTGGCTCAGCGCCGAGCCCTGGCGGTGCAGCTTGAGCTTGTCGCCGCTCATGCCGGTCTTCACCGCTTCCTCGACGATCTGCAGCACCGGCGGCACGGCGAAGAGCCCGGTCAGCAGCACGATCGCGCTGAAGCCGTCGAGCAGGTCGAGCTGGCCGAAGGTGAAGCGCTCGGTGCCGTTCGAGATGTCCTGGCCGACCGCGCCGATCAAAAGGCCGATGCCACAGGCGATCAGCCCTTTCGGGAGGTCGTCGCCGAGCAGCGAGGAGACCGTGGCGAGGCCGAGAATGCCGAGCCAGAAATACTCGGTCGGACCGAACAGGAGACTGAATGAGACTAGCGGCGGCGAGAGCAGGATCAGCGAGATCGAGGAGAGCACGCTGCCGATCACGCCGGAGAGCAGCGCTACCTGCAGCGCGTAGGCGGCCTTGCCCTGCTGGGTCATTTTGTAGCCGTCGAGCACGGTCGCGACCGAGGCCGGCGTGCCGGGCACGCGCATCAGGATCGCCGGGATCGCGCCGCCATAAGAACCGCCATTGTACATGCCGGCCATCATGCCGAGCGCGAACATCGGATCGAGCCCGAAGGTCAGCGGGATCAGCACGGCAAGGCCGGTGACGACGGTCAGGCCCGGCAGGCAGCCGACGACGAGGCCGGCGATCAGGCCGATGAACATGGCGAGGATGTTCATCGGCGCGAAGACGAGCGGGATGGCGTGCAGCAGCGCGTCGATCATCTGAGCTTCGCCAGCAAGGGTGAGAGGAGGTCTTCCGGGATCGGCCGGCCGAGCGCGTAGACGAAGATCAAGAGGATCGAGACGACGCAGACCAGTCCGACCACCGCCGCCAGCCCCCAGCGCCGGAAGCCAACCGCCGCCGGCAGCAGCATACAGAGCGCCAGACTCGGCAGGACGAAGCCGATCAGGCTGACCGCGGCGAAATAGGCGACGAGGGCCGCGATGCCGATGGCGAGGCGCGGGCCGTGCTCGGCGAACGCGCCTGGCGTTGGCTTGCTCTGGAGGCGGCGCAGGATCTCACGCGCCGCGATCCATAGGCCGAGTACCGCCATGCCGGAGGCGATCGCAATCGGATAGGCGGCACTCTCGACCGGATAGCTCGCGGCCATCGCGATGACGCCGATGGAGGCCGCGACGAGCACGAGCGCGAAGACGATCTCGACCGGGCTGCGCGAACTGCCCTCGGCCGTGGCCGGGGCAGCCTTCTCCGTCACTTCCACGGCGTCGCCTTCCAGGTCGCCTCGAGATCGGTGGTGGCGCGGTCGAGGAAGGCTTTGAAATCGCCGGAAGCGAGATATTGCAGCGGGATCTCGGCCTTCTTGGCGGCGTCGAGATACTCCGGATCCTTCAGCGCCTGGTCGATCGCCTTCTCCAGCTTGGCGACGACATCGGCCGGCACGCCCTTGGGCGCAGCGATGCCGCGCGAGGCGCCGACGACGACGTCATAGCCGGCTTCGCGGAAGGTCGGGGCATCCGGCAGATAAGCCGAGCGCTCGGCGCTCATCACGCCGATCACCTTGATGTTGCCCTCGCGGGCGATCTGGAGGGCTTCGCTCAGGTTCATCGTCGCGGCCGGGACATGGCCGCCGAGCACGGCCTGGCGAACCGGGGCGGTGCCGCCGAAGAAGGCCGGGGTGAACTTGGTGTCGGCGAGGCGCTGGAAGTTCAGCAAGGCGATGTGCTCGGACGAGCCGCTGGCGCCGGAGGTGCCGATCACGAGCGGCGTCGAGGCTTTCTTCGCCGCGTCGATCAGGTCCTTCAGCGAGCCATAGGAGCTGGTCTTCGGCACGACGAGCACGCCGGGATCGTAGACGAGGTTCGCGATCGGCTGCAGGTCGCCCATCTTGAACTTGGTCTTGCCCTCGACCACCAGCGCATTGATCGCCGGCGCGTTGATGAAGCCGATGGTGTAGCCGTCCGGCTTGCCCTGCGCGACGGCGGTCCAGCCGATCTCGCCGCCAGCGCCGGGCTTGTTGATCACGCCGATGCGAGCGCTGCCGCCGAGATATTTCTCCATATAGCGGGCGATCGAGCGCGCGGCGACGTCGGTGCCACCGCCGGGCGCGAAGGCGACGATCATCTCGATCGGCTTCTCCGGGTATTCGGCGCGGGCAGCACCGGTCATCAGGAGCACGGATGCGAGGGCAGCAGTGATCGACAGGCGCTTGATCATCGAGGCGCTCCTTCAGGAGGTGGACACGGAGAGGTCGGCAGGCAGGGCATCGGCATCGGCATCGGTCCATTCGTCGCCGAGCAGTTCGGGCGTGTCATAGGCGACGAGCGAGCAGTAATGCGCCTCGCGATCGGCGACGAAGAGGGCGCGGGCAATGCCCCGGCCGAGCCGGTCGGCGCCGGCGCTGACGGCGGGAATGTCGCCCGAGAGCTTTCCGTGGCTGAGCATCGCCGGATAGTTGAAGCAGTGGATGCGGGCGAGCGCCGGGCAGGTGCCGGGGACTTTCTCCTGGAACTCGAAGGACGGGCCGAGATCGGGCGCGCTTTCCAGTTCGGGATTGTCGACCCCCTCGGGAACGTAGCGATCCCGCCAGAAGCGGATGAAGGGCGCGACCGCGGCGAGCTCCGGCCGCTCGCCGAGATCGACTGAGAAGCCGGTGGCGAAGATCAGAAAATCGAGCGCGTGACGCCCTTTCGGCGTCGTCAGTGCGAGCGCGCCGTCACGTTCCTGCAAGTAGAGGATCGGGCTGCCGAGATGGAAGCGGGCATTGGCATGGCGCGAGACGCGCAAGGTCGAGTCGCGTGGCGGAGGCGTCTGCGCCTTCAGCGCGTAATCGAAAAAGCGCCATTTCCACTCGTCCGGCAGGCCGGCGACGCCATGGACGACGCCCTGGCTGCCGATGCCGGTGAACTTGTTGATGCGCGGCAGTTCCTTGCGGCGCACGAACAGATCGAGGCTGGCGACGCCCTGCTCCAGCGCGGTCGCGGCATTGTCCATGGCCGAGGCGCCGGCTCCGACGACGCCGATGCGCTTGCCCTTCAAGGCCGCAAAATCGATCGCGTCGGCGCTGTGCGCCCAGAAGCGGCGATCGATCGTCTCCACAATCGGCGGAACCCAGGGCGCGCCGAGCCCGTCGCGGCCGGTGGCGAGAACGAGATGGCGGGCGAAGAGCGTGCGCGAGCCACTCGCATCGGAGACCCTCAGCGCCAGCAGATCGCCCTGCGGCATGACCGCATCGACGTTGACGCCGTTCTCGACAGGAAGCTCCAACACCTTCCGGTACCAGACGAGATAATCCATCCATAGCGGCCGCGGGATCTTGCCGAGGGCGTCCCAGGCGGCGCGGCCATGTTGCGCCTCGTACCAGGCCCGGAAGGTCAGCGCCGGCAGGCCGAGCGCCGGGCCGGTGAGTTGCTTGGGCGAGCGCAGCGTCTCCATCCTGGCATAGGTCACCCATGGCCCTTCGCGACCGGCGGGCGCCCGATCGAGCACGACGATGTTCGACAGGCCGAGCCCCTTCAGCGCGCCGGCGGCGGCGAGACCGCACATGCCGGCGCCGACGATTACCACGTCGCGGACGCGTTGGCCGGCATGCTCGCGTGGCGGCACCCAGTCCTTCGCCGGCCATTCCAGCCAATCCAGGTCCTGGCGCAGGCGCTGCTCCAGCGCGGGCAGGCCGGTGGGGACGGGCGAGACCGCGTTCATGCCGCACCCCGGACCGGCTTGGGGCCGAAGAGGTCGGCCATCAGCCGCTCGCGCGCCGTCGGCGGATGCTTGACGAAGCCGGGGAGCGTTTCGCGCGAGATCGCCTCAAGCGCCGAAATCAGCCCGTCGACCAGCGGCGTCGCCGGGCGGCCATAGGGCGTGACCACGCCCCAGAGGAAGGAGATCGGCACATCGAGCTTGCGGATCGCGACGCCTTCCAGCGGCATGCCATAGGCGATGACCGGCTCCAGGATGGCGATGCCGAGCCCGGCACGCGCTGCCATCAGCGCCGTGTTCGAGGTGTTGGCGTCGAGAAGTCCGGCCGGCCGCACCCCGGCGCGCTCCAGCGCCGCATCGACCCGCCGGCGCCAGCGGAAGGGATTGGCCATGGCGATCAGCCGGCGGCCGCCGACGGCCGCGAGCGGGATCGTCTCGGCTTCAGCCAGTGGATCGTCGGCGCGCACCGCGACGACGCAGGGCGCCTCGCCGATCCAGTGCAGCTCCAGGGCTGGATGATCGACCGGCAGGCTGGTGACGCCGATCTCGGCGACATGGGTCGCGACAGACTGCACGACCTGCTCGGCGAGCGCCGCCCTGATATGGACCTGCCCGGGCAAAGCCTCTTCGCCGAGCCGCGCCAGGGCAGCGGGCAGCATGCCGGCGGCAAAGGAGGCGATCGAGGCGATTTCGAGCGAGCGCGGCTTGTCTTCAGCGATCGCGGCGGCCCGCTCGCGCAATTGCCGGAGCCAGGCGATCACCGGCTCGACCTCCTGATGGAAGCGCAGCCCCTGCTCGGTCGGCGTCACCCGTGGGCCGGCGCGATGCAAGACGCTGAAACCGAGGGTCTCTTCCAGCTCCTGGATCTGCCGGGTCAGCGCCGGCTGCGAGCGGCCGAGCAGCCTGGCGCCGCCGGTGATGCTTCCGGCGGAGAAGACTGCGGCAAAGGCTTCGAGCTGGCGCAGGTCCATGCGTTCTTGGGGCTGGATCATTATTCCCAAATCGGATGATAGATACTCCTTGATGCAGGTCAAGCATGAAGCTTAGCTGTGGGTGATCGCTTCGCAGGCAGCCCGGAGAATGCGGATGAGCAGCCCCCCTCTCATCGAAACCCTGTCCGACGCAGGCTCCGGCCTCGCTGGCGTATTGGCCGAGCGGGCCGAGATCCTGGGCCTCAGCCAGGCCGCGCATAATGCGGCGCTGCTGCCGCGCGAGCCCGGCGGCATCAGCCATGCCGAACGTGCCGCGCTTGCCGCCCGCATGGCGCGCGCCAATGCCGAAGAGACACTCGCCGAGCATTATCGCGAATTGCTGCGCGAGGCCGGCGAGGGCCCTGCCCTTCTCGCCATCGCTGAAGGCTCCGCTCCCGTTGCAGACGCCGACACACGGCTGCGCGCTATCATCCGCCATGCCGATCTGGTGACGCTCTCTCCGAAGGACGCGACCAAAGCAGATATTGCAGCGCTCAAGGCCGCCGGTCTCTCCGAGCCCGACATCGTCAGAATCGCCGAGCTGATCGCCTTCGTGAACTACCAGGCCCGCGTCATCGCCGGCCTGCGGCTGCTGGGAGCGATCGCATGAGCACCGTTGTCCACGAGTTCACCGACAAGGTCCCGCGCTGGTCGCCCTATGTCACGCCGGTCGTGCTCGCCGAGGCGACGTCGGAGCAGCTCGACGCCATGCAGGTTACGCCGTCGAACAAGAAGATCTCCGACTATGTGCTGACGCTGGCGCATGATCCGGAATCGCTGAAGGTGCGCTCGCCTTTGTTCAACGCGATCATGTACGGCAAGGGCGGTTTGTCCTCGGCCGAACGCGAGCTCGGCGCCACCGCCGCCTCGATCGTCAACCGTTGCGTCTACTGCGCCGCGGTCCACGCCTCGCGCTTCACCAGCCTGACCAAGCGCAGCGATGTGATCGAGGAGATCTTCGCCAAAGGGCTCGACGCCGAGCTGGAGGAGCACCAGCAGGCGATCTTCGATTTTGCCGCTAGGCTGTCGAAGACACCGTCCGAAGCCACGGCCAACGACCTCAAAAAGCTCGCCGATCTCGGCCTCTCCAAGGTCGAGATCCTCGACCTCATCCTCTCCGCCGCAATCTTCGGCTGGGCCAACCGGCTGATGCACACGCTCGGTGAGCCGGTGAGGGACTAGAATTCCCCAAGAGCCCTTGTCCCGAGACGCTATTTTTTTGGCGATATGCCTCCCCAGGACGGGAGGCGCCACGCGCGTTCGGTCAGGCCTCAGGAGAGCGCCCGCTCGATGAGGCCGATCAGGGCCCGGCTTTCAAAGGGCTTGCAGAGGAAGCCGATTCCGCCGGCGGCCAGCGCGCGTGCCCATCTTCTCCTGACGCAGCCGCGGTGGATCTTCACAGTGATCTCGCTGCTGCCGAGTTGGTGGGCGACGTGCTTGTTCCATCAGCCCGATCGCAACCAGCGCCATGATCTCGCGCTCGCGGGCGGTGAGCTTGCTCTCGGCGGCCAGCGCTCCCGGTCGCGCTCCAGCGCCTGCGAGACCGCATCGAGCATATCCTGGTCGCGGAACGGCTTGATCAGTCGAAGCCCTCGGCGGCGTCGACGCGCTTCTACGCCCTCGCCTCGACGAAACGCTCCTCGGCCAAATGCAGATCGAACTGGTCGACGAGGCTCACTGTCCCGCCCAGCAGGCAACCCACCGGCCTGTCCTCGACAAAGCCCAGGCGGACGCCGATTTCGGACAGCGATCCCATCGCCCGCCCCTGAAGAATGGTGATGCGGCGGCTGTTAGGCGCCACCAGCCCGTTCTTGAGCAGGCCGAAGGCCAGGGCCGCGGCAGCGATGCCCGTCGCCGCATCCTCGGGATAGCCCGACGATTTGGGAAATTGCCGGGCCTCGAAGCGCAACTCGGCCTGATCCTCGATCGCATAGGGGTAGAGCCCGGTCGAGCCGATGCGCTCGCAGCACTCCTCCGTCCGCTTCATGTCCGATGTGAGCGCGTTCAGATGCGCGGGGCTCTTCATCGGAATCAGCGTCTTGATGCGCGACGTCACCGCATTCTGCATCGGCAGGTCGAGAAGGTCGCTGCGCGCCAGCTCGAGGGTCGCCAGGACCTCCTCCTCCTCCGCGCGCGTCAGGTCGACGACCTTGCCGACGGGCTGGCTGATCTCGATCGACGGCTCGCCGGGCTCGTTCAGACCGACATAGCCTGTCACCGGGCCGCTGCGCGTCGCGATGCGGACCTGGTTGGCGTCGAGCTTGCCGGCCTTGGCCAGGCACCACAGCGCGCCGATCGTCGCGTGCCCGCACATCTCCATTTCGTGGCGCGGGACCCAGAAACGGAAGCTGTAGTCGAATTCGGCGCTGGCTGCCGGCAGCACGAAGCCGGATTCATAGCCGAAGCGCTGGGCCACCGCCTGCATATCCTCGTCGCGCCAGCCCGCGGCATCGATCGCGATCGGGCAGGGATTGCCGCCCTGCCCCCTATGGGTGAAGACGTTGACAAGTCCGATGCCGCTCATCCTCTTCCCTCCCCTGGACGCCGTAAGCTCCAGCCAGGATAGAAAGCAGGCTCGGCCGGTGCGCGACCGAACGGGCCTTATGCTGTGTCGGATCGGGCCACGCCCCGGCGCAGGTCCGTCGGCGTCAGGCCGGTCACGCGCCGCATGGTGCGGGCAAGTGCCGAACCGGATTCGAAGCCGACGCGCCAGGCGATCTCGCCGATCGCAAGCCCGGTCTCGGACAACAGTTCGCGCGCCTGCGTGATCCGTTCCTGCTCCTGGAAAGCGGCGATCGAGACGCCGGTATTCTCGCGGAACAGGCGCGTGGCGTGGCGCCTGGAGATCCCGAACAGATCGGCGATCAGGTCGAGCGGCAGATCCTTCCCGGCATTCTGCGTGATGAAGGCCTTGATCTCGCAGACGAGCATGTCGCCATGCCCCTCCGGCCGCGCCGCGGAGAGCGGATCGCTGCGCTCGATCTGGGCCAGGCAATTGATCAGCAAGGCCGCGGCGAGGTGGCCGCGCGCCGCCTGCGAAACCTTGTCCTCGGCCTCGCCGGCCCGGCACAGCCGTTGCAGCGAGCGGATCTCGGGCGTCATCGCGAAGAAAGCAGGCTTGGAAAGCTTTGCACGGGCGCGGCTCAGAGAGCCGACACGCGCCTCGATCAGCGCCAGCTGATTGTCGGTCGCGTAGATCGCCATGTGCCGGTGGCTCTCGCGAACCGCCGTCGTCTGGTGAGCCATGGCCTTCGGCACCACGACGAAGCGGTCCTCGCTGAGCCAGGCGCCGGCTTTGCGGGTCTCGTCCCGGAAATCGACCGCGCCGGCCTCCGGCAGGAAGATCATCAAACCGTCATGCCAGTGCCACGGCACATGATACGCGCCGCCACCGCCGAAAAGCGCCAATTGCTCCTCGCTGTCGGCCAGCAGCACCGCAGCTGTCGACGCATCGCGAAGTTGCTGGATGGAGCGGAGCATCGCTCAGCCTAGCACCGGTCATCGCCGGATCAAGTTGCCGGCCCCCGCAGACCGGCAGGCGATGCAAGCCTGGCATCCAGTTGCCGATGCCGGTCTTAGCGCTCGGGTGGAATGGAGCGCCGGATCAGAGCTCGTTCGCCCCGATGCCATTGACGAAGAGCCCGATCGTCTCGCGGGCGATGTGATCGACCGAGAGCGGTCCGGCCGAATCATGCCAGCGCGCGATCCAGCTCAGCGCGCCCGCCGCCGCGAAGGCGAGCAGCTTGGGGTCGCAGGCACGGATCGAACCGTCGGCGATGCCGGCCTCGATCAGCCCGCGGAAGCGCTTGTCGATCTTGCCCTTGAGGGCGCGCAGATCCTTGCGCGTCTCGGCCGGCAGGGGGTCTTCGCCGACGAGGATCAGGCAGCGCCCGAAATCCTCGGTGACGATATGGGCGTACTCAGTCCAGAGCACGATCAGTCGGTCGAGCCCGCTGCCGCCGCTGCGCCTCGCCTCGGCAGAGGCGGCGGCGGCGTCGAGCCGCTCGAGCCCGATCCGCACGCATTCGAACAGGATCTCGTCCTTGCTGCGGACATAGTGGTAGATCGTCGGCTTGGTGACATTCAGCCGCTCGGCGACATCGTCGAGCGAAGTGCGGTGGAAGCCCTGCTCGGCGAAGGCCTGTGCCGCGACGCGCAGCACGGCCTCGCGCTTCAAGGCGCGCTCGCGCTCGCGCTCGGCTGGCGTCTTCCAGAGGGCTGTCGCCATGGCCGTTTCAGGCCCGCTCTATCGCGAGCGCGATGCCCTGGCCGCCGCCGATGCACATCGTCACCAGCCCGTAGCGGCCGCCGGTACGCTTCAGCTCATAGGCCGCCTTCAAGGTGATGATCGCGCCGGTCGCGCCGACCGGATGGCCGAGCGCGATCGCACCGCCATTGGGATTGACCTTGGCCGGATCGAAGCCGAGCTCCTTGGCGACGGCGCAGGCCTGGGCGGCGAAGGCCTCGTTCGATTCGATCACATCGAAATCGGCGAGCGACATGCCAGTGCGCTTGAGCAGCGCCTGCACCGCCGGCACCGGGCCGATGCCCATCACGCCCGGCTCGACGCCGGCATGGGCATAGCCGACGATGCGCGCCAGGACCGGCTTGCCCTCGCGGCCGGCGCGGCCTTCCTCCATCAGCACCATCGCCGCGGCGCCGTCATTGATGCCCGAGGCATTGCCGGGCGTGACCGTGCCGTCCTTCTTGAAGGTCGGGCGGAGGCCCTTGAGCGTCTCCGCCGTCGTCGTGGGCTTGGGATGCTCGTCGGTGTCGAAGCTGATGGTGTCGCGACCCTTGCGGACCTCGACGGGAAGAATCTGCTCCCTGAAGCGGCCGGCATTGATCGCCTCGGCGGCGCGACGCTGGCTCTCGACGGCGAAGGCGTCCTGCGCCTCGCGGTCGATACCATAACGCTCGGCGACGTTCTCGGCGGTGATGCCCATGATGCCGTTGCCGAACGGATCGGTCAGGATGCCGGTCAGGTGGTCCGAGGCGACCGTGTCGCCCATGCGCTGGCCGAAGCGGGCGGTCGACAGGAGGTGCGGCGCGCGGCTCATCGTCTCCGCCCCGCCGGCGACGGCAGTGTCGCAATCGCCAAGCATGATTGACTGGGCAGCGGAGACGATCGCCTGCACGCCGGAGCCGCAGAGCCGGTTCAGCGTCATTGCCGGGACCTCGACCGGTATGCCGGCGTCGACCGCGGCGATGCGGGCAAGATAGGCGTCCTTGGATTCGGTCAGGATGACATTGCCGAACACGACATGGCCGACCTCGGAGGCCGGCAGCTCGGACCGGCGCAACGCCTCGCCGACGCAAGCTGCGCCGAGTGCGGTCGGAGCATGGCCGGAGAGCGCCCCGCCGAAGGTTCCGATCGCGGTGCGCACGCCCGCGGTGATGACGACATGTCGGCTCATGATGGTTCTCCTCAAACGGGCTCGGCCTGCCGCTCGGGCTTGTACAGCCCCTCGATCTCGGCGGCGTACTTTTTCGCGATGTTGGCGCGGCGCACCTTCATCGTCGCGGTGACCTCGTCATCGTCATGGTCGAGTTCCTTGACGAGGAGGTGGAACCGCTTGAGCTGCGCCACCGGGGCGAGCTGGCTGTTCGCTCGCTCGATCTCGGCCGAGACCAGCTCACGCACCCGCTCATGCTCGGCAAGGCTACGGAAATGGGTGAAGGCGATACGGTTTTCCTCCGCCCATTTGCCGACGGTCTCGGCGTCGATCTGGATCAGGGCGGAGGGGTAGCGGCGCCCGTCAGCGACGACGATGCACTCCTTGATGAAGGCACTGCCCTTCACCGTGTTCTCGATCTCGGAAGGGCTCAGATTCTTGCCGCCGGCGGTGATCATGATGTCCTTGAGGCGATCGACGATCCTGACCTGGCCGGCCTCGATCATGGCAACGTCGCCGGTGTGGAGCCAACCTTCGCGCAGCACGCCTGCCGTGGCCTCGGGATTGCGGAAATAGCCCTCGAAGACGATGTCGCCGCGCAGCAGGAGCTCGCCCTGCTCACCGAGCTTGAGCTCGGTGCCGGCGACGGCCTCGCCGACCGAAGCAGGCAGCAGGTGCTCGCGGCGCTGGCCGACCGACATGCCTGAGGTCTCGGTCAGCCCGTAGACCTCGACCAGCGGCACGCCGAGCGTGCGGAAGAACTGGACGATGCGCGGCGGGATCGGCGCCGCGCCGGTGAGCGCGATCTTCGCCTTGCGCAGGCCGATGAAGTTCTGCAGCGCCCGGAAGATGACGAGGTGGTAGAAGGCCGCCAGCGCCTTCTCTCGCAGGCTGCGCGCTGCCCTAGGCTTGGTCGCGAAGGGCTCGCAGGCGGCAAGGCCGGCCTCGAACAGGCGCCGGCGCCAGCCACCGGCCTCCATCAGCTTGATGTGGATCGCGGCGTGCAGCTTCTCCCAGATGCGGGGGACGCCGAGGAAGAGCGTCGGCGCGACCTCGCGCAGGTCTTCCTGCACGGTGCGGATCGACTCGCCGAAGGAGACGCAGGAGCCGGCATAGATCGGCGCCATCGTGCTCAGCATCTGCTCGGCGACATGGCAGAGCGGCAGATAGGACAGGTTGGTCGTCGCGGCGTCGTAGCCGAGCCGCTCGACCACGCCAGCCGCCTGGGCGCGCATGTTGCGATAGCTCAGCATCGCGCCCTTGGGCTTGCCGGTCGAGCCGGAGGTGTAGACCATCAGGCCGATATCGGCCGGCATCTGTGCCGCGAGGCAGGCTTCAACGAGGTCGGGATGCTTCGCCTCATGCTCGGCGCCGAGGCGCAGCACTTCGGCGAAGGATGCGACCAGTTCCGAGGCGTAGCCGCGCAGGCCCTTCGGATCGATCACCACGATGCGCTTCAGCCGCGGCAACTCCTCCAGCCGCTCCAGCACCTTGTCGGTCTGCTCCTGGTCCTCGCAGACGACGATCTCGACCTCGGCATGCCCCAGCACATAGGCAACCTCGTTGGCCGGGCTCGTCGCATAGACCCCGATCGCGACGGCGTTGACCATGCCGGCACCGAGCTGGGCGACGACCCATTCGGCCCGGTTCTCGGAGAGGATGCCGACATGGCCGCCTTCGGCGAGGCCGAGAGCGCGCAGGCCGAGCCCGAAATGCTGGGCGCGGCGGTCGTATTCGGCCCAGCTGATCGGCAGCCAGATACCAAAGTCCTTCTGCCTGAGGGCGATGCGCTCGGGCATGGTCCGCGCGTTCTCGCGCAGCATTTGCGGCAAAGTGAGGTTCGGAAGCTCGCGCATCGCCGCCATCCCTACGAGAGCCAGCGCTTGCGGCGCTTGTAGTGCTTGATGTCGCGATAGCTGCGCTCGCCCCCGGCGCCGCCGAGGCCGAGATAGAATTCGCGCACGTCCTGGTCGCGCATCAGCTTCTCGACCGGTCCGTCGATCACGACCTTGCCCATTTCGAGGATGTAGCCGTAATTCGCCACGGCGAAGGCGACGGCGGCGTTCTGCTCGACCAGCAGCATCGAGACCTTCTGCTCGGCATTGATGCGGGCGATGATCGCGAAGATCTCCTCGACCAGCTTGGGCGCGAGGCCGAGCGAGGGCTCGTCGAGCAGGATCAGCGAGGGCCGCGCGATCAGGGCCCGTCCGATCGCCAGCATCTGCTGCTCGCCGCCGGAGAGATAGCCGGCGAGCCCCTTGCGGCGCTCGTGCAGCCGGGGAAAGTAGCTGTAGACGAGGTCGAAATCGGCGGCGGGCAGCTTGCGCCCGGTCAGCGCGAAGGTCGCGGCGGTGAGGTTCTCCTCGACGGAGAGGTCCTCGAAGATCCGCCGCCCCTCCATGACATGGAAGAGGCCACGCCTGACGAGGCCGTGCGGGGTGAGCGCCGCGATATCGTCGCCGCGGAAGCGGATGGCGCCGGCGGTGACGTCGCCATCCTCGAGCGAGAGCAGGTTCGACACCGCTTTCAGCAGCGTCGACTTGCCGGCGCCGTTCGAGCCGAGAAGGGCGACGATCTCGCCCTCCGGCACTTGCAGCGACAGCCCGCGCAGCACCTGCACGGTCCGGTTATAGACCACCTCGACATTGTTGACGTCGAGCACCGCGGGACCGGCCATGACCTCTAGCCCTTCATCCGGCAGCAGCAACTACAGCTTGATCCAGTCCGAGGCCGGCTGCATCTGCTTGGCCTTGGCGTCGAAGCGGTAGATGCGCCCGACCGGCACGGAGTTGCCGGGGATCGAGATCGGCACGCCGAACAGCCCGCCGGTGTCAAAATCCTTGATGCTGTTGAGCCCGGCCTTGAGATTGGCGCCGGTCAGCTCCTTGCCGGCGTCGAGCGTGCGCTTGACCGCCTCCGCCATCAGCATGGCGGTGACGAAGCCCTGCAGATAGCCGGTCGACTGGTAGTCCGGGCGCATCTGCCGGATCTTCTCCAGCATCGGCGAGGAGCCGTCCTTGTCGTAGTAGTAGCGGTACGGCATCACGCCCATGAAGCCCTCGGCCGCATCGCCCATGCGTTGGACGGTCGAGTTGTCCATGGTCCAGAACGTGCCCATGAACTGGCTCTTCATGCCCATCTGCTTCGCCTGGGTGACGAATTCCGGGATCGGCGCCAGCACATAGCCGTGGAAGATCGTGAAGTCGGGATTGGCGCGGCGCAGCTTCAGCACCTCGGTCGAGACGTCGACGCTGCCGGGCGGCGTCACGATCTTCTCGACGACGCTGAGTTTCAAGTCCTTGGCGACCGCCTCGCTCGGTGCGATCGGGTCGCGGCCGAACTCGCTGTCGGAATAGACGAAGGCGACGCGGGCGCCCGGCTTATCCTTGGCGATATAGCGCAGGAGGATGCCGAACATCTCGGTGTAGTCGGGCCCGGCCATGAACTGCAGCGGGAACTTCTTGGGATCGTTCAGCTCGGTCGCGAAGGAGGCGCCGGCCATGATCATGCTGCCGCGGCGCTCGAGCTCGGGATTGATCGTCTTCGAGAAGCCGGTCGAGTCGCCATAGTAGAGCGAGACCTTCTCCTGACCGGTGATCTTGTTGAAGGCGGCGACCGAGGCGTCGACCTTGTAGGCGGTGTCTTCGGCGACATACTTGATCTTGCGGCCCTTGATGCCGCCGCCATCGTTCAGGATCTTGAGATAGTCCTGGATGCCGGCATGGATGCCGACACCGGCGAAGGCGAAGACGCCGGTCAGCGGGATCGAGCCGCCGAGCACGATGTCGCCGCCCTCCTGCGCCGCAAGCGGCCTGACACCGAGCGCCAATCCACCTGCGAGCGCCGCGGTACCGGCGAGAAGCTGGCGCCTGTCGATGAGCTTGGTCATGTCATCCTCCCCAAGGTTTGGCTGCGCTTGCCGGCAACCGTTTCAGTGAAATGCTCAGGTCCTGAACGGCCAGAGATGGAAGAAGCGCCGCAGCCGCCGCCAGATCTCGGCGAGGCCGCGCGGCTCGAAGATCAGGAAGCCGACGATCAGCCCGCCGAAGACGATGGTGCGTACCGGCGCCAGCGCCGCGAGCGCGTCGGGGTAGATCGGCGTCGCCCAGTTCGCGACGAATTTCAGCAGTTCCGGCACTAGCGTCATGAAGACGGCGCCGAGGATACCGCCGAGGATCGTCCCCATGCCGCCGACGATGATCGCGGCGAGGTAGAAGATCGAATTGACCAGCGGGAAGCTCTCCGGCGTGACGACGCGGAAGAAATAGGCCCAGAGCCCGCCGGCGAGCCCGGCATAGAAGGACGAGATCGCAAAGCTGGTCAGCTTGTAGCGCAGCAAGGGAATGCCGAGCACCTCGGCCGAGATGTCGCGGTCGCGGATGGCGATGAAGGCACGCCCGATCCGGGTGCGCAGCAAATTGGCAGCGCCGAGCACCATCAGGCAGGTCACCGGCAGGATCAGCCAGTAGAGCAGGAAGGGCTGGTCGAGGTTGAGGCCGAACAGCCGCGCCGGCGGCATCGACAGCCCGCGCGACTCGCCGGTCAGCGACCAGTGCGAGAACAGGAAATGCAGGATCACCGAGGCCGCGATCGTCGCGATGGCGAGATAGAGCCCCTTCACCTTCAGGCTGGGGATGCCGACGAGCACGCCGATCGCCGCGGCGAAAGCGGCGCCGATAAGCAGGTTGAGCAGGAAGGGCGTGCCGAGCCGGATCTCCAGCACCGCGACCGTATAGGCGCCGACGCTCATGAAGGCGGCCTGGCCGAGGCTGACGAGGCCGGTATAGCCGGTGAGCAGGTTGAGGCCGGTCGCGCTGGCGACATTGATTGCGCAGAGGCAGGCGAGGAAGAGCCAGTACGGGCTGGCGACGAATGGGAAGGCGATTGCGGCGAGCGCCAGCAGCACCAGCAGCGTGCGCTGCACCGAGGTATCGAACAGCGCCTCGTCGGCGGCATAGCTGGTCTTGAGCGTGCCGATCCGCATGGCGCTAGAGCCTCTCGATCTCGTGGGTGCCGAACAGCCCGTAGGGACGGACCATCAGCAGCACGAGCAGCAACGCGAAGGTGACGACGAGCTTGAACTCGCCGCCGAGGAACGCGCCGGCGAGCGCCTCGACCAGCCCGATCAGGAGGCCGCCGACCAGCGCGCCTGCGATCGAGTCGAGCCCGCCGATGATGACGACGACGAGGACCGAGAGCCCGAACACGCCCATGGTCGGCGAGATCCCGCCGATCGCCCCAACCAGCACGCCGGCGCCGGCTGCGGTGGCGCAGGCCAGGATCCACGCGATGGAGAAGACGCGCGGCACGTCGATGCCGACCGAATAGGCCGCGCCCTGATCAGCCGCCGTCGCCTTCAGCGCGACGCCGCCACGCGAGAAGCGGAACAGCGCGAGGAAGAGCCCGATCACCACCGCTGCTGCGACGAAGCCGATCGCGACCTTCGGCGCGAGATAGGCCTCGCCGATGAAGACGGGAGCCGAGGGCATGAATTCGGGCAGGCGCAGCGGGTCGGCGCCCCAGCCGAGCTGAACCACGCCGGCGAGGATCGAGCCGAGGCCGATCGTCACCATGAACACCGAGATCGGACTCTCGCCCAGCATGGGGCGGATCAGGCTGCGCTCGACCAACCAGCCGAGCGCGCCGCCGGCTGCGACGGCGAGCGGCAGCGCCAGCCAGGGCGACAGGCCGAGCCCGGCGGCGAAGCCGAGGAAGGCATAGCCGCCGAGCATCAGGATCTCGCCGATCGCCAGATTCACGACCCGCGTGGCCTTGTAGATCAGCACGAAGGCGACGCCGGTGAGCGCGTAGAGCGAGCCGGCACCGAGGCCGGCCAATGTCACTTCGGCGAGGAAGAGCGCATCCATCACGCCGCCTCCGCCTTGATCCGGCGCGCGATCGCGCCGACATCGCCCGAGCCGAGATAGGCGGCGATCACGGCGTCGTTGCCCTGGACCTCGCGCGGCGTGCCGCTGGCGATGACCTGGCCGAAATTCAGCACCACGACGTGGTCGGAGATGTCCATCACCATGCCCATGTCGTGCTCGACCATCAGGATGGTGACGCCCCATTCCTCCTTCACATCGAGGATGAAGCGGGCCATGTCCTCGGTCTCCTCGCGGTTCATGCCCGCGACCGGCTCGTCGAGCATCAGGATGCGCGGACGCATGGCCAGCGCCCGCGCCAGCTCGACACGCTTCTGCAGACCGTAGGAGAGCGTGCCGACCGAGGCGTTGCGGATATGCTGGATCTCGAGGAAGTCGATGATGCGCTCCTCGATCTCGGCGCGCAGTTCCAGCTCCTCCTTCTGCGCCCGGCCCCAATAGAACAGCGCGTCAAGCACGCCGGTGCGCATATGGGCGTGGCGGCCGAGCTTGATGTTGTCGAGCACGGTCATGCCGCGGAACAGCGCGATGTTCTGGAAGGTGCGGGCAAGGCCGCGCGCGGCGCGCTGCGGGGCGCGCACGCCTTCAAGGCTCTCGCCGGCGAAGCGGATGCTGCCGGCCTGCGGCCGGTAGAAGCCCGAGATCGTGTTGAACAGCGAGGTCTTGCCGGCACCGTTCGGGCCGATAACGGCGGTGATCGCGCCCTCCGGCACGCTGAAAGAGACGTCGCTGAGGGCGCGCACCCCGCCGAAGGCGAGCGAGACGCCCGACACCTCCAGAATGGGGGAAGCTACCATCTCAGCGCCCCTCGAATTGCGGCGATCGCTTGGCCAGGAAGGCTTGCGCGCCTTCACTGAAGTCTGCCGTGCGCGTGCCGGCGAGGAAAGCCTCCCGTTCGAGGTCGAGCTGGGCGGGAAGGTCGTTGCTGAGCGAGCGGCCGACGAGATGCTTGATCCGGGCATAGGCCGCCGTCGGCCCCTGTGCGAGCCGGCGCGCCAGCGACAGCGCTTCGTTCGCCAGATCGGCTGCAGGCACGACCCGGTTGACCAGGCCGAGCGCCTGCGCTTCGGGAGCGCGGACGGGTTCCGCCAGCATTGCGAGTTCAAGCGCCTTGCGCGCGCCGACGATGCGCGGCAGCCGATAGGTCGACGAGCTGTCGGGGCTGATACCGATGCGGGCGAAGGCCAGGGTGAAGACGGCATCGTCCGCCGCAATGCAAAGATCGCAGGCCATGGAAAGGCTGAAGCCGGCCCCGGCGACCGGCCCCTGCACGGCTGCGAGCGTCGGCAGCTTCAGCGCGTCGAGCCCGCGCAGGGCCGCGTGAACGGGGTCGATGATGGCTTCGATCGCTTCTGCCGGATCGCCGTCGAAGAAGCGGGCGACATCGCCGCCGGCGCAGAACGCGCGGCCCTCGCCGCGCAGCAGCAGCGCCCGTGCCGTGCCGTCCCGCTCGATCCGCGCGACGGCATCCGCAAGGCTGCGCGCCATCTGCGCGTCGATCGCGTTGAGCACGCGCGGACGGTTGAGCGTGACGATGGCGACGGCCTGCTCGATTTCGAGCAGCACCGGGCTTTCGGCCTGGTCCATGACGTTCCCCTTCGAGCCCGCGATCATTCGTCGTCGCGGTGCTGTCGGCTCTACTTGCTATTCCTGAGCTTACTCACGAGTAAGGCGAAACGCGAACGAGAGTGCTATGCGCAATTGCGCACGACCGGGATTGTCGAAAGGGAACGAGATCGGACCTCGCGACCAGGTCGGCCGCAGAAGCCGGACGCTGGCTTCGGGTTCGACACCGCGCCGCCGTTCCCTACGGCCCCGCAGCAAGGCGCGAGGTCGCCCGGCGCATCAGGTCGAGCAGGTGCAGCGCGGCAGGGGTCAATGGCAGGTCGGAGCGCCTGACAAGGACGAGCGGCGGCGCCGTCAGCTCTTCCTCGACCTTGATCGTGATCAGCGCCTTCCCAGTCATCTCGAAGCGCTCCCATTGCGCCGGCACCATCGCCAGCAGGTCGCTGTTGGCGAGGCAGGTGAGCAAGGTCAGCGCCGACTGGCTGCGCACCGCCAGGCGCGGCTGCGGCAGGCCGTGGCGGGCGAAGAAGGCGTTGATCTCGTCGCTGGCATCGGCCGTGATCGAGGTTGTGACCCAGTCCTGGCCGACGAGCTCGCGCAAAGACCTTGCCGCCGCCAGCGGATGGCCGGCGCGGCAGAGCACGATGCGGCGGTTGTGGAACAGCACCTCCCGACTGAGCTGCGGCACCGGCTGCGCGCCGCCATCGGGGCCGATGTAGAAATCGACCGTGCCGTCGCGCAGACGCTCCTCGAGCGTCGGATAGAAGCCTTCGATGATATGCAGCCTGGTGTCGGGATAGCGGGCGCGGAACGGGCGCAGGCTCGTTGGCAGAAGGGCGAGATGGGCTGCGATCGACAAACCGACCGTGACCGTACCGGTACCGGCGCCTTTGAGCTGCTCGACCTCCTCGCGGGTGCGCCTGATCTCCGTCAGGATCGATCTGGCGCGAGCGACGAAAGCCTCGCCCAGAGGCGTCGGGACCACGCCGCGGGCGCGGCGTTCGAACAGCGCCGCGCCGAGCTCGCGCTCAAGCAGAGCAAGGCTGCGCGTCAGGGCCGGCTGGGCGATCTGCAGATGTCGCGCCGCGGCCCGCATGCTGCCACGCTCGGCGATCGCCACCACCTCCTCGAAATGATCCAGCTTCATCGGCTCGGCCTCGCAGCTCGGCCTATCGATACCGATTTGCTATCGCTCCGGCAATTTTTCCATCTATTCGGGTATCTCTGGCAGCGATAGCCATTCCTCACGAACAAGCAGCGGCCGCCTCGGAGCACCGGGAGACGGCCCTTTCGGGAGGAGAGCATGGAGATCATCAAGCCCGCATTCCATCATGTCACCTTCAAGACGAGCCGGCTCGACGAGATGGTAACGTGGTACGGCACGGTCGTCGGCGCCCGCCCGACCTTCCAGGACGCCAACAATGCCTGGACGACCAATGACGAGGCCAATCACCGCGTTGCCTTCCTCTCGGCGCCCGGCCTCGGCGACGATCCCGACAAGCGCAGCCATAACGGCATCCACCACAGCGCCTTCGAATACGAGAGCTTCGCCGACCTGATGTCGTCCTATGCCCGGCTGCGCGACGAGGGCATCCAGCCTGCCTTCAGCCTCGACCACGGCATGACGATCTCGATCTACTACAAGGATCCCGAAGGCAATTTCGTCGAGCTGCAATGCGACAGCTATGGCGACTGGCGGCAGTCGAGCGAATGGATGCGCTCCTCGCCGGATTTCGCTGCCAATCCGATTGGCACCTTCTTCGATCCGGAGCGGGTCTATCAGGCGCACAAGGCCGGCCAGGGTTTCGATGACCTGCATGTCGCGATGCGCCGGGGCGACTACCAGCCGGCCGGCACGCCCGATCTCGGTCTGCCGGTGTGAGCAGCGCCGTGCTTGCTCCGCAGGATCACATCGCGATCGAGCAGCTGATCCAGCGCCATGCCTGGCTGATCGACCATGGCGAGGCGGACAAGGTCGGCGAGTTTTTCGCGGAAAACGGGGCGATCTACGGCGTCGGACCCGACAAGATCGCTCGCGCTGCCATCGCCGAATGGGGCCGCCAGCGTGCCGCGATGAGCGAGCGCCGCTCGCGCCATGTCCAGAGCAACATCCTGATCGAGCCGATCGCTCCGGATGCGGCACGGGGCTGGGTCGTGCTGACGCTCTATCGCCATGACGGGCCAGGCGAGGGCTCGGCGACGCCGCTGCTCATCGCCGAATATGCCGATCGCTATGCCCGGGAGCCAGGCGGCGCCTGGCTCTTCGCCGAACGGCGGCTGACCGTCCTGTTCGGCGCCGCCTGACGACCCCGACATTCACCGCCTCGCCACCGCGGCTGGAGGCATCTGAGAAGGAGAATACCATGCGCCTCGCCACCATCCTGAGCGGCGGCAAACCGAGCCTCGCCGCTTATCGCGGCCAGGAGCTGATCGATCTCGGCAAGGCCGGCCCGGACCTGCCGGGTGACATCCTCGCCTATATCGCCGGCGGCGACGCGGCCCGTGCGACGATCGCCCGAGCGCTCGACAGCGCGCCGGCCGCAGCAGTTCTCGATCCCGAGCGCACGACCTTCCTGCCGGTGGTGCCGCGCCCCGGCAAGATCATCTGCGTCGGGCTGAACTATGCCGACCACTCGGCCGAGAGCGGCTTCAAGCAGCCGGACTACCCGACGCTGTTCGGCCGCTTCGCCACCAGCCTGATCGGCCACAAGGCACCGCTCATCCGCCCGAACCTGTCCGACCAGCTCGACTATGAAGGCGAGATCGCCGCCGTGATCGGCCGGCGCGGCAAGCATGTGCCGAAGGCGAAAGCGCTCGACCATGTCGCCGGCTACGCCGTCTTCAACGAGGGCTCGGTGCGCGACTACCAGTTCAAGGCGCCGCAATGGACCGTCGGCAAGAATTTCGACGGCACCGGTGCCTTCGGTCCGGCGTTGGTCACTTCAGACGAGCTGCCGCCCGGCGCGCGCGGCCTCAGGCTCACGACCCGGCTAAACGGCGAAACAGTGCAAAGCGCCAGCACCGACGACATGGTGTTCGATGTCGCAAGCCTGATCTCGATCATCAGCGAGGCGATCACGCTGGAGCCTGGCGACGTCATCGTCACCGGTACGCCGGCCGGTGTCGGCGTGGCGCGCAAGCCCCAGCTCTTCATGAAGCCCGGCGATCTCTGCGAGGTCGAGGTCGAAGGCATCGGCCTCCTCGCCAACCCGATCGCGCAGGAAGCGGCCGAGCGGGCCGCGGCCTGACGGCAGCATTTGGCGGAGCGGCAACCATGACCAAGACCGGCAAGGACATCGAGGTACTGATCGCTGGCGCCGGGCCGGTCGGCCTCGCGGCCGCGATCGAGCTCGGCCAGCGAGGGGTTCGCTGCCTCGTCGTCGAACGCAACGACCGCGTCGGCTATTCGCCCCGCGCCAAGACCACCAATGTCCGCAGCCGCGAGCATTTGCGGCGCTGGGGTATCGCCGACGCCCTGCGCGCGGCCTCGCCGATCCCGCCGGACTATCCCTCCAACGTCGTCTTCGCGACGCGGATGAACGGCCCCGAGCTCGCCCGCTTCAGCAATGCGCTGAACGGCAACCGCGCCCGCAACGACCTCTATTCGGAAGAGGCGCAATGGGTGCCGCAATATGTGCTGGAGGAGGTGCTGCGCCAGCATGCGGCCTCGCTGCCCGGCGTCGAGATCCGCTTCAACACCGAGCTGACCTCCTTCGCCGATGACGGCCGCGGCGTGGTTTCGCGCCTGAAGGACGTCACCAACGGCGCGGAGCGCGAGGTGACGAGCGCTTATCTGATCGGCGCCGATGGCGCCCGCAGCTCGGTGCGCGAGGCGATCGGCGCCCGAATGGAGGGTGAAGGCGCCTTCTCCAGGAATTACAACATCATCTTCCGCGCGCCCGAGCTCGCCTCCCGCCACGCCCATGGCCCGGCGATCATGTACTGGATGGTCAACGAGGAGGTGCCCTCCTTGCTCGGCCCGATGGACAGCGAGGGCCTCTGGTTCTTCATGGCAACCAAGCTCGCCAATGATGTCGACCCGGCCAGCGTCGATCCGGTCGAGCTGATCCGCCGCGGCACCGGCCTCGCCGATCTCGAGATTGAGATCGTCGGCCGCGATCCCTGGGTCGCGCATCGCCTGGTCGCCGACCGCTATGAGAGGGGCCGCGTCTTCCTCGCCGGCGACGCCTGCCATCTCCACCCGCCCTTCGGCGGCTTCGGCATGAACATGGGCATCGGCGACGCCGTCGATCTCGGCTGGAAGCTGGCGGCGGTGCTGCAGGGTTGGGGTGGACCTGATCTGCTGGCGAGCTATGCGGGGGAGCGGCGCAAGGTGCATGAGCGCACCATCGCCGAAGCCGTGATCAATTACGGCGCGGTCGGCAACCAGCTCGTCCGGCCGGGGCTGGAGGAGCCGGGCCCGCTCGGCGACGCCACGCGGCGTGAGGTCGGCGAGCTGATCGAGGCGACCAAGCTGCGCGAATTCCGCACGCTCGGCATCGTGCTCGGCACGCGCTACGAGGATTCGCCGATCATCGTGCCCGATGGCAGCGCTCCGCCGGTCGAGCATTTCATGCTCTATGTCCCCTCGGCCCATCCGGGGTGCCTGGCGCCGCATCTCTGGCTCGCCGACGGCTCCTCGCTCTACGACCATTTCGGCCAGGGCTTCACCCTGCTGGCCACGGCCGGGGATGGCTCAGAGGCGGCGCCGCTGATCGCCGCGGCAGCCCGTCTCGGCGTGCCGTTAAAGCTGCTGCTGCCGGGTGATCGGCGCCTGCCCGCTCGCTATGGCGCGCGCTTCGCGCTGATCAGGCCGGACCAGCATGTCGCCTGGCGCGGCGATGCGTCCCCGGCCGATTGCGAGGCGCTGCTCGCCATCGTCACCGGCCGAACCGCACGGGATGCCGTCATCGGGATACCGGCCACGGCCGCCTAGGGACGACGCATAAGAAACAAGACAACAGAATGGGGAGGATAGAATGAAACGGGGAGTGATCGGTGCCTTGCTCGGTGCGGCGCTGGCGGTCTCGCTGGCGAGCGCTGGAGCCACCGCGCAGACGATCGAGCTCAAGGTCTCGCATTACCTGCCGCCGAACCACCAGATGCACAAGCAGCTGGAAGCCTGGAGCGCGGAGCTGGCGCAGCGCTCCAATGGCCGGCTCAAGCTCGCCATCTTCCCGGCGGCGCAAATGGGGCCGATGCCGCGGCAATACGACCTTGCCCGCACCGGGGTCGCCGACATCGCCTTCTTCCTGCACGGCGCTTTGCCCGGCCGCTTCCCGCTGACCGAGATCTCGCATCTGCCCTATGCCTTCAATCGCGGCGAGGGGGCGAGCGCCAAGGCGCTGAGCACGGCCGAGGCCTCGGGCATCCTGACCGAGCTCTCCGGCAAGCTCGCCGCCGAGCACGAGGGCACGAGACCGCTCTATTTCATCGCGACGCCGACCCTGAGCCTGTTCTTCAACCGGCCGGCGGTGAAGAGCCCGGCCGGCCTGCGCGGTTTGCGCATGCGCCATAACGGCCCGATCGCCTCGGCGATGCTGGAAGCCTGGGGCGCGACGCCCGCCGCGGTCGCACCTGCCGAGCTGGCGGACTCGCTCTCCAAGGGCACGATCGCCGGCATGTTCTTCAATTACGAGGCGGCGAAGTCCTTCCAGATGGCCGAGAGCGTCAAATCGGTGACGCAGCTCGATGCCGCCGCCGGCACCTTTGCGCTGGTGATGAATGCCGAGAAGTACAAGTCGCTGCCTGAAGACCTGCGCAAGCTGATCGACGATACCACCGGCCCGGCGGCTGCCCGCAAGGTCGGTGCGATCTACGACCAGGCGGAGGAGGAGGGCCGCACCTATCTGCGCGCTGCCAATGCCGAGATCCCCGAACTCAGCGGTGCCGAGCGGGCCGCCTTCGAGGAGCTCGCCAGGCCGATCACCGCGAGCTTCATCGCCAGGGTCGAGGCCAAGGGCATCAAGGCGAAGCCGTTCTACGAGGAGCTGCGCGCCGCGGTCGGTGCTGCCAAATGAGCGCCGGAAAGCTCCGCCATCTCGATCCGGCGCGACTATTGACCATGGCCGGAGCGCTGGCGCTCGCCGTCATGGTGCTCTGGACGATGATCGACATCGGCGCCCGGCTCGTCTTCAACAAGCCGCTGCACGGCACGCTCGACCTGGTCGAGGTCACGCTGGTGCTCGTCGCCTTCCTCGCCTTGCCGGAATGCTTCCACCGCGACGAGCAGATCAAGGTCGACCTGTTCGACACGATGGTGCGCCCGCGCACGCTGGCGGGGATGCGGCTCGCCGGCGAGATCGCAACGCTCGCCTTCCTCGTCCTGCTGGCGGTAACCCTGATCCAGCCGCTCAGCGATGCCTATCGCTTCGGCGACCAGAAGCCTGATCTGCCGGTGCCGATCTACCTGCTGCTGCTGGCGATCGAGCTGGCGCTGGTCGTCTCGGTCTTCGTCGTGCTCGGCCGTGCGATCGGGCAGGTCCGCGCCTTCCCGCGAACTGCCGCCGACGCCGCCGACCCCCATCCTCCGGCCCTGCACGGCAGCAATGGAGCCGCATCATGAGCGCGACCTCCATCGGCCTGATCGGCATGGCGACGCTTGTCGGCATGATCCTGGTGCGCATTCCGGTCGGCGTCGCGCTCGGCCTCGTCGGCTTCGTCGGCTATGCCGCGATCGACGGCTTCGCCAAGGCGCGCCTCGTTTTCGGCGCGGTGCCGCTCGAGCTCTCCTCCGCCTATACGCTCTCGGTGCTGCCGCTGTTCACGCTGATGGGGGCTCTCGCGACGATGGCCGGCCTCTCGGGCGACCTGTTCCGGGCCAGCAATGCGATCTTCGCCGGCATGCGCGGCTCGCTCGCCATGGCGGCAGTCGGCGCCTCCGCCGCCTTCGGCGCGGTCTGCGGCTCCTCGCTGGCGACGGCTGCGACGATGAGCCGGATCTCGATCCCGCAAATGCTCAAGGCCGGCTACTCGCCGGCGTTGGCAGCGGGCGTGGTCGCAGCCGGCGGCACGCTCGGCATCCTGATCCCGCCATCCCTCATCCTGATGATCTACGGCATCATCGCCCAGCTCTCGATCATCAAGCTCTTCGCTGCCGCGCTGATCCCCGGCCTCGTCCTGACCGGGCTCTATCTGCTGACGGTGTGGGCCTGGGTGCGTATTCGTCCCGAGGCTGCGCCGAAGCTGCCGAGCGAAGGCAAGGCGCAGGCGTTCCGGCTCGTCCTCACCATCTGGGACGTCGCGGCGCTCTTCCTCGTCACCTTCGGCGGCATCTATCTCGGCTGGTTCAGCCCGACCGAGGCCGCAGCCGTCGGCGCCTTCGGCGCGCTGCTGCTCGGCCTGCTGCGCAAGGGCTTCGCCCGCGGCGACGTTACCACCGCCTTCACCGAGACGACGCGGATCACCGCCAACCTCGTGCTGATCGTGCTGGGTTCGACGATCTTCTCCTATTTCGTCGTGCAAACCGGCATGGCGCAATCGGTGGTGAAGGGGATCTCGGCGCTCGGCCTGTCGCCGCTCGCGGTGATGCTGCTGCTGATCGCCTTCTACGTCTTCCTCGGCTGCTTCCTCGAAGGCATCGGCATGGTGCTGGTGACGGTGCCGGTGCTGCTGCCGCTGGTCATATCGACCGGTTATGATCCGATCTGGTTCGGCGTGCTGCTCGTCATCGTCGTCGAGATCGGCCTGATCCATCCGCCCGTCGGGATGAACCTCTTCGTCATCCGCACCCAGGCGCCGGAGATCAGCCTCGGCGCGATGTATCGCGGCGTGCTGCCCTTCCTGATCGCGCCCTTCGCGCTGATCGCCATGCTGCTCGCCTGGCCCGATCTGGCGCTCTGGCTGCCCAAGTCGATGTCGCTGAACTAGCGCCTGCCAGGATTGAAAGGCCGCGCCTCATCGAGAAGAGCCGCATTCTACCGGGAAAGCGGGCTGACGCAGTTGTTGATCGTCCGGACCAGGCTGAGCGCCGCCATCTCGGACGATTTCGGGTTGTCGGCGAGCGGCCGGTTCTCGATGGTGATGTTAAGGCGGCCGAATGCGCCGCGCGCGCTCAGGCGATGGCAGTTGGCGGTGATTCCGGGATCAGCGATGAGCTCGACGCGGGTCCGCTCCAGACCGATGCCGGCGAGCGCCGAGATCACCGCGACATTGGCGTTCTGGGGAAAGCGCTGGGCCGCTTCTCGGGCCGTGCCGGTGAAGAAGGTGACAGGCGCGGTCAGGTCGTCGAGCGCCACGAGGCTCTCGGCCGGCGTGCCTCGCCAGGCTGCCGGCGGCTTGACGATGCCGTGGACGACCTCGTCGAGCCGCAGCAGCGAGGCTGCCGCGAGCGCATCGATCCCGGCGAGCGCGCCGGGCGTCACCACAAGCTGGCTGCCGGCGGCGTCCGCGATCGAAATGAGGCGGTCGAGCAGCGCCGTGTCGGCGAGGGCGCCGGCCGACGTGACCGCGAGCGCGCCCGCCTGTCGCAAGGCGCTCTCTCCCCACGCCGCGACGGCCGGCTGCCCCGCCGCCTCCGCCACGAAGTCGAGGTCGAGCCCGGCAAGCTGCTGCGGATCGGTCAGAAGGCTGGCGCCGGCCGGGATATCCTGCGCGCGTTCGGGCGAGCGCACCCCGATGGCCACGATCGAAACGGCGTCGGCAACCGCCGATCGCGACAATAGCCGGACAACATGCCGGTTGATCGCGCCCCAACCGATGAGCGCGAGCCGGAGCGGTTTATGCCGACGACCCGTCATCGCCCAGCTGTCCGCAGAGCAAGATCAAGCAGCGCGCCCCCATTGAGCCCGGCGAGCATGCTGAAATGATGCCCCTCGCAGATCAGCGGCTCCGGTGCCTGCCAGGCAGCTGCCAGCTTCGCCGATTGCCGTTTGAACGCCTCGCTCTCGCCTTCCCCGACCGCGAAAGCGAGGCGCGTGCTCGACGGACGCGGCCTGCCGAGCGGGCTGAGGCGCGCTGCACGTTCGACGTCGTCGAGACCGAGCAAACGCCCGATCGGCAGATGCCCCAGCGGTTTCAGATCATAGAGCCCGGACAGCAACAGCGCCGAAGCCACTGGCGGAGCCGCGGGATCGCACAACGCCATCGCGGCGAGATGGCCGCCGGCGGAATGGCCGCTGAGATGCAGCTGTGCCGGGTCGAGACCGAGCGCGTCGGCTTCGCGAACGAGAAAGTTCAGCGCCGCGACGGTCTGGGCGATGCTCGCCTCCAGCGGAGTGTCAGGCGCCAGCCCGTAATTCGGCTGGGCGACCGCAAAACCGGCATCGAGCAGCCCCTGCGAGAACTGCGCGTGCTGGAGCTTGTCCGAGGCCTGCCAGTAGCCGCCATGGATGAAGACGAAGATCGGCGCGCGCTTTGCACCCACCGGGCGATAGAGATCAAGCGTCTCGAAGCGGCCCGGACCATAGGCGAGGTCGAGCCCGCCATGGCCGGCGCGGAAGGCCGCGCCCTCGCGGCTCCATTGCCGGAACAGCGCGGTCATGTCGGCCTGCAGGCGCGGGCTATACTGCCGGCCGAGCTCACGCAGCGGATAGCCCTCGACCTCGATCTCAGGCAGCGGCTGCGGGCTGGCGTGGCGGGCGCGGATGGTCAGGCCGGGTTCCGCTCCCAGTTGCAGCCAGATCGGCGGCCGGAAGCCGGCAAAGACCTCGCGATAGGCCAACTCGACCGTATGACGCGAGAGATGGAAGGCGGCAGGATCGGCGCTCTCCCAGTCCATGCCCGTCAGGTGATGCGGGCCACAGCCCGCCGCGACCAGACCAGCAAGGATTTCGCTCAACGTGTCGCGCAAGGCCTCGACGGGATCGCTCGCAAGGCTGTGTGCGACGATCTCGCGGGTTTCAGACGCCGACATAGCGATGCACCAGTTCCGCATTGGCCGCGAGATCGCTGCTGGAGCCCGACCAGACCGTGCGGCCCTTCTCGATGATGTAGTGCCGGTCGGCGAGGCGCTTGAGCACCGCGATGTTCTTGTCGATCAGCAGGATCGACTGGCCCTGCGCCTTCAGTGCCTCGATGCAGCGCCAGATCTCGGCGCGGATCACCGGCGCCAGCCCCTCGGTCGCCTCGTCGAGGATCAGCAGCTTGGGATTGGTCATCAGCGCCCGGCCGACCGCCAACATCTGCTGCTCGCCGCCCGAGAGGGTGCGGGCCGACTGGCCGGCGCGCTCCTGGAGGCGCGGGAACAGGGCGTAGACCCGTTCCAGCGTCCAGGGCGAGGAACGCCCGAGCCGGTTGGCGGCGGTGGCGACGAGGTTCTCGCGCACGGTAAGCGTCGGGAAGACCTGCCGCCCCTCCGGGACAAGGCCGATACCGCAGCGGGCGATCGCCTCCGGCGTGTTGCCCTTGAGTTTGCGGCCGTCGAAGCTGATCTCGCCGCCCTTGGGCACGAGCAGCCCCATCAGCGAGCGCACGGTCGTGGTCTTGCCCATACCGTTGCGGCCGAGCAGGGTCACGACTTCGCCCTCGCCGATGTCGAGGCCGACATCGAACAGCACCTGGCTGGCGCCATAGGCCGATTGCAGATTGCGCACGCTCAGCATCAGGCGTCCCCCTCGCCGAGATAGGCGGTGCGCACATCGGCGTTGTCGCGGATGTCCTGCGCTGTGCCGGTCGCGATGATGCGGCCATAGACCAGCACCGAGATCCGGTCGGCGAGCGCGAAGACCGCGTCCATGTCGTGCTCGACCAGCAGCATGGTGACGCGGCCCTTCAGCCCGGAGAGCATCGCGACCATCTGCTCGCTCTCGGCATGGCCCAGGCCCGCCATCGGCTCGTCGAGCAGCAGCAGGCGTGGCTCGCAGGCGAGCGCGATGGCGAATTCGAGCTGCTTCTGCTCGCCATGGGAGAGATCGGCGACCTTGACCTCGGCCCGATGGGCGAGGCCGGCGGTAGTCAGATGCTCGCGGGCGCGCTGGCGCAGGCCTTTGTCGCGGCGGGCATCGGCGAAGAAGCGGAAGCTGTGCCCCTGCCGCGCCTGTACCGCGAGCGCGACATTGTCGAGCATGCTGAAATCGGGCAGCAGCTGGTTGATCTGGAAGGTGCGGGCGAGACCGCGCTGGACGCGCTGCGGCGTCGCCAGCACATCGATCGGCTCGCCCTCCAGCCTGATCTCGCCTTCGTCATGGCTGAGCTCGCCGAAGAGCTGGGTCAGCAAGGTAGTCTTGCCGGCACCGTTCGGGCCGATCAAAGCGTGAATCTCGCCCTCGACGACATCGAGGTCGACATTGTCTGTGGCGATCAGCCCGCCGAAGCGCTTGCGCAGGCCGCGGACTGAGAGGAGCGGCTGGCTCATCGCCCGCTCCTCCCAAAGCCGAGCCGGCTGAACAGCCCGTTGAGCCCGCCTTGCGTGAACAGGACGACGAGCAGCAGGATCGGGCCGAGGACGAGCTGCCAATGCTCGGTCCAGGAGGTCAGCACCGTCTCCAGGATGACGAGGGCGGCGGCGCCGAAGAGCGGGCCGAGCAAGGTGCCGACGCCGCCGAGGATGACCATGATCATCAGCTCGCCCGACTTTGTCCAGTGCAGCATGTCCGGGCTGACGAAGCGCAGATAGTTCGCCATCAGCGCGCCGGCGAGGCCGGTGCCCATGCCGGAGATGACGAAGGCGGCGAGCTTGTAGCGATAGGGCGCGATGCCGATCGCCGCCATGCGCCGCTCGTTCTGGCGGATGCCGGTCAGCACCATGCCGAAGCGCGAGCCGACGATGCGCCAGAGCGCCAGGAAAACCAGCGCCGCGACGGCGAGGCAGATGAAATAGAAGGTGATGTCGTCGCGGGTGTTGAGCCCGAAGAGCTCGTTGCGGCGCCGGATCGTCATGCCGTCATCGCCGCCATAGGCCTTGAGCGAGACGAACAGGAAAAACAGCATCTGCGCGAAGGCGAGCGTGATCATGATGAACTGCACGCCGCTGGTACGCAGGCAGAGCGCGCCGATCAGCAAGGCGAGCAGGCCGCCGACCAGGATCGCGGCCGGCAGCGTGATCAGCAGCTGGCTCGTGCCCGGGATCAGCCCGAGGAAGAGGCTGTCGTCGACGTAACTGCGGTAGAGGATGCCGACGACATAGCCGCCGACGCCGAAGAAGGCGGCGTGCCCGAACGAGACCATCCCGCCGAAGCCGAGCGCGAGGTTCAGGCTGGCGGCCGCGATCGCATAGATCAGCACGCGGGTCGCCAGCGGCACCAGGGCCGGCTGGCCGAGCGCCTGGACGAGGAAGGGCAGCGCGACAAGGCAAAGCGCCAGCGCGAGCAGCATCAGCGCGCGACTGGCGCTCGGCGTGGGGGAACCGGTGTGAGTGATGGCGTCCTCAGACATTGGCGGGGAACAGTCCCTTGGGCCGCACCAGCAGCACCACGGCCATCAGCATGTAGATGCCCATCGAGGCCAGCCCGGCGCCGAGCGCGTCGGCTTCCGAGCCGGTCATGACTTGGCGCAACAGCCCGGGCAGGAAGGCGCGCAGCACCGTATCGACGAGGCCAACGAGCAGGGCGCCGAAGAAGGCGCCGCGGATCGAGCCGACGCCACCGATCACCACCACGACGAAGGTCATGATCAGGATCTGCTCGCCCATGCCGACCTGGACGGCCAGGATCGGCCCCGCCATCAGCCCGGCGAGACCGGCGAGCAGGGCCCCTAACCCGAAGACGGCGGTGTAGAGCAGGCGGATGTCGACGCCGAGCGCCCGGACCATCTCGCGATGGGTCGCGCCGGCCCGGACCAGCATGCCAATGCGAGTGCGGTTGATCAGCAGATAGAGCCCGAGCGCGACGAGAAGGCCGACGGCGATGATGATCAGCCGGTAGATCGGATAGGTCAGCCCCGGCAGCAATTCGACCGAGCCGTTGAGCGCCGGCGGCACCGAGACGAAGAGCGGCTGGCGCCCGAACAGCAAGGTGACGCTCTGGTTGAAGATCAGGATCAGCGCGAAGGTCGCCAGCACTTGGTCGAGATGGTCGCGGGCATAGAGCCGGCGCAGCACGAAGAGCTCTATCGCCATGCCGACGATGGCAGCGGCTGCGAGGCCGGCGATGATGGCGATGATGACCGAGCCGGTCTGCGCCGCGGCGAAGGCCGCGGCATAGGCGCCGACCATGTAGAGCGAGCCATGGGCGAGATTGATCACGCCCATGATGCCGAAGATCAGCGTCAGCCCGGCGGCGAGCAGGAACAGCATCACGCCGAACTGCAGGCCGTTGAGCAATTGTTCGAGAACGAGCGTCATTGCAGGTCACGTCCGGCTGGCGACGGGATGGGCGGGTGGCAACCCATTCCGTCGATGCGGGAGCCTATCCGCGCTTCAGAGCTTGCAATCCTTGGCGTAGGCGTCGCTGTGATTGCTCAGCACCTTGCCCGAGGTCTTCAGCACCGGCGTGCCGTCCGCGCCTTTCTCGACCTTGAGCGCGTACCAGTCCTGAACCGGGTGCTGGTTCGGGCCGAATTTGAAGGCGCCGCGCACCGACTGGAAATCGGCCTTGGCGAGCGCCTTGCGCAGCGCGGGCACGTCGGCCTTGCCGCCGGTCGCCTTCAGCGCTGAGGCGATGGCGAGGGCGGTGTCGTAGCCCTGGCTGGCATAATAGGTCGGCACCCGGTTGTAGGCCTTGGTGAAGGCCTCGACGAAGGCCTTGTTCGAGGCGTTGTCGAAATCGGTGTTCCAGTGCGCGGTGACGCTGAGCCCGAGCGCGGCGTCGCCGACGGCCTTCAGCGTGGTCGCGTCGAGCGAGGGCTCGGCCAGCACCATCGGGGTTTTGCCCAGCAGGCCGGCCTGCTGATACTGGCGCAGGAAGGCGATGCCGAGCCCGCCGGGATGGAACTGGAAGACGACATCGGGATTGGCCGAGCGGATCTGCGCCATCTCCGGCGCGAAATCGGTCTGGTCGAGGCGGGTATAGACCTCGCCGACGATCTCGCCCTTGAACAGGCGCTTGAAGCCGGAGAGCGCATCCTTGCCGGCCTGGTAGTTCGGGGCGAGGATGAAGGCCTTCTTGTAGCCGAGATTGGTGGCGTGCTGGCCGGCGCTCTCGTGCAGGCTGTCATTCTGCCAGGAGACGACGAAATAGTTCTCGTTGCACTCCTTGCCGGCGAAGTTCGACGGCGCGGCATTGGGGCTGACATAGAGCGCCCCGGCATCGACGATATCGGGCACGGTCGCGCCAGCGACGTTCGAGAAGACGATGCCGGTCATGATCTTGATGCCGTCGGTCTTCAGCATCTTCTCGGCGATCTGCTTGCCTTGGCCGGGCTTCAGCGCATCGTCCTCGACGACGAGCTCGACCGGCGCGCCGCCGAGCTTGCCGCCGTTCATGTCGATGGCGAGCTTGAAGGCGTCGCGGATGTCCTGGCCGAGATAGCCGCCCGGGCCGGACAATGTCGTGACCATGCCGATCTTGATCGGCGCTTGCTGGGCCAGCGCCGGCATGGCGACGGCGGCGGCCAGCATCAATCCCAGGCATACTGATGTGCGGTGCTGCATGGTTCCCCTCCTCCGATCATTCGCGTCGGATTGCTCGATATTATTTTAAACTTAAAACAATTTCGGATCGACACGCAAGTGCCGCGAAGGCGCCGGGCGAACCGGCGCCTTCATCGCTCAGAGCGCGACCCAGCCGACCGGCGGCTTTCGGCCCGGGTGGACGGCGCCGCACTGCTTGCAGGTGCGGGCCTTCTCGTCGGCGAAGAAGGCTTCGTAGAGCGGCGGCAGGTCCTTCACGAGATCCCCGACCTTCAGCTCGATGCGGTGCACCAGGCCGTTGCACTCGAAGCAGTACCACTCGAAGCCGTCGACCTGATCGTCATGGCGCGCCGGCTCGACCACGAGCCCGATCGAGCCTTCCTGCGGGCGCTGCGGCGAGTGGCGCACATGCGGCGGCAGCAGAAAGACGTCGCCCTCGCGAATGATCACTTCGTAGTGCTCGCCGTTGTCGACGAGCTTGAGCATCATATCGCCCTTGAGCTGGTAGAAGAACTCCTCCACCGGATCGTCATGGAAGTCGGCGCGCTGGTTCGGCCCGCCGACGACCATCACGGTCATCTGGCCATCGGAGAACACCTTCTTGTTGCCGACCGGTGGCTTCAGTAGGTGCTCGTTCTCTGCGATCCACTTCTTGAAGTTGAAAGCCTTCAGCCGTCCTTCGGTCGCCATATCCGTCTCTCCCGTCGTTCAACCCTTGAGTCTCAGCCAGCCTTGGCCAGCGGTGCACCGGCACGCTTCAGGCCGCAGCTCTCGAAGGCCGCGCGCGTCGCCGCCTTCTCGGCCTCGGTCAGCTCCAGCAGCGGCGTGCGCACGCGCCCGCCGACCTGCCCGAGCAGTTCCTGCCAGTATTTCTGATGCGCGTGCGGCTTCTCGGCCGGCCGCGTCGTGCGCAGTGCTTCGCGCACCGGGTTCAGGCTGTCGCGCACCGCATGCGCCTTCTCGACCTCGCCAGCAAAGGCGAGATCGGTGTATTCGCGCATGCGCTGGTCGGCCGCCGTCTGGATCAGATAGGGCGGCGAGGAGCAGAGATAGACCTGCCAGCCGAGCTCGACGATGTTGTCGAGCCACTCTTCTTCAGAGGCGGTGCTGACCAGGATGCGATCGCCGGCGAGCCGGGTGAGCTCGGCATACATGGCGCGCGGCACGCTGTACTTGATGGCGACGACGTTCTCGATGTCGGCGAGCCGATTGCACAGCTGCGGGCTCATCAGATAGCCGGAGTCCGGGTGACTCCACAGCGCGATGCCGATATCGACCTGTTCGGCGATGGTCCGGTAGTACTCGTAGAGCGTCTCGTCCTGCGCCTTGAAGAAGTGCAGCAGCGGCGCGTGCACGACGATGTAGTCGGCCCCGACCTTCTGGGCATGCTTCGCCAGATCGATGACGACGTCCATGTTCTGGTCGGAGCAGGACATGATCGTCTGGCCGCGACCGGCCGTGGCTTCGACCGCGAGCTCGAAGCTGCGCTTGCGCTCCTCGACCGACATCGCGAAGAATTCGCCCTGCTTGCCGGCGATGAACAGGCCGTCAATGCCGAGATCGTCGGTCCAGTGCAGGATGTTCTGCCGGAAGCCGTCCTCGTCGATGGCGAGCGACTGCGTGAAGGGCGTCAGTGCCGCCGCCCAGATGCCCTTCATATTGGCGCGAGTGTACGCCTTCGCGTCCTTCCTGGCGTATTTCATCTGGGCTGTCTCCTTGTCGCCCGCCGGTCAGATCGCCATGCGGTGCGAGACGTTCTTGATGATCGTGTAGTGCGAGAGCCCTTCGGCGCCGCCCTCGCGGCCATAGCCGCTGTCCTTGACGCCGCCGAACGGCACCTCGGCGACCGAAGCCTCCAGCGTGTTGATCGAGACGTTGCCGGCCTCGATCTCGTCGGCGAGCCGGTCGGCCCGGCTGGCGGAATGGGTGAAGGCATAGGCGGCGAGGCCGAAGGGCAGGCCGTTGGCTTTGGCGATCGCATCGTCCAGCGTCGAGACCGGGTTGATCACCGCGAGCGGCCCGAACGGCTCCTCGCGCATGACCCGGGCATCGTCGGGAACGTCGGCGAGCACCGTCACCGGAAAGAAATAGCCGCGATTGCCGATGCGCTCGCCGCCGGCCAGCACCTTGGCGCCCTTGGCGCGGGCATCCGCCACCAACATCTCCATCGCCTCGATGCGGCGGTGATTGGCGACCGGACCCATCTGGGTTGCGGCATCAAGGCCGTTGCCGATCACGACCGAGCGCGCCTTCTCGGCGAAGGTTTTTGCGAAGGCCTCGTAGATCGGCTCCTGCACGAAGAAGCGCGTCGGCGAGGTACAGACCTGGCCGGCATTGCGCGACTTGCGGATCGCCGAGGCGGTCGCCGCCGCGACCGGATCGACATCGTCGCAGACGATCACCGGTGCGTGGCCGCCGAGCTCCATCAGCACCGGCTTCATATGGTCGGCGGCGATCCGGGTCAGGTGCTTGCCGACGGCGGTCGAGCCGGTGAAGGCGATCAGCCGGGTCTGCTCCTGCGGGATCAGATAGGAGGAGATGTCGGCGGGAATGCCGAAGACGAGGTTGAACACGCCGGGCGGCAGGCCGGCATCGTGCAAGGCGCGGGCGATGTGAAGCGCGCCGGCCGGAGTTTCCTCAGCAGCCTTCAGAATGATCGAGCAGCCCGCAGCGAGGGCTCCCGCGATCTTGCGCGCCGGCTGGCTCATCGGGAAATTCCAGGGCGAAAAGGCCGCGACCATGCCGATCGGCTGGTGCATCACGACATATTTGATGCCGGGCTCGCTCGGGATGACGCGGCCATAGGTGCGCTGGCCCTCGGCCGCGTCCCACTCGAAGAACTCGCAGCCGCGGATCACCTCGAGCTGCGCCTGGGCGAAGGGCTTGCCGTGCTCCAGCGTGATCGCATGAGCGATCTCGTCGATGCGGGCCCGCATCAGCGCCGCCGCCTTGAGCATGATCTCGCCACGGGCGCGCGGCGATGTCCGGCTCCAGACCCTGAAGCCGTCCTTGGCCGCCGCCAGCGCATCGTCGAGATCGACGCGAGCCGCAACGGGAACAGCACCGATCACGCTCTCGTCGGCCGGATTGAGCACCGGCAGGCTGTCGGAGGTCTTGCGCCAGGCGCCGCCGATATAGAGCTTGAGATCGGGATAGGCGGTCATGAAAAGCCTCGAACGGTGCGGCCAGCGGCGCGATGTCGAGGCATGATGGCCTTGGCTATGACCATATGGAATTCAGCTTATTTGTCTGAATTCAGATCATATGCTTATAAATCGCAATGGCAGTCACGCTCCGACAGATCCAGGCCTTCCTCGCCGTCGCCGAGCTCGGCACCTTCACCAAGGCGGCCGAGCGTCTGCACATGGCGCAGCCGGCGCTGTCGCAACTGGTGCGCGAGCTGGAGCAGGCACTCGGCATCCGCCTGTTCGATCGCACCACGCGCCGGGTCGAATTGACCGAGGGCGGCCGGGAGTTCCAGGGCGCATCGGCCAAGATCGTCCATGATCTCGATCTTGCCATCCAGAATGCCAACGACCTCGCCGAACGGCGGCGCGGCAAGATCACCGTCGCCGCTCCACCCTTGCTGGCGGCCGCGATCCTCCCAGAGGCGATCGCTGAGATGCGCGAGCGCTTCCCTGGCGTGCAGGTCGCGGTGCTCGATGCGCGCACCGACACCATCGTCGAGGCCGTGAGGACAAACCGGGTCGATTGCGGCATTGGGACGTTCGCCACCGTCGAGGACGGCATCGAGCGCATCCCGATGGCACGCGACCAGCTGATGCTGTTCTGCAGCCCCGGCAGCCGCTTCGCGGATACGAATGTCGACTGGCGCGAGTTGCAGAACGAGCCGCTGATCACGCTGACGCGCGATAGCGGCATCCGGCTCCTGGTCGAGGTCGCCTATGAGACCGTTGGCATCCCGCTGGTGCCGGCCTATGAGGTCGCGCAGATCACCACTGCGCTGGCTCTGGTCGAGGCCCGTCTCGGCGTCGCCGTGCTGCCGACCTATGCGCGGTCGGCGGCGCCGCATCGCAGGGTCCTCGCAAGGCCACTGGCGAACCCGGCGATCGCGCGCGACATTGTCATGATCAGGCCGAGCGGCCGTTCGATCTCGCCGGCGCTGGCGGCCTTCGAGACGATGCTGCGGCGCCATGTGCGCCGCCTCACGCCAGCCGACATCGACTGAGGCCTGCGTCGCCCAAACTCCAAACGGCGGAGCGGCGCGACGCGCCGCCTCGCCGGAACGCTTGATCAGGCGACGAGGAAACCGGCGTCGACCGGATCGTCGCGATTGATCGTCCAGCGCGCGGTGCCGAGCAGGCCGGCGGTGCCCTTCACGGTCGGCCGCACCGCGCGGGTGCCGTTCAGGCTCGTCTCGCCGATCAGGCAGCCCTCGAAGGTGCCGGAGCCGAGCAGACCTTCCGAGCGGATCGGCTGGTGCAGCTTCAGCAGGCCGCGCGCCTCGTACATCGCCATCATCGCGCTGGTGCCGGTGCCGCCGGGCGAGCGGTCGAGCTGGCCGGCCGAGAAGACGTGGACGTTCTTGTAGAAGGCGCCCTCTATCGTCGGCTCATGCCAGAAGGTGACGAAGTTGAAGTTGTTGATGTGGGCCGAGGCCGGGTGCTGGATCGCGACCTTCTGGCGGAGCTGCTCGCGGGCGATGATGCCGAGACGCGAGAGTTCCGAGCCGTTTTCCGGCGAGATCCTGAGCGAGGTGCCGCGCAGGTCGATGATCCCAAAGTAATTGCCGCCCCAGACGATGTCGGCCTTGAGCGAGCCGACGCCCGGCAGGTCGAAGGGCACGTCCTGCGCCGCGACATAGGCCGGCACGTTCTCGAAGCGGGTCCAGAGCACGTCGGGCCCTTCATTGGCGACCTCGGCCGTCACCAGACCGGCGGTGGTCTCGAAGCGGATGGTGGTGCGGCCGTTCTCGCCGCGCCGGACGAGGCCGAGCGCGACCATCGCCATGCCGACCGCGATCGTGCCGTGGCCGCACATATGGGAGTACTGGGTGCCGTCGATATAGATCAGGCCGGCATCGAACTCCGGGCTCGACGGCGGTGTCAGGAAAACGCCGAACATGTCCTTGTGCCCGCGCGGCTCGCGCATCAGGGCGCAGCGCAGCCAGTCATAGTTCTCTTCGAGGAAGCGACGCTTCTCCAGGATGCTCGATCCGGCCGGGTACGGAATCCCGCTATGGATGATACAGAGGGGCTCACCCTCGGTATGCGTGTAGACGACGTCGAAGACATTCTGCTGGCGCATGGTCCGCTCCTTGGGAAAACAGTTGGTAGTCAGGGCTATCGGCGGCGCTCGGAGAGCACGTCGAGGCCGATGGTGAGGTCGAGCAGCACGATGACGACGGCGGCGACGATGATCGTCAGGCCGGAGACCGCGGCGATGGTCGGGTCGATCGTGTACTGGACGTAGTTGAACAGCTTGACCGGGATCGTGGTCAGCTCGGCGGTGGTGTTGAAGATGCTGAGCTCGACATTGATCCAGGAGGCGATGAAGGCGAAGATCGCGCCGCTGACGAGCCCGCTGCGGATCTGCGGCAGGGTCACCAGGAAGAAGGTGGTCAGCGGCCGGGCGCCGAGATCGGCGGAGGCTTCTTCCAGGTTGCGCTGCTCCTCGCTGAGCTGCGGCAGCACGGCCCGCAGTACGAAGGGCATGATGATCACGACATGCCCGACCAGCAGCGCAGGGAAGCTGCGCACCAGCCCGATCGCGCTGCCGTATTGCAGCAGCGCCGCGCCGAGCACGACATGCGGCAGGATCAGCGGCGACATCAGCGTCTCCGCGAGGAGCCCGCGGCCGGTGAAACGATAGCGGGCGATCGCGATCGCCGCCGGCACCGCCAGGAGCACCGCGACGATGGTCGCGGCGATCGCGAGCAGCGTGCTGATCAGGAAGGCCGAGACATAAGAGGGATCGCCGAGCATCTTGCCGTACCAGGCGAGCGTCAGCCCCTGCGGCGGGAAGGCGAGGAAGCTGGTCGTGGTCAGCGAGGCCCCGACGAGGACGACGAGCGGCAGCGCGAGATAGGCCAGCGCGGCGAAGGAGACGATCCGGACGAGAGCTGAAACCATCTCAGGCCCTCCTCGGCTCGCCGATGCGCCCGGCGATGGCGACGAGCGCCAAGGTCAGCACCAGCATGGTGATGCTGAGCGCACCGCCATAGTTGAAGTCGAAGACCGAGCTGTATTGCTGGAAGATCAGCATCGAGAAGACGGTGATCCGCCCGCCGCTGAGCAGCGCCGGGGTGACATAGGCGCTGACCGCCAGCATGAAGACCATGACGGCGCCGGCCATCAGCCCGGGCAGGCTGAGCGGGAAGATGATGGTGCGGAAGGTGGCGGAAGGCGTCGCGCCGAGATCGGCGGACGCGTGCTCCAGCGCCGGATCGACCTTGGCGAGCGCATTGCCGACGGCGAGCACGATGAAGGGCAGGAGGATGTAGACGAGACCGATCAGGATGCCGAGCTCGGTACCGAGGAAGCGCATCGGCCGCTCGATCAGGCCGAGCCCGATCAGACCGTCATTGACCAGGCCGTTCCGGCCGAGCAGCACCATCCAGCCGAAGGAGCGCACGATATTGCTGGTGAACAGCGGCACCACCAGCAGGATCACGCAGAACCGGCGCCAGGGCCGCCATTTGACGATGCGGACGAGATACCAGGCGAGCAGATAGCCGATCAGCACGCAGACCAGCGTGGTCAGCGCGCCGATGCGGAAGGTCACCCAGAGCACGTCCCAGTGATAGGCGTCGGCGAGGATGCGGACGTAATGGGCGAAGGTCGGCTGGCCCGCCGGCGTCGTCAGGCTCGCGATCAGCACGACCGCCATCGGCGCCAGGAAGAAGGCGACGAAGAAGGCTGCCGGCAAGGCGCAGAGCAATACGACCGGGCGCAGCGCTCCGCTCATCACGCATCCCCCGGCACGAGACGCAGATCGGAGAGGCGGATATTGGCGAAGACGGGCTGACCTGTGCTCAATCCGGCCAGTGCAGACGGGGCGAGCCGGGCGGTCAGCGTGGTGCCGCCGACGGTGAGCGCGACGGAGGCATGGCTGCCGACATGGACGATCTCGGAGAGGACCGCGGGCAAAGCGAGACGCTCGGCGACGGGCTCGGTCGTGACGAGGATGTCCTCGGGCCGCAGCACGCCGGTGAGTTCGCCCTGCGGTGCATCGGCACTGGGAAGGCTGATCGCGCCGTCGAGCAGCGAGAAGCCGCTCTCGCCACGACGTTCGACCGAAAGCAGGTTGGCGTCGCCGATGAAATCGGCGGCGAAGCGGGTCGCGGGGCGGGCATAGATGTCCTGGCCGCGGCCGATCTGCTCGATGCGGCCGCGATTCATCAGCACGATCCGGTCGGCCATGGTCATCGCCTCCTCCTGGTCGTGCGTCACGAACAGGAAGGCGATGCCGAGCCGGTGCTGGATCTGCTTGAGCTCGCTCTGGACCTTCTTGCGCAGCTTCAGGTCGAGCGCGCTCAGGGGCTCGTCGAGCAGCAGCAATTGCGGCCGGTTGACGATGGCACGCGCCAGGGCGACGCGCTGCTGCTGGCCGCCGGAAAGCTGCACCGGCAGGCGCTCACCGAAGCCGGCGAGGCCGACCAGTTCCAGCGCCTCCGCCGCGCGCTTGCCCGCTTCGTCCTTGGCGACGCCTTGCCGCCGCGGCCCATAGGCGACGTTCTCGGCGACGCTCATATGCGGGAAGAGCGCGTAGTTCTGGAACACCGTGTTGAGCGGGCGCCGATAGGGCGGCAAACGCGTCACATCCTCGCCCGCCAGCCTGACCGTGCCGGCTTCGGGCGTCAGGAAACCGGCGATGCAGCGCAGCAGCGTGGTCTTGCCGCAGCCCGACGGCCCCAGCAGGGCGATGAACTCGCCCTGCTCGACGGCAAGGTCGATCGCCGTCAGCGCCGCCTGTCCGCCGAAATGCTTGGACAGGCCGTCTATAGCGAGGATGGGGCTCATGCTGCGGCTCGCGATGCTCGTTGCCATCAGCTCACTTGCGGGCGATCTGCCGGTTCCACTCGTCGACGACGCGCGAGCGCAGGCCGTTGATCTCGGCCCAGTCGAACAATTGCAGGTTCTTGACCGAGCCGGTCTCGCCCCAGGGCAGCTTGCGGGCAGTCTCGGGCTTGACCGTGACGTTCTTCACGGAGGGACCGAGATAGAGTTTTTCCGCCAGGCAGCCAGAGGCTTCCGGTGTCAGCGCCTGGTTGATGAACTTCACCGCCGCGTCCTTCTTCGGCGTGCCCTTGACCAGGTGCAGGCGGGCATCGGTCGCCCAGGCGCCTTCCTTGGGCACGACGAAGCCGATCGGCAGGCCCTTGTCGGCGAGATCCCAGGCGCCGACGTTGAAATGCGCGCCGATGATCGCCTCGCCGCTCTGATAGGCGTTGGTGGCGGCACCCGAGGAATCGAAGAACAGGGCGGCCTTGAGCTCCTTGATCTTCTTGAAGGTCAGGGACAGATCGCCAGCCGGATGGCCCCAGATCTTCGACAGGAACATCACGAAGGGCACGCCCGACGAATTCGCCGGCGAAGGGATGGTGACGGCGTCCTCGAACTCGGGCTTCCAGAGGTCGTTCCAGGAGGTCGGCACGGCCTTGACCTTCTGGGTGTTGTAGGTGAGCCCGAGCGAATAATAGCCGGTGCCGACCGCATAGGTGGTCGCGCCGCTCTTGTAGAGCGCTTCCGGCAGGGTGTTGGCTAGGTTGGGTATCGCCGCCGGATCGAGATTGTCGGTCACTTCGGCGGCGAGGGCGAGTTCGCTGATGCCGCCATCCATCCAGGCGACGTCGATGGTCGGAGCCGCCTTCTGCTGCTGCAGCTTCGCCAAAGTGACGGTCGAGGTGCCGATCTCGGCATTGACGGCGATGCCGGTCGCCTTGGTGAAGGGCTCGGCGACGCAGGCCTTGAAGGCCTCGCCCCAATTGCCGCCATACCAGGCGACGGTGATCGACGAGGGCTGCTGCGCCAGCGCCGGGGCGGTGAGCAGGGTTGTGGCGAGCATGGCCGTGGCCAGCCGAATGGGTCGGGTCATCGTCGTTCTCCTCTGCCGAGCGTCTTTGCGCTTCTACGATCATGTTGGCGCGCAGACCGCAAAAGGCACTAGAATGTGCCGGCCCAAAACTTGAATAATCACGACATGGACACCGCGCAGCTCGTTCACCTGACCGCCGACCGGCCGCAACTCTCGCCAGTCCCTGTGTCGCGGCTGCGGATCGGGTTCCTGCTGCTCGACCAGTTCACCCTCGCCGCCTTCTCCGGCCTGATCGACGTATTGCGGCTGGCGGCGGACCATGGCGGGCGCAGCCGCCAGCTCCATGCCAGCTGGACGGTGATGAGCCTCGACGGCGAGCCCCGCCGTTCGAGCTGCGGCGTCTCCGTTACCCCGAACGCCGGCCTGCTCGATCCGGCCGGTTTCGACTACATCGCCGTCTGCGGCGGCAACGACTATCTCAACGATGCCCTGCCTGAGAGCCTGCTCGGCTACCTGCGCCGCGCCGCCGCCTCCGGCGTGCGCCTGCTCGGCATCTGCACCGGTACCTTCGCCATCGCTCGGGCCGGGCTGGTCGGCCCGCGCCGGGTCTGCGTGCACTGGAACGTGCTCGACGCCTTCAAGGAGCGCTTTCCCAAGGTTTCGGCCGGGGTGGAGCGGCTCTTCATCGACGAGGGCGACCTGATCACCTGCGCCGGCTCGACCGCCGCGATCGATCTCGGCCTCTACCTCGTCGCGCGCCATTGCGGCCGGGACAAGGCCCAGCAGGCGATGCGGCACATGATGCTGCAGGACATGCGCCCGGCCGAGATGCCGCAAGCGCATTTCTATGCCGAGATCGGCCCGAACCTCGACGTCCGGGTGCAGCAAGCCGCTCACTTCATCGAGCAGCGGCTCGACAATCCCCCGCCGATCGCTGCCGTCGCGCGCTATGTCGGCGTCAGTCCGCGGCAGCTCGAGCGCCTGTTCGGCGCCTCATTGGGCCAGAGCCCGGCTGCCTTTCAGCGCAAGCTCCGGCTCGACTATGCGAAATGGCTGATCCTGAACAGCAGGCGCTCGCTCACCGACATCGCCATGGGCGCGGGCTTTTCCGACAGCGCCCATCTCTCGCGTGACTTCAAGGCGGCCTTCCGGGAAACACCGCGTGCGTTGCGCCAAAAAGCTCGCTGAGCGCGGTCGAAGCACGCTTATTCCGTCGAGTCGAAGTCGTCGTCCTTGGCATTTAGCAGCGTCGCCAGCGTATGCAGGCCAAGATCGAGCTGCTCCATGGACGGCGTCGCCAGCGCCAGCCTGACGGCGTTCGGCGCATGGCCGGGCGTCACTGCGAAGGTGCTCGACGGGGTCAGGGCAATGTCGCGCCGCGCCGCGGCCGCGACGAAGCTCTGCGAGCGCCAATGCGCCGGCAGCGTCAACCAGAGATGATAGCAGTTCGGGTTGGCCAGGATCTCGAAGCCGGACAGGCGCTCGGCCGCGAGGGCCTGTCGCGCGCGGGCGTCGAGACGCTTCAGCTTGCCGAGCTCGGCGATGGTGCCGTCGCTCATCATCCGCTGCGCCGCAGCGAAGGCAAAGCCCGTCGCCGTCCAGCCGCCCGACCTCACCGAGGCCTTGACGCTTTCACGCAGGCGCAGCGGCACCGTAATGAAACCCAACGTCAGGCCTGGCGCGACCTTCTTGGACAAGCTGTCGATGACGAGGCAGGACTCCGGCGCCAGCGCCGCCAGAGGCGGTTCGTCGTCGAGGAAGCCGTAGACATTGTCCTCGATGATCGGCAGGCCGAGCGCCTCGACGACGCGGAGCAGATCGGCCCGGCGCGCTTGCGGCATCGTCATCCCCAGCGGGTTCTGCACCGCCGGCTGGATGTAGAGGGCCGAGAGATGGCCCTCGCGATGCGCTTTCTGCACCGCATCGGGGCGCAGACCCTGCTCATCCATCGCCAGCGGCACCAGCGTGACCCCGAGCCGGGCCGCGATCCCCTTGATGAACGGATAGGTCAGCGCTTCGACGCCACAGCGCCCGCCGGTCGGCACGAGGGCGGCGAGCGCGGCGGCAACGGACTGCCGGCCATTGCCGGTGAAGACCAGTTGCTCCGGCGCGGGCGCCCAGCCACCCTGTGACAGGAACGCGGCGCCGATGCTCCGGATTGCCGGCGTGCCGACGCTGGTTGCTTGCCGCAAGGCGGCATCGAGCGCCGCGCTCTCGTCCAGGCCGGCGAGGCTCCTTGCGATCATCGCGACCTGCTTGGGCAGGATCGGGTAGTTGAACTCGAGATCTATCCTCGTGCCGGTCGGCTCGCCGGGCGCCGCGACGCCGCGCCTGGCCTCGCCCGAGACGAAGGTGCCCCGGCCGACCTCGCCGACGACGAGGCCGCGACGCAGCAGCTCGGCATAGACCCGGCTCGCCGTCGAAACCGCGATCTTGCGCTCATAGGCGAAGTTGCGCTGCGGCGGCAGGCGCTCGCCCGGCCTCAGCCTGCCCTCGGCGATATCGGCGGCGATCGCGTCGGCCAGCGCCAGGTAATCGGACTTCGACATTTATTGCACCGAGTACAATGTTTCTATTGCTCCGATCAATGTATCGGATCATTTTGCCTGCATCAACCCAGCCGCACCGGACATCGCGAGGGTTACGACGGCCGGCGATGACGTCGCCGACGTGACGAGAGCGTGTTGCCGACGTCTGCCCCCGGTGCAACCCACGGAGGCCAACATGTCTGCAGTCCTGCCGACCATCGCCCGCCCCGTCAGCGCAAAGCGCTCCGAGGCATTGCTCCGCCTGCCGACCACATTGTGCCAGGCGATCGCACGCTATTTCGCTCATCGTGCCGCCATCGCCGACCTGCGCGAGTTCGACGAGCACGCCTTGCACGACATCGGCATCGCCCGAAACCAAATCGAAGCGGCCGTGCACGGCCTCGTCCCGCGGCATGACGCAGGAGGCCGTGAAGAGGCGGCGCGAGCAACCATAAGCTTCGGAGCATCGTCATGGACCTGACTCTCGGAACCATGCTGGTCGCGTTCACGGGCGTGCTCCTGATCAGTTTCATGAAGGGCGCCTTCGGCGGCGGCTTCGCCATCGTCGGCATCCCGCTGCTGTCGACGGTGATGGACCCGATCACCGCCGGCGGCCTGCTCGCGCCGCTCTTCATCGCGATGGACCTCTACGGCCTGCGTTATTGGAAGCCGTCGACCTGGTCGAAGCCGGACTTGAAGCCGCTGCTGCCGGGCCTCGTCGCCGGCATCGGCTTCGGCTACCTGGTCTTCCGCTTCCTCGACCATCGCGCCATCGCCATCGTGATGGCCGCGGTCACCCTGCTCTTCGTCGGCCTCTGGCTGATGCGCGGAGCGGAGGTGACCTTGCAGCCGCGCTCGACGCCGAAGGCCGTCGCGGCCGGCTTCACCTCGGGCGTCACCACCATGGTGGCGCATTCGGGCGGGCCGCCGCTGGCGATGTATCTGCTGCCGCTCGGCCTCGGCAAGGAGCTCTATGCCGGCACGACCAGCATGTTCTTCACCGTCGGCAATCTGCTCAAGGCGGCGCCATGGCTGCTGCTGGTCCAGCCAAGCGGCCAGGTCTGGACGCTGATGGCGATCTGCCTGCCCGCCATCCCGGCCGGCATCTGGCTCGGCTGGCGGCTGCACGGCGCGCTCGACCAGCGCCAGGTCTATCGCGCCTGCTACGGATTGCTGGTCGTCACCGCGCTGAAGCTGCTCTGGGACGGCCTCTCCGGATACTTGAGCTGATCCGTTTATCCGCTGACCGACCACCGATCGGAGGGCTGAGCCCTTGCCCGCCGGGCTGGGCACGCCTCCGCTAGCCGGAACTGCCTCGTTGTGTCGCCCTTGGCGATTCTCGTCACGGCATGCATCCCGCACGACGCTGCGATGCAGAGTTCGCGCCCGGGGTGGAGCTGCGGCGCCCGAACCGCGACGTCGCTGACGTCAGCCGGAAGACGGGGCAGTACGGCCGGCGGCGCAGCTTTCGATCGGCACGAAACCGCGGCCGATCTGATCGCGCATCAGGCGAGCGCTCCCAACTTGGCATTCTCAGCAAGAGCAAGATCGGCCAAACCGCGGTCTTGACAGGTGACGGCGTTCGCAACTAGCCTCCATCTAAATCGTGTTAGATAATAATTTTAAGGGAGGGAGACGCTGTGAAGCGCACGCTTCCACACGAGCGAGCCAGTCGCCGCGCCACCAGCGCGGAGGTCGCCGAGCTCGCCGGCGTCTCGCGGACCACCGTCTCCCTCGTTCTGAATGATCGCGGCGGCGAGCTCGGCATCTCGGCCGAAACGCGGGCACGCGTCGCCGATGCCGCGGCAAGGCTGAGCTATCAGCCGAGTCATGCCGCGCGTTCGCTGCGGCGCTGGCGCACCAATGTAATCGCGCTGCTGCTCTATACGCTCGACAGCTTCTACAATGCCGAGATCATCGGCGCCGCCCACGCCGCCGCCCTCGAGCGTGGCTATTCGCTCAACATCATGTCGGCGAAGTTCGACGAGGTGCACCGGCGGGCCTATTCGCTGCTCTCGGGCGGCGTCGCCGACGGTGTCATCGTCGCGGCGCCCCCGGCTGACCTTGCCGCAGACCTTAAAAAGCTTGCCGAAAACGGCATGCCGATCGTGGTCATGCAGCACCACAGCCCCGACCCGGCGCTCCAGGCGGTGCGCGTCGATCTGGAGCGGGGCGGCTATGTCGCGACCCGGCACCTGATCGATCTCGGCCATCGCCGCATCGCCCATATCGGCAGCGCTTCGCAGCGTCTGCTGAAGCGGCGTGAGCGCTCGGACGGCTATGCGCAGGCGCTGCAGGACGCCGGTATCGCCGCCGATCCGCGACTCGTCGCGATGGCGGAACCGAGCCTCGCCGGCGGATTCTCGGCGATGGAGGAGTTGCTGGCCCAGGACGAGCGCCCGAGCGCCGTCTTCGTCTATAGCGACCAGATGGCGGTCGGCGCGCTGCACGCGCTGCGCAAGCATGGCGTCAGCGTGCCGGAGGAGATGGCGGTCGTCGGCTTCGACGGCATCGCGCTCGGCGGTTTCGTCACGCCGGAGCTGACCACGGTCGATTATTCCCGCGCCGATATCGGCCGGCTCGCAGTCGAGGCGGTGATCAGCCGGCTCGATGGCGAGGTCGAGCCGCCGCGCGAGCAGGTTCTGCCGGTGCGCCTGCTGGTGCGCGAATCCTGCGGCGGCGCCCGCACCGCCTCAGACGGGGAGGGTGCCTGACCAAGCCCATTACGTTTCAACGACAAAAAAGACCCAGGGAGATCGAAACAATGGCGACCATCACCAAGCGCAGTTTCCTGAAGACCAGCCTGTGCGCCGGCATCGGCGCTGGAACCGGCATGTATTTTGGTGCGGCGAGTGCCCAGAAGGCCGCCTCGCTGACCATGACCTCCTGGGGCTCGCCCGCCGAGATCGGCGCCTTCAACGCGCAGATCGAGCGGTACAAGGCCCGCAATCCCAACGCTGCCATCAAGCTGGAGGTCGTTCCGAGCGGCCAATACTATCAGCAGCTCGACACCCGCTTCGCCGGCAAGCAGGCGCCGGACATCTTCCGTGCCCAGTATCAGCGGATCGGGCGCTATGGGCAGAGCGGCGCTGCGATCGACCTGTCGCAATATCTCGACGCCGGCTTCGGCCAGGACTTCCTGCCCTCGGTCTGGCGGGCGTCGACGATCAAGGGCAAGCCGCATGCCCTCCCGCATCACACCGACACCTTCGCGCTGTTCTACAATGCCGAGATCTTCGAGGCCTGCGGCATCGAGGCACCCAAGAGCCTCGACAAGAGCTGGACCTGGCAGGAGTTCATCAGCGCCGCCAAGCTGACGAAAGAAAAGGCCGGGCTGAACTACGCCTTCGCGATGAACTGGCAGAACTCGAATGCCTATCGCTGGCTGATGTATCTCTACCAGCATGGCGGCCAGCTGCTCGATAACGAGCTCAAGGGCCCGCAGATCAATACCAAGGAAGCCACCGAGACCGTTGCCTGGACCCAGAGCTGGTTCAAGGATGCGCTCGTCCCGCCCAACACCTCGCTCAAGAGCTCCGAGCCGGTGCAGAACCTGTTCGCCACCGGCAAGATCGCTATGCTCCTGCACGGCGACTGGCAGATCCCCTTCATCCAGGAGCAGGCCAAGTTCAAATGGGGCGTCACCTATCTGCCGCGAGACGTCGCGATGGCGGCCGATCTCGGTGGCAATGCGCTGGCGGTCTCGCGTGACAGCAAGAGCCCGGACGTCGCGGCCGACTTCGTCAAGTTCATGGTCGCGGAGGAGGCGATGCGCGAGTTCGTCACCAAGGCGCAGTTCCTGCCGGTGCGCAAATCGCTGAAGGACAAGGGCCTTGTTTACGACATCCGCAATGAGGAGATGAAGGTTTTCCTCGAGCAGTCGGCGACCGTGCCGGAGCATCTCGTCAGCACCATCGTGATGCCGACCTGGGACCGCTTCAACGCCAAGCTGGCCGACGAGCTCGAACTCGCCTTCACCTCGGGCCAATCGCCGGCCGCGACCGTCGCCAATATCGAAAAGCACGTGCGCTCGACGCTGCTGGTCTGATGGCGGCGGTGATGGCCATCGCGGACAATCTGAGAGTGAGAGGGCCGGCGATCGGCCGGCCCTCGGCGGCCGAGGCGCGGCGTTACTGGCTGCAGGCCAAGCGCAGCCAGTTGACGCCCTATTTGTTCATCGCCCCGAACATGGCGCTGTTCTCGGTCTTCGTCTTCTTCCCGCTGCTCTATGCGTTCTATATCAGCCTGCGGGAATGGAGCCTGATCGACACGCCCCGCTATATCGGGCTGGAGAACTATGCCCGGCTCGCTCATGATGGACTGTTCTGGCAGTCGCTGAGCAATACGGCGGTCTACTCGATCGCCACGGTTCCGCTGAGCCTCGCCATCGGCTTGGTGCTTGCAATCGCCCTCAACCGTGACCTTCTCGGCCGCACCCTCCTGCGCAGCGTTTTCTTTCTGCCGGTCGTGATCTCCAATGTGGCGACGGCGGTGATCGCGGCCTGGCTCTTCAACGACAATTACGGCGTCATCAACACGCTGCTGCAGCAGCTCGGGATCGGGCCGGTCGCCTGGCTGTCTTCGCCGCGCTGGGCACTGTTCTCGCTGATCGTCACTTCGCTCTGGGTCCGGGTCGGCTTCTGCATGGTGGTCTATCTCGCCGCCCTGCAGTCGATCTCGCCGACCTATTACGATGCCGCGCAGATGGACGGTGCCAGCCGCTGGCAGCAGTTCCGCTTCGTAACCTGGCCGCTGCTGCGCCCGGCTACCTTCCTGCTGCTGATCCTCGGCGTGATCCACTCCTTCCAGGTCTTCGACCTGATCTACGTCATGACCGGCGGCGGCCCGGGTTTCTCGACGACGATGATCGTCCAGTACATCTACCAGGCCGCTTTCGTCAGTTCGGAGATGGGCTATGCGAGCGCCATGGGCATGGTCCTGTTCGTGATGATCCTGATCTTCACCCTGCTGCAATGGCGGGTGAACCGCCGGGTCGAGGACGTGGCATGAGGGCTCCGGCATGATCGCAGGAACGAGCCGCAGCGCCCTGACGCGCCGCCTCGAGACCACGGGCATCTGGCTGCTCATGGTCGCGGGGGCCGGGATCATGTTCTTCCCGGTCTACTGGATGTTCGCGACCGCGGTTCGGCCCAAGGACGAGGTCTTCAGCGGCGCCGCCGGCCTGATCCCGTCCAGTTTCGTCTGGCAGAACTTCACTGACGCGATCGGGCGCGTGCCGTTCCTGAGCTGGACGATGAACTCGCTGATCATCACCGTGTTCGCGGTCGTGATCACGGTGACGATCAACCTGCTCTGCGGCTACGCCTTCGCCAAGTTCCGCTTCGCCGGCCGCGACATCCTTTTCCTGGCGGTGCTGTCGGCGCTGATGATCCCGTTCCAGGTCATCATCGTGCCGCTGTTCCTGGTGGTCTCCGAGCTCGGCCTGCTCAGCGACTATTGGGGCGTCATCCTGCCGCGCGCGGCCGAGGCCTTCGGCATCTTCATGGTGCGCCAGTTCATGGTCTCGATCCCCGACGAATTGCTCGAGGCGGCCCGTATCGACGGCGCCAGCGAGCTGAAGATCTTCTTCAAGATCGTCGTGCCTCTCTCGAAGCCGATCATCGCCGTCCTGGTGATCTTCACCTTCATGTGGCGCTGGAACGATTTTGCCCTGCCGCTGATCGTGATGATGAAGCAGGAGATGTACACCGTTCAGCTCGGCCTCAATCTGCTGCGCGGCCAGTTCAACACCGAATGGTCGATGATCATGGCGATCGCGCTGCTCTCACTGGTGCCGATGCTGATCATCTTCACCTTCTTCCAGCGCTATTTCGTCCAGGGCATCTCCGGCTCCGGCCTCAAGTAACCGCCTGCGCTGGAGCGCTGGCCAACCAGTTTCGACGTTTCAAGAAGGACAATACCGTGGTCAAGATCGCCATGATGGGCGCCGGCAGCGCCGTCTTCGTCAAGAACCTGCTGACCGACATCCTGAACTTCACCGAGCTCGGGCGCGTGGTGATCTCGCTGCACGACATCGATCCCGAGCGGCTCGAGACGGGCGGCATGATGGCGCGCTGGACCGCCAAGCAGTTCGGCGCCGATGCGGTCATCGAGGAGCATCTCGACCGGCGCCGCGCGCTCGAAGGCTGCGACTTCGTCATCAACATGGTCCAGATCGGCATGCACGAGGCGACGCTGCTCGACTTCGACATCCCCCGGAAATACGGGCTGAAGCAGACGATCGCCGACACGGTCGGCATCGGCGGCATCTTCCGCGGCCTGCGCACCATTCCGTTCATGCTCGATCTCGTCGCCGACATGCGCGAGCTCTGCCCCGACGCGGTGCTACTGAACTACACCAACCCGATGAGTATCCTGACCTGGGCGGTCTACAAGGCCTTTCCCGAGCAGCGCGTCGTCGGCCTTTGCCACAATGTCCAACACACGGCGCGCGATCTTGCGAGCTATCTCGGCGTCGAGCAGTCGAGGTTGAGCTATGACTGCGCCGGCATCAACCACATGACCTGGTTCCTCAAGCTCCAGATCGACGGCAAGGACGCCTATCCGGCGCTACGCCAGGCGATGGCCGATCCGGAAATCTACGCCAAGGACAAGGTCCGCTTCGAGCTGATGCGCACGCTCGGCTGGTTCGTCAGCGAATCCAGCGAGCACAATGCCGAATACACCCCGTACTTCCTGCGCCGCGACGACCAGATCGCGCATTACGACGTGCCCGTCGACGAATATGTCCGGCGCAGCATTCGCAATCTCGGCCGCTATACCGAGACGCGCCGCAAGCTCCTGGCCGGCGAGGCCTTCCCGCTGGAGCGCAGCGACGAATACGGCTCCCTAATCATCCGCGCCATGGTGACCGGCGAGCCGACGGTGATCTACGGCAATGTCGAGAACACCAGGCTGATCGACAATCTGCCCGAGGGCTGCTGCGTCGAGGTGCCGGTGATCGTCGACCGCAACGGTCTGCGCCCCTGCCATGCCGGCACGCTGCCGCCGGAGCTGGCGGCGCATTGCGCCCCCCATGTCTTCGTCCAGGACCTGACCGTGCGCGCAGCGCTCGACGGCGACCGCGAGCGCGTCCATCGGGCTGCGGCGCTCGACCGTCATGCGGCGAGCGTGCTGTCGCTGCAGGAAACGAGGCGCATGGTCGACGAGCTCATCGCCGCCCATGGCGATGCCTTGCCGAAATGGAAGGATGCGGCCTGAGCAGACAGCCTCGATAGAGACAGAGCCAATGCCGCGGCTCTGTCGGCTATCCAGCCCAAGATCGATGGGCTCATGACGGCGGTCGAGGATCGCTTGGTTGGAACGCGAGAAGCAGCCGCTCAATGCCCGGCTGTCTGGACCCGCTGAGCGTCCTGCGGACCTGGTCCATTCGAACCTGGCGATAACACGATCGGGGTGGCGGCGAACGCCAGAATCACCTCTTCAGCAGAAATCGAAATCGACGCCCTCGTCCGCCTGGAGCACGTGCTCGTCATAGAGCCGGTCATAGCCGCGGCGCTCTCTTGTGGGCATTTGTGGCAGGGCAGCCCGGCGTGCTTCGAGCTCGGCCGCGTCAACCAAAAGATCGAGCCTCCGCTCGGCGACGCTAAGCCTGATCCGGTCGCCGGTGCGGACAAGCGCAAGCGGGCCGCCGACCGCCGCTTCCGGCGCGACATGCAGCACGATCGCGCCATAGGCGGTGCCGGACATGCGCGCGTCGGAGATGCGCACCATGTCCTTGACGCCCTTGGCGGCGAGCTTGCGCGGGATCGGCAGATAGCCGGCTTCTGGCATGGCGGCGGCGCTCTTAGGGCCGGCGTTCTGCAGGACCAGGATATCGTCGGCACCGACATCGAGTTCGGGGTCATCGATGCGGGCGGAGAGGTCTTCCAACGACGAGAAGACCACGGCGCGGCCCTCATGCTCGAGCAAGCGCTTCTCGGCCGCGGCGCGCTTGACGATGGCGCCGCGCGGGGCGAGCGAGCCGAACACGGCGACGAGGCCGCCATCGGGATCGACCGGCTCGGCCCGCGAACGAATGATCGCGCGGTCGACCTGGTCGGCGAGCGGCGCGTCGATCAGCTCGCGCAGGGTCTGCCCGGTCACGCTGAGGCAGTCGAGATGAAGGAGATCACGCAATTCGCGGAGCACGGCGGGAATGCCGCCGGCGGCGAAGAAGTCCTCCATATAGTTGTTGCCGACCGGTTTCAGGTTCACCAGCACCGGCGTTTCGTCGGAGAGCCGGTTAAGACGATTGAGGTCGACCTTGATGCCGGCGCGGCGGGCGATCGCGGTGAGATGGACCACTGCGTTGGTCGAGCCGGAAATGGCGAGCAGCACGCGCCAGGCGTTCTCGATCGCCTGCTCGGTGACGATCTGGCGCGGCAGCAGGGCTTGCGTGCCGATCAGCGCGACGGCGCGCTTGCCGCTCTCCTCGGCGTTGCGCAGCCGGTCGGCGTGGACGGCAGGGATCGCAGCCGAGCGCGGCAGCGATATCCCCAGCGTCTCGGCGATGCAGGCCATGGTCGAGGCGGTGCCCATCACCGCGCAGGTGCCGGCAGTGGTGGCAAGCCGGCCCTCGACCACATCGATCTCGGCCTGGTCGATCTCGCCGGCACGGAAGCGGGCCCAGAAGCGACGGCAATCGGTGCAGGCGCCCAAGCGCTCGCCTCTGTGGCGGCCGGTCGACATCGGGCCGGCGACGAGCTGGACGGTCGGGACATTGGCCGAGAGCGCCGCCATCAACTGCGCCGGCACGGTCTTGTCGCAGCCCCCCATCAGAACGACGGCGTCGATCGGCTGGGCTCGGATCATCTCCTCGGTGCCCATCGCCATCAGGTTGCGGAACTTCAGGCTGGTCGGTTTGAGGAAGACCTCGCCGAGCGAGATCGTCGGGAACTCGACTGGCAAGCCCCCGGCCATCAGCACGCCTCGCTTCACCGCCTCCAGCAATTCGGGGAAATGCCGGTGGCAGTTGTTGAACCCGCTATAGGTATTGGCGATGCCGACGATCGGGCGCGCCAGCGCCTCGTCGGAATAGCCCATGGAGCGGGCGAAGGAGCGGCGCAGATAGGCGGCGAACTCCGGGTCGCCGTAATTGGTCAGCCCGCCGGCGATGCCGCGCCCCTTGGGTTCGTTGTCGCTCATGCCGTCACCTCCGACAGTCTCTTACCGCGTCCCGGCACCGCCTTTCAGGCCGGCGCGTTGTGGACGAATTTGGTGTTGAGGTATTCGCGCACGCCCTCGGCTCCGCCTTCGCGGCCGAAACCGCTCTGCTTGATGCCGCCGAAGGGAGCTTCGGGCACTGCGACCACTGTGGTGTTGACGCCGAGCACGCCGACTTCGAGCTCACGCGTGACCTGATCGATCGCGCTCTTCGATTTGGCGAAGAGATAGCCGGCAAGGCCGAATTCGATGGCGTTGGCGCGGGCAATCGCCTCATCGGCGCTGGCGCAGCGCACCACCGCTGCAACCGGCGCGAACGGCTCCTCACTCAGGATCGCGGCATCGTCAGGCAAATCGGTCAGCACGGTGGGTTCGAAGAAATAGCCTCGGTTGAGGCTGGCCGGCCGACGCCCGCCAGCCGCAGCACGCCCGCCCTTGCCGAGTGCGTCCTCGACCAGCCGCTCGGCCCGGTCGCGCTGACGGGCGGTGGCGAGAGGGCCCATCGCCACGCCATCGTCGAGCCCGTCGCCCAGGCGCAGCGCCCGAGCCTTGGCGACGAATGTCTGCGTGAAGACATCGGCGACCGCGTCATGCACGAAGAAGCGGCTCGGCGAGGTGCAAACCTGTCCGGCATTGCGGAACTTGCCACCGACGGCTGCGCTCGCCGCTTTCTCGATGTCGGCATCCGGCAGGACGATGAAGGGGGCGTGGCCGCCGAGCTCCATGGTGATGCGCTTCACCGTATCGGCCGCCTGGCGCATCAGCAGCTGGCCGACGCGGGTCGAGCCGGTGAAGGAGAGCTTGCGCACCGCGGGGGCAGCCATGAGCGGCACGACCACCTGCTCCGGCGAGCCGAACAGCAAATTGACCGTGCCGTTCGGCAGGCCGCCGTCATGGCAGCAGCGCACCAGTTCGGCGACGCAAGCGGGAGCTTCCTCGGCTGGGCGCAGGATGACCGAGCAGCCGGCAGCCAGCGCCATGGCGAGTTTGCGTGAGGCGAGGCTGACCGGGAAGTTCCAGGCCGCCAGCGCCAGCACGACGCCGACCGGCTCGTGCGAGATCTCAAAGCGCGCTCCGGCTGTGCGGCCATCGAGAGTGTGGCCGTGCAGGCGACGCGCCTCATCGGCGCAGTAATCGAAGTATTCGGCCGAGGTCGCCAGCTCGGCACGCGCCTCGGCCAGAGGCTTGCCGATCTCCATGGTCAACAGCCTTGCAATCGGCTCCTGCCGCTCGCGCAGCAGCCCGGCGATCCTGCGCAGCACCGCGCTGCGCTCCCACGGGCTGGTCTTGCGCCAGGCCTCAAAGCCGCGTTGCGCGGCTGCGAGCGCAGCTTCGACCTCGGCCGGGCCGGCCGAGGGGACCGAGCCGAGCGTCTCCTCGGTCGCGGGGTTGAGGACCTCGATCCGCTCGGTTCCGGTCGTGTCGATCGCGGTTCCGTCGATGAACAGGCTGGCGGCGTACATGGACAGGAATCCCTTGGCTTCGGATATGGCTCAGGCCGCCTTGCCGGCGGTGCAACGCTGCTCGCTCCAAGGGCCCATCGCGTAGCGCTCGAGCGCCTGGGCGTCGAAGTCGAAGCCGAGGCCGGGGCGCTGCGGCAAGTCGATCATCCCCTTGCGCACGCTGAGCTGCGTATCGACGAGGCGGCGGAAATTCAGCACCTGGTCGTCGGCGAAGAACTCGACATAGCGCGCATTCGGCGTCGCCGCGACGAGATGGGCGTGCAGGTCGTGGAACCAGTGCGGACAGAGCGTGATTCCGAAGCTCGCCGCAGTCGCGGCAATGCGCCGGAATTCGCTGATGCCGCCGCAGACGCAGGCGTCGGTTTGCAGGATCGCCGCGCCGCCCTTGCTCATCAGCTCGAGGAAACGCCAGCGCCCGACCTCGATCTCGCCGGTGGCGATCGGCATGCCGATCTGCTGGGCGAGCCGCGCATGGTTGTCGATATCGTCCGGACTGAACGGTTCTTCGAGAAAGTAAGGATCGTACTGCTCGTACATCCGGGCGAAGCGCAGCGCCGTCGGCAGGTCGGACCAGGCGTTGTTGGCGTCGAGCATCAGGATGACGTCGGGGCCGATGCGCTCGCGGACGGCGGCAATGCGTTCTTCCTCCTGCGCCAGCCCATGTCGGCCGACCTTCATCTTCACGGCCGTATAGCCTTCGTCGACATAGCCGCCCATCTCGTCGGCGAGATGCTGGGATGTCTTGCCATCGACATAATAGCCGCCGCTGGCATAGGCCGGGACGCTGTCCCGGACCGCACCGAGGAACTTGTAGAGCGGCAGCCCGGCGGCGCGGGCATTGCGATCCCATATCGCGGTGTCAAGCGCGCTGATCGCCCGCACCATGGTGCCGGCACGGCCTTGCAGCAGCGCCTCCTGATACATCGCGGCCCATAATCCCTCGACGCGATAGGGGTCCTCGCCGATCAGCACCGGCGCCAGCAGCGAACGCACGGCCTCGGTGAAGAGCAGCCCGCCGCCGCTCCCGACATAGCAGAAGCCAATACCCTTGTGCCCGTCGTCGCCCTCGACCTCGACCACGCCATAGTGCCGCTCGACCACCCGCCGACTCGACAGGGACGTGACCTTGTCGAGCGGAATGCTGATGCTGCGGGCGCGCACGGCGCGGATGGTCGTCATCGGGCAGTCCTCCGTTCGGTGCGGGCAGGCGGCGTCTCACTCAGAGCGAGCCGCCGTTGACGGTCAGACATTGCTTGGTGATCATTCGGGCGGCGTCGGAGCAGAGGAACAGCGCGGCCTCGGCGATGTCCTGCGGCACGATTGGATCGGGCAGGCATTGCAGCGCGATGGTGCGCTTCTCCGCGTCGGCATCGTGCCAGAGCGCGCGCTGCCGAGGCGTCGCCACATAACCCGGTGCGATGGCATTGACCCGGATCCGGTCGGGACCGGCCGCCCGTGCCAGCGAATTGGTGAAACCGATCACGGCTGCTTTGGCGGCGCTGTAGAGCGGCACGTCGGCGATGCCGCGCATCCAGGCGACTGAGCTGGTATTGACGATCGAGCCGCCGCCCGATGCGCGCATTTGCGGCAGCACACATTGCGCCGCGAAGACGGCATGGCGCAGGTTGACGTTCATCATCCAGTCGAAATCGCTCGCCGTGACAGCGTCGATGGCGTGGCGCTGGTCGACGGCGGCGTTGTTGACGAGGCTGTGGACCGGTCCGAGCGCGACGCCGACCCGGTCTATCGCGGCAGTGAGCGCCGCGATGTCGAGCAGATCGCAGGCGATGAAGGCGACCGTCTGGCCCGCATTCGTCAGCTCGGTCTCGAGGCCCCGGCCGAGATCCTCTTGCCGATCGATGAAGGCGACCTTGGCTCCGCTGGCCGCGAAGGTCCGGACATGCGCCTCGCCGATGCCGGAAGCGCCACCGGTGACCAGCGCGACGCGGCCGGTCATGTCGGGATAGTGACTGCGGGGTGTCATGCGATCCGGCTCTCGTTCTTCGGGTCGGTCAGGCGGGCCTCGGCGGCATCAATGGAGAGCCGCTTGGTCGAGCCAATGGCCGGGCGGCGTCGGGCTGATTCCGTCCCATGGCGCCGCTCGCGACGCTCCGGATCAGCGCCATTCATCGACCGCAGCATGTCCGTACTGGTTGTCAAAGATTTTGTCAACAATTTGGTTGATGATTCAGACAACAAACCCGACTCCAGTCGCCAGTACCCGCGGGCCTCAACCCTTCGTCGCCACCGCGACCGACGTCTTTGCGCGCTCGGCGATGCCCTTCCAATCGCCGGCCTCGATCGCGTTGCGCGGTGCGAGCCAAGCGCCCCCGGCCGCGAAGATGTTCGGCAGCTCGAGATAGGTCATGACGTTGGCATCGCTGATGCCGCCGGTCGGGCAAAAGCGCAGATCGGGATAGAGCGGCAGCACGTGCTTGATCATGGCCGTGCCGCCCATCAGATCGGCCGGGAAGAATTTCAGCTCGTGGAAGCCGAACTCCCGCGCCGCCAGCATCTCGGACGGCGTCACTGCGCCGGGGACGAGCGGGATGTCGATCGTCTCCGCCGCCCGAGCCAGCCGCTCGGTCAGCGCGGGGCTGACGGCGAACAGTGCGCCGGCATCGCGGACCTCGGCGAGCTGTTCCGGCTTCGTGACGGTGCCGGCGCCGACGATTGCCTGCGGCACGGCCTTGCGCATGCGGGCGATGACCTCCAGAGCGGCCTTGGTGCGCAGCGTGACCTCGAGCGCCATCACGCCGGCGCCCACCAGCGCCTCGGCCAGGGGCACGGCATGCTCCGGGTTCTCGACATGGAGCACGGGGATGATGCGAGCGGATTTGCCGATCAGGGCGGACAAGGTGGTCTTGGACATGTCGGGACTTTCGGACGGTTGGCGAAGGGGATGGTCGGTTCAGCCCGTCGCGTCGGGCTTGAGATAGCTCTGCGCCGGCGGGCTGCGCATCTTCAGGATCGTCTCGCGTCTTGCGGCCTGGAGACGCACCGGCGGCAGCCCACGCAGGATCAGCCCGAGATCGTCCAGCAGCATTTCGCCGATCGCATGCATGGAAGCCGGCATGCCGCCGGCGCGATGCGGCGAGAGCAACAGCTTGCTGCGGCGGACCGGGCTGTCGGCCGGCAGCGGCTCCACCGGGAAGACGTCGGTCGCGGCCCGGAAGCGCCCGGCATCGGCGAGCGCCACGAAGGCATCGAAATCGACGACGCCGGCGCGGCTCGCCAATACGACGATGCTGTCCGGGGCGATCAGCTCAAGCTCCCTGCGGCCGAGAAAGCCCTGGTTCTCCGATGTCACGCCGGCGAGGATGAAGACGACCTGCGAGGTCGACAGCAGCGTGTCCAGCGCGACCGGCTCGGTCGCCTCCTCGCGCAGGACGTTGTCCGGCAGCCACGGGTCGTAGACCTGCACCCGCATCCCGAACCCGGCAAGCAGCTTGCGCAAGGCGCGGCCGATATTGCCGTAGCCGATCACTCCTGCCCGCGCCCCGCTGAGCAGCACGGCATGGGTATTTCCGGCCGAACCGTAGACCTCGCCGCCGGCCCGCACCGAGGCGTCGGCGGCGGTCACACCGCGTGCCAGATCGAGCGCCAGCGCCAGCGACATTTCCGCCACCGGAACGGCGAAGGCCGGCGCGATCGAAAGCACCGAGACGCCGCGGGCGAAGCAGGCGGCATAGTCGACGTTCTGATAGAAATTGCCCTCGACATTGATCAGGCCACGAAGCTTCGGTGCTTGCGCGATCCGTTCGGCCGGCAGCGACGTCTGGCCGATGATCGCGACCGCCTCCGGCAGCCAGCGCTCGACGATCGCATCTGACATCGGCGCGGCTGCGTCCTCGATTACTTGCGCCATCGCGTTCAATCGCTGCCATTGCCCCGCATGGAGGAAGCGCTCGCGCAGGCGCGGATGCGGATCGAGCAGGACGACCGGCTTCGTCACGGCGCCCGACCCTTCACTCCGAGCACGCTCGCGATCCGGGCCTCGTCGATCTTGGGCTTCATCGGCGCGTCGAAGGCGGCTTCGGTGACCGGGATGATGTGGCCCGCGATGAAGGCGGCGCCCTCGGCGGCTCCGCGCATGCGGTCCTTGAGATAGCACTCCCATTCCAGGCAGGCCCAGCCATCGTAGCCATGGGCGGTGAGCAGCGAGAAGATCTGACGGAAGTCGATCTGCCCGTCGCCGGGGCTGCGGAAGCGGCCGGGCCGGCCGGCCCAGCCTTGGTAGCCGCCATAGACGCCGCTCCTGGCCGAGGGCCGGAACTCGGCATCCTTCACATGGAAGGCTTTGATCCGCTCATGATAGACGTCGATGAAGCCGAGATAGTCCATGTGCTGCAGCAGGAAATGGCTCGGATCGTAAAGCAGGTTGCAGCGCCGGTGGTCGTCGACCAATGCCAGGAAGCGCTCGAAGGCCGCGCCATCGTGCAAATCTTCGGACGGATGCAGCTCGAAGCAGAGATCGATGCCCGCCGCGTCACAGGCGTCGAGGATCGGCTGCCAGCGCCGCGCCAGCTCGCGGAAGCCGGCATCGACCAGCCCTTCGGGAACGGGCGGATAGGGATAGACATAAGGCCAGAGCAAAGAGCCGCTGAAGCTGACGATCTTGTCGGTGCCCAGCCGCCTTGCCGCCTTGGCCGCGAGCAGGAGCTGGCTCTTCGCCCAGTCGGATCGCGCTTCGGGATTGTCGCGCACCGCAGGAGGCGCGAACCCGTCGACCGTCGCATCATAGGCCGGATGAACCGCGAGGAGATGGCCGTGGCGCTGGCAAGTGAGTTCGGTGAGTTCGAGCCCGTGCTTCGCCAGCGCGCCCAGAATCTCGTCGCAATAGGCCTGGCTTTCGGCCGCCCTCGCGAGGTCGAGGATATGGCTCTGCCAGGTCGGGATCTGAAGACCCTTGAAGCCGAGCGAGGCCGCCCAGGCGCAGATGCCGTCGAGCGTGGAGAGCTGCTCGTTGGCGTCGATGAACTGGGCGATGAACAGGCCCGGTCCCTTGATCGTACGCATGGTTCGGCTCTTTCGCGGAGAGCCCGGCGCGGGCGAAACTCTGCGCCGGGCGGATGCCGTTCCTGCCTGAGCTACGCTCAGAACACTGGCAGATCGCCGACCGGCACGTTGAGGTACTTGCGGGTCAGGGCGTCGATCTCGCCGCTCTGCTTGGTCAGGAAGACGATGGTGTTGAGGAACTGCAGCAGGTCGCTGTTCCCCTTCTTCACCGCCATGCCCATGTAGAGCGCGTTCAGCGTGAACTTGCTCTCATAATCCTTGCCGGGGCTCATCTTGTTGAGCGCAGCAGGGGTCAGCAGGCCACCACCGATGAAATCGGCTTGGCCGGTCAGCAACGCCTGCTGCACGCTGGCGTCATCCTCGAAGCGCAGGATCTCGGCGCCGACGGCGTCCCGGGTCACGGTGATGTCCTGCGGGCTGCCGCGCGGCACGGCGATGCGCTTGCCCTTGAGTTCGGCCATCGAGTTGAAGGGCGTGCTCTTGGGCGCGATCAGGATGAGCGGGTTCGGCGCATAAGGTGCGGTGAACCAGACCTGCTTGGCGCGATCGGACGTGATCGAGAGCGTCGACAGCACCATGTCGATGCGCCCGCTTTGCAGGAAGGGGATGCGGCCCGGGCTGTTGACCCGCTCGATCTTGAGCTTCACGCCAAGCTTGTCGGCGACGAGCTTGGCGTAGTTCGGGTCGAAGCCGGTCGGCTCCTGCTTCTCGTCGAGAAAGCCCCAGGGCGGATTGGTGAGGTCGATGCCGATGACGATCTCGCCGCGCTTGACGATCTCATCGACCGTCTGTGCCTTGGCGGATGCCGTCGCCAGCATGGCGGCAACGGCCATCGAGACTGCTATGACTGTTCTTCTGAGCATTGTAATTCCTCCCGTCGTTGCGTTTCCCAGGCGTGTTCTTGTTCTTCCCCAGATCGCCGCCCCTCCTGCCGGACGCGGAGAGGCGATCTAGTCTTTTGATCCAGCACCGGATTGTCCGAACAGCCCATTCCACTGTTCGGCCCGATGCCTAGCGCGCATGGCCCTTGGCCAGCCTGGCCTCGAGCGCCTGACTCCATTTCGACAAAGGCCAGCAGATCACGAAGAAGACACAGGCGACGAAGCCGTAGACGAACAGCGGCTTCAGTGTGGAATTGTTGATGAACTGCCCGGCCCGGACCAGCTCGACAAAGCCGATGATCGAGGCGAGCGAAGTGCCTTTGATCAATTGCACGAGGAAGCCGACCGTCGGCGGGATCGCGATCCGCAGTGCCTGCGGCGCGATCACGAGCCGAAACGTCTTCGGACGCGACAGCGCCACCGAATAGGCACCCTCCCACTGGCTGCGCGGCACGGCCTCGACGCTGCCGTACCAGATGTCGCCGAGAAAGGCCGAGGCGTGCAGGCTGAAGGCGATCAGCGCCGCCGTCCACGGATCGAAGCGGATGCCGATCAGCGTGCCGCCGAAGAAGACCAGGAAGAGCTGCATCAATAGCGGCGTCGCCTGGAGGAATTGAATGTAGCCGAAGGCGATGACGCGGACGATCCTCAGCCGCGAGAGCCGCGCCGCCAGGATGCCGAGGCCGACGACGCCGCCGCCGGCGATTGCCAGCACCGAGAGCAGCAGCGTCCAGCGCGCCGCCGAGAGCATGTAGACGAAGTCGTTGAGGTTGAGCTCCCGGATCATAGGCCGGGCACCTTGTTGGCCTGCGTATGGCTACCGAAGCTGCGGGTGTAGACGAGATTGAACAGCGCCCGGAATACCAGCACCATGACCAGGTAGATGAAAGTCACGACGAGATAGGTCTCGAACGTCTTGAAATTCGCGGCCTGGATCGAGTTCGCCACCGAGGTCAGCTCGTTGGCGGAGATCGCCGAGACGACGCTGGAGCCGAGCAGGACCATGGTGAACTGGCCGGCGAGCGGCTGGTAGATCAGGCGCAGCGCGGGCGGAAGCACGATCAGCCGGAAGATTTGCAGCGGGCGGAAGCCGAGCGCCTTGCCGGCTTCGATCTGGCCATGCGGGATCGCCTCGATGCCGGCGCGCACGATCTCGGTGGCATAGGCGCCGAGATTTATCACCATGGTCAGCAGCGCCGCCTGGTTCGGCGTGAGGCGAAAGCCGAGCGCCGGCAGCCCGAAGAAGAAGAAATAGAGCTGCAGCAGGAAGGGCGTGTTCCTGATGACCTCGACATAGATATTGACCACGGTCTTCGCCCAGTTCGGGCCGCTGGTTTTGGCCCAGGCGCCGACGATGGCGACGATCATGCCGAGAATGACCGCTTGCACGGTCAGTTGCAGTGTCAGGCCAGCGCCGATCGCGAGCTTGTCGAACGCGGCGAAGACGGAGCTGAAATCGAAGTACTGGTCGTACATCGCGCCGCCTTATGCGCCGGCGAAGGCGGGCGCGACGCAGCCTTGTGGAATGGCGCGGGCTGCCCTGCCGGTCCCTGCCAAGTCCGTCTCCTCCCGAGCCGATGGTCGTTGCAACGCGCCATCTCCTGTTCTGCCCCGGCAGCTTGGTCGATGGTGACATCATAGTCAACTATCTTGTTGACAATGTCTGGCTCGAAGCCGTTAGCTGAGTCCGCCCGGCCGGCCAGCTCGATCGCCGCGACACGGGAAAACAGGCGCGCCGGGCAGCAAGCACCCGCCGTCGCACCGGCCCTCATTCAAACGCGACGGCAGGAAATGACCAGGAAAGTCGATCTCAAGGACCTCCGGAGCCAGAGCTGGTTTGGCGCCTCCGGCCAGCCCGGCAACCACAAGTCCTATCGCACCAAGCAGATGGGCTACACGAGCGAGGACTTTCAGGGAAAGCCGGTCATCGGCATCCTGTCGACCTGGTCCGACCTGAACTCCTGCCACACCCACTTCCCGCAGCGCATCGAGGAGATCAAACGCGGCGTCTGGCAGGCCGGCGGCTTTCCCGTCGTGATGCCGACCTTGAGCGTCGGCGAGACCTATGTCCGGCCGAGCACGCTGATCTACCGCAATCTGCTCGCCATGGACGCCGAGGAGATCCTGCGCTCACATCCGATCGACGGCGTCGTGCTGCTCGGCGGCTGCGACAAGACCACGCCAGGCCTGCTGATGGGCGCGGCATCGATGAACATCCCGGCGATCTTCGTGCCGGCAGGCGCGATGCTACGCGGTCATTTCCGCGAGAACTGGATGCTCGGCACCGGTTCAAGCACCTGGAAAGCGCTGGAGGATTTCCGCGCGGGCAAGACCGACGAGAAGACCTGGCGCGCCTTCGGCGAAGGCACAGCGCGCTCGCCCGGCACCTGCAACACCATGGGCACCGCTTCGACCATGACGAGCCTCGCCGATGTGCTCGGCTTCACCCTGCCGGGGGCGAGCTCGATTCCGGCGGTCGACGCCGCGCATTCGCAGATGGCCTCGATGTGCGGACGCCGCATCGTCGAGATGGTCTGGGAGGATTTGCGTCCAAAGGCGATGGTCAGCCGCGCCAGCTTCCTCAATGCGGTGATCGCCGACATGGCGCTGTCGGGCTCGACAAATTCGCTGATCCACCTGATCGCGATGGCGCGCCGGCTCGGCCTCGACCTGACGCTCGACGATTTCGCCGCGGCGAGCGAGGCCGTGCCGGTGATCTGCAACGTCCAGCCGAGCGGCGCCTATCTCATGGAGGATTTCTTCTATGCCGGCGGATTGCTGGCTCTGCTCAAGCGGCTGGAGGCGCATCTCGATCTCAGCTGCATGACGGTGACCGGCAGGACGCTCGGCGAGAATATCGCCGAAGCCGCCGTCTACAATGATGACGTCATCCGCAGGGTGGACAATCCGGTCTATGCGAGCGGCGGCCTCGTCGTCCTGCGCGGCAGCCTCGCGCCGCGCGGGGCGGTGTTCAAGCGCGCCGCCGCCGATCCCCGCCTGCAGAAGCACACCGGACCGGCGGTCGTCTTCCGCAACTTCAAGGACATGCTCGCCCGCATCGACGATCCCGACCTGCCGGTGACAGCGGATAGCGTGCTGGTCTTGCAGGATGCCGGCCCGGTTGGCGCCCCCGGCATGCCGGAATGGGGCATGCTGCCGATTCCGAAGAAGCTGTTGGCGCAAGGCGTGCGCGATATGGTCCGCATCTCCGATGCGCGGATGTCCGGCACCAGCTACGGCACCTGCATCCTGCATGTCTGTCCGGAAAGCCGCGTCGGCGGGCCGCTCGCCTTCGTTCGCGACGGCGATCCGATCGCCCTCGATGTCGACGGCCGAACGCTCGACCTGCTGGTCGACAAGGCGGAACTGGAAGCGCGCCGCAAGGCCTGGGCCCCGCCCCCGCCGCACTACGAGCGTGGTTTCGGCATGCTGCATATCGAGCATGTATTGCAGGCCGACGAGGGCTGCGATCTCGATTTCCTCGCCAAGCCGGGCATCACTCCGGACCCGGAGGCGCGCTTCTCGTGAGGCCTGGTCAGGCGAGTCGCATGGACGGGGCAGACCGTCTCCAGGCCGATTGATGGAGCGCCCCGAAGACCGCTTGCCCCGGCAGGATCCTGGAAAAACGGCCGGGATGAACCCTCACCCTCTGAAGACCGGCTCCGGCAATCCCTGTACACCCGGCTCCGCCACGAACAGCCCGCCGGCGAGCGGCTCGCGCTCCAGATCCTCAGCGCTCATACCCTCGCGCGCGGTGGTGATGTAGAGCGTGCGCAGATCGGGCCCGCCGAAAGCGCACATGGTCACCCGGCTTACCGGTAGCCTGATGATCTGGTCGATCCTGCCGGCCGGAGTGAAGCGCACCACCGCGCCGCCGAGCCAGCGAGCGCTCCAGTAGCAGCCGTCGCTGTCGACCGCGGCGCCGTCCGGCCGGCCCGGAGCGGGGCCCTTCTCCAGCCAGACCCGCCGATTGCTGGGCGTGCCGGTCTCAGCATCATAGTCGAAGACATAAACCGTTTCGGCTGGGCTGTCGGCCCAATACATGAGCTTGCCGTCCGGGCTGAAAGCCAGCCCGTTGGCGACAGTGACGCCGTCGGCCAGGCGCGCGGCCTCCCGGTCGGGACCGAGTCGCCAGAGCTGTCCGGACGCAGCGGTTCGCGCCATGTTCATCGATCCGGCGAGGAAACGTCCCGCCGGGTCGCAGCGTCCGTCGTTGAAGCGGTGGTCGGCGAGCCCAGCCTCTGGTTCGGACAGCGTCTCGATCTCCCCGGTCTCGGGGTCGAAGAAGGTGAAGCCCTGCTCCATCGCCAGCACCAGACCGCCGCGCTCGCGCAACGCGAAGCAGCCGACCCGGCCCGGCATCGGGAGAATGCGATGCGCCCCGCTTGCTGGATCGAGCGTATGCAGGCGCTTGCCGGGGATGTCGGTCCACCAGAGACGACCCGCAGCACGATCCCAAACCGGACCTTCCCCGGTGCCGTCCTGCGCATCCACGAGCAGTTCTGCAGTCGATGTCATGAAGATGAGTCCTCGGGTGTGGCCGCGCATGCCTCGACGCAACATTGACAGGGAATGGGAGCTTGCCTGCACGCCTCGGGCGACGTGCCAAGAGGCGTCACGCCGTTCAAGCTGGCCAGCGCGCGGAATATTGTCAACAATCAAGTTGATGATCTTGTAGAGCAAGATTGATTGTGGTTCGCGCAATGGTAGAGTTGCCCTCCGTGCAGCGACACGGCTGCGGCAGAGCGACTATCGAGGCGGGAGAGCATGGCTGTAGCGGAGGCGGAGACGGTCATGGAAGCCGAACCGCGGACGATCGCGAATCGACTGGAGGAGGATATCGCGCTCGGCCGCATCTTGCCGCGCGAGCGCCTGATCGAGGAAGAACTGGCGCTTCGTTTCGGTGTGAACCGTCATGTGATCCGACAAGCTCTGATGGATCTCGAGACCATTGGTCTGGTGATCCGGCAGAAGAACAAGGGCGCCATGGTGCGCGATCTGACGCCGGAAGACGTGATCAACATCTATGCCGTACGCGAACTCCTGGAGGGCAAGGCGGCCGAGTTGATTCCGCTCCCAACGCCCCCCGAAGTCGTCGCCCGGCTCAAGGATATCCAGCAGTGTCATAGCAAGGCGGCCGATGCGGGCGAGTTCGCCAATGTCTTCAGGCTGAACCTCCTCTTCCACAAGACCTTCTTCGCAGCCTGCGGCAACCCGCATCTTGCAGATGCGATCCAGCATTTCGCCCTCAAGGCGCATATTGCCCGCTCGTTGACGGTGGGCGATCCGAAGCTGCTGAAGCGCGCGATCGAGGAGCATGCCGAGATGGTGCGTTATCTCGAACGTGGCGATCGAGCCAATCTCGTCCGGCTGGCCGTCGAACACATCATCCCGTCGCGTGACGCTTATCTCGAAACCTATCGTCGGCGCTTCGGCGAAACCGCATAAGCACCAGGCCAGAGCACTCTTGCAATTTGGAGACATGCGGAATCGCCCCGGAGCGTTTCCGCGGAACGTTGAATCGAATGTGATGTGACAAGTTCGGGGGGTGATTCAACCTCCTGGCTGAAGGAAGCACACCACCACAGCGCGCTGAGTGCCTGGCTTCGCGAGCGGGGCTGGACGTTCAAAAAAATCCGCCCATCCTCCGAGCCAGGGCAGACTGCAGCATCGGCGCTCTCCAGGACGCTATCGGCGCAATCGTCGGTCATGTCTCCAAACAAGAGCGCCATCCAGACCCGAGCGGCCATTGGCGAGAGCGTCGTCCGATCTCCGGCACGGCTATCGCACTCCGCGGCAATGTCGAGTTCCCGGCGGCCGCCCAATGTCCGGAATTGGCGCCTTTTGGTCGATACCGAGCGCTGCATGTAATTGCCCGACCGCTTTGTTTTCCCGCCCGTCCGCCCGCTGGGAAGCCGATACTCTCAAACGCCAGATCAACCCTCATAGATTGCAATATCCAGAAACAGCCACTGTAGATTGATTGAAATGCAGGCCGCTCGCTTTTCCAATTGCCATCCGCCGGTAATGGAAGCGATGCCGAAAATCGAAATTGGTCCAATGGACGTGCGCCTTGACGCGTACATTCGAGAATGCCGGAAGAGCAGGCATTTGACCCAATCCATGATCGCTCAAGTTCTGGGCATCGACCAGCAGCAATTTTCCCGTTACGAAAAGGGGCGCAACCGCGTCTCGCTGCATCTGGGCATCATACTGGCTGATGTCTTCGGTCAGTCGGTTGATCAATTTGTCTCGACAAGTAACCTGTTCGACAATGCAGGTCAGCAATTCGGTGAGATGCACAGGCCTTATCGATCGGAGGCGGACACATCACCCATCCTGAATCTGTTGCGCCTGCGAGATGCGACCGATCAGACGGTGGCCCTGAGTTACTTCAATCGCTTGAAACGCAGGGCCGGAGTCAACCAGAATGACGCGTTAATCGAGGGCCTTGTCGACCTCTCGGAAATTCCGGATCCACATTTTCAACAATACTTTCGGGACTATTTTTGTGCGCTCGAACGCTACAGCACATACCGGCTGTCCGGTCGATAAATCCAAGCACACCGAAATGTTAGAGCTAAGTCTATGAATGTTGAGAGAACGCAAAAGTCCCGTCTCCCAGGGAGACGGAGTTCTGGGTGGTTTGGTTGCGAGGCCTGAAACCACCGACAGCGCAAACTTAGAGGTCTGGTGCCGACCCGGAGATCGGGCATGTCTTGCTGTCTGGCATGCGGTTAAGCTCCTGCCAGCTCGACGGCCTCCACCATTCAAACGGGCAACATCCACTTGCAGGCGAGTTTGCGCGTCGCCGCCACGCTCTCGTCACGCAGCCAACGTCGATCCCGCCTTTTCCTGCGTGGTGACGAAGCGCATCGTCGACGTCGCTGGCACTGCACCCGGATCGGCCGGCGGCTGCTCGTCACCGAGTTGTAGGCTTATATATGGCAGATGGTGGCCGCCATTGCCGGGGATCGGCAGGATCGGCCCGGGCGTCGGAGGCGTAACCGGATCGGGAGGCGTCGTGTCGACCGGATCGGGCTGCGGCGGCTCCTCGATCGGCTCCCAGGGGAACACCAGGCTCATGCCGATGCGAACAGCGACCGCCGCACCAAGCAGGACCAGCGGCGGCAGGCCATAGCGCAGCCAGGGCTTGTCGATGCTGGAGGGATTGCGCTCGGCACCGTTCAATGGAGCGTTGAACATGTCGGTGACGCGGCTGTGCCAGACGATCGGGCCCATTCCACGATTGGAGCGGTACTCCTCGATATAGTCCTTCTGCGCCCCGCGGAGGACATACCAGTCGGCAACGAGCTTGACCGCCTCGACGCCCGCGACGCCCCATCGCCCTTCCGCCAGCGCATTGGCGAAGTGGACGCCGTCGGCCGCGAAGAACGGCACCATGCCCGCGGTATCGCCGTAGGACGCGTATTGCGGCCAGCGCTGGATCAGCGACGGCTTGTACATCGGCTTGTACTTCTGCGTGCCGCCCGCCTCCGGCGGGCCGTCTGGCAGCTGGCCTTCGTGATTCGCGGCTTTCGGATCGCCGGCGCCGGCAAGGAAGCGGCGGACCGGGCCGATGATCTTGCCGCCGCCACTTGTCGCTGGATAGGTCGGATGCGGCTTCTGCTTCTTGCCAGCGGGGCTGGCCTGGGCAGCCCCGCTTTGGGCGGGCGTCGCGGACTGTGCCTGACCGGATGTCGCAGGGGCATTGCTTCCGCTCGCCGCGTCGAGCTTCTCCGCCGCCTTCTTGGGAGCATTGAAGTCGGCATCACCGACGCCGCGCTTCGATGCCGTGCCGACGACGCCCGGCAGGTTGCCGAACAGGAATGCCGCGCTCGCGGCGTTGCTGGCAAGATCAGCCGCACCGCCAAAGGTGTCGAGCACGCCGAGATAGCCGTAGGCGGCAGGATCGGCGAACGGATTGGTCACCAGCCGCGTGGTGTTCGCATTGCTGATGCCGAAGCTGGCATAGCGCACAAATTCGAGGATGCGCCCGGTCGGCGTGTTCGGCGAGATCAGCCGCCCCGGCGCCGCCTCCAGCACCTTCATCGCCTCCGCGTCCAGCCGGTTTGCGCGCAGTGTCTCGAAAGCCAGGAGATAGTTCATCCGATCGGCGCGGCTATGGCCCCAGACGGCGCCACGCCAGCCGGTGGTCCGGCGCTGCAGAATGTCGAGATGCGCGTCGGCGATCGTCAGCCACGGGGCCGACTGCGTCGGATCCTGATGCAGTTCAGCCGCTGCATTCTTGATCTCGGAGGTGTCTCCGACGCGGTGGAAGAAGCCACGCGTGCCGAGAAGCGGCTGCGTCGCCATGTCCACGACCGCTTCGCGCACGACAGCCATCGCCGCCGGATCCGGCGGAGTCTTCTTGTCGTCGGGCAGGGCCTTCTGCGTCTTGAGATGCTTCTGCACCGTCTCGATGGCGCCGGCATAGCGTTCGCGATCCGGCTTGCTGATGCCGAGCCGCCGCCCGTGCCCGCCAGTGACCTGGCGGTTGAGTTGATCGAGCAGAGCCTCTCCGGGCTTGAACTTGTCGTGCGCGACATCCGAGACCAGGGCGGCGTTGTCCTGCCGTTTCTGCAGCCGGATCTTGGCTCCCTGCCGGATACCGGCGATGCCACCGCGGAACAGCCAAGCGTAGATCGCCAGGGACGACAGAAGGTCGCGCGCCCCGATATGGCTGCCGGTGCCGAGCCGGGCGGTCATATAGACGCCGAAGGCAGCCCCGCCGACATAGCTGACTGTGGTCAGAACGATGCGCCGTTTGTCCTTGCGCTCGAGCGGCCTGTCTGCCTTTACGAAGGTCTCGCCCGGCTTGGGTGCATAGGTGGCATCGCGATTGACGACGCTGTACGGATAGACGCTGCCGTCGTCGAAGACGCGAAGCCCGCCCTCGACCAGCTTGGGGTCGATCACCCCGGAGGCGATCGCCTCGGTCAGCACATTCTTGGGACCGACGAGTCGGTAGACATAGCCACCCGGCGCGGTCTGTCTGCGGCCTTTCTTCTTGGCCGGGGCGGGGCGCTGCTGCACCGCCTCGCGCGCACCTTCGAAAGTCGAGTGCAGCGTGAAATCGGACAGGTTGATCGGCGGATGACCGCTCCCGCCACCCATGATCTGCTGAGGTGGGACAGGGCCTTCGATATAGCGGATCGCGGTATAGTCGTGCGAGCCGAACAGATGCGGCACCTGCCCGGTCGCGTAGTCCGTCACCTTCTTGCGGAAGGGGCGGCCTTTAAGCGCATGGTCGTCCTGCGATTGGGCGATCGCCAGATAGGCCGTCTGCGCCTTCATCTTGTCGTCGGGCTGGGGTAGTTTCTGGTTCGCGTTCTTCTTGCGCCAGTAAGTGTTCGCTGGGTCGACGAAAGCCTTCCTCAGGCCGCTTTCGTCGCCGGCATAATCCGGTCGCACGGTGATGTCGGGCGATTGCCTGGCTTCGGCGATCGGATCGGTCGAGGCCTTGTTGGCGATGGCGCCCTGGCCGACATGTGGTTGGGGCGGCGCAGCGACAGGCGTCGCCGCGACGACCGCGGTTTGGCTCGCGGCCGTTCCTGCCCCAGGCCGCAGGGCAATCGCCGGAAAGACGTCGCCGGTGCGGTAGATGAATTGGGCCGCGGGAAGCCAGTCGGCCGGAATCTCCGCGAGCGTACCAATGCCTGCCATGTCCTTGGCGTCAGCTTCGATCTTGTAGACGAAGCCACCGCGCAGTTTTCCCTTCGGCGGCGGTAGAAGCGCCACGGCGGCAGCGGCATCTTGATGGTTGTCGAAGAACTGAATGTCGGTCGTGCGCAGACCCGCGGCGGGTATGCCGCCGGGCTGTCCATAGACGTCGGCAGGCAGCTGGGTCGTCACGGCGAATTTGGTCTCAACGCCAGGGTCGGTGGACGCCAGCGGAAAGAGTGCCATTGCACGATCGTCTTCCGGCGTCGGCTTGAAAGCCTTGTCGGCCCTCAGCTTGGCGGACAGGTGCGGCATGAGCGAGACATGGTGCTCTTCGATCGTCGACACGACGTCGGGAGAGAGCAGTGCGTCCGAACCTGCCGTCCGCACCGGCATGGCCGGGCCGCTTGGCGCGACGCCGGCGCTGTGCTGTGCAGCCGCCGTCTGTGGGGCCGCGGGTCGCGGCACCGTCAGCCACTCTGCGGCCGGATCCAGGGTGCGATTGACGACAAAGGAGTTCGCACGGCTCACGGCGCCTTGAAGGCGCGAGTGGAAGGCGCCCTGACCGGGGTTCTCGATATGGCCGACAAGGTGTCCGAGATCGGCGATGGCCTGACGGTAGCCGGGGGTGTTTCCCGGAGCATTGCCGAGATAGTCAAGCGCTGCGCGCAGCGCACCGTCGATCATCTTGTCCGGCGACTGGCCGACGAGGCCACGGCCCTCGGCGATCAGCTGCTGGGTTGGCCCGCCCGGCGGCTGGGCGCTGGCGCTCAGATCGGGCGGCTTCGGCCGGTTCGCTTCCTCTTCCAGCCTGGCGCGGATGCGGGCGATGATGTCTTCAGGTGCGGCGCCGGTCCCGTCGGTAAGGTGGCTTAGATTTCCGGGCCCGCTCGCTGCGTCGAGCACCTGCGAGGGCGAGGAGCTTGTGGGCCAGAGGTTCAGCATGAGCGCGTCCGGGGACGCGCGCCGCATCGACCCCGCGCGGGACGATCGAGCATCCGCACCATCGGCGCCACCGCCCATCACGTGGGAGCCGAGATCCTGCCGCGCGCCATCCCAGAGCGGCATCGGATCGCGCCGCGAGATCTCAACCGTGAAGCCTTGCGTTTCGTACCAGGCCTTGAGCGGCAGTTCGAGCGCGCCGGGGCGAAGTTCGACAACACCATCCTGGGCTTTGCCAACCTTCGGTCTCGCCTGGCCAACGATGAAATCGTACACGGCGGAGGCCTGCGCGTGCGTCAGGAACGACTCGTCCTTCAGGCCGGGGAGCATGTCGCGTCTGAAATCGGCTATGGCCTCTCGCTGGCTCGGCGTCGCGCCGATCTCGAGCCGATCGAGCCACGCGCCGAGCGCCTTGTTGCCGCCCCGGGGCAGGACCGCGATCCCGCGTGTCTCGGCCTTGACGCTGATCCGCTTCAGCCACAGCGGTCCCTCGACGGCCAGCACGAGGCCATCCGCCTGGGGGAATTCCCAGCTGGTCTGCCGCTCGGCGGCGACAGCGGGGGCGGTGTCCGGCAGCTTGGTGCGGTAGAACAGCCGACCTTCGATGCTCGCCGACAGGGGCAATTGTAGCCAGCGCACGCCGGGGACGCCGAAGGGCAGGGCAGGGATCGACCAGGCGAGCGTGCGGTCGATCGTCAGCGCAACATTCTGTGGGTCACCGAACAGACCCCAGAAGATCGGTCCGTCCGACGGGACATAGTGGTTGAAGGCGGCAGGCGCCTTGGCAAGCACCAGGCGATCGGGATTGATCAGCCCACGCGATGCGAATTTGTCGTTGATCACCACTTCGAGTCGGCTCGACCCTGGCGACCAGACCCGCCGCTTGTTGCCGGCGAGATCGACGATCGTCTCCTTGAAAGGCAGGCCGGGGACCGCGGACTGGCGCATGCCGCTGCCGGATCCACGGACATAGGTCAGGCGCTTGTCTTGGTCGATCGCGCCTTTCGCGATCAATTCCTGGAGCTTTTCGATCGACGGCGCCGCTGCCAGGGCGGCAGCATCATCGGCATTGTTGACGACCACCTGCGTACGCAGCCGCAGCCTGCCCAAAACGGTCTGGTTGCGCTCGAGGAACTCCTGCGAGACCGTGAAATCCGGATGGAACATCGCATCCATCGCCACTTCATAACGGCGTTCGAACACGATGCGTGGGATGAGCTTCGAGACCGAGGTCGGCAGCTCGTTGACCCAGGCCGGATGCAGATAAAACTTGTCCTCGAGCATCACCTTCTTGTACGGCACGCCATCCGCGAAGCGCACGAAGCCGGCGGCGTTGCTCGCCGACGCTCCGAACACATCGGTCTCGCCCGGTTTCAGCGTTGCGGACTCAGAGCGCAGGGACAGGCCGTAGACGATCTCTACGACATGGCCTTGCGGCTTGGTTTTTGCCTTTTTGGGTCCGCGCACGACACGCCCGGCTTTTGGCAACAGGTCGAACACGGATGGCGTCGCGGTGTCGCCGTAGATCAGCTGCTCTCCGGCCGCGATCAGGTCCACTCCCTTGAACTGGAAGGCCGCCTGATGCGAGGAGGGCAGGCCCGCTTGACCACTATTGGGGTTGAGATGCTCATACGGCCGGACGGATAGGCCAGCCTCCGATTGCAGCGCATCGCGCAAGGCGCCATCGCCTTCGCGCACAGCCGCGCCAATCGCCTTGAAATTGCTGCGCAGGCCAAAGCCGGCCATGTATGAGCGCCAGGTCGGCGAACCGACTGGTGTCGAACCGGGCTGAGCGCCGAGCATTGCCCTGACGAGATCGCCGACCGGCCCGGGATTGATCCTGACACGTGCGAGCAGCGAGCCGCGGATGTCGGGCGCGTTCTCCTGCCAATCCCATGGCTTGGTATCCTTCCAGCCGCTCGGCGGAACATCCTCGCCGGCGGCGGCCTCCATCTCGGCGCGCCGCTCGGCGGGAAGCGCGAGCAGGTCCGGCGACTGCCGGGCCTGCTGCCAGAGCGGCATGAACGCGTCGTCGTCGGCACGCCTGTGGCTCGGCGGAAGAGACTCGCCCCGGGCGGCGGCCTCCATCTCGGCGCGCCGCTCGGCGGGAAGCGCGAGCAGGTCCGGCGATTGGCGGGCCTGTTGCCAGAGCGGCATGAACGCGTCGTCGTCGGCCCGCCTGTGGCTCGGCGGCAGCTGCTCGCCCCGGGCGGCGGCTTCCATCTCGGCACGCCGATCGGGGGGAAGCGCGAGCAGGTCCGGCGATTGCCGGGCCTGTTGCCAGAGCGGCATGAACGCGTCGTCGTCGGCACGCCTGTGGCTCGGCGGAAGAGACTCGCCCCGGGCGGCGGCCTCCATCTCGGCGCGCCGATCGGCGGGAAGCGCGAGCAGATCCGGCGATTGCCGGGCCTGCTGCCAGAGCGGCATGAACGCGTCGTCGTCGGCCCGCCTGTGGCTCGGCGGCAGCTGCTCGCCCCGGGCGGCGGCTTCCATCTCGGCACGCCGATCGGGGGGAAGCGCGAGCAGGTCCGGCGATTGCC